>Ga0070734_10000015_pt1 | contig 592693 bp, 495 predicted proteins | sample Coa_R1_8_FD_66444 | JGI IMG/M metagenome (GOLD analysis project Ga0070734, IMG submission 66444) | Surface soil microbial communities from Centralia Pennsylvania, which are recovering from an underground coalmine fire - Coalmine... | ecosystem: Environmental > Terrestrial > Soil >...
CATTCCAGCCGTTAGTGGACTCGAAGCGGAACCCGACCCGCACTTCGAGATTTGGACGAACCTTGATCGCATCCTGCACGAACCCGGCGGCTTCGAGCGACCGCCATCCCAATGCCGTGGGCGACGGGACCACCGTGAATGTGGAGATGGTTCCCTGGAGGAAACCCGCCAGGCTGCCGAATACCGCTTGGCCGTACTGATTCTGGGCGAGATTGTCATTTGCCTGTACTCGCTGGAACCAGGCGCCCGCTTCAATTTGGTGGCGGCCGTGGGAATACGCCACGTGGTCATCATAGGTGAAAAGATTCCGCACTGCGGACAGATTGCTCCCAACGTTCGTTCCAGCGAGACTGATTTGAGAAGCCCCATTTGAAGCTGTGCCACCGCCAATGACAATCGCGCCAATCGGATCTCCCGATACCCAGCCGGGGATGTTGACCGGAGTCTCACCGGTGAAGAAGAACGTCGCTCGTGAGAAGCCTATCCGTGCCGTGTTGAGAACCGTGGGAGAAAAGACGTGCTGTTCTTGCAGGCTCGCCACCTGCTCGTCGGCGTTCTCAATGGCTGAACTTAACGGATTGGCCGAGGGCGTGTGGTCCGCGCTGTTATCCACAGTGTAGACGGCAAACAACGTATCGCGGTTGGAGATGTTGTAGTCAAGACGCGTGGTTCCGAAGTCCTCGCGGATGGTTTGGAGCGGATGGCTGAAGGCTTCGCCGATGCCGCTTCCCAGGTCCGGGCCGTTCTGCGCAGGCCAAAGCGCAAACAACGGCGCGACGCCGGGGGCAACACCGACGTTCTTCAGCTTGCCCGTGGTGGCGTCAGGCAGGTAACCGAGCCGTGCTTGAGTGTCGGGAACCAGGGTAACGTCGCTCAAGCCCAAATGCTGGCGGAAGCCCTCGTAGTTGCCGAAAATGAAGAGCTTGTCCTTGACGATAGGGCCGCCCAACGCCCCGCCGAACTCGTTGCGCTGAAACTGGGGGATCGAACCTCGATCGAAGAAGTTGCGCGCGTCGAGGTCGCTGTTGCGCAGGAACTCGTAAACGCTGCCGTGAAGCTGGTTCGTGCCGGATGCTGTGACGATACTGACCTGCCCGCCAGGACGTTTCCCATATTCGGCGCCATAGGTGTCAGAGACCACATTGAACTCGCGCACGGCTTCCACTCCGAGCAACTGGCCGCTCGCACCGCCCGGCGTGACATTGATTTCCGACGCGCCTGTGTACTCGATGCCGTTGAGCAGGTACAGGTTCTCCTGAGGACGTCGTCCGGAGACCGCAAACATGTTGCCGAGTGACGAATTCGACGTCCCAACGCCACCCGACCGCTCGGAAGTGTAATTCACGACCGCTGGATTCAACGCCATCAGCCCGTCATAGCTTCGTCCGTTCAGTGGAAGGTCCTTCACTTGGCGCTCGTTGACCAGGCCGGAGGTCTGCTGCGTCGAAACATTGACGGTAGCGGGGGCTTCTTCGACGGTCATGATCTGTTTCAGTTCGCCGACCGGCAGAGTGAGATCGACCACTGACTTTTGGCCAACCACCAGATTGATACCCGTGCGCACCTGCGTCGTGAAACCGACTTTCTCGACCTGCACCTGGTATGGACCCACGGCGATGGATGGCGCCGCGTACCGGCCGGCATCGTCTGTCACCAACTTGCGCTCAGCTCCGGTTTCGAGATTCTTGATAGTGACCGAAGCTTCCGGAAGGCCGCCACCCGTATCGTCCTTGACCGTCCCTGAGATGGACGCGCCCACCACTTGGGCCACCATCGGAATCTGGGTCGACACAGAGATGAGAAGGAGCAGCAGCAATGATCGTTTCATGGTCTCCACTTTCTAATAGCGAGGTCTGCGATACAACAAAAACCCTAATGTTGATAGAGATTACCAGATTTTTAAGACGTTCGTCAACACTCAAGATAAACTGTTTGTATTAATATATTTGCGTTGAATTATGGACAAGCATCTTGACGTGGGTCAAGAATCATGACATACTCCATCGAGTTAATCGTACATGGCTACAATGAAATTTGAACTTTGTTGTTGTTGCCGCTGAACAGCCTCTGTTTTCTTGCCTGCGGTAGACGTTGAGTTGGTCATCGCGACCACTACTCCCGGCTCTACCGCAACTCCAACCCAATATCCGTTGACAAGGGCGTCACGGTTCAAGCACCCAAGATGATTTCGCCCGCAGGGGTGCGGGTATTTCAAGGCGTGAACGTAATGGGATCCCAACCGGTCGAGTGGATTGATTCAGTGCCCGCACTGGAACGCGAGCTTGTCAGTTCGATGGGGTTGGACCGCGCTGCCGAAGATCTGGGTGCCATTGCAGCAGCGGTACTCCTGACGGAGGGATCGCATACCGAATTGACGCATTTCTGGAGCCGGATAAGTGCTGGCGAGCAACGGCGTTTCGACGGACAACGAAGTTTCCCGAAGGCGCTTGAAGGCTGGTCGGGGCCGATCGATGGGCGAAGCCCACTGGCGCTAGTTCTCCGCGACTGGATCACGCCTGATGCGGGCTCTTTTCTGCCGTTCCAATCCCGTATTCAAGGCCGCGTGGTGACGACGGTCTTCGCCTTTTCGGAGCCAGTGGTTCCTCATCATGGCCTGCCTATTGTTCTCGCCGAAAAACTGCAGCTTGTCGGGATAGCCACGTGGTCGGTTCGGGAGATAGCCCGGCTTAAGGCGAATTTGCAGATCGTGAATAGCCGCCTTGCCCGCCGAAAAGTCGTCGAACGAGCGAAAGGCGTTCTCCAGACAGAACAAGGCCTGAGCGAAGAGCAGGCTTACGAGCATCTGCGACGTGCGAGCCGAAGGCGGCGCATGCCTTTAACGGAACTGGCCGAAGAAGTCTTGCGGTCGCAGGCGCGGGGCAGCTTGGCAACATCTTTGGGGCATAGATAAACTCGTGCGAAAAACAACGACCATTTTGATACTGACGGCGGCCGCAGGAGTCGCGGCTCCTCAACCGAAGGCGACACCCGATCAAATCGAATTCTTTGAGAAGAAGGTTCGACCGATCCTGGTCAACCGTTGCTATACCTGCCACTCAGCGGATACGCAGCCCCACGGGGAATTGCGGGTGGACGATCGCAACGGACTTCTGGCAGGCGGAAACTCCGGTCCGGCGGTGGTTCCAGGGCATCCTGAACAGAGTCTTCTTTTGCAGCGAGTCCGTAGTGCAGATATGAAGCGGCGGATGCCGAGGGAAAGTGCGCCGCTGTCGGAAGCTGAAATACAGAGCTTAACGACCTGGATTCGAGATGGTGTTGCCTGGCCTTCGGAGCAGTTTCCGGCGTCACTCGGCCACTCGGCTGCGGTCTACGAAAAACTTAGGGCCAAGCATTGGGCCTGGCAGCCTCTAGCTGATCCGCAGGTACCGGCGATCGCGAACGCGGCGTGGCCTTCTGGGGATATCGATCGCTTCATCCTGGCGAAGCTGGAAGACAAGAAACTCGCTCCCGTTGCGGACGCGGATCGTGCTACCCTCGTCCGGCGAATCACATTTGACCTCACGGGGCTGCCGCCGACGCCGGTCGAGATTGACACGTTTATTCAGGACAATTCCCAGGACGCATATGAGCGTCTTGTAGATCGACTGCTTGCCTCGCCGCGCTTCGGCGAAAGATGGGGCCGGCATTGGCTGGACATCGCCCGCTATGGCGAATCCACCGGGCCCTCGCGCAATGTTCCCTATCCCCATGCCTGGCGCTATCGCGATTATGTGATCGACGCGGTAAACCGGGATGTGCCGTTTGATCGATTTATTCGGGAGCAGATTGCGGGCGATCTCCTACCTGCCGAAACGCCGCAGGAGCGAGACCGGCTGGTTACTGCCACAGGTTTCCTCGCTCTAGGACCAAAGGACGTAAATCAAAGGTTCAAAGAGCGCTACCGGATGGACAACATCGACGAGCAGATCGACACCGTCAGCCGTTCGGTGCTGGCCCTCACAGTCAGTTGCGCGCGCTGCCACGATCACAAGTTCGATCCCATCCCTACCGCAGACTATTACGCCCTCGCCGGCATATTCGCCAGCACCGAAGATTGCGCAGGCTTGTACAGCAAGATGGGCGGCGGAGGCTATGACTACTATAATCCGAAGAAGCTGATCGCACTCAGTTCTTTCCAGCCTGCCGCTCCGGCCGACAAGATTCATGAGTTGAAGGAAAGCGTGACCGCAGCAAAGCAGGCATGGGATGAAGTCGCCGACACTCCAGAGGCCATCGTCACCGGTTCGGACGGAAAACCCAAGGAGGAAACGCTACGCCAGAAATACGAAGACCTTCTGACAGCACTGCTCGCAGTGAATGATCCGGGAACACTGGGCTATGCGGCGCACGGCGTGCGGGAATCACAGTCAATCAGTGATACGGCCATCCGCATTCGGGGTGAAGCGGAGCGCGTCGGGCCGACTGTGCCGCGCGGCTTTCTCACTGCTTTTGTCGTGCCGGATGCACCGAAACTCAACCCGGAGCATAGCGGCCGTCTGGAATTGGCAGACTGGCTCACCAGCCCTAACAATCCGCTGACACCTCGCGTGATTGTGAACCGCGTGTGGCAACACCTGTTTGGCGCCGGCATCGTAACCACGGTCGATAATTTCGGGTTGACGGGCGATCGGCCTTCTAATCCTGAACTGTTGGATTACCTGGCGCGGCAATTCGTGCATGATGGCTGGTCGATCAAGAAACTCGTTCGCCGGGTCGCTCTCTCGCACGCTTACCGTCTTGGATCGGATGCCCCGGAGAGTTATCGCGAAGTCGATCCGGCGAATCGCCTCGTTTGGCGGCATGCCCCACGAAGGTTGGAAGCCGAGGAGATTCGCGATGCCATTCTGGCGTCGTCCGGAGGCCTGGACCTGACGTCGCCGTCCGGTTCTCCGGTGAAGCAACTCAAGATGATGGAGATCGTGGACAACGGGCCGGAGGCGCGCAACATGATCGAGCAGGCCGATCGCAGCGTCTCTCGCAGCCTTTATCTGCCATTGCTACGCGGGCTAACACCGAAATCGCTAGATGCATTCGACCCGGTGAGCCAAACGCTGGTCACGGGTCAGCGCGACGCGACCATGGTACCGACGCAGGCGCTGTTTCTGCTCAACTCGCCGTTTGTACGGAAGCAATCCCTAACACTTGCCCAAAAACTGCTCGCAGTGAAGGGTGAAAGCCCGGAGGGTCATATTCGCGACCTCTACAGGCTCGTACTTAGTAGAGACCCGAGGCCTCGGGAACTTTCCAGGGCGAGAGACTTTCTCACGGCGTATGCGGCTGGCGCCGAAAAGCTGATCCAGACGCAAGACGCAGCTCCGGTGAAAGCGGTTGTGGAGAAAGTGGCGGATGAGAAGGTCGATCAGAATGATGTAGATCACGGCGTTCAAATTGCGGAAGAACAAGCGGTGCGGCCAAAAGGTGTCGATGAGGCCGCCTGGATGGGCTTGGTGCAAGCTCTATACGCTTCGGCGGAGTTTCGTTTCGTTCGTTGACTGGAGACGTTAAATATGTCGAATAGCACTCGGTTCCACCCCTCGCGGCGAGAGGTGCTGAAATCCGCCGGCACCGGTTTCGGTTATCTCGCTCTCGCGGGCTTGCTCGGAGAAGCTGCCGCGAAAGCCGCGACGGCGGACGGCAACGCGCCGAATCCACTTGCCCCGAAGCCGCCACACTTCAAACCGAGGGCTAAGCGCATCATCTTTGTCTTCATGGAAGGAGCAATGTCAACCCTCGATACCGTCGAGTACAAGCCTGATCTCGTGAAGAGCAACGGGCAAGGCGGACCGGGTGGAGGAACTCTAACGGCATCGAAATTCCAGTTCAAGCAATATGGTCAGACGGGATCGTGGTTCTCGGAATTGCTTCCCCACATCGCGACGCACGCCGATGAACTCTGCTGGCTGCGCGGCCTGCACACTGACACTCCGGCGCATCCACAAGCGGTTGTCCAGCTGCACACGGGCAGCGCCAACGCCGCCCTCACTCGTCCCAGCATGGGAGCCTGGCTCCTTTACGGTCTGGGAACAGAGAACCAGGACCTGCCCGGTTACGTGACCATTAACCCTTCGCCGAACTTCGGGGGGGCGGTCAACTACGGGAGCGCTTTCCTGCCGGCCCACTATCAGGGAACGCGCATCAACGATCAAGGCGTCATGCCGAACCTCAAACCCTCGGCTCCGGCGTCCCTGCAGCGCCAGGAACTCGACCTGATCCAAAGCATGAACCGGGACTTCGCCGCGTCGCCCGGCGCTCCCGACCCAGTGGACGGCATCATCCAATCCTACGAACTGGGTTTTCGCATGCAAGGCAGAGTTCCGGAACTGCTGGACATTTCCAAGGAGCCGCAGAGCGTTCTCGATGCTTATGGCGTAACGGCGGGGCCGGAAGGTTCGTTTGCGCGGCAGTGCCTGATGGCCCGTAGGCTCAGCGAAGCGGGCGTGCGATTCGTGGAAATCTGCCATCCGGGCTGGGATCATCATACGAATCTGCACAAAGGGCTGATCGACCGTTGCAAGTTGATGGATCAACCCACCGCGGCACTCCTCACCGATCTCCGGCAGCGAGGCCTACTCGAGGATACCCTCGTGTTATACGGATCGGAATTTGGGCGGTTGCCCATGGCTCAGGGGCCCGATGGCCGCGATCACAACATCACAGGCTACCCGATGTTCCTGGTGGGCGCCGGCGTGAAACCGGGCTTTACTTATGGGTCGACTGACGAACTGGGCATCAAATCAGTAGAGGGAAGTATGCACACCAACGACCTCCATGCGACTCTCCTCGCTTTAATGGGCCTCGATCATAAACAACTCACCTACCGCTACGCGGGTCGCGACTTCCGCTTAACCAACGTTGCCGGTGAAGTGCATAACGCAATTTTCGTGTAGATGGCCATGACATCCATTCCAATCCTCACTACCTGCGCCTGTACGTAGCCCGAAGGCTCGCTCAGTAAGCGAGCTACCCGGGCGATCCGACGAAAAACGAGAGCTGGACAAGTGCCAGCGGAGTAGTGTGTCAAGCCATAGGAGACAGACAAATGAAGATTCTAAGTTCGTTATTACTCATACTCGCTCCCGCCGTTTGGGCGCAGGTGGATACGGGAACGATCTCGGGTGTCGTGAAGGATGCTTCCGGCGCCGTGATTCAAGACGCTGATGTCACTGTCGAACAGACGACGACAAAGCTGAAGGTGCACATCAAGACTAACAACGTCGGTCTGTTCGCCGCGCCGGATTTGCATCCCGGGATTTACGACGTGTCCGCTACCGCACAAGGCTTTGAGACCGTGAAGCGCACCAACGTCGAGCTTCGCGTTCAGGACCGGCTTTCGGTGGACTTTGAGCTTCCCGTGGGCGAGGCCTCCACCTCAATCTCTGTCGAGGCCGATGCGCAGCATCTCGAAAGTGAGACATCATCTCTCGGCCAGGTCGTCGATCAACACGACATCCAGAACCTGCCCTTGAACGGCAGAAACTACATTCAATTGGCCTATCTCGGCGCGGGCACGTCGCCCTCAGTGCACGAGAGCGAACGCAATTCCTTCGTGGCCAACGGAGAGCGTCCGGTGCAAAACAGTTATCTTCTCGACGGCATCGACAACAAGAACAAGATCGTGGGCTTCGACAACTCGGCTGCGCAGTCGATTGAACCGATCATTGATGCCGTAGGAGAGTTCAAAGTGCAGACGAGCACCTTCTCAGCCGAGTTCGGCCAGTCGGCCGGCGCGGTCGTGAATGCGACCATCCGCAGTGGTACTAATCAATTTCACGGTAGCGCTTTCGAATATTTGCGAAACTCCTCGCTCGACGCCCTGCCCTACTTTCAAACGTCCGGCACCAACCCGTCGTTCAAACAGAACCAATATGGCGCGACGGTGGGCGGGCCGGTGATCAAGAACAAGACGTTCTTTTTCTTTGCCTGGCAGAGTTCGCGCCTCCGAAACGCGGCGCCGCAATTAGCCACCGTGCCCAACGAAGCAGAGAAGAGCGGCGACTTCTCCAGCCTTGCATCGATCTTCGATCCGGCGACCACCCGGCACAATCCGAATGGCAGCGGCTACATCCGCGATCCGTTCCCTGGCAACGTGATCCCCACCAGCCGGTTCGATCCGACGGCGCAAAAGCTGCTCGCTCTGTATCCAACCGCCAATCAATCCGGTGCCGTCAACTTCTTTTCGAACCAGGAGGAGAAGGTGGATAACGGCCAGTACCTCGGACGAGTCGATCATCACTTTAGCGACAAGGACAGCGTGTTCGGCCATTACGCGGATTCGTCATTCAATGAGTTACTACCGGCGACATTGCCGCCGCCCGCGGCAGCTCCAACACATGCAACTCCGGAAGCTCGTTCTTTCGCTGCCAGCGAGACGCACATTTTCTCACCGTCAGTGGTGAATGAAGCGCGCCTCGGCTACCAGCACACGTGGCTGATTCAGCAGGCGTACAACACCACCCGGCTGTTCGATCAGTACGGCATCAAAGGTGCTTATCAGGACCCGACCGTTCTAGGTCTGCCCACCTTTGGCGTCGCCGGGTTGAGTCCGCTGGGAACGACGGGGCCGGGCTACCTGCCCACGCCGGCAACCGGCTCAGGGAACCTGCCGGTTGACAAGGAAGGACGTGTGTGGGTGGCGGACGAGAACCTATCCTGGGTTCACGGACGTCATACGTTCAAGTTTGGATTCGACTTCCAGCAGGTGACGCTGTACGGCCACATCACTTTGCTTGCGCGCCCGTATTTCAACTTCTCGGGCGTATATACGCAGGATCCGCAGAACCCGTCATCTACTGGCGCCTCGTTTGGCGACTTCCTGCTGGGCCAAAGCGCTTTCGCCCAGGTGTCAACGCGTTCTTTGACGAATAATCGGCAGCATTACTACAGCGGGTATGCCCAAGATGATTGGCGCATCACTTCCCGGCTGACGATTAACGCCGGCCTACGTTACGAAGTGCCCCTCCCCTTTTACGAGACGCACGGGCACTATGCCAACCTCATCACGGAACCGGGCCCCCTGTTCGGACAACTGATCCAAAACGCCGACGCCGGCAAGTACGGCTATCGGCGTTCTTGGGTGGATCCCAACTATCACAACTTCGCTCCCCGGCTGGGCCTCGCATACCAGCTCAATTCCAAAACCGTCATTCGCGCTGCCACGGGGATTTTCTATGGAAGAGATGAGAACACCCCCTTCTACTACAGGCCGGGGAACAATCCGCCGAACTTCATCCTCACCGGTTACGTTTCGGATGGAATCGATCCGAATATCGTTCTCTCGCAGGGTTTCCCCTCCACGGCTTTCGACTTCAACAGAGTCGTGCGGCCGACCGTTAACTCGTTCGTGAAACACACGCCCACGCCTTACGTGCAGCAATGGAACTTCAATGTTCAGCGGCAGGTGGGTGCCGGATTCGTCGCACAGGTTGCTTATGTCGGTTCGAGCTCGCATGATCTGGAATACCAGATCAACCTTGATCAGGGGACTCCAGGTACCGGCAGCATTCGTTTGCGTCAACCGCTGCCGCAGTACAGCGCCGTCAACACAACCGGCCCGTATGTCAGCGGAAACTACGAAGGTCTCCAGGCCCAACTCGAACGGCGTTTCAGCAAAGGCCTGGGCATACTGGCCGCATACACCTGGGGCCACGCGATCGACAACGGTCCCAGCAGCGCGGCCGACGACGGTTACGATCCCGGGCCGCAGAACCCGAACAACCTGGCCGCCTCGCGCGGAAATGCGGGGTACGATGTGCGCAATCGCCTCGCCTTTTCCACCATCTACGAGCTTCCTTTCGGAAAAGGTAAACCGCTGGTGAACAACAACCGCTTCGGAGAAGCGATTCTTGGGGGCTGGCAGTTAACCGGCATCTTCACGGCACAATCGGGTCTGCCCATTACGCCCATTCTGAGCTACGATCCGACCAACACCGGCGTCGTTGCGTACCCCAACCGCATTGCGAGCGGCGTGCTCAGCAATCCGACCTTGCAGCACTGGTTCGATGGCTCCGCTTTCGTTGCGCCCACCGGTACCAACTACGGGAACTCGGGCCGCAATATACTCTCGGGACCGGGATTCCACAATATTGATCTCGGCCTCTCGCGCCGCGTGAGCGTCACGGAACGCATCGGGTTGGAAATCCGGGCGGAAGCGTTCAACCTCTTCAATACGCCTCAATTCGGTTTCCCAAACAACGTCGTTGGCGTCGCCAATACTGGCGCCATTTCGACCGTGATCAATCCGCAGCGGCAAATCCAGCTCGCGCTTCGGCTGGCATTCTGACGGAGCACAAAAGGAAGATTCCAATCGATGAAGATGCTCTCAGATTTGCATAAGGTACATGGCGGGCTGCTTGTTCTGCTCTGCGCTGTCCTCGGTCTGGCTTCGGATACACTTCCGAAGCCGGACCCGGCATTTACCGGCAAGGTCGATCGCGACCGCAACAAGGCCGTGCCGTCCTGGCCAAAGGAGGTAAACGCTCCGAAGAATTCGCCAAATTTTGTCTTGATCTTGCTCGATGACGTGGGTTTCGGTGCTACCGCAACGTACGGTGGACCGGTTTCGACTCCGGCGCTGGACGCCTTGGCGTCGAACGGCCTCCGCTATAACCGCTTTCACGTAAACTCGCTCTGCTCGCCCACGCGTGCGGCTTTGCTGTCCGGCCGCAATGATCATGAGATCGGATTCGGCACGGTGGTGGATATTGCATCGGGCTTTCCGGGGTACAACTCGATCTGGCCGAAAAGCGCCGTGTCCGTGGCTGAGGTTCTCCGGCAGAACGGGTATAGCACGGCGGCGTTTGGGAAATGGCATAACACGCCGGTGTGGGAAACAAATCCGGCCGGTCCGTTCGATCATTGGCCCACGAGTTTGGGGTTCGAGTATTACTACGGGTTCATGGGTGGCGACGACAGTCAGTGGTATCCGCGCCTATATCGGAACACGGTCGCCGTCGAGCCGCCTGCCCGGCCCGCCGAAGGCTACCATCTGACGACCGATCTGGCGAATGACGCCATCCGCTGGGTGCGCCAGCATGACGCCATCACGCCGCAAAAACCCTTCTTCCTTTACCTCGCGACGGGTGCAACTCATGAGCCGCACCATGTCGCACAAGAGTGGATTGCGAAGTACAAGGGCAAGTTCGATCAGGGTTGGGACAAGCTCCGAGAAGAGACCTTTGCACGCCAGAAGGAAAAGGGTGTAATTCCGGCCAATGCCGAGTTGACGAAGCGCCCTAAGGAGCTGCCTGCCTGGGACTCACTCGCCGCTGACCAGAAGAAGCTCCTGGCGCATGAAATGGAGGTCTACGCCGCGTTTCTCGAGCAGACCGACTACGAAGTCGGCAGGCTTTTGCAGAACATCAAGGCCGCGGGCCACAACGAAGATACCGTGGTGCTTTATATCGTGGGCGATAACGGCGCCAGCGGTGAAGGAGGACTTGACGGACACGATGGCTACGGTCTCGATGGCAAACCGCAAACTATCGAGCAACGCCTGAAGCACGTCGACGATCTCGGTGGCGAGCTGTTCTTCAATCACTATGCGGCCGCCTGGGCCTGGGCCGCTAACACTCCCTTTCAATGGACGAAGCAAGTGGCATCACACTTGGGCGGTACGCGCGATCCCCTCATCGTCTCCTGGCCGGGCCACATCAAGAGTGCCGGCGGGTTCCGGACGCAGTTCCATCACGTCACCGACATCGCGCCGACGATCTACGAATTGGCCGGTGTCCAACTACCCGAGTCGGTCAATGGCGTCAAGCAGCTGCCGCTCGAGGGCAAGAGCCTGGTCTACACCTTCGACCATCCCGATGCCCAAAGTCCGCACACCGTTCAGTACTTCGAGATGCTCGGCAACCGCGGCATCTACAAGGACGGCTGGTGGGCGGGGTCGCGTCACTTGTTGCCATGGGAGATAGATTTCGAAAAGTGGGAAAAGAGCGACCCGACGAAGAATCCATGGGAGCTCTACGACTTGAACAGCGATTACAGCCAGGCTCACGATCTCGCCGCGCAGCATCCCGATAAGGTCAAGGAGCTCGCCCAGCTTTTCGACAGTGAAGCCCGTCGCAACAACGTCTACCCGCTCGTGCCGCACTTCTCGTTGCCGCCCTCGGCAAGCGGTGACACCAAGACGTTCGTTTATCACGCGGGCGTGCGCCGGATACCGGCGGCTGTTGCGCCGGCGCTGGGAGGCCGTCCTCACCGGATCACGGCGGACATCAATATCACGGACAGCACCACGGAAGGCGCGATCCTGGCGCTGGGTGGCCACTACGGCGGCTTCAGTTTATACATAAAGAATAGGCGCGTCAGTTACGAGGTGAACGCGTTCGGCAACACTGCAGGAAAGATTGTCGCTTCGGACCCGCTGCCATCCGGCAAGGCAAACATCGTCGTGGAGTTCACTCCCGCACCGAAGGAAGGGCCGAAGCTTCCGTCTTTTCCGGGGCTGTTCATCGGCCCAGGTGTAGCCCGCCTGTTCATCAACAGCCGGCCGGTCGGGGAGACACCAATCGCCGGCGCTTCCAGCGCCTTCAGCCAATACGACGAGACGCTGGACATCGGCAGTGATCTCGGCACGCCCGTCAGTTCTGACTACACCAGCCCGTTTTCCTTCACGGGGGCGATCGAAAAAGTTACGGTGGACCTGTTGTGACGCGAATTGCCCTCCGACTGTTTGTGTGTGGTGCACTCCTGGCTATCCTGACTTTGCTGAACCACGTGCGAAGTGCGCCAATGACGGATCTCTCACCGGCGACGGTGGGTTCGCATTGTGACAACGGCCTGGAAACCGCGCGGCACGCGGTAGCTGGCGGCAAAGCTCCGCATACCGGGTCAGCCAAACGCACAGGCACCGGCGGTATGGTACGAATCCCGGGCGGTGAGTTCTGGATGGGCAGCGAAGACTGGCCGGACGCCAGCCCGGTTCATCGGGTTCACGTGGATGCGTTCTGGATGGACCGCACGGAGGTCACCAATGAAGAATTCGCGCAGTTCGTGAAAGCCACCGGTTATGTGACGGTGGCGGAGCAGAAGCCGGATCCGCGAGACTTTCCCGGTGCGAGGCTGGAGGACTTGGTTCCGGGTTCTGCCGTCTTCACTCCTCCCAACGGCGCGGTAGACCTAGATGACCACTATGTCTGGTGGAAATATGTGAAGGGCGCGAACTGGCGGCATCCCGAGGGTCCGGGCAGCGACCTGAACGGCCGCGAGAAACATCCGGTGGTGCACGTCGCGTGGACCGATGCCGTCGTTTACGCAGCATGGGCCGGGAAACGGTTGCCGACCGAGGCCGAGTGGGAGTTCGCGGCTCGCGGTGGTCTCGATCGCGCACGCTACGCATGGGGCAACGAACTGAAACCCGGCGGCGTGTGGCAAGGCAACTTCTTTCAGGGACACTTTCCCGACGTTAATTCAGCCGAAGATGGCTATCGCGGCACAGCACCCGTCGGCTCATTCCGGCCGAACGGGTATGGTCTCGTAGACATGGCCGGCAACGTCTGGGAGTGGTGTCAGGATTGGTATCGGCCCGACTACTTTCGCGGGCTCGCCTTGAATCGCACGGTGACGGCTAATCCGCAAGGACCAACCGGCGGATTCGATCCCGATGAGCCGGGAGTTCCAAAACGGGTGCAGAAGGGCGGATCATTTCTCTGCAGCGACCAATACTGCGCTCGTTTTAGCCCAGGCAGTCGCGGCAAAGGCGACGTAAGCACAGGCACCAATCATGTCGGCTTTCGATGTGTACGCTCCGCTGGTTGAATCGCCAGAATTCATGCAGATTCCGCCGGAGGTCGTCGCCCACAGGCCAGTCGTAATATCGGCCATCGGGAGGATTGTTAATGGCCCACCTTGTGAGTGGCACTGAATGCAAACGTCGTGGGCGCGAACGTAGTCCAACCCGGCGGGATTGACGATGGATGGACGATATGGTCGGCGCCCGGCCCATGGCAGTGCTCACAGCCCACATTCCACTCCGTTACCGTTTTCGTCCGCGGGTTGTAAATTACCGAATGGCAGCCGTCGCATAGCGGACCAGTAGGACGCTTCAGATTGTCTGCCGGATAAAGCTCCGCCCGCGAGTCGGCATTGTTTCTGACGAAATACGGCAGCCATTTCTGGTGCGCCACGTCCCGTTATGCGGGCAGTGGGACGTAGTATCGTCCATTTGCTGGCATAAACAAGCGCGATGTTCTTAAAGCCGAAGGTTACCAGCGGATCGGGTTAGGTGAGGTCTGGCTGAATCGCGTCCGGAAATGCGCGAGGGTCCCGTACTCCTCAGAACGCGAACAGCCGCGACGCGCCAGCAACCATGAGCAGCGTTACGCCCGCAATGGCAAATTCGCCGACGGCGCCCACAACCAACGGTCGCAGGCCTTGTTTCCGCATCTGACGGAAATTGGTGCCTAGGCCTACTCCGGCGAATGTGAGAAGGAAGGCCCAACGTGAAAGGTTCGCGAGGTCCGCCACCTGCGATTTGGTAAACACGCCCAGTGTGGCCAGCGTCGAGATGAGCAGGAAACCTAACACGAATTTCGGAAATTTCTGCCAGAGGAAGGCGCCCTTGTGCGCGACTTCACGGGCTTTGCTCTTCCGTGCCCAATAGAGCGCGTAAGCCAAAACTACAAAACCGATTGTCGCGTTGCGTGTGGTCTTCGCCAGTACGGCGAACTTGCCTGCTGCGTCGGAGTACAGGGCCCCAGCAGCGGTCGCCTCCGCAGTGTTGTCCACTGCCAGACCGGCCCACAATCCGAAAGCGTGGTCGCTCAGCCCGATCCAGTGCCCGATAACTGGAAATGCAAATAGGCCGAAGGCCCCGAGCGCCAGAATTGCAGCTATCGCGTACGACGCGTCCTCGTCATCGGCCTCGATCGCCCCTTTAGCCGCAATGATTGCTGAAACCCCGCAGATCGACGATCCAATGGCCAGCAGGCTGGTCAACTTCGGTGACAGATTGAACTTTTGGCCCAGCCAGGTCATCAATGCGATGGCCAGAATGAGTTCAATCGCTACACAGCCTAGGCTGATGCCGCCCAACTTGACAATATCCCCCAGCAGAAACCGCACACCAAGCAGCACGATTCCGGCCTTCAACCAAAACTCGTATGTTGCAACCCCCGGCCGGAAAACCTTCGGTACGCCCACTGTGTTCGAAACGATCAGCCCGAACACGATCGCCCACAACACGTATTCGATGTTCGGTAACGTGAGATGATGCGTCTTCCCGTACGATGCAATTGACTGCTCCGTCACCTTACCGGCATATCCGATGACTGCCAGCAAAAGCGTACCGGGAATGAATTGGAGGAATCGGCGTGGGATAGAAATCGCGGGTTCCCGAAGAGCGCTTGCGGCTTGACTCATATTGGCCTCACCAGGGAATTCGCGGTAGTACTCCCAAACGTACTAGCAACGCTGCCCCGAGCGCTACAATCACCGCGAGCCAGTCGAGCGAAATCCTTGCATTTGAATCGAGTTGCCCCGGCATCACTGTACGCCTGTTTTGGTGCCGTTTTCAGTATTTCCGAACAGTCGGGTCCACGCGCTCAGACCACGCATGAATACCGCCAGTCAGGTTACGGACCTTGCAGAAGCCCGCTTGTCGCAGAAGTTGTACGGCTTTGGCGCTGCGCGTCCCCATCTTGCAGAGCGCAATAATTTCACGAGTGGAGTCGAGCTCGTGTACGTGCTCGCGCAGTTCCGCCAGCGGAATGAGCCTTCCGCCGATGTTCGAGATCTCGAATTCGTGCTCGTCACGGACATCGAGCAGAAAGAGATTCTCCCCTGCGTCGAGACGCTGTTTCAGTTCTTCCACTTGAATGCTCGGTATGCTCATCCTGGAGCGCCCTCCTTGCGATGTGACGCGCGAAAAATCAGCACGCCCACCTCAAGTGTCATGCTAGCATAATATCCTAATGTCCATCAAGAATATGGTATATATCCTCTCTTTCCTGAACGTTAGCTAGAAATAGTGTTCATATACTATTTGTTTTCATAATGATAAGGAATACTATCGGCTTTTCCGAACAACTAAAAAGGAGACACCAGTGGCAGAAGAGAATGTCCAGAGACAAGCGCTAGGCGAACAGGCTGCATTTCAGCTTGCCAACGTCACCAAGACGGTTCCGCAGTACGGTGCCATCACACCGCGTTGGTTGGTCCGGCTGCTCGATTGGAAGCCGCTCGAAGCCGGGACCTTTCGCCGGAATCGTGTCGATGAAGGCAAGGCGATCGAAATCACTTGCGGGCAAGTGGAAGAGTCGGCGCTGCCGCGCACCTACATCCAGTACGAGGAAAATCCGAAAGAGTACAAGCTGAGCGCCATTAATGCGGTGCTCAACGTCCACACTCGCATATCCGATCTGTTCAGCAAACCCTACGAGCAGACGGCGGAGCAACTCCGCCTCATCATCGAGAACGTGAAAGAGAAGCAGGAGAGCGAGCTGCTGAACAATGCCGACTACGGCTTCCTGAACAATGTCGTTCCTTCGCAGCACATCCAGACGCGAGCCGGTGCGCCAACCCCCGATGATCTGGACGAACTGATCACGAAGGTCTGGAAAGAGCCATCTTTTTTCGTGGCGCACCCGCGCGCCATCGCGGCGTTCGCGCGCGAATGCACGTATCGTGGCGTGCCCCCTCCCACGGTGACGCTATTCGGCAACCAGTTTCTTACCTGGCGCGGTTTGCCGTTAGTTCCGACCGACAAGATCCATATTAAGAGCAAAGATCACAAGACTAAAATCCTGCTCTTGCGCGTTGGCGAGCGGAAGCAAGGCTGCATTGGCCTGTTTCAGCCGGGACTACCAGGCGAGCAGAGCCCAGGGCTTTCGGTCCGGTTGATGGGGATCAATGACCAGGCCATCGCCTCCTATCTCATTTCGCTTTACTGCTCGACAGCCGTCCTCACCGATGACGCCATCGCCGTGTTAGAGAACGTCGATGTGAGCCAATACCATGAGTACAAGTGAGGCCGAAGGACCGGCGAAGTCGGTCGGCAGCAGCGAGACGCTGACGAAAGCCGGGAGTTGGCCCGCGGGATTGCCAGATCCGGCGGTGCTCGGCCGGATGGCCACTGCATTCTTCGGCGAGCTACCGGCCGATCCGGGCGTGGGGGCACCCCTATCCATTCCGCCGCCCTCAGTACCGCCCGCTGCGGGGGATGCCGGTCAAGCGTATGCCGCGTCTGCGACTACGCTCTCTTCCCTGAATGAGGTCCGTCCGCTGTTCGGAGAAGCGGAAGCATTGCCGGCTGACGTGGGGAATCCGTTCGCTCTGCCGGTGACGGAATTCAGTTTAAGGGAACTGGATGGCGCCCCGCCGATAACCAAAGCCGCAAGCGTGAGCCAGCCTCCGTCGGTTCCGGCCAGCGGTGTGGTTTCTTCATCGCCTTCAGGGTTCGGTTTTCTAGATGAGGCGAGACCGCGCTTTCCGGAATCCGACGCATCGCCCACCACTCCAAACCCCTTCGCTCACCCCCTCACGGAATTTCAACTAAACGAGTTGGATACGGCAGATGTATTGCCGCCGATGCCAACGACTCCCAGCGCGCTGGGACCGGTGGACTCCTCTGCGTTGCCCACATTTTCCTTTCTCGAAGAGGCTCGGCCACTTTTTTCGAATCCACCGGCAGCGCCGGGACCCGTTCCAGCGGCGGCTGCTCGTCCGCGGCTATCGTCCGACAATTTCGATCCTGAGTTCATCAAGCGGGACTTTCCCATCCTGCGGGAGCGCGTAAACGGCCGGCCGCTGGTGTGGCTGGACAATGCCGCAACCACGCAGAAGCCCCAAAGCGTCATCGACCGCCTGAGCTATTTCTACGCCCACGAAAACTCCAACGTACATCGCGCCGCGCATGAGCTGGCGGCACGGGCCACGGATGCCTATGAATCCGCGCGCGAAAAAGTCCGTCGTTTCCTCAACGCCTCCGCGCCCCGTGAGATCGTCTTCGTTCGCGGCACGACCGAAGGTATTAATTTGGTGGCGCAGAGCTGGGGACGCCGCAATATCCAAAAGGATGACGAGATCGTCATCACGTGGCTCGAACATCACGCCAACATCGTCCCCTGGCAAATGCTCTGCTCGGAGAAGGGCGCACGGCTGCGGGTGGCTCCAGTAGATGATACCGGCCAGGTGATTCTCGAGGAGTATGAAAAACTCCTCAACCCGAAAACGCGGTTGGTCTCCGTGGCTCAGGTTTCGAATGCCCTCGGCACAGTGACTCCGGTGGCTGCGATGGTCGAAGCCGCGCACCGCCACGGGGCGAAAGTGCTGGTTGACGGCGCGCAGGCTGTCTCGCACATGAAGGCGGACGTGCAAGCCCTCGACTGCGATTTCTACGTGCTGTCCGGGCACAAGATGTTCGCACCCACGGGCATCGGCGTTGTCTACGGCAAGTCGGAGATCTTGGAAGTCACGCCCCCGTGGCAGGGCGGCGGAAACATGATTCAGGATGTCACTTTCGAAAAGACCGTCTACAAAGTGCCGCCTGCGCGCTTTGAGGCCGGCACAGGCAACATCGCCGACGCCGTCGGGCTGGGCGCGGCGATCGATTATCTCGACCGCGTCGGTATGGAAAATGTGACGCGCTACGAGCACGAACTGCTGATTTACGGCACCGAGCAACTCCGTCGTGTTCCGGGCCTTCGCATAATCGGCACGGCGCGCGAAAAGGCGGGCGTCCTCTCGTTCGTGCTCGATGGAGTCCGCACCGAGGAGATCGGCGACCTCCTCAACCGGGAAGGCATAGCGGTGCGCGCCGGCCATCATTGCGCGCAGCCCATCCACAGGCGATTCGGCCTGGAGAGCACCGTACGCGCTTCATTAGCGCTTTACAACACGTGTGCCGACATTGATGCCCTGGTCGCGGCGCTGTTGCGCATCCAGGTTGGCCGGGCGTCGCAGAATTCGTCAAGGTAGATCACTATGAAAATTGCACAGGACGTGACGGAACTGATCGGCAACACCCCATTGGTTCGGATTCGCAAGCTCTCAGCGGGCGCGCCGGGCGACTTGGTGGCCAAGCTGGAGTTTTACAATCCTGCACACAGCGTGAAGGACCGCATCGGCGTGTCCATGATCGATGCCGCCGAACACGCTGGTCTGATCCACGAAGACACCATCATCGTCGAACCCACCAGCGGCAACACAGGTATCGCGTTGGCGATGGTATGCGCGGCGCGCGGTTACCGTTGCGTGCTCACGATGCCTGAAACGATGAGTAAAGAACGCCGGCAGTTATTGCGAGCTTACGGCGCGGAACTGATTTTGACTCCAGGTCCGGAAGGTATGGCGGGCGCTATCCGCAAGGCGGAGGAACTCGCTGCCTCCGATCCTCGCTACCTGATGCCGCAACAGTTCAAGAATCCGGCCAATCCTGCGATTCACCGACGCACTACCGCCGAGGAGATTTGGCGCGATACCGATGGCAAGGCTGACATTCTGGTGTCGGGTATCGGAACGGGCGGCACGATTACCGGTGTCGGTGAAGTTATCAAGGCCCGTAAGCCCGCATTCCGGTGTATCGCGGTTGAGCCAGACGCCTCGCCGGTTTTGTCGGGTGGACAAAAGGGTCCACATCCCATTCAGGGAATCGGCGCAGGGTTCGTGCCGGAGATCCTCAATCGCGACGTTTACGACGAAGTCATCCGGGTGAAGAACGAGGATGCTCTCGACATCGCGCGACGAGCGGCGCGCGAAGAAGGATTGCTTGTGGGTATCTCTTCGGGCGCCGCGCTCTGGGCGGGCGTGCAGGTGGCGCGCCGGCCGGAGAACGCCGGAAAACTGATCATCGTCATCATCCCGTCATTCGGCGAACGATACCTCAGCACTGTGCTATTTGCCGATCTGGCAGTCTAGCCGGGATCGTTTTGACGATGAGTCCCCTACGCACCATTGTGCGAGACGTTCGATCTGTCCTCAGACGCGATCCTGCCGCCAGGAACGCTGTCGAAGTGTTGTTGTGTTACTCCGGTCTGCACGCCATATGGGCCTACCGGCTTGCGCATTGGCTGTGGCAGCGACGGTTGCGCCTCGTGGCGCGCGTGTTGACGCAGGCCACGCGCACGGTGACTGGAATCGAGATTCATCCTGCTGCCCGGATTGGTCCCGGTTTCTTTATCGACCACGGCATGGGTGTGGTGATTGGCGAGACCGCGGAAGTAGGTGCGGATGTCACGATCTATCACGGCGTGACACTGGGCGGGACAAGTTTGAGCCACGGAAAACGCCATCCGACGTTAGGCGACCGGGTGGTCGTGGGTGCAGGCGCCAAACTTTTGGGTGCGATTAAAATCGGAGACGATTGCCGTATCGGCGCAAATTCCGTCGTGGTGAAATCAGTACCTTCGAATTCTGTCGTGGTGGGCGTGCCAGGCCGCACGGTGATCCGAGCCAGGGCGCACTCGCCACTGGACGAGCCTGATTTTCAGCACGCCGTTTTGCCCGACACGGTTGGAGTTAGCGTCCAGGCTCTAAAGGCTCGAGTGGAGCGCCTGGAAGAGTCGATCGGTCGCGAAGAACCAGACCGGCCGCAACCTTTTCCCGATGCACAGGGATTCTGGCATGAAGAGGACTTCTCGATTTGACGGTTTTTGATGTGCGGACGCGACTCCGCAGATGGCCAGGCGCGAACCGGTCAAATTAGTTTTACGCCGGTAACAAATAATAGGGTAGCCACGGCAGGACGTAATGCTCTTTCCGGGATCCGGCTGGCCGTTAGGCTCCCGATCCAAACGCCGGGAACCGATCCTAACAAGAGGCCGAACACTAGCGGAAGATTAACGTCCCCGAGCCGCCAGTGGCCCAATGCCGCAATGCCTACCATCAGAACGCCGTGAAACACATCGCTTCCCACAAGCCGGTTTAAGCGCTCCGCCGGAAACAGAAGTAAGAGCGCGGTCACGATGAGGCTGCCGCTACCGACGGACGTGAAGGTCACGAGCAGGCCAACGACAAAGCCCAGAATTGGCACCCGCCAATCGGAAAGATTTTTGTCGGTCGCGGCACGCAAAGCCACCGCCGGTACTCGGCGCTGAATGTATCCCTTGGACAGAATCCCCAGGGCGACAAGAATCAGAGCACCGCCCAGCAGTCGCACAATCAGGTGATCGACGAATCCTACGCGAGCTGAGTGCTTGAGTAAATTGAGAAAGTAAATGCCCAGCAACGCTCCTGGGACACTTCCCAAAGCTAGCCGCCACACGAGCCGCAAATTCACATTCTTGTGGCGGTAATGAACAGCCGCTCCGACCGTTTTTGTCAGCGCATTCCAAACCAAATCCGTGCCGACGGCTACCATAGGTGTTGCAGAACCGGTCCAGAGTAGAAGAGGGGTCATTAAGGCCCCGCCACCCATGCCGGTCAACCCGATCAGGAAACCCACCAGCAGGCCTAAGATCGCCGCGCTCGCTGACATGCTATTTCCTCTTTCTGCCAACAGAGCCAGATTCGTGGTCCTTCATCGGGAAGACCGCACATTCTCCGTGAGCAACCGCTCGACAGTGGACTGGAACTCATGGGCGGCTTGCGTGTGCAAGTCGCCGCTCGCCCGGCCCGGAAAGCCTGCATGCACCGCTCGCACACGTCCGTCGCGCCCCAGAAAAAACGTCGTGGGCCATGAGTTCAGGTTCACCGCCTGCGGCAGTTTTGCGTTCAATTCACTCGGCTCACCGCCGAGCAGCACCGTGTATTCAATTCCGTACTGCCGGATGAAAGCGCGCAACCGTGACGGATCTTTCAATTGTTCGCCCTCTTCAAAGGAAATGGCGACGACCTCGAAACCCTCATTCCGATGCTCTCGGTAGAGTTCCGCCAAAAAGGGTGCTTCATCGTGACAGTTCGGACACCAACTGCCGAGGACGTTCACCACCACGACTTTTCCCTCGAAGCGCGGATCGGTATTCGACACAAGTTTCCCGTTTAGATCGGGAAAGGAGAAGGCAAAAGGCGCCGCAAGGTCCTTTACGGAGGTCTGGTGCGAAGGGTCCGTAGGCCCCGGCAGACCTTTGGCGCGTGCCGCCTCTGGCCGTAGGGCAGAGTAATCGTTATGTCCGTGCAGGCTCGTCAGGCTGACGGCGAGCGAACCGTCATTCGCCGGCGTTAGAGTAAGCAGGGAAGGACGGGCACCCGAAAAGTGGCTCAGTACGAATTTTCCGTCTAGATACTTACCTGTAAGGGTTCCAGTATCTCCATCTACGCGGAGAATCGCGGCGGAAACCTCTGGGCCGGACTGACGAACCAGCAGTCGCCAGGCCGATTCACCTTTTGGGCTGTGAACAGCAATCTCCCACTCCCCATTGATCACGGGCACAGACACCTGCGATTCCGCCGAAGGGACGGTTCGTGCCGCTCGGATCGGGTATCTCTTCTTTTGAATCGGTCCGTATTGCCCTTCGAGTCTTCCGTCCTTCAGACTCGCTTCGAGTTTCGTTGCATAATGCGCAAAATCTAACGACAGGAAGCCGTGATCATAGGTTCCGCTCGTGGATACGACCTTTTCGTCGCCGTTATAGAACCAGCCCTGCACCTTGCTTCCGTCGCCGGTGAATCCGATACGAAACGGAATCTCGACGCCATCGAAATTGATCGTCGCATCCCACACCCCCGCCAGCTCCTGAGCCATGGCTATCGGCGCTAAGCAAGCTAAGGCGAAGACTCTCAGGCGTTTTCTCATCGCCACTCCTGTTGTCGATGCACACTGACTTGCGTGTGTGGTAAGAGGTGTTCGGATAATTCAGCCGCCGCGGAAGGCCCCCGCGCTCCGCTTACCGAGAACAGCCAGAACGATTCCTGATCGTGTTTTCCGGCGTCAGTTTGAAATAGTCCCTGGGATTTGTACTCCGCGATCATCCAGTTCACAACGATCGCGTAGTTTAAGGAATCGTGATACCCGAAACTAGTGCGCCGGTCGAAGCTGAACACCGGCGCATCCGCGGTGGTGGCGGTGAGCGGGTACTCGCTGCGCCCCGGAAACCGTATCGCGACTTGATCGTGTCGCACCGCCGCAGCCCCAAGGATTACAGGCCTGTCCTGTTCCGGAAGCCGCGAAACGGCTTGAAGGGCGAGTATGGTGGCTGCCTGATGGTGCCCGTGCGTATCCTCGGTAGGCAGAACGGTAAAAACGAAGTCGTACCGTTGATGCGCCAGCAAATGATCGAGAAAGGCTGAGATCTGTTTTATGTCCCACGTGCCATTCAAGGCTAAATTCGGATCAAGCGTGAAATTCCGGTCCTTTTGATTCAGGAAGTAGTGATGACGGACACCCAGAATCCGCCCGGCGCGCAGCGTTTCCTGACGCCGAATCGCGGGCAAATGTTCGCGCCCCGCCTCTTCGCTGGTGAGTTGTACCCCGTAAATCTTCTCTGCCAGAAGCGAGTACCGATAGCCGCCCTCACCGTCGGTAATGACAACTTCATCGATCGCGCCTCCGAGTTCGCGAGCGATGCGGTACGTTGTGGCCGCAAAATTGTACTCGTCGTCCGGGTGCGCCACTACGAGTAGCACCTTGGGTAGCCGTGTCGCAGCCGGACCGGGCAGTGCCAGCGCCGTTACTAGCGCCAACAGCATGCAGAAGCGGAGTCGTGCTCGCCTCATGCCAATTTCCTCGTCGACGCAGAGTCTTCGGGCTCGTCCGGGTATGCGGCAACGATCCGTCGGGCGATCGAGCTTTGCGTGATCCTCGTCCAGTCGGGCAGATAATCACGCAGTAACAACTCGCTCACTTGCTCCGCCACGAAGTCTGCTAGCCGGGTTAACTGGCCCGTGCTTCCACGCTTTGGTAGAAACAGCAACTGCACGTTCCGGGTGCCTGCTCGAACACTCTTGGAAACAACAGAGTGCAAAAGACGGCGCGGTACGGGTCCTCCAGTTCCGGCGATCGGAAAACTGGCATTGTGTCGCACCTCAAGGATTAGAAGACCGATGCAAACGCCTGCCTCGACTAACAGTCGCTCGATTTGTTCCACGGCGTTAGAGAATTCAGCGCCAGAACTCGCGACCGCATTCAGTGCCAATAACAGCTCGGGTTCCGAGTAGGTGTTCGCAAACCTTTCGGGTTCCCGCCGATCCTTGTTGCCCATCGAAAATCTCCTCAAGTTTCTGCCCATCCCACGAACGCCGTTAACCGTTTTAGGGACAACAACTTGACAGAACGAAAAGAGAGACATGGCCCGGCATTTTTTTTTAAATATACTATACTCCATCAACTTAGTAGTATTTAGCGGGACTGTCAAGCTTGATGTCTCGCCATTGATTTCTACGGCTAGCCAAGCCGGAACTGAAACCGGGTTTCGGATTTACAAGGAGCTGACACCGAGGGCGTCGCGGAGGTTCCGTTGACGGAACCGCGGCAAGTGCATTCCGCAATCAGCTTACGATCTCAGTACCCGCCCTTACCTGTTCCCGAGCGAAGCCTATGCCAGCGGTTACCGGCAAAGTAGCCGACGGCTCTGAACCGGGTTTTGGCACAGGTCTGGCACAGTAGAGGCGGAGGAACAGCGAAGCCTATCTAACAAGTCTTTAAGAATCAATAGAGGTTTGGTCGGGGCGGGGCGATTTGAACGCCCGACCCCCTGCGCCCAAGTCGGTTCTCGGTACTTAGCGGAAGTGGCCTATTTTCAACGCATTCTGTTTCAAGCAGATGCAGCCAGCTTGTTGAACGCTGTTGAGCTTTTTTGACCTTGAGGAATCTCGCATCCTCAATTTCATCTACAACAACGAGAGCTTCCGCAGTGCTCGCTGCTGACTCGAGCGGCTTCTTGGAAGAGCTCGAACCCGGTTTCCGATCGAATCTAGCCATACCCAGAAATCAACCCGCCAATACGCAGATAATCCGTTGATAGGTCAATCTATGGGCAGTCCGCCCACGGCTCAAGCGCATCCAACCGTCGTCATCTCATTCAGGTTTGATCTTGCCTTCCCACCGAGCAGCAATTTCCTCGATGTCGGGGAGGCTGGGTTTGGGGCTTGACCATTCACGCGTAAAGGACGGATCGTCGCTACGAGGTCGAGGATCGACCGTGTTGATCCGGACCTGAAGTGGAAGCGCCACGCAATCTCCTAGCACAATGGCCTGCTGTTGAGCGAGCGCAGGCAACTGATCCAGCAATTCGCGGTTTATTCCGCTGATAACGCTTTTAAAGTATTCCTGATCGTCCGGATTTTGAATGCGATGGACGATGAAGCTGTTGCACTGAGCGAGAACCGTTCTCGACAACTCGCTGGGGCGCTGAGATGCCACCACGAGGCTGAGGCCGAATTTCCTGCCTTCTTTCGCGATCTTCTCGAACACTTCTCGGGCGCGCGCCTGACGTTCGAGGCGGGCATTTGCCGGAATGTAGTGGTGTGCTTCTTCCAGCACCAGCACGACCGGAAAATGCCCGCGATCCGGGTTGCGCTGCATGAATTCGAGAACCAGGCGGCCCACCAGCGCGGTCACGTTCTCCAAAACTTCTGACGCGAGCTCGCTCAAATCGAGGATCGTTATCTGATGGGACTTGTCGCGGTCAACGCCAGACGTCTCGTAGAACTCTTTCCACGGTGGCGGGTTATTTTTGAAATGCTTTGCTGGATTCAGTCCGAACAGCAGCCGCAGAAATGATGCGAGCGCTTGCTTGAACGGAGGAACCCTGAACAGAAAGGCATAGCGCGGATCATGCCGGGCCTGCTCCAACCGAAGTTGAAGGGTGCCGACGTAGTTTCGCAGTGCAGCATTTTTTTCGGCTTCGCGGGTGAGAACGTCGGCGAATATGCGTGTGACGAATTCATCAAAATCGAAATGGATTGGTGAATCGACGCCAATCTGGGAACCGGCGTTGGCTTTGATGTCTCTGTCTTCGACCAGCTTGGCTTCCATCCGCTGAAGCTGTTCCCGAATCGTGTTATTCGCCACGGCATCAATGTCGCCGTCGCCTTGCACGCTGTTCAGCATAGCGGTGCAGCTGTCCATATACACGTTCCAGCTATCAGTAAACCCGGCGCCCTCGAAAACGCTGTGTTTTTCGGCCAGGAGGTTTTTGAGAGGAGTGAGGAGTTGTTCCCTCAAGTTCTTCTTCCTGAAATAGGATGCGCCGGACTTTGTCGGGGGGAGCTTGAGAAAAGCGTCGATCTGATTGATCGTGTCGCTGATAGTGCAGAGAATTTGCAGCTTTGCAGCCCCGGCATCGCCGGCAGCCCGCGCTGCGCTGATCGCGGTGAAGAGCAGAGGAGCCTGTGCTCCCTCTCCGGGTCGGAAAAATGCCTGATAATCGAGGCTGTTCATGAACCAGTGAGGAATCCAAAGGCCTGTGGGTTTGTCGCCGTCGTTACGGATGACGAGGCGGTTATACAACGGCTTACCGTCATCTGTTGTGAACGCCCGCTGATATTCATTGTTCGTGTCGAAAATGATGAAATGCGCGTTCGGCATCCCGCGGTCCAGCACCGCACGCAAGAGGGCCGTTACCGTGCAACTCTTCCCAGAGCCCGTGTTCCCGAGAATAGCGGCATGTTTGCTGAAGAACTGGTCGATATCGACGCTTACGTCATAGTCCGTAAAAATCGGGGACTTTCCTATTGAGACGTGTCGGCCGTCCTCTCGCGCGGCTTTCCCGAAGATGATGTCGAGGTCCTCTTCGCTCGCGAACCATACCGGATTATCGAGCTCCGGGTATCGCTTGACGCCATACTCGAAACGCTTCTTTGTTTCGGTCTGCGTGATCGTGCCGATCATGCTGATCCACATGGTGCGGCGGGGACGCACGATGACGAGCATCTGGCGGTTCTGCAAGCTGGCCTCGGTATCCTCGGCCATGTCGAGGCTCGTGACGATAGCAATCACGCGTTCGCTGCCGACCGGAAGCACGACGAAACTATTGATCACCGCAATGGCGTAGAGGCCGCCGTAGCTGCTTTTCACGTAGCTGCTGGTGTCGGGCAAGAGCTCGACAAGCGCCTGATAGGTCTTGATCCTGACGGTTCTGCCGATTGTGCGGTCTGTGGTCACAGCGTCGGCGGAGCCGTAGCGGGATCGAACATCTTCTTGACTTCTTCCCGTGCGCTCGATTCGACGTTCAGCTCGGTGATGTCAGGCAACCAGACCGTGCTGAAGTCCTGCATCGTGCCGGCCCCTTTGACGTAAGCGCCGGCGGTATTCTTCTCAGCACCCGTCAGGATAATAATTCGTTTGCTCTTCAGTTCGTTCAACCGCGTGATTTCGGAGTTGCTTGCATCCGGCGTGACGACAATCAGGACGAAACTCGGGATTGTGAGGGCTTGGTAAATCAGGCGATTGACGTGGCTGTCCTGAAACGCATATCCGATCACGATCAGCGCGCTCTGCGGCTGATGAATATGCGTACTGAAATGCCGGAACATTTCAGAGTACGGGTATCCGTTCATCTCCGTTACTTTGAGCGGTGACGGGTAGATCATCACGTCGCCGTATTCGGCTTCGGCGGGTTCGGTGTGACTAATGAACACGTCTCCGGCCGGGGAGGCGCGTCTTCGCCAATTAATGCTGCCGTGCAGTTTGTAGAGGTGAAGAACGCGATCAACCCGGCTTACCCGCCCCTCGGTCGTTTCCCCCGGATAGTAAAGATCGTAGTGGTAAGACTCAGTCCGCATCGTGCGGGTGATCGTGCCAAGGAAGCCGTCAAAATAGTGGACGCCAAGGCTGTCGAGCGCCCGCTCCAGCAGAAGGTCGTAGTTGAGGGTGAGCACCTTCGAGCGCGGCAGAGTTGTGCTACGCAAAAGGACGCGCCGCAAGAGTTCTTCGTGATACCTCAGATCGACCGCTGCGTCACTCAATTGTCGGCACTTCTGGAAGAGCCATTTCTTGAGAAGACGTTCCAGATCTTTGGCGTCAGTGGCGGGAACGTTATTCTTAGCGACGGAAACGGAACCACCCAGCAACTGTTCGATTGCTTGCACGTTCGCCAATGCCGTCAGCAGCGGCTCGACACCCAAGACGGTCTTCTCGGGAACGAGCTTATCCAACAATTTGAGCGCACGTTCCTGGCTTGCGGCGTCCTTGAGTCGGTATGGCTCCTTGCTAAAATCTGCCCGAATTTGCCCAATATCCCCGATCCGTGGGGCTCCGAGAGGAAGACTTGCGCCATTGCCGATGAGGAGATTTAGATTCCGTAGTTCAAGGTATTGGCGAAGGCGCTGTACGAGCCGCGCTCGGCTCTCTTCTGAGTCGAGCGTGATCTGCTCGCCGCCGAGAAAATAACTGTCTGGAGTCATAAAAAACTCCGCAAGTCACAGAATATCTGGACGTTACCTTCGGATACAAGCCTAATTATAGGGTCGTCGGCACAGTTCAAAGCCGCGATAGGTAAATCTAGTATGGCTCAATTCAAACCGGTATTACGGGATCATATTAAACTATTCTGAGGTTCGGTCCTTTTGGCCGCAGCTGTTATTGAACATCGTTAGGACATTTGGAAACCGCCCCCCCTGTGATAAACGTCCGCAACTGTTGAACCGTGCATTCTCTCTTTTTTCGAACGTCGCCCCATCCGCGACCGATCTCGACCTGTTCTTTGTTTGTCAGCACCCATGAAAGTGGTACCTCCACCGCCGGAAACTCAAACGGGTACGGCACATGAATGTCGAAGCCGAGTTCGCGGGCCGCTCGCAGTACCATTTCGTTCAGTTGTCCTGCCTTGACCGTTGTGCCGTTCCCCTTGTCTGGTATAGCGTCAAGATTGGTCCGACTCCGCTCGACGCCAAACTATCAGCTTTAGCGCTTCCCGGCTCCTGCGAACACCGAATCTGGAGCCAAATCACTTTCGGAGGTTTCGTTTCCGCCAGGGGCGTGGTTCCCGCTGGTGCCGCGACCGCGGCTCGCAACCATGCGAGCGCGTTTACCACACCATAGTTGTCATAGTAGCCACCGTCTACAAAAGCGAACGCCGCGGCCCGATATGGCCGATGACTCTCAGACGCCCTGGCAGCCGGACTGACAAAAGGAAAGGTGGCCGACATTCGCACTGCCGTCACGAGTCGCATATCCTTGCCCGGATACAGATGTTCAAAACTCTCAGACCCACCGCCCAGTCCTGGAAGATGTAAAGGAAACTGACCATTGCTTAGCACGAACGCCTGACCGCTGTCGGCCACAGTGGAGTTGAACAGCAACACCGGCCTTCGGCCGTCTACGACGCCCTCGCGCAAGTCGGCCAATGTGATATCGGGATTCATGCCAAGGGTCTCCAGGTGTCTCTGCCACGCCCGCTCCAATAGAACGCCGCGATCATTCTTCCCAAACAGCACGTATGGTATGAACGGCCGGGATAGGTCGTAGAACGTCATCCCAAAGGCTACATCGGAGAGTCCGGGTTCCCGGCTCTCCTGAACGACTTCTTCGATCTTCTTGTTGTCGTAATGAAAGCCCGACTTGTCGTACAGGGTATCAAAATACATCAGTCCTGCGCTCCCACCCGACACGCCGCTCATCATGATGATTGACTCGCCAAACGGGGCTCCCAACTCCCGCGTGAGTCCTCCCAGGACCTGCGCAGTCCACGCTGAAGCTTGAATCCCACCACCATCCGCCGAGACAATGATCCATCGCCGCTCGCCACTTTTTTCATGCGCCGCCCCCACACTGTAAGGTGTTGCCAAGGGAATGCTCGTGTGGTCCGGGTTTATTTCGAAATAGTGCTGGTTCATCGGATTGAAAGTGACCAGCCAAGCCCACGCCGCCAACACAGCAAGCGTAGGAACTCGGTAGCCGTCGAGGAGAAAGCACAACGCGGATATAGTCCACCCCAGAATGGTCAACGATAGATAGAGATAGACCGCCGCCGGGACGTGGCCTGGCCTTAGCCAACCGAATTCCAAGTGATATCCCGCGAAGTACACGCCTGCGATCACGGTTGATAAGAACAGCATCACCGCAGATGCCACGTGTCCATCGGCTAGTATCTTGCCGCCTATGAGGTACCCAGCTCCGTCAGGAGCTGCCCAGCGAATCAGATATCGCAGCCCTCGAGAGATCAGTTCTGCCGGCCTGCCCAACCAAGCCGGGGGAGTGGCGCGCCGTGCTCGGTCGAAAAATGAGAAGTCCGGCATCATCTGGAGCAGAGGCATCTTGATCGCAGAGGTCCAAAGCTGAACGTAAATTGCGGCGAGCACCAGCGCGACCGCAAACCCAAACCCCCCGAGAACGCCTGCTGTGAGCCAAGCGAGGCTTTCACTGCTGAAGGATGACCCAGAGATGTGATAAATCGCCGCCGCTGCGACAATTCCGGGAATTGCGCACGCAACATACTCCCAGAGCGCTGGCGGGTTCCGCACGGCGGCCGAGTATCCAGGGAACCGTTGCGGTCCGTAGCAGCGGATAAGACGCTCAATAAACAGGCACTCCCATCCGGCAAGGAACGCCAAGGTACTAAGGCCGAATGCACCACCACGAGATACCCAAAAGAGCCCCCGCGCCAAACTCTGATCCAAAATGGCCAGAGTAGGAATAATGGTCAAAACCACCCAAAGGATTATCGGCGCGCGGAGCGCTTCGAGCCAACTCGCGACATGTGTGCGCAGAAGGACGCAGGTCCCTCCGACCAACAAGAGCAAGAACGCAAAAGCCGGGGTTGAATCCACGACGACCTCCTCTTTGAATGGTTTCCGCGGTGGGCTGGGTTCTTGGTTGAGGACCTGCCGCATCGACTCAGCACTCTACCCTCTCTTCCGCCTGTCTCCAGAAAGCACTGCTGGTTGGTTATTGATGGGCTGTACCCGGAGCTAGCGACAATGGACGATCTTTTATGGCGAAGCAGCACCACGCCTCATCTCAGTACCTATTTGAGAGTCCCGATCTTCGCGAACAGCTTGCCAACGTCAAACTTGGCTCCAAACAGAAATTGTAGGGAGTCCCTGGCGTTGTCTACTGTTTTGGAGTTGGACAATCCGAAGTTCTGATGAATGTTCGCTCCAAACCCCAGCAGGAACGGCGTCGTCGGAACCTTGAGATAGCCCTCTATGCCGACTCGCCATGGGCGCGCGTACCGAATGCCAGTCAGCGGGCTGACGTCGAAGTTACTGTACCTTCCCATGACCACATCCACGTAGTCTTCGAGCTCTGGCGCCACGTTGGTCGACGAGCTCATGCGATACAGTCCGAACCGACTTCCAAAACCAAAGTTGGTGTAGAACGAGTGGTTGTTCGCCACGGTGGAGCCTGACTGAACATCGCCAACCGGCGTATCAAATCCGATCTTAGCCACGGGGCCAAACGAAAAAGCATACGGCCGTGGAGTGTAAAACCAGGTTGGAGCCAAGTACGGAACGTACACGCCGGTGCCCAGACTCGCCGACTTCCGGGTGGAAATGAAGGTGTCGACCATATTGGGACAAGTTGATGGAGCTGAAGAGCTGCTCGAATTGTTTCCCGCGCTGCCCGTATTTCCTGAGCTGCTGAACTTAAAGGCCGATTGCGTGTTAGGGTTCTTAGTGCTCGACGTTGTGCAAGCAGCTACGGGAAGTGAAGTCAGCCTGGCATCGAAGAACGTCTCGAGCATGAAGTGTTTGTATTTCTCCGTGACCGGATGTCCATTCTTTTGCCCATACTCAGCGAGCTTTCCATTCTCGTCGTACTCCCGGTACGGGCCTCCCCAAATCCAGTTCCTCGCCATGTTGAACGCGAGGAAAATGCTCTCGGAAGAGAAATTGCTGTTATCGAATGAGAACAGCCCGCCCGCGGCCATGTGACCTCGCGCCCGGCCCCAATCGAAAACGGAACGAGCCAAGAACTGGTAAGACTGTGAGTAGTCCCGTGTGGTTTCCGGCAGTATCTTTGGCTGTTCGTTTTTTGCCGCGCACAGCAGCTTATCGAATTTAATATCACTGGGCAACACCTCTCCCGCGTGCTCGACCACAACCACGCAGTCGCCTCCGTCGATAGCGTTCTTGAGGGTGATGCCCGTTTCTCCGGAGGCATCTACCGGCTGCGTCTGGATGTCGCTCCCCTTGCCATTCTGCAATGTGGCGCCATCGCCGTTCACAAAGACGCTGAGGTTGAGGGCAGTGGTCGCATCAGCGGTGCTACCCACCGGCGGCGGGTCCACGTCCACGATCATTTTGGTATCACCCTCCTTAGGGACCGATCGCAACCGCACGCGCGAGACCTTTGGGGGGGCAATTGCTACGTCCTTTGTGAGCGGCGGCTTATCGCCGTCCGTCAAAACGATACGGACCGTGTCGGCCTTCTTGACCGCGTCCTTCAACAACAGATCCAACTTCGAGCTGGTGATGGGGAGCGTAGTCGCGTAGCTCGGAGAACCCTTTTCCTTAGCAGGCAGTGGACCTGCTGCGATCTCGACCTGTGCTTCGCCCACGCAAACCGAAACTTTGCCAGATGACACTGGCACCGAGCCTGTAATCTCCTGTGCACCCGGATACAGAGCATCCGTCACGATCGTTTTGTCTCCGTTGGCGGCTTTGTCGCAGGGCTTGGCCTGTGCTTCGACATTCTTCGCGGGGCCGACAGTCCCTTCGATCGTTGCCCGTTTTCCCTGGAGCGATTCGAGCGCGACCAAAACTCGGTCGTTCCTTTTCAATGCCGGGGCAGTCGCAAGGGTCACGTTAAATGCGAAACGATTGAGCGACCCACTGATGGAGTCCGAGTCGCCGGTATCTTGAATCAGCCGAGGCTTGCCGTTGACGCAGACCAGTACCTGACCGGCCGCAAACTTCGAGGTGTTGCCGTGGATCTCGGTGTCGTCGTTAGACAGCTCCAGCTTAGCTTCAGTATCCAGGTTTCCCCCCTGGCAGATGGACGAGCTAGCGGTCGAGCCGGGCTTCTTTGATGCCGGCACTAGAGGCGCCGCAGCGGGCGCTAATCTAGAAGCTTCGGCTTGCGGTGACGCGGGCTGGGTGCTCCTAGTGAGGGCCGATGGTGGGTCATCGTCCAATTCCGTCACCGGCTTGGCTGGCGAGTGGGCGAGCTCCGCGCTGCCATCGATCACCCACGCCTGGACAACCCAGCCGGGTTTCAACAATATCACTGGGATCGTGAAGTCGCCGGACGGCAGCGGCCACTCCGGCTCGGTTTTGACTTCGCCGCCTTCCTTGGAAACAGTGATTCTCACCATGTGGTTCGGGTCGGTGGTGTGTCCCGTGATCACACCGTCTGTGGTCGCGGTGTTAATCCAGATCTTGGGCTGCGGCTTCGGGGTCGCAGCTGGCTTGCTGGTGCTCTTGCGCGCTGGAGCACGCACTGGAGATGGTTTCTGGCCGGTTTGCTGTGCTGGGATAACTCCGCACAAAACCACGAATAACATCAGCAAATTTGTGGCGCTCATCGGAGATAAATTGCGGTGACGCACACTACTCCTCATGTCTTAATCTCTTCTTTCGGACGACAAGTGTGACAATCGGCTACGGCGAGCCGGAAGGAACCTGAGCGTGCCAATGGCGCCCAAAAAGATCCGTCATCTATCGCACGAACCCGGTGGTTTAGGTATTTATCACGATTTGAAAGAGAAAACAAGCGGCTTTTTGTCAGAGAGGGGATTTTTTCCCGACGTCCCTCTCGCTAATTTTGCGCACCGAGTCGAACGTAGCGGCTCCCACTATTGGGGATCCTCAATCCCCACAAATGGGGCGTACTTATTCCGAAGGTCTGAGCAGTGCATCAGTGAAATCGGGTCCAAATTCCAGCGCGCGTATGCAAAAAGCGATATATACACTATGCCGAACGGAGAGTGAGCATCCGACTCGACGAGAGATAACGACCTGGGGACAACGCTTTGCCTTCGGCGATTCCAAGCCATCTCCGACAACTTTGACACGTTAACCCCAAAGAGCATCTCGGCGGACTCGGGAGTTTTTTGTTTCAGAGCGGCGCTTCATAAGAAGTTCAGGTCGAGAAAAAGTTGATAGACTCATCGCTGTTGGTGTAAAAGCAATTGTTCGCGGTTTCTGCCCAACCCGTCGATTATTGATGACCCGTGGGTTTTTACGTGTCCACCACTTAACCATGCCAGAAGAGCCAGGCAGCAGCTTAAAAGAGCTCAGCGAAGGATTGAAGTCGATCCTCGAACGGATCGCGGATTTCTTTGACATCTTCGATTTGTCATTTATCGTTTCTGGTGCGACGGCCATTTCCGCCTTTGCCTTTTGGGGTTGGCGTGCGGGGGTTTCGTTCCCAGTTGTTCCTCCAGGTTGGGTGCAGGTTATCTCGTTGGTTATCGCTTGCTATGTTGCCGGTTTGGTATGCTTCGCGGTCGGCAGATGGATTCGTATGGGTTGGCGCTGGCGTTCAGCCGAAAAGCGCTTCTACTCTTGGTTTGTTCGAGTTCTCGAAGGTCATGGTTTGACGAATGCGTCGCCAGCCAAAGAATATCTTGAGCGAAAACAAGCCCGTGGCGATTGGCGACTTTATGTCCGCCTTTGGGCAGAGGTGCGACAGTCTTCATGTTTAGCTGCCTCCTTCTCGCTTCTAAGAAGATATTGGGTGATGGCTGCCACCTACGATGGCGTTGGCATCGCGCTGATGTTGTGGGCAGTTACCCTCATCGGATGTGTGCTTGGTGTGGCTGGGGCTAAACCTATCGACCGGTGGTTAGGGATACCGTTGGCATGCGCTCTGGGTGTATCTGCAATTGCATGTAGCCGTGAAGCCGGACGTTACGTGGACTACCAGGTCGAAGAGCTCGTTGCGTCAATTGCGGCAAGTCGCTTGAATCGAGAAAAATTGTTGGACTAAGTGAACGAACGCCCCAGGCGAACGATAATTCGGCCCACTCGGGAGCGCACCTTCACGCATGGTGCAGTTGTTGATTTGTCAAATACCAGCGGAGGATTTGCTCAGCTCAGTCTGTTTGGAACTTGGAAGGTCTGCAAATCCTTCAGGGGTACTTCGCCACGAGAACAGATCTTCCTCACTGGGATATTTAGTCTTCAGACGCCAAATCTCTCGGCCAAGAGCTCTGGCTTCTCCTGTCAACTGTGTTAATAGCGTTGGGGCGGGATCCTTATTGGTATCTTGCTGAACCAACCTTGCCAGTGACCTGCCTTCGATAATCTCTACCAGCTAGACTTGAGGATCTCAGCTTCGGCGCGGATTGAAGAGCGACGAAAGGAGATCGAAGAGATGAAGAAGGGGCGGTTCAACGAAGAGCAGATTATCGGCGTACTGAAGCAACATGAGGCAGGCCGGAAGGTGGCAGATTTGGCGCGGGAAATCGGCGTGAGTGAGGCGACGATCTACACCTGGAAGTCAAAATACGGCGGCATGGACGTCAACGAAGCGCAGCGACTGAAGGCGCTGGAGGACGAAAACCGGCGGCTGAAGCAGTTGGTGGCCGACCTCAGCCTGGACAAGGAAGCGCTGGAGGGCATCGTGCGAAAAAACGGCTGGAGCTTGCCGGCCTGAGGACGGACGTGGCATTCGCCATCGAGGGACGCTTCCGCGCCTTGCCGGTTAACAGTCTCTGCAAAATCCACGGCGAGCCTCGATCTAACTCGGATATAGCATTGGGCCGGGGCGCCGTGGGAATGAAAGAATACAGCACGCATTCGAATTTGCGAAATGCGAAAAACGCGCGTGGTCCATCTTTTACTCTGTGACTAATAGTTCACCTTGCCGCGCAGGACCCAATCAACCGGAGGAGATCGATTAGATCCGAGTCGTCAACTAGGTAGTCAATGGGCTTCACCCTTATGAAATGAACGCACCGCGTTGCGCAATTCGCTCCCGACTTGTCCGTGAACAAAGTCTGAATTGCAAAGGCTATTTCGGGTGGATCGACAGGTGCGAGCTGTGAATCGGTGGTTTCAAAGCGATAGCCAATCGCGACGTGCTTGTTCCCCGCACTTGGCCAAAACTCGCGGCGCATGTGTTCCCAGGTCTGGTGTTCTAGCCGCGTTTTTAAAGCAGCTGTGCCGTTGGGTCCGAGGCTGGCTTTTACCAATGGGAGATCATTCTTCTCCCAAGCAAGCACCAATTGACTAAGGGCGTCAGCTGGTTGCGGAGAGCGACCGCAATAGAAAACTCTACCTGGCAAACGATTACTGGAGACATATGCCGTGAGGCTTAAGGTACTAGCAAGGGAATCATCTAGCGCCGACATCAAAGAGTCGGCCCTCGGGTTGCCTGATAGCCTCCAGAGGAGGGAAAATGCACGGGGACCGCGAATTTTTGAATAAGCATAGACTAGGCGGCCTGCATTGGGCAGATATTCTCCACGCTCGACTGCCTCAAGCTCGCGTTCAATTGGCGGTAAGGCCTGTGCTCCCGCCTCGATTAAGCTTTGAACCGCCGCGAGATCTGCGCGCGTAGCTTCGGTAACTGCACAGCCACTGGCAAACGGTAAATCTGACTTTCCGGGTCTGTCCCCCTGATATGTGAGAAACCGGACGAGGTCGGAAGGCGACATTTTCTGGACCTGGCTAACTGAGAGATCGGCGGAGAGTCCGCTCAACAAAAGCGCCCATAAAAGGCGGTGAAGCATGAAAGATGGTCGAACGCCATTCATGGCTGGCCTTGAGTAGGTTGCGTCGATACCGTTGGGTAGCCATAAGGGGCACCGCGGGTAGGCCATGTTAGGAATGCGGACCAGTCAACTTCGGGGCAGCTGATAACTTGACCCAAACCCGCGGGACCTTGCGCATATAGTGCAGTAAATAGTTCGAAGGTCCATTTAAGGGTGGCACCCACCACTCTTCCGTAAACGCCCCTTTCATCTAACCCTGGTGCGTCAGCCAGCTGGACGCTTGGAAGGTTTGGGGGAGGAATCGGTCCATTTGCCCCATAAAAGTAAAGCGACTCAGAGCCGGACCGGTTAACATGTTGCACGAATCCACTGGACCAATAGACGGTTCCGGTTTCGGTGTAGCACAATCCGCGAAATGGCCTGCCTTACTTTAATACCTCACTCTTCAGTCTGCAGACACTGGGCACACCCGGTGTCGCACCAAAGCGGCTCTTTTATGGCCCCGGCGAAGAGAACTTTGACATTGCCCTGACGAAGGCGTTCCGCATCAGCGAAAGCGCCTCACTGCAATTCCGCCTCGAAACGTTCAATACATTTAATCATGCACAGTTTTTTGGTCCAGCTTCCGTAAACGGCGAGATTACGAGCGCCGCATTTGGACACGTGGTAAACGCCGCAGCTCCCAGAATCGCACAGACCGCACTGAAACTCACCTTCTAAGTTTTATGCCCCTGACCAAACGGGTGCGGCAAAGGAAGTTTTCAACAATTGTGTGAACACCCGGCGTTTTTCCAAGTCGTCGTATTTTCGTCAGTGCTGTGTGGGATGGATCAACCGCTCTGGAGTTGACGTAGTAAACGTCAATCCATCAGGTCGTAAGAGAACGCCTATTCTGATACTGAAAGGTGTTGGTTGTCCTTCGAACGAGAGGACGCGAAATCTCCATTTGCGAATGGCAGCAACTGTAGCTTTGTCGAGTCCAAACCTGTCCGTACTTCTAGTGTTAATGTTTGACCATGAAACCAAACTCGCTTCGAACGCATGACCCCTCTCATCCACCTTTACGTCGATGGCCCCATTCGCAACGATCTGTGCTTTGATTGCGGCTGGGGTAAGGACTGGCTCCACAAACTCCGCCACTAACCTCGGCGTCCTCACGATAGCAACCGACGCTGGCCGGCACGTAGGTGCGGGGTAGACCAAAAGGAGAATAAAAAGGAAAGCGCTAGAGTACCGTCCATCAAGTATGTCGCGAAACACCATTAGAGGACCTACTCAACCAGCCCGATCTTAGCACTAAAAGTTCCAAGTTGCCACCAAAACTTTCAAAGGCGGCGTACGACGACTGAACCGGACCGTACCAGCTTTTACCTGGCACGTGGGGATAGACTCTCTTTATAAGTCTCTTGTTTTCTGCCAACTGGGTCACAGAACGAAGGGTAAGCGGCCGATCTTGCCTATGCCGTTCCGGTCAGATCGTCACCCGCGGCAAAAGCCGGGTGCCGGACCACTTGTGGCGTGGGTGAAGCTCTTGCCGTCTATATTCCGTGATGACCGTGGCGTTAGTTCATCACGTCGGAACTGACGCGGCGCGCTGGCGAGCCCTTCGGCGTTGGGTTGTTGCCGGATTCAGCGTGCGGATCACGACACCATCGCCAGTTTCTGGCACAGCGAGGTGAGGGAGGAGCATCGCCCTGGCACGGCTCCACGCCAGCATTTTCACTAAAACAAGCACAAAAAACGGTGCTTGGTCCTCAGTCCATTTCGTCACCAAATACGTCTTGTGCGACGCGACCGTGCTTCAGCCAAAACTCGCTCGTTGACTACCGATGGGTCTTCCTTTCCGAAATTGCGGAAAATGTCTCGGTCCGCCCGACTCGCGCTCTTCCCAGGCAAGTTATCGCTTAGGGTTGTGCCCGCTCTTGTTGTGAGCCCGTTCAGCAATCCGGTACGCCATTCCTGGCTTCGGTGTCGGTGGGAGAATTTCGCCACGTGCCACCGTGCGTTCCTTGCCTGTATGTCCGCCTCGTGGCCCAATCAGCTCATAAAAGGCAGAGACCGGCGCTTCTGCACCTGGTTTGAAGACGCGCTTCATTTACTAACCTCCTTCCTATGCCAGGCTCGCGACCAGGAGACCGATCGCGGTCGAAGCAAAGACTTTTCCCGCTTCACCAGCAATCGGTTCAAATACTGCGTGACATGCCCTCCGGCAGGTTGGTGAGGAGAGCACTGCGTAAGCGGTAAGGCCCACCAGACCTGCGACGAGTAGCGTTTCAAACGATGGTCTCATGAAAAGCACCTCTAAACCAAATTCTATCGGAAATGTTCTATAGCTGCAACTTCATTTTCACTGCAGGTCTCTACGCCGGGACCGTTGTTCTGCACATGACGGCCGCGTGGCCGTGCGGGCAGCCCGACTCCAATATCGGAGGCAAACTGACCATGTTGTCGTTGATCATAGGCCGAATACGTGAATTTCTATTTCTATCCGAACCTCGTTCTATTTTCTGATCTGGACCGGAAGCCTTCCGGAGCGGGCAACGCAGGCGCCGTCCTTGAGGATAAATGCCTCCACCCAATGGGTGCCAGCGTACAGAGTGCTTTCCCAGTGGGTCGCGCTCTGGTCTTTCTCAAACCCTCCCCGCAACTGACCCGCGCCCGCCGCTTCAGCGCCGGTATTCACAACTTGCCAGCGCACATCGTAAGGTTGATGCACGTTAGTGGTGAGAACGAATTTCAGCGAGACGTTCTTGGGAAGGCTACGACTCGACATCTCCCATAGCTTCTTTTGCTTGTTGCTAGAGTAGACGCTGCCTTTGATGCTCGCCTTGTTCTGAAGGTACATGGGCCAGGGTGGGCGTTGCACATGACCTGTGGAAGCCTGCGCTGGTACCTCGTCGGGTATGCTGCCACCAATTCTCACTGCAAGCGCACTGGCCGGAACGCCAGCTTTCGCGCTGGCCGCTTTCATGACTCGGTCCCCGATCATTGGCGTCATCGCGGTGACCGCTTCAGAAAGGGTTGCTTTCTTGCTCACCCCCATGAAGTCCTTTTGCGCGGCATCGAGCCAAGAATAGAAAGCCGCCCGCCGCTCGGGCTTCTCATTCCATTTGTCGGCAAAGTTCTCATCTGGCTCGACGGGATTTCTTACAACGTACTTGTCGCCTTCCTTTTCGATGCCGGCGGCCATCTTGGCCAAGATCACCTCGAGGCACTCGTACAGGTCCTCTTCGTTGCCGTAAGCCTTGGCCGCCAACGTAGTCAGAATGATAGAAACAGGGCGGAAGTCTAGCTTTTGGCGCGCGTTGAAATACATATCCCGGTGCCGCTTGAGGATCTGGACGACGCGCTGCAATGGAGTCCTGACTTGCCACTCCGGAACCTGCTCCACGTTGACGCGCCGCGACTCGGCTAGAATTGATTTTCGGAGTTCAAGAGCGACCCTCATCCTATCCTTAAACCATGCGGCGTATCGGGTGGGATTGCTCTTTTGCCATCGCGTGAGTTCGGTATCAGTCAGAAGAATTCCAGTGGGAAGTCGCTCAACATTCGGGATGCACGGCAGCACGTCCATGTGGAACGATTTCGGATAGGTCAGGTTCCAGCATCGACGGGACTCACCGAGTTTCTTCCGCAAGTCCTCCCGTTTCTTCAGCCGGTCGCCGACGATTTTCTTGAGGTCCGCCTGGGTAGTCTGCTGCTTTGTGATTCTCAGATGGCAAACCAGGTCGATATCATACTCGTCCTCGTGTGCGATCGGTCGAACGACCGTGCCGAGCAGAAATGATCCTTGTGGGTAGATCACTGGGCTGTACGGGGCCAAGGCGGACGTCTCTATCGCGAGCCAATTACCGACATCTTCGTATTCCACCACCGCGTTTTCGTACAGGTGGTCTGGGATGTCGAGGCTTTCAGCCACGTTCACGAGCAGCGAAGAGTACTGGCTAGGTGTGTGCAGCAACATGATTGTCTCCCTGGTGTAATGGAATGTACGGCCTGGCGGCATGACCGCCGAATTTCGCGGCAAAAGTCGGCGAAAACTGTCGGCTGTGATACGACGCCTTTCCGATCAGATCGCGCGCCGACTGTATGCCATCTAGACTATAGTCCGCCTGAGCAACTGGGGGGTTGACCCGTTCGAGACTTTGAGCGCCCAGCAAGAAACCCACCTGATTGTTTGCCGCAATGCTCTGCCCGCGCATGACGGCGTCAATCGCGGCATTTCCGAACGCCCACGGCAGAATGCCGCCATGATTGAGCCGAGCGCGGCGGCGGTGGACGACATCAGTAGTGCCGATGCTCAACACCCGAATCGAAGGTAGAGGCACAGCCAAAGTCTCGTAGGCCTCAACCAGGGCAACCATGGACGGATTGTTCGCCCACACCCCGCCATCGATCAGCCGTACCGAATCGACGCCCCGGAAGCATGGAAAGTAGGTCGGTGCCGCCGAGGTCGCTAACCCCACCTTCCAGGCGGGAACTCGAAAGTCGCGTCCCAACCTGATGTGGTGTGGCGTACGGAAAACATAAACGTCGTTTTCGCCGATATTGTAAGAGGGGATTACCAGTCTTTTCCTGCTGTCGCCGAATTTTTTGTCCCCAAAGGTAGATCGCAACGCCTCTTCGAGCGGCGATGCGGAATACTTGCGAATGACCCACTGCTGAAGCGGGCGCAGGCCGAAGCGAGGAGAAAAAATCTTACCTCCCCAAGACAGATAGAATTCCAGAATTTGACGGGGCCGCATGCCAAGCCCCAATCCAAGGGCAATGATCCCGCCGGTAGATGTACCGGCGATCAGATCAAAGTGGTCTGTAATGCGGATGCCGAAATGTTCCTCAAGCGCGGCTAAGAGTGCGGCAGAGAATATTCCCTTTATGCCGCCTCCGTCTAGCGAGAGAATTTGAAACGCGTCAGCGTCCTGAGCCATAAATCAAATCGCAGGTCTACAGTTATTGAAAACCGTAATGTTCCTCACAGAACGATTATCAGGTTTCCCTCAAAAGCTGTCAACGAATTTTTCGTTGCATGTGTACCATTACTGCATAATTCAGGTATCATATTGATTTCATTATGGAATTATGCTAAACTAGTTAATTAAAATACAGAATAAGTGCCGAGGGGACTCCGATGACGCAGCATTTTGGACGACGACTGAGGCGACTACGGGGTGTACGTTCCCAAAAGGAAGTCGCTGAGGCTCTGGGAATTCCGGCGACGACTCTCTCAAGTTTGGAGCAACAGGAAACAGTTCCCCGTGGGCCCATGCTGCAGCGGCTTGCTGACCACTTCGGTGTGTCGCGGGACTACTTCTACCCGCCGGAGAACCGGCCAACTGTTGGCGCCCGGGAATGGTTACGCCAACTGCGGAATGCCTCATTTAAGGGAAGGGCGACGATTGCAACCCACTCCGACTTCGACTTCGACGAAGAGACTAAGGCGCGATTTGCCGAACACGTGAGGCACCGTCTTGAATCTCAAGATTAGCGGCGATTCCCTCCCGCACGATGAAATCGCCGAAACCCTACTGGACGAGGCTGGCGTCCTCGATTCGCTGCCCACTGACGAGCTGAAAGTACTGGACTACCTCGGATTACGACAGCTCAGCTTCGATTTTGGCGAGGAACCAGATTTCGTGCGCGATGTGCCATCGATACCCAAACACCTTCGCGCAGCGCTCAGCGTCAACGATCGGGTGGTCGTCACACACAGCGAACTCGGGGCCAAACGGCACCGGTGGAGTGTCTTCCATGAAGTTGCTCACTTCGTCCTGCCGGAGCACTTGGAGAAGATTTTTCTCGATACAGATAAGACTCTGAGTCTTTGGACCAAGAGTCGGCTGGAGCGGGAAGCGAACAGTCTCGCCGCTGAGCTTATGTTCCAGGGCAGCCGTTTCACCGAACAGTCGCTTGATTTGCCGTTGTCGTGCCGAACGGTGCTGGAACTCGCGCCCCAATACGACGCGTCATACGAGTCCGCGATGCGGAGGTACGTCGAAGGCCACGTCCTACCGTGCGCCGTCATCGTTTACGATAAGGTCCCAACCGCCCTCGGTGAGGACCCGGAGGACGCGAAATACCGCATCCATTACACCGTTACCTCGATGCCTTTCCGTCGCAGCTATTTTGCCGGTGTCCAGACCACAACTGAATTGGCGCGCGGCGCGGACATTTTCAAAGTGCACGGGTTATCGAATATTGGCAATGTTGTGGATACGGAACTCGTCGTTGAGCGGAACGAGGTGCCACCGTGGCGCTTTCAGACCGAGATCTTCACGAACGGATATAAAATATTTCAGTTCATTGTCCGTCCCCTGCCGTGAGGCACTCGGTTCCTCTGGTATGCTGGCTCCCTATGTCTGAAGGACAATGAGAACTTTCAAAAAGTCCGCGCTCTTAGCCCTTACTTCGAACTGCCTGCCTCTGTCGCACATCATCCGTTTTGTGACATGCAAAACGGAGATTTCACGACGCGAGAGTCAGTCAGCTGGTGGCCTTCGCGAAGGGTCGCCAGGATCCTTGGATTCAGTTCATCCCACCTCATGAACAAGATCTCGGGATTGAACAAGGTAGAATCCGAAGAGGATTGGGCAAATACGTGTTCTCGATTAGTCCGACGCGGTCACGACTTGGGTCTACGCTGATCGTCCATGGCAGTTTGGTAAGCCTTAGTCTTGAGTTTCACCTCTTCGTCCCAACGGTCAAACGGTACTGATTCAGCGGACGCGGCGCTAATTCGAGCATGTAGATCGAGCAGCTGTGAATCGGGCTCGCTGAGGGTCAGCGACAAGGGCTCATGGACCGTTATGCCCCTGTTCTTGTCTGGCAGGACGTAGCTGTCAACACTCTTAAGCTCCAAGCACCCCAAGCCCGGTGTCATTGCATGCCAGATTAAGTGCGTTCCAAGATCATCCTTAAACTGCACGACCGCAGCGGGGTAATCGTCTCCTCCAATCAAAACATGTTCATATCGTAGAAAAGTCAGCGTGGGTTCTGGCGATGTGCAGTTGTTCTCCGGCAAGGTGTGCTGCTGAATCGACCGCGGATCCAAGCCGTGTGCTGTCAGTCCTGGCTTTCCAAGTGCTATCTGCCATTTGGAGGAGAAATAGGTCGTAACGTCACCCGGTCCTTCGACCAAGACATCGGATTCGATCGTCGGAACGCTGTCAGACGCTGGGACAAACTGACGCCTCGCATAAAGCCAGCGACCCTGAGAGTCCTGAGCTTGGGTGATGTCGGCGCGGATAACATGGTCCACACCCTCGGTCGTTACTGTGTAGCGGGACGCGAATGTAAAGGGTCGGCGCGGGTTCCTGGTATAGTACTTCGATCTTGAGTAGCCATTCGCATGAGCCAAGATAGGCCGATGCCAGTGTGCCCAGACGTCGAAGGCCAGACAGGAACCCACAATGCCGAATAGCAATGCCAACCGAGCTTTGTTGACGGCCATGTAATAAACTCCTTTCTTCCGACATTCTCCTATCCACAAATAATGCAGGGGCAGCTCGGCGGGCTCGTGCATTTGGTCGAACAGGCGAAGCAATAACATCCTGCGCCGCAGCCGCCTTCACAGTAGAAAGAACTTGAGCACTGTGTTGTCGACGTGCAACTTTGAATGTACGTCGTCCCGCCGGGGCAGCCCGCGCATGCCACCATGCGCGGACCGGAAACTTTACACGAACCGTAAAAGTTTTGGTTAGCGCATGAGCATTGCGCATACAGCCCGTGTGCGCACAATAAAAGCAACACTATGCCCACGCCTAGAAATAGAATTCTCTCCTTTTTGTGCATAATTGTCACCTCAATTTAGTTGCACTAGTAGACCTGAGATCAACAATATCCTGCGAATCTGATTGATCGCGAGAAGATGCTAACACCAACAACTAAATTGTCAAGGGATTTATGCACCGAGCGTTTAATAGTCAGTATAATCCGATACAAATATGTAAAAGCGTGTCGACCAAAGTCACTCCTATCGGTCGATTTCTAATAGATTTAGGAGCGCGAGAGTGCAGCGGACTTCAATATTCTGGCGGGGGGCATAATTTATGCAATGTTAGACTAGCGATGCTGACAACTGTTGGCTTTGGCTGCATCTGGATGTAGGGACGTCGGAGGCGGTCACTTCGGATTTTGCGAGGAGGTATGAACACAAAAGGCTCACTGCGGAGAGGCCGAGTTTACGAATTGACTGATGTCAGTTTACTTCGGTTATTGGTTCAGCTACTATCTATTTTGCAGCGGTGAACCGGGCGAGAAAATTGAGAATTATCCCGCCGCCTTCCATGGACCCCGGAATCATTAAGGGAGAGGAATTGTTCTGTGCCTGATCGAGATACCTTCCAGCTGAGATGGCACATTTTGTCGTACACCCAACGTGATGTGACCAAGGGTGTCGCCTGCAAGATACCGAAAGGGCTGGTCAATGACGGCGCCCTGTCGAGTGCCTGTCGGCAGTACCACGTCGGATGTCAAGTCAGCGCGACCTTACCAAAGGTTCGCCGCTCGAAGAGCCTCCTAGCCTTTAAGAGTTACTCCGCCACTTCTAGATCGATCCACTGGGTGGCCAGTTGGCGCTTTCCAGGCGCAAGTTTGTCGCGGGCAACAATCTCCATCATGTACTCGCCAGGTTCAAGGTCGACTGCCAACTGGATCGCACCGGTAGCAATCACCTGGTCAACGCCCAACTGTTGTGCCGTGCGAAGCGTAGTGACGGAACCGGTAAACACCAAGTTTGAATCGCGGTAGAGATATAAACCCGTCTCTAGATTCGGGTTCTGAGTTTTCTTGTCCAGTTGCGCATTGAAAATTGTGTAAGTGAAGCGAACCTGCTGGCCGCGATGGAATGTACGAACGGCGGGCGAACTGGAGTACGCGATGGCAAGGTTCTCCGCTTGCTGTCGAGTCATGGTCGTCCCCGAAGTTGCTGGAGGGCCTCCGTTCAGAACAATCCCGGAAAGGGCCAGGTGATGCTTGGTCATGTCCGGCACTTCGATGAACTGGCTTCCCGAGCCAACCTTATTTGAGGCTACATCGCGCACAGCCGCGCGCACCTGGTAGGCGCCGGGTTTCTTCAGCGCCACATCGGTCCGAAACACGAGGCCGGTTTGCTTGACTTGAGCGTAATCTGCGGGTGAAAAATGCAAGGTTGCCGTACGGCCGGTGTGGCTATTGGCGCCGAGGGGAATACCGTCTTCATCGAATACGAACGTCACGATATCGAGGACTGTCCTGTAAGAGCCGCCGGGCTCCTCGTCGAACGTGAGGTCACTCGCGTCGATGTGCACAAGCGAGCGGACAACAGCACCTGAGTTCGGTACTTCGGAAAACAGGCACGTGAGCTGAAGTTTCAAGTCATTCGAACGAAAAGGTGAAACAAGTGCTGCGCCGAGTTGTTCGGCGCCTGTGTGATGTGCCGGACGGGCTTCCTGATCGGATACGCCGATGTAACCCGAGTGCGAACGGACGTTGAGGCCTGGCACCTTCACCTTCACTTGGATCTTGTGAAACCGGCGATAACCTTTCTCTAGTGTGAAGCTGGATTCGCTCGGCTTGTAACCAAGCAAATAGTAGCCGTTGAGATCTTCGACGGCCCGGCGCAGACCTTCGGACAAGTCGTTATTGCTATGAACAAAAAAGCCGCCGGTCTGCCGGGCCAGATACCTCATGCCGTCCTGCGATTCAAGATACTCCTGGCTTCGCTCGGAGAGTGCCTCCGTCACCATCGGCCCCGCGTTAGCACCGGTCAGCGCTGGGTGATCGGCGGCCGTGAGCGACAGAGTCGGAAGTCCGCGTGCGTCGATGGTATAAACGACCACTGCGGCCCGGTTTGCAAGATCCGTCAAGGCGCGCATGGGATCCACAATGCGAGTGCGCTCCTGCCCGCCCACGAGCAAGGGAATGCCATCGGAAAATAGGATCAGCGCTTTGCGACCGGGAAGATCGCGTAAAGCCCGGACGACGAAGTTAATTGTGCCCAGTGTCCCTAGCATGAAATTTTCGTTGCGAGAATCATCCAAGCCTGGGGGGCGCAGGTCAGGCATCCTTTTCGGAGCTTGGTTCGCCTGTGGGGAGCTGCGTGCCAATCTGGATGCATCCTCCAGGGACTCGTCCCCCATATCCGCGAACCCGCTGAGGCCGCCTCGTCCAGCTGGAAACCAGCGTACGCGATCGATGGCGTCGTGGAGAATGCGCTTGTCACTCGTGAATTGTTGGAGCGACCCTATTCCCGCACCGGTTCGTAAGATCGCCACAAGATCACCACGCTGCATCTGTTCGTCAACGAACTTCTTGAGCGCAAGGCGCACATAGTATGTACTCTCAAATGAGAGACCGAGATCGTCCACCATCAGAACAATGGTGCGTCGCACCTGTTGCGGAGTAAGAAGCTGGCTTGGTGGAGGCGCGCTGGGAAGAGCAGTAGGCACAGCCTTTCGTTGGGCCGGTAGCGGGTGCTCTGCGATCTTTACGTAGGAAAACGCGGTAATTTTCTGAGGGCGATCGTCCTCGAGAATCTGAAAGTCATCGGGTGCGAGAGTCGTAACTTGACGACCGTGGGAGTCGGTGACCACGGCATCTACCTGGACTTCGTTTACAGTGATGCGTAGGACAGGTTGCTCTGGCTCCGCCACGGACGTGACGCTTTGTTGCGGAGCAGCGCCCGCCGCAGCCAGACAAAACATCCAAGTCGCACGGAATGTCATCTGCCCTTGGCTCCCCAGCCTTCTATCCAGAATACTCCTAGCGTGGCTGATTAGTTTCTCAAACGGCAAAGTAAACATAAGGTATGGCTTCTTCAAAGGTAAGCCGGCCAAACACCGAGGTCGGCTGGAGTTCATTAACGGGTTCAATTTGTACTCTATCGCTCATTTCGGCACCGGGTTGAACATCGGTCAGCCTACATGCAGTCTGCCAGACTGATGTTAAAAAACGGCCGCATATTTTCACGTACTAGAATCGCAGTATTTCGATGAGAACGAAGTAGTAGCTGCCGGGTGGCACGGCCCCTCCTCTGTTCGAAACCTACCCATCTCCCTGGCGCTATCAGTCAGGAAATTGCCCCTTGCGATTATCCGTCTTAAAGCACTCAGTTGTGTATAACTGACTGTTTACAAGTCCCCTCTTTTCTGCTAGCTGCACCTTGACACCGCCTGCCCACAACGTATCATAAAGGCAATTATGAGGTGTCAATTAGAGGAGGATAAAAAAGTCAACAATCATGTCAAGAAAGTGAAGACCCCTCTCTTCTCCCACCGGATTACGCTGTCTTGCCCGGAGATACAATTGAAATCTTCTTGCTCTCTTTGATCTTCTCCTCAACAGCCTGCGAAAGTTGGACCGCGATATCGTAGTAAGCACGCAGCTTTTGCCGGTTCGGCGCGTAGCCGGGAGCGGCGTGATGGGCGTCATCGAGTGTTTCGAATACTGTCATCACACGATTCACCAAGCTCAGGGGCAAACCGCACTCAACGAGAATCTTGCGGACCTTTTCACCGTTGAGTGTCGCCGGATTCTTAGGCGTGCCCTTAACATTCTCATGCAAGGTACAGGCACATTGATGGAGCACTTGGCGCAGCTCTTCTTCGGCCTGTTGCAGCCTGATGCTATCTGCTTTCTGGTCGTCAGTAATGGCAAGAATCGTCTGCAGTCGTTGTTTCGTTTCGACCCAGGGTAGGGCCGCTATGGCCGGTCCGCCTTCGGTGTAGCCTGTGATTTCGTAGTAAAGGCCATTCATGTCAGCGCAAGCGGCCCTGACCTGTTTGACCCACTCCCCGTTGTGGGAAAGCAAGACTATTTGTTTGCCCCTTTCAACCAACTCTCGAATGACACGGATGAACTGAATCTCGTGATCCTTGTCCCAGGACTGAATTGGATCGTCAATGATGAGGAACTCAAACGGCGACGGCTCCGCCATGTTTATGGCAATGCTGATGCAGAGTCCAAGCGCGTTGAGCTTGGATTCGCTGAGAGAAGATACGGCGCTCACGAGATCCTTCCCGTACGACGACGCCTTTATCTGCACGCGGCCGCCCTGAGCTGTCTTCTTCATGTCGAAACCAGCGAAATGCACATCGGGGTCGCCAACCGTGCGGATGCGGCCGTACCACTCCATTACAGCGCTAGCGAGATCACCGGAAATAGCATTAAGCATGATCTTCGTGATGAACTCGTCCACGTCGGACTTGAGGTCTTTGAGCCCGTCAATCTCGGCGGCGATGCGTAGGCGTTTTTCGATCTTTCGATCGTTTTCCAGGAGCTCAATTACCAAGTTGATTGTCCCCGTGCCGGCCGCCCTGTTGAGTGCTTCAGTCAGCACCCTCTGGGCAGTTTGCAGCGCTTCCGCTTGATCGGCGACGGCACGGCGAACAGCCCGGGCGGCGGCCACGTATGCAATGAGAGCTTGTCCCAGATGCTCGACGGGTTTTAGTCCGCCACCCACGTCACTGGCAGCGCGCCTCACCTCCGAGACAGCCTCCCTGAGGAGCCGTCCGCACTCAACGAACGCCGAGTGAACAACGTCGAACTCATCAATCGCCTTCTCGACTGTGGTTGCGTACGGCTGATTCTCGCCTGTAAGCAAGGCGCGCAGTTGATCTCTCTGACCCTTAACGTCAAGCACATTTTGCAACCGGCCAGCATTGCGTCGGTAATATTCTGAGATCCGTTGATCGAAGGTCGTTAGCATCTTGTTGAGGGACGCTTGTGTCTCTTCAAACTTTGTCGCAAGCTCACGGTTGGCACAGATGCGCACATGGTCGTCACGAATATGGCGGGTATCTGTTCCAGTCAGGCTCCGCTTGCAGAAAGGGCAGAATGAAGGAGTAGTGTCCAGAAGCTCGACTCCCAGCTCATAAAATTTGAGCTCGCGCAGGATACTTCGATGGGCCGCGTGCTTCTCGAGTTCTCCGAACCATGCTGTTGCGTCTGACGTCACGGATGTGAGTAGTGCTCCTTCCTCGTCTCGTAGGGCGTTCTCTTCGTCGCTGGTGAAAGCAACAATGGCAACCGTGCCCTTGAAAACCTTTGCGATTGCTGCCTCTTTTTGCGTAATCAAGGTTCTCAGAAGATCGTGAACCTGCGTCCCCGCCGGAACGAGGCTCCGAGCCTGTTTTGAGAGTAAGGCGCGCGTCGTGGAAAGCTGTGCATATCCCTTCTTCAGGGATCGTGCAATAGGCACGAGTTGTGGATCAGCTTCAACCCTCAGGACTACCGCGTCGACCTCAGCAACAAGTGTTTTTGCCGCGGCTGGCAAGGGTGGCTTCGTGCAGAATGCCATCAAATCCTTATGGACTTGCGTGAGCTCATCGAAACCAAGCAGAGTTGCGAACCGATTGAACCTATCGACCGGCGCCGCAAGCAATAGGTCCTTCAGGGCATGCTGAAGAATGAAAGGCTTCGGTGCCTTTTCGAGATGCTTTGCAAACGGCCAGGCTGATACGATTTTTCCATCCACTCTTCTGACCGTATCCAACCCGCTGAGGCTCGCTTGCAACTCGCTAGTTACGGACCCTTCCTGAATGACGATCTTTACGGTAGGTGCTTCTGGTTGAAGCAAATGTATATTTCGATATGATCCCTTATATTCGTCCTTCGATTCGGCGAGAGCCACTTTGGAAGTAGAACCGTAGAGTAACCATTCGAAACCTTCTGAAATGCTCGTCTTTCCATGACTGTTTGGAGCCGAGATTAGCGTGATCTGCTTGTGGATTGGGATTGCTCTGGCCTCGTTGAAGCCGCGAAATCCGCGAACGATAATCTCCTTAAGCTTCATCGATTATGGCTAGAATGATGCCGACGAACTCTTGTTCTGCGCTTTGGACAGTACCAGAGTTCTTGTACGCGCCTAGAATCCTTGAATGGGTGGAGTTGAGAGTGTGTACCAGCAACGCATCCAGAAGCTCCTCGCGCCGAGAGTGCGGCGAAGGTAGGGCTGACTGGTTTCCCGCGGTGGCTGGCTTGCCGGCCTTCTTGTCGGCCATAAACGTGGCGAATTTGTTACTTTGCACTAAGAATAACCGATTTTGTGCCCTCGTCAAAGGGCGATACCCGCTTGGTGTGGCAGCGTCCTCCAAAGAATCGCTCGATCACTTTGCGTCCCAAGCTCTTGCCACCATGCCGTGTATCTCGGTGCGGTAAAGGTCGCATAATCGGCATACGTCCCTCTTCGGAATCACGGCTCCGTCGTCGAAGCTCGGATCAGAAAGACTGATACGGCGATAGTTCCACTTACAGAGACGTGCCATGAGCAACGTGTCGACGGCATACACCGCAAACGATCCAACGGCCTGCAGAATGTCGGCAATCGCTGGTGTTCCCGGGCAAGGGTAGCGGTCATCATCGACCATGTCCGGAAAGAGACACGAAATACAAGGACCATCAGCGCGCTGCACAAATACGTAACCGTGTTCGGCGTCACGGCTCACGGCAGCGAAGATCACCGGAGTGCGCTTCTTGCGTAAATACAAGCTCGTTGCAACCCGAGCCGGGTTGTTATCAACACCGCAAATCGCAACGTCACATTCCAGGTCAGCACCGCGAGCGATCGCTTCCTCAATCGTCATTGCGCTTGCGTAGATCTTTGTTGGAACGATGCATTCGAGTTGCAGATTCCGCGCAAGCGCCAGCGCCTTGTTCTTCCCGACGTCCTTCACATAGAACCTTTGGCGGTTGAGATTGCTCGGTTCAACGATGTCATCATCGAGAAGGGTTATTGCACCGATTCCCTTGCGGACCAGGGTCGGGGCGATCTGCGAAATAATCCCGCCTGCCCCGATGCATAGGACGTGGCTGCGCGAGAATTTCTCCTGATCGAATCCCGGGATGCTGCGTTGCCGGTCTTCAGCACCGGGGACAGCCTTGCCCCGCAATTCAATCGATGTTTTTGAGCCGATAAATGCCAGGCGCGTAGGCTTCAACTCCTTCGCCGTAGACTTCGAGATCGAAGTTCTGGTCGTTCCGCATGAACCGGATGTATCCGTCCCTGCTGAAGATCGCCATGAGCGCCAAATGGCCGCCCTGTTCCAGGCGCCTCTGGAAGTTCCGGTCGGTTCCTGAGGGCTGCGTTGCCTCGGGGCCATTCCCTGGATGGCTGTGAAAGTGCGCCAGGAACTTATGATGAAATCGCTCGAGTTTGATGAGCAGACTGTGTGTCGACGGCATATCCGCAACGACCCCCAGACGGCTGCGCCTCTGGTGCGCGAATTCAGCGCATTGATCGAGCACAAGAACGCCATCTACCTCAGCACCGGTAATGAAGAAGAACTGTTCGTCGCGATCGGCGGTTAACTTCTTGAAGCAATCGTGTAGGAACAGTGAGCTGACTGCGTAACGGCGTGGCCCGTTCACATTGGGGTCGTTCTCCGCAGAAATGCGGTCGAGGGTCGCGAGAAAATCGTTGACGCGGCAGATCTCTGTCGAAATGCGGCTCGTGTTCCTTCGAGCACGAGCCGACTGGTTGAATTTTCCGATGAGCGTCTCTCGTTTTTCTGTAAGCGATTGTTTCTTTTCTTCTAAATGGGTTGTCCTCATTGGTAAGACTCCTTAATTAGCCGCTCGATGGTCATGATTCCCGAACTCACGTCTTTAGGGCGCCGGGCCATGTGTACCAAATACCAATCGTGTCCCTGGTGGGCAAAACACCTCCAATGGCTGTGACTCTGAAACTGGTACGACGGGTTAAAAAGGTAGAAGTTGATGCGGCCGGACCATTCTTCTACTATCCGGCCTTGGAAAGCAGCATACGGTGTCTGATAGGTTCCCGTATACTGGCGGCCGCTCCGTGTCCAACCGCGCTCTTGCCAGTAGGGTATCTCACGCCGTTGAACCGGAACGGCGGGGCCGTGCCCCCGAACCATCCGCGAGAAGAGTTGGCGGAAGGAGTCGGGGGCGCGCCGCTTGCCGAGCTCTCTTACTTGCATAGCGCAATACCGACCTCGGCTTTGGTCGAAGCAAAAATCTTCTCGCCGTCCTTAACCTTGTCGTAGATCGACTCGGCATTGGCGAAGAAGGGTTCGTTCGGACCTCGGCTGAGGAGATAATCCGGCAGATCGAGTTGGTGGAGGACGTCGCCGGCCGTTGTGCCTGGCTGGATTTCCACATCACGGATCTGGCCGGTTCCGGCCACGACGACTGAAAACTTTTTCATACGTTTGTTCTCCTTTATATAGGTGGGAGGCGGATCCTCTCCCGGTGCGGTTTTCTAGTGACGCAGCCCACGGCGGGCAGCGGGGAAAAATAAGAGGCCAAGTCGTGCTTGACCTCAGGCCGGTTACCCGGCGAAGTGCTACATTCGACTACGACTCGAACAGCTTTCGAGCCTCGTCGAACTTTTGAAGCTGGCGTCGTTTCGCTGCCAGATCTTTCTCGATCTCAGCGATCTCCTCCTTGAGCTTTTCGCCTTGCTCCAAGACGATTTCAAACGGCGATTTCTTCTTCCATTGTTTACGTTCCGGCTTCTGGGCCGGAGCTGCTTTCGGGTCGGTCGTTCTTTGAATTGGCATGTTGTTCCTCTTTAAGTTGCTGTTGTTGGTTGGACACCCAGGTTTCGAGCTTGCGGATGGCTTCGCGCTTGGTTGGCAATTCGATGTGGGTGTAAACGGCGTGAATTTTGGCTCCGGGCGAGTGACCCATCAGAGCCATCCGGACTTCCTGGAGAACGCCGGCCTCCATGAGTCGTGTCGCGAACGTGTGTCGCAGGTCGTGGAACCTAATGCGGCGGATTTTTGCGTTCTTTAGCGCGGTCCTCCACGTGGTCTTTATGATGTGGACCGGCTGACCCTGGAACTCGATCACAAGCCCATTCGGCCTGCGTTGCTCCGCAAGAAGTGCGAACAGCCGCTCGGTGAGCGGGATCTCCCGCAATTCGCCTCCCGGTGTCTTCGAATGCGTGACCGAGAGGGTCCTCTGTGAGAAATCGATGTCTTCCCAGAGCTGGCTCGTAATCTCTCCTCGGCGCATTCCTGTGTCTAGGGCGATTACGATCATGAGATACAAGTGGCTCTTAGCGACCCCGAGGAGCGATACTTCCTCGGCGACGCTCAGGATCTGGCGGCGGATGCGGCGCTCTCGAGGCATCTTGAGGCGGGCGAGAGGATTCGCAGCCAGGAGCTGTTCGTCGACGGCCCAGTACAACAAGTGTCGGAGGACGCTCAGGTCACGATTGACCGTCGCGTCCTTGATCTGCGGGTTGAACTTCTTGCGTTTGCGACGGAACTCCTCCGCCATCGCCTTGGTAACGCGAAGGGCCGCGGTGTCCGCAAAGTAACCTAAGAGAAACCGCAGGTGGTAATAATGGTGCGTGTGGGCGGAACCGCTTGCGACGAACCTCGCTGCGATTGCGCCGAGCGTAATATCAGGGTCGTAGTCGGTGATCTGAAACCGGGCATCATTGAGTTCCTGCTTGCGGTGGTTCTCGATCTTCTGTGCCGCTTTGCGATTACCCGTTCCTGTTGAAAATTGCTGGCGGACGCCGTCGCGGTACAGGTACGACCAATACACGCCGCCTCGCTTATAGAGACTCACATTCCTCCTTTCTGCCGGCGAATCAGCCAGCGGATGACCTGCATTTTGTAAAAGAGCAGTTTGCCGGTCGGGCCCACGCGAAAGTGTGGAAGCCCAAGCGGCAGATATTTCTGTCGAATCGTCCACTTCGAGCAGCCAATCAGGGCCGCAACCTCGCCAATTGAGAGTGGCCTGCCAAGCGGATCTGCCGCATCTCGCCCAGGGCAATGGCACGGGTAATGCTGCGGTGAGCTATGCCCTAGTTCCGGCGTCGGGAAGTCCAACAGGGAAGCGGCTTTTCGCCGGTTGCCGTGTCGTGAAGTGTGGCTCGCCATCACTCGACTCCTCCGTCGTGCCGTTCCCGTCTCCGCCGGAGAAGCCGGTAAACCCATGAACGGAACCATGAGGGGATCTGGACCCACATTCCCCAGAGAACGCCGAAAGGAATGGCGAGAATAACCAGAGCGACAATCATGTCCGGATGTCGAAGTGCGGCGAAGAGGGTGATGAATAGAACGAGAACGGAACCGATACTGAGAAGAGCACCTGGCACCACCGTGAGCAGATATCCGAGGGGCATCACCCATGGTGGACGGCGGGGCTGAGGCGTTGAGAGATCCCTCGAGCCGCATTGGGAGCATGCTTCAGCGTTGCGGGGATTCACATGCCGTCGCGGACAGAGCTTTACGTCATACGATCGCGCGCAGAAACTGCAGAACAGCGGTTTGCCTGGCGTGATTCGGTCGCAATTGAAGCAGTACTTCATAGGATTAGAGCAGCGCTAGGCGCTGGTCGCCCACTGCTTTGTGCCAAACGTTTCCCCAGAAGGTCTCGCGCCTGATCCGTTCCCAAGTCGTGAAACGGAAGACTTTGTCGGTGAGCGTCGCCGTCGTGTTGCGGAGGAACGTCAGGCGCGATTCGGAGTTCGCAATCACGAGGGTCCGAAACTGAGGCTGCCCGAACTGTTTTACGAAATTACCGGAGGTTGCAAATGCGAGATAGGCCTGTGCCTTCGCGTGCCAGACTTCGCGGCCCTCTGTGCCTCGATCGACTTCGACGAAGAGCGCGAGGGTTTTCTCTCTTACCTTAATCTCGGCGTATCCGTCGGGAATCAGCGCGCCGTGAAGCGGTTGCTCAAGACTAACCCATCGAATGAACCTCGAATCTGTGGGGAACGGTTGGAATTTCAGGATCAAGTAAACGTCGTTCACTTCCAGCTGGTGCGCCGACCAGGAATCCATCGCGAGGACTTGGCCCTGCCCGCGTCGGGGGCGCCGATACGGCACGCCCGCGAGCGCGGCCCCGCGCGATGAAAGGGAATAAAGCGCTCTCCGAGCCCCGCCGACCGTCCCCCAAAAGAACCGATGTAGGAACCTCGCCTTCGTGAGCGCGAGTAGCCGTGCGTTCGCCCGGGTCGTCGAGCCGAACCCGGCAACGATTTTCGCCTGCTCGCGGTCCACAATACGCAGGACGGCAAGTTCACTGAGCAGGCGCACGTCGCGTTCCTGCGGGATAACGATCTTTGGGCTATTCCCAGTCATTAAGGGCTTCCCGATGGCTTTGGCGCACGGCTCCCCGCCGGCTTCGGATCTCTTCTTCGATTTCGGGCCGTGGGCGCGCCCAGCGCGCGAGCGCTCGCCGATACAGATCGGAGGCGTCGATCTCGGGTTCTTGGATGGTCGGCACGACGGCTTCGGACCACCGCTCGTGAACTGTCTTGACGATGAGGTGTCGGCGCGGGAGATTCTTCAGGCGTTCGGCAAGGGGCTTTCCTCCGTCGAGCATTGCAGCGACCTGTTGAGCATCGGCAGCGGAAAGTTGGAAAAAACCGAAGGATCCGACAGAGAGGACTGCCGCTTGCATGTCTTGCGGGAACTGCCCCAGGAACTGGTTTGCTGAAATGATCCCGCCTCCGCGTTTGCGGATCTCGGCCAACATCACCTCGAGACCACCGCCGAAGGCAACCAGATTTTGAACCTCGTCGCAAAACAGAGTGAAGAGTTCGCGCCGTTTCCGCGCGAAGAAGGCGTGCTTGAATTTGGCAAGGAACAGACTGCCAAAGGTCGCGGCCGGCTCTCCCAGTTTTCCTTTGTCGAGGTTGACTAAGATCCAGCACCCGCGATCCATCGCATCAACCAGAGAAAACGTCGAACGCTGTTGGCCGAGCAGGTGTCGGAATCGGGCATCGGAAACGAAAAGACTTATCTTGTTGAGCACCGGCTCTGCCATGAGGCGGCGCATCGCTTCCGTGGCCTGGTTGTATCTGAGCTCGAAATACTCCCGAATGTCTATGTTGGTCACCTGCGGCAGGCAGCGGGAGCGAAACTCGGTATCGCTCAGGAACGGGGCTATTTCGATGAGCGTGAGACCGTTCTCGGCCAATGCGTACAATGTGTTCCTCAACAATTCGTCTGTCCTGGCCCCGAAGCTGTCCAGGTGCCAACGGTTCTTGAGAATCTGAGCAAACTCAGCAATCTGGGCGAAGCGTTCGGCCCCAGGGTGACCTTCGAGCGGATTCATTCCGACCGAACAATCCGGATCGCTTGGATCGATTGGGATGACACGGTCACTGAAGTCCGTACTAAGGGCCATCTCCCGACGCGCGATGGTCTTAAGCAAGAAGCCCATCTCTTCGCCGTGCAGATCGAAATCTGCGAAATACCGTCCGCGGCTTACATCCTGGGCCTTGAAACTACGCAGAAGTGAGGTCTTACCGGTGCCAGTCTTACCAATGAGTGCGATCGATTCGGCTCTGCGGCTTTGTGCAATGCCGATGCGACCGCCCGTCGGTTCCCCATCGAGGACGCGGGTTCCGATGTCGAGCGTGCCCCGATTCGCAGTCGGCGAGGAAGCGGTGCTTGCGCGACGGTTCCAGAACCTGGCTATGAGCTTTTCGAGAAAGTTATTCACGGCTTGATGCTCTTGGGCAGTTCGAAGTTAGTGATGATCAGCTCGGGATATCGTTTGCCCGCTTCCTGCTGAGCCGTGTACGGGACTTCAATTTCCGTAATTTTCGACCTTTTGAATAGCTCCCGCAGTTCCGGCACGTCATCAACGGTCAGAATGAACTTGCCGCTGATCGATTGGAGCAAGTCGGCGAGGGTCCGGTAATCGTTGTCGGAAAAATTGAAGTTGTACAACTTCCGCCGCCAGTAGGGCGGATCACAGAAAAACAACGTTGTCGGGCGGTCGAATCGCGGAATAAAATCCTGGAATGGCAGCGACTCAATCTGAACGCGGGCTAGGCGTTGATGGGTCTTTTCAAGGATCTCGCGAAGGCGGCTCGGATTGAAGCCCGGTGCCCCAACAACCTTGCAGGCATAATGTCGCCCGTGAACTAAGCCGGCATAGCAATTCTTCTGCAGATAGTAGAAGCGAGCCGCGCGCTGAATGTCCGTGAGGCTTGCTGGGTTCTGTTCCTGAAAAATGTGGAACCATTCCCGGCTCACCAAGACGAACTGGAGATACCGGCAGAGCTCTACATGGTGCTGCTGGGCGCACCTAAAGAAATTGGTCACTTCGCCATCAAGGTCGTTCAACACCTCGACCTTGGACGGTTCCTTTCGGAAGAAAACCTGTCCACCGCCCAGGAACACCTCGCAATACGTTACGTGCGGCGGGAACATCGCGATGAGTCGTTTCGCGACGCGATTTTTTCCGCCGATGTAACTCATAGGGCTAACCATCGTTGTTAGAAGAGAGAGCGGCACCAGAGAGCGCCTTCCTTTCGTGGAATGCTTCAACGGCCGTTGAAGCTGGATTAACATTACCAGGGTGATGCGCGCGGTAAAGATACGTGACGGTGCGGGATGTGCTACATCAACTCAGCGACGTGCCGCTACGTGTCTTCGCCGAAGCGCCAGATTAACCACTCGCGGTCTGCTTCTTTGAGACGGGGTACCTGGCTGCCGTCACGATCGCTCAGGCCAGGAGCGGGCGCGCAGCGAGCGGCGCACGCGCCCAATCTCTCCCGGTCTGTGGACGACGGGTACCACATCCTGGAGTCCACGAGGTTCTGGAAGCCGCGCCTAAGACGCATAGAAACAAAGGATGTTCCTAAGCTGGCGTCGACGGCGGATTGAGGTGTCCTAGTTGGGTCCAAGATGGGGTCCATACCGTCCCTTTCTCCCACACCACCGAAGCGCGGACCGGCAGCGGCCGGTCCGGCGGTCTCCGGGGCCCTCCGAGGGCTGTGGCGGGAGGAGTGAGCTAGGTGATCGCTGAAGGAGCCTTGTCGCTTGCCTTCATCGAGTCAGCCTGCTCACATATAGCAAGACGTCGTGGCGAGACATTTTTGACGCAAAGTAATTTACAATGGACAATCGACGGCTTAATTAGAGATCCGTTGCGTCATTTTTGGCAGCCAGCGGAGTCTGATTAACAAGCACGTGCCCACTTCAGCCAAATTCATGGTATCCGGTCGGGAGGGAGACCCGACAACCGATGGCGAAAAGGACTGGTTACAGGCCAGGGCGGCGGAAATCGTACGCCGCAATCCCGGCGGAGTGTTCCCGCAGGATGACCGTGAGTTCGTCGAACGAACTATGAAGCTGATTCTGGTGATTGCGCGGGCTCAGGTGCGAGGCAGATCGTACGCACTGTTCGATGGTGAGGATTTGGCTCAGGAAGCCAACCTACGCGTCACTCAGGCCTTCCCTTCGTTTCGCGGCGAAAACTATCCGGGCTGGCTCTACATGATTGTTCGACATGTCTTTTTCGATATGGTTAAGGTGGATCGTCAAACGACTTCCGTGGAAGGCATCCTTTCGCCCGACAGCACGAGCGGTCGATCACCTGAGTATGTGTTTGCAGATCAGGTCGATGTTGCTCAGGAAGTGGATGCCACCACCCTTATAAACGATTTCAAAGCGTGGCTGTACAAGCGTAACGCCAAGCACGCTAGAATCATCGAGTTGGATCTGGAAGGCTTGCCGGATCGCGAAATCGCGGAACGCGTCGGCGTGGCCTATCGAACCGTCTGTTCGGTCCTGCGACGGGCTCCAAATGATTACCGGAGGTTCCTTGGACGCATGCAAGGGGAGAAGCTAAAACAGGCACGGTACACCGGCAGGCGATAATGGAACCACAATAACGGACTGCATTCCCCCCTCGGCCGAAGCCGGGCGGGGAAAGCTGGTTTTGTTTGGCGGAGTCGAAAGGGCGTGCGGTTACCGAGATGGGAAATGAACGACAAGGCGCGAATAAGGGAATAACCCGTGTACGAACCAACATCCCATGCACGGATCACAAGATCGGGAATCTTGTGGGCCGGTATCTCCGAAATGAACTTGGCCCCGATCAAAAGCGGACCTTCGAACGACACATGTCGGAGTGCATCCCCTGTGATAGTGCTGTCTTGAACTGGCAGAATCTCAAATTCGCAGCAAAGAAGATTCGCCAAAGCAACTGAATTGGTTCGGGGCCGAGAAAAAAAACACAGCCAAAACTGGCTGTGGAGACGAGCATTAGAGGAATCCTCGCGCTACTCGTTCAAGTTCGCGCCAATTAGTCACGCTGCAATCGCACACGGTGCAACATCGCATGTGCTCCTCAAATATTCTTCGATCGGAATCGGTCAATTCGTTCCTCAGGTATCGACCAAGTAAGCGGCGGATTGACCGATCCGTACATTTGGCGTCAGAACGGAGAATCAACATACCGTTCGTTGCGCACTCGTCCTGATTCTGGCTTGGTTTGTTTATCGACACAGAGACAGAAGCCACCTCCTTTCGCTTAGGCCCGCAGATTATTCTGGCGCATAGAGAAAGGCCATCCGAAGGGATGGCCTTTTTGAAGTTGCTAGTTAAATCATACTGCCGGTTAATCTTTCGTCAAGAGAGACGCTCGCCACTGGAACCCAGTCGCCATGATCTCCAACCCTGGCCCTCCCGGAGTTCTGACGGCCTTCTTCTGGTCATACGCCAGCCTGGAGGGCCGGGGTTGGAAATCATGGGTTATCCGCCGATTCCCGGAGCATCCGGAAAGCGAGAGCAGTAGCAACGGCATCGAACACGGCGACGATGTTCCGCTCGGGCTCCCAGGGTTTCCGGGCCCGGGGCAGCTTTGATTTCAATTGCCCCAACCTATGGGCGACAACAGCAAAGATTTCCTGCTTGGTACGGCATCCGAGAGCGTTGTGCACGTCACGACGGGGGAGAACAAGGAGGGGAATGGAGCGTTGCTTGAGCGCGCCGCGAAATTTGCGTAGGACGCGCGAGGCACTCATGGAAGATCTATCTTTCACACGCCGAGTGCGCCGTGCGATTGCCACAGACGGCGAATATAGTTTCAAGATAAACGCAAGACGCCCGATCGCTGCCTCGATACCCACTAAACCGCCCGGAAAACTGCGGACGCCCCAATCGAGTAGTTCGGCACCTTGAAGCACGGCGAAGCCGAACTTCCGGGATCGAATCTCAAGGGCTAATAGCCGGTCACCAGGCTTTGATTCATCATCTTTTAATCGATTTTCGGTTTCTGTAGCCATTGCGATTTTTCGGGGTTAGGTTTGCGCCGAGACCTGGAAGCGGCTAAGTTAGCCCTCAGCTCCTGCATGTTGCGCGTGACCGATTGCCTTGCCACAGAATGAAACCCTATAAACAACTGCGCTATTGGAACTTCGAAGACGATCTCGTATGCCAGGGCAACAAGTAGTGGAGGAACCGTATTTGATCTTTCGTGCCTACCAACAGCGTACCCATGCCCATAACCCACGAGTATTCCGAGTTCTCGCTGGCTCAGCTCGCGCCGTTTCCGGTGGGCTCTGATGTAGTTCCCGACTTCATCTTTAGTCATTTAAAGAACTTGGCGAAGACATTTCTGGCGACCTTTGTTTAAACATTAGCATCGATTCGGAGCCGCGATAGGATGCGAAATGTGCACGGCATGCATTTTAGTCAGCGTAAATAGGCAGTTGGCGAGTCTCTCATGCTTAGGTCTCGGCAAAGCATATCTGCGTTGTCCCTGACCCTGTTGATAGGCCGTGGATGACTGCGGACTGTATTAGGAAACTACACTCCCTCGCCACGCACTCTTCGATTGCGTCGTCGTTTTCTGCGTGGCCGGCGTTTGATGCGTCTACCGATCGAGTCCTCGACCAACCGGCCGGACAAGTTAACAACGGTATCACGCACCCACTCCGCTATGGTTTCGGTGATAATTCGGATCGGGTCCATCTTCGTGATGGTGGGCGATCGATGGGCGCGAAGCAAGAACGTTCCAGGTGCCCGCGGGGCTCTTGCCTCATTGGCTCCATCGCACATCTTTCTTTCATTCACCACCATTCACATACTGAGCAAATGAATGACCTCGAAAGTTTGCGTGCCCAGATCGGATCCGAGGCGAACCCATGGACGCTGGGCCAGTTGGAGCAGTTAAAGCGCGACGTTGAACTGATGGCTGAGCTTTTGCTCGATCTGTACTGCGACTGTAACGAGCGCCGTGGCAAGGATGCTTGTGGATTATCGGGCCTTGACGTTCCAAAAGCTGACCGCTAAGGTCAACTTGCTGCTTCCGTTTTTCTGCGCGAGGATTCAATAAAACATCACCAAATTCTCCATGAATGGCGTAATCTATTGCCGCGTCTCGTCTAAAGAACAGATTAAAGGTACAAGCCTGGAATCACAAGAAGCCGCCTGCCGGGAGTACGCGCGGCAGCATGAGGTCTCAATACTACGGACCTTTATCGAACTGGGTGAGTCGGCCAAATTTGCTGACCGCACCCAACTCCTTGAGCTAATCGACTTCTGCAGAGACAACAAAGGAAACATCCAGGAACTCCTCGTTTGGAAGCTCGACCGGTTCTCGAGGAACGTCGGGGACCATTTTAGCGTCAAAGCCGTCCTAAACAAGTTTGGCGTACGAATTGTCTCTGTGACGGAGCCCATAGACACAAATCCCGAGGGAAAGCTTATGGAAACGATCTTGGCCGGCTTCGCTCAGTTCGATAATGACATTCGGGCCATGCGCACGGTTCAAGGTATGCGCCGCAAGATCCATGAAGGTCTCTTCCCGTGGAAGCCTCCGCTTGGATACAAGAGCGCGAACGATCAGAAAGAGAAGAAGACCCGACCGGATGTACCGGATCAGCCCACATTCGGACTGCTTCAAACGGCCTGGAAAGAATTCGCGACGGGCCGTTACACAAAAGCCGAGATCCGGCGCCTGATGGCGAACTGGGGAATCGTCTCGAGGCATGGGCGGACACTCGGGCCTCCCTCAATCGACAATCTGTTCAGCAACGTCTATTACCGGGGCACGCTCATTGATCCTTGGTCCGGACAGGAGTATGACGGCGAACACGTGCCCATGGTGAGCCGTGAGGAGTTCGGGCGTGTTCAGCAAATCATCGGCGGTCGAAACAGATCCGTCCCGCACCACAAAATAAGGCCGGAATTCCCGTTGAGGGGGCTCGTTCGCTGTGATGGCTGCGGCCATTATTTGACAGCGAGCTTCTCCCATGGGCGCTCTAACGCTTATGGCTACTACCACTGCAATAGCACCAGTTGTGCACGGAGGGGAAAGTGTTTGCCGGCCGCGGCGGTCCACGACGAGTTCGAGCACTTCCTGTCCGAAGTCGCATTCAAGCCCGCGCTCATGGGCGAACTCACGAGCGCGATCGTTGCCGGCGCTAACCGCCGCCAGAGCGATTTAGCCGTGAGGAGAAAACGGATCGAAACGTTACGAGCCAGGGTGCACAAGCAAAAGCAGGAGCTGATCACGATGAGAGTCCAGGGACTGCTTACCGATGAGGAATTCCTCGAACAGAAGTCGGCACTGTCGGCGAAAGAGCACAATCTGGATGCGAATGACACCTTCAGAAAGCTGCCGCATTCAGCAGACATTCGGCAGGAACTGGCGGCAATTACGAATCCACTGATTCGGTTGAAGGAAACCTGGGCAGAGCTCACGATTCAAGAAAAACAGCGGTTCCAACGTTTGCTACTGCCGGTTGGTTTTGTCCACGGGGCAATTCGAACCGCCGAGTTGGGGCTTCTTTTCAGCACTTTCAGGGCATCCGATGCGGGAAACGCCAGCGGGGTGGCCTTCACTGTACCACGTTGGAACCAAATTCTCAAAGAAATCCGCGAGTTCCGGGACATCTTCGCGTCTGTCGAAGAGGAACTTGAGGCAGCCGCGTAGCGGTTCAAAGAAATGTCAGAGAGACGACCCCGGCGGCAAAATTGGAACCGGATGGCGCCGTGAGACGTATCCGTAACAGCTGCTTAGTCGTATTAGCCTGCCGTGATATCCTCGTACGCATGTTGCCAGCGCCTTCAAGGAAATCCAAAGAAGAATTGCTGTCAGAAGAAGTACGAGCGTTTTCCGATTTGTCTTCAAGAAACCTACAGTGGGGCGTGACCTTGATGATCAGTCTCCAAACGGCTCTCTTCTTCGTGCGCCACGAAATCGTAGCTACGTATGTTGAAGCAGGCAAATTGCCAAAGGGATCGGAATTGCCTCTGGATCGATACCTGATTGCCACCGGCTTTCTGTGTTTTGTCGCCGGGATCCTGGCGGTATTCACCACGCGCATAACCAAGCAGTATCGACACTACAAATCGCAATTGATAGCGTCGCGGGAGTCGGGCATCACCGATTTGCCCATCAAGAAAACTGGTCGGTGGGCGTACTTTCTCTACTTCGCGTTTCCTGTAATCGACATTTTGGTGAGGAGAATAATCATCGACATCAACGTCAAGATTCAATGATAAAGGGCTTGAATAAAAAGCCGAGCAATTGCAATGTGTTGCTCGGCTTAGAGAACTACTCATTCACTTGGCCTAATCGTGCTTTAACGCTGAGAATCACCAGGGTCACTACGAAGGTGGCGGCTGTGAGGTAACCCACCGCTTGCCAGAAACTTCTGTCTTCTTCGAATGATGCCCCCACCAGGCCCATCCCGCCAATTCCGATATACGCGGATGCCAAAAAGGCAGTCCAGAGTCAGGTGGGCAAGAAAACGAACCGCAGCCAATGATGCATAGCATGCACCTTTCTGCTGCGGCCAGTGGGGGTCTTCTCAGATAAATGCTGCCTGTACTCTACAACTCATTGCAATTGCCGTCAAATGTTGGTTTCGGTTCGACCGTTGTCGTCGGAATTTATAGCTTGGTAAGCATATGACCTGCTCCGTCTTTCCTACCGCTTTTACCTTGACTTCCCCGAAAAGAAAGTCATACTTTCTTCATGGCTTTAATCAGCGCATATCTCGTAACAACTAAGAACGTTGAACCCTTCTTCAATAGCCTCATTACCGCGAAGGCTCCCGAGGTCTTTACGCAGAAAGTACTAGAAAGCCTAGAATTCAAGAGCACAAATGACCGGTTGTACATAAGCTTGCTGAAAGGGCTTGGATTTCTAGATTCAAATGGCGCACCGACGGAGCGATACTTTCACTTCCTCGACCAAACCCAGTCAAAACGAGTGCTCGCCGAAGCCATTCAAGAAGCCTACGGCGATCTGTTCGCAATCAATACCAAGGCGAACGAGCTTACGGTTGCTGAGGTAAAAAATAAATTCCGAACGCTAACCCAGGGGAAAAATTCGGAGAAGGTGCTCGGACTCATGGCGAACACGTTCAGGGCATTGGCGGACTACGCCGAATGGGTGCCCGAGGCGAAGAAAACCGCTCCAAAGAAAGAAACGGAAACAAAGCCAGAACCGGTAAAGGGAGAAGACGCTGGAAAGAAGCTCAAAGAGCCCGAGGATGACGGCGAGTCCGCCAAGCTCCAGAAGGCTCAATTGCACTACAACATTCAGATTCACCTCCCTGATTCGAGGGACCAGGCAGTCTACGACGCTATCTTCAAGAGTCTGAAGAAGCACTTGTTCTGAATATTCTCATGGATCACGACTCACTGTACTCTTTTGTGTTCAGGGGATTGTTGACGGAGGAAGCGCTCGATAAGGCGGGCCGACAACACCGGAAACTGTTTTCGGAGTTGTGGGAATCGGAGGCCGCCGATCGTTTGGCCATAGCTCTCCTGGACGAAGAGCTGGTGAAATCGTCGCGCAAGATGGCAGTCGTCTATACCGCGATATGCGCTTTCGAGAACTCGGTGCGTGATTTCATCTCGAAGAAACTGCTGGAGGAGAGAGGAGAGAACTGGTGGGAACTCTGTGTGAAGGCAGAAATCCGAAAAAAGGCCGAGGATAGGAAGAAGGCCGACAAAGAGGTGCGTTGGCTCGCACAGCGCGGAGATTCAATGATTCACTTCACGGAATTTGGAGATCTGATCGCGATCATGGCGAGACCGGAGAACTGGACGTTTTTCGAGCCGCACATTGGCAGCGTTGATTGGGCCAAGCAGATCATCACAACACTGGAGAAATCTCGCAATATCATTATGCACAGTGGTGAATTGGATCCGAAGGACATCGAACGAGTCGGTACCTGTATTCGAGATTGGATTCGTCAAGTCGGATGACGGTTTTGGTTCAATTCCTCCGGGGGCACCTTCCCAACAACTTATGGCAAGTTTTCATCGCTTCGTATCGCTACGGAGCAGGTAGATCCTAAACAGTTGACGTGTCTCCGGTTCAAACGCTACTCGGTTCTAAGGTTGCTCACGAGTGCCCCTCGGATGCGTACCTTCGAACCGCTTTCTTGAAGAAATACAAGCCTTCCGGGACGTTCTGAATGGCGTCGAGTTGCCAGAACGCGTTCCGAAACGCCGGTTCGAGTATAGTCATAGGAATAGACTCCGGATGAGAGATTCGAACCGGATGGCGGCGTGAAATGTTGCCTGCTGGCGTGGAGAAGTCCGTAGCCAGATTTACTTTTCGACTTTGATGCCGATGTAACGGCTTCGGTAATAGTCGAAGGTTTCGGCATCATGAGGAAAGCCATGCCTTGATTTGGTGTGTGCTTCGTCGATCGGCCTGAGGACATACTGTAAAAAACGAAAACAGCGTGGGTTATCGTGGAGTGACCGTTCGATCACCTTTGGGTTAATGAGCTCCGCCTCGGAGAGCATGCGGACTTTGTGAAAGTACCGGTATGCGAAACGACGGTGATCGTCCAGACGGTCCCCGTCCGCTGTTCGCTTACCTAGCTCCTCCACGAATCGCTCTGCGAAATCTTTTGGGTGGTCTTCCTGCCAGCGGAACAATTCTCGCATGGCATTCGTCATAGAGGGCGATGAGTACTCGCCGAGGAGTTCAAGAGCGGCAGTTAACGCCCTGCCACTTTCCTCTTCTCGGAGCAGCTCGCGCGCTCCACCAATTTCGCGGTAAATCACATAGACAACTCCCCATTCACCCATCATTGCCAGGACCTCCACGGCTACCTTAAACTCCGCCTTCCACCACCACCAGAAAGCGATTACGTTCGTAGCTGCCACGACGGTCGCAAGCATGACCGCGAAACGAAAAGGGCGCATCGTATTAGGATACGCCCAAGCTCTTTCCGAGTAGCCTTTATCAACGTAGTATTTTGCGTTTCTCTGTGCGCCGGGAGTCTTCCCTAAATAAGGGTGAGCAGTCGAATGCCCTCGCAGAATCGAGCAGCATCGTCAGCAAGGCCCAGACCATCACTCCAGCGAATCCTAAAATTCCCGCACCGGAGCTGTCCATTATCAACCCTATGAAACAGGCTGCCACGGGAACCACCAGTGAAATCTTCCACCAACGCCACGATAACACGGCGCGGCCTCCTTTCTTGCCACGCCCAATCAAAAGGCACAGCTCTCTGCCGGCTAAAAATGAACCGCCAGAGAGCTGTGCCAAAAAGAGTGTTGAAGTTCTACGCTGAATTAAAGGGTATTCAGACCATTTTGTCAAGAAACAAACTTGGTCCAACACCACATATCTAATACCCATCGGACATGGTGCCTCATGCGAGGCAATCACGAACCCAACGGTGGGTTTATCAAGGCGATTGCATCAAATTCAAGGGAATAGACCTTGGTGGCAAAAGTGGAACCGCTCCTTGACAAAAATCAGGGGCGTGATAGGCTACTCAAAACAAAGGAGGCGCCATTGCTCGCGTCTCGCATATATCGCGCCGCTCTCGTCCTGCTCGCCGCCCGGCGCATGTCGACCTGCCTACGTCGATATAAGAGAGATAGTTTTTTGTCCACACAATTCAGTCCGGCTGGTGAAAAGGAGGGTCCGATGGCAATCATACGCAAGAGCCGCGCACTGTCAGGCATTCCGCTCGCTACAGTGCTCAGCCTCATGCCGTTTCTCTCCCCGGACGCCTCTGCCCAAGTCCGTTTTCAGGTGGATACGAACGGCACGCTCACGACCAACCTCGCCGCATACTACAAACTTGAAGACACAACCGATTTCTGGCGATCGAATAACCTGACGAACACCAATTCTGTGGCCTTCAGTGCGGGCAAGGTCGGGAATGCTGCGGATTTCGGTGCGGGAAACACAAACAAGTATCTGAGTATCGGGAGCAATCTCGGCATCACCGGTGCAAATGCCCCGATGGCGATGGCGGGTTGGGTGAAGTTCTATAGCAACCCCGCCGACGGAGTGAATTATACGCTCCTGGAGCAGCAGAACGGAACGACCAACAATCGTAATTTCTTGTGGTACGCCAATAACGCTGGCACAACGCAGCTGATTGCATCGCGGCAGGCGACTGGATCAGGCGGCAACGAGGCCGTTTACAACGTCGACCTGAACGACAGCGCCTGGCACTTTGTCATCTGGAACTATGACGGCAGCTCGCTTTCCCTGTATCTCGACGGCTCGCAGGTGGCGACGACTCCCGTCCTCTATGGAGCTGGTGCGGCGCCGGCGGCGGACGAAGTGGACATCGGGGACTTCTACGACTCAGGGAATTCGCTCCATCAGCATTTTGCGAGCGCCGAAATCGACGAAGTGGGGTTTTGGGCGAAGAACCTTTCAAACCAGGAGATTGCCGACCTCTATAACGGGGGCAGCGGGCAGACAATGGTGCAAACTGGCGTTGAGCCAACACCACCATCTACATACGGCGGCGGTGGTCAAACGAGCCAGAATGGCTTTACGAACGAACCCATAAACACCGCGACCGGCAACTATTTCATGTCTCATGCGGATCTCGTTGTCCCCGGCAAAGGATTGAGTTTTAACTTTACTCGCGCGTACAACAGCCTCGACCCCTATAGCGGGCCGATCGGGGCCGGCTGGACACATTCATTCAACGTCTTTCTCACCGCAAGCAGCAGCTCTGTGACCGTGAAGGAGGCGGATGGCCACACGGCAACGTTCACGCCGACGAGCGGTGGCAATTACACAGCCTCCACGCCTGGAGTATTCGATACTCTTTTCCAAAACGCCGACGGCACCTATACTCTCACCCGCAAGAACCAGACGCATTTTAATTTCACGGCCACCGGGCAACTCACGACCATCGTCGACCGCAACGGGAACTCTCAGACCCTCACCTACAACAGTTCGGGAAGTCTCGCATCCATTCTCGACAGTTCTGGTCGCCCCTTTATCTTCGCGAGTGATACGAATGGGAGGATCACAAGCGTGTCCGATCCCATAGGCCGAATTTGGCAGTACACCTATGACACCAACGGCAATTTGGTTTCGGTAAAGGACGCGGCGGGCGGCACCACGCAATACGCTTACGACACTAACCATCGCATGACGTCCGCCACCGACCAACGAGGCGTAACTTTTTTACAGAACACGTTTGATAGCAATGGCCGCGTGATCAACCAGAGGAATGCGCGCGGCTTCTCGACCACGCTCGCCTACGGAAGCCCCGCACCGGGCACGACCACGTTCACTGATCCACTGGGGAACGCGACGCAGCACGTGTATGACGGCAACCTCCGACTCATACAGGCTGTTGATGCCAACGGCGGGGTCGTCTCGTACGCGTACGATGCCAACAACGATCGGACGAGCGTCACCAATCAGAACGGCAAAAACACGAACTTCACGTATGACGGGAATGGCAACACCACTACCATCACCGATCCGATCGGTAAATTGACCGCGTTTACCTACGACCCAAACAACAATCTGCTGAGCGCCACCAATCCAAAGGGGAGCGCAACAAATTTTTCCTTTGATGCGAATGGCAATCTAATCACGATCAAGGATGCCCTAGGAGACACCACGACATTCGCTTACAACGGTGGCCTTCTGTCTTCGAAGGCGGACGCCCGCGGCAACACGACGACTTTTTCCTACAATTCAGCCGGAGACCTGGTCAAGGTCGTCGATGCGCTAGGAAACGCTACAAGCTTGGCATACGATGGCGTCAGCCGTTTGATTTCGGTGACCGATGCGAAGGGACATACTGCAACTTCATCTTATGACTCGCTCAGCCGAATCGTGAGCGTCACCGATGCGCTTGGCGACCAGACCCAATTCGCCTATGATGCAGTGAACAATGTACTGAAGGTCATTGATGCGAACGGCAACCCAACCGGTTACAGCTATGATTTTACGAACAATCTCGCTCTCGTAACGGACGCCGTCGGTAACGTGACGCACTATGCCTATGACGCGAACAATAACCGAACGGGCGTCACCAATGCCAAGGGCAACGCGACGTTATACGGCTTCGACGGCTTGAACCGCCTAAATCGCATTACCGATCCGCTGTCGTTTGTGACTTCCTACCAGTACGACGCTGTTGGCAACGTGCTTTCGACGACCGACGCGGATGGCAAGACAAATCAATTCTCGTATGATCCGCTCAACCGAATCATAATTATCGGGTACGCCGACGGAACGAACGTCGCCTACTCCTACGACGCCAACGGCAATAGGCTCTCCATGGCCGATTCCCATGGCGCAACTGCCTATACTTATGACGCGCTCGATCGAATGACTTCCGTCACACAACCCGGCGGCAAAACGGTGCAGTATGGGTATGACCCCGTCGGAAACCGAACGCTACTCACGTATCCCGACGGCAAGACCGTCAGCTACGCTTATGACCGTTTGAATCGTCTCACTGGCGCGACAGATTGGCTCGGCAAACGCACGAACTATTCCTACGACTCCGTGAGCAATCTTCTGCAGACGCAATATCCGAATCGGGCCGGCATCACATTCGCCTACGACGCTGCCAACCGGTTAACGCAAGTGGTCAATTCCGCCTTCGGCATCCCGCTCCTTGGAATCAACTACACTTTGGACAGGGTTGGCAACCGGCTAAGCCTCACGGCGGACGGAGTGAAAACCGCGTTCGCATACGACCCCTTAAACGAGCTCGTGAGCACCCAGCTCGGCCCCGTCAAGACTACCTGGACATATGACCAAGTAGGCAACCGCGTCACCCAGGTGGGCCCGACGGGAGCGACTGCGTACGCGTACGACGCGGACGACCGGCTTCTCAGCGCCGGAACCGCGAGTTTTACGTACGACGCAAATGGCAATCGGCTTACGAAAACAGTGGGCTCCAATGCCCAATCATTCGCCTACGATGCTGCCAACCGCCTCGTCAGTGTCTCGGGACCTGGCGTGAACAGCACCTTCGGATACGACGGCGACGGCAACCGCGTCACGCAAGCCACGATGGCCGGCACCTACGCGTATGTGAACGACATCAACACGCCGCTTCCGGCGGTCCTTTCCGAGCAGGGACCGGACGGTTCCCTCACCTATGCCTACGGCATGGGTTTGATTGAAGAATACAGCGCGGCATTCAACTACTTCTATCACTTCGATGGTTTAGGGAGCGTGGTCGCGCTCACGGATGCCCATGGCCTCCCGGCAGCAGCATACGCATACGATTCGTGGGGAAACACGCTGCTAGCACCCCCCGGCGCACTAGGGGAGAGGAATAAGTTCAGGTTTACCGGTGAGGCGATTGATCCTGGGACGGGCCTCTATTATCTCAGAGCGCGATATTACGATCCAAGCGTGGGCAAGTTCCTCGTGCAGGATCAGTCGATGGGAATCAATAGCTTTCCTCTTACTTCGAATCGTTACGCGTATGCTCTCAATAACCCATTGAACTACAGTGATCCAAGCGGTTTCTCAGCTAATGCTCCAGGACAGCAAAACTCTGTTCAAGCCGTGAATGTTCAGCTAACTGCTTCCCTCGCGTCCTTTCTCAGTGATAGTAATGCGACCACCATCCTACAATCTTTGGGGAAGACCGCACTCTCAGCAGGTCTCCGTTTCGCATCGACTTTAATCGGATTGGTCCAAGCCAAAGTGCAGCAACTACAATTGCAAGCGGCGATTAATGTGCCAAATCTCGCACGTAGGGCGGTCGACTACTACGAAACGGGGGCGTTCACGCCAATGCAGTCCATACGGACCGCGCTTACTGACCAGAACTATGGCTTCAGTGGTCTCTCCGCTGATCAACTAAGCCAGATCGAGGGATTATTCAATCAGGATCTCCGAGAGGACGGGTACACCCCCGCGAGTTTCTGATAAAAATACAATCGCGATCGTCTCAGAGAAAGGATTGGCGGTTCTGCAGCTTGCAGAAAGCTTGCAATCCCTGGACCAATCAGTTGAACTTCAATGTCGTCACAATTTCATTTAATGTGTCGTCGTTCTGATTAGTATTCTGACTCAACATCAGCAGAAGCGTTCCAACCGGGAGGCCGCTCGACAGTCGCGATCCTTCAGGAAAGGAAATGTAAACACTCTCTTCCCTGTCGCCGTTAGTAAGATTAAGGGTGTTATAGCGAATGCCTTTTGCGTTCGCAACGCTAATATGCTGGACGTCCGAAATGTTAACTATGTCAGAGTGGTGTTGTTCCACATCCGCTAACGAGCTTTCAATGGTAGCAAGTGTCGGAGCTACGGCGGCGACATATACAGTATCCGGTAACTTCGCGACGGGGTTCACATCACTCGAAGCGCCCCCACCTTCTGCCGCTGTCAAGAATGTTTGCAGTTCGGACTCATCACTCGCCGTAACGACCACATCTTCAGTGTTTGTCGCTGACCAATTTCCAATTGGATTGCCGGAGGCTGTGTTGAGAAACTGCATGTAATTGGTCGCAAGCTGGTAGCCAGGCGGTATGGTGAAGGAAAATCCAAGTCTCTGATTTGTGTAAGTATTTGCTATCGTGGACGAAGCGGTGGTCGGCGTATAGCTAGAAGTGGCGGCGTCCCGCGTGGAGGAAGCTACTTCCAACCCCGCGGGTCGTGAGTCAACTGGCCCGACCTGTACAGGGAGCATATAATGCAGTAGCAACAAAGCGCTACTTCCGATTACAAGTATGAAGGCAATTATGATTAGTGCACGATTCATTAGTGTCGATCTAATTATTGAGCTTCTTTTATCCGGCGTCAACCTTTTGATTAATCGAACTTGAGTTACCTTAGACTGCCATTTGTCTTTTTCTTGAAGACCCAATAGGAGTCGGCGGCCCGAACTCGAATCCCAATCCGCCCCACTTCATCGAGCGTGATCTCCTCGCCGGTGCGGTCGTAGAGCTTCGTCGTCCGTATGCCTCAAGGTATGCCTCCGCGTTGTGGTGCGCCGGTACCTCATGCCGCCTGCCCCCTTCTCATGAAGCCGAATCCAACCGCGCTTGCTGTTTTCGCAATAGTCATCGACCCGCATGTGGACCATGGCCGAGACCCGCGCGAAGGTGTAGCACATCAATCCAATCAACGCGCGGTCGCGAAGGCCTACAATGGAATCGGTCTTGATCGAGTCGAGAAGCACCCGCGCCTGCTCAGCCCGGAGGACAGGCGTCTTGCCGCGCTTCACTACATGCTTCGACCCGCGGACAGATCCACCGGGATTCATGGGGAATGAGCTGCCTCGATTGTTTCATCCAGTTATAGCGTAACCGTCCGGTCTTGGCCGTCTAGATTTGTAGTGGGGTAGCGGATCATTCTTGATGTGGGAACCATGCAGAGGATGATGAGCAGTTCAGCCCCAGTCACGATCGAGCCGGCGTTGCGGGAAACTCCAGCAGCGCTCAAACGGCGCCGATATTCGATCGCGGAGAAACGGCGGATGGTCGAAGAGAGCTTTCAGCCGGGAGCTTCGGTGGAGCGAGTGGCGCGTGCGCATGGCGTCAATGCCAATCAGGTTTTCGGTTGGAGGCGGTTGTATCAGCACGGTCGGCTGGGCGGACACGTGCGCGGCGCAAACCGTCGAACTGTTGCCGGTGGCGGTTTCTGACACGCCTGCTGCTCCGGTTCCGCCTCCGACCGCAACTTCATCCTCCGTCTCGCCGGGGACGATCCAACTGCAACTGCCGCGAGGCCGGCTGCGCATCGGAGGCGCCGTGGATTCGGGCTGCTTGCGTGTCGTGCTGAACTGCCTGCTGGCATGATCACGATCCCTACGGGGTCCCAGATTTGGATCGCAGCCGGAGTGACAGATCTGCGGCGTAAATTTACGGTCTCAGCGAAGCAGTCCAGACGAAGCTGGAACAAGATCCGAGGCGCGCTGGATGCAATAGAAGTCGCGATAGTCGGCGCGGGCGCCTCGGACGGCGCCAAGGCTCATGCCAGGGCGCGGCATCTACAAATTCATCTACATTGAATCAGCTTAAAAGGCTCAAATATGCTGTAAGCCCTTGATTCAGTTGGTCGGGGCGGGGCGATTTGAACGCCCGACCCCCTGCGCCCAAGGCAGGTGCGCTACCAGGCTGCGCTACGCCCCGACATGTGAAGCTTCTTTGATATTAAACCACGCATTCTCACGCGGAAAGCGGCCGCTGCTGCCGGACTCCGCCCGGGTGACTGGAGGCTGCAGGCTAGCGATGCCGGATCGTGATGAAGCGCACTAACTTCGTATGCGGTCACGCCGTACAACAGCTCTGCAGTTAGACCCTACCCGGTATTCCATCATTACGGAGAGCGGCCGTGAGCAGCGGGTGCTAGACTGCGGAAATGGCTGCTAAGAAAACAAGTAAGAAGGTCAAGAAAACGCAACGAGCCGCCGCAAAGAAGGCTGTCGTCGAAAAACGGGCCCCCAAGAAACCGGCTTCGAAGAAGACAGCAGCGAAGAAGACAGCAGCGAAGAAGAAGGGTAGCACGGCACCGAAAAAAGCGATCCGCGCTAAACAGCCCGCCAGGAAGAAGCCTTCGAGGAAGAGCAAACAACAACAGACTGCGACCATCCATCGGGATGAGCTGGAGTCACGATCGGGTTTAGAGTCCGGCGACCTGCAAGGAATTCGCGACGTCGAGAGCGCGGATTCGGAAAGCGTTGACGAATTGCTGGAGGAGGGCAACGCATTCGAGGCAGGCATCGTTGCGGGCGTGGAACGGGCTCAGGGCGAGGACGGAGCGGAAGTGAAGACCCACGAAGTACCCGAAGACGACGTGCCCGAGGAATATCTCAACCCCGACCGCGATTAAGGCGCGTCCTCACACACCCCGAGAAGCCCAAACGGCGCGCAACGGCATCCCTGGCGCGTCTTGACTTGCACCTCACCGCCGCCTTACGATCATGAGCCACAAGCTCAAGTGGAGGCCGATCGTGAACGTGTTCATTTATGTTTCCGGGATGCGGAAGGTTCAGCGGCGGTGTGCGATCGCATTTTTAGTCCTCGCGATTTGCGCCGGAGCGCAGACCGTTTCTTCGACACAGGATCTGGCGGATCTTCCGCGCCTCAAGACATTCTCGGCGCACCGCGTCTCGAGCGATAACCGGTTCGTGGGCAGCAACGACGATAGTAAACGCATCATGCCTGGCGAGACGTTTGTGATGGCCGATTTGCAGGGGCCCGGTGTAGTGGATCACATCTGGGTTACGGTGGCCGACAACGAATTCGCCTGGCCGCGACTGGTACGACTGCGCGTCTACTATGACGGGCGAAAGACGCCAAGCGTCGATGTTCCGTTGGGCGATTTCTTCGGCGTGGGTCACGGCTACGAGCGCGAGCTAAATTCCCAGCTCATTCACGATGGTTCTTTCGGGCGTGCACGCAACAGCTACTGGCCCATGCCCTTCCGGCGCTCATGCAAGATCACGGTGACGGACGAGGGCAATCGTCCGGTGACAATGTTTTATTACCACGTGGACTGGCAAAAGCACGCATCCTTACCGGACGACGTTGCCTATTTTCACGGCTACTACCGGCAGGAGCGTCCTGCGGTGGCGGGCAAGAATTACGAGTTTCTGCACATCAAGGGAAGCGGCCACTACGTGGGAACGGTTTTGAACGTGATCCAGTCGCAGGTGGGCTGGTTCGGTGAAGGCGACGACCTGTTTTACGTGGACGGCGCCACTAACCCGCAGATTTACGGCACCGGGAGCGAAGATTACATTAATGATGCCTGGGGTCTGCGTGTCGCCTTTGGGCCCTGGACAGGAACCCCGGTTGCGGAGGGCGAGCGCGTGGGCGCGCGACTGACAGGATACCGGTGGCATGTGCCGGATCCGATTCCGTTCACGAAATCCATCTGGGCCGGCATCGAACACGCCGGTTGGACCTACAACGCGGACGGATCCATCCGGTCCGGTTTCGAAGAACGGCCGGACTATTTCTCGAGCGCGGCGTTCTGGTATCAGAAAGGGGTGAACGAGGATCTTCCCGAGCCGCCGTACGGAGAGGAACGTCTGCCTCTTGGCAACGCGATTCAAATCGCGGTAGAGGATTCTCTGGCCGATGTCACGACGGAACACGGGAAAGCCTCGGTGCAGCTGGAAGTGGATTGGGGCAGGGACCTGCTGTTCTTCGCGGCCGAGAATAAGGACGCGCGCATCAATGTCCCGATCGATGTGCCCGAAAAGGGGCGCTATGAAGTCCTGGCCCGTCTGGCGCAAGCTCCCGATTACGGCGATTACTACGCGCTGGTCGACAACAAACCGACCAATCTGGACAATCGAGAGGCGCAGACATCGGAAATTCCGTCCAGTGGATCGGAGGTCTTTCATAACTATTTAAATAATGAGATCTATATCGCGGTGGAACATCCCCTGGGCTGGCTGGATTTGGAAAAGGGCCGGCATATTCTGAGCTTCATTTGTGCGGGCAGAGACGCACGGTCGTCCGGCTACAACCTGGGGATTAACGACGTGATCCTGGAACGGGTTCAGGCGACGGCATCGCAGAGCGCATTTTCGTCGACTTCCCGGCCATCTACCGGGATTGTGTACCGCGGTCTCCCGCTTTCCGAATACCGCAAACAACTCGAAACGGAGACGGGTGCGAATCGAGCTGATCTGCTGCGCGCGATCGGCGCGTTTGGTTCGGATGCTGCGCCGGCATTGGCAGAAACGGCGCGGGCTCTGCATGATGGTGAACCGGAAACGCGAGCGGCTGCCGCGTGGGCACTGACGCAAATGGGACCGGCGGCGGCGTCGGCAGTATCGAGTCTGCAGGACTCGCTCGCTGACACGAATGGGAGAGTGCGCGTCCTATCGGCGATCGCGCTGCGATCGATCGGGCCGAAAGCGCAGGCTGCAGTACCTGCTCTGATTGCGGCATTAAGAGATCCATCGCCTTTTGTAAGGGCCTCCGCAGCGGACGCGTTGGGCAGCGTCGGCCCGGCCGCCAAGGCAGCTGTGCCTGAGTTGATTGCCCGGTTGTCAGTGAAGGACGAAGTGACATACGTGCTTCGCAGCGTTTCGGTGGCGCTGGGCGATATCGGTCCGGATGCGGAACCGGCAGTGCCCGCCCTTCAGGAGGCAATGCGGCTGCATCGGGTCTCCGCGAGTGCCGAGGAAGCGATTCTAAAGATCAAGAAACAACCGGTGCCTAGGTGGTTTTAGGCCGTTGCGGCTTGCCGGCTAGCGGTCCACAGCCAAGCGACGAGCCAAAATAATCTATGAGATACTGCTCAGCACCATGATTGGAAGATACATGTGCGGAATACTGATCACATGTTCTCTGCTGTGCGCGGGCATCGTCCAGGCCCAAAACTACCGCCCAGACTGGGAATCGCTCGACAAACGTCCCATACCGGCCTGGTTCACGGACGCAAAGTTCGGCATCTTTATCCACTGGGGTGTGTACTCGGTTCCGGCGTACGCACCGGTTCTGCCCGGAAAGCTGGCTTACGCCGAGTGGTACTGGCACGCCATCACCGAAGGCCAGAAACCAAACGCTGACCCTATCGATGCCGGAAGCTGGGAAATGCACAAGAAACTGTATGGGGCGGATTACCCTTATGCCAATTTCGCGCCGCAGTTCCGCGCAGAGATGTTCGACCCGGCGCACTGGGCTGACGTATTCAAGCGATCCGGGGCGAAGTATGTCGCTCTCACTTCCAAGCACCATGAGGGCTTCGCGCTTTGGCCGAGCCAGGAGGCCTCCCGAACGTGGGGCCGCCCGTGGAATTCCGTGGAGCAGGGGCCGCACCGAGATCTGCTCGGCGACCTGACCGATGCAGTTCGCGCCAAGGGACTGACGATGGGCATCTATTATTCGCTCTACGAGTGGTACAACCCGCTCTATCTGAGCGATAAGCCGCGATATGTGGCCGAGCACATGATGCCTCAGTTCAAAGACGTGGTCACACGTTACAAGCCGGCCATCATATTTAGTGATGGCGAGTGGGAAATGACCTCGGCGCAGTGGCGCAGCCCGGAGCTACTGGCATGGCTCTACAACGAATCTCCGGTGAAGAATGAAGTCGTGGTGGATGATCGTTGGGGTAGTGAGACGCGGCATAAGCATGGAGGTTACTGGACGACGGAGTACACGCCCGGCATGGCGGAAACGAGTCACGCGTGGGAAGAGAGCCGCGGCATGGGCTTCAGCTACGGATACAATCGCGCCGAACGGATCGAGCACTATCACACGAGCCGCGAGCTGGTTCTTATGCTGGTCGATATTGTGAGCCGGGGCGGCAACCTGCTCCTGGATATCGGTCCCAGGGGCGACGGCATGATCCCGCCCGTCATGGAGGAGCGTCTGCTGGAGATGGGGGATTGGCTAAAGACCAACGGAGAAGCCATCTACGGCACGCATCCGTGGACGCACGCCAAGCAGTGGAGCGAAGGCGAACAACCGAAGATCGGGTACAACCAGGAGTTTGAGACGTCGTATGACTTTTCGAAACTGATCGGCGTGCCGCATGACGGCAAGGCGGTAATTGACGCATTCTTCACGGCGAAAGGCGGCCAGATTTATGCGATCCTGACCCGTTGGCCAGGACGGCGTTTCACGGTAAAGAACTTCAACGGCAGCCAACCAAAATCCGTGATGCTATTGGGTTCGGGGGGGCCCCTTCGGTCGAAGTTGTCTTCCGGCACCTTGATTATCGAGCTTCCGGAGCTGCCTGGAGATCTACTGAATAAGCCTGCATGGGTCTTGAAGATTAGCGATTAGCCGGCACATGAGCCTGAACCCCAAGAGAACGGTTTCCGAGTTAAAAGAGCTCCGCGAGCTGACGAGCGATGAAAACGGCGCCCAACGCGTGGCCTGGACAGACGTTTGGCAGAAGGCCCGGCAGTGGTTTCAAACGAAGTTATCTGGATTGCCGGTGGAGCAGCACCTGGATGCCGCAGGCAACAATTGGGTCACGCTGCGCGGTAAATCGGAAAAGGCGTTGCTGCTGGGCGGACACTTGGATTCTGTGCCCAATGGCGGATGGTTGGATGGCAGTCTGGATGTCCTGGCGGCACTAGAGGTGCTGCGGCGGTTCGCGGAGGAGTACGCCGGCCGGCCGCCAGTCACCATTCGGCTGGTGGACTGGGCTGACGAGGAAGGCGCCCGGTTTGGCAGAAGCCTGCTGGGTTCGTCGGCGTTTGCCGGCACCCACAGCGTCGCAGCCGATCGCGTACGCACCGATAAAGACGGTGTGTCGATGGAGGCTGCGTTAAGGCGCTGCGGTGTGGAGATGGACCGTTTTCCCGAGGCGGAAAAGGAGCGTCAAAACGCGGCCGCATACCTGGAGTTACACATCGAGCAGGGACCGGTGTTGGAGCGATTGGGCCTGCCGCTGGGTGTCGTGCTGGGCACCAAGGGTGTGCAGCGTCATGCCGTGACGTTCAATGGGCAGGAAGCGCATGCGGGCGCGACGCCGATGAAAGCGCGCCGTGATGCTCTGGCTCCAGCCGCGAAATTAGCGCTTGAAATTCGCGCAATCGCTGGGAAACATGCGGAAGCTGTCTGCACAATCGGCAGCGTGAAAACCTTCCCGGGCATCGTCACGGCGGTTGCAGGACGCTGTGAAGCGATATTAGATCAGCGTGACCTCGATCCCGAGGTGCTTGCCCAGATGCTGAGGGAGGCGCGTGAGGCGAGCGAGCGGTTCGCGGCGGAAGAGAAGTGCTCGGTAGAGTGGTCGCGCATCTGGAGCATCGAGCCGGTGCCGTTTCATGCCGGCCTGATTGAACTGTGCTCCCAGGCGGTGGAGGAAGTTGCCGGGCGCGCTCACAGGCTGCCCTCCGGACCTTTGCATGACGCCGCCGAGGTGGCGCGGGCGGGCATTCCGGCCGTGATGATGTTTGTGCAATCGCTCAAAGGCATCAGTCACAACAAGATTGAGGACACTCGAGAAGACCACTTGGAGCTATCGGTAATCGCGCTGGACCAGCTGGCGGCAAAGACGGTCGAATGGATTCAGCAAGGCTAGTAGTGAGGGACGGCTGGCGCAAGCTCAACGGACGGTCAGAAGGCTTTTATACGTCGCGCGGGCGTCAGCGATCCTCGCACGAAGGGCTTGCGATTCGTCCTTGGCATATCCGTCCGCCAACCGGCTCTCCACATAATCCAAGGCGCGGAGCCGTTTCTCAACCAGTTGTGGGAGGCGTCGATCGTCTCGCACCGGAGCGCCTGCAACGCTTACATAAATCGGCGATGTATGGGCCAAGGCGCCATTCGCCGACGCAACCCGGGCCGCAATCCACTCGCTCGATGGCACTCGCAGCATAATGTCGGCTGCTATTTCGCCTGGCTTGGCCTTACTTACCGTCCTCGCCGCGGCGATCGATCCATTCGCGATAATCTCGATGGTCTTGGGCGAGCCGATTTCCGGTGGCGCCCACGCCCGCACCTGAACGTTCAACGGAGCGTTGGCGTTGACGCTGACATTCTCGCCCGGCATGTGGCCGTTAACGGTCAAAGTAATCATGGGACCGTTGGTCACGAAGGTCCTGCCTTGTTTCACCGCTTCAAACCAGGCGTCGGTCGAAAAATCTGGCCCGGTGTAGGCGTATACCCGTGTTTCCCCAAGCGTCGCGCCCCAGGGTACGTCGGAGCCTGCCGAAGCGGTGAGCCTGTATCCGAGGCTGAGGAAGTCGTAGTAGTCTTCCAGGCCAAGCTGAAGAAACTGGAGGATCTCGAAAAAATCGACACGGCCCCGCGGAACATTGATATCCGCATCCCATGTGGGCCAGATGCCTGGGCGCGACCGGCGATTCCACTCGTCGGTCCACGCGATGTGGGCGTACCCTGTCAATCCACCCTGGCCGTGCACGCCATCGAACATGAAATCGTAAAGGTGATAGCGAGCTGTGTCACGGACGGGGGCCGTGATATTCAACGCAATGGTGTGGCCCTGGTCGTCTATACCTGTGCGCGGATCTTCCTGGCCGGTAACGAGCACATAATCGCCCTGCTGCACGCGTGACTGCTTGCCGTATTTGGACTGCTCAAAGTAGACGTCTTCGATGTCGCCCATGCGCAGGATGTTGGACACGTGCACATCCTCGGCTTGTGCCCAGGTCATGAGGAACTGGTCGTGTTCCGGCTTCATGCGGGGAAAGTGCACATGATCGTCGCCCGAATACCAGCCGAGCCGGGGCATGTCCACCCACCGCTTCAGCTCGATGTGGCGCTCCACATTTTGACTCGGAGCGACCTCGAAATCCTCGAATACGGGTAGAGTCTCGATGCCCCTCGCAACCGCCAGGCGCCACTTGCCGGCTGGCAGCTTGATCGAAAACGGTTGCGAAACGAAGTAAGCAGCGGGCTCGCGCCAAAACGGGTAGGCCGGCCGGCCCTCGTAGATGCTGGAGCGCGTGTCGTTATCGTTGTACTCGCCATTGGTGAGGCGGACAGGGCCGATCGCACCGGGCTTCCAGTCGGGTGGTGTGTAGAACTCCCGAGTTGTTGAATAAGGAGGAACGGTGGTCCCGTCCGGGGGCGTCCGCCATTTGCCGTCAGCGAGCGAGGTGATGCAGATCATTGCTGGAACCAAGCGGCCGCTGGCCTTGTCGCGAATCTCCACGCTCAGGGTTCCGGTACCTGTCTGGCCGGAAATCGTGTACAACGCCCAGGCCAGAACGGCGAATCCGGCGGTACGAATCGTCCAGGGGCGCAGATGCTTCACAGAGATCACGCAGCACTTCCTTTGCGATTGCCGCTCATTGGAAGCGCTTCATCATTTCTCCGATAGCACGCAAGTAAGTGGACTCGGAAGCGGGATCGAGGTGGGTGGTTGCCACTTCGTACCCGCCATCGGCGTAAGCCTGACGTTCCGGGAAGTAGCCGATGTAGCCGTTCGTGTAGCCCATCAAGTGTGCGTAGGTGGCGGGCGATGCGGCCTTCACCTTCTTACCGATTCCGCTGAACATCTCTCCGGGAAAGGTGGTCCACATCATGTCTCCCAATCGCACGATGGTGGTGGAAGCCGTCACGGAAGTGTGGGTGAAATCCTCGAACAGTTCCCGGTAGGTACGGGGAAGGCGTATCTCGGCAGTCTCGATCTGCAAGCGTGGGGAAGGGAGCGGCTCCGGAGATAACGAGCCATAAGTGCGAGCAACCTCACGTCCGACTTCTTCGCCCAGCGCCCAGGTGGTCTCGATATTGTCCTGGTATCCGTCCAATCCTCCCACCACGCGCGGATTAATGTCTCCGGCTGCACCTTGCAGGTATATCGCGCCCACGCCGGGGAATTGCTTCTCAACGTACTCCTGCATGCGCCCCATCCACTCGCCTGAGAGCTTACTGTTGCGCCCGCCTAATGAAGTTCCGTGACATGCGTAGTGCACCATAACCGCCAGCGGTTTGCCGTCCGCCTTGTCGATCCGCACCACTTGTACTGCATCGTCGATCGGCCCGGACGGATTCGCGCCCAGCCGCATGACGCCGGCGAATTCGTGGATGGATACCGGCTTGTCGGTCTTGAATTTTCCGAACGACTGGCTCACGTCGTTTTCATCAAAGGTAAGAGGCGACTCGGCATCCACGGGAATCATATGCCGCCGATTCATGGCCACTCGCGAGTGCCCGGTGCCGGCGGCGATCTTTACCGGTTGCAGGTTGGAGATTGCCTGCGCCGCCGCAGCTACCAAACCTTTGTCGAATTGCCGGTCCCAGTTGGTTTCGAGCTTTCCGTTCGGCGACGGTGCTGCGTGATTGTGAGCGTCACCCAACAGTACGTGATCCATAGGAATACCAGTTGCTTCCGCGATGCGGCGGCGAAAGTCGTCAGTGCTGCGGATCACGATCACGTCAGCCTCGAGGAAGGCGATGCGCGCGCCGCCGGCCTCGAAAACTAGCGCGCGAGCGTACAGGCGATCGTGTCCCCAGATGCCGTCCGATGGCGCCTCTCGCATGTTGTATCCGGCCATTTGAACCGGTTCGCTAGGTGTGATGTCGGCCTTGCCGTATCCGGCGCGCAGCCCTTCTCCCCGTGACAAGGTCGCTCCTGGAAAGAGGAGGCACAGAGCTGCGAGCAGGAGCGCTTGAGTACACCAAAGTGACGGCTTCATACGGGAGCATGATATAACAATGCCCGGGCCGGGCCCACCGGTGCAGTTACTTGAGCTTTACCGGATACGGCGCATGTTCGGGCAACTTGGGGTTGGCCTTTTCCAGCGCTTTTAGCAACTCGGCAACGCCGCGCTCCAGTTGAGGATCACGGCCTTCGATGACGGACTTCGGATCGTTCTCGATGACGATGTCGGGATCGACGCCGTGACCTTCGACCGCCCATTCACCATTGGCCTTGGCGTAACCCGCTTCGGGAACAAAAACGCTGCCGCCATCCATGAGCGGACCATGGTCGGTAATTCCTACAACGCCGCCCCACGACCTCTCTCCAATCAAAGGGCCAAGACCGGCATTGCGGAACATCCAAGGAAAGATGTCGCCGTCGGAGGCGGAATTGGCATCCAGAAGCACGGCTTTGGGTCCGATGAACACACTGTCCGGGTAGGGGGACGGCGTGACCTGGTTGCGACTGTAATCCAGGCCGAGAAGAGTACGAGTCAATCGTCCAATGACCATGCGGGAAATATTGCCACCGCCATTGGCGCGATCGTCGACGAGCAGGGCCTCTTTGCGGATTTGCGGATAGTACCACTTGATGAACTCGCGAATTCCATTTGCGCCCATATCGGGAAGATGCATGTAGGCTATACGGCCGTGTGAAAGCTCGTCCACGCGGCGTCGGTTTTGCGTCACCCAATCGAGATAAAGTAAGTCGTTTTCCGAAGCGATCGGCTGGTAAGTGACATTTCGCGAGCCCGCCAGGGAAGGCGTTGTGTTCAGAGTGAGCCGCACAGGGCCGTCGCCCGCGTGACGCAGGAATTCATAGATATCCCGCGAAGCGGTCACGTCTTCGCCATTCACAGCCAGGACGTAATCACCCACGCGTGCGTCGACACCGACTTCGGTGAGCGGCGATCGGTAGTTTTCCTCTTCGTTTTGTCCCGCGAAGATCTTCGCGATGCGATAGCGGCCGGAGCTTGCGTCGAGCTCGAAACGCGCGCCCGGCAATCCGGCATGGGGGCGCGGCGGAAGCTGGATGTCTCCGCCTTCTATATACGCGTGCTGGACCGTAAGCTCGGCGATCATTTCACCGATCACGTAATTGAGATCCGAGCGGTGCGCGACATACGGCAGGAGCTGGCCGTAACGCTCTCGTAACGCCTCCCAATCGTAGCCGTGCATGTTTGGTGCGTAGAAAAAATCGCGATAACGCCGCCAGACTTCGTTGAAGATCTGCTTCCACTCGTCGGCGGGAACCTTTTCGGCCATCAGACCGGCTGTTGGAACCGTTTTCTTGGCACTCGGAGCGGGCGGCGCTTCACCGCTCGGGATGTCATAGACGTTCCAGTTTTGGCCCTGATGCGTAAGAAGCTTCGCGCCGTCCCGCGAGACGCGCCAGGCGCTGATGTCGTCGGCTAATGTTCCCTCTTTGCGTGTTTTGAAGGGGAAAATGCGAACAGTGGATTTCACGGCCGCCGGGCGGCCATAGTAAGGCTCGGCTGCGACGCCGTAGATCAGCGCGTCGGTCTTCACCACCAGGCCGAAATAATTGTTGGCGTCGAGGGGCACGCGAGTGACGCGCTGCTCGAGACCTTCGAAATCGATGCCTTTGTCCTTAGGCTCTTCCGGCTTTTTTGCTTTCTCTTTCTCGTCTTGTGCCGGGTCGTCCTTCTTCAGAGTCACTTCGTCGCTCTCGGCTGGGAACGGATTTTTAACGTCCTTGCGAAGAGCCAAAGCAAAGATTCCCTGAGAGCGATTGGTGGCGAAATCGAACTCAATCTGGGAAATCTGGGGATGGAACTCGTGCACTGCGAGAAAGTAGAGATAGTTTCCAGCAGGATCCCAAACGGGAGTGTTTTCGTTAAACCGGCCGCTGGTGACGCGCCGCAGCTTGTCTTCCTTGGAGCTCCAAATATAAAGAGCGGAGAAAGCGGTGTTGTCGTTTATGCTGAAGGCCAGATAGCCTCCGCCCGGGGACCACTCGTAATCACGAATTTCGCCATCCGTGGAGTGGGCGATCTCCTTAGTTGTACGGTCCGCGAGCGAGGCTACCCAAAGGCGGCCGTCTTTGTCGCTGAACGCGATCCGCTGGTTGTCCGATGACCACACGGGCTGATATCGATAGACGTGTCCCCCGGTGCTGATCTTTTCCGCCGGCGCGCTGCCGTCCTGCGCAACGATGTAGAGTTCGTCTTCACCGGTAGCGTCGGAAAGAAACGCGATCCTGGAGCCGTCGGGAGACCATGCGGGCCACTTGTCATGCGCGCCGGGAGAGCGCGTCAAATTGCGCGTAGGGCCTTTCTCGACCGGGGTGGAGAAAATCTCGCCGCGCGCCGCGAACAAAACACGTTCTCCCTTTGGGCTGAGGTCAGCCTGCTCGATCAGGTTGGCCGCCGAAACGTAGCTGGCTCTCCGGTTCACGCCGTCATCGGGCACGCGGATAGCGATGCGGTCACTCTTCCCGGTTTTGACGTCCAAGACGTGCAGTTCGCCGTCAAGCTCATACACGATGCGGCGCTCGCGATCGGTGCTGGGCCACCGCAAATCCCAAACGGTGCTATGGGTCACCTGGGTGGTTTTTCCCGATGCGGTGTCATAGGAATATAGGTTGAAATGGCCGTCGCGATCCGAATCAAAGTAGATTTCCTTGCCAATCCACATGGGATCCCGGCTGGCTCGGGGGCTGTCCGTGATTCGTTTGGCGGCGTGCGTCTCCGTATCAAAAATGTAGAGCTGGTTGGCCTGTCCGCCGCTGTAGCGCTTCTCCGTGCGGAAATCCCGCGATCGCGGAGAGTAAACGATCTGGTTTCCGCCGGGGGAATATGCGCCGGCGCCCGAGACCGGCATGGGAAGAGGTTCGGACGGCCCGCCCGCGACCGGTACCCGGTAAAGGCGGCTGATGGGTAAAGCCCAGCTGTCGCGCAGCGAGCGAAAGATGATGTAACGGCCGTCATTTGACCAGCCATACACCTGGTTGTCGTATCCCCACCGCGGCGTGAGTGGGCCATGCGCCGGATAGAAGGTTAATTGCTTCGGTTCGCCGCCCTCTGATGGCATTACGTACACCTGTTCGTCGCCGTCGTATTGGCCGGTGAACGCGATCCACTTTCCGTCGGGTGAGAATTTTGCAAATACCTCGACGCCCGGATGTGCGGTAAGCCGGGCCGCAGTACCTCCGCCGGCATTGACTACCCACAAATCGCCGCCATACGTGAACACAATTCGGTTGTCGTGAATGTCCGGGAACCGGAGAAGCCTGGTTTGGGCGGGCAGTGCCGCGGCCAAGGTGAGGAATGCGAGCAGAACGGAGAATCGGTAGCGCATAACGATATCAGACGATTACGCGAGACAAGATGATAGGGACAGACTAACAGACAATCGAACGCCGTGTCCGACTGGGAAAAAGTCAACGCGGAAGTGCTCGCAGACGGAAAAACTAGCGGGCGCATTTTTGGGTGATAGGGGTGAGTGCGCCCGCTGTCGTAACGGGGATTTACCTATAAGACGATGATCCGCTGCGTTTCGTTCCGCGGGTTCGCAAAATATTTTTGTGAGTTAAAAATGTAACAAGCCCGCCGCGGAAGGTGTCTCTCGCGTCCCAAAAACGCACAGAATATGCCGCCGTTGGGCATTTTCTATTTTCCACGGTATGGCGTGAGCTAAAATCGTTCGCAGTATGAGGTTCGTAGGGGCGCTGCTTTTTGCATGCATCATTCGGGCCCAAAATCCTGCGGCACCTCAGAACGTTACCCAGCCTTCGCAACCGGGCGCGACAGCGCCGTCTATCCTCTTACATTACGATGGCAAGCCGATGGCAGTGCCCTTTGCGTGCACGGATGACGACATGCAATGGGCGGGAATGAGCTGCTCCGATGAAGAGCCGTGTCCGGTGTACCTGGAGCTATCTGAAATTGACGCCATCGGGACACGCATTTTTCTTCTGGGGAATTTGCATACCGGATCGACCACGCTTTATTCCTTACTGTTATCGAGTGACGACGGCGGCGTGGCATGGACGGAGCCTTACGAGCGCATGCGTGGCGTGGGGCTTAATCATATCCAGTTGTTCGATTTTCAGAACGGATGGATCAGCGGCGGAACGATGATTCCGGTAGCGCGCGACCCGTTTTTTTTGATCACCTCGGACGGGGGAAAGAGCTGGCGGCTGCGTCCGGTTGTAGCCGAAGGGACAGGGGGCGCTATTCGCCAGTTTCATTTTGACTCTGCCTCGAGCGGCGTGATGGTGATTGATCGAATGCAATCGGCGGAATCGTCTCGATATGAGCTTTATGAAACCCCGAACGGCGGCGAGACGTGGATGATCAGGCGGACCAGTAACCAGGCGATCGCGTTGCCGCAAGCTTCCCCCGACGCGCCGAACAACGGATGGAGGATCCGGCCGGATCAGCGCTCGAAATCGTTTGCCATCGAGAAGCTGAAAGACGACAACTGGATCGCAGTGGCAAGTTTCCTGGTACAGGTTGGTTCGTGTAAGGCGGAAGCGCGGGCTCTCGAACCTCCGCCCGAGCCGGAAACCGAGCCGCACGCTCCGCCAGCCGCGCCAGGTTTGCAGAAGCGCCGTCGCAAGCCATGAAGACGGGCGTCATCGAACTGGAGCTGTTTCGTAATCTGCTGGTCTCCATTGCCGAGGAAATGGGAGTGGTGCTCCGCAAGACGGCGTTTTCCGCCAATATCAAGGAGCGCCGGGATTACTCTTGCGCCGTTTATGACTCCTTCGGAGAGACGGTGGCCATGGGGGATCACATGCCGGTCCACCTGGGGGCTATGCCGCTTTCGGTGCGGCATGCCATCCATGCGTTGCCACTGCGACCCGGCGATGTCGCCATAGTCAACGATCCGTTTCAAGGCGGCACCCATCTACCGGATATTACCGCCGTCAGCGGCGTGTTTCTGGGGAGCGGAAAGCCTGATTTCTATGTCGCTAATCGGGCACACCACGCTGATGTGGGTGGAATGAGTCCGGGGTCGATGCCGCTGGCCCGCGAGATTTTTCAGGAAGGAATTCGCATTCCCCCTGTTCTTCTTGCACGCAACGGAGTGTTAGATCAGGGAATGATGGACGTTTTGCTGGCAAACGTTCGCACGCCCGGCGAGCGCCACGGAGATCTGCTGGCGCAGATGATGGCAAACCGGCGTGGTGAAGACCGTTTGCGGGAAATTGTTGGCAAATATGGCCTCCGAGCGGTCAGCCGCAATATGGAGGAGCTGCAGAACTACAGCGAGCGCATGGCGCGCGAGGCGATCCGGAGGCTGGGTAGCGGCGTTTATGCATTCGCCGACTACCTGGACAGCGACGGGATTACGAATGCACCGGTGAAAATCCAGGTTGCGATCACTATCCGCGGCGAAACTGCGAAGGTCGACTTTTCGGGCACCGATGCACAGGTGGAAGGTCCGGTAAACGCGAATTACGCGGTGGCGCTCTCGGCAACCATGTATGCATTCCGCTGTTTGATTGCGGAGGATGTGCCCTATACGGCGGGTTTGCTCCGCCCGATCCGCGTGATTGCTCCTGAAAGAACGGTCGTGAATGCAGGCCCCCCGGCGGCTATGGCTGCCGGCAATGTCGAGACCTCTCAGCGCATTACTGATGTGGTGCTGGGCGCGCTCGCGCAGGCGGCGCCTGGCCTGATTCCTGCAGCGAGTTCGGGGACCATGAATAACCTTTCGTTTGGAGGCTGGGACGCACGCCGTGCACGGCCGTTCGCTTACTATGAAACGATCGCGGGCGGCATGGGGGCGTCCGCTGCTGGCCCGGGTGAGAGCGCGATTCACACCCACATGACAAACAGCTGGAATACGCCCATTGAGGCCTTCGAGCGGCAATATCCCTTACGTGTGCGGCGGTATGAAGTGCGTAAACGATCGGGTGGGCTCGGGGCAAACCGCGGTGGAGACGGCATCGTACGCGAAATCGAATTCTTAACGCCGTGCGACGTGACGATTCTTTCCGACCGGCGGGATCGAGGCCCATACGGGTTGTCTGGGGGCGCGCCGGGCAAGCCGGGACGGAACACACTGCTACAGCGGCGGCGCCAGGTGCCGGTCGGTGCAAAGGAGAATTTCCGCGTTCGGAGCGGTGACGTTCTGCGAATCGAGAGCCCAGGTGGCGGCGGCTGGGGTGCGCCCCCAGGCGAAAGTGACCGGCCGCGAGTGAAAGGCAAAATTGGCTGAGCGCGGATTGCGGGAATTTCTCGGGCTGCGGCGCAATCTTCTGCTGGTCCTGATCGCGATTGTAGCAATCGGAGCGGGAGAGGAAACCTGGATGCGCTTCGTGCCCAAATACCTGGAATCACTCGGGGCTACGGCCTTGATCATCGGAGGGTATGACGGGCTGAAAACCCTGTTGGGTGCAATTTACGCTTATCCCGGCGGTGTAGTCGTGGATCGATGGGGACATCGTACGGCATTGATTCTTTTCACCGCTATTTCTATTGCCGGATACGCTCTCGTCCTCGTAGTTCCCCGGTGGCCCGCCGTCATCGGGGGAACTTTCCTGTTTCTCGCGTGGAGCACGCTTTCGCTGCCGGCCATGTTTTCTCTCGTCGCGAATAATCTTTCGGCCGCAAAGCACACCATGGGAATCGGCATGCAGTCCCTGATTAAGCGTTTGCCGGTGGTGATTGGTCCGATCGCCGGTGGCTTGCTGATTGACCGTTACGGCGTCGTCACCGGTGTACGCATCGGGCTCGCTGTCTCCATCGCGTTAGGCTTCATTGGACTTTTGATTCAAATGCAGATCCGCGAGGAGCCGCAGCAGTTCGAATCATCGGCAAGCTTTTGGAGTGTGACTCGCAGCTTCGATCCTCGGCTTCGCCGCTTGTTATTCAGCGACATCCTGGTGCGTTTTTGCGAACGCATCCCGTACGCCTGGGTGGTGATTTATGCGATGGATCACGTCGGCGTCAGTGCCACCGGTGTCGGGGTGCTCACGGCCACCGAGGTGGTCGTGGCTTCGGCTTGCTATGTTCCGGTTGCCTATCTTGCGGAGCGCCACGGCCGGGAACCGTTCGTGATTGCCACCTTCTTCTTTTTCACCTTATTTCCTGTAACGCTCGTGGCCGCTCACAGTTTTGCGCTTCTGGTGGTGGCATTCGCCGTACGCGGGCTCAAGGAGTTCGGCGACTCGCCCCGCAAGGCCCTGATTGTGAGTTATGCGCCGGCCGCCTTGCGCGGCCGCACCGTGGGCGCGTATTACCTGATCCGCGACACCTTCGTTAGCCTTGGGGCCCTCCTTGGCGCATGGCTCTGGAAACTCGGCCCCGGGGTGAATTTTTGGAGTGCCGCGGCGCTCGGAGCCGCGGGGACGCTGGTCTATTACGCAACGATGAATCATGGAATTCAGGAGAACGCGGGATGAGAAGCAGCCTGCTTCGGACCGCGTTGTCGCTGTTCGCCGGCGCATGCAGGAATCTGCGCCTTTTCGCCGTATAATAAAGGGAAAGGAGTTCCGTGTCGCTTCGTAGGTTTCTGCGGTTCGCCGCCCATATACAAATGTTGCCGGTGCTCGAGAGCGGTGAGGAAACGCTCGTCGGCGGCCAGGCCGTGATCGAGGGTGTCATGATGCGCGCGCCGCATAGCTATTGCGTGGCGGTCCGCAAGCCCTCGGGTGAGATAGTGACAAGCGAGATGCCCGTTCCGCGCATGTCCGAGAAGTACAGGATTTTCAAATATCCGCTGATGCGCGGGTTGGGCATTTTGGGGCAGGCCATGTCCCTGGGAATCAAGGCTCTGCGATTCTCGGCAAATACTTCCCTCGATGACGGCCGCACCGAGGCAAAGCCCAAAGAGATGTCCTCGGGCGCAATGGCGGTTCAGATCCTGTTCTCCTTCGGATTCTTCATTTTTCTCTACAAGTTTGTGCCGCTCTACCTCGCGACCTGGTTGGGAAAGACCTACCCTGTGGTTAACGGGCGCCTCGCGTTTAACGCCGTGGATGGGCTGATCCGCCTGGCAATTTTCCTTTGTTTTCTTTTCTTTATGTCGCGCTCGAAGGATATCCGGCGAGTGTTCGAATACCACGGCGCCGAACACAAGGTGGTGTTCAACTTCGAATCCGGAAAGCCCGTAAACGTTGAAAATGCGCAGGCATTTACCACATTTCACCCGCGCTGCGGCACTAGCTTCCTGCTGGTTGTGATGGTCATCTCGATGATCGTCTATACGTTCATCCCTTATCAAAGTTTTGGCATGAAGCTGCTGTCGCGCGTAGTTCTCCTGCCGGTCATCACGGGCTTAAGCTATGAGTTGATTCGCTTCGCCGCCAAGCGCCGCGGATCATTTCTGGCGCTGCTGACGGCGCCAGGCCTGTGGTTGCAGCGGATCACCACGCAGCCGCCCTCCAATGAACAGGCCGACGTGGCAATCTGCGCTCTCGACCATGCCATGGCGCTGGAATCTTCGCAGGGCGGGCAACTGGTCATTGCGTAACTAGCCATGGAATTTCGAGGGAAGCTCGATCAGATCGAAGTGCGTTTTGAGGAACTGACGCGGCAGATGGCCGATCCCGCCGTCATCAGCGACGCCGACCAGTACCGAAAGATTACCAAGGCCCATAGCGAGCTCTCTGAGGTGGTGGCAAAATACCGCGAGTGGAAGGATGCCTCCAGCCAGTTCGACCAGGCTAAGGCCATGCTCACGGATTCCGATGCGGAGATGCAGCAGATGGCGCGGGAAGAGATTCTGCGCCTCGAGCCCGCCATCGCAGAAATCGAACAAGAGTTGAAGGTTCTGCTGCTTCCCAAAGACCCCAACGACGAAAAGAACGTGGTGCTCGAAATCCGCGCCGGAACGGGCGGCGACGAAGCCACGCTCTTCGCGGCTGAGGTGTTTCGCATGTACTCGCGCTACGCCGAGTCACAGCGCTGGCGCGTGGAAATCACATCCATGAGCGAATCCGCGGTAGGCGGCCTGAAGGAGGTAATTGCTCTAGTCAGCGGTGATCGCGTCTTCAGCAAGCTGAAGTATGAAAGCGGCGTTCACCGTGTGCAGCGCGTTCCGGTAACCGAGCAGCAAGGGCGCGTGCATACTTCCGCCATAACGGTGGCGGTGCTTCCGGAAGCTGATGAGGTGGAAGTTGAGATCGAAGCCAAGGACATTCGCATCGATACGTTTTGTTCTTCCGGTCCCGGCGGCCAGTCCGTCAACACTACCTACTCGGCGGTGCGCATCACGCACTTGCCGACGGGAGTGGTGGTTTCCTGCCAGGACGAGAAATCGCAAATCAAGAACCGCGCCAAAGCCATGCGCGTGCTTCGTTCGCGTCTCTACGAAATTGAGCTCGAAAAACAGCAGGAGCAACTGGGCGCCGAGCGGCGCAGCATGGTCGGCTCCGGCGACCGCAGCGAAAAGATTCGCACCTACAACTTCCCGCAGAACCGCGTAACCGATCACCGCATCGGCCTGACACTTCACCAGCTGGATATCGTAATAGACGGCCGCCTCGATCCCATTATCGAAGCGCTAACCACCCACTACCAAACGGAAAAGCTGAAGCAGGAAGGCGTCACGGCATAGGGGGGGCGCGATGACCCTCCAGCAGGCGCTTGTACAAGGCACCAAACTGCTGGAGGAGGGAAGCATCGCCGCTCCACGCTTGACCGCTGAAGTCCTCTTATCTCACGCCATTCACGCCGACCGGCCCTTCCTTTACGCTCACAGCGAACGCGAACTGCGCGAGGTGGAGTGGATCCATTACGGCCGCTATCTGCACGAACGACTAAACGGCAAGCCCACCCAATACATTACGGGGCGCCAGGAGTTTTACGGACGCGATTTCCGTGTGACGTCTGATGTTCTGATTCCACGGCCGGAGACGGAACTCGTGGTCGAGACGGCTCTCAAGGTCGATGCCCGGCGGATCATTGACGTGGGCTGCGGATCGGGCGCGATCGCCATCACGCTGCAATCGGAATCGCATGCTCAAACCTACGCCACCGACATTTCCTCAGCCGCGCTCGGGGTGGCGCGCGAGAATGCCCGGCGGCTTGGTGCGGAAGTCGAGTTCATTCAAACCGATGTAATGGACTCGATCGCTGACCGTTCCATGGACGCGATTGTCTCGAACCCTCCCTACGTGCCGCTCGGTGAACGCGATGGTTTACAGCGTGAAGTGCGGGATTACGAGCCGGAAACGGCGCTGTTTGCAGGTCCTACGGGATTTGAAATCTATCGGCGGCTGATCGGCGATGCTCCGCGCGTGCTTCGGCACGGCGGGTGGCTGGTTCTCGAGCTTGGCTACAATAGCAGAGACCGCGTGAGGGCAATGCTGGGCGAGGGGTGGCGAGAGGTTCGCGTCGTTCCCGATCTGGCAGGAATTCCACGCGTGCTTGCAGCGCGATGGCAGCCATGAGAACCATCTTCCACGTCGACATGGACGCCTTCTTCGTTTCCGTGGAAGAACTGTTTGATCCGTCCCTCAAAGGCAAAGCGGTTGTTGTGGGCGGCCGGCCGAATGAGCGCGGCGTGGTCTCGGCAGCGTCCTACGAAGCCCGGAAGTTCGGCGTTCATTCGGCGTTGCCGCTTCGTACGGCCTATAAGCTCTGCCCGCACGCCATCTTTGTTGACGGCCACCCGGAGCGTTATCGCGACTATTCTCATCGTGTCTTTGAGGTTTTGAGCCGCTTCTCGCCGCAGGTGGAGATGGCTTCCGTTGACGAGGCTTATTTGGATATGACCGGAACGGAGCGCCTCCACGGTCCACCTTTGCCCGCGGCGCATGCCTTGCACGAAATGATGCGCGCGGAAACCCGCCTCAACTGCTCGATTGGTATCGGCACATCTCGTCTTATCGCCAAAATCTCTTCCGACCAGGCCAAGCCCAACGGCATTCTGCTCGTCATCCCCGGCCAGGAAGCGCGCTTCCTGGCTCCCCTCGATGTTCGCAAAGTGCCCGGTGTCGGCAAAGTAACGGAAAAGAATCTGCACGGGTTGGGCATCATGAAGATCGGCGATCTCGCGAAACTCGACGAAGGCTATTTGGAAGATCGCTTCGGTAAGTGGGGACTCGCCCTGGCCGGTAAAGCGCAAGGGCTCGATGCAGGGGGCTGGTTCGACAGCGAAGTGGGGGCAGATACCGATCCCAAGTCCATCAGCCACGAGCACACCTTCGGCCAAGACACCGGCGAGCAAGAGGTGCTGGAGGCAACTCTGGCCCGCCTTTCGGAGATGGTCTGCCGCCGTTTGCGCGAGAACCGGTTGCACGCTCGAACCGTCCAGTTGAAACTGCGATACCAGGATTTCTCCACCATCACCCGTGCCCACTCGCTCGCGCGCCCCACGCAGGTCGACACCGAAATCTTTGGGGAGATTCGAACCCTCTTTCGGAAAAACTGGAAAAAGGGCAGAAAGATTCGCCTCCTGGGCGTGCACGCGGCCTCGTTCGAAAGCGCCGGACCCCAACTCGACCTGTTGACCGAAAGCAAGCACGAGCGCTGGGAACACGCACTGGCGGCGGCGGACAAGCTGCGCGACAAGTATGGCGAATCGGCGGTATCGCTTGCATCGGGCATGCGGGGCCGGTTCCGCGAGCGCACGCACGAAAACCCTGTAGGGTTGCCCGGAAAGCCGAAGTAGTCCGCCATGCCTGCAGGTTCTTTCCGTTATTGCGATATCAGTTTGCCGGTCCCGCTCGATCGCTCGTTTACGTATTCCCTCCCGGAAACTCTTCGGCATCGCGTCCGTCCCGGGTGCCGTCTCATCGTGCCGTTCGGCGTTCGTAAGCTCACTGGCGTGGCACTGCGGTGTCACGACGAAACGCCCGCGGTCGAGACCCGCGATGCTTTTCGCCTGATCGATTCCGAGCCGGTGCTGGACGATGAGTTGCTCGCCTTGGCGCGCTGGATCAGCGGGTACTACTGTGCTCCGCTCGGCGAAGTGTTGCGAGCTATGTTGCCGCTTGCAAGCGAAATTCGTTCCGGCAAGGTCTACTCGCTCAGCGCCGCTGGCTTTGATGCCGCCCGGCAATTGCTCCTGGATGCCGGACCCGAAGATCCGGTTGCGCAGGTTCTGCGCTTGCTGGAGAAGCGCCCCCTTTCGGCGGCTTACCTCGCGAAGAAGCTTCCATTGGCCGAAAAAGCCATCCGTTCACTGGAGCGCAAAGGGTTTGTCATTGCCGAACAAGTGCACGCCGAGCGCGATCCGCTGCGTGCTCCTGCCGAGCGCCTTCGCATCGAACTTGAGCATGAGCCGGAAGATCGCAAACGTCCAAAAACGGAGCGCGAGCTGATCGCTTTTCTCATGTTGCATCCCGGCTCGCACAACCTGAAGGATGTCGAAGGGCAAGTGCCCAATGCAGGCCCCGCCGCCCGGGCGCTTGCGCGAAAAGGAATCCTGAAATTAACCCGCGAGCCGTTGTCCGCCCTCGCCTCCGGCCCCGTACGTGCCCGCCACTCTCTGAATCCCGCTCAGCAGCAGGCCTACGACGTCATCCGCGCGGCGATTGAGGCAAAACAGTTCCGCACGTTCTTATTGCACGGAATTACCGGGTCCGGCAAAACCGAAGTCTATTTGAGCGCGATTGAAGCCACGCTTGCTGGGGGCCGGAGCGCCCTGCTGCTGGTTCCCGAGATCGCCCTCACTCCCGCGGTGGCCGGACAGTTCTTCGCCCGCTTCGGCGATCGCGTGGCTATTCTGCACAGCGCGTTTACCGACACCGAGCGATCGGAGCAGTGGCGGCGGATTCGCTCCGGCGCCGCCGGCGTGGTGGTCGGCACACGCTCCGGCGTGTTCGCCCCCGTTCGCAACCTGGGCCTCATCGTAGTTGATGAGGAGCATGATCAGAGCTATAAGCAGGAGGAAACCCCGCGCTACAACGGCCGTGACGTCGCCATCGTGCGCGCGCAAGCGGCCGGTGCCTGCGTCGTCCTCGGCTCAGCCACCCCCAGCCTGGAAAGCCGGTACAACGCGCAGCGAGGCAAGTACATCTTGCTCGAACTTCCGGAGCGAATCGAGCAGCGTCCGCTTCCTACGGTTGCGCTGGTGGACATGCGCGAGGAATTTCTCGAAACCCGGAAACAATCCACGTTTTCACGCAAGCTCATCGAAGCCATCGGCCAGCGCCTCGACAACCGCGAACAGACGATGCTCCTCCTCAATCGCCGCGGCTTTTCCAGTTTTGTTGCCTGCCGGACTTGCGGCGAGCGCATCCAGTGCCAAAATTGCGCCGTTACTCTCACCTACCATCGTCGTGACCGGCGTCTCCTTTGCCACTATTGCGGCTATGCCGAGCGCGTGCCGTCTATCTGCCCTAAATGCCAGAGCGAACATATTTACTTCCTCGGGGTCGGATCCGAGAAAGTCGAGGACGAACTGCACACCGAATTCCCGCGCGCTCGCATCACCCGTCTCGATCGCGATACCGTCACCGGCAAACGGCAGTACGAGGTAATTCTCCAGGGTTTTCGCGAGGGCAATTACGATATCCTCGTCGGCACCCAGATGATTGCCAAGGGTCACGACATTCCGAACGTCACCCTGGTGGGCGTCGTTTCCGCCGATGTCGGTCTCGGCCTGCCTGACTTTCGTGCCGCGGAACGAACGTTTCAACTGCTGACGCAGGTTGCCGGCCGCGCCGGCCGGGGCGATTTACCCGGCATTGTGCTCGCACAGACCATCAATCCCGATCACTACGCGATTCGTTTGGCTGCCGCGCACGACTATCAGGCGTTTTATGAGAAAGAGCTCAACTTCCGGCGCATGATGCATTATCCGCCGTTTACCGCCATGGCGAATCTTCTGGTTCGCAGCGAAAAGCAGGAGGAAGCATTGCGTTTGAGCGCGGAGTTGGGCCGCCTCTTAACGCCGGCGCCCGAGAACATCAAGGTCATGGGGCCGGCCGAAGCTCCGGTGCCGCGGTTGAAGAACGAGTTTCGCTACCAGTTGCTGATCAAATCGCCGAGCCGCAAGGTGCTTAATGAACACCTCCGGCGCGTCCGCGAATTTGCGCTACTAAATAAATGGCCGGCCACGGCCCTCGTGATTGATGTTGACCCTTTAACCTTAATGTGAGGGCGGCCTGTCTTCGAGGTCTGGCCTAGCGTTCGGCAACCCGCGCTGCCGGTGCTTCGGTCTGAAGATATGCCATGCCCGCCGCTTCATCCGCCGCGATCGGGATGACCGTGCTCAGACGCATCAGTTCAAGCACCTCGCGCACCCGCTGGTTCGGGCCCGCAACCACAAATCGGCCTCCCAGGGTATTCGTAACGGACGTGTAAACACCAACCAGGAATCCGATACCCGTGGAGTCGATATACGGCACATTGTGAAAGTCCGCCAGCACCTTGCGCCGTCCGCTTTTCTTGATTTCATCGGTTTTCGTGCGCAGGTACTCCGCGTCCAGGCCGGTTGCGAACCGGCCCTGCGTACGGAGGATACAGACGTCGCCCTTGTATTCAAACTCTATATGCATACGGCGGTTCCCGTCCTTTGGTATCGTACTACATACAAGCCATGGCCGTCGCGCAGCGCATCCTGATCGCCGACCATGATCCGGAAATGCACCGGCTTTTGTTTGCCGCGCTGCAAACCACCGGACGCCGGATCGATAGTGTTCACAATGGCCAGGAAGCTCGCGATCGTTTGACCCGGGTCACGTATGATCTCGTGTTGGCTGACGTCAGTATGCCCGGCTGTGATGGCCTCAGCCTTTTGCAGTGCATTCACGAGCTCCAGCCGAAGGCCAAGGTCGTCGTCATTACCGGCGAACGCGCTCCGGAAAGCGTGGTCAACTCACTCCGCGATCAGGCGTTCGCTTTTTTCAGCAAACCGTTTTCCGTGAATGCCGTAGCGGAAATGGTTGCCCGCGCTCTCGGTTGCCCGCCCTGCGAAGGCGACATCCAGGTCGTCTCCGCCAAGCCTGATTGGCTCGACCTTCGCGTTCGCTGCAAAATGGAGGCCGCCGACCGCATCATCCAGTTTCTTCGAGAGCTTGCCCATGACCTGCCGCCGCCTGAGCGTGAAAATATCGCCAGCGCTTTTCGGGAGATTCTCGTCAATGCCATCGAGCACGGTGGCGCCTCCGATCCCGACAACTGGGTCAGCATCACCTACGTCCGCACTGCCCGTGCCATTGTCTACCTGGTTCGCGATCCGGGAAGCGGCTTTTCTTTCGACGACCTTTCTCATGCCGCGGTCTCGAATCCCGCCGGTTCTCCGTTCGAGCATTCCGAGGTTCGTGATCGCCTCGGCATGCGTCCCGGCGGTTTCGGCATCATGCTGGCCCAGAACATGGCGGACGACCTCATTTACAACGAAGCCGGAAATGAAGCGCTGCTGATCAAGTATCTGGGGTGACGCTCTCAGGTCAAAGCCGTGCACCTCTGTGTGATACCCTGCCTTAATTCATGTCTGACTGGTCGCCCGGCTCCTGGCGCTCGAAACCTGCCGCGCAACAGCCTGTATATAACGCGCCCGAAGTTCTTGCGCACACCGTGTGCCAGCTCGCCAGCCTGCCGCCGCTGGTCACCACCTGGGAGGTTGAGCTGCTCAAGAGCCAGCTTGCCGAGGCCGCTCGCGGCGAGCGATTTCTCCTCCAGGGCGGCGATTGTGCCGAACAGTTCGACGAATGTACTGCTGATACCATCACCAACAAGCTCAAAATCCTGCTGCAAATGAGCCTCGTGCTGGTCCAGGGCTGTAAGAAGCCCGTCATTCGCGTCGGCCGCTTCGCCGGGCAGTACGCTAAGCCGCGCTCCGACGACTTCGAAACCCGCAACGGTTCCACACTCCCTAGCTATCGCGGCGACATTGTCAATCGGTCCGCTTTTTCCGCAGCCGATCGCGAACCCAACCCCCAGCTTCTCCTACGTGCCTATGAGCGCTCGGCTCTCACCCTCAATTTCGTCCGCGCCTTGGTCAAAGGCGGGTTCGCCGACCTTCATCATCCCGAGTACTGGGATCTCGATTTCGCCCAGCATTCCGCCTTCGCTGACGAGTATCACAGCATGGCCCGTCGCGTCGTCGAATCCATGCGCTTCATGGAAAATGTCGCGGGCGTCCGTGCCGCCGAAATGGGTTGGGTCGATTTTTTCACCAGCCACGAAGGCCTCCTGCTGGCTTATGAGGAGACGCAGACCCGCCGTGTGCCGCGCCGCGAAGGCTGGTATAACCTGTCCACTCACTTCCCCTGGCTCGGCATGCGCACGGGTGATCCCGCTGGAGCCCACGTCGAGTACTTCCGCGGCATCGTCAACCCCATCGGTATTAAAGTCGGTTCAGGCATGACGGCCGGTCACATGGCACGGCTTCTGGACGTTCTCCATCCCCACAACGAGCCCGGCCGTCTGACTTTGATTCACCGCTTCGGGCGCCAGCACATTGCCGAATCTCTCCCGCGTGTCATCGAAACCGTCCGCGCCTCCGGCAAAACCGTGCTATGGTGCTGCGATCCCATGCACGGCAACACCCGTTACACGTCCGACGGCACCAAAACACGGCACTTCGACGACATCCTGAGCGAGCTCGAGCAGGCCTTCGCCATTCATCGCTCCTGCGGTAGCCGCCTCGGAGGAGTGCACTTCGAGCTGACCGGCGAGGATGTTACCGAATGCCTCGGCGGCGCCCGCAACCTGAGCGATTCCGACCTCAAACGCGCCTACCGTTCTGAGGTGGATCCGCGTCTGAATTACGAACAGTCGCTCGAAATGGCCATGCTCATTGCCCGCATGATGGGTCCGCCAGAATAAAAGGTTGGTATAAGGTCTTGGGCCGTTGTCTCCAGTACAATAGGAATTCCAAAATTGTCAGATGGAAAGGACTTGCATGAAACTAGCCGCAATTTTCGCTGTCTCCGTGTTCTGTGCCGGCGCGGCGTTTGCCCAGGATTCGCACACTCTTGTCGACGCCATGGTGAAGCACTACCAGGCCTCAAAAGAGTTGTCACTGGCGGTTGCCGATGCCATGCCCGCGGAGAACTATTCGTTTAAGGCTACCGATGCTCAAATGAGCTTCGGTGAGCAGATGAACCACATTGCCAGCGCCAACGCGAATTACTGTGCCGGTGGCCTCGAAACAAAAAGTCCCTTTGGAAAGCTCGAGGATGCTTCGAAAGACGCGGCCGTCAAAAACCTGAACACCGCCTTCGACTTCTGCATGGATGGTCTTAAGAAGCTGAATGACGCCGGCCTCACCAAGGTCGTCGGTAGCGGGGCGCGTCAAGGCACCGTGTTTGAGCGCTTCTGGGGCGGATTCACTCACACCGCTCACCACCGTGGTCAAGCCGAAGTTTATCTGCGGCTCAAAGGAATCACACCGCCGCAATACAAATTCTGAGGTGAAATATGCGTAAACTCTCTCTCGTTTCAGCCTTCCTGCTACTTGCGGTAGCGGCTTTTGCCGAAGTCGACATTAAGGCCACCATCATCAAGCATCTGAAAACTTCTCGGGATTTCACCGTCAAGGTTGCGGAACAGATGCCCGATGCGGATTACAGCTTCAAGCTCACTCCGGCGCAAATGAGTTTTGCCGAACAAATGGTCCACCTCTCCTCATCGGGAGAATATTTTCTCTCTCCCATATTCGGCACCAAGCCACAGGAAAAAAAGCCGGCGTCCATGAAGAAAGCAGACGTCATCGCCTTCATCAAGACGTCCTTTGATGCCACGATCGACCAGGTCTCCAAGATTACGCCCGCGCAGCTTTCAAAAACATACGAGGGTGAAGGCGGCAAGCAGACGGGCTTCGATCTTTTACTGGGTCTGCTGGATCACACCACGCATCATCGCGCTTCGGCTGAGATGTACCTCCGCGCAAAAGGCATCACTCCGGCCGAGTATCAATTCTGAGGCTGCCGGGAATGCTGGCGCGCCTGTTGTACGCCGTCCTGGCTGTCCCGGTTTTTGCTGCGGAGGCTCCCATCAGCGATGGATGGGCTTTGCAGTCTTCCTGCGAGATCAAAGCCGCGGGGGCAGATATATCTGTCCCCGGCTTCTCTGTTGTAGGCTGGCACCACACTGCGGTTCCCTCCACCGTCGTCGCAGCCCTCGTAGCGGACAAAACCTATCCGGATCCTTTCTTCGGCATGAATCTGCGCTCCTATCCCGGCATGGAGTATCCAATCGGTGGTCTGTTCTCCAATATGGAGATGCCCGGCAAGAGCCCGTTCAAATGCCCGTGGTGGTACCGTACGGAATTCTCGACCCCCGACGGTTACACCGGTAGAACTGCGTGGCTGCATTTCGACGGCATCAACTACCGCGCCAACATCTGGCTAAACGGCCAAAAACTCGCCGATCAGGCAAACACCGTCGGCACCTTTCGCGCCTATGAATACGATGTCACCAGGCTTCTCCACACCGGCCACCCCAACGCCCTCGCCGTTGAAATCATCGCGCCCGAAAAAGACGCCCTCGCCATCACCTTCGTGGATTGGAATCCCGCTCCGCCCGACAAAGACATGGGTATCTGGAAGGACGTCTATCTCAGCGACACCGGCTCCGTTACCCTGCGCCATCCTTTCGTCAACTCCCGGCTCGACACCTCCTTCACGACGGCCGATCTCTCCATCAGCGCCGATCTCCACAACGCCTCCGGCGCTGCCGTCGAAGGCGTCTTGAAGGCCGAGACTGCCGGCCTCAAAGTGAGTCAGTCCGTTCAGCTCGCGCCCGGCGAGACCAAGACCGTTCATCTCACGCCGCAGACGCTGCGCAACCCCAAGCTCTGGTGGCCTTACCAGATGGGCGACCCGTACCTCTATACTGCGCGCCTGGTATTCGAAACCGCAGGTCATGTGTCCGACGCAGCCGCCGTCTCCTTCGGTATCCGTGAAGTCAAGACGGAGATGACCGATAAGCGCGCCCTCTTGTTTCGCGTGAATGGAAAGCCGGTCCTTCTTCGCGGCGCCGCGTACACTCCCGACATGCTCCTCCGCTGGTCCGCGCCCAAGGCCGAAGCCGAGCTTCGGCTCACAAAAGAGATGGGTCTCAACACCATCCGCCTCGAAGGCAAGATGGAGCGTGATGAGTTCTTCGACATGGCGGATCGCATGGGCCTGCTCGTCATGCCGGGCTGGTGCTGCTGTGACTTCTGGGAGCGATGGAAGCGCTGGAAGCCCGAGCATTACAAGATCGCCTCCGCCTCTCTCGAGCACGAGCTGCGCCGCCTGCGCAATCATCCCAGCGTCTTCGTCTGGCTCAACGCCAGCGATGGCCCGCCGCCGGCTGATGTCGAGCAAATGTATCTCGATATCATCAAAGCCGCCGAGTGGCCCAATCCCACCATCTCCTCCGCCGCGGCTTTTCCCGCTAAAGTCACCGGACCTTCTGGCGTGAAGATGACCGGTCCTTACGATTACGAGCCCCCCAATTATTGGCTCGTCGATAAAGAAGCCGGCGGCGCCTATGGCCTCAATACCGAAACCAGCCCCGGTCCGGCCATTCCAACTCTCGAGAGTCTAAAGCGTTTCATCCCTGCCGATCACCTTTGGCCCATTGACAACGTCTGGAATTATCACGCCGGCGGTGAGCGCTTCACCAAAATGTCCGCGTATCTCGAAGCGTTGGACAAACGCTACGGCAAACCCGCGAACCTCGATGATTTCCTGCGCAAATCCCAGGCCATAGCCTATGAAGGCCAGCGCGCCATGTTTGAAGCCTATTCGCGCAACAAATACACGTCAACCGGTGTCATCCAGTGGATGCTCAATAACGCCTGGCCCTCCCTCATCTGGCACCTCTATGACTATTATCTGGTCCCTGCCGGCGGCTATTTCGGCACCAAGAAGTCCTGCGAGCTCGTGCACGTCCAGTATTCCTATGACGATAACTCCGTCGCCGTCGTCAACAGCAAGTATGAGCCGGTGCGCGGCCTGAACGTCAGCGCGAAAATCTACGGCGTCGACGCCGCTGAAAAATACTCGCACGCTGAAAAACTCGATCTTCCCCCCGATGCCAGTATGAAAGCGTTCAACCTCCCACCTCCGTCGGATTTGACCTATTTCCTCCGCCTCGAACTCCACGATTCCCAGGGAACACTGGTTAGCGACAACTTTTATTGGCTTTCTTCAAAACCCGACGTCCTCAATTGGAAAGGCCGCAAGGATACCGCCTATACTCCCCAGTCTGGCTTTGGCGACCTCACCGCCCTGAACTCCCTGCCCGAAGTGAAACTCTCGGTCGAAAAGTCGATGCGTCAACAAGGCAATGGCGGCTCCATCCAGGTGAGTATCAAAAATCCGGCTAAATCACTCGCCTTCATGGTCCATCTGCGCCTCACCCAAGGTAAAGGTGGCGAAGATGTCGTCCCGATTTTCTGGGAAGACAACTACTTCTCGCTCCTCCCTGGCGAATCCCGCACCGTAACGGGCAACTACGAACTTCCTTCGCTCAACGGCAAAGAACCAACTCTCGCTGTCGATGGCTGGAACATCACGCCATCCGAAAACTGATCCTGACTTGGTTTGCGCCTAAGGGCTTGTCTCGTTAGCTACAGCACACTGTAGACTTTCAGATCTCTTTTAGACTGGCTACAGTAGAATCATGCACACTGGACGAAACCTCACATTTTCACTCTCCATGCTGCTGTTGGGCGCTTCTATTGAATTTGCCCAACCCCCCAAGCCGTCTCCCGAGCCGGATGTCCTTGTGTTTACCGATGGCGAGAAGCTCATCGGTCACCTCGTCCGTTCTACGGGCGATAAGGTAACTTTCAAAAGTGATGCCGCCGGCGAGGTCACCGTCGATTGGAAGAAGATCAAAGAATTACACACATCGCAGAAATACGCCGTCATCCGCAAAGGCGTTGAGCTCGGCGCGAGCGAGGCTTCCTCGCAGGTTCCCCGCGGTACTATTAACGCCACGAGCGAGAAGATCGAGTTAAGCGCCGGCCCGCAAGGCTCCCCGCAAACCGTTCCTGTTGCCGATGCCGCAGTTGTGATCGATGAAGCCGGATTTGAGAAAGCGCTGCACCGTCCTGGTCTTCTCGAGGATTGGAAAGGCGTGGTTACCGGAGGTGTATCCCTGGTCGAGGCGACTCAAAATAGCACCAGCTTTTCCGGCGGGGTCGCTCTCGTCCGCGCTGTTCCGCTCGAGTCCTGGCTTGATCCGCGCAATCGCACCATCGTGGATTTCAGCGCCGCCTACGGAAAAGTGACGCAGCCCAACACGCCTACTGTTAAAACCTCCATCTACCACACCGACGCCGAGCGCGATCAATATTTCTCACCACGCCTCTATGGCTTCGGGCAACTCGCCTACGACCACAACTTTTCCCAGGGCCTTGACCTCCAGCAAATGTATGGCGGCGGGCTCGGCTGGACCGTCATCAAAAGCGCGAAGCAGTCCCTTGATGTCAAAGGTAGTATCAGCTACATCAACCAGGAATTCCAGATCGCGGGGCAGAACCAGAACCTCATCGGTTCCACCTTTGCCGAGCGCTACAACCGCACCCTGCCGCGCGGCATCCTGTTTACCGAACAGCTTGCCGTAACCCCCGCCTGGAACAACACGCGTGCATACTCCGGGGTCGCCGGGGCCGGCCTGACGCTTCCCGTATACAAGCGTCTGAGCCTCGCCATCAATTCGCTCGATACCTTCCTGAACGATCCGCCGCCTGGCTTTAAGAAGAATTCGTTCCAGCTGACTGCCGGCGTCACTTATACGCTTCCCTAATCGGGCACATTCGCTGCCTGAAAAGGCGCCGCAGGTCTTCCGGGCGTCTCAAAAATGCGCTTTCAATGCGAACTCGAAATCTCTGGGATTTCCTGCGCTCCCAATCGTGCCGAAAGCCGGTGAGCCGAAACTTCCGTTCGGGTCGTTCAGCGGCGGCGTGTTGGTCACATTGAAAACCTCCGCGCGAAATTCCAGGCTGGCCCGCTCCGCCACTCGAAATGTTTTGCCCAGCATCAGGTCCGCATCCTGCAACCCCGGTCCCCGCACCGGATTTCGTGAACTGTTTCCAATCACAAACTGAGCTGCCGGCGTGAAGGCCGCCGTATTGAACCACTCTGCGACGCTCCGGTTTGCAAACGAATTCGGGTTACTGACGCGATTCGGCCGCTGCGTTCCAAATCCCAAAGCCGAATCCGAGTTGGTCGCCTGCGAGATCGCAACTGTATCTCCCGTCTGGATACGCACCAGACCCGCTACCTGCCAGCCGCTGATCTTCCACCATCGTGGAATCGCATAGACCCAACCGCTCGAAAACACCCGCGGGATGTACCCGTTTGAAAGGTCCCGCTCCAAGTGGCGGTTATAGCTGTCCGCCACTCCCGTATTCGCAATCGGCCCTGTGAAAATCGTGTTCGAGAAAACGCTCGACGCATCGTCAATTAGCTTCGAGAATGTGTATGCGAACGTGAACGTCAAGCCGTTTGACAGCCGCTTTTCCACCTTGGCTTCCAGCGCGTCGTAACTCGAATTCCCCACGTTGTCCCGAAATAGCGCCACCGTCGTGAACCGTGGATATGGCCGCAAAAGCTGCTGCTCGGTAATGTTTTTCTTGCCCAGCGAGGAAGACGCCGGAATCTGGCCGTAATAGGGATTGGGAACCTTCGCCAGCAGTGCCGCGCCCATCGCCAGGTATTGGTCCGGAAGTTGATTGATGTTGACGTCAGGCACCCCCAGCCGCGTGTTCTTCGATCCCAGATACCCGGCCTCCACATTCAGGTTTTTCCCGATCGTCTTCTGCACCGAGAGGTTCCACTGCTGCGAATAGCCCGAACCCGCCTTGCGATCCACCCCGAAAACGCCCTGGCCCAGCCCTGAATTCGGGTTTGGTGGCCTCACTTGCACCGTCGGACCGGAAGCCAGCACGAATGCCGGCTCAATATTGTCGGGTGACTGCTGGCCGAGTGTCTGTACAAACGGAAACTGCGGAATCGTGAACGGCGTCGTGATACCTGACTGTTCGAACCAAATCATCCCGTACCCCGAGCGCACCACCCACGAGTCGCCGATCCGGTACGCCAGCCCCGCGCGCGGTCCGAAATCGCAGCACTCCAGATTGCGCGCCGTGTGCGGGAAATCCAGCACTTGCGTGTTCAGGTTAAAAACCGCGCCGTGATTGTGAACTTCCGTCGACGGGAAGTTCAGCGTGTACCGCGTGCCCACATTCACCGTCAGCCGGCTGGAAATCCTCCACTCGTCGCCCACGAAGAATTCGCCGATGTGCGCGCGCTCCAGCAGGGCCTGGTTCTGAATGTCGATCGTGAATGCATTTACCTGTCCCAGCAGCAGCGACGCCACGCTGTTCCCCGTGCCCGACGTGTTGAAGGTGAACGAGCCGGCAGGATTCGGCGGGTTCAATACGTTCAACGCTTCGCGACGCATGTCCGTCCCGAATTTAATCGTGTGTCGTCCACGGATCATCGAAAAAGTATCCAGATACTCCGTCACCGATGTGGTGAATTTGTCATTCGCGCCCGATGTTGGGCCGATTTGCTGATACCCGGCTACGGCAAAAATCGGCAGCACCGAGGCGAATGAATTCGCCGGCAGACCCGGCACGGCAATTCCGCCGTTCTGCAGCGACGTTTGGTTCAGATCCCGCCTCGTATATCCGAAACGCGCCGCATTCAAGGTGCTCGCGTTTGGGCTCCAGTCGTACTCCGCAACCACTCCGTCTCCACGCGTAATGGCGTGCCCCGTGACGCCTGATGTCAGGCTTCCGCTTCCATCCGCCAGCGGAGTCACCGGCGTGTCGTCGTCGCGCAGGTAGGAATACCGCCCGAAAAAGCGATGTTTCTCGCCAACCACGCGGTCCAGGCGCGTATCGAATTGGTCCTGATTATCCGGCTCGACTGCCGTTCGCGAATAGTTGTTGGCCGTTTTCCCTGACGTCGCTGTCGGGTAATGCTGCAACACTTGCTCCGCAACCGGATCCAAACGGCTGGCGGGAATCGTGTTGTCCGCGAAAGGCAGCCCCGTGCTTGGATCCGTGATCGCAGCCGAGAAAACTCCGCGCCGTTGCGCCGCCGTCGGCACCGTGCTGATCCGGGTGGTTCCCGTTCGCAGCCGCGTGCCTTGCCAGTCCACAAAAAAGAACGTTTTGTTCTTCTGAATCGGCCCTCCCAGTGCCAGCCCATACTGGTTCCGCCGGAACTCCGGCTTCGGTCCGCCCGCGGGCGCAAAATAGTTCCTTGCGTTCAAATCTTCATTGCGCAGGAATGCGAAAAGAGTCCCGTGCAGATCATTGCCGCCCGCTTTGCCGGCCACCATCACCGTGCCGCCATTCGACCGGCCGTATTCCGGCGAATACGAATTGATGTTCAGCCGGAATTCTTCAATGCCGTCGATGATCGGGTAAAACGCTACCTGTCCCGGCTCCGGCTGCAGTACGCTGATGCCGTCGTATAAATATTCATTCGTCCGCGGCCGGCTTCCATTGATTCGCGGCAGCAACGAACCGCCGCCCGGCAACGCCACTCCCGGCGAAAGCGCCACTAGGGGAATGAAGTTGCGCCCGTCCAGAGGCAGTGTGGTTACTTTGGTCTGATCTACCGCATAACTGACGCTTCCACCCGCGGTTTCCAGCAACGGCGCCGCTGCATGGACCTCAATCGACTCGTTCGGTTGCCCAATCTCCAAACTCACGTTCAGCGCCGTTTGATCTGCTATGCGCAAAACGATTCCCGATTGACGGAATGACCGGAACCCTGGCTGCTCGATCGTCAGCACGTACTGTCCGGCGGGCAAACCGAGCAGATGGTAGATCCCGCTTTCGTTGCTGCTTGTGGCGAAACGCGCCATGGTCGCCTGCTCCTCCGCCTGCACCTTGGCGTTTGGAACCGGCAGATTCGCCGGATCTCGAATCGTGCCGAAGAGCTCCGCTTTGCCGGCTTGACCGAAGCAAGGCACTGCCGCCAGGAAGAGCAAGAGAAAAGTACGCATGTAAGTTATAAAGTATAGTGTATCGTAAAAATTACAAACAAGATCGTAAACGTGGAATATTCTGTTCCGGATAAAGAAAGTCTTTTGTAGTTTACAAAAGACGATGTAAATAAAAACCAGCTCGCATCGGCAGGTACGGCGGCTTTCCGTTCCGGGAACCACGCATCGATGTGCGCCCGAGGCCGCGACCCCGCTGGTGACTGGTAGAGCGCGCAGCCGCTTGCGCCTGCGCATCCGCACCCAATGTTAGACAATGAGCTGATGCGTGCATGGCTCATGGATTCCTACGACGGTGTGGACAAGCTTCGACTGGCCGAAGTGCCCGATCCGCAGCCCGGTCCGGGAGAAGCCCTGCTGCGTCTTCAGTTCGCGGCACTCAATCCAGCCGACGCTTTTCTGGCCCAGGGCATGTATCCGGCTAAGCCCGCCCTCCCCCACGTACTCGGCCGCGACGGCGCCGGCGAGGTAATTGCCGTCGGATCCGGTGTGACCAACGTCCAGGTGGGCGAAACCGTGGGTATTCTGCGCTGCGACGCCGGCGTCGAGGTGTGGGGAACGCTGGCGGAGAAAGCGGTGATTCCGGCCGCCAGCCTGGCTCCTATACCTGCCGGATGGTCACTTGAAGAAACCGCGGGAGCACCGCTGGTTTTCCTCACCGCCTGGCAGGCACTGGCGCAATGGGGCGATCTTCCTTCCGGCTCGGTGCTTCTGGTCACCGGCGCGTCTGGCGGCGTAGGGGTGGCTTCGGTACTGCTGGGCAAGTCCATGGGTTTCACCGTCGTCGGGTTGTCCCGCAGTGCCGAAAAGGGCGAAAGGCTGAAGCAAATCGGAGCTGACTTCGTATTCAGTCCCGATATGCCGAACCTGCGCAAGTCTGTACTCTCTGCCCTCTCGCCGAGAAAAATTGACTTGGTCGTAGACAATGTCGCTGGCCCCCTATTTAACGATCTGATTGCCATGCTCGGCTACGGAGGCCGGATCAGCGTGGTTGGCCGCAGCAGTGGCGCCGTGCCGGAATTCAACACCGCCACGCTGTTTTTCCGCCGCAATCGTATTGGAGGCGTCGCCGTGGCGGATTACACTCCCGCATCGGCGCAATCAACCTGGAAAGAGATCGTAAAACGTCTGGACGGTCTTGGGAAGCGCCCGGTCGCCGACAGGATATTTGCCTTTGAAAAAGTGAAAGACGCATTTTCGCGGCTGGCAGAGGGTCCCATGGGGAAAGTGCTGGTTCGGGTAACCCCTTAGTCGTAAAAAAGGCGAAAAGTGCGCCAGACCACCCAATGCGATCGTTCAATTGCCTGCAAGCCATTCAAAATGAGGGGCTAAATATCGGCACGTGTCGTGCTAAAGTCGATACTCTCGACTCTGGGGGAGAAAAGCTGTAGTTTTGTACCACGGTATTCAGGAAACCCTGGATTCTTAGGAGGCTGGAAGTATGCGTCTGATAACAAGATCGGCGGCGGCTGCTCTGTCCGCGGCCCTCGTATTCGGCACCCCCCTCATGGCTCAAGCCGGCGAACATGGCGGCGAAGCCAACCTGATACTGCCCGACCTCGATTCGGCGCAATTTTTAGGGGGAATCGGTGGCCACAACCTCCTAATGGCGGGGCTCGCGGTCAGTGCGCTCGGGCTGCTCTTTGGATTAGCTATCTTCTTACGGCTGCGCAACATGCCCGTGCATCAGTCGATGCACGAAGTATCCGAGCTGATCTACGAAACGTGCAAAACCTATCTCTTGACCCAGGGCAAGTTTCTGCTGCTGCTCGAGTGCTTTATCGGCGTCATTATTGTGTTCTATTTCGGCTATTTGCAGGAACTCACTGCGTTCAAAGTACTGATTATTCTCCTATTTAGCGTAGTTGGTATTTCCGGAAGCTTTTTCGTCGCGGCGTTCGGCATGCGGGTCAACACGTTTGCCAATTCGCGCACTGCTTTTGCCAGCCTTCGTGGTAAGCCCTTCCCTTGCTATGAGATACCACTGCAAGCCGGCATGAGCATCGGGATGCTGCTGATCTCGGTCGAACTGCTGATCATGCTCTTCATTCTGCTGTTCGTACCGGGCAACCTGGCGGGACCGTGTTTTATTGGGTTTGCGATCGGCGAATCGCTCGGCGCTGCGGCATTGCGCGTGGCGGGTGGGATTTTCACTAAGATCGCCGATATCGGCTCCGACCTGATGAAGATCATCTTCAAAATCAAGGAAGATGACGCGCGCAACCCGGGCGTGATCGCCGATTGCACGGGCGACAACGCCGGCGACTCGGTTGGGCCTTCGGCCGACGGTTTCGAAACCTATGGCGTGACTGGAGTTGCGCTCATCACCTTTATTTTGTTGGCGGTACATGATCCGATCGTGCAGGTCCAACTGCTGGTTTGGATCTTCTGCATGCGGATCATGATGGTCGTGGCCTCGGGCGTCAGCTATTTCGTGAATGGATTTCTGGCGAAGAGCAAATATCAGAACGCCGACAAGATGAACTTCGAAGCGCCGCTAACTACGCTGGTTTGGCTGACTTCCATCCTATCCATTGCACTTACTTACGTGCTGAGCTCGCAAATTATCCCCAGCCTGGGCGGCGACACGACGCTGTGGTGGAAGCTCTCGAGCGTGATTAGTTGCGGCACACTTGCCGGGGCTCTGATTCCTGAATTCGTAAAGGTATTCACGTCGACGCAATCACGGCATGTACGCGAAATCGTGACCAGTTCACGGGAAGGCGGGGCCTCGCTGAATATCCTGTCCGGATTCGTGGCTGGGAATTTCAGCGCCTACTGGCTAGGCATTGTCGTGCTGACACTGATGACGATCGCGTTCCTGATGAGCACGTTAGGCTTAGGCACGTTGATGGTGGCGCCGGCGGTGTTCGCGTTCGGCTTGGTCGCGTTCGGATTTCTTGGGATGGGGCCGGTGACGATTGCGGTGGACAGCTACGGCCCGGTGACCGACAACGCGCAGTCTATCTACGAGTTGTCGACGATCGAAGAGATCCCGAACATTCAGCAGGAAATCCAGAAGACTTACGGTTTTGCGCCGCAATTCGAAAAAGCCAAGGACAACCTGGAAGAAAACGACGGTGCAGGGAACACGTTCAAGGCGACGTCAAAGCCGGTGTTGATCGGGACGGCGGTGGTGGGCGCGACAACCATGATCTTTTCGACGATCGTGGCGCTGACCAGCGGATTGACGCTGAATCTGGACAAGCTTTCGATTCTCCATCCACCGTTCCTGTTAGGGCTCATCACGGGCGGCGCGGTGATTTATTGGTTTACGGGCGCGAGCACGCAGGCGGTGAGCACGGGCGCATATCGCGCAGTGGAATTCATCAAGCGCAATATCCACCTGGAGGGCGGCAACAAGGCGTCGGTCGCAGATTCGAAGAAAGTGGTGGCCATCTGCACGCAATATGCGCAGAAGGGCATGCTGAACATCTTCCTCACGGTGTTCTTCGCGACTTTATCGTTCGCCTTCTTCGAGCCTTTCTATTTTGTCGGATACCTGATCTCGATCGCGCTGTTCGGGTTATTCCAAGCATTCTTTATGGCAAACGCCGGCGGAGCGTGGGACAACGCCAAGAAGATCGTCGAAACGGAACTACGTGCCAAGGGCACGGAGCTGCATGCGGCGACGGTTGTGGGCGACACGGTAGGTGATCCGTTCAAGGACACGAGTTCGGTGGCACTGAACCCGATCATCAAGTTCACTACGCTGTTCGGCCTGCTGGCGGTGCAACTGGCGGTTTCGCTCACCAGCAAACAGGGCGGCACGTTCAGCACCGTGCTGGCCGTCATTTTCCTGGTGGTTTCGATGAGCTTCGTCTACCGCAGCTTTTACGGCATGCGGATTGAAGGCTCTGGCGAGCCGGAAAGCAAGGAAAAGCCGGTGGATCGCGAGCCGGTGGCCGCGCGGTAGCACGGCGCAGAATACCGCTTCCTCTGGTCGCGGCTCAGTCAGTCGCGGCTCAGACAACGGCGGCTCAGTACTACGTCATCGACAAAGCGGCTGCGGTATAGGATCGCGGGGGCAGCTTGAACGTCATGGTGGAGCCGGGTTTGGGCGGTTCCAGGCGCTGAGGGGCAACGCGATCCGGTTGATCGAAGCTATTCGACGCTTTCAGATCAGATCCGGTAAGAGTCTCGAGGTTGAGGACGCGTACCGGAGCAGCACCGCGCCAGGTTACCGTGACTTCGCGCTCGTTGTTCAAATCGCGATTGAGCAGCATCAGGGAATGATTGTGCCCGTCGGCTGTGGCAACGACGTCGACAAAGGGCACCCTTCCTAATTTCGGCACTTCGTAAGATTCGGATTCCAGTAGCAAATCCAAGACCTGCCCGCGGGCGTGCCGCAGCGCCCACGCGTACGGATAATAGATCGTCTGGCGCAGCACGTGATCTTTGTTGGTGGAGAGGGGAGCGATCACGTTGACGAGCTGCGCGAGGCAGGCGATGCGAACGCGGTCGGAATGGCGCAGAAGCGTGTTGATGAGGCCGCCGACGAGCAGGGCGTCTTCGAGGTTGTAGACTTCTTCGAGTAAATGCGGCGCTTCCTGCGCTTTGCCGTCGCCACCTCTCGCGCGATACCAGACGTTCCATTCGTCGAAGGAAAGGGAGAGGCGCTTGTCGGATTTACGCAGACCGCGAACGTAATCGCATACCGCCGCAACTTCCTGGATCTGGCGCTCCATATCGAGGTTGAGTGCCAGATAGCGGCTGGCATCGCCGTTGGTCTCGCCGGCGTTGCCGTAATAGCGATGGAGCGAGATAAAGTCGACATCGTCATAGCACTGCTCGAGCACCTGGCGATCCCATTCGAGGAAGGTCCGCATACCGGGGCCGCTCGAACCACATGCGACGAGCTGCAGCGAGTGATCGACCGCGCGCATCTGGCGGGCGGCATCGGCTGCTTTCAGACCGTACTCGGTGGCCGGCATATGGCCGATCTGCCAGGGGCCATCCATTTCATTGCCGAGACACCACGTTTTGACATTGTGGGGCGAGGCGAAGCCGTGACTGCGGCGCAACTCGCTCCAGCGGGTTCCGCCGACCATGTTGCAATACTCGACGAGTCCCGCGGCCTCCTCTGTTGTTCCGCTTCCCAGGTTGACGGCAAGCAGAGGCTCGGTTCCTGCGGAACGGCACCAGCCGATGAACTCATTGGTGCCGAACTGGTTGGGTTCGAGCGTGTTCCATGCGCGATCGAGGACTCTGGGCCGTTTCTCTTTCGGTCCAACTCCATCGCGCCAGTGATATCCGGAGACGAAGTTGCCGCCCGGATAGCGCACGATGGGAACGCCGATCGTGCGGATTTCTTCGATGACATCCTTGCGCAGACCGTCGGCGCCGGCATGGGGAGAACCGGGATCGTAGATACCGCCGTAGATGGCGCGGCCGAGGTGCTCCAGGAAGGACCCCAGGACACGGCGATCGAGATCGGCGTGCACGCGAGCGGCGTCGAGACTGACTCGCGCGGGCCCGCGGCTCGCTTGCGCGAAGCCCCGCTGCCAGGAGCCAGCGGTCAGCGCGGTGCTGCCGGCGATCAAACTGAGGAATTCACGACGATTGGCTGTATGCATCGCTGGTCACTCGCTGATGATTTTGTCCGCCCATTCGACCAAGGAGACGAAGATCGAGGGATTGCCGAACCTGGCATTATAGTTCGACAGGTCGGCTTCCGTGACGCCGCGGGCGCGAGAACACGCGCCACAGGCGTATATAGGTACCGACTTGGCCTTGATTTTTTCCAGAGTCTCCGCAAGGGGAGGCCAGCCCACCGGGACGACGGCAGCAGCGACGGCTTTGCGCATGAGCGAGACGGCCTCGCCGAGCAAGAAGATTTGTACTTCGTGTCCGGCTTCGGCGAGGGCAAGCCCATGAAGAAACGGGAACGCTGCCTTGGTGGGATCGTCCGATCCCCAGGGGCTCTTCATCATGACCTTGAGCGTCTTGCGCTCTGGCGCCGCGCTCACGGAGGAGGCAGCAAAGAAGGGCAAGGCGGCCAACTGAGAGATGAATCTGCGTCGTGCCATCGGAGAACCTCCTCATTGGGTTGGGAGTTTAGCGACCACTTCGTGAAGATAGCGCAGGCTGGCGGCCATACTTTCGGCGGGAGGAACCCTGGTGGCGCCGAATTTGACATCCTGCTCGACGACCAGCCAGCCGGAGTAGCCATTTTTTACGAGAGTGCGAAAGAAGGCCGGGAAGTCGACACAGCCCTCGCCGATTTGGGAGAAGACGCCGGCTTCGACGGCTTGGTCGAAGTCGAGCTGCCGCCGGTTGGAAGCGGCAAGAGCGGTGGGATCGATGTCTTTGATGTGGATGTAGCGCAGCAGGTGTTTGTACTTCTCAGCCTCGGCGACGGGGTCACCTCCGCCGTAGTGGCAGTGGCCGGTGTCGAGACAGAGGCCCATTTTGGTAGCGGAGACAGCATCGTAGAGCTGTTCGGTTTCGCGCGGCGTTTCAACGTAAGTAGCGACGTGAGGATGAAAGACAAGGTCGAGTCCGAAACCGGCGGCGACCCGCTCGGCCTCGGCGATCACGCGGGCAACGTCGCGCCATTGAGATGCGGTGAGCGACTGGCTTCCATCCGGCGGAACGCGCCCCGCGATTTTCTGGCGCACTGGCGTTTGGGAATCGGCGAGCACGATGCAAGGAGCGTTCATAGCGGCGAGCAGAGTACCGACTTTACGAATCTGGTCGATGGCGGCCGTGGCGCGCGAGGGGTCGGCGAGGGGCACGGGTACGAAAGACGACAGCATGGTGAGCCCCTTGCGCTGCAAAACGGGGCGGAGAACGTTGGGATCGGTGGGGAAATAGCCGTAAGGGCCGAGCTCTGTGCCGGTGTAGCCGCCAGCAATCATTTCATCGAGCATGTGTTCGTAGGGCTGATCCCAAGCTGGACTTCGATCATCGGGGATACCCCAACTGACGGGCGCGCAGGCGAAGTGGAAACGGGAACCGGGACTGGGCATTGGAATATTATGGCGCAGGAGCGGTCGGCGAATGGCCGCGCCGTACGCTGATCGTTGTTGAATAGGGGCTAATGCCCGTTGCCGGGCTGCTACACCGGAATCAAACGCTTGCCCGACTCGTCGGCACTATCCGGTCATGTGCACGGGAGGGCCCAGCCCCTGAGCGGCCCCATCTAATCTTACGCTCCGTCGTGGACTTGAGAAGCCGCGGGTGTCCCGCAAAAACCGCGGTACCCACGCGCTACAATGTGTGACCGAGAGGCGAGAAGGAGAGGCATGGGTTCTTTGTTAGTGAAGCCCGTCGGACAGAGCGGGGAGATTGTGAATATCGCGCAGGAGCGCGCGGGCTGGGAGACGATCTCGCTGCGCGTGGTCCGGTTGGCGCGCGGCCAAAAGCACGTGATTGCGCAGCCGGGTGAGGAACTGGCGCTGGTGATGCTGGGCGGCCGGATGGCGGTGCGGGTGGGATCACAAGCATGGGAGATCGGCAGACGGAAGAACGTTTTTACCGGGATGCCGCACACGCTCTATGTCCCGGTGGGAACGGAACGCGTGGAGATCGAGGGTCTGTCGGATACAAACGAAGTTGGCGTTTGCGGGGCGCGGGCGAGCCGAAAGTTTCCGGCGGCGGTAATCGAGCCATCGGCGGTGGAAGTGGAAATCCGCGGCGGGGGCAACGCTACGCGGCAGATCAATCACATTTTGAAGCCGGATTTTCAGGCGGACCGGTTGCTGGTGGTGGAGGTTTACACGCCGAGCGGGAACTGGTCGTCGTATCCGCCCCATAAGCACGACGTGCACAATCCGCCGGGCGAAGTGGATCTCGACGAGATCTATTACTACAAGATTTCGCAGCCGGAAGGGTTCGCGATCCAGCGCGTATATACGCGCGACGGGAGGCGGAACGAAACGCTGACGGTGCGCGACAACGAAGTGGTACTGATTCCCGACGGATATCATCCGGTGGTGGCGGCGCACGGCTACGACTGCTATTACTTGAATGTGCTGGCGGGTTCGGCGCGATCGATGGCGGCCACGGACGATCCCGATTACGCGTGGGTGCGCGGGACGTGGTCGGCAAAAGATCCGCGGCTTCCGTTGGTATCCTGAACCGAGTGGACATTACGATTCTGGGTCGTATCGGATACGACCTCTATTCTGAGGAACCGCACGTTCCCCTTGCGCAGGTGCGGCGGTTCTCGCGCTATTTAGGCGGATCTAGCGCCAACATGGCTGTGGGCCTGGCGCGGCTAGGCGCGAGCACCGGGATTATTGCCAGCCTGGGGAACGATGCGCTGAGCGAGTTCCTGATGCAGTTTCTGCGCGCGGAGAAGGTAGACTTGAACCGCCTGCAGATTGCGCCGGGGTATCTGCCGTCGCTGTGCCTGACCGAAGTGTCGCCGCCCGACCGGTTTCCGCAGGTATTCTACCGGCGCGATCCGGCGGACACGCGGCTGGATATCGGGCCCGAAGACCTGCGGTACATCAGCGAGAGCAAAATGTTCGTGACGAATGGAACCTCGCTGTGCGCGTCACCGTCACGGGAGTCGACCTACAGGGCGCTGGAGCACGCGAAAGAGTCGGGATGCAAAGTCGTGCTGGATGTGGACTACCGGTCGATGTCGTGGGTGAAGCCGGAGGATGCAGGGATTGCGGTGCGGCTGGCGCTGCCGTTTGTGGACGTGCTGATCGGCAACGATCTGGAACTGAAACTGGTGACGGGCGCGGAGAACCTGGAAGAAGCGGTGATGAAGTTGCGGATGGCGCGGGTGCCGATGCTGGTTTCGAAACTCGGAGACAAAGGCACGCGGGTATGGGTGGGGGACGAGCCGGTGTTTCTGGAGCCGTACCGGGTGGAGGTGGTTTCGACGATCGGGGCGGGGGACGGGTTCGCGTCGGGATTCCTGTACGGCTTAGTGCGGGGGCTGCCGGTGATCGAATGCCTGCATTATGGAAATGCCGCGGCGGCGATTGTGGTGAGCCGGCTGAGCTGTTCGGAGGCCATGCCCGTGCTGGCGGAGGTGAAGCACGTGATCGAGAAGCAGCGCGCGGCGAGGCAGGGTTCGTAATGTTCTGCAGCCGAACATTTTTGCCGGATGCCGCGATTACGCGGCTGGTGGATCAGAGGGTACAGGATCCCGATTTCGCTCTGGAAATCGCTGGGAAGCGCAAACGGCGGGAACGCCTGGCGCCGGACGGAAAGCTGAATATTCTGGCGGCGGATCATCCGGCGCGGCGCGTGACGAAAGTAGGCGAGGACGCACTGGCGATGGCGGACCGCCGGGATTACCTGGCGCGGATCCTGCGAGTGCTGATGAGCGACCGCGTCGATGGGCTCATGGCGACCATGGACATTCTCGAGGACCTGCTGGCCATCGATGGATTCGTGCGGACGGCTGGCGGCGGAGCGCTGCTGGACGAAAAAGTGCTGATTGCCAGCCTGAATCGCGGCGGGCTGGCGGGAGCGTCGTGGGAGATGGACGATCCGATCACCGGACCATCGCCGGCGACCTGCGCGGCCTGGAGGCTGGACGGCACAAAGGTCCTGTGGCGGGTGGCGGATGGAGAAACGGGATCGCTAAAGACGATGCTGGCGAGCGCGCGCGCGATTACGGAAGCGAATGCGCTGCGGCTTCCGACGTTCCTCGAGCCGTTGCCGGTGACGAAAGGCGATAAGGGATACGCGGTGGCGAAGACGAGCGAGGCGCTGGCGCGGCTGGCGGGCGTGGCGTCGGCACTGGGGGACAGCAGCCGGTATTTGTGGCTGAAGCTGCCGTATTGCGAGGGGTACGAAGTGGTGGCAGGGGCGACGACGCTACCGATTCTGCTGCTGGGAGGAGAATCGGCGGGAAGCCCGGCGCCATTTCTCAAGCAACTGGCGTCGGCTATGGCGGCTGGGCCGAATGTGCGCGGGGCCCTGGTAGGGCGGAACGTTCTGTATCCCGGGGACGAAGATCCGCTGGCCATGGCGTCGGCTGCCGGAGCGATCATCCACGATGCTGTATCGGCCGAGCAGGCGATGGAATCGTTCGCGGCAAATCGGGGACGTGATATGAATTACGTGGCGCGATACTTTTAATCGCGCGAAGTGGAGGGACGAGATGAAGACGCGGCGCGTGACGATGGCGCAAGCCCTGGTGGGCTTTCTCAAGAATCAACACGTGGAACGGGACGGCAGAGAGCAGCCGTTTTTTGCGGGCGCGTGGGGCATTTTCGGACACGGCAATGTGGCAGGGCTGGGGCAGGCGCTGCTACAAAATCCGGACTTCCGCTATTACCTGTGCCGCAATGAGCAGGCCGCCGTGCACATTGCGACGGCATTTGCCAAAAAGAAGAACCGGCTGGCGACGTTCGCATGCGTTTCGTCGATCGGGCCGGGCGCAACGAACATGGTGACGGGCGCGGCCACGGCGACCATCAACCGGATTCCGGTGCTGATTCTGCCGGGCGATATTTTTGCGCGGCGCAATGTGGCGCCGGTGCTGCAGCAGGTGGAATCGGAGCACAGCCAGGATGTTTCGGTGAACGACACGTTCAAGCCGGTCTCGCGGTACTGGGACCGGATCAACCGGGCGGATCAACTGCCGTGCTCGGTGGTGGAAGCGATGCGCGTGTTGACGTCACCGGCGCAGACCGGCGCGGTGACGCTGGCGCTGCCGCAGGATGTGCAGTCGGAGGCGTGGGATTATCCGGCGGAGATGTTCGAGAAGCGCGTTTGGCACATTCAGCGGGCAGAGCCGGAGCGCGGGTTGCTGGCGCGGGCGGCGGAGATGATCCGCGCCGCGAAACGGCCGGTGATTGTCGCGGGCGGCGGGGTGATTTATAGCGAGGCATCAGCGGCACTGGCGGAGTTTGCTGCCAAGACCGGTATACCTATCGGCGAAACGCAGGCAGGGAAGGGCTCGCTGGCGTTTGATCATGCGCAGAACCTGGGGGCGATAGGCGTGACGGGAACGCCCGGAGCGAACATCGCGGCGCGCGAGGCGGATCTGGTGATCGCGATCGGCACTCGCCTGAGCGATTTCACGACGGCATCGAAGACGGCGTTTCAGAATCCAGACGTTCGCTTCATCAACATCAATGTCAATGAAACGGACGCGTACAAGCACGGCGGGCTGCCGGTGATCGCGGATGCGCGAGTGGCGCTCGAGCAGTTAACGGCTGCGGTGGCGGGCTACCGAGTGGGTCAGCAATATGCGAATTCCATCGCGCAGTGGAAACAGCAATGGGAAGACGAGACGGACAGGTTGTTCGGATTGCGTCATGGTCCGCCCATCAGCCAGGGCGAAGTGATTGGCGCGGTCAACCGCGCATCGCGCGCGGAAGACACCGTGGTTTGCGCGGCAGGCAGCATGCCGGGCGACCTGCACAAGCTGTGGCGCACGCGGCAACCCGGAGGATACCACCTCGAATACGGCTATTCATGCATGGGCTATGAGATTGCAGGCGGGCTCGGCGTAAAGATGGCGAATCCCGCGAGCGAAGTCTACGTCATGGTGGGGGATGGTTCGTTCCTGATGATGTCGTCGGAAATCACGACATCAATTCAGGAAGGATACAAGCTCAACATCGTGCTGCTGGACAATCACGGGTTTTCGAGTATCGGTGGATTATCGCAGGCGGTGGGCTCGCAAGGCTTCGGAACGAATTACCGGTTTCGGCGGGAAGAGTCAGGTCAACTGGATGGCGAATATGTGCCGGTAGATTTCGCGGCCATCTGCCAGGGGCTGGGTGCGTGCACGGTGCGAGCCCGGACGCGGGAAGAAGTGATCAGCGCGCTCGAGAGCATGAAGCGGCATGACCGGACGAGTGTGGTCGTGGTCGAGGTGGATAAAGAAAAGCGCGTGCCCGGCTACGAATCGTGGTGGGACGTGCCGATTTCGGAAGTTTCGGAGATCGAAAGCATCCGGCAGGCGCGGGCAGCGTACGAAGAAGCTGTCAAAAAAGAGCGGCGTCACGAAGTCGTGGTGCAATCGTGACCGCACGTACGGACGCCGCCGCGGGTTGATCTTAGATTTGCTGGGTTATTCGAGGTCGTGGCCCAGGAGCCCGCAGGTCCGGCATCCAGTGGGTTTGGGAATGATGATGGACTCCAGCGCTTGCTCCAGGTTCAGTGTGGGGAGTTGGTTCATTTTATTCTCTCCTTTGCGTCTTTGTGTGGCCGGTAACTCCGGCTGACACGGTATTGTGCGGGGAGCGCGGAAGGCGTTTCAGGCTAGAAAGAGGATTTCGGCTTGAAACGATTTGGCGGCGCGCTGCACTATGGGGGAGAAGTACGCTCCCATGCACGGAATCCCGCTTAATCCAGAGTCCAGACGGCACCCCGGGCTGGCCACCACGTACGAAGGACGCGATGCGCAGCTTCTCGAAACCGTCCTTCCGCTGGTTGACTATGTCGAGGTGACGCCGGACAGCCTTGCGGATTTTCGTGACGGCCGGGGCGTGATTCCGCACGATGCGATCCGGGAACTTCGGGATGTCGGCCGGGATGCCGAGATTATCGTTCACGGCATCGGACTGTCGATCGGCACATGCGGCGGCTATTCCGAGAGTTATCTGCGGATGCTGGATCAGCTCGTGGAGCAAGTGGATGTTGTCTGGCACAGCGAGCACATCGGATACGTCAACGTAGACGGGCAGCATTTGGGAACGATGCTGGCTCCCCCCAGAACGGAAGAAGTGCTGGATATGCTGTGCGAGAGAGTGAGCACGATCCGCCGCCGTTATGCGGTGCCGTTTCTGCTCGAAAACATCGTCCACATGATACCCGAGTATCCGGGCGACTATTCAGAGGCCGCATTTCTTAATGCGCTGGCGTCGCGGAGCGGCTGCGGGCTGATCTTAGACGTCTACAACCTGGAATGCGACGCGCACAATAACGGATTGAATATCGACTCATTTCTCGCTGAGCTCGATTTGTCGCAGGTGCGTGAGGTCCATCTCGCCGGGGGAGCCATTCGCGGACGTTTTAAGCTGGACGTCCACTCAAGGATTACACAAGACTCAACCATTGAGCTGGCACAGAGAGTCAAAGCCGCAGCACCAGATCTCAAGGTGTCTACATACGAGCTGCTGCCGGAGTATGTTGCGAGGCTGGGTTACGCCGGTATTGCCCGTGAACTGGCCCGTTTGCGCCAGGCGCTAGTGAATTAAAGATGAACCTGGCTCAACAGCAATCAGCATTGTTGTCTCTGCTGAAAACGGGCGCTTCGGTGGAAGGCGATCCTTACATCCGGGCGGTTGCGGCCTCGGATCATTTGCCCATGCTGCGCGAAATCATTCTGTCATGGCGAGTCTACGATATCGAACATCACTGCCGGTTGACGGCGTCGCTGCTGAAAAAGCGTGGGCGTCTTCATGATGTGGTGGCAGCATTCGCGGCAACGCCAAATCTCTCGCCGTTTCCCGACCGGCTCTCCGAAACGTTTCTGCAACAGATGAGTGAGGATGACGACCTGTTGACTTCCTGTGTGGCGAGGCTTGAGCTCTATTTCCGTAGAGTCAAGCGGGGCGACCACGGCGAATACACGATTGACTGGCCCTGCGATCCGCACACCCTCATCGCGAATCTGGTGCAAGAGGGACCGCTGCTTCCACTGGCCGGCGACAAACCACAGCGGATGACCATCGCCCGAGGCTTACCGGGTATGGTGCAGGTAAGCGCGGGCTAAGAGAGAAAACTTTCCGGAGAAACCCTGGAAGAATGCCTTTGCTGGAATCACGTCTAGAGCCCGTATGTTTCGATGACCGGTACGTGGAGGGGCTGCGGCAACTCGACTCAGCTGTAGAGACTCACTTCATTAACTACTTTCAGTTGCCGATCCGACTGACGGCACGGCGGCAACTGCGGTCGCACGACCTGGTGGATGACGCATGCCAGGAGACGCTGCTGCGGGTGCTTCGATACTTTCGGTCCGGCAAGCAACTAGACAATCCGGAGCGACTGCCCGCCTTCGTGCACTCGGTATGCCACAACGTGACCTTGGAGATGATTCGCAGCAGAACACGGTACGCCCAGATGCCGGATGACGACTTCGATTGCGCCGACGGCCGGCAGGACACGCACGGCGGCCTGGTGACAGAAGAGCGCAAGAAGCTGGTGCGAGACATCCTGGCGCAGCTCAGTAAGAAGGACCGCGATCTGTTGCGGCTGGTAATGCTGGAGGAGGCCGACAAGGCTGAACTGTGCCGCCGTCTCGAAGTGTCGGAGACCTATCTGCGTGTGCTATTGCATCGTGCCCGGGCGCGATTTCGGACGGCGCTCCTTCGAGCACGTCCGGCCGAAGGAGACACTACATCGAGAACCATTTTGGGCCGACGTACAGGTGGTGACTGATGGAATCAGGAGCAACGAGATAGATCATGCAGCCGATCAGCCCGTGGGCCAGGCCGAGGAAGTACAAATTCCGGTACTTCCGATAAATTGCGGCACAAGCATAGCCGCCGGCGAGCGAAAAGATCATAAGGAACCAGTTGGGCAGATGGGCGAGTGAAAACAGCACTCCGGCCATAACCGGAACGGCTTCGGAGCGATGCGGCAGAAAAGCGGCGAAACGATTCACGAAGAATCCGTTCAGCACATATTGCTGAAAAAGGCCCCAGACGCAGTAGAGGGCGAACCCGGATAACGCCACGCGCCAGGAAACATCGCGAATAGTGTGGAACACTACGCCGGGAATCACCAGCGCGACAGCTACCAGCACCAGGGTAGTGGAAAGTTCGCGAAATCCGCGGGGCGCCGCAGCCCATCGAAGTCCCAGTGTATCCAGCGTCTCACCGTGATATACGTGCGACAGCACAACCAGCAGCAGGATCGGGACCCAGGAATAGGGATGGCTGAAACGTAGCCGCCAGATGTAAGCGAGGATGAGGGAGAAGACAACCACGGCTTCCGCGCACGCGCGCCAATTCTTCTCCTGGGCCTGTTCAAAAGAACACATGTTTCGTTAAGTCCACGAGCGCGTGCAAAACCATCGAGGCGATGGCGCTCGACCCCCGCTGAAAGACTCTTCCATAAGCATAACCCGCAATCGTAGCCAAAATCATGTAACGCCAGTTTGGCAGTGGCTGTGGACCGTTGTTCAGGTGCGCGCAACCGAAGATCAGAGAAGCTACAACGAGCGTTGCGGTGGTAGGAGCAAACTTTTGTGCCAGCCAGTTCTGCATGAGTGACCGGAACAGGATCTCTTCCGGCAGGGCGGTCCCGGCAAGGATAATCGCGAAGGAACTCGCGATCCGGGTCGCGGACAGATTGCCCGGGATGTGAAAGGGAGGTAAGAACGATAGGATGCGGCCTAGCGGGATGAGCACGAGCGCCAGAGGGATGAATGCGATCAGCGGGTCAAGGAAATCCCTTGCACGAGTTGGCAGGGCGTACTTCATGCCTTTCAAGCCGCGGAAAGCGAGAAAAAGCACAAGTGCGAGTATGAGGGCGACACCGTAAGCCACGGTGTGCAGAAGACCCTGAGCGTGGTGGGGAATCCAACGGGCTCCGGTATTCAATTCGATGGGGAGCCAGAGGAGGAGTATGACGGCGAGATCGAGCCAGGTCGCCGGACCGGCCTCCATTCCCTGAAGAAAAATGAGGGCCGTGGGTACGACAGTGTAGGTGCAAAGGAGAAGTGCGAGCGGCCAGCTTAAGGCGTTCACGCGCCACGCCACGATGCAGAACGCTGCTACCAGCAGGCCCGGCAAGATGAATAGCATCGACGGCTTCTGCCGCAGATGCTTCTTGAGGAATCCGGGCACAAACGGAAACAGAAACAATACAATCACGGCCAGAAAGGCCGCGGGAACCCAGGTCCTCACCCTTCGATTGTCTCAGCTCCCGTTCTTGCCGGGCTTCTCGCGGAGGAAGCGTTGAATGAAGTTGGTATCGAACTTCCCGGCCTGGAAATCGGGATCGGCGAGAATACGCTTGTGGAGGGGAATGGAGGTATAAATGCCTTCGACGACGAACATGTCGAGGGCCCGGCGCATGCGATCGATAGCCTCCGCCCGATCGCTGCCGTGCACAATCAACTTCGCCACCAGTGAGTCGTAGTACGGCGGAATGACGTATTCGGCATATGCCGCGGTGTCCACGCGCACGCCGATGCCGCCGGGAAGGTTCATGGCGGTGATGCGGCCGGGCGAAGGCGCGAAGGTGTCTGGGTTTTCGGCGTTAATCCGGCATTCTATCGCGTGGCCTTGCGGCTTTATCGGCTGCTTTACAATTTCGGGCAACGCTTCGCCGGCAGCAATCAAAATCTGGCTTTTCACCACGTCCACGCCGGTAACCATCTCGGTGACCGGGTGCTCCACCTGGACGCGGGCGTTGACTTCGATGAAATACAGATTCCCCGATTCGTCCATGAGGAATTCGACGGTTCCGGCATTGGTATAGCCCACCGCGGCCATGGCATCGCGCAGCTTTTCCGCCACGCGGCAGCGGACATCGGCCTGGAGCGCAGGTGAAGGCGATTCCTCGAGCAATTTCTGGTGGCGCCGCTGGATGCTGCATTCGCGCTCGCCCAGGATGGAAACGTTGCCATGATGGTCCGCCAATACCTGGAACTCGATGTGCCGGGGTGCGCGAAGGTATTTTTCGATGTAGACATCAGGACAATTGAAGGCCGCGGCCGCTTCCTGTTGTGCCTGCGCCAGCAGAGGAAGCAGTTCGGCGGGGCTGTTCACGACGCGCATTCCGCGTCCGCCGCCTCCTGCCGAGGCTTTCAGGATGACCGGATATCCGATGGCTTCCGCACCCGCCAGAGCGTCTTCATCGGATTTGACAACGCCATCTGAGCCGGGCAGGATCGGCACGCCGGCATCGCGCATCATGGCCCGCGCCCGCTCCTTAACACCCATGGACTGGATTACATCCGATTTAGGCCCGATAAATTTCAGCCCGGAAGCTTCGCAAACGTGGGCGAAGCGCGCGTTCTCGCTAAGAAATCCATAGCCCGGGTGGATGGCATCGACGTTGGTGATTTCCGCGGCGCTGATAATGGACGGGATGTCGAGGTAACTGCGGGAGCTCTTGGCCGGCCCGATACAAATGGCTTCGTCAGCGAAACGAACCGGGAGGCTGTGGCGGTCGGCTTCGGAATAAACGGCGACGGTCGCGATGCCCAGGTCCTTGCAGGCGCAGAGAATGCGCAAGGCAATCTCTCCCCGGTTTGCAATCAGGATCTTCTTAAAGGGGGCGGATCGCAAAAAGGGCCTCTCCGTACTCGACGGGCTGGCCGTTAGGCACCAGCTTGCTGACGATTACCCCGCCGACTTCGGCCTCAATCTCATTCATGAGTTTCATGGATTCGATGATGCACAGCACCTTCCCCGGCTGTACAGTCTCGCCGACGCGGACAAAGGGCGGGGTATCGGGAGCCGAGCTCTCATAGAACGTCCCCACGATCGGCGATTTTACTGTGAAGAGATTGCCGTCTGCTGCGTGCTCAGGCTCGACAGCCGGTTTGTGGGGAGTGGGAGCGGGCTTAGGCGCAGGATGATCCGCCGGAACTGTAAGCTCCTGGATCTCGCGTATGGCGCGCCGGATGCGAACACGGTTTTCACCGCGCTGCACTTCCAGCTCGGCGACACCGGTTTCCGCCACCAGTTGGATTAACTCTCTAATCTCGTCGGTTGTCACAATCGAATAGCTTAACAGTTTCCGGCGGAAAGCCACCACCGGTCAGGGCTGGCTAAAGGGTATGCAATTCTTTGGAAGTCGGGGTCAGGACCTCGCAGCCGGCAGCGGTAACAATGACTGTATCTTCGATCCGCACGCCGCCGATGCCTTCGAGATAGACGCCGGGCTCGATGGTAATGGCCATGCCACTCTCCAGGACGGTCTGGTCTTTCTTCCCAACGCGCGGCGGTTCATGAATTTCGAGGCCCAGTCCATGACCGGTGGAATGAACGAACGCGCGATCCAGTTTGTGGCGCGCGAGAACGCGGCGGGCAGCCCGGTCCACCTCGTGAGATTTGACGCCGGGCCGAACCGCGTCGATGGCAGCGAGTTGTGCCTCGAGTACGGCTGCGTACATGTTTTTGATTTGGGGCTCCGGGCGTCCCAGGAAGAGCATGCGCGTCATATCGCTGGCATACCCATGAAGCATCGCGCCCATATCCACCAGAATCATGCCGCGGGGTGGCAGTGTGGCATCAGTCGGGCGTGCATGCGGCAATGCCGTCCGCGGACCGGCGGCCACGATGGTTTCAAAAGCAGGACCTTCCGCTCCGTGGCGGCGTACGCGGTGGTCCAATTCTGCCGCAAGATCCGTTTCGCGCATCCCCGGACGTACCTGTTTTACGGCCTCTGCGAAAGCGCGCGAATTCAACTCGACGGAGCGGCGAATGCCGGCAATTTCGCCGGCTGACTTGATCATGCGTTGATTTTCGATCCAGCCCTGAACCGGCTCGAGCGAACTACGCATGGGTAACGCATTTTTGAGAGTTTCGAAAGCCTCCACCGTCAGTCGGCTTCTTTCGAAGCCAACCCGGCGGCTTTTCGACTGTTTGAGAAGCGCGGCGGTCCGTAGAAGCATTGCGCCCGTGACCACGCGCACCTGGCACCCGACTTCCTGGGCAGCTTGAATTCGATACCGGGGATCCGTGAAGAACACCGCGCGGCCCTGGAAAACCACGACCAGGCCGTTGCTTCCAGTGAAGCCTGTCAGATACCGGACGTTGGCCGCGGAGGTCACCACCATCGCGTCCAGGTTTTCGCCTGCCATTCTGGCGGCCAGGGCATTCCGGCGTGCGGCGTATTCGCTACCGGCCACGACTCAGATCCTGAATCATCAACTGGATGCGATCCGCCAGGCCATTTGCTTTCTGGATGTCACCCTCGTCTTTGGCTTTGTACGCTTGATTCGCCAGGTTGCGAATTTTGGCCGCGTCGCGCTTCTTCTGATCCGTCAAAGGCTGCGTCAATATCTGGTTCAGAGCGGCATCCGCTTTGCTGAGCCGCGCCGAGATTTCTTCGATCTGTTGCCGGCGCTGATCTTCCGGCATTACCGGCTCCAAACGATGCGGCTGAGCTTCCGCCGGCGGAGGAGTATCGGCGGTTTCGGCGGGCTCCGGCTTGGGCTGCGCGGGGGCACGAGGGGGACGCGATTTCTTCTGGTGCGAAACGACGGGTTCGGCTGGCGGTGGTGGGAGGACTACGGCCTGTGGATCAACGGGCTGCGGCTGGGGCAGCCGAACCTGCGTCTGCGGAATGGAAAGCGGCTCTGTGGAGACTGGCACCGGGGGTGGCTCTGCTTTCGCCATGGTTGGCTGCGGCACCGGAGGCGTCTTCGCTTGCTGCTTGACCTTCAACCCGCACGCCGAAATCAGCAAAGTGAGAAGAGCGATCGTAACTATTAACGGCAGGCGCATGCTTACGAAGTCAACTTGAAGATGCGGCCGTGGGGATGCGGATAAAAAAGGTGGCGCCTTTCCCAGGCTCGCTGGTGAAATCGATTGTACCATCGTGCAATTGAACGATGCGAAACGTCATGGCGAGACCGATTCCAGACCCTTTCGGCTTGGTCGTAAAGTACAGGCCAAATACCTTGCTTTTCAATTCCGGCGGGATGCCGCATCCTGTGTCGATGACCCGGATTTCCGCATCGTCTCCATTGACATAGGACTCGAACGTCAACTGTCCGCCATCCGGCATGGCGTCAAGCGCGTTCGTCACCAGATTGAGCATGGCCTGTTTCAGAAGGTCGAGATCGACGGCAATGTGTGCATTGCCGGCTTCCTGCTTGACTTGCACCGCAATCCTGGCCGTCTCCGCCAGGGGCCGCGCGAGTTCCGCGATGTCGCTCACGAATTGAGACAGGGACACGTTGGTCAAATGGAGCTCTACCGGGCGTGTGAAATCGAGGAACGTCTTCACCACGCGGTCCAGACGGACAATCTCGCTGCCGATGATGTCCATCTGCGAGGTCAGGTCGTGTTCTCCTTTCGCCATCTTCATTCGCGCCAACTCCACGTGCATCAGAATGGCGTTCAGAGGATTCTTGACTTCATGAGCAACGCCTCCGGTTATGCGGCTGATGGCCGAAAGGCGTTCGGCAGTCTGGAGCTGCTTGCTGATCTGACGAGTGGCTTCCGGGTCTCGCAACCGCACCAGGATACCCGCGCCTGCTGCGCCTGAAGGGCTTCCCGGCGGACCCTCCAGCACATCTACGGAGAGCAGGGCCACCGGTACACTGGTCCCGCCGTTGCCGCTCAAGGAAATGGGGACGCGCTGGTTACGAATGGATTCTCCGCTTTGCAGGGCCTTCTGCAAAAGCAGCCCCAAGGAAGTTGCCGCCGGGAAAATTTCGATAAGCGTCTTACCCATCAGTTCGGCGCGTTCACGGCCCAGGAAACGCTCCACGCTGCCGGCTGCCACCACAAGGCGGCGATCGCGTCCGAAAACCAGCACGGCATCTTCCAGGTCATCCAGCAGCCGCTCGAAGTTGCCGCGCAGGTCTGAAAAATCGTAACGCGCGCCGCGCAGTTGCTCGCCGAGTAGATTTACTTTCGAGGCCACGATGGACAACTCGTCGACCGGGGGTTTGGCCGCAGGTAAAGCAGGCGGCGGCTCGAATTCGCCTTTGGTGACCGAATCCAGCATCTTGCTGAGCTTGGTAATGGGACGGAAGGCCACGGCGGAGAAAGCGAACGCTGCCAGGATGGATCCAGCCAACAGCAGAAGCGACGTTTTTGCGTGAGACAGAAGTGTAGGGGTAATGTCGCGATAGATCAGCCGGGGCTCAATAACCGCGCGGATGTAGGCCGCCACTTTGTTCTGCGGCGGGGGGGCGAGTTCACGCGAGACCTGGTACCTTTGCTTCGCCACGTCTACGGAGAGGACCCGGAGTTTTTGCACGATGTTTCCATTCAGCAGCGGGCCGAAGCCGGCATCCGTTGGGCACCTGTTTCCGGCGCTGCTGGATAGCGCATCGGCAAGTACCATGTTCTGCGCATCGCAGACGGCAATGTCGATGACCGGCGAATTTTCCGCCGTCATGATTTTCGCCAGGTCTCCCGATAATTGCGAATCCTGGCGCAACGCGCTCAGGGACTCCTCGAGCGAACGCGCCGGATGGCGAGTCAGGGCGCGATTCGTCGCCTCTTGTGCTCTGTCGATACAGCTATTCGCCCGCTCCTTGGTAAACGCAAACTGATTGTTGATTTCCTGGGCCAGATCGAAAGCGCCAACGGCGGCTACGATCAGCGTCATCACCACGCCTTGCGAAAAAGTCAGTCGCGTGCGGAGAGATATACGCATCGCTTACCAGTGCGCACCGCGGGGCGCAAACGCCGGCGTGCTTTCTCTAGGCGCCATCCGGTACCAGCAGAAGTTTTCCGGCGGTAGCGCGCGATTCCAGGTCGCGGTGCGCCTGCGCAGCCTGAGAAAGCGGATAGATGCGCTCAATGGCCAACTTCAGCTTTCCCGATGCCACCCACTGCAGGACGTCTCCTGCCCGCCACAGGAGTTCTTCGCGCGTCGCGCAGTAATGAGCCAGGCTGGGCCGGGTGAGGAAAAGAGAACCTTTGGTATTCAGAATCGCCGGATCGAGAGGCGGCACCTTACCGCCCGATTGTCCGAACAACACCATCATGCCGCGCGGGCGCAGGCAATTGAACCCCTGCATATATGTAGGCGCGCCCACAGAGTCGTAGACCACGTCAACACCTGCCCCGCCGGTCAGCCGCTTGACCTCCGCCTCGAAGTCCTGCTTGGTATAAAAAATAACCTCGTCGATGCCGGCTTCGCGTGCCAGGGCTGCCTTGGCTTCCGTGGACGTCGTTCCCAGAACCCGTGCGCCGCGCATCTTGGCCATCTGCACGATCAGCCGGCCCGCGCCTCCGGCAGCGGCATGCACCAGGCAGGTGTTGCCCGCTTTCAGAGGAAATGTCGTGTGCGTCAGGTAATGCGCGGTCATGCCCTGCAGCATGGCTGCTGCTGCATGGTTCAGATCCGTATGGTCGGGAATGTTCACCAGTTGCCATGCCGGCACCACCGCGTACTCCGCGTACGAGCCGCGCGCCATGGCGTACGCCACGCGGTCGCCCGGCCGCACTTCGGTGACCTCCGCCCCTACTGCCTCTACGGTTCCGGCGGCCTCGTTGCCCAAGGTTGCAGGCAGATCGGCCTTGTACAGCCCCATGCGGAAGTAGACGTCGATAAAGTTGACGCCCGACGCCGCGACTTTGACGAGCGCTTCCTTCGGCCCGGGCTGCGGCTTGGGGATGTCCACCAGCTGCATCTGCTCGGGGCCGCCGGTCACTTTCACTTGAATGGCTTTCATCGGAATCCTCGGTAGATCGCGCGCCGGAAATGGGCCGCTGCTGCGTAGAGTAGCAAATACAGGAGAGTGAACGGAAAAACCACCACGCGTGCGAAGGCGCGCACAATACCGGCGTCGGCCAGGCCGGCGCGATACTTCACGAGGCGGCTTACGTGCGACCAGTGCGCGCGATCCAGCCAAAACCAGTCGGCATTCTCGTTGACGATTAACAGCTTTGCCGGCAGGGCGGCCGCCAGCACCCATTTCCACATCTTCAGAATCGGCTCGTTCGAGCAGATCAGGGCGACAATCGGATACCGGCGCGCGCGTAATTCGCTCAGCAGCTTTCTCCTGGCGGCGCGGTAGCCGTTCACGTTATAGGTCCGAGCCATTCCAGCGGGAACTTCGGGAAAACAGGTCAGCAAATCGATGGCAACGCTCTGGCCGAAATGCCCGCGCATCCGCGGAATGAGGTGATCCGTGATGTGCCGCGATCCGCTCTCGACCACAAGAATCTGCGACGCCTCTGGAATCCTGCGCCGGAAAAAATACCGCACGACGACCACTGTAGCGCAGGGGTCCGCCGGATTTGTGGTTGACCTGCCGGCAGCGGCAATTAGATGGGCAGGCGCAGCCGGGCTTCGCAGCCCGATCCCTCTCGCCGGTTTTCGAGCGTCAGCGCGCCGCCGTGGGCTTCCGCAATTTGCCGGCTCAGCACCAGACCGATGCCCGATCCTCCCGGCTTGGTCGTGAAGAACGGAACGAACAGGTTGCCCGTGTTGGATAGCCCCGGTCCGTCATCTTCCACATGAATCTCCACGAAGTTCCCGTTTTTTCGCCAGCCGACCCTGACCTCTCCGTGGGTTTCCAGCGCTGCGTCTGTCGCATTCCGCAGCAGGTTGATGAGAACCTGCTCGAGCTGGTCGGCATCACCGTGGATTAACAGGTTCGGCCCCGACTCCACCGCAACGTGCAGCCGCGTCTCCATGCCCACCACGCGGCGGATCCAGGGCGCGATGTCCAGGGGCGCGATCGTCGGCCTCGGCAGCTTGGCCAGCCGTGCGTACGCCCCGATGAAGCGGCTTAGCGCTTCCGCGCGCGCGGAAATTACTGCCAGTCCGCGTTTCGTATCGTCCTGCCAGTCGGCGGGCAGGGGCTCGCGCGAAACCAGGCTTTCCAGGCTGCCGGCGATCGACTTGATCGGCGTCAGCGAATTATTCAGTTCGTGCCCCAGCACGCGCACCAGCCTCTGCCAGGCGAGCAATTCCTCTTCCCGTAGCGCCCGTGTGAGATCGCCGATTACCAGCAGTTGCATGGGCAGGCCGTGTTCGCGGAAGATGCTGCGCCGCAGCCCCCAGCGGCCAGGTCCGCCGGGAAATGTTGCCTGGAGAGTTCGCGCCGGCTCGCCCTCCAGGAACTCCGCCATATCCAACTCATCCGCGCTGAGCCCTTCCAACCGTTCCGCCGGTTTCGCCAGCAGCTTTTCTCCCGCCCGGTTCACCAGCCGCAGACGGTGCTCGCTGTCAAAGGCGAAGATGGCGACCTCGATCTCTTCCATCACCTTGCGCAGCAGCGTGGTCGCCTCGAGCGCTCCCAGCCTCTGCTCGCGCAGTGTGCCGCCCATGGCGTTCACCTGCTGCATGACCTCGCCCAGCGCGTCGTCGATTTCCGCGCCGCGCGCCCGCACCGAGAAATCGCCTTCCTGCAAAGCGGCGAGCAGGTTGGAAATCGTGCGCAGCGGATAAACCACGCGCTCCCGCACCGCACCTGCAAAACCCAGCCAGAAACCGACAATCAGCACGGTGAGAGTCCACTGCACCTTGGGATCGTGCTCGCCGATCAGCCAGAGCATGATGAGGGCGACGGCCGAGCCGGGCAGACCGGCAAGAATGGCGAAAATGAAAATCCGGCGTTCGTAGTAGAACCGGGTGCGCCGGTTCTGTGCGGTCATAACCCGAAGCGTTGCAGACGTCGATAGAGTGCGCTGCGGCTGAGGCCGAGCGCTTTAGCGGCATGGCTGACGTTGCCGTCGAAGCGGGCCAGAGCCTTTTTAATCAAGGAAAACTCCACGTCCTCCAGGCTCATGTCCTCCAGACGCGGAGCGCCCTCGCGGTTCTGCCGCAACCCCAAATCCGCGGCTTTCACGGTCTCGCCTTGCGCCATCAACACAGCGCGTTCGATGGAGTGATCCAGCTCCCGGATGTTTCCCGGCCACGGGTGATCGAGCAGCGCTTGCATGGCCGCCGGATCGAAGCTCCCAAGCTGCTTGCGATACCTTTGTGCGTGCCGGCCCAGAAAGTGCGACGCCAGCAGCGGAATATCTTCGCGACGATCACGCAGCGGCGGTAGCTGGATCTCGATCGTGTTCAGCCGGAATTGCAGGTCCGCGCGAAACCTTCCCGCGGCGACTTCGGCATTCAGATCCGCATTCGTCGCCGAGACGATCCGCACATCTACCTGCCGCGTTCGCGAAGATCCGACACGCTCGAGTTCACCCGTTTGCAGGACGCGCAGCAGCTTTGCCTGCTGACTCGCCGTAATATTCGCGATCTCGTCGAGGAACAGCGTGCTGCCGTCGGCGAGTTCGAAGCGGCCCACCCGGTCGACCTTGGCGTCCGTGAATGCCCCGCGCACGTGGCCGAATAGCTCACTTTCGAAAATGCCCTCGGGCAGACCGCCGGCGTTCACCGTGATCATCGGCTTGGTGCAGCGCGCCGAAATAGCGTGCAGCGTTTGCGCTACCACCTCTTTACCGGTGCCTGGCTCTCCGGTGATCAGAACATTTGCGTCTGACGGTCCCACGTTCGCGATCAGCCGCAGCACCGGCTGCATGGCAGGCGCTTCGGCAATCAGGGTCGGCCGCTCCACGGCGCGCAGCAGCCGGTTCTCGGCCTCCAGCCGCAGCCCTTTGCGCAGCGCCCGGCTCAGCTCGATCTGCGTGCGCAGAATGCTGACCAGACGTTCGTTCTCCCAGGGCTTCTGGATGAAATCCCGCGCCCCTCGCCGCATCGCTTCCACTGCGACTTTCACGCTCGACCACGCCGTCATCACCACCACCGGGAGCGTGCTGTCCAGCGCCTGAATGCGCGAAAGCAGATCCAGCCCTTCCTGCCCCGAGGTCGTATCGCGTGCATAGTTGAGGTCAATCAGGACGACGTCGAATTCGCGCGCGTCCACGGAATTCAAAACGCCCGCAGGCGACGACACCAGCTCGATCTGATACCCTTCACCCTTGAGCAGCAGGCGCAGTGCTTCCAGCACGTCGGGCTGATCGTCGGCGATCAAGACACGCGGCGCATCGTGCGACGCTCTCGTAGGTGTTCTGCGCTCGGACTCTACCGTTGTGCTCATGCGGATTTCTGCGCGTTTACGAGCCATCCATCCGCCAGATCAATGATCCGGTGCCCGTACTTCGCGTTGGTTTCGGAATGCGTCACCTGAATAATGGTCGTGCCCTCATCGTTCAGGCGCTTGAACAGTTCCATAATTTCTTTGCCCTGCGAGGAGTGCAGGTTGCCTGTAGGTTCGTCGGCCAGAATCAGCTTCGGGTTTGCGATCACTGCCCGCGCCACTGCCACAAGCTGCTGCTGCCCGCCCGATAACTGGTTCGGATAAAGATCCTTCTTGCCCACGATGTGGAACCGGTCGAGAATGTCTCCCACCATACCCGCCCGCTCCGACGACTTGATGTTCCGGTAGGAAAGGGGAATATCGAGATTCTCGTAAACCGTCAGGTTGTCGATCAGGTGATAGCTCTGGAACACGAACCCGATGTATTTCTTGTTGATTTCTACGCGCTGCTTGGTGTTCAGGCGGTGCACCGGCTGCTCGGCAAAATGGAATTCGCCGGTCCAGGCGCCGTCCAGCATGCCGAGTATACTGAGCAGCGTCGACTTGCCCGCGCCCGACGGACCCATAATGGTGACGAACTCGCCTTCCTTGATGTCCATCGTGATGCGGCGCAGCACAAACGTCTTGCCATATCCGGCTTCGTAGAACTTCTCGATGTTGACCAGTCGAATCAGTGGTTCCATGGGCTACTCATATCTTAATGCCTCCACCGGATCGACTCGGGTTGCGCGCCACGCTGGAATCCAGCCGGCCGCCAGCGCCACGGATGTGAGCAACAGGGCTACGCTCACGAACGTTGCCGGATCGTTGGGCTTCACTTCGTACAGAAATTTCTCGAGCACACGGGTCACAGCCAGAGCTCCGGCGGCGCCGATCAGCACGCCTGCGCTCGCGAGCGTCAACGTTCGCCGTAGTACCAGCCGCAGCACATCGCGCCGCTCCGCCCCCAGCGCCATGCGGATACCGATCTCGTGCGTTCGCTGCGAAACCGAATACGCCATGACGCCGTAAGTGCCGACTGCCGCCAACAGCAGCGCAAGCAGCGAAAACCCACCCAGCAGCCGCGTCTGAAACTGCGGCTCGGCTGTCGAAGAATCGATCAGCGACTGCATCGTATTGATTCTCTCCACCGGTTGGTTAGCGTCGACGTCGCGCACCACGCCGCGCATGGCTGTTGCCAGGCCTTCCGGATTTGCCGCCGTCCGCGCCACGAACGCGACATGATTCAGCCATCCCAAATTGTCGATTTGCGTGAACGGCTGGTACACGGAGTCCCAAGGCTTTTCAGCCAGGCTCAACTGCTTTACATCTTCCACTACGCCCACAACCGTGACCCAGTCCTTCGGCTCGGGATGGTCTGACTCGCTGAAACGCATTCCGATCGGATCTTCGTTCGGCCACATACGCTTTGCGGCCGATTGGCTCACAACGGCCACCTTCCCCGACTGTGCGTCATCGCTCGTGGTAAAGTCACGACCCCGAAGCATCCGTATACCCATGATCCGGAAATAGCCTGGTGTGACGACAGGCTTGGCCAGCATGTAATTCTGGGGAAACTTCCGACCTCCATCGAGCCTAAAATCCCCCATATTGATGACGCCGCCAAAGGGCAGGTAGTTGATCGCCGCGCTTGCCGTCGCACCCGGCAGGTGTGCCAGTCGCTCCAGCGTCCGTTCCTCAAACGCGTGTGCTTGAGGCGCGCTGGTGTATACCTGTTCCGGCAAATCTACGATCATCGTGATCAGGTTTTCACGGCGAAATCCCGTATCGACCGATCGCAGCCGTATGAAGCTCTTCAGCATCAATCCCGCCCCGGTCAACAGCACCAGGGACAGGGCGATTTCTGCCACCACCAAGGCCCCTCGTAATCGTTCATGCCGGCCTGTCAGAGTGCGCCCACCCAGGCTCAATGATTCCCGCAATTCGGATCGCGTCGACTGAATCGCCGGAATGATTCCGAATCCGAGGCCTGTCAGGAGCGACGCGGCAAACGTAAACGCCAGCACCCACCCGTCAATCCCAACCTGCCCTGCTCGCGGCAATGCGTCGGGCGGAGCCAATGCGACCAGCAGCGGCACACTCCACACGGCGAGGAACAATCCAGCCGCCCCACCAGCTATCGAAACCAAAGTGCTCTCCGTCAGCATCTGCCGCATCAAACGCCATCGGCTCGCTCCCAGTGCCGCCCGCACCGCGATCTCCTGCCGGCGGCCAGCCGCTCGTGCCAGCATCAGGTTTGCCACGTTGGCGCAGGCGATCAATAAGATAAACCCCACTGCGCCCAAAAAAATCAGCAGCAGCAACTTTACCTTGCCCGATACCTGTTCGAGCAAGGGAATTGCTCGCGCCTTTGGCCTGCGGTCGCTCCCGAGAGCTTTGGCCGGTATCTGACGGATGATCGTGTCCAGTTCGGCCGCAATCTGCCGGGGCGATACACCGGGCTTGAGCCTGCCCACAACTCCGAGCTCAAACGAGTTGCGGGGATCCAAACGCACCTCTTGTGGTGCCCACGTTTTCGCAAGTTCCGGAAAAGCGAAACCGGCTGGCATCACGCCGATGATGGTTCGGCTCTTCCCATTCATTCGAACCACTCGCCCGACGATGGCCGGATCTGCTCCGAAGGCGGAGCGCCACAACTGGTCGCTAATCACGACTACCGAGTCATGACCGGGCCGATCTTCACCGGGTGCAAATGTTCTCCCCAAAGCGGCATGAGCGCCAAGTACCGAAAAGAAATCGCCGGTGGCGAAAATACCCGGAAAATTTCGCGCGTCTCCGATGCCTGCCATGTTGACCGCGGGGTAATAATCATATGCCGTCAGCTTTTCAAACAGTCGGTCTTGCTTCTGAAAATCCACGAACAGGCTGTCCGGCATCATCGAATCTCTCACGCCGAACGGACTCTCCATCACCACCGCTAGCGACACCAGCCGCTCCGGCTCCGGAAACGGCAGCGGCCGCAGCAGCACCGAATTCACAATCGTGAATACCGCCGTGTTCGCGCCGATCCCCAACGCCACGGCCACGACGGCGACAATCGTAAACCCCGGGCTCCGCAAAAGTCCCCGCACTGCCAGCCGGACATCACTCATATTCCAATTCCCCGGCCTTTTGCCCTTTGTCTTTTGCCTTTTCATTCGTACCGCAACGCCTCCACCGGATCGATAGCCATGGCCCGCCGCGCCGGGATGTAGCACGCCAGGATCGCCGCCGCAGCCAGCGCCAGAGAGATGCCCCCGAATATCTGCCAGTCGGTCGCGCTCACGCCGTAAATAAAGCTGGCCAGCAATCGCGCCAGCATTAGCGAGAGCACAAACCCGATGGATAGCCCGATGCCCGTTACCACCAGCCCGCGCCCGATCACCATGCGCAGTACATCTTTCCTCTCAGCCCCCATCGCCATGCGAATGCCGATCTCTCTCGTGCGCTCCGAAACCGCATAAGCCATCACGCCGTACACGCCCACGCACGCCAAAATCAAAGCGATCGCGCCCAGCACGGTCATCATCACGGCGTTGTAGGAAAGCCCCAGTACCGATTCCGAGATCAGTTTTTCCAGCGTCATCACGTCGAACACCGGTAGCTCCGCGTCCTCCCGCGCGATGCGGTTTCGCACGCCGGCCACCAATGCCATCGGATCACCCGAAGTCCGTAGGGCAACGAACGTCCAGCCGCGCCCCGCTTGGGTGTAGGGCCTGTAAATTGCCGGATGCAGTTGCCCGGTGTACCAGTCGTAGCGCACGCTCTCCACCACTCCCACTACCGTCAGCCATGGCTCCCGGCTGTCGGACGGCCCCAGCTTGATTCTGTGGCCCAGTGCCGTGCCGTTCGGCCAGTAGCGCCGCGCCATGTCTTCGCTCACGAGAGCCACCCGGTTAGCGTCCGCGGTGTCGCTTTCCCGGAATGCCCGCCCGTCGCGCAACGCGATGCGCATAGTGCTCAGGTCATTCGCGCTGATGATCTGGTCCTGCGCCACGCGAAGTTCCCCGACATTCTCCGGAAGTCCTTCGATCGAGAATCGCGCTGAGCTCCCCTGGTCGCCGTAAGGTACGCTTGTGCCCAGCGCCGCCGAGTCCACCCCCGGCAGAGTCGCGACCGACGCGAGCGCTCGGCTGAAAAACGCCGAAATCTGCCGCGATTCCCTGTACTTCGATTCTGGTAGTGAGATCCGTAACGTGAGCAGGCTCTTGGGCGCCAGATTCTCGTTCACCGCGATGAGCCCGTGAACGCCCTTCACCATCAGGCCCGCGCCCACCAGCAGTACCAGCGCCAGCGCAATTTCGCCCGTCAGCAGCATGCTGCGCAGCCGGCTGCCAGAGCGGCCACTGGACGATCCGCGCACGCCTTCCTTCAGCGTCTCATTCAGATTTGGCCTTGAGCTTTCGAGCGCCGGCGCCAAACCCGATATGATTCCCGCGACCACCGCCACCAGCATCGTAAACAGCAGGGCCCGTCCGTCGAGGCTGATCTTATCCCATCCGGAAACCCAGCGCGCAATCTCCGGCGGCATGTGAGCCTGAATCATCTCGATGTCCCACTGGGCCAGCCAAATACCTCCGGCCGCTCCCACCAGGCTCAGTACCACGCTTTCCGCCAACAGCAGCCGCACCACGCTCCACCGCGAGGCCCCCAGCGCGGTGCGCACCGCGATTTCTTTCGCGCGGAAGGTGGCCCGCGCGAACTGCAGGTTCGCCACATTCGCGCACGCGATCAACAGAACAAAGCCCACCGCCCCCAGGAGCATCCATGTGTACGTATTCGTCAGGTCGCCCACCAGAAAATCGCGGATCGGCATCACCCGCACCTGCCAGCCCCGGTTGGTTTCCGGATAGGTCTGTGCCAGCCGCTTGGCGATGATTTGCATCTCCGCCGCCGCTTGCCTTGTCGTGACGCCGGTCTTGAGCTTCGCCACAACGTCCATATACCGCGCCCCACGATCCGTGCGCTCTTTGTCCCCCATCGCCATCGGCGTCCAGAGCTCCGCTGCTTTCGGGAAGTGGTAGTCCTTTGGCATCACGCCGACCACGGAAAATGGCCTGCCATCCAGGCGGATGCTTTTACCGATGATCTCGGCATCCGAGGCATAGCGCCTCTGCCACAGGCCAAAACTGAGAATCACCTCCTGGTCGTGCTCCGGCTGATCTTCTTCCGGACGGAACACACGCCCCATGAGCGGTTGCGCTCCTACAATTTCGAACAGTCCGCTCGATACCCGGTCACCGAGAACTCCTTCCGGATCTCCCTGCCCCGTGATGTTGTACGAGAGGATCTGGCACGCAGCCATTCGCTCAAATGATGTCGCCTGCCGTTTCCAATCTTCGAAATTCCCCGGTGCCACGTTGGATGCGCCGGCGATGGGATGATCGCCGCGCGTCTCCGGCAGCATCACCAGCCGGTCCGGCTCCTTCAGAGCCAGCGGTTTGAACAGGAATGCGTCCGCCAGGCTGAACATCGCGGTATTGCTGCTGATGCCGAGCGCCAGCGCCACAACCGCCGCGACGGTTACCGCCGGGTTGCGTCGTAACGCACGTATCGCGTACCGAATGTCTTGCAGCATAATCTCTTCCCGGGAAAGCTGGTAACGGCCGCCGAACGCTACGTCCCTGCGCGCCGCAGTTCGATCGAGCCGTTCACCGTGCGTACATGCATCTCGGTGCCGCCTTGACCTATGGTCCCTGTCAGTTCCCGATTGGTGAATTTGCCGTGCACCATCAGAGGGAAATCCGTGGCGATGCGGCCGTTCACTGTACTCGCGTGCAGCGTGGCGCCGGCGCTCGCCGGCAGTTCAAGGTCGATACTGCCGTTGACCGTTTCGAACTCGATGGGTGTTGTCCCCGCCGTCTGTCCCAGACGCGCGCTGATCGTGCCATTTACCGTCTTCGCTTCCGCCCAACCCGACGTACTGATTCGTATCTTCCCGTTTACGGTGTGCGCCGTCACATCACTCGCCAGAGATTCCGCCTCGACTTCACCGTTTACCGACCTTCCGACAAACTTCACACCTGCCGGGACGCGCACCGTAAATTCCACCCGCACGTCGTTGTTATTGGTGTTCATGCGGCCGCTCGAGCCCGGAGCGCATTCATTGGCGCGTCCCCAGTCGCTCGAAGGGTACATCGCGCAAATAGTCACGCCGTCCGCGTGGGGCACTACCTGCACCGTGACCGAGCGCAAATCGCTATGTCGCGAAAACTTGCTCGCCTCTACCGCTACTTCCGTGCCCGAAGACTTTTCCGCGCGGATTGACCCATTCACGCCCTTAATTTCAATCGTCTTGCCCGGCGTCAGTTGCCCGTGCCAGGAAAAATCGTTCGGCAGCACCGAAGGAGCCGCTGCTCCCAGCGCCAGCGCTCCGGTCAGGATTGCTCGAATCGTTCGCATTCCACTCATCTCACACCCTCGATTCCATCTTCGTTATCGCGCGCGATGCGATCATCCGCACCTGGCTGATATAGCTGCCAGGATCATGGTTCGATTTCGGCGCGATCGGTACCCATACGTCCGTCTCGCGATTGTTCCAGGAAAAATCCCGCGGCAGCACCCCGATCACACGATAAGGCTCTCCCTCCAGCGTGATCATCCGGCCGACGATCGCTGTGGCTGCCCCGAACTTTCGTTGCCAAAGTTCGTTGCTGAGAATCACTACATGCCCGTGGGCATCCTCGATACCCTCAAACAAACGCCCTAGTACCGGCTCTACGCCGATCCTCTGGAAAAAGTTCGGCTCAACGGCTCCGGCCAGGAGCTTTTCCGTCTTTCCCTGTGCCGTCAAATCCATGTGAAAAATATCCACAACCGCCGCCAGGTCACCAAAGACGTGGCGCGGGACTTTTGTCATCGGATACGTGACCGGCGAGATGAACCGGCCGTGGGTTAGGGTTGCCGGTTTACGCTCACGCTGAGCCCAGGCCATCCAGAGGATGAGCAAGGCCAGGGTGATGTAGGTGAAATTGCCGCTGCTGGTTTGGCGCATCGACACTTCCTTTGTTCGGCTACGTAGGGCAACTCGGATGCCGCCTATGTGGGTGTGCAAACTTCTTGATTACAATGAGTTGGCGGGGATGTGGCTGCTGCTGGCCAGGGCAGGTGTCCGTTTTTGGGACGATCGTGCCACAAAAGCGAACAAGCCGGGCGGGTTAAGTTCAAAAAGTGAACGCGACGCTCACTTCGAGTTGGTTCTCACTGGAGCGGGTGGAATCGGAAGCGAAGGTCCGGCCAAACCACCGCGTATAGCGAAGCTCGGGCTCGACTTTGATTCCGAAATCGTCGACGAAGCGAAGACCCGTACCCACTGTGGCGCCGGGTAAATACTTTGCGGACGGTTTCACCGGAGTGTGGCTGATGGAGCTTGTGCCATTCGGGTTTTGGGTCAGGATGTCGGACTTTATATTCGCGGCATCGCGAAACGTGCCGCCGCCGTTGAAGTAAAGGTGGGCAAATAGTCCATCATCCTTCAGCCGTTGAAAGCGAACCATCACCGGCACGTCCCAGAAGTTAACATGCGTATTTTCCGTGATGCCTGTGTTGTTCGTTCCCTGAGCGATCTGGGTGGTCTCCGTGTAGTTCAGGCGATGGTAGAACAACTCGCCCACCAGGCTGAACCTCCGGGTGACCTCGAATTCGACACTCGGCCCGAAGCCGATTTTCATGTAGTTGTTCACGGTAGAAATCGCAAACGTCGCCGGAACTGTCTGGGTCGTGGTGAAGTTATGATCCTTATTATGCATCGGGTTGAAGGGGTAGCCGGCTACGCGGAACCCGAACAAGAATCGGCGGATTCCCGCCGGCATTTCTTCAGGCGCCGCGGTCGACGAAGACTCTTGCGCTTGAATGGCCGGCGCAACCGCCAGTCCGATGCAGCAGAGAAGTAGCCGCAAAGTATAGTGACTCATGAAAAATCAATGTCAATTGTACACGAGACGTCGTAGCCGCGTCCTGCGTTACTGGTGAACCGCCAGCCAGACGCCGGCTTGCGCGTTCGTTCCGCCGATGGATACGGCTAGCGGGACCTTACTGCCCGTAGGGCTATTCGCCGGAACCCGGGCAACAATCACAAAAACTCCTGCCAGATCCGGCGCCGCACCGGCATACAGAATGTCTGCTTTCTGCCCGCCGATGGTGACGGATACCGGGCTGGTGATCAGCGGATAAGGCGCGCTGGCCAGCGCATTCTCCGGCAGAACCGGATCTGTGGCGCCCTCGCCGGTTCCGAAAATAGAAATGTAGGATCCTCGCACGGCTGGATTCGACGCCGAATTCACGCTTTCGTCCTGATTCAGAACGGCGCCCTGCCCGCGCCCCGAATCGTCTGCCGTAAACAGACCCGGAGCGACTGATGTTACCGGCACGTGCATCGAGGGGGTGCTTAGATTGTTGTAATTGACCTGCAACGTCACGTTCTGCTTCCCCGACGTGGTATTTGGGAGAATGAACGCGACTTCGTCCTGCCGGGCGTAGAGCAAAGGCGCTGCACTGCCGTCCACCATCACCTGGGTTCCACCCAACGAGTTTTCGATAAGGCCCTTTGTTTCAGCGTCGGCTGAATTCGTAGCCAGGTCAGCGGGCCCCAGGCCGTTGCCTTGGATGGTCACCATCTCGCCGGGCGCCACCGGGCCGCCCAGGCCGCTGGCTGCGTTCACCACCTGTCCGATCAAGGCTGACTGCGACAACAAACCGTACACCATGAGGCTTCCCGAGAAAGTCGGGACGTAAACCTTTCCGTTAGCTACAGTTGGCGCGGCGAACTTGGCCAGCATGCCCAGCGTATCGCGGCTGCCGTTCATGTCGCTGTTCCACAGTTCCGTCGAAAGATCTAAAGCATTGAAAGCATGGAGCGTTCCTGGCCCATCATTGTCCCCGTCCGTTGTGGAAGTGAGCCAGAAGATTCCCGAGTAGGCAGCGCTTCCATTAGCGGAGACCGCCATTCCGTCGAAGGGCAAAGCGGCTTTGGTTGCGCTCATGGACGCGGGCGTCGTCTGGAAGACGTTATTGACGATGCGAAAGGCTTTGGGTACGTCGGCGTCGGCGCGGACATAGAGGATGGAGCCGCCGCGGCGATCCCAGAACGCCATGTTGAAGATTCCAAACCCGATTGCCTGGAAGCTCTGCAGAATCTGCCCGTTGCCGGTTTGGATGTGCCCCAGGTTATTTTGGTTGATCAGGTAGACCACGCCCTCTTTGCCACCGGCGATCAGCCACCCGTTAGAGGTGAGGATCGGCCCGCAGGAGCCGAGATCGTTATCCAAATCTGTTAGATTCTTATAGTTGTCGGGCGTGAACCAGTCGGTCATGGTGGTCGTGCCCGAAGAAGTGGCCAGTTTCAGGACGCTTTCCGCAAAGTTCACGTTGCCATCAAAAGTGCCGTTACCGGTTGCGACATAAATGTTTCCACTAGTGTCTGCGGCAGGGGCGCGGCCACCCTGCCAAATCGCGGCGCCCCATCCGCCGGGCGACGTGTTGTACGCCGAGACCTGCTGTTGGATGTTGGCCGCGTTATAGCCAATGAGCCAGCCATGCCACGGGCTGATGTCGTTGTAAGAACCGAACCCGGCATATACCACGTTGTTCAGCAGGACAAGCCCCGGCCGCTGCAAATGCTCATTGGGATTGAAGGCAACCTGGCCGTTCTTGCTGTCAAAACCGCTGTTTCCAGGCACGGTAGCGGAGATCACGGTGGGGCCGCCGAATTTCTCATTACCGGTAACGACGTCGAGCGCGTGCAGCCGGTAGACGTGTGTTCCGTTCTCCTTGGTATAGGCCACAGTGTAGAGCGTGCTGCTTGTGTCGTCGATGACCGGTGTACTGAGAATGCCGATTTCCGTCAGGTCGGCAACGTTGAAGTCGCTGCCCGGAACCGACGGTCCGAGGTTTACATGCCACAGTGCGGCGGCTTGCTGGTCGGCATCGAAGGCGTACACGTCGTTATGATGGGTGGCGACGAAGACAACGTTGTGGGGGTTGCCGTCGTTCATGGTGACGTTCTGCATGTAGAGCGGCTGACCGTTGATCGCGCCGTTCACTGGGAGTGAAAAGAGCTTCCCAAACTGGGTTTTGCTGACGTTTAGGGTGCTCAAAATCGTCTCGTTCAAGTTGGCGTTGGTACGCGAAAGGTTGTAATTCGCGGTAAGCACATTGACGCCGCTGGGAGTTTGGGCGGCCAGAGGCAGCAGGGCCAGCGCGCCACCGAGCCACGCCCGGGAAAATCGGGGAAAGTGTCGGGTATTCAGGTTCTGCATTGGATATCGAATCTCGTATTGTATGGTAAAAGTCCACGGAGGAAGTATTGAAAGCTGCGGTGAAGGTTGAACTGGCCAGCGAGCGCAAGCTGCGCGAACGGAACAAAATCAGCTACCGTTTCGCCCACTGGCCGATCTGGATCTGGGTTTTTTTCATCGCGCCGGGGCCGCTGACGTTCGATTTGTTCGAGCGCGGCTTCGACTGGCGCATGGCGGCATGGCTCGCAGTGGTCCTGACCGGCACGGGGATCGCGGGGCTCCGGGGCAAATTGCCGGGAGTCGAACCCAAGCCTTATATTCTGCGGTTCACAGAAGACAAACCGAATCCGCTGTACAGGCGTGTGTGCTATACGTTTGCGTGGAGCGCGGTCAGCGTGTTCGCCGTTTTGAACATGGCCGGACTTGCGACCGCGGTGGTCACAGGCAAATGGTATTTGCACCAGATTTACGTGTTCGCGTATTTCCCATTGGCGGCAGCGGTTTGGATTGCGGGCGCGCTGGGAAAACTGCCGCGTGTGATGCCTTCCACCAAGGGAGAGGGCCATGAGCGCCGGTACTTTTATGGATCGGTTTGGGCCGTATGCATGGCGCAGCCAGTGCTCGGAGTGTTGTGGAAGGTGCTGCCGCGCGACCGGGCGATGGACGCAGTGAAGCTCCTCATATTTCTGGGAATCCTCACATTTGCGGGAGAGTTGGCGCGACGCGGGCTGCTGCCCAGAACGCGGCCCATCGTTCCAGGTGAAAGTGCGGTCTCGGATTAAAGGCTCCTTGGAAAAGAGCGTTAGCGGAAAGACGAAGCGCGCCGCGCACCGCGTTACCACCAACAGCAAATCGTTCACAAAATTAATCTTTCGTCGCCTTCGCGTCTCGTGATGTGCTCGCGGTCAAGGTACTCGAGCAGCGGAATAGCATATTTGCGCGAGATGCCGGTCCAGTCTTTGAACGCCCCGACGCTAAACCGCGCGGATTTACGGCCGGCGAGCAGGCTGCGGAGACTTTCGAGCGCGGAGACGTGAAACACGAGATCAGTGTTGATGCGGACGAGGCGCTTTTCACGGATCAGGATCTGAAGCAGCGAGCGGGCGCGCGCAGCTTCGACGCCGGATTTGGCAAGGACTTCGTTCACCGCGGGCGCGGTGAGGCCCGCTTGTTCGAAAGCGCGTTCGATGGCGGCGCGGGCCTGCTCTTCGTCTTCCTTGAAAATGACTTTGTGGCCGCGATGACGGACGATCTCGCCCTCGACGGCAAGATCCTTGGCACCAACGAGGAGGGCATCGAAGACGAAGGGCGGGGCGCCGGCCAACTCGCGGCCGCGTAGGTCTTCTTTGGGGATACCGGGCAGCAGCGGATTGGCGCGATGGAATGCGTTGACCGCCGAAATGAGATCCTGTTTCGTCTTCTCGAACCAGGCGCGATCGAGGAGCCAGGGCTCGGGCTGGCGGAGAAGAATGAAGGTTTCGGAGCGGGCTGTTAATCCGAGATCGCGCTCGAGTAGACCCGTGCGTGCGACGAGATCGGCAAAGCCCAGACCAAATTTCGATTCGCGGACGAGGAGAGCGATTCGTGCGGCCGCATCCGGGCCGGCGAGAATGTTGAGGCGCGCGGCGACGTCATCGGTCTTGCGGTAGCGGATGGCGACGGTGTCGAGCACGGTGCCGCCACCGATAGTGACGACCGGCGAGAACATGCGGATGATAAAGCGATCGCCGGGGAGGAGAAGGGCGGGTTCGCGCAGGACGATCCGGGCATAGGCATGCTCGCCGGGTTTGACGAGTGCGGCACCGCTGAAGAGGCGGACCTCGGCTTCGATCTCGGCCGTGCCGGCGTGGAAATGGACGGGGGCACGGTGCTTCAAGGGCTTGGCGGAGGGGAGCAGGCTGAGAGCGCAATCGAGGTGACGGGTGACGTGGAAGCGGCCGGGTGCGGCGAGCACCATGCCCCGGGTGATTTCGGCGGGCTCTATACCGGCGAGGTTGAGAGCGGTGCGCTGGCCGGCGGAGGCGGTGTCTGACGTTTGCCCGTGCACTTGCACGCCGCGGACGCGGAGTGTGCGGCTGGCAGGATAGAGTTCGACTTCCTGTTCACGGTTGACGGAGCCGGAAATCAGAGTGCCTGTGATCACCGTGCCGAAGCCTTTGGCGGAGAAGGCGCGGTCAATGGGCAGACGGAAATGGCCGGTGGCGCTTTTTTCAACGACGGCAAGCGACGCGCGTTCGAGTTCCCGGCGCAAGTCTTCGATTCCGGCGCCGGTGGTGGAGCTGACAGGGACAATGGGGGCGCCTTCGAGAAACGAGCCGGTGACGAACTCTTCGATTTCGAGCCGTACGAGGCCGAGGATGTCGGGATCGACGAGGTCGGACTTGGTGAGGACGACGATGCCGCGCGGGATGCCGAGCAGGCGGCAGATATCGAAATGCTCGCGGGTCTGGGGCTTGATGGATTCATCGGCGGCGACTACGAAGAGGACGAGATCGATGCCGCCGACACCGGCGAGCATGTTCTTGACGAAGCGCTCGTGGCCGGGGACGTCGATGAACCCGAGGCGCAGGGCGGGGGTGAGGTCGAGATGGGCGAAGCCGATATCGATGGTGATGCCGCGCCGTTTCTCTTCTTCGAGGCGGTCGGCGTCGATGCCGGTGAGGGCCTTGACCAGGGCGGTTTTGCCGTGATCGATGTGGCCGGCGGTGCCGACGATGACGTGTTTCATTGGGGGCGATTTTCATGGTACTAAAGGCAAGATTCACCGCAGAGGCGCAGAGAAGATACGGTCCGATACTGAAGCACATGGGGTCGAGGTTCGTGATCGTAAATCCTTGCGCGAAGAGATGGCAGGATTTGCGCGGCGATGGCCGGCGGCGGCATTGCGATGAGTGTCAGAGAGATGAGCACGCAGTGGATCGGTATTCGAGGGAAGAGTGGGAAAGAGTTTGGCGGGATGCAGGTGGGTGCGTGTGCGGGTTCGTGGGCGGGGAGTCAGCGCCGGTGGCTCGGAGCCGGCGGCAAATCATCATGGGGGCTTTATTGACGGCGGTGGCGCCGCTCATGGCGCAGTCGGGGCGGGTCCGGATTGTGGTGAAGGACGCTAGCGGAGCAGTGATACCGAATGCGGAGGCATCGCTGGTGGGTAGTGAGGGTACGGCGATCTCCGCAAACGAGGCCGGAGAGATTCTGTTGACGGGATTGCCGGTCGGGAACGTGAATGTTGTGGTTCGAGCCCAGGGCTTCATGCCACGGCCAGTGACGATTACGGTGAGAAACGGTGAGGAGAGGAAGACCGAGGTGACGTTAGAGCTTGGCACGGTGGGGACGGTTGTCGCCGTTCCGCCGGCTGAGATAACGTCGCCTTCCGGGATTCCCACTTTGACGTCCTCTACGGAGTCTGCAGTTGTCCCGAAGCCTCAGCCTCCGAAAAAGCGGCGGCGCTGGTGGAAGTTCTGGTAGTGACTGCGCTTCCGTTGGTCGTGGATCAGGAGGCACTGCCGCAGGTGCCCGCAAAAGGCGCGTGCCCCTGCGCTACAGGGAATGCCGCGAACGCGCTACCCGACGGCGACGGCGTGGCGGGCGCGGCGTCGGGGGGCGAATGAGCGCACGTGCTGCTGCCGGGGCGCGGCGTGGGGAAGAACGATGACGGGAGCGGTTTGCTTCTGCTCGCGGGGAACGCCGGGTGGCAGGTCGCGGCGTTCGAGGCGAGTGTTCAGCGTGCGCTCGATTTTCGCTATGTCCGCGCGCTCGGAGCGGGTGGCAAAGGTGGAAGCTGTCCCGTGTGCGCCTGCGCGACCGGTGCGGCCGACGCGGTGAATGAAGTCCTCCGGGGCTTGCGGGAGATCGTAATTCACGACGTGCGAGATGCCATCGACGTGAATGCCGCGGGCCGCGATATCGGTGGCCACGAGGACGCGATAGTATCCCTTCTGGAAGCCGCTCAGGGCCTGGTTGCGCTGGTTCTGGCTGCGGTTGCCATGAATGACGGCTGTTTTTACGCCCTCGTGCGAGAGCCTTTTCGACAGGCGGTCGCTACCGTGTTTGGTGCGCGCAAAGACCAGGAAAGAACCATCTTCCTCGCGAAGCATCTTCGTCAGGAGTCCCATTTTTCTGTCCTGTTCGACCTCGTAGAGGTGCAGGTCCACCTTGGCGATGGGTTTGGTGGTGGAACCGATGGCGACGCGCACAGCGTTTCGGACGTATGCCTCGACCAGGCGCCGGACAGAACTTTCAATGGTCGCGGAAAACAGAAGTGTCTGACGATCGGAGGGCATGGCGGCGATCAGGTTTTTGATGGTAGGCAGAAAACCCATGTCGAGCATGCGGTCAGCCTCATCCAGCACGAGCATGCGGACGTTGGCGAGGTCGACGAGACGGCGGCTGAGGAAATCGTACAGCCTGCCCGGTGTGGCGATGAGGACTTGCGCGCCTTTTCGCACGGCGCTCAACTGCGTTCGCTCGTTGAGGCCGCCGATGGCGATGGCCGCGCGAACCCCGGTGCCAGCCGCCAGTTTGGCGAAGGTCTGCTCGGTTTGAAGAGCGAGTTCGCGGGTCGGGCTCAGGATGACGGCGCGGATGCCGGAAGCCGGTTTGCCGGTGAGGCTCTGGATGACGGGCAGGACGAAGGCGAGCGTTTTGCCGGTGCCGGTCTGCGCCGTAGCGACGACGTCATTGCCCGCCAGCGCCGGCTCGATGGCCTGGGCCTGGACGGGGGTTGGCACGGAATAGCCGTGCTTTTGAAGATTGCTCTTTAAGGGAGCAGAGATTGAGAGTTCAGAAAAGTTGTTCATTGAGTTTCGTAAGGAGGAGAATCGACGAGCCGACTACCTGATCGCCGCGATCCGGCGGGGGAGAGGGGGTTGCGGATAAACTTCCAGGAATCATTGTACCTCAGGCAAGCTTCCGATCCAACTTGCTGCTCTATCGCCCATCTCAGCCTTGCGCTACAGTCAGTCCGATGAACAGGCTGGCGGAATTGCGGCGGAGGCACGCGGCGGCTGAACTGGGCAGCGGGGCGGAGCGCCGGATTGTGGTGAAGGACGCGAGCGGGGCCAGGGGTCCAAGCACCGACGCGTCACTGGTGGGTAGTGAGGCCTCGGCGGTCCGTGCAAATGAGGTCGGCGAGATTCTGTTGACGGGGCTGCCGATGGGAAACGTGAAGGTAATGGTTCACGCCCAGGGCTTTAATCTGCGGCTGGTGACGGTTACGGTGAGAGATAGTGAGGAAACGAAAGTCGAGGTGACGTTAGAGGTCGGGACGGTGGGGACAGCGATCGAGGTTCCAACGGCTACGGTAACTTCTCTTCGGAGATCCCCACTCTGACGACGTCGAGCCAAGCTGCGCATGTTCCAAAGTCTCAGATTCCAAAAAAGCGGCGGCACTGGTGGATTATCTGTTGAGGCGATAAGAATCGCCGCTTGCGCCTGCGGTGGCTCGATTCATTTCATAAGAATCGCCCGATTGAGCTAATAAGACCTGAAGATATAAAATTGTGACTGCAAGGCTGACCTGTGCCTTTGTGGAGGTCACGATGCAAAACGATGTTTCTTATGCGCTGCGGAATATCGCGAGGAACCCGGGCGTTTTCATCGTGGCGCTGGTTACGCTCGCGCTGGGGATTGGCGCCAACACTGCCATGTTCAGCGTCATCAGAGCCGTGCTTTTGCGCCCTCTTCCTTTCCGCGAGCCAGACCGTCTTGTGACCATTTACGCGGGCATCCCGCACCTGAACATTCAAGGAGCATTCGTCGAATACAACACCTTCACCGACTGGTGGCGGCCGCGGAATCGCGCCTTCGAATCGATGACGGCTTACACGCCGGCCTCGGCGGTTCTGTTGGCCGGCGACCAGCCGCAGCGCGTGCACCTGCTTCGTATCAGCGCGAATTATTTTTCAGTGATTGGAATTCGCCCGGCGCTGGGGCGCGACTTTCTTCCCGAAGAAGATCGCGAGGGGGCGCCGCACGTCGCGATCTTGAGCGACGGGCTATGGAAGCGACGGTTCGGGGCGGATCGCGGCATGTTAGGGCGCCAGATTGTGCTCGATCATGCCCTGTTCACAGTTGTGGGCGTCCTGGCGCCTGGCTTTGATCTGGACCCCGCCGAGGTTTATGTCCCCATTGCTCACAGTGGGGCACGTGCAGCCGGGATGCCGTCAGTCGGCGTCCATGGCCGGTTGAAACGCGGCGTTTCCGTTCCATTCGCCCAAGCCGACATTGACGGCCTCTGCCGCGGATGGGTGCAGCAATATCATTATCCGTTCGACTGGGGGGCGCGGGTTTGGCCGATGCACGAGCATATGGTGCGGAACGTCCGGTTGAGCATCGTGGTGCTTGCGGCGGCAGTTGCACTGGTGCTTCTGCTGGCTTGTGCGAATGTCGCCAATCTGCTGCTGGTGCGCGGTGGCGAGCGCCAGCGGGAGATCGCGATTCGCAGCGCTGTTGGGGCGAGCCGGTGGCGGTTGGTCCGGCAACAGCTCACGGAAAGCACTGTGCTTGGGATCATTGCCACGGGCCTCGGTATTTTGCTTGCCTGGGGCACGACTCGGGCGATTGCGGCAGCCGATGTTCCTGTGCCTTTCTCGCAGAAGATTTCGGTGGATGCAGGTGTCCTGTCGTTCACCGTTGCTGCGCTGTTTTTTACGACCCTTCTGTTTGGACTGGCCCCCGCCCTTGTCGCGACGCGTCCGGCCCTAGCCGAATATCTAAAAGAGGGCGGACGAGCGACTGGCGAAGGAGTTACTCGCAGCCGCTTCCGGGCAGTCCTGGTAGTTGTACAGGTCTCACTGGCATTGTTGCTGGGTATCGGAGCCGCGCTGACGGGGCGCAGTTTGGCACGGCTGCAAGCGGTCGATCCCGGCTTCAATCCAGAAGGTGTCCTCGCGGCGAATCTTACGCTACCTGAGGCGGGTTATCACGATCCAAAGAAGCGCGCCGATTTTTTCAAGACTCTGGTGGAGCGCGTGGCGGCGGCACCGGGCGTGAAGGCGGTGGGCCTGGTTTCGGATCTTCCATTCAGCGGATCGAAAAGCGGCAATGACGTCATGATAGAGGGAGCTCCGGTTCGCCGGCCTGATGACCGGCTGATCGCGTTCGTGCGCACGGCCGATCCAGGATACTTTCCCTCCATGCAGGTGCGACTTCTGCGGGGCCGCTACTTCGAACCGCGTGACTCGGTGGGTCCGCCGGTGGCGATGATCAATGAGACCATGGCGCGGCGTTGCTGGCCAGGCGAGAATCCGCTGGGCCGGCGTTTCGCACCGGGATCCGGAGGCAGCAGGGGGAGTGCGCCGTGGTTCACGGTTATTGGGGTGATCGGAGATATTCGGAGCACGTCGCTCGCCGACGAGCCGGACCTCGAATATTTCTACCCGCACGGGCTGAACCCCGAACCAGGAATGTCAGTGGTGGTGCGGACGCCGTTAGATCCGCAACGGCTTGCTTCCACGATACGCTCTGCGGTGCGGGAACTCGACAAGGACCTGCCGGTCTCGGACGTGGAAACTCTGGCGGCCACGCTCGAGCATTCGACCAGCGCGCGGCGATTCTCAACCTTGCTGCTGGGCCTGTTTGCGCTGCTGGCGCTGGTGATGGCCTCAGTGGGCATCTATGGCGTGGTTTCCTATTCCGTAACTCGACGCTCACACGAGATTGGCGTTCGTATGGCGCTGGGGGCCACCCGCGCATCCATCACGACTGGCGTAGTGAGCCGAGCCATGTCACTGGGTGGACTTGGCGTTGGAATCGGCGTTGCCGTGAGCATGGCCCTCACGCGCTTGTTGGGCGCCATGCTCTATGGGGTCAGTGCGACCGATCCCATCACCTTTCTAGGGACCGCCGCCTTCCTTCTGGCAGTCACCGGCCTGGCAGCGTACTTGCCGGCGCGACGGGCCGCACACGTAGATCCGCTTGTTGCGCTGCATCACGAATAGGGGGCAGAATTCGCTTCCCGGCACGAGGCGCGGGCGCCTGCGATACATTGAATCCCATGAACAGGCTGGAGGAACTGAGACGCCGGCACGCGGCGGCTGAACTGGGCGGCGGTGCGGAGCGGAAGGAGCGGCAGCACAGAGAGGGGAAGCTCTCTGCGCGGGAGCGGATCGAGCTGCTGCTGGATGAAGGATCGTTCGAGGAAACCGACAAACTGGTCACGCACCGATGCCACGACTTCGGGATGGATGAGCAGGTCATCCCAGGCGATGGGTTCGTTACGGGATGGGGGCGGATCGAGGGGCGTCTCGTCTACGTGTTTGCGCAGGATTTCACGGTGTTCGGCGGGTCGCTGTCCGAAGCCAATGCGCAGAAAATCTGCAAGATCATGGACCTCGCCCTGAAGAACGGCGCCCCGATTATCGGACTGAACGACTCGGGCGGAGCGCGGATTCAGGAGGGTGTGGTTTCGCTCGGCGGGTACGCGGATATCTTTCTGCGCAATACGCTGGCGAGCGGAGTCGTGCCGCAGATCTCGGCGATTATGGGGCCGTGCGCGGGCGGCGCCGTTTACTCACCGGCGATCACCGATTTCGTATTCATGGTGCAGGGGACGAGCTACATGTTCGTGACGGGGCCGGACGTAATCAAGACGGTCACGCATGAAGATGTGACGAAAGAGAAGCTGGGCGGGTCGATGACGCACAATTCGGTGAGCGGCGTGGGGCATTTCGCGGCGCACGACGATGCCGAGTGCCTGCGCATGATCCGCGAGCTGATGAGTTATCTGCCGCCAAATAACCGGGATGACCCGCCGCGGATGGAGACGAACGATCCGGCGGACCGGATGGATCGGGAGTTGGACAAGTTGGTGCCGGCGGAATCGAACCAGCCGTACGATATCAAGGACGCGATCCGGCGCGTGGTGGATGACGGGAATTTCTTCGAGGTGCATGAGCACTTCGCGCAGAACATCGTAATCGGGTTTGCGCGGATGGATGGAAGGCCGGTGGGGATCGTGGCGAATCAGCCGGCGTACCTGGCGGGGTGTCTGGATATCAACTCGTCGGTAAAGGGCGCGCGATTTGTGCGGTTCTGCGATGCGTTCAACATCCCGATTTTGACGTTCGAAGACGTGCCCGGTTTTCTGCCTGGGACGGAGCAGGAGTTCGGGGGGATTATCCGGCACGGGGCGAAGCTGCTTTTCGCCTACGCGGAAGCCACGGTGCCGAAGATCACGGTGATCACGCGCAAGGCATACGGCGGAGCGTATTGCGTGATGGGGTCGAAACACATCCGCACGGACATCAACTTCGCGTGGCCGACGGCGGAGATTGCCGTGATGGGGCCGGAAGGCGCGGTGAACATTGTGTATCGCCGGGAACTGGCTGGGGATGGCGGGGACGGGGTGCGGCAGGAAAAGGTTGCGGAGTTTCGCGAGCGCTTTGCGAGCCCGTTTATTGCGGCGGAGCGGGGGTATGTGGACGACGTGATCGAGCCGCATGAGACGCGGCCGCGGGTGATCGGGGCGCTGCGGATGCTGGAGAACAAAGTGGACACGATGCCGCGCAAGAAGCACGGGAATATACCGCTGTAGGGCAGGCCGGGCATGCCCGGCCCCTACGGGCTAAGGCGGAAAGACGCGCCTACGACGAGTGGGAATTTAGGGCGGAGAGGGAGATTTTCTGATTGCCGGCGGCATCGAAGTTGGCGGGGTCGAGCCAGCGCTCGAAATTGGCTTTGCGGGCAGGCCAGTCGCAATCGAGCATGGCGAACCATGCGGTGTCCCGGTTTTCACCTTTGACGATCATGTGTTGTCGGAAGATGCCCTCAAACTGGAACCCGAGGCGCAAGGCGGCGCGGCGCGAGGGGGCGTTGCGGGAATCACACTTCCATTCGTACCGGCGGTAGCCCAAGTCTTCGAAAGCGTGACGTGCCATGAGATACATGGCTTCGGTGGCGCCGGCGGTGCGTTGCAGAGACGGTGTGAACAGGATGCTTCCGATTTCGATCACCCGATGAGCCGGTGTGATGCGGAGGTAGGAGCAATGGCCCACGGCGAGCGAGGCGCGATTGTCGAGGATGGCGAAGAAGAGCGGATCTTCGGATACGGCTTTCTGGCGGAGGTTGGCTTCTAAGCTCGTCCGGTCGGGGAATGGACCGTCCCACAGGTAGCGCCAAAGCTCCCCGTTCTCCCGTGTGCCGGAATAGAGAGATTCGGCGTGAGCGGTGGGGTCAAGTGGCGCGATAGTTACAAAGCGGCCCTCGAGGCGGACGCGGTCCGGCGTCTTGGCGGGGTTTGTAGCGAGTTTTCCGAGCACTCACTCCATTCTAAAGTCTATGGAGACGCTGGCGGAGTGGGGAGAGGATGTGCTGCGTTTTCATGCGTTTCCTTTCGTCTGAAAATTGTCAGGTACCGGGCGGGCGGTCTTTACGTCATTCAATTTAAGGGCGCGAGGTCAGCCCTGCCAAGTTATACTGAAATCAAGGAAGGTTCCCACAGGATGGCCCAGCCGAGGCGTTCGTTTGTTTTTTTTCTGTCAACCATCGCCGTGTTCGCGGTGTTGGGGGGCGTGTATGGCCCCCGCGTGGAAGTGGCGTCAGCCGCTTCCGATGAAGACGGCATCCGCTCGAGTGAAAAGACGTTCACGAAAGTGTACGCGCTGGTTGAAGCGAACTTCGCGGATCCGGTAGATCCGGACAAGGGGATTTACAAGGGCGCCATTCCGGGCATGCTGCGGACGCTCGATCCGCACTCGAACTTCTTCGATCCACACGACTTCCAGATTCTGCGCGAAGACCAGAAGGGCCACTACTACGGCGTGGGAATGACGGTGCAGCCGCGGAACGGGAAAACCATTGTGCTGGCGCCGTTCAACGGGTCGCCGGCTTATAAGGCAGGGATCCGGCCGGGCGACGTGATCGCCGAGGTTAACGACAAGAAAACAGATAACTTGTCGACGACAGAAGTGGCCGACATGCTCAAAGGGCCGCGGGGGACGCCGGTGCAGATTGTGGTGCTGCGCGAGGGCGTGGATAAGCCCATCACCTTTAACGTGATTCGCGACGAGATTTCGCGCAAGAGCGTGCAGGACGGCATGTGGCTCAAGCCGGGTATCGGGTACGTCGATATCGAGCAGTTCAATGAAAACACCAGCAAGGAACTGGAAGACGCGCTGCGCAAGCTGGGTGAGAACAACATCAAGGGCCTGGTGCTGGATCTACGCGAAAACCCCGGTGGCCTGCTAAATGAAGGCGTGGCCGTTGCAGATCATTTCCTGCAAAAGGGGCAGACCATCGTGTCGCATCGCGGGCGGTCTTCACCCGAGAAGGTATACACGGCGCGGCACGGCAACAACGGACACGACTATCCAATCGTGGTGCTGGTAACGCGTTATTCGGCGTCAGCGGCCGAGATCGTCTCGGGGGCTCTGCAGGATCATGATCGCGCGTGGATTTTAGGCGACAACACTTTCGGCAAGGGCCTGGTGCAAACGGTGTATCCCCTATCGGAGAACTCCGGGCTGGCGCTCACCACGGCGAAGTATTACACGCCGAGCGGGCGGCTGATTCAGCGCGATTACAGCAACGTTTCGTTTTTCGATTATTACTACCGCAAGGATACCTCGGCGCGGAACCCGCAGGATGTAAAGATGACGGACGGCGGCCGCACGGTATACGGCGGGGGCGGCATTTCCCCGGACGAGCAATTTGTTTCGAAGCTGGACCGGTTCGAGACGGATCTGGTTCGTAAGTACGCGTTCTTCAACTTCGTCAAGCACTACTTCGGCAATAAGGAAGCAAAGCTGCCCAAAGGGTGGGTGCCGGATGAGGCCATTCTGAACCAGTTTCACGATTTCATCATGGAACAGGGTTTCAAGTTTACGGAAGCCGAGTTCACGATGGATCATGACTGGTTGAAAACGTATCTACAGCGCGAAATGTACATCACCGCATTCAGCATCGATGAAAGCCGGCGGATTGCCATTGAGACGGATCCGATGGTGGAAAAGGCGATCGAAGCCATGCCGAAGGCCAAGGCGCTCCTGGACACGTCGAAGAAGATTTTGGCGCAGCGCATGGTGAAATAGAGGTTCGTGCCGATCGACGCGCCACCAAGCCACATCCAAGTTCCACAAATCACAGTGCTGGATGCAGGTGGGCAGTACTGCCATCTGATCGCCCGAAAAGTGCGTGATCTGGGCGTGTACGCAGAGGTACGGCCAAGCGAGACGCCGGCTTCGGAGTTGACCGGGCGGCGCGGGCTAATCATTTCCGGTGGGCCGTCTAGCGTTCACGATCCCGGCAGCGCAACGGTTGACCCGGAAATTTTCTGCGGTCACGGCGCGGTTCTTGGGATCTGTTATGGGCACCAGTTGATGGCTCACCTGCTGGGAGGAAAAGTCCAGAAAGGCGTAAAGGGCGAGTACGGGCTCGCAACGCTCGAATTGAACAGCAGCACCCCACTGTTCCACGGGTTGCCGGAACGCCAGCAGGTGTGGATGAGCCATTTCGATGTAGTGGCCGGACTCCCGCCGGGATTCTCCAATCAGGCCGCTACGGCGACCTGCGCGGTTGCGGCCATGGCGGCGCCGGAGCGTGCGCTCTACGCGGTCCAGTTTCATCCCGAGGTCGTTCACACCACAGAGGGGAAGAACATCCTCTCCCGTTACCTATTCGAGGTTTGCGGATGCGTGAAGGATTGGGATCCGCGCAACCGGGTGCCGCTCATTGAGGAGGATATCCGGCGGGTCGTTGGCGATCGCAACGTATTCTTTTTTGTCAGCGGCGGCGTGGACTCCACGGTGGCCTTTACATTGTGCCTGCGCGTGCTCGGCGAAGACCGCGTGCGCGGGATCTACGTCGACACGGGGCTGATGCGCGAGGGCGAGACTGAATTTGTCGAACGCATGTTTGAGAGCCTGGGCAAAGGAACGGTCGAAATTGCAAGGGCAGAAGCGCAGTTCCTCGGGCCGCTGGCGACAGTGCGGGAACCGGAGCAGAAGCGGCGGATTATCGGCGAGGAATTCGTTCGCGTGCAGGAAGCCGTGATTGCGTCGCGGCATTTGCTCGACGGCCACTGGATCCTGGGGCAGGGAACGATATACCCCGACACCATCGAATCCGGAGGAACGGAGAAAGCCGCTGTCATCAAGACGCATCATAACCGCGTGGCGGGAATTCAAGAACTGATGGCCGCAGGGCGGATTGTCGAGCCGCTCAGCGACTATTACAAAGACGAAGTGCGAGAGATCGGGCGCGAGTTGGGGATCGCGGAGGACGTGCTGGAGCGGCATCCGTTTCCCGGGCCTGGCCTGGCGATTCGCTGCTTGTGCGCGGAACGCGAAGAGCCGGTTACGCGAACGCCCGACGGCTACCTGCTACCGGTCCGCTCAGTGGGAGTGCAAGGCGACGAACGGACTTATGCTCCTGTGCTCGCGTTCGACCGTTTTCCTGAGAGCGACGGAGCACTGCAAAACGAAGCCACGGAGCTCATCAACCGGGTTCGCGGTGTGAATCGTGTAGTGGCGCTGGTGGCGAGCCGCGTTTCACTCTCGGAGATGTGCGTGCTGCCGAGCACGTTGTCGCGGGAGAGGCTGGCGAAGCTGCGAGCCGCAGACGCTATTGTGCGGAGGATATCGCACGAGAGCGGTTTCGATAAGCGAGTATGGCAGTTTCCGGTGGTGCTGCTGCCCGTGGGTTCCGGGGCGGCTCCGGATTCGGTGGTACTGCGGCCGATCGACTCGGTGGATGGCATGACCGCGCAATCGGTCGCCATGGAAGCGGGATTGTTACGCCGGATGACCCAGGCGCTGCTTGATGTGCCAGGTGTCTGCGGGGTGTTTTACGATCTGACGCATAAGCCACCTGCCACCATCGAGTGGGAGTAACGCGGTTTATTGCGCATCGGTATCCACACGTCGATTGCGGGTACTCTGGAGAAGTCGGCCCTGAAAGCCGCGGAACTTGGCGCCAACACCTTTCAGATTTTTTCCGCGAGCCCCCGAATGTGGCGCGCTGCCATGCCGCCAAGGCACGAAATTGCGGCGTTCCGGCGGGCACGGGAGCGGCTCGATCTGTATCCGCTGGCAGTTCACGCTAACTACCTGATCAACCTGGCTTCGTGCGATCCCGAAATTCGTGAAAAATCCATCAACGCTTTTCGCGGCGAGCTGGAGCGGGCCGTAGCCATCGGTGCGGAATACCTGGTTACTCACCCGGGAAGTTACAAAGGGCAGCGACTTGAGCAGGGGATTGCGGCTTTTTCACTGGGACTTGCTCAAGCAGCTGACGGCCTGACGCGCTCCGGCGTCACGGTGCTGCTAGAGAACACGGCCGGGAGCGGTTTTCACATCGGAGGACGTTTGGAGGAACTGCGGCTGATCCGTGATCTTGCGGCGCGGGAAACCGATCTCGACATCGGCTACTGCCTGGACACTTGTCATCTGCTGGCCGCCGGCTGGAATATCGCAACCAGGGCTGGGCTCGAGAAGACGATCGTTGACGCCGACCTGATCCTCGGTCTCGATCGGGTGAGAGTCATTCACGCCAATGACTCGAAACTGCCGTTGGGGTCACACGTGGACCGGCATGCGAATATCGGCGAAGGCTACATCGGTACCCAAGGTTTCCGTCGAATCCTGAATCACCCCAAGCTACGTGGGAAGGCGTTCATCCTCGAGACCCCTGTCGAAGCAAAAGGCGACGACCGGCGGAATCTGGAGATGCTGATGGGGCTGGCGCTGTCGAGAAAATCGCGCTAGAGTATCCGCGTCGGATTGCTTAAAACAGGCAGTGGCTTTGAATGGTTCAAGAGGAGCCACTGGATATCTCCCAAATATGGCGCCTCATTTCCGGAACGGCGAAAGACGACACCGGGGCGGGGCTGCCGGAGGCGTCGTCACCATTAACAAAGACCGAAACCGGAGCTGAGCGAAAGCCGGCGACAGACGATGCCGGCAGGTACGCGGCGCCATCGATTGCAGCCGGTCGTACCACATGCGGGCCGAGACATGCCTGGATTGTGGGCCGGCTGCCGCTTGGGCGGTCTCCCACGCGCCGTGGCGGCCGTATTAGCGCATGTAGCTCTCCTGGCCGGTTGCGTTATACTGAGCGACTCGCGGCAAACGCATCATGTTTCGCCACTGGCCGTTCATCATCAAGAGCAGCATGCGGAGCAAGCGGCGAAGCCTGCTTACTATTGCCAGTGCGGCCCTCTCGCTCAGTTTGCTGGGAACGCTGATGTCGGTTTATCACGCGTTCTACATGGATGAAGCGCCGCCGCAGCAGGCCTTGCGGGCGATTACGCGCAACCGGATTTCGCCGGCGATCATGCTTCCCATTGCTTACCGGGACAAGGTCAAACAGGTACCCGGTGTCGTCCAAGTAACACCGCTGCAGTTCTTCGGCGGTGTCTATAAAGACTCAAAGAATATCTTTGCCCGGTATGCCGTGGAAGCGGACAAGGTTTTTCTCATGCACGCCGATTACACCATTCCCGAGGATCAGAAGGCCGCCTTCGAGCGGGAGAAGACGGGCTGCGTGGTAGGCCGCGGGTTGGCGGAAAAGTACGGATGGAAGATTGGCGACCGGATTACGTTGAAGGGGGATATCTTTCCGGTAATTCTCGAACTAAAGCTGGTGGGAATCTACGAGAGCCTGTACCACGACGACGTGCTGTTCTTCCGAACGGACTACCTCTTCGATCTGCTTCCCGAGCGCCGCCGCAATAAGGTTCTCGCATTGCAACTCCTGGTTGACAGGCCGGCATCCATGGCGCGTATATGCCAGGATGTTGACGAAATATTCCGAAACTCCACGGCGCGGACCCGAACGGAGGCGGAACGCGCTTTCGAGCTGGGTTTCGTTTCGATGCTGGGCAACGTAAAAGGCTTTTTGCTAAGTATCAGCATGGCGTTGATGTTTACGCTTCTGCTGGTGACAGCAAACACCATGGCCATGTCGGTCCGCGAGCGAGTCCGTGAAGTCGGAGTGCTGAAGACGCTAGGTTTTACCCGGGCCGCCATTCTGGGGATTTTGCTGGGCGAAGCCGCGCTAATGACTTCGATCGGCGGATTGATCGGCTGTGGTATCACGCTGCTGCTCGTGGCGTCGGTAAGGAAGCTTCCCGCGCTCATTTTGCCGCTATCGTCTCTTGAATTGCAGCCGTCGGTCGCGACGGCGCTCCTGGCAGTGGGAGTTTGCGTCGGATTGGCCAGTGCATTGGTACCGGCGTGGAATGCATCGAGGATTCCGATTCTCAAAGCGCTCAAGTTCACGGATTAGCCAATGGCCGTTCCCCTCGCGTACAACCTACGGAACCTGCGAGAAAGAAAAACGACCACGCTCATGACGGCTTTGGGACTGGCCTTGACCGTGGCGGTGCTGGTGTCGGTGATGGCGCTGGTGCACGGGCTGGGGGAAACATTCCGGGCGAGCGGTAACCCTCTCAATATCCTGGTGCTGCGCAAAGGCGCCACGAGCGAACTGGCCAGCAATTTCGAACGGTCAGTGTACAACGATCTAAAGTTCAAACCCGGCATTGCGCGTGACGGCGCCGGCCAGCCTATGGCATCGCTCGAGCTGGTGACCGTGATCAACCTGGAGAACCCGGATCAGCCTGGCGGAGCGAACGTCAACTTTCGCGGGGTTTCTCCGGAAGGGTTAAGCATCCGTAAGGGATTGACGATCGTGCAGGGACGATGGTTCCGGCCGGGCTTTCGCGAAGTGACGGTTGGTTACTCGCTGGCCGCGCGCAATCCCACGGTTGGCGTGGGCGGGAAGGTGCACCTCGGACGCGGCGACTGGATGGTAGTCGGTGTCATGCGTTCCGGAGACTCATCGATCAATAGCGAAATCTTTTGCGATTTGAATCAGGTGGCAGCAGATGAAAACCGGCCAGAGGTTTTGAGCTCCGCCCTGCTGCGGGCTTCCGATCCCGTTTCGGCGGAGGCTTTGATTCGAGATCTTGACGCGGATCAACGGCTGAATGTCGATGCTATCGGGGAACAGGAGTGGTACGAGCGCCAAACCCGGTCGGCGGCGCCGGTGCAATTCGTGGGGCTGCTGGTGGCTGGTCTGATGGCGATCGGCAGCTCTTTTGCGGCCATGAACACGATGTACGCGGCAGTGTCTCATCGTTCCATCGAGGTGGGCACGCTTCGCGTGCTGGGATTCTCAAAAGGCGAGATCCTGACCAGTTTCCTGTTTGAATCCCTGGTGCTGGCCGCTCTGGGAGGAGCTTTGGGCTGCCTGCTGGTTCTTCCCCTGAACAACCTCACCAGCGAGATCGGCAGCTTCACGACTTTCAGCGAAACCACTTTCCAATTCCGGTTAACGCCGAAGATCATCGGTTTCGGCATGCTGTTCGCCGCGTTGATGGGCACAGCGGGAGGACTATTTCCGGCGAGCAACGCGGCAAGAAAAGAGATTCTGGTTGCGCTGCGGTCAATTTGAGTCAAAGAGCGCGTAGATGCAATGTTCGGAAAAACTCCCGGCGCTTTCCGCCGTTTGAGCCGCATAGTATACTGCTTCACGCTTGAGATTGCGCCTGTTACCCAGCTCCACCGCAGCTGATTCACAACGCCAGTGCCTGACGACGTTCCTGATAGATGGTTGTGTGGCCGTCGATGCCGGGAGTCTGGCTTTTGCTCTGACCACGGAAGAAATGTGCCGTGTTCGGCATATTCTGATCAGTCATGCCCATGTAGACCATACAGCGTCGCTGCCCGTCTTCATCGCCGAAACTCTGCCGGCGCTGACCGCACCGGTTATTGTCCACGCTATCCCGGGAGTGATCGAAACGCTGCAACGATGTGTTTTTAACGGCGAGATGTGGCCCGATTTTACACGGATCCGCATGCGGGACAACATGGGTCCGCCACTGGAATTCTGTTCGCTCAAGCCTGGAGCACCGGCCAGCGTGGGGCACCTTCGCGCCACTCCCGTGCTCGTCAATCATGTAGTTCCGACCACCGGATTTCTCATTCAAGATCATCGTGTGAGCGTTGCGATCACTTCCGACACTTACGCGACCGACGAGTTCTGGGCTGCTGCCAAGCGTCTGGATGGCCTGCAGGCGATCATTGTGGATGTATCGTACCCCGACGAAATGCACGATCTGGCTGTCGCCAGTAAGCATTTCACACCGCGGTCACTGGCAGCCGATTTGAAAAAACTCGGACGTGATGTTCCGATCTACGCCGTGCACATCAAGCCGTCGCACCGGGATTGCGTCATCCGGCAGCTCCATGAGCTTGGGGACCCGCGTATATCCGTTCTCGAAATCGGGCGTACTTATGAGTGGTGAACGGTTTCGTTGCCGTCGGCATTGTTGCTTTGCTGCGCGAGAAATTCACCCAGCGCCGGAAACGAGATCTGCCAGGCTTTGATGGGCGCCTCATAGCCCTTCAGCCGAACTACCGCCTCTTGAAATCGCGAGGTCGCCGACGGTCCCCACCGGACATAGTCGAACGTTGCGTCTCCCAGCACCAAATCGGCACCCAATTCCTTGGTCGCGGATTCCAGGCGGAAGGCCGCATTCACACTATCTCCGATGGCTGTGAAGTCGCTGGCACCGCTGCCGCCCGTATTTCCCAGAGCCGCGAGCCCGGTGTTAATGCCAGCCCCAATGCGCAATGGCTCAGCTAGTCCCAGTGATGCATGCAAGCTGGCGGTCATGGCGGCGATTTCGGCCACCGCCGTCAAGATCCGCATGATCTCCGGATTTTGGCCCCCCTCCACCGTGTGCGTCCATACCGCCATCGCGGCATCGCCGATATGTTTATGGGCGGTACTGCCGCGCCGCAGCAGAATGCGGTCTGTTTTGTCGAACCACGTGCTGACCATGCGGCTCAGTACCTGGGCATCCACTTTCTGCGCCAGTACGGTGAAACCCCGAATATCTACGACGAGGATGGAAACCAATGCCTGTTTGAAAAGCGCGATCGTTTGGCCGCGTGATGAAGTTTCTGAGGTAGAGATGCCCGGGTTGCTGGTCGCGGCAAGTTGTTCGGGGTGATGAAAACACAATCTTGCGACCCCAAAAGCCAGTTGGTCGCCATCTTTTAAGGCAACCGGGGCCGTGATTCTGCGACCGTTCACGAACGAGCCGTTGCGGCTGCCCATATCCACCAGGTAGAATTCTCCACTCTCCTGCCGTTGGATCATCGCATGATTCCGGGACACCATTTCGTCCGGGAGTACGATCGTATTTTGCTCGGTGCGGCCGATCTTCCAGATGTTGCCGGAATTCAGCCGAACCTCTTTTGCCTCTGCATCTTCAAACTTCAGGAAAGGCGCCGGGAAGGGTTCAGGCATACCGATTCGCTAAGCAAATCTCGACAACATCTTCGCACAGTCTCTGCCGGAGCGGCCGTAATCGGAGCCCGGCGTTGCAAACCTGCGTTTCAGGATTCTCGCGGTCCAGCTCGTTGGCGTCTGCAGTTATCCGTGCCGCGGCTATATTCTGGCAGAGGACCGGAAGCCGTTTTGTGCCATAATCGACGAATTCGCGCGTTGATTTCTTATGCGTAAAGCCCTTCTTTTTCTGGGTATTCTCAACGATGCAGACATCGAGTGGTTGATCGCCACCGGGGCCAAGCAGCATTTGAATCCGGGAGAGGTGCTCATTCAGGAGGGCAGGCCGGCCACCTCGGTTTTCCTTGTTCTGGAAGGGTTGCTTTCGGTAGTTACGGAGGCTGCCGGGAACCAAGAAATCGCAACGCTCCGATCGGGCGAGATCGTCGGCGAGATGTCCTTCGTCGATTCCCGCCCGCCGTCAGCCACCGTCCGCGCGGCGGAGCCGTCGTCGCTACTGGTTATTCCGAAGAGCAGTCTTGAGCAACGCCTCTCTCAGGACGCACCTTTCGCCGCCCGTTTTTACCGCGCCATCGCCGTGTTTCTCTCGGATCGCCTTCGCTCGACGGTTGGTCTTCTGGGTTACGGATCGGCCCAGATAACGGGCGAGCAGGCGAATGGTGCCGATGAAATCGACCCCGCAGTACTCGACAACGTTTCACTGGCGGGCTCCAGATTCGATTTTCTGCAGCGCCGATTGCGAGCTCTGGGTTCCTGAAAGGTGTAATACATGGGTGGTCCCGATAAACAGCTTTTTCGGCAGGAAGCCCTGGACGCGCTATCCTCACCGGACAAAGTCAACCAGTTAATGAGTGTTGTCAGCGCCAAGGATTGGATCATCCTGGTTGCGATTGGAATGCTGGTGACCTCGGGCGCAGTTTGGAGTGTGGTGGGCAGTGTGCCTATGACGGTAACCGGGCGCGGCGCGTTCGTGGTTCCACGCCACACGGTAGCCATTGATACAGTCAGTGGCGGACGTTTGGCGTGGTTTCGTGCTCGTCCCGGCGATGCCATCCGTGAAGGAGAGGTCATTGGGCGGCTCGATCAGACTGAGTTACAGCGCCGGATCGAGGATGACAAACGCCTGCTCTTCGAACTTGAGTCACAGGACCGTCTCAAAACGTCCTCAGAAGAACAGCAGGTGAAGCTGCAGGAACAGCAAAACAAGCTGGAAAAGAGATTTTACGAAGCCCAACGCGTCAACCTCGCGCGGAGTCTGGCGGATGCGGAAGCCGTGCAGCAGCTCCTTGAGAAGCGCGTCAAGACGGCAGATGAGTTGTCGCGGCAGGGTCTGATCGGCGAAGCCAGCGCCGAGTTCACTACCGCGCATGTCGCCTATAACGAGAACGACTCCAAGATTTCCTCATTTAGGGCGCAGTTGCAGCAGATTGACGGTCAACTGCATGGCTTGGAGGCTCAGTTGAACTCCATCGTGCGGCAGACGCTTGATTCATCCACTACCCGGCACAATCAGATCATTGAGTTGAAGACCAGAATCTCTGCCGCTGAGCTCCAATTGCAAAAGAACGGCGATATCGTGAGTCACTTTGCAGGCCACGTGGCGGAAGTTTTTGCCATGGAAGGTCAGGTGCTCGCCAGCGGATCGCGTCTCGCTTCTCTGAACATTCACGACCAGCCTTCCGCCATGGTTAGCGTTTCGTATTTTGCGATGAAGGATGGCAGGAACATTCAGCCTGGAATGGCGGTTCAGGTAATTCCGGACAACATCGAGCGGAATCGTTTCGGCGGTATTTTAGCCACTGTAATTTCCGTTTCCCCATTGCCGGTAACCAAAGAAGGCGCACTGAATACCCTGGGCAATGCCGAGATGGTTCAGGGGCTCCTGCCCGGGTCCGGCGCTTGGGTCGAAGTTACCGCCCGGCTTTCCGATGATCCATCTACGTACAGCGGATTTCATTGGTCTTCGTCGCGCGGTCCAAAACTCAAAATGTCGCCTGGCACCACCACGATGACTCGCGTAACGCTCGAACGCCGGGCGCCGGTGAGCTATGTTATCCCGTCCCTCCGAGACGCCAGTGGCATTTGAGGGCCGCAAGCCGCCTTTGCCGCCAGGTGGGTCGCGAACGCCCGCGATCCTGCAAATGGAGGCCGCGGAATGCGGGGCTGCTTGCCTCGCGATTATGTTGGGCTATTACGGACGCCACGTTCCGCTGGCGCAATTGCGGCGGGAGTGCGGCGTGTCGCGCGATGGGTCGAAGGCCTCCAACATAGTCGCTGCCGCCAAGGTTCACGGCCTCGAAGCCAAAGGTTTTAAAAAAAATATTTCCGGACTGGCCGGTCTACGTTATCCGTACATCGTCTTCTGGAACTTCAACCATTTTGTGGTAGTCGAAGGCTTTCGGAAAGGTAAGGTCTATCTCAACGACCCCGCGTCAGGCCGCCGCACCGTCACATTCAAGGAATTCGAGGAGGCCTTTACCGGAATTGTGCTGGCTATGGAGCCGGGTCGCGATTTTCAGCGAGGAGGCAAGAAACCGAGCGTAACCGCAGGCTTGCGGCAGCGCTTACGCGGCTCAGTCGGCGTCTTGTCGATGTGCATGTTTGCCGCGCTGCTGATGGTTTTCCCAGGTGTAGTCTATCCGGTTCTGGTTCAATTATTTGTCGACAAAGTGCTGATCCAGGAGTATGCCGGCTGGAGTCGCCCCATCATTCTGGGCCTTCTGCTCACCGTTTTGTTTCGGAGTACGTTGATTTGGGTGCAGGCTGGAATGCTTCGCCGATTGCAGCAGCGGCTCTCTACGGCCCTCACCAGCGGCTTCGTTTGGCATCTGCTGCATCTGCCGGCGTCCTATTACGCGCAAAGGTATGCCGGCGAATTGAGCGGACGTGTTGAATTGAACGATTCCGTCGCCGACGTGCTTTCCGGCCGCCTGGCCACCACTGTAATCGACGGCTTCATGGTCGTCCTTTACTTGTTCATCATGGTGCAGTTCGATCGAGTCCTGGCCGGAATCGGCGTGCTCTGCGCGGCCGTCAATTTCCTGGTACTGCGGCTGGTCGGGACGATGCGGGTAGATGGTAACAACAGGTTGGCGCATCTCAGCGGCAAGACCTCTGGTGTCGCAATTGCTGGTCTGCAAGCCATCCGAACGATCAAGGCCAGTGCCCTGGAATCCGACTTCTTCGAAAAGTGGGCAGGTCACTTCACGCGCTTGATGAACACGCGGCAAGAGATCGACCTCCTCAACCAAAACCTGGGGCTGTTGCCTGTTTTCCTCTCGGGCGTCATGACGATTTTGGTTCTTGGAGTGGGAGCTTTTCGAGTGATGGACGGCGCTTTGACTATAGGCCAGCTTGTCGGTTTCCAGGCCTTGATGACCAGCTTCTTACTGCCGGTGAACAGCCTGGTGTCGCTCGGATCCGTCATACAGCTGCTGGAAACAGATCTGTCTCGTCTCGATGACGTGCTGCGAAATCCGGTAAGGCGCCCGGCTCGGACCATCGCCGACACAGCGGATCGCTGGCCGGGCAGCTACCGTTTGACGGGGCACGTGGAACTGAGGAATGTCACCTTTGGCTACAACCCGCTTGGGCAACCTCTCATCGAAGACCTTTCCATAGTCGTGCAACCAGGGCAGCGAGTGGCGTTTGTGGGCGCCAGCGGCTCAGGCAAGTCCACCATCACCAAACTCATTGCCGGTCTTTACGAGCCGGCCTCGGGAGAAATCTTGTTTGATCATTACCCCCGCGCTTCGGTCCCGCGTGAGGTGCTTACGAATTCATTGGCAATGGTGGAACAGGATTTCTCGCTTTTCGAGGGTACTGTCTCCGACAACATTACGCTCTGGGACAATAGCATTCCGGCCGAATGGATCACTACGGCATGCCAGGACGCCCGGGTCCACGACGTCGTCACCGCTATGCCTGGCAGCTACGCCAGTCCGCTGCTCGAAGGTGCAGCCAACCTCAGCGGCGGCCAGAGGCAGAGGCTTGAACTGGCGCGCGCGCTCTCTCTGAATCCGTCCATTTTGATCCTGGACGAAGCCACCAGTGCCCTGGATGCAGAGACCGAATATTTAATTGATCAAAACTTGCGGGGTCGAGGCTGTACCTGCCTGATTGCTGCACACCGGCTCAGCACGGTTCGTGACTGCGACGAAATCATCGTGCTGGAGCGAGGCCGGGTAGTGGAGCGAGGCCGTCACGAAACTTTAATCCGGGCCCAGGGTGCATACGCACAATTGTTGGGCCAGGAGGGCCGGGCGGAGGCGGCGCTTTGAGTTCCAGAGTCCAAAAAGCTGACTCAAATCAGCCTGTGACTCTCACCGGCAATGACTCCATTGCCTTGCAGGGCAATGTGCCGGCCTGGCTCGTGAAATCCGGCGCACTCGACCTGTTCGCGGCGGAAACGGGAAACGTCGCGAACGGACGCCGGCGGTTTTTGTTCCGGGTTGGCGAGAACGAGATGCTGTTTGCTCCATCCGTCCACTTTGAGCGGGCACTCGTTGCCGTGCCCTCTGGTTTTGCGACGGCCCTCCCGGTGACGGACGAGGCCCTCGCGTCGCACCCTGACTGCGTTTTGGGAATCGAAACGTGGTTCGTGCAAATCGCCCGCCTGCTTGCCTCGTATCCGGTTCCTGAGCACGCGGTGCGTATGCCGCTTTCCGGCGACGGTAGAAACAACGCCACGGGCACGGCTTTTCATTGGACGGATCCGCAACCGGGTTGGGTTCGATTGGCCTCCGGCTCCGCGTCCATTGTGGGGCGTAGCAGGGAAATGGCCGCTGGATGTGTCTTTCCCATGGTGCCCGGTCTCTGGCTGAGTTCAACCTGTCCTGTCGCATTGGAGTGCATCAACCCGGAAACAGCCGCCCGCGAGCTGCGATTCAGCACCGTCCAGGTCCTCACCGATTTACTTCTCCGCGTGGCGGCCGAGATGGAGCAGCAACAGCGAATGCAAGCCCGGTTACGCGTTGAACAGCGGCAACAGCTCGAGCAGCGCATGACTGCTGCTGCTGTGGTTGAACTTTCCGGTATGAAAGAGCAGGCAGGCTCTTTACCGGAAGCACCTCTACTCGCGGCGGCGCGCATGGTTGCCCACAGTCTGGGGCTAGAAGTGCACGCACCAGTGAGTTCGAATGCAAGCGATCATCCCATCGCGGCAATCGCCCATGCATCTGGCTTTCGAACGCGCCGTGTCTTGTTAACGGCAGAATGGTGGCGCCGGGACAATGGCCCCTTGCTGGCGTTTACTGCCAAAGACCGGTCACCGGTCTCTCTTATTCCGCGGCGGCATGCAACTGGCGGCTTCAGTTACGAGCTGGTCGATCCGGCCAACGGTTCGGCGACGCGGCTGACTGGCGAAAACGCAGCCAGTCTCGATGCTGCAGCGTTCAGTTTCTACAGACGATTCGACGCCGGCTTTGCGTTCATCGATCTCGCCCGCTTTGCCCTTCGCCCCTACAAGCGCGATCTGTCGATGGTGATGTTTGCCAGCACCGCTGCCGGTTTGCTCGGAATGGCCGTTCCCGCAGCCACCTCGGTCTTATTTGGTCAGGCGATCCCGGACGTAGATCGGAATTGGGCTTGGCAAGTCATACTGGGGATGGCGGCTGCCTTATTGGGCATCGGCATGTTCAGTTTCGCCCAGTCGATTGCCATGGTGCGGATCCAAAGTGGAATGAGCATCGCGCTCCAGTGCGGCATCTGGGACCGCCTCTTAAGGCTCAGTCCTGCGTTTTTTCGCCGCTTCAGCGTGGGCGACCTATGGTTGCGAACCACCGGAGTCGACAGAATCCGGCGTCAACTCACGCTGGGAGCCCTTACCGGCATCTTCACCGGTATCGCCTCCCTCTTTAATATTGCGCTCATGTTTTACTACTCCGTGCCGCTTGGCGCGATCGCGTGCGTCGCGGGCCTGTTCATCCTGATGGCTACCGCCGCCGCAGCCAGAAAGCTTTACCGTCTGGAGTCAGCCGGGCAGAAACTGGAAGGATTTCTGTCCGGATTCGTGGTGCAGATCGTAAAATCCGTGGAGAAACTACAGGTTGCGGGAGCCGAACGGCGTGCCTTCACCCGCTGGGGAGTGGCTTACGCAGGCAAACGAAACATTGCCCTGGAAACCAGACGCCTCCGCGACCATATCCATCTGCTGAATACGGCTGTGCCGTGGGCTGCTACCGCGCTTACGCTAGCCTGGATTGTCCGGGGTTCCGGCGCACCGGTCATTCCCATCGGAACCTATCTCGCATTTGCCGCGTCATTCGGAACCTTCATGGCCGGCATGACGAATCTCAGCGAAATTGTTGTGGGACTGGACGTGGTCACAAGCTGGCAGCGTACAAAGCCGATTCTTCAAGAGGTCCCTGAGCTCCGGAAGAATAAGTCGGATCCTGGCCGGCTTTCCGGCCGGATTGAGTTCCAGCGCGTGAATTTTCGTTACGGCGCCGGTCCGCTGACCCTGGAGAACATCAATATACGGGTTGAACCAGGCGAATGCGTGGCGTTGGTTGGGCCCTCCGGAAGCGGCAAGTCGACGGTATTAAATCTGCTCTTGCAGTTCGAAGTGCCGACGTCGGGGGCTATATACATCGACGGCCAGGATCTGTCCAGTCTGGACATATCTGCGGTCCGGCGCCAATTCGGCGTGGTCAATCAGGACAGCAAGCTGATCTCCGAGTCGATCTTTGAGAATATCGTTTGTGGCAGCCTCTGCACATTGAACGATGCTTGGGAAGCGGCACGCACGGCGGCGATTGCGGACGACATCGAGGCTATGCCCATGGGGATGCACACGATTGTTTCTGAAGGTGGGACGAACCTGTCCGGAGGTCAGCGGCAGCGACTCCTCATCGCCCGCGCCTTGGTGAAAAAGCCGGCTGTGGTTATTCTAGACGAAGCCACCAGTGCGCTCGACAATCGAACGCAAGCCTCGGTCACCGAAAGTCTGACTCGGCTTAGCACAACGCGAATCATCGTAGCGCATCGGCTCAATACTATTCGAAACGCCGATAGAATCTATGTCATCGAAGCAGGCCGGGTCGTCCAGCACGGTACCTACCAGGAACTCTCAACCGCCTCCGGAGCGTTCTACGAGCTCGTAAAGAAACAGATGGTACGGTAGCTGCATACCTCATGAGAGCTGCATTTACGGGCGTCCCAGTTTGGTCGGCGCCCCCCGGTTCGCGGTGAGCGGGTCCGCCACCGTGAAGCCGCGATGAATACGGTAGTTAAAACCCCACGCGATATAGAATAGGCACGCTGTCGCGGCGACCAGAACAGCCATCAGGACATTCAGGAAAATGTTGGGCGAGGAATAACTGTCAGGCACAATCCCCGGGTCGATGATACTCAAGCGCTCACCTCGGTATCCCGTGCCCAAACGGACTTCCTGCACGCGCCGCTGTGCGAGTTCAAAAGAATTGCGAGCCGCTTCCCGATTCTCTTCGGCTACGTTGACTCTCACAGAGTGAGCGGCACTTCGACTCAATGAGTCGCTAGCCAGACCGGCCCAGACTTGCTCCGCCGTCTCAAATCTATTTTTGGCATCTTCAAGCCCTGTTTGCGCGTTCGTAATCAAATCACGTTCCGTTTCCGCGGCAGATAGACGGCTTAAATCAATGGTTCGCTGTGCCAGATGTAGTGCAAGGAACTGGGCTTTTCTGGGATCCGGCAGCGTGACAGCGATTTCCAATATCCGTGTGCTTCGGGGGATGTTGACTCTTAGAATGGAGCGCTTCAGCTCGCTCACCGGTTTTTCACTCCGTATATGGAACTGTTGGAGGGAGTCTAATAAGAGATGGTCGCTCAGAGCCAGCATCTCGTATGTCTTTAGAGACTCCAGGTACACGGGATTTATCGCCATGCGCTGGTCACTGCCGGCCGGCGGGTCAATCAAAATCCGCGCGGTGGCAGTGTAGCGGCGCGGCAACGCCATACTGACCCCCAGTGATAAACATGCGGTGATCGCACAGGTTACAACTAGAAATCCGACTCTCCGGCGAAGATGGTCAACGAATGCGAAGATGTCGAAACTTCTTGGCACTCCTACCCTCGCAGGCTAGTGTATCGCTGCTACTAAAAGTTGTTTGAAGTCGGAGTGTAAATCTTTTTTTGGCAATGTCGAATTTCTTACGATCGATTACGGTCCGATTTAGTACGGTGGACATTACTTCTGCGTTCTCCCGGTTTCGGGGGTCCGGACCGTGGCCCTGGCGCATTCGATGCGGCCGCCGCGCGCAGTGTTCTGCACGGAGCGCGGGGCCAAATAGTTAGCGCGCCAGCGCTGTCGCGCCGTTGTGCTCAGCGTGGGCGAATTGTGCGTTCTCGGTAGAGCCTTCAAGGGCAGTGGTCGAGGCCGTCCCACCCGACACCGCTTGCTGGAGAGCGTCAAAATAACCGGTACCGACGAAGCGCTGGTGTCGGACCGCCGAATAACCATGCTCACGGGCCTGTGCGAATTCCTGTTCTTGCAGGTTCGAATAGGCCGTCATGCCGGTTTTCGCATACTCTTGCGCCAATCCGAACATGCTGGAGTTCAGTGCGTGGAAGCCGGCCAATGTGACGAACTGGAATTTGTAGCCCATGGCACCAAGCTCGGCCTGGAAGCGCGCAATCGCCGGGTCATCCAATTTCGCTTTCCAGTGGAATGACGGGGAACAATTGTACGCGAGAAGCTTGCCGGGATAGCGTGCATGAATAGCTTCCGCAAACCGCCGCGCCTCTTTGATGTTGGGCTCTGAAGTCTCGCACCAAAGCATGTCGGCATAAGGAGCGTAAGCCAAACCGCGCGTGATGGCAGCATCTATACCCCCTCGAAACTGGAAAAAACCTTCGGAGGTACGGCGGCCGGTGATAAAGGGATCGTCGGCGCTATCGGCATCGCTAAGCAGAAGAGTGGCGCTATTGGCGTCAGTGCGGGCGATGAGAATGGTCGGCACACCCAGGATATCGGCCGCCAAACGCGCCGCGCTGAGTTTCTGAATGAACTCGGAGATTGGCACCACTACTTTGCCGCCCATATGGCCGCATTTCTTGGCCGACGCGAGCTGATCCTCGAAATGGACCGCGCTCGCGCCGGCGTCAATCATGGCCTTCATCAGCTCGAAGGCGTTCAGGGGACCTCCGAAGCCGGCCTCCGCATCGGCCACGATCGGCGCAAACCAATACGTCTCATCGCCGCCGTCGGCATGATGAATCTGGTCGGCGCGCTGCAGCGCATTGTTAATCGCGCGGGCCAGCGCAGGTACGCTGTTCGACGGATACAAACTCTGATCCGGATACATCTGCCCGGCGAGATTGGCATCCCCCGCTACTTGCCAGCCGCTAAGATAAATGGCTTTTAGCCCGGCCTGCACCTGTTGCACGGCCTGGTTGCCGGTAAGTGCGCCGAGCGCGGGAATGTAGCTTTCGGTGTGCAGCAGATTCCAGAGCCGCTCTGCACCCAGACGGGCTAGCGTGTATTCAACTTGAACAGTGCCGCGGAGCCGCACAACTTCCTCGGGCGAATAAGGACGCGCAATGCCCTTCCAACGGGGATCGGTTCGCCAATTGTGCAAAATCGCTTCTGATGGAGTCACGTACGTTGAGCCTTTCTTGATAAAACGGGGCGGGGTGTTGGCCCCGCCCATACAGGGTTATTTGCAGGAACGGACAAGTCCGGCCTTTGGTCATCAGTAGACCGCGAGACACTGCCGAATCCAAGTTCAGTGGGTCAAACCGGACCAGTCGTCCGGCCGGGCCTCTGCTGCGTGCCGTTCGAGGGCCGAAACGCTAGGATTCGCCTGAGGGCACAACCACGTATGTTTGCGACGAACACAAGGTTCAGGTTAGAGGACAGCTTCGAGGAGGCGGAGTCCAGGGTTCTCACTGGGCCGGCCTGCGCCTTCCTTACTAAGCTGGCCAGGACCTTCGAAGCTCGCCGGCAGGAACTGCTGGAAGCCAGGCGCGTGCGCCAGCGGGAAACCGATGCCGGCAAGTTGCCCGATTTTATGCCGGAAACGGCACACATACGCGGATCGATCTGGAAAGCTGCGTCAATTCCCCCTGCCTTGCTCGACCGTCGCGTAGAAATTACCGGGCCCGTAGATCGGAAAATGATCATCAACGCCATGAATTCGGGGGCCAACGTCTTCATGGCGGACTTTGAAGATTCCAACTCGCCCACGTGGGCCAATGTGATCGAAGGCCAGGTCAACCTGTTGGATGCAGTACGGCGAACGATCTCCTACCTCAGCCCGGAAGGAAAATCCTACAAGCTGTGCGACGCACCCGCAGTCTTGATGGTTCGCCCGCGTGGATGGCACCTCGATGAGAAGCATTTCACCGTGGACGGCCAACCCATTTCCGCGTCGCTGTTCGATTTCGGTTTGTTCTGGTTTCACAATGCGCAAGTGCAGGTGAAAAATTTTGACCGGCCGTGTTTCTATTTGCCTAAACTCGAGAGCCACCTGGAAGCTCGCCTCTGGAATGACGTCTTTGTCATGGCGCAAAAGGAACTGGGCATCCATCGTGGCACCATACGAGCCACCGTGCTCATCGAGACGATTTTCGCGGCATTCGAGATGGACGAAATTCTGTGGGAACTGCGGGAACATTGCGCAGGTCTAAACTGCGGGCGCTGGGACTACATCTTCAGCATGATCAAGAAATTCCGGAATCACGCCGATTTCGTTTTGCCCGACCGTGCCGAGATCACGATGGAACAGCACTTCCTGTCCTCATACGTGAATCTGCTGGTCCAGACATGCCACCGCCGCGGTGTCCATGCGATTGGCGGTATGGCTGCGCAGATCCCCATCAAAGGCGATGCCTTGGAGAATGAAACGGCCCTGAAGCGCGTGCGGCAGGACAAGCTGCGCGAAGTTTGGGCGGGACACGATGGCACCTGGGTCGCGCATCCCGGACTGGTTCCTCTGGCGCGAGAGGTTTTTGACACCTACATGCGCACGCCCAATCAGATCGACCGCAAAAGAGAGCCGGTTCGCGTGACGGCACGCGACCTGCTGGCTCTGCCGCACGGAGACGTTACGGAGGCCGGGCTCGCCCGGAATATCGACGTGGGGCTGCGATATCTGGCCGCATGGCTGCGCGGCAACGGATGCGTTCCCATATACAACCTGATGGAAGACGCAGCCACAGCCGAGATTTGCCGGGCTCAGGTCTGGCAATGGGTCAAGCATGGAGCGCGCCTTAGCGGCGGTCGGCGCGTGACGGCGGAGTTCGTCAAGGAAATCATGGAGCAGCAGCGCGCTCGGCTGAGCGCGCACGTTCCGGCTCGCGAACTTGTGCTGGCGTCCCAACTCTATGAGGAAATGATCCTCAGTCCGGAATTTCAAGACTTTCTCACCCTGCGCGCCTATGCGTGTCTGGACGGCAACGGCTCCACTCGGGTGGGGCTGGACAACCCGCTGCAATAGGAGCATACTCCGGTCATGGGCGCCAATATCGGACTGGCGCCTCTGATTAGCCGGCTACGCGAGGACTTAGCCCTACGTAGAATCGGTAGCGGGCTGCAGGCGCTGGAGACACATCGTTCGGCTCTGGCTGCGCTCGATCCAAAACAAGAGATCGCGGCTGAGATGGTCGGCCTTCTGGCCCAGTGGGTGGACATCGGGTTTGCGGGTCTCGATCTTTTGCGGGAACTGTTGTCTCGCTTTCCTAAACAATCCCGCGCCTGCCTCCGTCTCATGGACTACGTCCATTTGCGCATGGCGGAAGGGCTCGTTCTGATGCGCGAGGAGGAATTCGATCGCGCTATCGATCATTTGCAGTTGATCGAATCCATGGAAAATGAGATTCCCGACCTCGCGCTGCTGGCTGTTTCCAGCTTCTGGATGGGCCGCTGTTTCCGCAAAGAAGGTCGGTACGATGACGCCCTCGCATACACGATCAAGGGCCGGGACCGCGCACTTCTGCTCGGTTGTGAAAAGATGGCCGCCGTCATGCGCGTCATGGAGAGCTGGCTGTCGTTTCAGAAAGGCAAATTGAAGGAATCCGCCGCGATCCTGCGCGAAGCGGAGTCCGCCCTGGCGGATACGGACGATTTCGTTAGCCGGGGCAACATTCAGTCGGCTTATGGCCGCATCGCTCGGCGGCAGGGACGCTATGACCGCGCGCTGCAGCATTTCGAGTCGTCGCTTTTGGAATATAAGCGCAGTGATCCCTTGCACATTCACCTGGCGCGCGCGCTCGTCAATACTGCCTACGTCAAGCGGCTCATCGCGCTGCGAATGCAAAACGGCATTGACCAGAGGCTCGCTCACCGCCGCTCCGGCACAGCGGCGAACGGCGCCCTGGAGCACGTGCGTAGCGAACGGGCTCAGATCAGCCAGTGGCGCGCGGAGGCCATGGCCCATCTCTCCGAGGCGCTGAGCATCTACGAGCGGCACAATAATCACCGCGGGATTGGAAGTGTTCACATCAACTACAGCTATCTTTACCTGGACGAAGGCGATCTCGACCGCGCATTTAGCCAGGCTGCGGAAGCGTTCCGGCATGGCGAGGGGAAGCGCGATTCGATTCTCATGGCACGCTCGCGCATTCTCCAGTGCATGATCGAAAACGCGCGTCTGGACGAGCAGATCGACGAAGACCCGGAGCGGCGCCTCAGTATGGCCCACGATTTTGCGCACGACGCGGTGGAGTGCGCCAAACAGACGCAGAATCGGCGCCTGCTGGCACGTGCGCTCGTCTGGGAAGGGGTGACTCATTGCAATGCCAGCTCTCCCGATCGCGAGGCAGCGCGCCGCTGCTGCGATGCCGCCATCGCCCTGCTGCGTCCTGCCGGTCCGCTATACGGCTGGGAAGACCTGGAAGCGCTCAAGACCAGGCTCTCTCATTCGGGGGAGGTGGATTCGGCTTTGCTCGAGTGGTCGAAAGGCCTGACGCACGACAAGACCTTTCAACAAATCACGGAGGAGTTCGCCAATCTGCTCATCCCGCGCGTGTGGGAACGCGAAGGCCGAAAGATCTCGCGCGTGGCCACGCGGTTGAGTATCTCACCGAAAAAAGTGCGGCGGATTTTGCACGCGGCCGGGTTGGTGCGCGGCGAACCCGAGCGGGCGGCGCAGCGGTAAACAGAATCGCCCGGGGGCTCCCTTTCATTCTCAAGAACGATTACATCTGCCGTCCCGCCGCCGGGCCCAAAATAAGCTCGAACTGGGAAAAGTTTTTTTCCGTCGCGGATGGAAGCGGGGAATGGGACTTGCACCTCGATGTCCCCTTTGAGAATGCCTTCGCCATACCCACGACTCACGTGTACTCTCCCCGAGGCTGCGCGGAGCGGGGCTCCGAGCCGCAGCGCGGCGTCCCGTGCGATGACATTCGGGTAATAGATCCGGCGGTAGGGCAGGTCGGTTGACGGAATCCGTGGACCGGCTGAGAGAGAGGTCCAGAGAAACGCAATATCCGATTGCAGATACGCAAACGTGGCCTCGGCGCGCCACAAGAGCAGGCGAGGATCGGACGGCCGACCCCGGACGCCCGTAGTACACAGATCAATTGAGCGCCACCCGGTTCCGCGGCTGGAACGGCGACAGGAAAAAACCAACCGCGGAAATCGGGCGCCGAATCAAATTCATCTACACGGTGTAGCGGCCGGCATCGAGCACTGTCCGCGCGATCTGCCGGCTCAGTGCCACGGTATCGTTCGGATCCTGCTTGGCCAGGCGGCGGTGGATCGCCATCTGGGTGCGCAGCATGTCACCCTCGGCAACCGCGGCAATGACTTTGCGGGATGCAATTTCCACGCGCTCGAACGAATTCGAGGCGTAATAGCGCGTCATAGCGATCGCCTGCTTAGCGGCAGGTTCACCCTTGGTCGCGATCAGCTTCTCGGTCCGCAGCAGTGCGGATTCCGTTGCGTAGACCTCCATCACGCAATCGGCAATAGCTCCCATGAGCTCCTGCTGATCCGCAAGAGCCTGCATGTATTTCTGCGAAGCCGCGCCCGCCGCAAACAGAGCCATCTTCTTGGCATTGGCCAGAAGTTTGTGCTCGTGCGCCAGCGGACCCTGGAACTCGTCGGCCGATGCGCCCGGGGACATCACCTCGTCCATCAGCTTCTTGATCGCACCGAGCAGCGGCAATTGCCCCGACATGGCGCGTTTCATCAGAAATCCCGTGATGATCAGCCGGTTGATTTCGTTCGTCCCCTCGAAAATGCGATTGATGCGCGCATCGCGATAGGCGCGTTCTGCCGGATACTCTTCCACGTAGCCGTATCCCGCGTAAATCTGCACCACGTGATCTACAACCTTCGTGAGCATCTCCGACCCCCAGACCTTGAGGATCGAGCATTCGACAGCGTATTCCTCGATGCGCTTCTGAATCTCCTTGGAGTCGGCCTTCGGTGGCAACTCTGCGAGCGCCGCATCGATCATCCCGATGGTGCGATACACCAGCGACTCGCCGGCATAGATTCCAGCCGCGCTCTCCGCCAGTTTTTCCTGGATCAGGCCGAAATCGCTGATCGTCTTCCCGAATGCCTTGCGCTCCTTGGCGTACTGGATGCCGTTTTGCAGGCTGTTGCGTGCGCCGCCCACGCATGCCGCGCCCAGCTTGAAGCGACCGATGTTCAGAATGTTAAACGCGATGTGGTGGCCCTTGCCGATCTCCCCGAGCAGGTTCTCGACGGGAATTTTGCAGTCGGCCAGGATCAGCGGACAAGTGGATGAGCCGCGAATGCCCAGCTTATGCTCCTCCGCTCCCACCGAAAATCCCGGCGTGTTGCGTTCGATGATAAACGCCGAAAACTTCTCGCCATCCACTTTGGCGAAAACCGTGAAGACGTCTGCCATGCCGGCATTTGTGATCCACATCTTTTCGCCGTTCAGAACCCACTCTTTCCCATCCGGTGAGAGCACGGCGCGCGCGCGGCAATTCAAAGCGTCCGATCCGGAAGACGATTCCGAGAGCGCATACGCGGCAATCCATTCGCCCGTCGCCAGTTTAGGCAGGTATTTCTTCTTCTGCGCCTCGGTCCCATACCACACAATGGGCAGCGTGCCGATGCCCACATGCGCGCTGAACGCTACGGAGAAGCTGGCCAGCTTGCTGATGGACTCGGCGATTACCGCTGACGTCACTTTGCCCATCTCCAGCCCGCCGTACTCTTCGGGAACATCGACCCCCATCAGCCCGAGTTCGCCCGCTTTTTGCAGCAGCGGCTTGGTTACCGCAAAATTCTTCGCCTCGATCTGGTCCGCCGCCGGAATGACTTCTTTTTCGGTGAACTCGACCGCTGTCTTGGCAATTTGCCGTTGCTCTTCGGAGAGATCCTCGGGAGTGAACACTTCCTCCGGTTTTCGCTCTTCGACCAGAAAACTTCCGCCCTTTACCGGTTTAACGGCTACCGGCGCCTGCGTTGTCGCCATTTGAGACACCTCGTTGTTTAATTCAGATTCTCAAAGATACCGGCGGCCCCCATGCCGCCGCCTACGCACATCGTCACCATGCCGTACTTCGCATGACGGCGGTGCATTTCCTGGAGCAGGCTGGCTGTCAGTTTCGCGCCTGTGCAGCCTAGCGGATGCCCCAGAGCAATTGCGCCCCCATTCACGTTCACCTTTGCTGTGTCCAGTCCCAGCAGCTTGATCACGGCCAGCGACTGCGCGGCGAACGCCTCGTTCAGCTCAATCAGGTCGATCTGGTCGAGCGTCAGCCCCGCGAGCTTCAACGCTTTTGGAATCGCGTAGACCGGCCCCACGCCCATTTCTTCCGGCAGGCAGCCCGCGTAAGAATACGCCACGAACCGCGCCAGCGGCCTGATCCCCAGTTCCTTCGCGTGCACGTTCGACATGACCACCGCGGCGGCTGCCCCGTCCGAGGTTTGCGACGAGTTCCCGGCCGTCACAATTCCCTTCGCGTGGAACGCCGGCTTGAGCTTCGCCAGCGCCTCGAGTGACGTATCGGCGCGCGGGCCTTCATCGGTCTTGAATTCGATTTCCGTCCTCTTCAGTTTGCTCTTTCCATTCGGCGCGGCGAATGCCACCGGCACGGGCACAATTTCCGCTTCGAACCTGCCCGCCGCCTGCGCCGCTAGCGCCTTCTGGTGGCTGGCGAGCGCAAACTCATCCGCGGTCTCGCGCGCAATTGCGTAGTGCCGCGCTACGCGCTCCGCGGTTAAACCCATGCCCAGATACGAATCCGGATAGTGCTCCCCCAGCCACGGATTGATCGATATTTTGTTGCCGCCCATCGGCACAAGCGACATGGACTCCGTGCCGCCCGCCACAATGACCTCTGCTCCGCCGGAACGTATTCGCTCCGCCGCCAGCGCAATCGCCTGAAGCCCCGAGGCACAGAAGCGATTGATCGTCATGGCCGCCGACTCGATCGGCACTCCCGCGCGCAGCGACGCGATGCGTGCCACGTTCATGCCCTGTTCGCCTTCCGGCATCGCGCAGCCGATGATCACGTCCTCTACTTCTTTCGCGTCCAGATTGCCTACGCGCGCTAGCGCCCCCCGAATCGCGATCGCCGCCAGATCATCCGGCCGCGTCGCGCGCAGCGTTCCCTTCGGAGCCTTGCCTACGGCCGTTCGTACCGCACTGACAATCACTGCGTCTTTCATGGCTCAATTCCTCAACGGCTTTCCGGTCTTGAGCGTGTGCCCAATCCGCTCCTGCGTTCTCTTCTCGCCGCATAGCGAGAGAAACGCCTCGCGCTCTAGATCCAGCAGATATTGTTCGCTCACCAGCGTCCCCGGCGTGACCGCGCCGCCGCACAATACATTCGCCACCCAGTTCGCCACCTTCACGTCGTGGTCGCTGATGTATTCGCCCTCGCGCATCATGTGCACGCCCATCTTCAGCGCTGCCAGCACATTCTCGCCCGGCGCCGGTATATCTTCGCGCGGCACCGGTGCCGCATATCCTGCCAGGGCTTTCGTCAATGCCGATTCTTTGGCATCGCTTACCAGCCGCTCGCGGTTCATGGTGATACGATCGCCCGGCGTTAAAAATCCCAGGCGGCGCGCCTCGGCGGCCGACGTCGACACCTTGGCCATCGCCACCGTTTCAAATACGCGCCGCAGCGCGTTCATCAGTTCCACCGATTCCGCGCGTGCATTGCCGGATACAGCTGCTGCCGCATCCACCGCGTGCAGCGTCATCTCCTTGCAGCCGCCGCCTCCGGGCACGAGGCCGACGCCCGTCTCCACAAGCCCGATATACAACTCTGCGTATGCTTCCCGTTTCGACGCGTGCAGGGCCATTTCTGCACCGCCGCCCAGGCACATCCCGAACGGCGCAACCACCACTGGCCGTGGGCAGAACTTGATCGCGGCGTTCATCTTCTGGAATCCCTGAATCGCGCGGTCGATCTCCTCCCACTCGCCTTCCTGAATCGCGAGGAGGAGCTGCATCAGGTTCGCCCCAACCGAAAAATTCTCGGCATCCCCGCTGATGACAAATGCTTCGAAGTTCCGCACCGGTTCGCCGTCGGATCGTAGCGCCTCGGTGACCAGGCGCACGATGTCCTCGCCGATGGCATTCTTCTTCGAATGCAATTCCAGACACGCCACCCCATCACCCAGGTCCACCAGCGAGACGCCTGGATTCTGTTTCACCACGCCGTGTGACGCGCGGAAATTCGCCACGCGCGCGATACCTTCCGGCTCGACGATTTTCTTGTATTTGGCCGCTCCCAGGTCAAAACACTCGCGGCCGTGGTTTTCGTACCAGGTCGACGCGTCCATCGAGAGCAGGCGGTCCACATTCGCGCTCACCGGCTCTCCCGCCGCGCGCATGCGCGCCACCGTCTGCGCCACCCCCGCCGCATCCCAAAGTTGAAACGGCCCCATCTCCCAGTTGAAGCCCGCGCGCATGGCCCGGTCCACACTGGCCACATCGTCGGCGATCTCCGGCAGACAATCGGCCGCATAATTCCACAAAGCGCTCAACAGGCGCCAGTGAAAGCGCGCGCCTTTATCTTTCTTCGCGTCTCCCGCCAGCAGTTGCGTCAGCCGCTCCGGCAACCGCTCCGAATTTGCAGCCAGTTCCAGCGTGGGAAATTTCGGCCGCACCGCCGGCTTGTATTCCACGGTCTTCCAATCCAGCACCATCCGGACGTCGTTGCCTTCGCCGTCTTTCTCTTTCTTATAGAAGCCCTGCTTGGTCTTGTCGCCCAGCCAGCGCCGCTCGAGCATGGTCTGCGCGAAAACCGGCAGCGTCAGCCGCTCGCCTGCGCTCGAGAGCGGGAAGTTCTGCGCCACGTTTACCAGCACGTCCAGACCCACCAGGTCCGCCAGCCGGAATGTGCCCGTCCGCGGCCAGCCGATTGCGCCCCCGGTCAGCGCATCCACTTCTTCGATCGTCAGATCTTCCGCCTGCATCAGCCGGACGGCCTCCAGCATGATGAAAACACCGATGCGGTTCGCAATGAAATTCGGCGTGTCCCGCGCGAAAACTACTTCCTTGCCCAGTTGCTGATCGCAGAAATGAGCAATCGCCGCTACCGCGCTGGGGTCCGTCTTGGGCGTGGTTACGATCTCCACCAGCCGCATATAGCGCGGCGGATTGAAAAAGTGCGCTCCGAACCAGCGGTGGCGGAAACGTTCCGGTAACTTGGCTGCGATCGTTCCCACCGGCAGCCCGCTGGTGTTTGTCGTCAGGATAACGTCCGGCTTCAGGTGGTGCGTCACCTTCTCGAGCAACGATTGTTTGATCTCGAGATTCTCGCTCACCGCCTCGATCACCCAGTCGCAATCGCGCAGCAAATGCAGGTCGTCCTCGAAGTTTCCCGTCGTCACTCGCGCCGCCAGCGCTACATCGTAAAACGCCGCGGGCTTCGCTTTCTTCAATCCCTCCAGCGCTTGCGCGGCAATTGCGCCCCGTGCCCCTTGCCGGGCCGGAATGTCCAATAAGACAACCGGCAGACCCGCATTGGCCAGATGCGCGGCGATGCGCGATCCCATAGTGCCTGCACCCAGCACTGCCGCCTTTCGGATGAGTATCGAGCGTAGACGCTGCGGCGATCGCGGCGCCGCCGGCTCCATCACACCACTTGCAGTCATGACACCGCTCCTGTTTCGCCTTTCGGCATCTTGCGTGCCCCGTTCGGCTCCATGGCCTCCCGCTTTCGTCTCGCTGACAATCCGTGCGTCAGCATCCGCGCAAATTGCCTGGCAATTTCCTCGGGTGCGAGCGGCCCGTCCGGCCTGTACCACATGCAAATCCAGTTGACCGCGCCAGCCGTGGAAAATGCCGCCATCCGGGGATCGCACGGCGTGATTGAGCCGTCTTCGATTCCTTCCTGAATGAAGGTCCGCAGCCGCCAGTCGATGTTTCGTTTGCAAGCGCGCACCTCCGCGCGCGCCTTCGGCGACAGGTCCGCTTCATCCAGCCGCATCACGCACCGGCCGAAGTCCACCGTCATCAAATTGGCGTATTCGTAAACGAAGGCTTCCACTTTTTCCAGGCCCGTGCCGCCTTGATCCGCAATTTGGCCGAGCTTATTTAGGATCAGCCCCGTACCCCACCTGTAGCACTCCAGCAGAATTTCTTCCTTGTTGCTGAAGTAGTGATACAGGGCCGGCTTGGTGATGTTCAGCCGGTCCGCCACGTCGTTCATCAAAGTCCGGCCGTAACCCTTTTCCAGAAACAACTGCGCTGCGGTTTGCAGAATCGCCTCCCGCTTGGTCGCTGGATCACGTCGCCGGTTCGCGAACACTTTCCGGTGCGGCATGGCCGCTGTGGCGTTTTTCGGCATGTACGGAAGGTCACGCGGCCCGTTGACACTCGCCCCGCGTTGATGATATCTTACCCACGGGTAAGATAAAAAGCAAGAGAGGCGTTGCATGCTGGATGACGATCTTCCCCTCCAGTGCATGTACCGCTGGGAACGCGAGCGCGCTGAGCGCATCTTCCTTACTCAACCGTTCGGCGGCGGTAACGTGCGCGATTGGACCTGGCGCCAGGCGGCCCACGAGGTCCGGCGTATAGCCAGGTACTTACAGTCACAGGGATGGGAGCCGGGCGCGCGCGTCGCAATTCTATCCCGCAACTGCGCCTGGTGGGTGCTGGCCGACCTTGCCGTCTGGATGGCCGGCTACGTGACCGTTCCCGTCTACCCGTCGCTCAAACCACAGTCTGTTCGCCAGATTCTCGAGCACAGCGGAGCGCGTGCCTGCTTCGCCGGGCCAACCGATGAGAAGGAATCCGTGAGCGCCGGTATTCCGGAGGGCATGCTCACCATCCGTTTCCCGAACGTGCCCGCTAACGGCGGCATGAGATGGGAGAAAGCGCTCGAAGCTTCTGAGCCTCTCGAAGGAAATCCCACTCGACCTGCAGGCGATCTCGCCACCATCATCTATACGTCCGGCACAACCGGAACTCCCAAAGGCGTGATGCACAGTTTCGCCGCGTTCGCTTACGATGGAAAGAAGCTCGCCGCACTGCTGGGCGCCACCAGCGATCAGCGCGCCCTCTCTTACCTTCCGCTCGCGCACATTGTCGAGCGCGCCGGCTTGGAATTCCCCGCTCTCCAGCTTGGCTCGCGCCTGTTTTTTACCGAAGGAATTGAAACGTTCCTCGCCGATCTCCATCGCGCGCGGCCCACCCTGTTCCTCTCCGTGCCCCGGCTGCTCCTCAAATTCCAGCAGGGGGTTTTCGAAAAGGTCCCCAAGGAAAAGCTGGATAAGCTCCTGCGGCTCCCGATTATCGACCGTTACACCAAGCGCCGCATCCTCCGTCAGCTCGGGTTGAATACCGTCATTCATGCCGCGTGCGGCGCCGCACCGTTGCCGACCGAAATCCTGCTCTGGTACCGCAACCTGGGTCTCGACTTGGCTGAAGGCTACGGCATGACCGAGACCCTGATTACGCATCTTCCTGCTCCCGGCCACGTCCGCCCCGGTTACGTCGGGGCCGCGCTCGAAGGTGTCGACCTCAAAGTAGGAGCCGGAAATGAACTGCTGGTCAAAAGCCCCATGAACATGCTGGGTTATTTCAACGATCCGCAGGCTACTCGCGATGCCTTCACACCGGACGGCTTCTTCCGTACCGGCGATGTCGTGCAGCTCGACCCCGACGGGCAGCTCAAAATCATCGGACGCTTGAAGGAGCAGTTCAAAACCAGCAAAGGAAAGTTCGTCGTTCCTGCTCCCATCGAAAGCAAATTGATGGCGCATCCCGATGTCGAAGCCTGCTGCTTGATGGGATCCGGTTATTCCAGCCCGTTCGCCGTGGTTTTGCTGTCTGCTGACGCGCGCCGCCGGTGCACTACGCGGGATGCCTGGAAAGCCGTGGAGCTCTCCTTACGCTCGCGGCTCGAGCAGATCAATGCGCAGCTCGACCCTCACGAGCGCGTCCAGTTTCTCGCAGTGGCGGATGGCCCCTGGACCGTAGGAAACGGCCTCATGACGCCAACGCTCAAGATCAAGCGTACGGTTCTCGAAAATCAATACCAGACATTCGTGGAAAACTGGCAGAGAACCAATAGTCCTGTAGTCTGGGAATCTCCGCCGCCGCTGTCGACTCCCGCCGGTACGTAGTCGCCGCCAGCCCCCCAGCAGGCTCATTGGCGCATCCGTTTGCCCCGTTGCCGGTGTGCTTGAGCTTCGGCAAGACCGTCGCCGGCGCTCACCCGTGCTGCGAGTTCAAAGAACAGAAGACAACAACAAGCCGCCCCGTTTCATTCGCGCCGCCCCGTCGGTTTGGTTCCTGCTTTCTTCCTCGTGGGCTTCTTTCGCTTTCCGCTGCCGGTCCCTTCGAGCCGCGCTTCCAACTCGGCCACGCGCCGCCGCAGTTCTTCCGCCTCATTCGACGCCCCCCCGGCTGCCGGTGGGAAAGGCTGCGCGCCGATCAGGCCGCGCACGAACTCGAGCGGGCTGGAAACCACGCTTTTGGCTTCGGCAAAGCGCGTGCGTACCGAGGTCTGCGCCTTCTGGTAAAGATCCAGCGTGCTGTTCAAATACCAGGAAAGAAATTCGTGCGTGGCCTGATCCGACGCCTGCACGAGCTGGCGCAGCAACTGCAGCGGCAGCGCGGTTTCACGTTCCCGCGCGTCCTCCATCACGATTTGGGTAAGGACAACCGCCGTGAGATCTTTTCCCGTGCGGGCGTCCTGCACCTGCACGTCAATCCCCTCGCGCACCATCGCCGCGATGTCTTCGAGCTTCACGTAGCGGCTGGCGCTGGCGTCGTACAGGCGCCGGTCGCTGTATTTTTTGATGATTACATTGGGCTTGTGCATGGAACTCGCCTAATCATGATAATAAGTTCCGAAATACCTTGACTGCTGGGCCGTCCCCCTCGTATACTCATTGCGGATACTGCAATGCAGTATAACACCGAGGCAAAGAAGGAGAACATCATGGCTGCAACTGCTCAAGCCTCCTCGCCCGCGGCCTGGCTGGCGAGTTGGGCTCGTCAAGGCGTCGAAAGCTTCGTCGCCGCTCAAAAAATCCTGCTGGATCTGACGGCGCACGAAAATGCTCTCATCGTCGGGGCAATCCGGGAGCGTCTGAGCAAGCCGGGCGCCGGACCGGGCGCCGCGGTTTTGCATTTCGCCGATAAGGGTGTGGAGAATCTCACCGCAGCCGGCAAAATCCTGCTGGACCTGGCCGCTGGCGAAGCCGGCTTGGTCGCCGACAGCGTGAAAGAGGGCGTTCAGCTTTCCGCCGTAAGCACCGTCGCCGACGTGATCCGGCATCGTGTCGATTCGCTCGTTGACATGGAGAAAAAACTGCTCGATGCCCTCGCCGAACAGACCCACGCCGCCGCTTCGTCTTTTGAAGAAGGTAATGGTCTGATGGCTGCCACCCACTTCGCGGAACTGGCGCGCCGCGGAATCGTAGAATTCGTCGATACCGAGAAGAAGTTTCTGGATATGGCTGTCGAAGAGGTGACGGCCAAACAGCCAGAGAGCCGCAAAACACCTCGTGAACGGTCGAAAGTCTTGACCGGGCTCGCGAAAGACGGCGTCGAAAAGTACATCGATGCCCAGAAAAAGCTGCTCAATTTAGCAATCCACGAAATGGAGTCCAGCGGTAAGGCGGCTCACGCAGAGGGAACCGAGGAGGCGAAGACTTCCATTGCCGAACTGACCCAAAAGAGCATGGAAAACTTCGTGGCGGCGCAAAAATCCTTGATGGACATCGCCGTGAAGCCGATGCGGGGCGCTGCCCCTGAAACCCGGGCCAAAGCTACGCGAAGACCTAAGCGCAAAACGGCTTAGCTCCTCCGCAACATTGTGCCGCCTGGCGGTGCGTGGCGTTCCCGCCAGGTCATAGCGGCCGCTAAGGGTGCGGTTTCCGGCCGCATCTCCCCCAACGCCGACCCCTTCGCGCGGCGCCATAAGGGGTCGGCGGCGGCCGGCTTGCGCCCCCAAGCCACATTTGTGTCACAGCAGTTCCTCCGATAAACTAATCACCCATGAGGCCACGTCGCCGGCGCGCCCTCCGCCACGATCATCAGCCTGTTTCGCTACCGATCTGGCAGGAATTGCTCGTCGGAGTCGAAATGGCCTTTCTTCGTATCTCTCCGGTCTTTTGGGGATATGCGGTTCCGCCAGGCGATGGCTCCGCCGTTGTTGTGGTTCCCGGTTTTCTCGGCAGCGATTTCTACCTCACGCAATTCCGTAACTGGCTGAAACGCATCGGCTACGAGCCGTACTTTTCCCGTATTGGAATGAACGCTGACTGTCCCAACCTCATCATCAGCCGTCGGTTGAAGGAAGCCATTGACACCGCCTACTTCGATACCCGCCGCAAAGTTCACCTGATCGGTCACAGCCTCGGCGGGAGTATCGCCCGCTCAATAGCTTCGCAGAATCCTGATCGCATCGCTTCCGTGATTACGCTCGCCGCGCCCATCAACGGTATCTCGGCCCATAGTTCCGTGCTGAAAACTGCTCAACTGGTCAGGCAGCAGATTTTGGACCGGCACGGCAGCGGCGTGCTGCCAGATTGCTACACGGCACAATGTACTTGTAACTTCATCGAATCGTTGAATCGCAAGTTTCCGAAGTCCGTGCGTCAGACGGCAATTTACACCAAAACCGACGGTATTCTCGATTGGCGCAGCTGCCTGACCGGCGACCCCCAAGTCGACTGCGAGGTCTCGGCCACCCATATTGGATTGGTGTTTAGCCCTCTTGTCTATGAGCTGGTGGCGCGTCGTCTGGCCGGGCAATAATTGCTAGATCGGCAGACGCCGAAGCAGTTTCAGCAGACGCATCAATAGTTTAGAAAAAGTACCCCAGCTCCACCCGCGCGGTGGTACGACTGGATACCGCTGGATTGAAATGGTTTGCGGCTCCGTGAACTTAAGAATGCCTTCCGCCCCGTGGCGGCGTCCGATTCCTGATTCCTTTACGCCACCAATGGGGGAATCAACGGAACCCCAGGCAGCCTGATAAGCGTCGTTGATGTTCACACTGCCTGCGCGAACCATCTTCGCTAGCTCGAGCGCACGTCTCGAGTTACGGCTCCATATTGAGGCGTTCAACCCGTAACTCGTAGCATTTGCTCGCTCGACCGCCTCGGGTTCGGTGGAAAATCGATAGAGAGAAACCAACGGCCCGAACGTCTCCTCGCCGAAAACCTTCATTTTCTCAGTCACATCTGCCAGAATTGTCGGCTCATAAAACAGAGGACCTAACTCGGGTCTTGGACGCCCGCCGGCGAGCAGGGTCGCTCCTTTGTCTAGAGCATCTTGTACGTGTTCCTGAACCTTAGCGAGCTGGCGCGGGCTGGTCAACGAGCCGAAGTCCACACTGAAATCGAAGGCCGCACCTATCTTAAGGGCGGCCGCCTTGGCCGCAAAACGGTGAGCGAACTCGTCGAACACGGAGTCATGAACGTAGATTCTTTCGATTGATACACATAGCTGCCCGGCGGCAGTGAAGCAGCCGCGAATCGCGCCGTCCACCGCGGAATTGAGGTCCGCGTCCTGGCAGACAATGATTGGATTTTTTCCACCAAGTTCGAGTGAGCAGCCGATCAGGCGGGCTGCCGCGCGGCCGGCTACTAGCTTTCCAGTATTGGTGCTGCCGGTGAACATCAGAAAATCGACACGCTCAGCCAATGCTGGACCGATGACCGAGCCTTCGCCTATGACCACCGGGAAGACGTCGGCGGGAAGACCGGCTTCACGCAGGAGACTAACCGCCCACAATGCCGTGAAGCTGGTTTGGCGGTCCGGCTTCAGAACGGCGGCATTTCCCGCCATGAGCGCTGGTACCGCATCAGTAATGGAAAGGGTAAGCGGGTAGTTCCACGGGACGATAAAACCGGCGACACCGACCGGCGAATGGAACTCCCACGTACTGGTAAGGAAGGGAAAAGCGCCTTTCCGTCTTCGCGGGCGGAGAACCTTTTCGGCTTGCCGGGCGTAGTACCGGGACACCAGGGCGGTGTCGAGAACCTCTTCGAGCGCGTGGCACCGTGCTTTTCCAGTCTCTAACTGGATCAGGTCCAGCACTTCCTCGTACCGCTCGATCAGAAGGTCGTAAAAGCGGAGAAAGATTCGGCGGCGTTCGGAGAAGGAACGTGCGGCCCACGCGGCTTGAGCCGCGCGGGCTTTTTGCACGGCCAGTTCGACATCGGCATCACGGGCGACGGCAAGCGTACCCAGGACGGCTCCGGAGTAAGGGGCGACAGCATCCATCGTGTCGTGCAGTCCAGGGGCCAGGCAAGCGTGACCAGCGAGCCCAGACAATGCTCCGAGTGAAATGTGCAACGGGCTCAGTTCCGAAGCGGCCACGGGCACGGTTTTCATTGACATGGCTCCTGATCCATCCTACTCTGATATTGGATTATCAGATCCTAAATGAAATATTTACTGCGCCCGGTGTTGCGGCTTCGTTGGGGGAGCGTGCTATGGAAATGCCTGCAATGCCCGGATCTTCCGGCTGCCGTCTATCCGCAACCGACGCGGGGTTTCTTTATCTCGAAAGAAAAGAAATTCCTCTTCATATGGCGGCCGTTGCCGTTTTTGACGGCCCCATCGATTTTGAAGAGTTTGTCGCCAGCGTCGATTCCAAGCTACCGCTGATTCCCCGTTACCGGCAAGTCGTCCGGATGCCCTCGTACAACATGGGATACCCGACGTGGGAGGACGACCCGCATTTCGATATCCGGAGGCACATTTTCCGAGTAGAGGTTGATCCTCCGGGGGGCCAAGCAGAGTTGGAGGCGCTGGCGGGACGCGTGTTGACTCCGTTAATGGACCGGAGCAAGCCCCTCTGGGACTACCACGTGGTTGAGGGGCTGAGAGACGGCCGCGGCGCGCTCATCGCACGGCTGCATCATTCCATGGCGGACGGGATTTCGGGTGCTTCCCTTCTGCGCCTGATACTCGGGCCAGGGGAAGGCAACGAGCCGGAGCCCGTTAGCCCGGCCGAGCCATCTGTGCCCAAAGCGCCCGCTGCGACTCCTTCGCTCGCGGGAGCAGTCGCGAGCGCAATAGAAACTTCGCTCCAAGGCTTGATGGCGGCACAGCAAGCCCTGCTGAACCTGACGGAAACGCTATTGGGCCAGGGCGCGAGCAGCAGCATGAACACCGCGGTGGAATTGCTCTCCGAGTTTGCGAGGTCGGTGGAGCGGCTGCCGTTCAACAAGCCCTGTGGCGGGGAGCGGAAGTTTTGCTGCGCGGAACTGGAGCTTTCCGATGTGCTGGCGGTGAGGCACGCAGCGGGCGGCACGGTGAATGACGTGATTCTGACGGTGTTAACGCGAGCGCTGGCCCGCTACGTGAAGCTGCACGGCGAGACGGTGACGAACCGGTTGGTGCGAGTGGTTTGCCCGGTTAACTTGCGGCAGGTCGATCCCCATGGAGGAACGGGCAACGAGATCTCGTTCCTTCCGGTCGCTCTGCCGATGGACGTACCGCAACCGCTGGAGATGCTGCATGCGGTTTCCACCAGGACGGAGGCGATGAAGCGCCTGCGCGCGGCGGATATGGTAGGGCTGGCGGCCGCATGTATTGCCGCTGCGCCGCCGGTGCTGCAGGAGTTGTTCTGGAAAGGGATTTCGCAGGTAACGCTTCCCCTACCCCTGTTCAACATCATCTGCACCAATGTCGGCGGTCTCTCGGCGGTACCGCTGTTTGCGACGGGACGGCGCATGATTGCCTGCTATCCGCAGGTGCCGACCGGATACGAGATGGGAATCGGATGCGCGGTGCATAGCTACGCGGGCAAGCTTTTCTTCGGGCTCATTGCGGATTCACAGGCAGCGCCGGACGTCGGGCGTCTGCGCGATTTCCTGTATGTAGCGTTTCGTGAATTGTGTGCGGCGTCAGGGGTTAAGAGAACGCGTCAGACGCGGACCCGCAGGCCGCGAGAAAAGAAGACCAGTTCCGAGGAACTGAAAACCGCTCCCATGGAGCCGGCTGTAGCGGACGCGGCTCCTGCGCCTGTGGTCAGGTATGAGGCAGTTGCGTAGTGAGCCGTACGGTGTCGGAGAGTTGCAGGTACTGAAAGGTGGATAGAACGATGCCAGAAAGTGGCGCCAGCATTAGTGAAGATCGGATGAATTACCTGGAGGGACTCGTCAGTCAAGCCAGAGCCGCGGCGGCGGTTTTTGTCCAGTACACGCAGGAGGACGTGGACCGCATCGTGAAGCAAATGGCGATTGCGGGGATGCGAGAGGCGCAGCACCTGGCCCGCCTGGCGGTAGAGGAAACCAAGATCGGCGTCCTGGAAGACAAAGCCATCAAAAACATGGTGGCGACGGAGTTCGTGTATAACTACGTCAAAGATAAACGCACGGCGGGGGTCATTCGCGAATATCCGGAGCGCGGCCTGGCGGAGGTGGCGGAACCCATCGGCGTCATCTTTTCGCTCACACCGATCACGAACCCGACCTCCACCGTGCTCTTCAAGTGCATCATGGCCGTCAAGACACGCAATGCCGTGATCTTCGGGCCGCATCCGCTGGCAGCGCGGTGCTGCCGCGAGGCAGTGAGGATCATGTATGAAACAGCACTAAAATGCGGCGCGCCTGAAGGCATTTTCACGTGCGTGGAAACGCCCACGCTGGCCGACAACGGGTTCCTGATGCGCCACAAGGACGTGGCGTTGATTGATGCCACCGGCGGTCGCGGCGTGGTGAAAGCCGCCTACAGTTCCGGGAAACCGGCATTGGGCGTAGGCGCCGGCAACACACCGGTGTATCTGGAAAAGACCGCCGATTTGGACATGGCGGTGGTGGACATCATCACATCCAAGACCTTCGACAACGGAACGATTTGCGCTTCCGAGCAAACGGTGGTGATCGATGACGAGATTTACGACCGGGTACTCGGCAAGTTCACGGAACTGGGCGCACACATTTGCAGCGAGAAAGAGGCCGCGCACTTGGGGCGCATGCTGGTGGACCCCGTAAAGGGAATGGCGCAGCCGATGGCTACCGGACAGAGGGCGGTGGATATTGCGCGCGTGGTCGGGCTCTCCGTGAAGCCGAACACCAAGCTTCTGATCGCACCCATTCAGGGCGTCGGTCCGGACCATCCGCTGTCGGTGGAGAAGCTATTTCCGGTGTTGGCCGTATATCGAGCGAAATCGCCGGACGAGGCGCTCAAGGTCTGCGTGGACGTGAATCACTTCGGAGGGCTGGGACATACCTCTGTGGTCTTTTCCCGCAACGACGAGATCGTCAGCCGATTCGCAGAGGCCATCAACACCGGGAGAATTATCGTCAATTCGCCAGGTTCGGTCGGGGCGATCGGCGGCGTGTACAACGACATGGTGCCGACGTTCTCGTTCGGATGCGGCACGGCAGGCGGCAACAGCACCACCGATAACGTCAACGTCTATCACTACCTCAACATCAAGCGTGTAGCGAGGAGGATGCAAGCGCCTATGTGGTTTCGGGTTCCGAACCAGATTTACTTCAACAGGAACGCGGTGCAGTATGTGCGCCAGTTCCCGTCACGCTCCACCGTGATTGTAACCAGTGCACTGCTGGAACGGATTGGGCACGCCGAGATCGTGCGGCGTTCTCTCGCGGAGGGCACACTGGTTCACGTCCTGGCAATTCCGGATGCGGAACCGGAGCCGCCGGTAATCACGCGGGGGGTGGAGGCGCTCCAGTCTTATCAGGCCGACCAGATCGTGGCGCTGGGCGGCGGAAGCGTGATTGACGCTGCGAAGATCATGAAGCTGCAGTACGAAGCGCCGGACGCCAATCTCGAGGAACTGGGCGCTCCTTTCCTGGATATTCGCAAGCGCATCGTACAGTATCCGGCTGAGAAAAAAGCTCTGGCAAGGTTGATTGCCATCCCGACCACGAGCGGAACGGGCAGCGAAGTGACTCCATTTGCCGTTCTATTCGACAAAGAGCGTGGACGCAAGGTGACGCTGGCGGATTACTCGCTGAGCCCTGACGTGGCGATCGTAGATCCGCAGTTCGTCATGACGATGCCGAAAAGCCTCACGGCGGATACAGGAATCGACTGCCTGACGCATGCGCTCGAGGCAGCGGTCTCGGTTTACGGCTCGGCTTACACCGATGCCAATGCCATGCAGGCCATCCAACTGGTGTTTCGGTATTTGCCGGCGGCCTATGAGCATCCCAACGACGAAGAAGCTCGCACCATGATGCATAATGCAGCCTGTATCGCGGCGCTGGCATTTTCGAACGCGTCGGTGGGAGTGAACCATGCGCTGGCGCATGCGTTTGGAGCGAGATTCGGCGTGCCCCACGGGCGAGCCATTGCTCTGATGCTGCCGCACGTGATGGCCTACAACGCGGCAGTGCCCAGCAAGTTCATGCCCTCACCGCATCAGAAAGCATACGCAGCGCACAAGAAATACGCGAGGATCGCCGAACTGCTCGAATTGGGCGGTGAGACGGTGGAAGAGAAGGTTAAAAACCTGGTGGCAGCCACGGAACGGCTCCTGGACCGGCTGGAGATGCCGCGCTCCATCGCCGCACTGGGCATCTCGAAAGAAGCATTCGAGCGTGCGGTACCGGAGCTGGTGCAGATAGCCTTCGAGGATCCTTCGTGGCGGCCAACCAACCCGCGCATGCCGCTTATGAATGAAATGGCGGAACTGCTGTGGAGCGCCTATCACGGGCGAAGCGCAGCAAATCCGCCCGGCGCTACGGAACGGCCAGTATCGAGGGATGGTGCATATGCCAATGAATACAGTGTTACTTAGTATCGACGGATCACGCGTTGCAGGCAGCCTTCGCGAGATATTGGACAAGTTGGAAGGCGCCGAGGGCGAACTGGTGGTGGATTTTTCGCAGGTGCATCGCGTCGACTCGGCCGATGTCCAGGCTCTCGAGGCGCTGGCGGTAACGGCCGGCGCGAAATCCGTGAAAGTTCTGTTGTGCGGCGTCAGCGGAGACGTCTATAAAACGCTGAAACTTGCCAAGTTGGCGTCCTGTTTCGGTTTCGTGCGTTAGTCCGGGGTGGACAACCGGGCCGGTTTGACCTAGCAGTCTCGCAATCCTCGCGCGCCGGCCGTACCATGAAGTCCGGTACTGAACTATGCGACCCAAACCGACCCAGAGACAACCGCGCCATCCGCCTTCTAAATCATTGAACGACTGGTTTGACGAACAACACGACTCCGTCCTGATCCTCGAGTTGCGGGACAACGAAGAGAACGGGTTTTCGCCGCTATCTGACCCATCGTAAGGGTTGTGTCAGGCACTAGCCGTCTTCGGTCGGACGCGGCAAGCCAAAGTGAGCGTGCGAAGCACCTCGTGCGAATCGAAAGGCTTTAACAGCAGATCGTAGCCACCGAGGTTGAGGACTTCAGACCAGAGCTGGCAATCCGCCAGGCGATCGGCGACGACGAGCGGCTGCGGGTGAGCGCTTTGCTGTAGCTTGAGCAGCAGGTCTTTCCAGGTGCCGCCGGGAAAACGGGCGTCGCTAATTACAACGGCTACGCGTTCCGACTGCAGGACAGCCCAAGCTTCGTGGACGTTCCGGGCGAAGATTACCTTGCAACAAGGTTCCAGGATGGTATTGATTGTCTGCCGGTCCTGGTCTTCATGAAAAACCGCTAAAACGGTCTGTATGGCGAGGGAATGACGCGCCATAAGCCTGTCTTTCTCCACCCGAGGGGTGGTCTGTTATCTCCATTAAGAGTCGAAGCCCGGACGCGAAGACTCAGTTTGAAGGCGACTGCCCGTACCTTGATGGCCCATTTCTTGGTGCCGCCGATGCCGGCACTAGGGTCTTTACCAGTCCGCCGAGCTTAGAGGACATTCTAATGGGAGCGCAGAAGGAAAGCTGCAGACATAGGGCGTTTCGGACGAGTAGCCCGTTTGGCCCTAGAATCCGGGCAAACGGCAGCTCACGTGCAGAGTGCGGTTCGTTCGATGTGGCGCGGGTTAGGTATGGAGTCCGCCGTTTACGTGCAATTGCTGACCGGTGATGTAATCGCCGTCGGCCACAAGGAAAACGGCTGCCCGGGCTACCTCAAAAGGCTGTGCAAAGCGCTGGAGGGGGATCTTGGCTCGGATCTGATCCAAGATATTGAGCGGAACCTGGTCGAGCATTTCGGTTTGGGTGAAGCCGGGAGTGACGGTGTTCACGGTTATATTGTGCTTAGCCATTTCCAGGGCCAGTGATTTTGTGAAAGAGAGAATGCTTCCGTTGCCAGGTCCCGCAACCGCTTGCGCGAGGTTGGAGCCGAGGTCGAGATCAGAGCTGATATTGATGATACGGCCAAACTTCTGGGCGATCATTGCGGGAAGCACAGCACTCGTACAGTAATAAGTGCCATGTAAGTCGACGTTCACAACATCCGCCCATTCGTCGCCCGTCAACCTACGCAGTGACTTATCCCTTGTGATTCCGGCATTGTTCACAAGGATGTCAATCCGCCCCCACGTAGCCAGGACTGTGTCCACCACTCGAACGGCATCTTCGCGGATGGTGACATCGCCCCGGACCAGCAGGCATTTGCGGCCGATTTGCTCGATCTGCTCGGCGGCAGCCTGGGCGAACTGCTTGCCGGAACGATAATGCAGAGCAACGTCTGCACCACGATGGGCGAGCTCGATAGCGATTGCCCGGCCGATCCCGCGAGACGCACCCGTAACCAGTGCGATTCTTCCGTCCAAGGAACCTAAGCCCCGACCATTGCTTTCCACCATGGCACTATCCCCCTATTGCGATACCACGTGTTGACAAGGCATCTCACCGCTTCCGCGGCGCGTCACACTTGGTGTTACCCAGCCACGGGCGCCAGGAAAACTCTGATGAATGGTGCGGCAAGTCGATTTTAAGGCACATTTCGGTGCTTTCATATAGGATTGAAATACTAGTTAGCTCGCGCAAGGGTGATTACTTAAAATGAACTTGTTATTTACAGCCACTAACTTTGGCTATATGCTGTTCGCGGGGAGTAACTCAAATGGGCAACTTTGGTACAGCCGCTAAAATGGCTTCCTCGCCCAGTCCACGGCCATTCCCGGATGTCGATCCGATTGCGCATCTACTGCGTGGGGCATGGGATACGGTGGCACGGCTTCGGTTTGTGCCGCTCTCTTATTTCGATACCACACGAGACTTGCACATGGATCGCGGGGTAGTGCGTCTGTTGTATTTTCAGAGCTTCATCGAGGACGACGAGGAATCCTAGAGGGACTGCCGCCAGCTCTTTCCGGAGGTCTTCCGCGCGTCGCCATTCCCAGCGATCGATCCTGGTGCCCACCAGTTTAATGTTGGCGAAGTAGTTACCCAACTCTTCATTGGGCACGGAGCCGGGGCGCTGAACGATTGCCGCGCCCCTGAGAAGTCTCAGCGTGTTACTATCGGCGTTCCGAATTATGCTGAGGACTCTTACTTGTTCCTTTCTTGTAGTAGGGATGAACATTGCGCTGGCGGTCGGCGGGGCTAAGGGGCAAGCCCTGTCGCCGTTGTATGCGCGCGGATACACCGTGATTCCGGAACCTCGCCAAGTGAAGTTAACAGTGGAGGATTTTCGATTCGGTGATGGCTGGGGACTGGAGGCAGGCGCTGGCGTAGCCAAGGATTCCGCCGCGGTCCAGGCGCTACAGGAGACCTTCGGTTCGCGATTTTCGAGATCGCATGGCGCCGGCGTAAGCGCGCCGGCGGTGCGTCTCGAAGTGAGAAGGGGGTCGGTGCAGCCTGGGCAGGCGCTGGATAAGGACAAGGAAGAAATTGCGGCGCAAGCATACAGGCTGGAACTTGCCCCTTCCGGGATTCGCATCACGGCGAACACGGACGCAGGATTGTTTTACGGCGCGGAGACGCTGGTGCAACTGGCGAAGCGCCGGGAGGGGGCGTTGTGGCTGCCGGAAGGGGAGATCGTGGACTGGCCGGATCTGCAGCTGCGGCAGATCTACTGGGATGACGCGCATCATCTCGACCATCTCGCTGAGCTAAAGCGCGCGGTCAGACAGGCTGCCTTCTATAAGGTAAACGGTTTTGCCATCAAGCTGGAGGGGCATTTTCAATACCGGAGCGCGCCGGCGCTGGTTGAGCCTTATGCGATGACCCCGGCTGAGCTGCAGGAGCTCACGGATTACGGCCTACGCTACCACGTGCAAGTGATTCCGTACCTGGATGGGCCGGGGCACATTGCGTTCATCCTGAAACATCCCGAATACGCGAAGCTGCGCGAGTATCCCGAGAGCAACTACGAGCTGTGCTCCACCAACCCGGAAGCCATCGAACTGATGAAGAAAATGTTCGGGGACCTGATGGCGGCAAATCGTGGCGTGAAACCGATTATTTTTTCGACGGACGAACCGTATTACGTCGGGATGGCGGAGAACGGCCAATGCCATGAGGGAGCGCGGGCCAAGGAGCTGGGCACTGTGGGAAAAGTGCTGGATGAGTTCGTGACGAACGTGGGGACTTATCTGCACGATCAAGGCCGGACAGTGATCTTCTGGGGTGAGTACCCGATGGTGCCAGGCGACATCTCGGGAGTGCCGCCGTTCATGGTGAACGGGGAGACGTACGGGCCGGAATTCGATCCGCTGTTCAAAGCCCGCGGGATCCGGCAGATGATTTACACGTCGACCGAAGGCGAGGAACTATTCTTCCCGGACTACTTTCCGTTGCCCGCGGCGCGAAAGATACACAGGAGCCGCGGCGAGAGCGGACGCGTCGTGGGCGGAGTGCGCGATATTGCAACCAATGCGGGACGGCGAAATGCGGATCTGATGGGGGTCCTGGTGGCGGGGTGGGCGGACATGGGGTTGCACCCGGAAACGTTCTGGTTGGGGTATGCGACGATCACGGCAGCGGCTTGGAATCCCGATGGGCCGGATCCTCAAGAGGCCATGAGCGCGTTTTATCCGCTGTTTTACGGGCCGGCGGTAAACAATATGAATCGCGTGTATCAACTGATGAGCTACCAGGCGCAGGCCTGGCGCGATACGTGGGAGACGGTGGATTCAAAGGCGCGGAAACCGATCTGGGGGAATTCGGAGCGGATATTCGTGCCACCGCAGGCAGCACACGATCTCATGGTGCCGCTGCCCAAGGCCCCCGGCGATAACGACTTGAATTATGAGGGCGGCTGGTCACAGGAGAATGCGCGGAGGTTAGAAGCAGCGGAAGCGGCGTTGCCGGAGAATGAAGAACTGCTCGGGCTGCTGCGGGAAAACCTGCTGCGAGCGGAACGGAACCAGTACAGTCTCGAGGTTTTCGTGGCGCTGGCGCGCATTTTCCGGCAAAACCTGGATATGTTGCACGGGCTGGCGCGCATGGATGCGGCGCTCTCCATGGCGAATCAACACGCGCGAGAGGCAAAGCCGGCGGAGGCGATCGCGGCACTGGACCAGGCGTTGGAGACGGCGCGGGGAATCCGGCAGGAGCGGAACGAAGTGCTGCGCGAGGCGACGGCGACCTGGTACAAGACCTGGTATCCACGCACGGCGGAGGCGAACGGACGCAGGTTCCTGCACGAACTGGATGACGTGAAGGACCACCTTCCGGACCGCACGGTGGACATGAGCTATCTGGTTTACGACGAACTGTTGCTACCCATGGACGAGTGGTTTGCGCGCACAGAGGCGGCACGCAACGGCTACGCAAAGGCACACCAGGCGGCGGAGCGAAACGAAACCCTGAGTTGGAAGAACCTCGAGTAGCGCGCGGAACTATCCGGCCATCACACGGCAATTTCCGCGGGTCTGCGTGGGGCGGGCGGGTTGGCCGCGGCGACTTTGAAAAAGCGGGCGGTGAAATAGAACGTACTGCCCAGGCCGGGCTGGCTTTCCACCCAGAGGCGGCCGTCCATCATCTTCACGAGTTTCGATGAGATGGTCAGACCGAGGCCCGTGCCGCCATGCTTGCGAGTGATCGAGCCATCAGCTTGGGAGAAGGCCTCGAAGATCAACTTCTGCTTGTCAACGGGAATACCGGGGCCGGTGTCCTGAACACAAAATCTGAGGCGGACGGAGCTCGCATCCTCGGCCTCGAGCTGAGCATCGAGGGTGATCGAGCCCTTTTGGGTGAACTTAATGGCGTTGCCGATGAGGTTCAGTAGGACCTGGCGGAGCCGTAAGGGGTCGGCGAGAAGCCGGGCAGGCATGCAGGCCGGCGCATGAAGAATCAGCTCCAGCCCTTTTTGTGCAGCCGCTGGTTTCAAGAAACGCGTGGCTTCTTCGAGCACCTCGGAGACGGAGACGGCGACCGGATTCAGGTCCATGCGGCCGGCCTCGATTTTAGAGAGGTCGAGAATGTCGTTCAACAGCGCGAGCAAAGAATCAGCCGAACTCATGACGTCGAGCAGATATTCTCTTTGCTCTTCGGGATCCGGCGTTTCCAGAGCGAGGGAAGACATGCCGATGATGGCGTTCATGGGAGTGCGAATTTCATGGCTCATGTTGGCGAGAAACTCGCTCTTGAGGCGGCTGGCGCTCTCGGCAGCCTCTTTGGCTTCCTGTAATTCGGCCATGTAGGCTTTGCGCTCGCTGATATCGCGGCCCACGCCCACCAGGCCGATAATCTTGCCGCCGGCATCGCGCAGGGGCATCTCGGTGGTGAGAAGCCAGACCGGATTGCCGGCGACATCGGGCGTGAGCTCCTCACGGTTGATGACAGCGCGGCCTGCCTGCAGGACCTCGTTCTCGGCCTGGGCGTAAGACTCTGCCAAAGTCTGAGGGTAGAAATCGAAATCCGTCTTACCCAGCAAGTGATCCGGGGATTGCGCCCCCATTCGTTTGGCCAGCGCTTCATTGGCCAGAAGGAACTGGTGCCTAGTATTCTTGACGTAGATGTAGTCCGGAACTGAATCCACCAGCGTGCGAAGCAGGCTTCGTTCCTGACGCAGAGAATCATCGGTTCGTTTGCGCTCGATGGCCGCGGCGAGTACGGTGGCCAAAGACGAGAGCGCGCTCTGTCCGGCCTCGCCCACGGACTGGCGGGCAAAGACGGCGACCACGCCGACGAGACGCTGCTCGACGATGAGCGGATATCCGGCAAAAGAAACCAGGCCTTCCTCGCGCACCCATTGAGGATCGCCCACGACGTCATCATCGAGGAGGTCGTTGGTGATGTAAGGCTGGCAGGAAGACGCGATCAGGCCGACGCGGAACTTGCCGATCGGGACATGGCTGAAGGCATCGTCGACTCCGGTAAACAGGCCGGCGCTCGCCTTCAGCTCCAGTGTTTCACCGTCGTGCGCGAGGGTCCAGATGCGGGCAAGCGAAGCGTCCATATGATGGATGATGGCCTGCACGGAGCGCTGGAGAATTTCCTGGAGGCTGCCGCCCTGCATGACGGCGTTGCCGACCTCGACGTCAATGGCCGCCACGCGCATCTGGTGTTTGAGTTCCAGATTTTTGGCGAACAGCTCGGCGGTCTGGCCGCGAACGCGACGGCGCAACAGCCATACCCAGCCGAGCGTGACCAGGACACCGGCGGCGAGCACCGCAAGAAGCCAAAGCGAGTGGGAGAGGGTAAACCAACCGGGGCGACGAAGTGTGACGATTTCATCTCCGGACCGGACGAGCAACTGGAACGACTTCGGGTCATTGAACTCGCCGCCGACTTCAATCAGACAAACGCCGGTGAGCCGGAGATGGCTACCTACGGCCAGAGCAGCTTGCGCGGCCTTTTCGGGCATCTGGTCCACCTCGGCTTCGAAGACCTGCCCGCCAGATTTCAACCCCAGCCAGGTTGTGTTGCGCAGACTCTTCCAGGTGAGGAGATCGCCCTCGACTTCCACCAGGTCGCCATCATGATCTCCCTCCAGAGCCTTGGCGGGGGTGAGGGAGACGGGCGCGGGCGGAGTACCGTGATCCAACAATCGAACCGTCGCGTAACGCAGGACTGGATTGTACTGGCCCGGCGTGGGAGTACCAATTACTTCCACCACGTCTCCGCGGCGAAATTCAATGGCCTGGCGTGTTTCCACCATCAGGCCTTGTTGGCCGTCCCGGATATAGACGGCGTGTCCCGGCCTCTGAAAAGTGACGATGCCTCGAACCCGTGCCAGCGCGTTGGTTGTTTTTTCCGGGGAGAACCGCTGGAGATCTTCCGCGTGGCGCAAGGGAAGATCCAGGGCCTCGTACGACGCGGCGGCGGTGACCACGACGTCCCGCATGCTCTGCGCATTGACGCGGACTCCGGTGAGCTGGCGTCGCTTGGTAAATGCCGAGCTGCAGATGCCTCGGACCGTGACCTTGGCGCCGGTTAAAGGCGCCGTGTCCTGCGGCGAGCAATTGGGAACGATGACGCGGATGTGGCCCGCGCCGACACCGACATAAATGCTGGCGCGACCGTTCTCGACCACAGCCGATAACACGACGCCCGACACTTCGACCCAAGCGCTATCGTAGGATCCGGATTTGAGATCCTCGAGCGGTACCTTGGCCGGCGGGGGCAAAACGCCCGGCCCGAGAATGCGGATCCCGGGCTTTTCGACGACGGGGGCAAATTCTCCAGGACCGGAGACGCCGGTTACGTCGACGAGCAAGCCCTGGCGGACATGGACATCTGTTTCGATAGCGACGTAGACGCCGCCGGTTGAATCCTGCACGAACAAGTCGTTGATAGCGGGATCGTAATAGGTAACGGTGCCGCGAATGTGAACCGGAATGCGCTGGGCGGCCTCGTCGGGAGTCAGTGCGCGAATGCGTGCGACGTGTTCGATTGTTCTGGGCTTGGCGGGAGTCGCATAAAGCTGAGTGCACGGGTGCACGACACTGAATACCGCAAGCGCAGTCACCGGGAGCGCGGGGTTTGAAGAAGATTGTCGCAAGCCGAACCTGCTTTTCGTCCCTGCGTCTCAGACCCCCGCATCACTGCCGGCAGCGAGAGGCTCGTGTGCCGCGGATTTCTGACAAATCCAGTCGCAGTCCGAGCGCCTACTCCGCAGCATGGCATCGTAGGGGAGAGGCTGCAAGTAACCCTTGGTTAACCCGCCGTTCCCATTGGTTAACTTAACCATCGATGTATTGCCAGCAAAAAGCCCAGACCCTACAATTTTTCCAGGGGTTAATCCCCGCGGTTAATCGTCCGTCTGACTCGCCATTTTAGGGCCTTACATTAATCATGTTCGCAATCATCGGAGTTCTCGTCGTTCTCGGCGCCATCGTCGGGGGGTACCTGATGGAACACGGGAACCTGATGGTACTGCTCCAACCCGCGGAACTGGTGATTATCGGGGGCGCAGCCATCGGCACACTGCTGATTGGCAATCCGCTACCCACCATCATTGCTATTGCCAAAGGTCTGGGCTCCGTTTTCGGATCGAGCCCGTATAGCAAGGCGTTCTACCTCGACCATCTGAAATTGCTGAGTGAACTGTTCCAATACGCGCGCAAGAATGGGGCGGTCAAGCTGGAGGCGGATATCGAAGACCCGTCCAAGAGCGAGCTGTTTTCCAAGTATCCCAAGTTCATGAAGAATCATCACGCGCTCTATTTTGTCTGCGACACACTGCGAATGTTCGTTAGCGGCGGCGTGAGCCCGTTCGAACTCGATCAGATGATGGAACTCGATATGGACGTTCATCACGCGGTAGCGAACGCGCCGGTGAGCGCCCTGACAACGGTGGCGGACTCTCTTCCCGGACTGGGTATCGTGGCGGCGGTGCTGGGCGTGGTGATCACGATGGGCGCAATTGGCGGGCCGCCGGAGGAGGTGGGACACAAAGTGGCGGCAGCGCTTGTGGGAACGTTCCTGGGCATTCTCATGTGCTACGGTTTCCTCGGGCCGATGGCGGGCAGCATGTCCAAAGCGAACGAAGCAGAAGCGCAGTACTATCATTTCCTGCGGGTGGGCATCGCATCGTTCGTGCGCGGCGCGGCTCCGATGTTGTCCGTAGAATTTGCGCGCCGAACCATCCCTTCCGGTGTGCGGCCGACGTTCAAGGAGATGGAAGACTATTGCAAGGGCCGTGCGGGTGGAAGTGCGCCGGCTGAACAGGCGGCATAGCCATGCCGGTCTCTGAAGGCTCCGAAGCACCCATCATCATTATCAAGAAGAAGGCAGGCCACGGCGGGCACCATGGCGGCGCCTGGAAAGTGGCCTACGCCGACTTCGTCACCGCGATGATGGCGTTGTTCATCGTGCTCTGGCTGCTCAGCAGCAGTGAGAAGGTGAAGAAGGCCGTGGGTAGCTATTTTCAAGACCCCACGGGCTCCGGCAAGCTGATGGGCAGCACCATGGCGGGCATCGGAGAGAGCCTCACGATCACCAAGGATGACATGAACCAGCTGAAAGAAAAGCTGGAGCAGGCCATGAAGTCCGTCCCGAAGTTCGAGCAGATGAAAAACAACGTTGAGCTGACCATTACGAGCGAAGGCTTGCGCGTGGAACTGATCGAGAACGAAAAAGGAATGTTCTTCGAGAGCGGCAACGCGCATCCGAGCGACCGCGGAGAGGAGCTGCTGGCGCGGCTCGCCGCCGAGATCGGCCGAATGCCCAACACCGTTCTGATCGAAGGGCACACCGACGCCAAGCCCTACCCTGGAGATGCGACCTACAGCAATTGGGAACTCTCGTCGGAACGCGCAAATTCAGCTCGCCGGCTGATGCAGGAGCACGGGATGCGGCCCAACCAGGTGGCGCAAGTGCGTGGATTTGCCGATCAGCGCTTGCGCATGCCCCAGGATCCGATGAACCCGGCGAACCGCCGTGTGTCTCTGATCATTCAATATCAATCCAAGAACGCGCCGCCGGAAAGCGACTCCAAAGCTGCCGCTGGAGGCCACAGCGCGGAAAAAACCGCTCCGGCCGAACACACGGCGAAGTCCACCGAACCGGCGAAACACTAAGCGCCCTCCCATCGAAAATCGCTCGAGTAACTGCCTTCGTGGGCCTGGCGCATGGCTTCCAGCTGAAAACAGGGCGCGCAGGCGTAGGCTGTTGCGGGCAGGAACCAGATGAACCATCCGAGGGGAACGAAAATCTCGGAGATCATGCCGTAATTTTGGGCCCACAGGAAGGCGTTGCCGGCGGAAGTGAGCAGGACGCCTGCGGCCATCATCCACCAGCAACGGGCCACCAGGCCATCCCCGAGATTGATGACCAGCCGTCGAATGGACATGGCCTGCGCCAGCAGGACAGCTAACAGCGGATCGGTGAACCAGAGAAATAGCTGGCTTACCGTGACGGCGTTCCGGTTATGGGACAGCATTTTCCCCATCTCACCGAATTGCGTAGCGGTGAACAGCAGGATGACGGCGATCAGTACACGGTCGGTGGCCGTGAGACTGCCGGTAAGTTGCAAGCGGTGTTTCAATACCAGCACGCGGCTCAGACCGGCAGCCAGGAACGCCATAGCTACAGGGCTGCCAAGCACGAGCCCAAGGTCATAGAGCTTACGCGCTTGCTCCGCCTGGAAATGTCCCAATATGACCAGCGGGTTCCAGACCAACTCCATTCCCAGCATTTGCGCGAAGACGTATCCGGCGAACTGGAAACAGAAGCTGAGAAAAATCATCGTCCAGGTAAGGCGCATAGGCTCAGTGAAATCGAATTGCGCCCGGACGCGGTAAGCGAATCGGGTGGCCAATGCGGCTATGCACAGAAAGTAAAGCGCACCTGCGTTTCGGAAGAAGCGGATTAGCAGGACGTAGTTACCGGTAATAAGAAAGTCCGCGTACGCGGCGATACCGAGCAGTAGAAGGATGGACAGAGAAATCCCCAGCCGCTGTACGCTGCGCGGTACGCGGCTCATTTGGGGCCGAAATATAGTTTTCGAGTAATGGCCATGGCGGCGCTGCGCCCTAAAAACGTGACGAGCAGGCGGTCAGCCGCCACCACGGTGGCGCCGTTCTCTGCGGCTTCGGCGACGGAACGAATTCTGTGCACAGCCGGCGCACCGAAAAACCTGTGCACCTCCAATTCGGCGCGGTCGCTGATGCGTCTTCCCGGATCGCCGCCGAGGATCAGGATGTCGAGTTTGCGTTCAATCGCGGCCAGCGCCGACGCCTGCACGTCAGCCTCAAGGGGCACTGCATGTGAGGGCATCGCCGGCAGAAGTGCGGGTTTCGAAGGCAGTCGCAAAATCCAGCGCAGCCAATTCATGCCAGTTCCTCTCTCGACCGCAAAACCAGCCTGAGTTTACGGATGGCCCGGTTGAGCAGCGTTCCAACGGTTCCGATGTCAATCTCCATGGCGGACGCTATTTCCTTGTACTCCAGACCCTGCGCCCGTAGATGAATACATTGCCGCTCACGCGGTGCCAGAATTCGCGCGATCTGGAGCGTCCAGGGGCGGGGCATGACACCCAGTCCTTCGGCTTCTGTCGATGCCACAGCTTCGGCGTCTTCGAGCGAAACCTGGTCGGCGGCCGCATCCGACTTTTTCCAGTCCGCAATCACGGTGCGCATAACATGACACAGCCATCCCCGCTCGTCATGAATGGGCTCGTGATGCATCCGGGTCATGAAATAGCGAAGGAACGTCTCCTGGAGCACGTCCTGAGCCAGACTTTGGTTCCGGGTGGACAGCATGGCAATCCGGGTCAGCTCAGCGGCGTGTCGGCGATAAGCGTCCAGAACGGCTAAGCGCGCCGCCTCCATTTTTTGGGGCTGAGGGTCCGCCATGTCTCCGCTCACCGAAATACTAGCAATTCCGGAATTGCCCGTCCACACCGCCAGACACCCGACAGGTTTTTCAGGAAACAATTGATAATACGAGGGAAACTGTGTCAACATCAGTCAGCTCCGGTTAACTAAAGAGGACTAGAATCGAATGGAAAAAAGAATAAGAATGGTCAACGGAAGACGTTGATAGCAATTGGAAAACTCTGTAAATAGCTACGGTTCAAGAACGAGTCCCCGGACCTCTCAGCGAGGTTACGTCCTGATCGCGCTGACTCTTGGGCTGGTCTTCATTCTAGGGATGTCGGGGCTAGCCGTTGATGTAGGGCGCATGTACGTGACCAAGAGCGAGGCACAATCGTTCGTCGATTCGGCGTCATTTTCGGCCGCTCTGCAGCTTGACGGCACGGCAGCCGGCATCACGCGCGCGCAGAACGCGGTGGCCAACGACCCAAAGCGGTGGCAATTCCAGAACGACGCGTTTACGAATGTGCAGACGGCATTTGGCACATCCCCGAACGGCCCATGGGTGGCGAATCCAAGTCCCGCGACGAATTACTACTATGCGCAGGTCCAAACCACTGTAAATCTGCCCATGTACCTGATCGGAGCGCTGGGCAGCACGAGCTCCACAATCGCGGCAGGAGCGGTGGCGGGGCGGGCCGGTACGACGGGGGTACCGGGCGGGGAGTTTCCGTTTTCACCGTACACGCGTGCCGGGTCGCCGGATAATGGGAGCGATCCGTTCGGATACCAGATAGGGAACGACTATACCCTGCGCTGGGGCGCGCCGGGGACCAACACAAACTGCGGAACGGACGCTACGCAGCCGAACCTTTCGCAAAATGGCAAGATACGCGGATATTGCTGTGTAACCCAAAGCGCGGCCAACCTGCGGCAAGCGATTGTTGGGGGCAACACGGACCCCGTCACCATCGGCCAGCCTGTCGAGATGGACAACGGAGCCAAAAACACAGAGATGTCGGCGATCGGGATGCGCGTGAACATGGATACGGACACCAGCTCCGCGACTTATGCGGCATATCTCGCCAATGGAATGGGCAATGGCGAGCGCGTGGTTTATGTACCCGTGAACAGCGGCGCACCGAACTATACGGCTCTGGGCTTTGCGGGATTCTTTTTGCTGAACGCTGGCTATTACAGCGGCCTGGGCGGCAATGACTCGGCTTGCGCGGAATACATCGGCACGTACGTGCAGGGCGCAGGAAATTTGGCGCCGGGCGGCTCGGGCGCATTTCATATCAAGCTCTACCAATGAAACGCGAGATGAAAACTCGGGCATTGCCACGGCGCCGGGGCGGCAGCGTGCTGGTGGAACTGACTCTGAGCCTGACGTTTCTGTGTGCTCTGTTCCTGGGGACCTGGCAGTACGGCTACACGTTCTATATTTATGGCGAACTGGAGCAGGCCGTGCGCGCAGGGGCCCGGTACGCATCGTTGCTGACTTACAACTCCGGAACCAGCACGCCCACCGCGAGCTTCACGACCTCTGTGCAGAATGTCGTGGTTTATGGAGACCCGGCACCGGCGAACGGAGCCGCGCCGGTGGTTGCCGGACTGACAACGGCTAACGTCTCGGTCACCCCCGTGTGGACTTCGGGCACGCCGACGGCAATGACGGTAAGCATCACCGGTTTCACCATTCCCACCTATTTCGGCAATGCGACGTTGAATGGGAAACCCACGACGACATTTCCGTTTGTGGGGATTTTCGGCCCGCCGTAAACGAGGAAAACGATGCGCATGATTCGCAGCAGGCGCCGGGGTAGCGCCATGATCGAGGCCACGCTGACGCTGAGCCTCTTCCTGACCGTTCTGTTCTCTCTCTACGACTTCGGCTGGGTGCTGTTCTTTCACCAAACGCTGGTGCATCAGGCCAGAACCGCGGCTCGTTATGGCGCGGTAAATCCGGGCAATCTTACGGCGATTCAGAATATGGCGCTGTACAACGCAACCACCGGCAGCGGCACGGGGCTGTTTGGGTTGGATCCGGCGAACGTCAGCGTGACCAGGAATGGTCAAGGGACGACATCGGATCGGATCACAGTTACGATTTCGGGCTACCAGTACACATTGATCACAATGGGCTGGGCCGGGGCATACAACGGCAAGACCATTGAAGTCACGATTCCAGTGGAGAACTGACGGAGCCGGCATGGATGACTTAAAGGCGCTCACTTGCGAGCTGGCAGATGCGATTCTCGAGCGCGACGCCGAGTGCCGCGGCGCGCAATCCCCAAGCAGCATAGCGATTGCACGGCTCATTCTGGCAGAAATACAAGAATTTGCCTCGCCCGCCAGAATGCTTCCTTTGCAGTAGCGCTGACTTTCCCCCTCCAACGTGCCTGATGAGTACACCGTAGCCGTAGCCGTAGTCCGGCCGGCACGATGACAATCGATGTTCCACTCACAGGGAGGCCCATCCGGAATAGCACCGCAATACACATGAGGTGCTCTCGGCTGGAGAGAAAGCCTACTCCCGCCGGTCAGGGTTTGTCATGCCCCTGTGATATGGAGCACAGACGAAAGGGGTGTGCCGGAATGGCGTAATCTGGATATTCAGAGATGCGCCTGTTAAGTCGTTATGTTTTCCGCGAGATTGTCTCGAGCGCCGTGCTCGGGACCGCGCTAGCCACATTCGTGGTTTTCCTCCAGCAAGTGGACAAGCTTTTCGCCATGCTGGTACGCAGCTCGGCACACACGTCGACGGTGCTTTGGCTGTTCGTTCTGGCGCTGCCGCCGGTGCTGCCGCTAACGGTCCCTTTCGGGGTGCTGGTGGGGATTCTGATCGGGCTGGGACGCATGTCGACCGACGGAGAGATCATCGCCATGCGGGCGGCGGGAGTCTCGAGCCGGAAGGTAATTCCGCCGGTCCTGGCGTTTGCGCTGATGGGCACGATTCTTACCGGCACAGCGGCGCTTTGGCTGACCCCCAGGGCTATGCGGCGGAGTATTGAAATCGTCAACAAAGTCGCGGCGGAGCAATTGACCGCCGACATCCAGCCGCGGGTTTTCGACGAACAATTCAGCAACACGATCCTGTATGTGGGGGACGTTAAAACGGGTGGCCTGGCGGTTTGGCGCAACGTGTTTCTGGCGGACCTCACGCCCCCGGAGCAGCGAACCATCGGCTTGCGCGACAAGGCGCAGGGACCGCGAATCACGGTGGCGCGAGAAGCCATTGCGGTACCCGACCTGGCGCACAACCGCATTCAACTGTCGCTCAGGAACGCGAGCTCGCACGAAGTGGACAAGGATGGATTCGCCAATGACAGCGTTTACACGAGCGGCGAACAGGCACTGGACGCGGCACCGCCATCCGAAACGCACCCCACGTTTCGTGCCATGAACACCGGCGACCTGAAGCATTACTCGCGCACCGGGGCTGACTGGATTGAGGCGCGCATCGAACTGCACCAGCGGCGGCTGGCGTATCCGCTCGCGTGCCTTACGCTAGCGCTGGTAGGCATACCGCTTGGGGTGTCTACGAGGAAAGGTGGAAAGTCGGCGGGGTACGTAACGGCGCTGTTTCTGGCGTTCTTCTGCTACCATATGGCTTCCCTGGCATTAGTGGGCATGGCCAAACAACGCGCGCTGCCCGTGGAACTTGCCGTGTGGACGCCGAACGCGGCTTTTCTGATCGCGGGTTTGATTCTCATGGCCCGAATGGAGCAGCCGGGAGATCGTGATCTGTTGGGGGCGGTGCGCGGATGGTTTACGACCATGATCGGACGATTCCGGCCGCGGTTCGAGTCGATGAAAGCCCGTCCAACGGTTCTGGCGCGCGCTCGCTGGCTTCCGCTCGTACCGCAGATCGTCGATACCTATGTGCTGACCAGCTTTGTGTTCTATTTCGTAGTGATGCTGGCCAGCTTCGTGATGTTGACGGAGATCTATAACTTCTTTGAGCTGCTGAGCGATATCATTCGCAACAATATCGGAATGTCAAAGGTGTTTGCCTACCTGTTTTTCCTTGCGCCCATGCTGATTTACAAAATGCTGCCGATTAGCGTGCTGGTCGCGGTCCTGGTGACTTTCGGCGTGATGACGAAGCACAACGAGGTGACCGCCTTCAAAGCATGCGGAGTGAGCCTGCTCCGGCTGGCCGTTCCCGTGTTGACCATCAGCGGAATCTTCAGCGTGGGGCTATTCGCATTCGATCACTTCTATCTTCCGGAGACGAATCGCAAGCAGGATGCGCTGCACAACGAAATCAAAGGTAAGGCGGTGCAGACGTACCTGCACCCCGACCGTCCATGGATTTTCGGCAAAGGCTCGCGAATCTGGTATTACCAATACGCCCAATTGAACATGATGGAAGGCGTCCACGTGTACATGCTGGATCCCAAGACGTTCGATTTGGAAACGGAGATATCCGCCGGGCGCGCGGAGTGGAAACCCGAGTACCATACCTGGATCTTCCTGGACGGCTGGGTGCGCCAGGTGCGATTGCCGGAAGCGCCGGACAGCAAGGTGGGCTTCGAGCGCTTTCAGGTGAAGACGTTTCCGGAACTGGATGAATCGCCCGAGTATTTCATGAAAAAGATGGAGCAGGGCATGCAGATGAATTTCCAGCAGCTGGAGACGTACATAGGCGACTTGCAGCAGGCCGGCTTCGACACTGTACGGCTGCGCGTCCAACTTTACAACAAGTTCTCCGAGCCGCTGTTTGCCCTGATCATGGCGATGATTTCTGTGCCGTTCGCGTTTCTTGTGGGGAATCGAGGCGCAATGGCAGGAATCGGCGTGAGCATCGGGATCGCAATGGCTTATTGGGGAATCGGGAAGCTGTTCGAGCAGATCGGGAATGCCAACCAGTTGCCCCCAACCGTGGCGGCATGGGCGCCCGATGCCCTATTCGCGCTGGCTGGCGTTTACCTGCTGCTGCGGATGCGGAGTTGACCGGAGGTTACGGTTGCTGCGGCGTGTTGGGAACTGCAGCGCCCGGCGGAACTGTTCCAGGTGCAGGGGTAGGTTTGGGCGGCGGCTTGGGAATCCAGAAGTCGGGATCCGCGTCGGCGAATTCCTTCGGGGCATAACTCAGTCTCGGATTCACGGCAAATAGAAAACTCTCGCTGGCTGTTGTGGTTTCGGCGGAAGCCTTGAGCGCCTTGGCAGCGTTGTCCTCACCCAACGCTTCACGCATGGCCTTGCCGCGCGCTGGAGCATCATCCATCGCCTTTAAGGATGTCATCGGTGCGAAGAACAAATAGGAAGGACCGGGTGCGCCGGAAATTACCTGATAGATGACCAGCGGCTGATCGCTGGCACTTCGTTCATACGCGCCCTTCACCAGGCGCACCGCCTCCGCAAACTCCGTATCTCGCGCCGGCAGCAGGCGTACCAGCACGACACTCATGTACCGGGTTTTCGGCAAATTTTGTGCGAACTGATCGGCGCGATAGCTGAGATCCGGGCGATGAATGGCAAGAAGCCTGCGCACTTCGGTGATAGAGGCCCCGGACTGCGCCTCATATTGGCCGAGCCACCACTTGACCGCCGGAGTGTTCTCCACAAACGTGTGGGCGGATTCCACAGACGCAAAGGTATCGTGCGATTCTACGATCCAGGTTTCCGGCACACCGGACATCGCGCTGAGGGCGATAAAGTTCGCGGGATACCTGGCGCGAGCCACGCCGCGAGCCACGCCCGCACCAACTTTTTCATGCTCAGATCCGGCGCCGGGCTTGATGGTTTGTCTAATAATACGCAGCACCTGCGGCGGGGCGGATGTTTGTGCGGCCGCGCCGGCGGCTGCCAGCAGAAACAGCAGAGGCTTCATACGGTTTTATCGCGGGAGTAACAGACCGATTCGAGTTTACATTCTGCACAGCGCGGTTTACGCGCGTAGCAGATACTGCGGCCGAAATGGATGATCTGGTGTGAAAACAGGATCCATCTATTTTCCGGGATGATCTTCACGAGATCCCGTTCGATCTTGACCGGGTCGGTATTCTTCGTAAGGTCCAACCGGCGTGTAATACGCTGCACGTGGGTATCGACGACGATGCCTGACGCAAGGTTGTAGGCTGTGCCGAGGACGACGTTGGCCGTCTTGCGGGCGGCGCCCGGAATCGTGAGCATCTCATCCATAGAGCGCGGAACCTTGCCGCCGAAATCGGCCAGTATCTTTTTCGCAGCACCCACCACGGACTTGGCCTTGTTATTGAAGAAGCCGGTGGAGCGAATATCGCGTGCGAGCACTTCAGGGCGGAGCGCGGCGAAATCCTGAATGGTTGGATATTTTGCGAACAGCCCGGGAGTAACCTGGTTGACGGTTCGGTCCGTGGACTGCGCCGAGAGTATCGTCGCCACGAGCAACTCCCAAGGGTTGCGGTGCGTAAGCGCACAAGTGACGTTGGGGAACATGTCGTCGAGCCGGCGCAGTATTTCGTGAAGCCGCGCGGTCCGCTCGGCTGCATTTTTCGGACGCGCCACTTTCTTGCGCGCTGCTTTCGCGATGGCTGGCATGAATCTGGGTGCCATCATAGCAACCCGCGAGAGGCTGCGAAATACGGTCTGCGCCGGATTCCGTTTATACTGGCTCCATGCCGGTCCCGCTCCGCCGGGGACACCGGCGGCTCGCACTCGTTCTATTCGTTTTCGCACCGATTGTCCGATTGAGTTTGCAGGCGCAGATATCAACGGGAGTTGTCGAAGGCGTCGTTCGTGGAATTGACGGTAAGCTGCGAGCCGGCGCGGCAATCTGCATTACAGGACCTCTGCAGTGGCAGACGTCCATCACCACAGATTCGAAAGGTGAATATTCGCTGGTACTGCCATACGGCGAATATAGATTTCAAGTCGCCGGAGGGAATACCAGGGTTTACGTCCACCCGTTGCAGACCGTGCACGTGGACCTTGTGATCCAGGCGGGAGGAGACGTGCATGCCGATGAATCGGGCGAGCGGGATCGCCGGATGCCGGAATTGACCACGCTGCAAGGCATTCTGTTGAATCAGGAACCTGCTAGTGTGATCGAGCCGATCGATTTCACCGGCTTAAGAGACAACCGGGTTGGCGTTGCATCGCGTCGCGGGCAATCGTGGACCACTACGCAATTCAGGCTGTTGGGGATGGACGCGACGGATTCTTATCAGCCCGGACGGCCGGTGATTGTGCCGGATGTTCAGATCATGGACGTGGTCATTCGCAGCGATTTCGCCGAGACCGCATCCACCAGCTACGGGACAGAGATCGATATTTTCCCGAAACAGCCGGATGCGTTGTGGCATGGTGCGCTTGCGACCGCGGATACGGGCGGATTCCTTTCGGCTTCCAACCTGCCGTTGCCGGCCGGTCGTGGAATTGTGGAACAGGCCGACCGGTTTCGCTGGTTCACACGCGACTCCGCCGAGGCTGGCGGGCCGATCACGAAGTGGGCCGATCTTTATGCGATAGGCGCCGCGCAATGGTCGTTGCAAGCGGTTCCTCTGGCTTCGCCAGGAACCGACCAGCGCAGCCGTTTGCTTTGGGGCGACGTAAGAAGCCGCATTCGAGCAAGCGGGTGCGATGATTTCGACGTGTTGTACAGCGGTTCGCGGATCAACATGAACAACTGGGCTCTGCCTGATGGCATGGAACCACTCGTTGGATGGCGCTCGTCGCCGGAGTTTGATCTGCCCGGTGGCTTTGACGGCCAGAGTGGCGTCAGCCATTTCGATTTCCTGCAAGCCGGCTGGACGCACCGGTTTTCAGAGAAACTGGGCTGGCTGCAGGCCCGCTACGGGTACTCAGTGGCTCATGTGGATGCCGATCCGCTCCCGGGAGCGCTCGGCCAATCGTCGGTTGATTTAGCAACGGGGATCATGACGGGCAGGCCGCCAATGTTCACTCGTTCCATCCGCACGCGGCAGGGGATCGAAGGAGTTTGGCAGCCGGGTGCGATCACTGCTACAGGCTTGAGGCATCAGATCGCCTTGGGGACGGGTTGGAAGTCATCATCACCATGGAACCGGGTCATTATTCCGAACAACGCCGATCTAATCACGGTGAACGGCGCGCCATCTGAGGTCGTGGAGTTTGCTACGCCGACGAGCAGCCGGTCCATTATCCGGTCATTCGACGTTTATGCCGCGGATCATGTGCGCTTAGGCGCCGGCCTCGTGCTCGACGCCGGCATCTCCGGTGATTTTTCACGCGGGGGGATTCCGGCGTCGGGAAGTGGGCAGTACGTAAACAATCAGCCGGCCATCGCGCGGTCCGGTCTGATCACCTGGAACAGCGTTTCACCGCGCGCCGGCTTGGCCTGGAGAGTTCCCCATGCGAGCCGGTTGATTCTGCGCGGCTCCTATCTTCGATTGTATTCGCCGCTCGCAGGCCGGTATCTGGATTTCGGCAATCCGAACAGCTTGAACGGCAATGTCTACCAGTGGATGGACGCCAACTCCAACGGCAGGTTCGAGGCAGGTGAACGCGGTGCGCTGCTTACCCGTTTCGGCGGGGCATACTCTTCGATCTCACCGTCGCTGCGCAGGCCTTATGCCGATGAATTCGATCTCGGCGCCGAACTAACGCTGACACGGCGAACTTTCGCGTCTATTCAACTGTTCCGCCGCGATGACAAACAGCGCATCGCGGCTGTCGATATGGGGGTCCCACCTTCCGCATTCCATCCGGTGACGATGACCGACCCGGGGCCGGACGGCATCATCGGCACCTTCGACGACCGCCATTTGATCGTCTACGATCAGAACCCTGCGACACTGGGACAGGATCGCTATCTTCTGACGAACCCTGCGAGACTGCGCACGCAGAACGCAGGATTTGTAGCGCGGTTGGGCGGCCGGTGGCGAGACTTGACCGCGAACGCCGCTTTCACTGCGGAGAAGACATACGGACCCACAAACCCCGGCAATGCCGTGTTTGAGAATGATCCGGGCGTTATAGGTGCCCTGTATTTGGATCCGAATACGACCTTTTATGCGCTGGATCGCAGCTTCACGGACCGCGCGTATGTGGGCAAAATGCAGGTGAATTATACGGCGCCTGCGGCTCTGGGCAGCTTCGAGGCAGGCAGCACGTTTGTGTACATGGATGGGCTGCTGTTCCGGCGTGAACTATTGATTGCAGGTCTGGTGCAGGGTCCGTTTCTTTTGCCGGCAGGCGATAATCGTGCCCAATACGCAGCGGATTGGAATCTACGAATAGGCCGAACCTTCCACCTGGCGCACGGAAGAATCGAAACGGCCGCTGACATTTTCAACGTCATCAATGCCGGTCGGAAGATTCAGGAGAACGACATCAGCGGTCTTGCGTTCAACCAACGATTGCCGCTTGCCATTCAGGAGCCGCGGCAAATACGGCTGTTATTGCGCTACGAATTCTAGAGCAACTCACCCGCATACACCTCCACGGGCGATCCCTCGGCGAGAATGACAGAGTCCGGCGGGCATTCGAAGACGGTTGCGAATTCGCGCCCATAAATAGCCCTCGCGTCGCCGTCAAACTCTGCCTTCTCGACATCCCATAGGCGCCATGGGACGTGTGTCACCTGATACTCCATCGTTCGTCCGCCGGGCCGGGCGCAATAGCCCCAGTAGTGCTCCGTGATGAACTGTTCGAGTGAGCCTGGAGTGAAATCGCGAACCGGGCCTCGCGCAGAAGCAGCAAGCTTGTATGCGTTCTGTCCCAGCCGCCACGAGTAACAAACGCTGGGCGCTGTCTCCGCGTACGCGATGTGGTGCGCCATCGGTAGGGCCCGGTAATTCTCTCGGTACGCCCAACGTGCGACAGCGGCTATGGCTCGCCGCGGGACAATCTCCTGAATGAAGACCACGCCGCGTTTGACTGCCTCCCCGGCAGATCGGCGAACGTAGAACCGCAGATTCACTTCGTCAAAATCGCGATGAAACGGGATGGGAATCCCCCGAATGCGGGTGTTAAGGAACCGGAAACCGATCAGACTTACGAAAGCTCGGCCCTCGAATAAATCGAGCTCTGTTCCCGGAGGCACGCGGGCCTTTAGCAATTCTGGGTCGACCTGGTAGTTCAACATCGCCAGATACCGCCACTCTGCTGTGAGGAAGACGCGAGCCATCGGTAACCATTGTTTCACGCTGGCAAAAGAGGCATACTCAATGGGGTCGGAGCGCAAAGCTAACCTTAGAGGAGGCTTGTCAGATGAAGGATGATCACAATCAACTCAGCCGGCGGGGATTTGTGCAGACGGCGGCGCTTGCGGCGGGTGCGCTCGGCGGGGCAGACCTGATACGAGCCGCGACGGCTGACATCAAAGTCGGCCTGTACAGCATCACGTATGGCGGCGTTTGGTACCGGGGCGACGCGCTTACCGTGGAGCAGGTCATCGAGCGCGCGAAGCGCTTTGGTTACCAGGGCGTGGAAATCGATGGCAAGCGGCCGCACGGCAACCCGCTCGACATGCCCAAGTCCCGCTGCCAGCAGCTGCGCAAAATGGCGGCAGATATGGGCCTCGAAATTTACGCTGTAGCCGGCAACAACGATTTCAGCAGCCCCATTCCTGAGCATCGTGAAACCCAGTTGGTTTACCTGCGCGAATTGATGCGGATGACGTCGGAACTCGGCGCCAAAACCGTTCGCGTGTTCCTCGGATGGCCCGGCGTCACGCTGTTGCCGGAAGGCGGTGGCAGTTACGACATCGCCAAAGGCGTATGGAAGAAGGAGCACGAGGGTTTCTCCGAAGACCAGACCTGGGCATGGTGCCGCCAGTGCCTGGAAGAGGCAGCAAAACTGGCTGGCGATTTCGGCGTTACGCTCGCCCTGCAAAATCATCCACCCGTGATCAACAAAGGCTACATCGACAGCCTGCGCATGGTGAAAGAAGTCTCCTCGCCGCACCTGAAGATCTGCTTTGACGCGCGCCTGGAGCACACGCTGGATGAGGTGGCAGTTCGCAAGGCAGTCAATGAAGTCGGCGCGTTACAAATGCTTTGGCACTACGGCGGCGAATATGATCGCGGCCCGCAAGGCATCACAGTGAAGGGTGACGAGAAGGCCATGGGTGAAGCGCTGGGCCTTTACGACATCGGTTACAAGGGCTATGCCGGTTTCGAGCTGTGCCACCCATTGCCCGTGGTCAATGGCCAGACCGTGGGACTGGATTTCGTCGACAAGAACGCGCAGCTTGCGGCGGAGTACATGCGCGGCATCTTAGCGGAAGCGAAGAAACAGCACCGGGCGTAGGGCCCGAAGCCTTAGAATCGCGCTGCCAGCGGTCGTGTGAATTGCAAGCCGATGCGGTGCACCAAACGGCGGCGCTGGCAGGAACGCACGGTGGCCTCGCCGGCCAGCAGCGGCACGCGAGAGCGCACCTGAACCGTGGCACCCACCGCGATCGGAAACAGAGATTCCACCGTAAAACCGGAGCCGCTTAAATCAACGGCGCGGGCGGGAATCTTGCGATCGTTTACAGAGATAGTTAACCAGCAACGGATTCGGAATCGCTCATGAGCCCTGGGGATATGTGCAGTTGCTTCCGCCATAACAAACTTCAGTTTACGAACCGCATCGGATAACTCACAATCGAGCGAAGTCCTTACCACCGAATCGCGGAAATCTATGAAGCGTCGAAGCCCACCACACCCAACTCAGCGGTCCCCCCGCGCGCTCAGCATGTTCGCGAAAATGCGGTAGGCCCCCGGCACGCCTGCCGGCAACTGACGGAACCACGAGAAAGCCGAAAAAATATAGACCCCCTTGCCGTAACGCGCGTACAGCATGCCGCCATATTGAGGCTTCTCTCCAGGATCGTGGGTCTCGAGCATGGGTTGATAGTGGCTGTCCCACTCCGATGCGAAATAGAGCCCTCGCTCCTGGATCCATCCTTCAAAATCTCGTTCCGTAATGTGATTGGGAAACACCAGCAGCGGATTATCCGGATGCGTGAACTTCACCGGCGCCTCCTCCACGCTCACGCGCGCCCGGTCGATTTTGAACGGATAGGGTCCGACATGATCTAGCTCTCCCGTGTGCCGGCCGCCGAAAGGGCCTCCCTCAGCAACGTTGTATTGAACGATCATGGTTCCGCCGTTGTAAACATAATCGAGAAGGCGCTGCTGATTGGCACGCAGATCGGAGCGGACATTGTAGGCCCGCACGCCGGTCACGATGGCGTCGAAACCCGAGAGGTCTCCCTCGGCCAGATCACGGCCGGATAACACCGAGACCTCGCAGCCGAGCTGCCGCAAGGCGTCGGGCACCTGATCCCCCGCGCCCATGACATAGCCGACGCGGTGCGCGTTTAGTTTCACGTCCACGCGTTCCAGCTTGGCATCCGCGGGCGGAAACAAAGTCTGCGTCGGAATATGCGAAAAAGCAATGAAGGTTTCGCCGGAAGAGAGCTCCTTGCCGTCGACACGGGCGATCGCCCGCATCATGCCGTGCGCATCGTTGTGCGGTGGAGTAACCGTGAAAACCACCGTCATCTCATCCCCCGCTTGCGTTAACCGGAACGGACGGGATGCCGGCTCGGCGTGCCAGTCCGGTGGCAGGTCCAGGCGTAAATCGCCCGCCATATCCGCCGTGTTCGCCTGCACCTGCACTTCGATTCTTTTCGCTGCATCGTTCGGGAAGATATCCACCGGTTCGGCGAGATTCACCGCAACCTCGGGCACAATCACTACGGCACGCGTAAGCTCGCCCTCCGTGGGATCGACAAAGCGATATTGCACGGGACGTTGCAGCGTGATCTCTACTCCGTCGAAGTCAAACGAGAAACTTACAGTAAATTCCACCGGCGAATCGGGAACCCCGATGAGCTCTTGATCACGGATATCGTAAGTATTGCCGGCCGGCGGCCGGCGCAGCCAGAACGGCTGCGAGTACGCAGCATTCCCTGGAATTCCCTCCTTCCATTCTTTATGGAACGGGTCATTATATTTGAGTGCGGTCTCGGCTACCGTTACGTCCTCTCCACCACCGGTTGAGCTTGCCATCCGGAGACCTTTGACCGTCACCGGGTAACGTGACCGGTTGATCGCTTCCGCCGTTATCTTTAGCGTCGATCGAGGCACCGCAGCGTAGCGGTCCGCTGTTGCGTCCGCCCATAGGCCCGCGCACAACGCCAGCGTTTCGTCCAGCTCTTCCAACTTGCCCTTGGCCCAAGGGTCGTCGATGTCCGCGATCCGTTTACGCGCCCTGAGCAGGATCGGAATGGTCTTCTCCGGCTCTTCCGGGCTGAAGGTCTTCAGGGCTTCGGCCAGAATCGGAGCGACGGCGGCCGCGCCCCGCACGCGATTCCATGTCGTATCCACGCCGTCGAACGGATCATGCTCCGCCGGATCGCCCGCGATCGTCGCCAGAAAATTCTTCACCGGTCCTCGCCGCTCCGCTGCTCCGAAACCCTGGCTGCGATGCTGGCTGCGGCTGATTCCCGCGATCTCAGCGTACGATTTTCCCAGTATCGGGTTGAACTCGCCCGCGTCCACCATTACCTTATGCGGTATTGCCGCTGCTTCCTTCTCCTGTTCCGGCGTGAAGCTGAATACGTTCCAGAAAAGACGCTTTGCCTGCCACGGCTGCACGTACTGCAATTGCTCGGGGAACCGGTTCTTGTCTGCTGCTGCAAGGAACGCTTCTTTCCCCAAAATGGCCGAAACCTGGTGCTGTCCATGACCATCGCGCGGCGTTCCTGAAAATCGCAGAATGATGATGTCCGGCCGGAACTTCCGGATCACCCAGACAATATCCGAAAGTACTTTCTCGCGCCCCCACTTCTCCAGCGCTTCGTCGGCGGTTTTGGAGTAGCCGAAATCGACGGCTCGTGTGAAGAACTGCTCGGCTCCGTCAATCCGGCGCGCAGACAGCAGTTCCTGTGTCCGAATCACCCCCAAAAGAGAGCCCTGCTGCGGGCCGATCAGGTTCTGCCCGCCTTCGCCTCGCGTTAAAGAAAGGTAACCCGTCCTCACGCACCGCCCGCGCGCCATGTACGCCAGCACCGCTGTATTTTCGTCGTCGGGATGCGCGGCAATCATCAGTACGCTCCCCAAAACATTGAGCTTGCGCAGTGCCAGTTCAATCTCCGGGGTGCCGGAAAGCGTGCGTTGCGCCTCTGCTGGAAAGACCAAACTTGTCTGAAGAATGGCGCAGATTAACCAATATAAATGGGCCCTGGGAAACCTGGCGGGGAAAATGCTCATCGAAGTTAATGGTAGACCATTCAGGGCGGGTTACCGCTGGAGGTGGCGCCCATGGGATCTCCCATCGTTCGATCGGTTCGCGCCGCATGGCAGCGGCTGGCAAAGTCCACGCCGGTCGCCGCTGTGTTGCCCGCGATGCCGGCACAACCTAAGATCGGCCTCGCCCTCGGCGGAGGCTTCGCGCGTGGCATTGCGCACGTTGGCATCCTCAAGGTCTTGGAGCGCGAACGTATTCCTCTGCATTGCATCACCGGTGTGAGTGCAGGCTCGATTGTTGCCGCAGCTTACGCCAGCGGCGCCGGCGTCGACGAAATTGCCCGCATCGGGTGCGGCATGCGCTTCAACGATGTTGCCCGCTGGACGTTGTGCCGTCTGGGCCTTGTCGAGAGCGAACGCATGGCAGCCTTCCTGAGGAGATTGCTTAAGAAATTCAGCTTCGAAGAAATGAGGATCCCCCTCGGCGTCCTGGCCACCGATTTGGGCACCGGCGAGCCCGTCGCCTTCCGCGATACCGGCGACGTTATTCTGCCGATTCGCGCCAGTTGTTCATACCCTGGTTTATTTCAACCGATCCGGTACCAGGGGAGACTTTTGGTCGACGGTGCGATGTGCACAGAGGTCCCGGCGCAGCTTGCCCGCAAAATGGGAGCTACCCACGTGATCTCCGTCTGTCTGCCAATGCAAGGTCCCGCCGTTGTTCCCAGCAATATGCTGCAGGTCGTCAATCGTTGTTTTCAAATCCTGCAAAGCCGCGCTGAAGAAGGCTGGCGACGGCACTCCGACATCATCATTACACCCGATGTCACCGGGGTCGCCTGGGACGGTTTCAAGAGCGGTGCAGAAATGGTTGAAGCCGGCGCCTGTGCCGTCGAAAAGATTCTGCCCGACGTGAGAAAGTGGCTGGAGCCCGCCTACATTCATGCCGGCGCCAATCCTCTACCCGCTGAGTTGGCGGGTTGAGCAAACGCACCCGGGGCATAAGTTCGCGGCGGAGCGTTACCTTTAAAATTTGCGACATAATGGAATCCTTGCTGACACGCAGGCATTTCTTCACCACTGCTGCGGCTGCCATTGTGCCTTTGGCCAGGGCCGCCGAACCGGTTCTCGATTTTCACCAGCACACCAACTACACGGGCGCTTCCCGTCGGCGGACGGACCAGGAGTTGGTGGCCCACCAGGTTTATCTGGGCGTCACCCGGACCGTTCTCCTTCCTGGCGAAGGCTGGCTGCTTTCGCAAGTGGGCGACAACGCGAGTTGCGCGGCTCTGGAAGCCGCATATCCAGGGCATTTCGTTCGTTTTGCTTGCGCCGATCCCGCTGAGTCCCGCTCGCTCGACGTATTGCGCGGCAATCTCGGCCGCGGCGCCATCGGACTTGGGGAGCTCAAATTTCCGGTCGCTGTCGATTCGCAGGAAATGCACCTTATTTACAAGCTGGCTGAAGAGCGTTCCGTGCCTGTGCTGCTTCACTTTCAGTTCGAAACCTACAACACCGGTTTAGAGCGCTTCGAGACCATACTGAAGACCTACCCCAAAGTGAATTTCATCGGCCATGCACAAACCTGGTGGGGAAACATCAGCGCCGATTTGAATCCGCTCGATATGTATCCTAAGGGTCCGGTGCGTCCGGGTGGGCTCACGGATCGCTTGCTCTCGGATTACCCAAACCTTTACGGCGATCTTTCCGCGAACTCGGGCCTGAACGCGCTCACGCGAGACCCTGATTTCGCGCGCGGCTTCGTGGATCGCCATACGCGCAAGCTGGTCTGGGCGAGCGACTGCAATTGTATCGACGGCAAAGGCGGCAATACGTCCGACGCTTACTGCATTGGCGCTCGATCGCTCGCTGCTCTCCGAAAGCTCGCTCCAAATGCTGAGGCATTCCGCAGGATCACCCACGATAATGGAGCCGCCCTGCTGCATCCACAGCTCGCCCCTCGTGCGTAAATTCGCGCTGAGTCCCGTTAGCCCAGGTTCAATACCTGCATGACCGTTCCGCTTTGGCCTTGAATCTTCTCCTGCAGCAGCATCAGCGCATGGATGAGCTGTTCGGGGCGTGGAGGGCAACCGGGCACGAATACATCTACAGGGATCACTTGGTTGACGGGAACCAGCGCGTAGTTGTTGAACACACCGGTTGAAGTCGCGCACGCCCCCATCGAGATCACCCACTTGGGCTCGGGCATCTGCTGGTACAAATGTCGGATGACGGGGGCCATTTTATTCGATACGCGCCCCGCGATGATCATCAGGTCCGACTGTCGCGGCGATCCCCGAAATACTTCAGCTCCGAAGCGCGCGATGTCGAACCGCGATGCGCTCATGGACATCATCTCAATGGCGCAGCACGCCAAACCGAATGACATCGGCCAGATCGAGTTCTTCCGTGCCCAGTTAATGGCCTTATCGAGCGTCGTCAGAATCAATCCTTCCGACGCAGCCGATCTCTCCATGAACTCGTTGTCGATCCGAGCAAAAAGCTCCGGCGGTCCGCTCGCCAATGGACTGTCTGCCATTTCTCTATTTTCGCATGGTCGCCGCAGTGTTTCCGCCGAACCCGCTGCTAGAATCGGAAGAGCCGCGTGCCCATCTCCTCCGCCAACTACAACGAAGCCCTGGACAAAGCCGCAGCGCTTTGGGGCATCCAGCCGGAATACTGGGACATTTGGGGAAAACATCACATTACGCCCCCGGAAACCAAGCGCGCCATTCTCCGGTCGTTGGGCGTGCCCACAACCAGCAAAGAAGAACTGGACGAGGCTCTGGCGGCGCACGCGCGCCGCGAGTGGTCGCGCCTCGTCGCGCCTTGCCTCGTGGTCAGCGAAGGGGAACGGCCGCGTCAATTCGCCGTGAATCTGCCCGTTGATCTCGCAGGCCTTGACGCGCGTATCACTCTCAAGCTCGAAACCGGTGAACCCCAGTCTGTCCCGGTCGTTCTTCGTGATCTTCCCGTTTCTGAAACCTTCGAGTTCAACGGATCAATGCATGTTCGGAAGCTCGTGCCTTTACCGGATGATCTTCCCCTCGGTTATCACGAGCTCGAGATTCTGGTAGGCGGAGCCTGCGCCACCATGCGCCTCATCCTGGCTCCCGACCGCGCTTATCTGCCTGATGATTTGCGCGCCGCTGGTGTGGCTATCGCCCTCTACGGCGTTCGCTCCGAGCGCAACTGGGGCTGTGGAGATTTTCGCGATTTGCAAAGCGTCGTCGATTGGGTGGCGGACGAGGTCGGTGCCAGTTTCGTGGCGCTCAATCCTCTGCACGCGATCCCCAATCGCCGCCCCTACAATACCAGTCCCTATCTGCCCACCTCCATCTTCTATCAGAACTGGCTTTACCTGGATGTCGAGGGCATCGCCGATTTCGCTTCGTGTCCGCGTGCGCAGCGGCTTTGGGGTCAGCCAGAGATCCAAAAGGAAGTGGCTGAGTTGCGGGCATCCCAGTTTGTCGAATACGAGCGTGTGCAGGCGCTCAAAATGCGGTTCCTGAAACCGCTGTTTGCAACTTTCCTGCGGGAATATCGTTCCGGATCGCCTCGCGCCGTCCAGTTCAAGCAGTACATTGCCAGCGAAGGGGAGTTGCTGAACCGCTTCGCCGCCTATTGCGCGTTGGATGAATGGATTCACAGCCGGAACCCCGACGTGTGGCTCTGGACCGATTGGCCTGCGCCCTTCCGCAATCCGGATTCCGCCGAGACCCAAGCCTTTTGCAAAAGACATTGGCGGCTGGTGCTGTTCTATCAGTACCTCGAGTGGCAAATCAGCCTGCAGCTCGGCGCCGCTCAGCACCGGGCTCGGAATAAAGGTCTCTCTATCGGCCTGTATCACGATCTGGCGCTCGCCACCGATCGCTTCGGTTCCGATCTATGGGCGCACCGCTCGTTTTTCGCCGCGGGTTGCCGGGTTGGCTCGCCGCCGGATGATTTTTCTCCACAGGGCCAGGATTGGGCTTTTCCTCCTCCGAATGCCGCTCAGCACCGCGCATCGGGCTACCAGCTCTTTATCGAATCCATCCGCAAGAACTGCCGCTATGGCGGCGCACTACGCGTTGACCACGTGATGCGTTTCTTCCGTTTGTATTGGATCCCCGATGGCGCCGACGCCGCTCATGGCGCGTACGTTCGCGACCACTGGGAAGACCTCATGCGCATCATCGCCCTCGAGAGCGTGCGCCACAAAGTGATTGTCATCGGGGAAGACTTAGGTACTGTCGAGCCTCAAGTTCGCGAGACCCTCGCGCGTTTTGGCGTTCTCAGTTACCGGCTTCTATACTTCGAGAAGGACAACCAGGGGAATTTTCGCCAGCTAAACGACTACCCCCTCCAGGCCCTGGTTTCGTCCACTACTCACGATTTGCCCACTCTCGCTGGTTTTTGGACCCACCGCGATATCGAGGAGCGGCGCCGTGCCGGTGTCCTCCCCGATGACGAGTCCTACCGCGCTCAGCACCGCGCCCGTGAAATCGAGAAACAGAAGATGCTGGATGCCCTTCACGGTGCCGGGTTGCTGCCCAATGATTATCCGCGCTCCGCCGGCAGCATTCCCGAACTGACTGGAGAGCTGCACAACGCCGTCATCGGTTTTTTGGCATCCACTCCTTCGATGCTGCTGTTGATCAACCAGGAAGACCTGACAAAAGAGACGGCGCAACAGAACCTCCCGGGCACCACTTGGCAATACCCGAATTGGAGCCGCAAGATGCACTTCCGTGTCGACGAGCTCTACTCGGCCAAACAGGCGACAGACTTCGTTCAGATGTTCCGCCATTGGATCGGCCACACCGGCCGCTGCAATAAGGGCTGACTTCCGCCACGCGAATGGTATCTGTATGCTACCGCGGCTTCTTATTTCTCTAATTCCCGTACCACGGCCGGGTCGTCCATCCGCGGCGAGGGCTTCGGATCCAGCGGATCCCGCGCTTCCGCCGGAATGAAAAGCCGCATGTCGATGGGCAACGCCTGGTAAGGCGTGAAATCAGGCGTGTATGAGAAGCAATCGGATAGGTCCGATGCTGTCGCGTCGTACAGGTTCAAAGGCGGCAGACCGAGCGTCCGATAGATCGTCTTCAGCAGCCCGGGGAAACTGGAATGCACATGCGATACGTAACCTTTCTTGATATACGGACCTGCAGCTAGAAGTACCGTGCGATGGGAGTCCACGTGGTCGCGCCCCCCTTGTGCATCGTCTTCCGTGATGAACACCGCCATTTCCTTCCACCACGGAGAGTGCGACAGAAACTCCATGATTCGTCCCAGCGCGTAGTCGTTATCCGCAACATAGGAAGCCTGGTAAGGATAGCCGTCGTCCGGCCGCGGCTTTGCCACGTGGTCATTTGGCAGGTGTACGTAAATGAATTGTGGAAACTCCTCTCCGCCCTTCTGGTATTTCTCCTGGATTTCATGGATAAAAGCGTCCGCGCGGAACTGGTCGGGAATGTTCGTGTTGAAAACCGGATACTCGCGCGAGGTGTTCTCAAACAGCGGCGTCGGCATGGGTACATTAGTCAGAAACCTGCCGCCGGTTGGTTTCTCTCCCGGCTCTTCTTCAATTCCCGCCAACTCAAATCCCTCCCCATAGTTGCGAAACGTCACCCCGTGCCGCGCCAGGTGATGCCACAGTGTCCCACCCTCTGCCTGTTCTTCCGGATGCACTGACGAATTGCTCTCTGCATACAAGAGCCGTCCCGGTGCAGTCGTCGGAAACCGGAAATCTTTACCATCCGTGTACGCTGCCATCAGCGACGTTTCCGTCCATACGTCCGGGTATGCATCCACCAGCCAGTGATGCCCATCCACGCTCACTTCCGAATCGGCGTAAAAGTTGTCGCTGAGCACCCAACGCTTTGCAATCTCGTGATGGTTTGGCGTAACAGCGATTTGCTTTAGGCTCAGCCTCTGTTTACCGCCGTTGGCAAACCCGTGCATGCCGAATCGCGCCAGAATCGGTAGCCCGTTGACCGGCACAGATCCCGCCATATCGCCGAAAACCTCGTCGAAGGTGCGATTTTCCTTTACGATCAGGACAACATGCCGAATCTCTCGCGGCACCGGCAGCGGAGCCCCCGCGTGAGGCCGGAACCCGTTTGCTTCCATCACCATGGCAGTCGATTTCTCCAACGATGGCGCGTCCGGCACGGGGATGATCGAGATCGATCCTCTCCGCAATACGTCCACAAAGCCCTCGTCGTCCCCCATACGCCGGTAAACGTTCGGACCCGTCCCATGTCCCTTCACATTGGTTACGTAAAGATTGTCCTCATCGAGCAAAACCTTCGTTGGAAACCAGGCGACAGGAATGTGGCCGGCCACGCGCAGTTGCTTGGCATCAATCACCCCCACCGCGTTGATCCCCGCCTCGGCCACATATAGCCACCCTGCCTTTGAGTCGAACGCCATCCCGACCGGTATCACGCCACGGTAAGCCTCCAGCCCCGGAACCCGGATCTCGACTTCCGCGGTGACGGCTCGGGTTTTGGCGTCGATGATCGTCACGCTGTCGTCGTGTGCGTTGGAAACAAATACCCGGTCATCGGTCGCGATCACGCCGCAGGGGCTGCTGCCGCCTTCCATCCCGTTCCCGTACGGCTTGCCCGTTCGCACTACGGCTTCGACGCGCGGCGTCTCTGCATTTTCCAGGTTCACCACGTACAGCGAATTCGATTCGCGGACATTGGGATCGCCGAGCCCTGGGACTTCTACCAGCCCGCGCGTGGTTTCCCGTCGCGCTCCGTTCCGGGCCTCCGGCGAAGGAAAGCCAAACGCTGGAAATCGTAAGCCTGTGTCTTGCGGATGCTTGCGGTCAGCACCCGGCACCGGGCTGTACTGGAACATGCCGGCATTGGTGATGTATGCCGTGCGTCTATCCGGAGACAGGGCCATCGCGAACGGTAGACGGCCCACCGGCAGCGAGGCCACGATCTGCCCCTTGCGCGCATCGATAGTCACCATGCGGAAGTTCGCCTGATCGAGCACATAAAGCAACCCGCGGGAGGCGTCGAAAGCCAGATCTCCTGAATAGCTGTCAGAAAATCCGTTCTGATTCAATTCGAAGACCTTCCGCCGGTCGCCCGTCCCCAAATCCATCAGTCGAACGCGGCCGGAATTGCCTTCTGCGACATAAACGGATCGGTTTCCGGCGAACGCCACCCCCATGAAAACGCTGCGCCATTGATCCGCCTCGCCGCTTGACGAACGCCGCGCGACAAAGTTCCGGGTGCCTGCCTCGCGTTTTTCGGGTTCGATCACGCTGACGGAAAACCGCTCTAGCCCGCTGTTTACAGTCACTACGGTTGTGTGGTCGGGACTGACGGCCAGTCCGTATGGCCCGGGCCCGGTACTGAACTGCCTGCCGGCGGGCGCGATGATTCTGCCCCCCGGCAGGATGCTCGGCTGTCCGCGACGCGCAACGGCGGGTTTCGTTCCTGCTGGCGCAGTGTAATCCGCCGCGTAGATACAGATAGTCAAGAACGTAGATAACCAGGCCCTGGTCATAACAGTGCCGAATCTAGCCAGCTTAACAAGGCGTTGCGCTATCCACCGTGTAAAAACGAATGACTGAAGATGCCCGCGTGTGTGCAGTTCTGCACTCCGTACCCGACCCTGAAGATCGTGGAGCTGTGTAATCCGGTCCGTATCTGACAGTTAACTTGAATTAAAGCGAAATTCATTGCCTTTTGCAGGGTAAGGCGTAATAATTGGCACATCACATGCTTTACCGCTAGGCACGCCCTGCCCGGTAAGGCTTCAGCGGCAAGGGCTGCGCCGGTTAAGTTGCCGGGCGCGCGTTGGGAGGCCGCCCCGCAAGGCGCCGCTAAAATGGAGAAAGCGATGGTAACCAGCCCTACCACGTTAGCTACACCGCAAAAGCAATTGGAAGACCCGCTGGCGCACCTCCCGTGTTCCAGCATCTTGGAATATCGCAAAGGCCAGGTCGTTTACAGCCAAGAGCAACCTTCCAACAATATCTACCTCGTCATCGACGGAAAGGTCAAAGTGTGCCGATTGGCGGATGACGGGCGCCAAGTTGTCGTCGACATCTACCAGACCGATGAGTTTTTCGGGGAAGCAGCTTTCCTCAGCGCCGTTCCGCGCGACGAGCAGGCCGTGGCCATCGAAAACACCAAGGTCATGACATGGAGCACCAGCGAAATTGAGGACCTGGTGGCCCGGCGTCCCCGTCTCGCTATAGCGCTGCTGCAAATCCTGGCGCAGCGGTCCCGCGAGTATGGGCACCGTATCGAGAGCTTCTCCGTGGACAACATCGCCCGGAGGTTGGCGCGGACTTTGATCCGGTTCTCACAGCGCTTGGGTCAGAACGCGGAAGATGGGTCGGTACAGATGATGCCCTTCACGCACGAGTTGCTATCGCAATACGTGGGAACCTCGCGCGAGATTGTGACGCATTATATGAATCAGTTCCGCCGCCAGGGTTACCTGCGTTACTCCCGCAAGGGAATCACCTTGTACCGTGACGCGCTAAAAGAATGGCTGCGCCAGCCGGCGTCTTCCTAAAAGGCCACAAAGCATCCGCGTCCATCTATACTCTAAAGCGTGGACCGGGAACTCACTGGTAAGACCGCCCTGGTGACGGGCGCCTCTCGCGGCATCGGTGCCGCTACTGCGGTCGCATTGGCCAATGCCGGCGCGAGCCGTCTGATACTCCATTACAATTCGCATAAAGCCGGGATCGACAGCGTCTCCGCTGCGGTACAAAAGGCGGGAGCGCAAACAGACACCATTCAAGCCGACCTCGGCACGACGGCAGGCATAGACTCCTTCCTCAAAAGCATGGGCGCGACGGGTGCAGGTGTCGACGTCCTCGTGAATAACGCCGGCTCACTCGTTCAGCGGGCCAAGCTGGCGGATTTCACTCCGGACTTGTTCGATCGTGTCATGACCCTGAACGTAAAGAGCGCCTGGTTCATCGCGCAGGCCGTGTCACGGCACATGATTGCCCGCAAAAGCGGTTTCATTGTGAACGTCAGTTCCATCGCCGCTCGAAACGGAGGCGGCATCGGCGCCACTGTGTATGCAGCCGCTAAAGCCGCGGTTGCCGCCATGACCAAAGGCATGATGAAGGAGCTCGCGCCGCACGGCATTCGCGTGAACGCCGTGTCGCCCGGAACTGTCGATAACGATTTCCACGCACGGTTTTCGACCCGGCAGATTCTCGACGCCGTAGTCGCTGCGACGCCGGCCGGTACACTGGGCACGAACGAGGAAATCGCCGATACGATTTTGTTCCTTTGCTCGCCGGCAGCCCGCTATATTCACGGCCAAACCATCGAGATCAACGGCGGGATGTTTACCGTGTAGTGAAATTGGCCTCTGTGCCGGACGAAACACCCGCCGAGTTCGTCATTTGGATTTCCACCGAGTTGACGCGGTCCGGGTTTCCCGCTATCACGGGGAAGAAAGCGTGCAGCGCAAAAATCCCGCCCTCCTGCGAGCTGGCGAAGAACGCGCCGAAATTCGAAGTGCCGTTGACTGTAATCGGCCCGCCGCCCAGCCTGGCGCCGCTCGCATCTCGAAAGGTGAAACTGATGGTGGAGGCGGTCCGGGTGTTGTCGAATCCCGTGAGTTCCACGTCCAGCCCTCCGGACGTGTATTGGGCCGTAGTCGTGGATATTTCCGGTGGCGCGCCCGGAATGGTCAACGAGTACGTTTCCGTGAATTGTCCCAGAGTCACTGAGAAAACGATCGTGCCGGCTGTCGTACCTGTCTGAAATGCCGCGCTTTGCGCATTGCCGAATCGAGCCGCCGTATCGCCCTGATTGACTGTAAAAGGCGCCGTCTGGCTCCCGCTGAGTAGGAAGATCATGCCGTCATCCGGGTTGGCGCCCGCCGAAAGCGGTGTAAAGGCCATTCGGACTTGCCCTGTTCCAGACGCCTGCGACGGCGAAGGCAGGCTCACGGTAAGCGAACCCTGCTCGGAGCTGGCCACTGACGGTATCGAGACCAGGATCACCGGCTGAGGAAACGGCGGACTGAGTCCGATCCCGGTAAGCGGTATATCCAACTGATCCACTTCCAGTGCCCCTTGTTGCGGCCCGGTGCTGCCCGGCGAAAACTCGATAACCAGAACGGTCGACCCACCCGGCGGCAACGAAATCGGCAGGCTGATGTTCTTCAGTTGGAACGCGGCTCCTTCGAGATTCACGACTGCGACGTTTTGCACAATGATGGCGGCATTACCAGGGTTGCTCATCACCACCTGTTGGGACGACATGGATCCCTGCGCCAGGCTGCCGAAGTCAATGGACGCGCCAGGCGCTAACGGCGTTGTCGTGCCGCTTCCATCGCCCACGGCTACAGCAACAGCCGAGGTCGCATTTCCCGTTAATGCCTCCGATATGCCGTCCGCGGTAAAGGTAGCGCTGAATGACCCGCCTTGCGCGGGCGCGAAGCTGATCGTGAAATCTACAGTTCCTCCCGCCGGAACAGTGATCGGGAGCGCGGGCTCGTAGGGAATCGAGAAAGGCGCCGTTACGCTCAGTACGGTCAACTGTGCCGGTCCTGTGCCGTTATTCTGTAGTTGAAACTGCACATCGCGCACGTCTCCCACCGGGCAGATGCCAAAGGAGAACTGCGGCGGGACAGCAGCAATCTGATCGGCCTGGCCGGGCTGCACGACAAAGAGTTGAAATTGCGCCGCCAGCGGTGCTGCAGAGAGCCACGCAACAAAAAGCATCCGGCGCATCACAACGGTTCCTTTACTGCGGGAAGCTGATACGACTTCTCGCTGTCACTCGACAACCGAATTAACTTTGACGGTGCGCAGCCGTTTTCTATCGCGATCCATTCATTGCCCGCACGCACCGCGCGGCTGCCGGACACTGGAATGGTCCGCTCAATGCCTGCTGTGGTTTGCACCACGACGGCCTGCGGCGTCGCCAGCACCAAGCGGTTTGAAAGCAAAACGAGCCGCTTGCTTCCATCCAGGCGGCACGCCTGGGCAAGCATCCCGCCCGCAGCCATTTCGTGCGTAATCTTGCCGCTCCTCGTATCGATCACCAGCAGCCACAATGCGTCCGCGCGGCACGCGGCGAGTTGAAGCGAGTGCGCACGAGCCGGACCTAGGGCGATAACGCTTCCCGCAACGGCTTCCAAATCCAGGGGCACCTTGGTCTCACCCTTTAGTCCGACTAGCCAGAGTTCGGCGGTGTCAGGGAAAAATGCGCTCTGCGGTCCCAGCACGGTTTCCCGCTGCGGCGCAGGCCGGCGGCTGATGATTGCGCCATCTGCCGCCACGGTCAGTAACTCCGTTGCGGTTTTCACCAGGCCGCCGGAACCGTCGAACGCCCAGTCTGAAGCTTTTATTCCTATGGCATCGCGCCATATGAATGTTCCCGGCACACCGTGCACCACACGGAGTTGCTGGTGCCCGTCGCGCGCCATGCCGATCATTGGAGAGCTGAACTTGGATTGCGCCGTGAGCCCAGGCGCGCATAAAAACGCAATGACGAATAGGCGAGTCATTAGGGCTTCCCGATCGTAATGGTTGGTGTTCCGATGCTGATGCTGCCGGTGGGCAGTCCCCCGGGGGTCGTTGCTCCTGTCGAAGCTCCGTGCGTGCCCGCGCCCCCCAGACTGCGATCAGCAAACGCCGCACCCGCGCCGCCCGCCGCGGCAAGCCCGATCCAGATCCATTTCTTGTGCGTCTTGTGGCCGGTATTCGGGCCGATTTCAGTGACGGCTTTCGAACTTTTCTGTGTCACGATAATCGTCGGTATGCCATGCGCCGGCTCGTTGGCCGCGCGGGCTGAGGCCGCCGGTGCGTCCGGCTGATGGGCAGCCACCTTCACCGGGCCGATGGCGGACGTCCCGGGTACGGTCACGGGCGGAGCCGGTTTTGTCGCGTGCTCTGGTGCGGGTGCCGCGTCGGGTTCTTTTCCCGCAGGCGGCGGAGTCTTGCGATCGGCGCTCTCCGGCTGATTTTGCCCGCTAATGGATTCCCTGGCGATGATACCCGCGCGGCTCTGTTCCTTTGCCGCTGTAATGCGGATCGAGAAGCTGCCGGGTATACGATTGAGCTGTAGTCCATGCTCCGTCGCGTGGCCGTTCGAATCCGTGACTGCGATATCCGTTTGCAGCCCCTTGGCGAACACACCGCTCGCGCCCTCCGCCGGAACCTGGAAGCTGACGCGCGCGCCTGCGATCGGACGGCCCGTCGCGTCCGTAACTTCAACCGTCAGTGGCTTCGCATGGGCGCCGCCCGCATACTGCACGCCGTCACCGGCCAATACCTTAATGTGAAGAACGGATTGCTGCGCTAACGAAATGCCTGCGGCGAGAACTGCAATGCTCCAGGCACACTTCGGGCGCACGGATACGAAAGTTCTGGGCACCTGATATTCCTGTCTTTGAAAAGACAGTGACACCGGGCCGCGAAAGTTCTCTTCGGACCCTCGCGATTCGGTGCGCTGGGCTGGTCGCCCTTACAGGAACTTCGTAATCCGCTGCTCTACATCCGCGCGAAGTTTGTCGATGAAGCCGATCGTATAACCCGCGATCGACAGAGAGGGATCCTTCACCAGCGGTGTAAGATCCATCGCATAGCTCAGCGCCGTCTCGGTGTCGGTGGCGTGCGAAGCGTAATAGGTGGCATGCGCCAGGCGGCGGCCCTCGGTGGCCAGATCGTAGCGCTTGCCGCCTGCTACCTGCGAATCGAAAACGCCGACCAGTGACATCCCGATGTTGGAGCGCTCCGATACCGGTAGCGCCTCCTTGTCCTCATCCGGCAGCCAGTCCAGATCGCGCCACACTTCGCAGCCATAAACCTTTTCCGGACGGTACTCCGCCTTGAGGCTGCGCATGGCGGCGAGGCATCGCAAAGCTACGCCGATGTGGGTGTCGTGCTTATCGGCGAGATTGTGTAGATAGACCACCTTCGGCCTGGCGGCGCGAAAGATTGCGGTTAGATCCCCGGCTACACCGGCATTCTTCGGATCCTTGACGGCGGAACTCGGGTACCCGAGCTGGACTTGGCAGGAGTATTCGCCCACGTAAGCCGCCTTGCGCTGCTCTTTCAGCCGCACCTTTTGCATTTCGTCGTCGGTGTACTGGCCGTAGATGCCGCTGCGCGGGCTGCCCGCTCCGTTGGTCACCACCACGCCGGTAAACCACTTGTCCGCGCGGCCGAAACATGTCGCGATGCCGTGGTAGGCCATAATCTCGATATCATCCTGGTGCGCCGAAACACAGATGTGCGTGGTGCGCGCCAGCGCGGCATCGGCGTCGCTTCCATCGGGAACGAACAGGTCAGCTTGTGCATTGTGGAATTTCATCGCGTCCTCTCTCTTTAGCTCTTCAGGCTCGGCAGACTCGCGGCCGCTACGGCCTGGCCGTGGCGTTTTTCCGTTTCGCCCGGCGTGTGCACACGAATCTTGCGGGCCACTTCCGGGAACTCCTCCTGCAGCACCTTGGCGGAGGTGGACAGAATGATGTCGCCTCCTTCCCCCGTGGTTACGCGCCCCAGCACCAGCAGGTTGCGGATCTCGTAAAAGTCGGCGAAGTGAGCGATGCTGTAGCCCAGATACGTTCCGATGGTCTGATAAATCTTGCGCGCCCGCCCATCTCCGGCCGCCATTAGCTTCTGCACTTCCACCAGTTTGGCGGCCAGCGGCATCTCCTTCGGCAGTGCGATGCCCGCCGCAGGCAGCAGCCTTCCAACCGCCTGTTGGGAAAAATACTGCGCTCCCACCCCGTCGTCGCCCGACCACTCGTCCGCCGGCGCCTTCTCACGGTAGTCGATGGGAACGAAGGCCAGTTCGTTGAGCCATCCGGTGATATTGCCTTGCGGCGTCACATAGCCCGCAGCCAGGCTGCTGCCAAAGGCCACGCCCAAAACAGCGTTGTCATTGAGCGCCATCGACCCGGCTAGCGCGGTCACTTCCCCGTCGTTGACCACCTCGAAAGGAACTCCGCCCCAGGCCTTCTGTAAATCGAAAAAGAGCCGCCGGATTCGCGTATCGAACTGACCTTGCGGAACCACGCGGTACAGTGAGCCGACACGCACCTCGTTGTTGACGTATACGCCTGCTGCACTGCCGCCAATGGCATCCACACGCGGTAGCTTGGCCGCGGCACGCTGCAGAGAGTCGTTGATGCCGTCGAAATGGTATTGCGGATCGGCCTGCCGGCTGGGATCCCAGGGTACTTCCTCGCTGAAGACCACTTCGCCATCGATCAGCGCCGCGCACTTTCGATCGCTGGCGCCCAGATCGAAGCCGATCCGGCAGCCGTCCAGGTGCCGTCCCAGCGGTGCCACGGCTTCTCGCTCACCCGGCAAGCGGTCAAACTCTACATGTTCGATGACCATGGGCCGCCCGTATACGCGCTCGCCCATGAATTGGAAATCGAACGAGCGGCCGCCCGCCTGCGAATAGACACCACGCAGGTATGCCGCGATACGCGCATCGCCGCCAACCGTGACGCGATAGCCGCCCTTCTGCCACAGCAGGAATTTCAACAGCCTTTCGGCGTACCGCTCGTTCCAAGCGGTATTCTCGCCTTCATGCGGCAACACCGCCGTCCGAAATACCGACGTCGAGCCGTCCGCGCGTTCGAGCGCGATGCCGAACGGCGCGGGCTTACCGCTCTCTTCGGCCTTCGCTTGGAACGAGCGATTCCACAGCGATGCCGGCACGAATTCAGGATCCAAGACTGGACAGAATTTCGGCGCAATTCCTGTCAAAACTGGCATTTATTTCAAGTCTTGCATATCGGCACGAACGCCCGCTATGGCCTGTTCCTACTAGCTGTTAGCCCTTCAAAAACCGGGGTCCGTCCCACCCTCTGTTGCCAAAAGTTAAGGCCCGGGTATTTTTACCTCTCTTGTACACAGGCATTCGCAGAGGCGCGTCAAGCTATCATGGTTCGAAGGTATCTTTTCTGTATCGGGGACAGTCGATGTTGAGAACAGTCGCATGTCGTCTCGGCTTGACAGCCATCGTTGCAACGGTCTTGGCATTCCCTGGCGCGGCACAGCAGCGCTCGCGTCCTCTCGTGGTCGAACGATTGGATGAGTCGAGGCTTTATCGCCTCGCCGGCAACACGCGCCCGGAAGCCAGCGCGGAAAACGATCGCGGACGCGTCGCGGATGATTTCGTGATGGATCATGTCTTGTTGCAATTACAGCGTCCGCCCGAGCAGGAACAGGCGGTCAGTCATTTCATCGATTCGTTACACGACGAGCAATCGCCGAATTTCCATAAGTGGCTGACTCCCGCTCAAATCGGCGAGAACTTCGCGCCCGCCCAGGAAGATATCGATAAGGTCACCGGCTGGCTCGAGTCTCACGGTTTCACGGTCAACGTAGTGTACTCCGCCCGCATGCTGATTGACTTCTCCGGCACCGCGGGACAGGTGCGTGAGGGGCTGCATACCGAAATCCATCGCCTCAGCGTCAACGGCAGCGAACACATCGCCAATATGAGCGATCCGCAGATCCCCGCCGCCCTGGCTCCGGTGGTGGCGGGTGTGGTGTCGTTGCACGACTTCAAGCCGCACTCCATGCGCAAGCCGCACAAAGACTACACGTTTAATTCGGGCGGTTCACCCACGCAGGCTCTTGTCCCCGCCGATCTCTGGACCATCTACGATTTCAATCCGGTTTTCAAAGCCGGCGTTACGGGTCGTGGTCAGACCATCGCCGTGGTACAGGATACGGATCTTTACAGCAACACGGATTGGGTGACTTTCCGCAAGGAGTTCGGGTTGTCAGCATATAGCACCGGCTCGCTGTCTACGGTGCACCCGGCCCCGTCGAGTGGCGCCAACAATTGCGCCGATCCTGGCGTGAACAGCGATGACAGCGAAGCGATTCTCGATGCGGAATGGGCCAGTGCCGCCGCTCCGGGCGCAGCCATTCTCCTGGCTGCCTGCGACAATACCAGAGCGACGTTCGGCGGCCTCATCGCCGTGCAGAATCTTCTGGAGGGCGCTAAGCCTCCGCACATCGTGAGCATGAGTTATGGCAACTGTGAGGCGGAGAATGGCGCATCGGCAAACGCCGCCTTCAGTACCGTGTTTCAACAGGCGGTCCTGCAAGGCGTTTCCGTCTTTGTTGCCGCCGGCGACGAAGGCGCCGCCAGTTGTGATTCCGGCGGTTCGTCCGCCTCCCATGGAATCGGCGTGAGCGCGTACGCCTCCACGCCTTATAACGTGGCCGTGGGTGGCACAGATTTCATCGATACCTTTGACGGAACCACCGGCAAATACTGGAACTCCACCAATTCCTCCACCTTCGGATCGGCGCGCTCGTACATTCCCGAGATCCCCTGGAATGATTCCTGCGCCAGTGCTCTCCTTGCCAGCTACAACGGTTTCAATGTCACCTATGGACCGAATGGATTTTGCAACAGCAGCCTTACGCGGCAGCAGGGTTTGCAGGAGGTAGTCGGCGGCAGCGGCGGCCCGAGCGGCTGCGCCACAGGTGTCCCCGTCCGCTACGGATTTGTGAGTGGTTCGTGCGCAGGTCATGCCAAGCCCTCCTGGCAAGCGGCAACCGGTAATCCGAAAGACGGCGTGCGCGACATCCCGGATGTCTCTCTGTTCGCTGCCGATGGTATATGGGGCCATTATTACGTCACCTGTTTCACTGATCCTCAAAACGGCGGCACCCCTTGCGTAGGATCTCCGGCCAATTGGTCGGGTGCAGGCGGAACGTCGTTTTCGGCGCCGATTCTGGCGGGTGTGCAAGCCCTGGTCAACCAGCAGCACGGTCCGCAAGGCAATCCGAATTATGTGTATTACAAGCTTGCCGCCAAGTCAGGGACCGGCATCTTCCATAGCGTGACTCAGGGCGACATCGACATGAACTGCTCGGGAACCATGAACTGCTTTGGAGCTACGGCGAAACGTGGATTGACTCATGGCGCCGGTGACGGCGCGCTATCCACTTCAAGCAAATCGGCAGTTCCTGCCTACCCTGCGGCTAGCGGTTGGAATTTTGCCACCGGCCTCGGCACGATCGACGTGGCCAAGCTTCTGCAGAACTGGTAAAGATCGAAGGCAGGAGCATCCCGCCAGGTTCCGGTCTAACACGACGGGTATTACTCGTCGAACATTCCCTCGAATAGCGGGCTGGTGAGGTAGCGCTCCGCGGCATCCGGCAGAATCACGACGAACGTTTTGTCTTTGAACTCCGGCTGATGCGCCAGCCGCGCCGCAGCCGCGGTGGCGGCGCCGCAAGAAATTCCCGAAAGTATACCCTCTTCCTTTGCCAGCCGGCGCGCCATCTCGATAGCTTCTTCGCTCGATACGAGTTCCACCCGGTCCACCATCGTCATATCCAGCGTGGCAGGAATGAACCCTGCGCCGATACCCTGAATCGCGTGTGGCCCTGGCCTGAGCGGCTGCCCCTTTAGCGTCTGCGTCATCACCGGGCTTGTCGTTGGTTCGACGCCCACCGAGAGAATCTTCTTGCCCATCTGCTTCTTGATGAACCGGGAGACGCCTGTAATCGTCCCGCCCGTACCCACACCGGACACCAGTACGTCGACTTTGCCTTCGGTGTCCTCCCAAATTTCAGGTCCGGTAGTCTTGAAGTGGATTTCCGGATTCGCAGGATTCTTGAATTGCTGCAGCAGCACGAATCGCTCGGGATCGCTCGCCACCATGTCCTCGCACCGTTGAATCGCCGCCGTCATACCTTCCGAGCCATCCGTTAAAATCAACTTGGCGCCCAGTGCTTTCAATACCTTTCGTCTCTCGACGGACATGGTTTCCGGCATGGTTAACGTAATCGGATACCCGCGCGCCGCGGCCACAAACGCCAGCGCGATTCCCGTGTTGCCGCTGGTCGGCTCGATCAGTTCTTTGCCCGGCTTCAGCACGCCGCGCTTCTCGGCATCCCAGATCATCGAGGCCCCGATGCGGCATTTCACCGAGTACGCGGGATTTCTGCCTTCGATCTTGGCCAGCAGCGTCGCCGGCGCGCCTTTGGCGATGCGGTTCAGCCGCACCAGCGGCGTTCGCCCGATACTCAATGAATTGTCTGCGTAGATCAAGCTGGTTATATCTCCCAGTTCGGCACGAATTTGGCGCGCTTCTCTTTCCAGGCGCGCTGCAAATCCGCAAAAGACGTCTCGTCCAGGATATCTGAAACCGCGCGGTTCACCCGCGCCCACATATCGGCAAATGGCGTATCCGCCAGGCGCCGCGCCCGCGATTTTTCGTCACGAGCACCTTCCACAAAGCGCAGTAGCTCCCCCACTTTGATGGTATCGGCGCTCCGCGCCAGCAGGTAGCCGCCTTCTGCTCCGCGCCGCGACTCCACAAAACCGCCCTGCTTCAGGCTGGCCAAAATCAATTCCAGAAACTTTTGCGGGATCTTCTGCCGTTTGGCGATATCGGCGATGCGCACCGGCTCGCCCGGCGGGTGGGAGGAAAGATCGAAAATCGCTAGCAGAGCATATTCGCCTTTCACAGAAACATTCATTGGCAGCCGGCGCAATCTCCTATACGCAACTAGAGATTATGAATGCCAGCGGAAGCAGTGTCAATTGCGGAGGGAAGTACTAGAGGAAGCGAACAACAAATGCCGGATTGCCGCGTAGCCGATTGGTAGAAGTGAGCTACGCGGCGACCCTGGACAGGAACATAAAACCGGGTAAACTACTTCTTTTCGTCCGTGCTGTCCTTCTTGGCCTTCTTCGCCTTCTTGCCCTTCTTCTTGGTCTTGGCGGTGTCGTCCATCTTGGAATCGTCCGGGCGGGCGAAGGACACGGTGGCGAGACCAGTCAGCAGCGACAGGCCCAGCATGGCGGTCATCAGTTTCTTCATTTTTGCTAGTTCTCCTTTGGAGTGACGATGTTCTCGTCTCAGCGTATGATATCCATCCCCACATGAAGTCGTGCTTAAGCGATTATTAAAATGTCTTCATTAAGTCATTGACACCAATCGATTTTATTGGCGGCACTCAACAAACGCCTTAAATTCAACCCGATACTGGTTCCGGGCACAATTGCCGGCCGAGTCATCGAAATCCTCGCTGCTAGCATGAAATCGGCATGAAAAAGGAAGAATTGGCGGACCGTCTGGCGAAGCATGCCGGGGTGACGCCAGCCGAAGCGGCCGATCAGATTGATCACGTGGTCAGCCAGATCATCGCCAACCTGAAAAAGGGCTCCAGTGCACCATTGCCGGGATTGGGGAAATTTACGCCGGGTCCCCGGTGGGAATTCGAATTTGAGCCGAAAGGGGGACAGACGCCTGGTCGTCGCAAACGGTAACTCAACCGCCCGGCAAGTAGCGCGGATTGTGCGCGAGTGCCTGGATGAGGGCAAGAGCGTTACCATCGATGGCCTCGGAAGGTTCCATTCCGACGGAAGGCGCGGATACCGGTTCATAGCCCGCTCCGCACCTTCGGTTTTTCTGGCCTATGTGCAGGAAGATGCACGCGAGGTCGAACAGCTGTGCGACGGATTGGAGCAGCGCGGGTTCGATCCATGGATGGACCGCCGCAAACTGCTGCCGGGGCAGAACTGGCCGCGCTCCATCGAAGATGCCCTGGAAGCGACGGATTTCGTAGTCGCCTGCTTTTCACGGCACTCGGTCTCGAAAAAAGGGGGATTTCAGGCCGAGATCCGTTATGCGCTGGATTGCGCGCGGCGCATGCCGCTGGACGATGTGTACTTTATCCCGGTTCGCCTGGATCCGTGTGCGGTCCCCGCCACCATCCGGCGGGAAATCCAATACATAGACCTGTTTCCGGATTGGGAACGCGGGTTCCGCCGCATCGTCACAACTTTGCAGCGCCAGCTTCGCCGCCCGATTCCGGCCTAGTGTTTCCCCTTGGCCAGCTTTTCCACACGCTTGCGCACATCCGGCGCCCGCTTATCGTCGGCGGCAAGGTTGAGGAATTTTTCGTATGCCTCGCGCGCGGCGGTCCAAGCCCGCTGTTTCTCCTGCGCTTCTCCCAGCAGGAAATAAGCCTCTGCGGAAGTTGGATTCCATTTGGAGGCTTCCTGAAAACGCAGGGCGGCGGCGCGGTAACTCCCTTTGTGGAAATAGTAAGTGCCAACGCGGATTTCGCGCTCGGCCTGCAGCGGATTGAAGGAGTACTCCTTGGGTTTTTCGCCCTCGTCTTCCTCGGGCGGGGCCTGCTCCTGCGATTCCGGCGGCTTGGCGTCAGGCGCTTTCTGCGCCTGCACGTTCATCAGGAACAGGAAGGCCGCTCCCAGCCAGCGTGACATAATTAAATTATATTGCCCGCGGTAGAACTCCGAGAGAAAGCTGCGCAGTTGCCCCTGGAGCCCGGGGTGTACCTGTACAAGGACGCGGCCGGTCGCGTGATTTACGTCGGAAAGGCCAAAAGCCTGCGCTTGCGGGTGCGCAGTTACTTTTCCGACGACCGTCTGGCGGACACCAAGACCGGAACGCTGATTTCCGAGGCGCGGGATATCGACTACATCCTGGTCGATAACAACAAAGAAGCGCTGGCGCTCGAAAACAACCTCATCAAGCAGTGGAAGCCGAAGTTCAACATTCTGCTGCGGGACGACAAGACCTATCCTTACATCAAGCTGACGGCGGAAAAATACCCGCGGGTGTATGTAACGCGTCGGCTGCGGAAAGACGGATCGACGTACTACGGCCCCTACTTTCCCGCGAACCTGGCGCACCGGCTGGTGAACTTCATCCATCGCAGCTTTCTCGTGCCGTCGTGCAAGGTGGATCTGACGCGCTTTCATCCTAAGGCTTGCCTGCAATATCACATTCATCGCTGCCTGGGACCCTGCGTGGAGGGGCTGACGACGGATGATGCGTACTCACGGGCAGTCCGGAATGTGAAGCTGTTCCTTGAAGGACGTCATTCCGACCTTGCCAAAGGCCTGCGCGAACGCATGCACGAGGCGTCGAATGCCATGCGCTTCGAGGAAGCAGCAGCCGTTCGTGATCTTCTTTCGACCGTTGAGGAGATGGAAGAGCGGCAGAAGATAGCTGCGGCAAAGGGCGACGACATCGACATTTTCGCGGCGTACGCTGAGCCGCCGCTGGTAGCGCTGAACCTGTTTCATTTGCGGAACGGACAGATCGTGGACCGGCGCGAATTCTATTGGGAGGACCAGCACGAGTACGACGAGCCGCAATTTTTCTCGGCCCTGATCAAGCAGATCTACATCGACCAACAACACATTCCATCGATCATTCACGTGCCGGTTGACTTCGAGGATCGCGAGGCGCTGGAAGAACTGCTGTCAGAAAAGCGCGGGAGAAAGGTCGAGATTCATACGCCACAGCGCGGGCAGAAAAAGGCGTTATTGAACCTCGTCGAGACCAATGCCAAGCACAGTTTCGACCAGCGGTTCCGCGTATTGAAACCGTCATCTCGGGCCATTCAGGAAGCGCTGCAGGATGCGCTGGGGCTGCCCGATGCGCCCAAGCGGATCGAATGCTTCGACATATCCCACATCCAGGGGACGGACAAAGTCGCCAGCATGGTGGTGTGGGAAGAGGGGCGGATGAAGAAGTCGGATTACAGGAAGTTCATCATCCGCGACGTGATCGGAAACGACGATTTCGCCAGTATGCGTGAGGTGGTAACGCGGCGCTATGCGAGACTTCAGCAGGAGAACCGGGAGATGCCGGGGCTGGTACTCATCGACGGTGGGCTCGGGCAATTGCATTCGGCGGCGGACGCGCTGGAAGCGATCGGAATCATCAATCAGCCGCTGGCCTCGATCGCGAAGCGCGAGGAGATCATCTACGTTTACGGGCAGGAGAACGAGCCGGTGGTGCTGGACCGGTTCTCGCCGATTCTGCACCTGATCCAGTCGATTCGCGATGAGGCACACCGGTTCGCGGTGACGTTCCACCGCACCAGGAGAAACGCTCAGCGGCTGACCTCGGAACTCGACCAGATTCCAGGCGTGGGCGAGAAGACGGTGCAGAAGTTGCTGCGGCATTTCGGCAGCTCCGAACTGGTGCGGGCGGCCTCCGAGGATGCGCTGGCGCAGGTAGTGGGCAGAGCGGCGGCGCGCAGGATCAAAGAGTTTTACACGCCGGTGGCGCATCCGGAAAACGTGTAAACGAGCCACCAACATCCTCGATTCGCCGGAAATGTGACCGCTTGCACGGCGGCCCGCAACGTGCCGCGAAAGGGAGTACGTGTCTCCATCGAGGCGCGTCAATTTTCATCAAAGCCGAGGTCTATTTATGCCTGAGAAGAAGACCATGGAGCGTGCCCGCGAGGATGCCAGGGAGGGGAAGGCCCCGACCACGCAGGCAGGCGAGTTTGTGCGAGAGGAGATGCACCACATAAGAGAGGGCAAGCACGGGGCCCGCAACACCAAGCAGGCCATCGCTATAGGATTGTCGAAAGCACGCAGGTCAGGTGTGAAGCTCGCACCTAACCCGGGCGGAAAGAAGAAAAAAACCACCAGCCGGAGGCCGTCCGCAAAACGGTCGCGCGCAACAACTAACGCTCTGAAGCGAGAGGGCCATTCGGCGGCCTCCAGTGCCGCCCTTTCGCGGCATGCCCGGGCCACGGCGCGAACTCGCGGACACGAGAGCATGCGGAAGGCCGCGGCAAAAGCCGTCCGCACCAAAGGACCGACGGGACGCAAGCGAGCTGCACAGAAAGCAGCGCGTACCCGAAAAGTGGCTTGAACGTCGACTATGCCGGCGTGCGATCCGCCTGGAACGCTATCCCGGCGGATCGCGAGTCGGCTAAACGCATCGTAGGGACGCGCGTTACTCGACCTTCGCGACAGTAGATTCAGCCATTTTCAGGTGTTCTTGCAGGGTCGGCAATGTTTCCGATGCGAATTGTTTGAGATCCTGGTTTTTGCCTCGATTCGCCTCTCTTTGAAACTCTGCAACGTCGGTCTTGTGGTCTTTCACCATGTCTCGCATATAAGCCCGGTCGAACGCCGCGCCGTGCAGCTTGGAGAGACGGTCATACGTGGCCTTGTCTTTCGCGTCTATATCGGACGGCAGGTTTAAGCTGTCCTTCGCCGCCACGCTCTTGAGCTTGTCACCGGCCTGCGTGTGATCATCAACCATCTTTTGCGCGAAGGACTTCACATCTGCGTTGGAGGCGTTCTTCAATGCCAGCTGGCCAAGTTGAACTTCGGCCATGCCGCCCGCCGCGGCCTTAGTTGCAAAGGTCGTATCCGTTGCAGAGGTACTGGTTTGTGCAGCGGCCAAGCCGCACGACGCGATGATTGCAAATGAAGCAGTCATTAACGAAGACTTCATAAATTTTTCTCCTAGGGATAGCTCTTCCGGAATTACTATCTGCACCCGATTGGCCAGCCGCCTTGGTGAGCCCGCGAGACCGGTGCGCTCGCGCACGTCCGGCGTTTTTTTTGATGGCTGCAGACGACGTACGCGACTTCACCAGGCTTTCCAGAGCTTGTGGAGCCGGCGCGAAAATACGCGGGGTTTTTCGGCGTAAATCTTGTCGCCAATTTCGAGTGCCCGGCGGCGCAAGTCCCGCCTTGCTGATTGGACGGCTTTGTCGAGCGAACCCGCCGGCAATTGCCGGGGACCCTGGCGAGCCCATTCGTGAGCCTGCTTTTGCATCACCCCGAGATTGACGTCCTGCCCCAGCACATCTTCCAGCTCCTTCAGCGCCTGCTGGTATCCCGACATTACGTCTCCCCAAATACGATTCAAGAGGCGAACGTGATACCAGTGATCCTTGACCCGTTTGCGCCACTCGTGAAAATCCTGCATGTGCCTGCTCTCGCGCGCCGATGCCAAGGCCTTACGGCCGCAGCGAAAGGTCTCCTCCAACCCGGCTGCAATTGCCGAAAAACTATCCTTTTCCAGTGGCCAATCGCGAATGGACCGGCGCGTCTTCCAGAGCTCCACGGCCAAGCCCGGCAGAAGCTTTTGCGCCGCTGCCTGCTCTTCGAGCTGGCGTTTCCGGCAAAGCCGAAAGGCTGCGCACGGAGGCCAGCACTTTGCCGGGCGGATTCGGACGACCGCGCAGATTTTCCACCGTACCCAACAGGGCGCCGGCATCGCGCAGACCGGACAACTAACGCCCGGTGTCACGAAGCCGTAAGTTCTCGTCGCGGAAGAAGCTCCCCAACTCCGGACGAACCATCCGCATGAGGGCGCGCGTTTTCTTAAGGCACTTGCGGACTTCCTGGACGGCTTCGTCGCGGCTCACGCCTGACTTTTCCTCCAGGAAGGCGACGGCCGAGTCAAGTTGGTCCGAGGCGATGCGTTTCACATTTTGAGGAACCGTTTCGTGATAGCGGAATCGATAGGCCATGGTTTATCGAAGGACGCTGCGCACCCCGGACACGATCGCATAAGAATCGATGCCGAATCTCGCTAACAATTCCTGTTCCTTGCCGCTGCGCGGGATTTCTCGAACCGCCAATTTGCATCCGCGAAAAGGCTCGTCCGCCAGAGCGGCGAACACCGCATCTCCGATGCCGCCATGTTCGTAATGATCTTCCACGGTGATTAGGATGCCGCCGGCTTCACGAAGGGATCGAACCAGTTCTTCCTGATCGACCGGCTTGATGCTGAACAGATCGATGACGCGGATGGAGATACCCTGGGCGCGCAGCATATCATGCGCGCGCAGGGCTTCGGCCACGGTAACCCCGGCAGAGACAACCAGAGCGCGATCCCGCTGGCTCCGCCGCAGGACCTTGCATTTTCCAACGGCGAAGATCTCGTCCGGCCCATAGAGCACAGGCGAAGCAGGGCGCCCCGCCCGCAGGTAACACGGCCCGGGTTGGGCGGCCACCAGCCAGGTGGCTCGCCACGCGCTGGTGGCGTCAGCCGGGTAGAGAACGGTAATGTCGGGTTGGGCGCACATCATCGCCAGATCTTCCAGCCCCATCTGTGAAGGCCCATCCTCGCCGATCGACACGCCGGCGTGCGTGCCCACGAACTTGACCGGAAGGTTGCTGATTGCCGTCATACGAATGAAATCGTAGGCGCGAGTGAGGAAGCAGGCGAACGTCGTGACGAAGGGGACATGTCCGCGCGCTGCGAGCCCCATTGCCATGCCGGTCATGTTCTGTTCGGCGATGTAGCCTTGCAGAAAGCGATCCGGGGCGGCCTTTTCGAATTCCTCGGTGTAGGTCGAATTCTTCACATCTCCATCAATCGCAAGCACACGAGGGTCTATAGCGGCCAGCGCAGCCAATCCATCTCCAAAGCCTTTACGGGTCGCGATTTGTTTTCCGCCAACCTCATAGGATGGGCGAACCGGAGCACGCCCTTCCGGCGCCGTTTCACCCCGTTCCGCCGCCGCGTCAATGCCCTCCGGGAGGAGCGGATGCCAGACGCCATCCCTTTCCTCGATTTGGGCTTCCAATCCGGCCACAACCCGTTCCGCCATATCCGGAGGGAGCGGTTTCCCGTGCCAGTGATCGTCGCCTTCAATTTCTCCCAACCCGCGGCCCTTGCGCGTGCGGGCCAACACGACCGTGGGGCGATCGCTCGTCTCAGCCGCTCGTTCATAAGCAGCCAGGAGCGACGGAATATCATGCCCGTCTACCGTAAGGGCCTGCCATCCGAATGCTTCCCAACGGCGCTGGTATGCCGCGAGATCATGCTCCAGGATGGTTGGTTCACTTTGGCCGAGGCGGTTGATATCCAGAGTCGCGCATAAGTTGCCCAAGCCGTGGAACGCGGCCCACTGTGCCGCTTCCCAATTGGAACCCTCAGCAGATTCGCCATCGCCCATGAGCACGTATACCCGGCGATTGGACGGCCGCAAATTGGCGCTATCGTAAGCCATTCCGACTGCTGCCGCCAAACCTTGGCCGAGCGACCCCGTAGCGACGTCTACGAACGGCAGCCGGGGAGTAGGATGGCCTTCCAGGTCCGAGCCGAATTTCCGGAGAGTGAGCAGCCGCTCGCGGGGCATAGCGCCCGCTTCGGCCCAAGCTGCATAGAGCAGGGGAGCGGCGTGTCCTTTCGAAAGGACGAATACATCCGCATGAGGGCGCCGCGGGTGCTTGGGGTCATAGCGCATAACGGCGAAGAAAAGTACAGAAAGGATATCTGCAGCGGACGCGCAACTGGTGGGGTGGCCGCTGCCGGCTTCGGTGGTTGCAAGCACACAATCGATGCGCAGTTGGGTGGCTTTATCGCGTAAAAGCTGCAGGGATGTTGCCTGAAATGGCTGGGTGGAATTCATTCTTGTTTCCCGTTGCGGAATTGAAAGAGTGTCAAAAAAATCTGCCGGGCGCCCTTGATACTTGCGCTTTGACGGACGCTTAACGAAGCTGCATCCTCTATGCCAAACAAAAGCGTGCGGCAGAACAGAGGAGATTCGAAGCGGTAAGAAATGAACTGTTGAACACCGTCCCGATGAAATGGAAACAAGTTCGTTCCCACCTCATCGCAGGCGATGGTGGGACCTGCGTTTGAAATTAAACGGCTTGGAGGTGTCGGCGTATAGGCGCCCACCAAGACGCCCGAAGCCGTTGGCACCAAGGAGTGGCGAGACACGATCCTGGTCTTGGTACGCATCACCGCTTCCGGCATCGGTCGGAATGGGATATACGTTCGCTGCTGTCGCCACTGCGAAATTCATTGACGATCATTTGAAGCAGGAAGTGACCGGCTGCGACGGCCTGTCCATTACGGAAACCTGGATACGTATGGTCCGGGCGATCGTAATCTTGGACGCCCCGGCATCTGTTCGGTGGCGATGGCCGCCGTCGAGGTAGGGGGTAGATGACATCCGCCGGCGTTCCGCTGCGCACTGATCCCCAACGACCCCGCGCTTGGCCCGGGCTACGTGCGGTGGCGTCGGCGATCACCCGCCGTGCGGGACAGACTCGCCACAACGGGGGATTCTTCGTACTCAAAACCGTCCGTGTTCCACGGTCCTCGCTCGTCGGTTTCGCCTTGCGGCCCCGTGCCCGTGGAGTCGTTGAAATATTTATCAACAAACTCCGGATCCGGCGGAATCTGCCCGATTTCCAACGGGTCTTTGCCAAGGCTTTGGAGTGCCAGCATGAACGATTTCATGTGCGCGATTTCTCACGTCATCAGGAACATCAACGCGTCCTTACTGCCGGGGTCATCACAGAAGTTGAGCAGCCGCTCGTAAGTGATTTTGGCTCGCGCTTCAGCGGCGATATTGTTGCGAAGGTCCACTTCCATTTGACCGCTGATCTTCAAATAATCGGCTGTCCAGGGTACACCCATGGAGTTGACCAGCCCAACACCGCCCCCGCCGACAATGGAAATCAGCGGATTGGCCTCGGCCGCCGCCCGTTCTCTCTTTGTGGGCACCAGATGCATGCGGGCGAGCGTCCCGATGATTTCCAGATGGCTGATTTCTTCCGTGCCGATATCCATCAGCAGGTCTTTACGGCCTCCATCGTCGCAATTCAGGCCCTGGATTGTATATTGCAGTGCGGCTGCCAGTTCACCGTTCGGTCCGCCAAATTGCTCCAGCAGCATGTTGCCGAAGCGCGGATTGGGTGTGTCCACGTGGACGGTATACATCAGTTCTTTTACATGGTGGTACATAAAGACATTCTCCTTGCGGAAATTATGAGTGCTGATTGATGCGGGCGGGGCCGCTTCCCATACTATAGGGCTGCCGCCAACTGACCGCAGTGCATTTATTCACGCAGGCAAGGTCACGGTGTGCGTTTTCCCGCCGCGCAGGGAACCGCGCGGGCCGTCAGGTAAGGCTCAGGAGCGCGATCGAAATAATGCCCAGCGCAATTCCGGCCATTCCGGCTGGCCCGATGCGTTCCTTGAACACCACCACTGCGGTCAGCACAACAACAAACAACCCGCCCGCTAGCGCCACCGGAAAAACGACACTTCCGGGAATCCCGCTGGCCAATGCCTTCCCCATGGAGGTCTGGCCGCACGCGCTGAAGATGCCCAAACCGGCGCCTACGAGCATGTCTGACCGCATCGGACGGTGCGGATCGCGAGACAGCAGTAAGAGGATGAACAAGGCGCCCGCCAGGTACCAGAAAACCAGGTAAAGCGACGTGTATTGATCTGCCAGCCCCATGCTCGCCAGGATCTTCAGACCGAAAGGGCAGAAGCCGTTCAATAGGAAAGCAATCATCATCAGGCGAAACCACATCACTCCACCTCGCCCACCGGCCCACCCGCCGCTTCCATTACCGGACGCTCTCCCCTGGCGCGATCCTGTTTACGATCCCACCATAAGAGCAAGAGAGACGCGACGATCAGCACCAGCACGCTCACTTTCCGCAGGCTGAGCGGCTCTCGATAGATGATCACTGACAGCACCGTCGGAATCGCCGAAGAAAGATTGATCAACAGCCAGCTTGTGGCAATCCGCCCGTACCGCAACCCGCGCTGGAACAGCCATAATGCCGCCGCCGCGCATGCGCCGAAAGGCAACGCGATGAGCGGCACGGCGGTTCTCCAGGATGTCAGCGTCGCCCTCTGCGCCACCACCACATATACCGTGCTGAGCACGCAGGATGTGGCCATCGTGAACAGAGCGATATGCAGCGGATTGCACGCGTACCGGTCGCCTATCTTATGGACAATTCCCATTGCGGCAAAACTGAGAAGCGCCACGATCATGAACCAATAGCCAACCGGCATGTTGCGAATGCCCCCGTATTCCTCAATCCCGCTCCCATTTTCTGAGGAATCTCCGCATTCTATCCGATTCCTGCAAACCGCCGGGCCGCCAGCCCCGCTTTCTTGACACCGCGGCAGGCCGCTCAGATAATACCGTTATTCGATTCGACGACACTCGGAAGGAACGCGCAACTTGACCAAGCATCTGTACCGCACACTTACCTGGCCGGAAGCTCGCGAGCGGGCCCGGCAGGGCGCCGTGATTGTGATTCCCGTCGCTGCCATTGAGCAGCATGGCTATCACCTGCCTGTCGACGTCGACAACGTTTTGGTCGAGCACGTCACAGAGGAGGCCGCGCGCCGCTCCGGCGGTCAGATTCTGACCGCGCCCATGATCCATTACGGTTTCAACGAACACAACATGGGGTTCCCAGGCACCATTACTGTGCGGGAATACGTCTTTATCGACTTCTGCTACGACGTTGCGCATTCTTTTGTCCGTCAGGGTTTCGACCGTGTCGTCTTCGTAAACGGCCACGGCAGTAATCAGATGCTGTGCAACCTGGCCGCGCGCCGCATCAACAACACCACGCGAGCCCTTGCCGGTGCGGTCGCACATTGGGCGCTAGCCAAAGAAGCCGTCGATCGCCTGCGCGAGTCCGAGTTTCCCGGCGGTATGGCGCACGCCTGCGAATTTGAAACCGCGCTCTACATGTATCTGAAGCCCGAGCTGGTCGAGCACGACAAGATGACGGCACGCGAAGCTCCTTCCCGAGTCAATCAGTTCATCTATGACGATCTGTTCGGTTCCGGGCCCGTCCACATGGTGAATCGCTGGAGCAGGATCTCGGAAAGCGGCGTCGAGGGCGACCCTCGCCTCGCCACGCCGGAAAAGGGCAAAGAGTTCGCCGAGTGCTCCATTCGCAACCTCGTCGAATTCTGCCGCCTTTTTCGTCAGCAGATTGTCCCGCCGGAGCGTGATTTCAATTACTCGAACGAGCGGCTCGATTGAGAATCTCCGACCGCATCTACCTCGTCGCGAGTGGTCTCCAGGGATGCGCCATCACTCACGATAACGATTGCAATGTGTACGCCATCGATGGCGGCGGTGAATTCGCCCTCATTGATTCCGGCTGCGGAATCGACAACGCCCGCTTGATCGAGAATCTCCAGCACGACGGAATTCCCCTGGACCGTGTGCGTCACCTGCTGCTCACCCATGGACATCTCGACCACTCCGGCGGCGCTCGGTGCCTGCGCGATCGCCTTGGCTTACAGGTAACTGCTTCCGCTGCGACGACCCGAGCCCTCGAAGCCGGCGACGAGGAAGCCATCAGCCTCGGAGCGGCGAAACGCGCCGGCATTTATCCCCTCGATGTTCATTTCGCTGCCTGTCCCGTTTCGAGTGTGCTCAGCGAAGGCGACAGCCTGACGCTCGGCGACTCCACCATCGACATCTTCGAAACGCCCGGGCATTCCGGCGACATGATCAGCTTCCTGTTCCGCCATGGCGGCCGCCGCGATCTGTTCTGCGGCGACACCGTATTTCACGACGGACGAATCCTTCTCCAGGATGTAGCCGACTGCGCCATCCCGTCCTATTCCCGCACTTTACGTAAGCTCTCCACCCTGGCAATCGATGGCCTCTACCCCGGGCATCTCACCTGGTCCGAGCACCGGGGGCAGCGCCACCTGGAAAAGGCCTGCAGTTTTCTCGACCGTCTGCTGCTTCCCCCGAACCTCTTTTAGACGCTCATGACTCAACTGGCGCTTTGCGGTCTAGGCAACATCGGCAAAGTACACCTGGAAAACCTGACCTCTTTACGGGGCTGCCGTCTCGCCGGCGTGTTTGACCGCAACCGGGAAACATTAGAGCGCCTCGCGTCGGTAACCGGCGTCAAAGCCTACGCCACTGCGGATGCAATTTTCGCCGATTCCACCGTCGCTGCCGTCGTCATCGCTACGCCCTCAGCGTCCCATCGCGAGCTCACCATTCGCGCCCTGGATGCCGGCAAGCACGTGTTTGTCGAAAAGCCCCTGGCCGGCACGCTGGCCGATGCCGCCGCCATCGTCGAGGCCACCCGCAAGACGGACCACATCGTGCAGGTCGGGTTCTGCGAGCGCTTCAACGTGAACTACCTCGAGGCCAGGCGCGCCGTCTCTCAAGGCAAGCTGGGCCGCATTCGTGCCGTCCAGAGCTCTCGCACCGCACCCTATTCCCTTTCTGATCCGAGCTGGGAACTCGGTGTTCTCGATACCGCCGTCCACAATTTGGATCTCATCTTGTGGTTTATGGGCCGCGCGCCGAAGTCCGTCCTGGCCCGCGGTGCACAAGTCTATCCCGATAGCCCCATTCCCCACAGCGTGACCACCATGCTGATGTTCGATGACGGCGCCGTCGCCACCGATCACGTCTCCTGGGTGCGCGACGATGCCCATCCTCTGCACCAGTGCGCACGGTCGCGTCTCCTTCTGCACGGAGATCAAGGTGTCTTCCATGTGGATCTCAGCCAGCGTCCCTCCTCGCTGCTCACCCAAGCCGGTTTTCAGGAAAGAGACACCGTCATCCTCGGCGGCCCCGAATACTACGCCTGTTTGAAATTACAGTTCGACTATTTTCTCCGCTCCATCGAAACGGGCACGCCCGTCATGGCGACTGTCGACGAAGCTCTGCTGACGGAGCGTGTCGCCCTTGCCGCCCAGGCGTCGTTACGCTCCGGCAAAGAGATCGAGTTGGACACCATCCGATGAGCTGGCTCGACGACATCCCATCCGGCTTCAGCGGCTGGCGCACCTTTCCCGCGACCCCTGAAGCGCAAATCGAAATCTTCTGTTGCCGCGGTCTCACACCAGGTCCCGTCGCCTTGATCACCGCCGGTGTTCATGGCGACGAATACGAAGGTCCGGCAGCCGTCTTTTCGCTGGCCCAATCTCTCTCTCCTGGTGAGGTTCGCGGAACGGTCATCCTGGCCCCCGTCGTCAATCCCGCCGCGTTTACTGCCGGCACGCGCATCCACCCGGACGACGGCCGCAATCTGGCCCGTACCTTTCCCGGCAACGAACACGGTGGCCCGACCGAAAGGCTCGCCGCCGCCCTTTTCAATGAGCTCGCCCTGCCTGCTGACTATCTAATCGATCTTCACAGCGGCGGAGTCGAGTACGTTTTCCAGCCGGTTGCCGGGTTCTACGGTCTGCCGCGGAACGACAACCCATCGTTCTTGGCGGCGCGAGCCTTTGGGCTCCCGGACCTTTGGCAACTCCCCCCGACCGATGGCGTCCTCTCCTGCGAAGCCTGGAAACGAGGAAAAGTCGCCATCGGCGCTGAATATCACGGTGCCGGGCAACTCTCAGCCAAGGGCGCACACGCTTACCGGAACGGTGTTCTCGGCTGTCTGAAACACTGGGGCATGCTTGATTCACCTCCCTCTCCGCCTGCACCCGCTACTGTTTTCGAAGGCGACTGGGAACTCGCAGCAACCGACGGTATCTTCACCGCGCATTGCCGCCTCGGCGAGTCTGTCACACACGGGCAGAGGCTAGCTTCGATTCTCGGCGCACACGGCCAGGTTCTACAGGAATGCAGCAGCCCCTCTGACGGAGTCATTCTCGGCTTGCGCAGCAAAGCATACATCCGCCGTGAAAATTGGGCCGTCCTGATTGGTAGGGCCATGGAAACCTATGTCTGAAACAGCCTGGCTGCAGTGCACGGCCTGTTCGTCCCGCTTTGAAATCGGGCCGCTGTTCTATGCGTGCCCCACCTGCCGTGCTGCCGGAAAGACCGCGCCCCTCGAAGTCGCATACGACCTGGCTGCCATGGCTTCACCCGTTGGGGACGACACCACGCCCGGGCTCTGGCGCTGGAATCACCTACTGCCTCCAATCGACAAGAGTTCCCGCGTCAGCCTGGGAGAAGCCAACACTCCCTTGCTCCCCGTGACCACCGGTGCGGGCGGCCTGAAAGTTCTCCTGAAGAACGAAACGGCAAACCCCACATGGTCGTGGAAAGATCGCCCGAATTGCGTTTCCGTTTCCATGGCGCGCGCGTTCAACTTCACGCGCACCGCTGCGATCAGCACCGGCAATCACGGATGCGCCGCCTCCGCATATTCGGCCGCGGCTGCCATGAAATGCACCGTCTTCTGCCACGCCGGTGCGCCGCCGGCACAACTCGCACTGATGGCGTCTTACGGCGCCCGGGTCGTCCGCGGCGGAGATCAGGAAGGCCTCTTCCATCAACTGCTCCTGCGCGGCGGCACGTATCCGTGCAGCATTTTCTGCCCTCGTCCCGGTTATGCCAACCCTTTCGGCATCGAAGGCTTCAAGACAATCGCCTTCGAGATCTTCGAGCAGTTGAATCACGCCGTGCCCGATCGTGTGTTCGTCCCCACCGGCAGCGGGGATGGCATTTACGGCGTATGGAAAGGCTTTCGTGAGCTGCGCGATTTGGGCCTCACAGCAAAAGCGCCCAGGATGATCGCCTGCCAGGCTTCCGGCGCCGATTCCGTTTTCCGCGCGTTCCAGCGAAAATCGCAGCACGCTGAAGTGCTCGATTCCGCCTCCACCGTCGCGCTCTCCATCGCCGAACGCGTTACCGGCGACCATGCTTTGCGGGCCGTCTATCAATCCGGTGGATCGGTCATCACTTGCTCGGATGCCGAGATTCTCGATGCTTCGCGCGTCCTCCGCCATCAGGGGTTGGCCCTGGAACCGGCATCCGCGGCTGCGCTCGCCTGCGCGCAAAAGGTTGCTTCGGAAAAAACCGCAGGCGAAACCTGGGTCGTAATCGGCTCCGGCTCGGCAGTCAAGTGGGGAAACATAGCCGAGGGTTTCGAGATGCCGCCTATTCTGCCTGCCGGCGCAAACCTCGGCGACCTCTCGCTGGATTGACACCGACGATTGCACCGCCATCGTAGGGGCGAGGCATGCCTCGCCTTGCCTCACATCGGTTTCGACTTGCTACTGCTTCCCGTGCAGCCTGTCCCACTCCAGCCCCGGCCGGTCGACGCGAAATTGTACTAGTCGCCCGTGCTCTACTTCCGTCACATAGCAGGTACGTCCGTCCGGCCCACCGAAGCAGACGTTCGTCGGCTTCTTGCCTAGCACATCGATTTCCTGCAGCAACTTTCCTTGTGGCGAAACTTTGGCCACTGTGCCTTTTTCCCAACGAGCAATATATAGGTTGCCGTCTACATCAAACCGCATGCCGTCCAATCCGAAATCCGGAAACTGAATCAGCAGTCTTTTATCGCTGATGCTGCCGTCCGGGTGTAACTTGAACTCCCAGACGTTTCGTTGCACGGTTTCATTTACGTACAGCTTCTTGCCGTCGGGGCTCACGTCGATGCCGTTGGTGGTCCCCATATCCGATGCAATTCGCGTCAGGCTGCCGTCGCGATCCACGCGCCAGATCTGACCCGTCCCCTTGTCCCAATTGGGGTCGCTCGCAAAAACGATTCCGCCCGCCGTGATCGCCACGTCATTCGGCTGATTCATGTCGTCGCTGTGCGCCAGCACGCCGACTTTGCGGGTCTTTGAATCAATGCGCAGTACGTTGTGCTTGGTGTAGTCCGCGACGTACATAATGCCGGCACGATCGAAACGAATCCCGTTCGCCAGGCTTCCATTTGTGAACTCGACGAAAATTTCCCCTTTTCCCTCGGGCGTAATTTTCCCGATCGTGGGCGTTCGCGCGAAGCTTACAGCATAGATGTTGCCGTCCCGGTCAACGGCAGGCCCCTCGATTCCCCCGGTGAAGCTGTGCTCCGCCGTCAGAGGCTTGGCAACAAACAACTCTTCCGCTGCATCCATCGTCATACAAACTCCCGCTAGCCCAATCGCCAGACTTCGCAGGATCGAGCCACCTCTCGATCTCTTCGTTTTAGCCATCTTGAAACCGGTCCAAAACATTTCGTGTAATTTGTGAAACACGATCGTCGGCCAGCAATGCTGAAACCCAGGTGATCGATCCTACGGAAAACACCGCGCCTCCGCCCGCCGGTTCATGGTAGACAATCTCGGCGCCGCCGTTATCCGGATTCGTCCCCTTGGCTAACAGCCGCGTATTCGCAGGCGAGTGCGCGCTTCGCTTATCGGTCTCGTGCCCCGACGCTCCTCCCGGTACTCTCTCGTGCAGGGTCTTCTCCCCGAAAAGATCGCCGTTTCGCAGTCCCGTTTTGCGAAATACCCAGTGGGTTTCTTCGAGCACACGATACGGCGCCGCTGTCATGATTCCTTCCGACGTACACACCACTCCCAGCAGGTTCGCTTCGGATTCCAGAGTCCGGTGCATCCGGCTGTCGTACTTGATCTCTGGCCGGTCAACGTCGCCGCCCATTTCTCCATGGACGCTATACAGGTGGCTGAGACATCGCATCGTGCCGTCCGGCGCGAGTTCCACTTCGCAATTAAGACCGTTGCCGCCCAGGTACATCAGCCGGCCGCCTTGCTCGAAGACCCATTTCTTGACGCGCAGGTACATCTCGCGCGTCCAGTATTCCGGATGCACGGGAAGAATCAAAACGCGATACGCCTCCAGTGGAAGCGTGCCGTCATGCAGTTGCGCCTCCGCATAGAGATCATACTCGTAGCCTTCCCGCTCGAGCCAGCCGAGCAGCCTCCATTCACCCGGCGCCTGCCCGCACTGCACGCGCCCGCGCACCGGATCGGTAACCTCGCCGGATTCAAGAAAGTGATTGTGCGGCTCCGGGCGATCGAAAGAGAGCGGTGCGTACTCTTTGTCCCGAGGCCGCCAAACACCGAAGGGTAGAGGGTTCTGAAACCGTTCCAGCTCCAGCCGTGCGTTCACCACCGGCCGCTCCGGCAATCGGTCCGCATTTACGTAATTGCTTCGCCCGCCGAAGTTGTTATATGCGTTCCAGGTATTGGTGCACGCCAGGACTGCGATCTTCGAACGTGGGCTCGAAGGCGCTACCACCCACGGAAACGAGAACTCGCGCCCGGATGCCGTCTTTGCCCACAAATAATGCAGCCCGCTACGTTCCGGCGCCGTGATAAGCCGCGTACAGTCCGGAGGGCCGTATCCTGACTTGTTCCACTGCACGCCCGTTTGCGTGAAGTCCCCGTCCGGCGTGATTTGCATGGTGGCGCGGGGCCCATGCTCGTCGTACCAACCGATGACCCCAAGAAATTCCTTGTGTAATCCGTATCGCCACAGGCTGAGCTGGTATTGCTCCACCGCGTGAACTCGAAATTCCGCCTGTTCACCCGAGCGCACCCATTTCGGCCACATGTAGCCCAGCAGCCCGTCCGAGAGCAGCCGGAATTGGTACGGCGCTTCTCCCAATGGCGCGCGGACAATCTTCGAGCCGAATCCTTCCTTGCTTAGCGTGACCGTGTACTCCCCCAGAGGGAGCTCGCCGTAAAACGCGCCTTTTGGCGACGAACGTATCAGGCTGATGGCGCCGTCCGCGGCTTCGAACTCGGCCAGCACATCCGCTATGGCCATGAACATTTCATCGCTGACATATCCCAGAATTTTCATAACCGCGGCATAGGGAAAGACTAATATAGTTCACTGGTTTGTTCCCGCAGCCTGTCCAGCATGCGGGACACACAAAGGCCCGAATCATGAAACCAAGTCGCTTGTTTTTTGCAGAAATGACGCGCCATGAACTCCGCGCGATTGCCGCCGGCACCACCGTCATCCTGCCGCTCGGCGCAACCGAACAGCACGGTCCGCACCTCCCCGCCGGAACAGACTTTTTCACAGTCGAGCAATTGGCGTTGGGCGCCGCCGAGCGAGCGTCTGCGGAGATCCCGGTCATCGTCACACCGGGGTTGCCCTTCGGCTCCTCGGACCATCACCTGATCTTTGGCGCCACCTTATCGCTCCGGACCGAAACCTACTATCGAGTTCTGATGGACCTGCTCAAGTCGCTCGTCACGGATGGATTCACGCGAATCTTCCTGCTGAACGGCCACGGCGGCAATCACGAGTTAGCGGAGTTGGCCGCGCGGGATACGGCTTTGGAACTGCCCGCCCGCGTTGCCGCGGCGTCCTATTGGACGATCGCGTGGGATGCGCTCGTTGAAGCTCAGGCGCATTTGGGCTGCCGTTTGCCGGGCCACGCTGGCGTCTTCGAAACGTCAATGATGCTCGCCCTGCGTCCCGAATTGGTTGCCCAGGAGCGTCCGCATCGCGACTACACGCAGGACACGAATCCCAGAGCCTTCCATGGACCCTACCGTCATGAGCTCCATGGTTTTTGGAAAGAGATCGATGGATATTCCGACAGTCCCGATCGCGGTACCGCCGAACGCGGTCGCCGTTACTATGACGTGGTGGTGACGGCTCTCGCCAGGACGTTTGTGGAATTTTCCCGCTCTGACGGGAACATCAGTGAGAAGAAGCGCTCTTGAGCTGGCGGAAGAGTTCCAATTCCTGCCGAGCCCGTTCCGGTTGGTTCGCTTCTCGATATAGCTGGCCCAGCAGGTAATGGCCATCGGCGAAGTTCGGGTCTAGTTCCACGCAGTGTCGCGCGGCCTCCACCGCCTTGGCGGTCTGGCCATCGGCCCTGTAAGCCTTAGCCAGTCCAAACGCGATGGCGGGCATCTGCGGCGCCTGCTGTGCGGCAATCTGCAGCTCGTCTGCCGCCTTGTGGAACTGGTTCAGCTTCAACAGGGTTTCGCCAAGCTCCAGCCGCGCCTGCGCATTAGAAGGGTAGTACCGCAATTCCGTGTTCAACTCCTCGATCGCCTTGGCGGGCTCGCCGGAATTGATGTAGACCAATGCCATGTGATGATGCACGCCAGGAAATCGTGGGTTCTTGCCCTCGATGTAGCGCAACTGCTCCAGCGTGAGCTCCTCGAAGTTCGGAATTTGCAGCTCGTGATAGCTGAATACGTAGCAGCGGGCCAGCATCAAGCGTGCGGCGAGGTTTTCTGGATCGAGCGCGATCGCGCGTTTCAATACGGGAACCGCTTCGGCGTATTTTCGTTCCCTATGAAGAAGGGCGCCCAGATCATAGGCAAATGCTGCGTCATTCGGAGCGAGAGTTGCCGCCTTTCGCAGGTTCTCTTCGGCCAGATAAAACTGGTCCATCGCTCCTAAGATCGCGCCGTAGAGGTGAATATAGGTGGGATTGTTGCGGTCTTCCCCAAGCGCTCGCTCCGCCAGGGGCAACGCTTCTTCGTATTTTTGCTTTTGGAATTTTTCGAGAGCCGACTGGTAGAAGTTCTGATCGGCAAATGCTGAGGAGACGAACGAGACCGCCAGGACGACACTAATGAACCCGATAGTGCTCCACTTTCTGCTCATCCAGCTCTACGCCCAACCCAGGCCGCTCAAAGGGGCTTGCTTTACCTGCCTCGATCGGTAACGGCTCCGCCAGCAAATCTCCCTCGTAGAAGAACGGGCTGAGGATGTCGCACGGAAATTCGTCGGCGGCAATCGACGGCGTCGCCATCGCCAGATGGATCATGGCCGCGCTGGCCACCCCCATCTCCAGATTGCTGCCCACCGTGCAAACCAGCCCCGCTCCTTCAGCTACCGCTGCAATTTTCCTTGCTGTACTGATGCCGCCGCCCTTGCCCACATAGAGAGATAGCACATCCGCCGCGCCGGTTCGAGCGAGGCTCATGGCATCCTGCACGCTGTTGACGCTTTCATCGGCCATGATCGGAACGTTCACCTGGCTTCTGACGTCGGCCATCCAACTTGGATCGAGGGGTGCAACGGGCTGCTCGGCGAAATAGATGCCAAATTCGTACATGCGCCGGATAGTCTGAATGGCGACTCGCGGCGACCAGCCGCCGTTCGCATCCACTCCGAGTCTGACATTCGGGCCGATGGCTTCCCGCACGGCGCGGACTCGCGCCACGTCCCCCTCGGGATCGATGCCGACTTTTACCTTCATCGCCCGGAATCCCTTCTCGACGGCCCATGCAGCCAAATCTGCTGCCTTACGCGGCTCGAAGCCGGAAACGGAAAACTTCGTAGGTACGAAGTCCCGAACCGGTCCCCCCCAGAGCCGGTAAAGGGGCAATCCAGCAGACTTGCCTAAAATATCCCACAACGCCATCTCGATTCCGGCTTTGGTGAAGGGGTTAGCCGCCAGCCGCTGGCGGCACTTGGCCATAAGCCGCTCAATTTGCAAGGGATCTTCACCCACGAGGGCGGGAGCCAAAAACTCATGAATTAAATGCGAGGCTGTGACTTGATCTTCACCGCTCCAAATCGGGGTGCAGGAAACCTCGCCCAAGCCGATCAGGCCTTCGTCAGTGTGGACCTTAATTAATAGGAACGGCGAGACGGTGTGGGCGCCCAGAGACCCGCGGATGGCCCGGTCCGGATGTATGGGAATCCGGACCGGAATTGTTTCGACTTGTTTGATCTTCAACCGGCGAAGGAACCCTTAGAAGATCAATTTCAGCGCGATTTGCATGACGCGGGCATCACCGGCGCCGAAAATCTTGCCAGTCGAGCCCTGACCGATGGTGGTGTTGGGATCTCCCAGATTCACGTTATTAAAGGCGTTGAACGCTTCCCAGCGGAACTGGAGGTAGCGTCCTTCCATGAAATAGAACTTCTTCATGAGACTCAGATTGGCCACATGGGAGCTGGGCCCGAACATGATCCCGATGCCGGAACTCCCGAACTGATACGCCGGAGGCGCGGCAAAGGCATTGGGGTTAAACCATAAATCAGCGCTGGGATTGGAGATGTGAGGATCACCAATCAAATTGGGCCGCGTCCCCCAGCCATTTCCGAGCGTAGCGCCCGGAACGCCGAACGTGAGCGGGTCACCCGAGGAGTACAGATAGATGCCCGAGAATTCCCAGCCACCGACCAGAGCATTGGTCAGCATATTCCAATTCGCGCCAAGGGCATGGCCCCTTCCGATGGGCACATCCCAGACGGCGTTTGCGGCCAGGATGTTGGGGTGATCGATATTGGCAAGCCCGCGATTATAACCGGCGGGAGCGAATGGAGTTGGGGTTGCCCAAACGCCATCAGCGCCATTTTCCGACATCGTTTTCGAGTAGGCATAAGACAGCATGAAAGAGAGGCCCTGAGAGAAGCGGCGCTCGACTTTTAACTGGCCGGCGTTGTACCAATTGTGGCCCGTGTTCTTGTAAAGATCGACGCTGCCGAATGCCGAGTAAGGCTTAGCGGCTTGCAGGTCAGAGTACTGGCCCGCCGGAACGTTGTTGAGAGAGTTGTCTACTACCAGGTCATTTCCCTGGCTGCCTACGTAAGCCACTGTCACAGCGGTCTTGAACGGAAGGGTCTTCTGGACCGAGATGTTCCATTCATGGTCGATCATGGGCTTGACGTTGTAGGCCGCGGCGCTTACGCCAGGTGCGACGAACGATGTCGGATTTACCGGCCATGCCGTTTCCCATCGCTGCAGTTGAGACGGGCTCCAGGCCTGGTTTTCGTAAGTCCAGTAAGGGGGGCCTACGATGGAAGAAGCCGTGATATTGCCGCGGAAGCTGCTGGTGAAGATGCCGTACCCGGCTCTGACGACCAAATCGCCGCTCTTCAGCGGACGCCAGGCGACACCCAACCGGGGAGAAACGTAGCCATTCGGTACAAATAGTCCTGGCGGCGCATGAACCTGGGAGGCGGGAACCCAGAGTCCAGCGGTGGCAGCAGCCAAATAGGGCGCCACGGGCTGGGATGTTAGATCGACCTGTCCGTTGCTGTTCTCCCCGGCGACGGCTTTCCCGATGGCCGGATCAAATGTGCCGCCTGCGCCGCGAATAAACGATTTTGCGAACCAGTGGTCCCAGCGGACGCCGAGTTCCACCGTGAACCGGGAAGTGATTTTCCAGGAATCATCGACGAAGAGAGCGCCGTACGGATTAGATTTCATGCCGAACGTGTGGATGGGGTAATTGCGGTCGCTATCCGAGGTGTAACCGAGTAAGTAATCCGCAAACCCGTTGCCCGTGTACTGTCCGTTGAAATCGAACACGCCGCGCGAGCAACACGAACCGTGAGCAGCCAACAGGTAGAGGTGATCATACTGATAGCCGGCTACGATGGTGTGCTTACCCCAGACCTTGCTCACGCTGGCATTCGCGTTGATGCTTTGAGACTTGAAGATGGCGGGATCCCCCCATCCATTGCGGGAGGAGATACCCGCATAACCGGCGAATCCAATAACGTCAGGAAGGCCGATCCACTGCTCGCGGCCTGCCGTCTGGAATCCTTGTATGCCCGCATCGGCAGTCAGATTCTCCTTGCCGATTTCGGTGCATGGACCGGTGCCGTGGCAAGTGGGCGAACTGGTATTTACCGTGTTTACGGTACCAATGGCCAAATTCAACAAAGTGGTGGGCGTGATGGTGTAGTCGTAGTTCAACCCCGTGCTGTAGGAGTGCGTGTCTTCGACGGCAGTACTGCTGGGCAGATAACCGACGAGACTCTGCGGCGTATCGAGATGGAGAATGCGCCAGTAGATACGTTGATTCTGGGTGATCTGGTGGTCCACACGGCCGGTGAACTCGTTGATGTTGATGGGCGTCGACGCGTTCGCGCGAAACAGATCGCCGGGAGAATTCGGCATCGGAATCCACGGGAAGAAGAATTTTGAGGCGTTGGAGAATCGCGAGCTGGGAATCTGATTGCCGGGGAAGGGCTGCCCGGTCAAGGGATCGGTAATAGCGGGCAATCCGGAGAAATTACCGTTCAACATGACCGGATCAACGGTGAAGGAGTTGTAGATTTTCGACTGCACGATGCGAGTGCCTTCGTAACTGCCGAACAGGAAAGTCTTGTTCTTCCCGTTATATAGTTTCGGGATCAGCACCGGCCCGCCGCCCGCCAAGCCGAACTGGTTCTGGTTGAGCTTGGGAGTGCCGGATGCAAACGTATTGCGCGCGTCGAGATCGTTATTGCGGAAGAACTCCCACAGGGTCACGTGGTAATCGTTGGTGCCGGATTTGGTCACCATGTTCACCTGCACGGGATTGCGGCCGTTTTCCGCGCTGAAGTTCGAAGTGGAGACGCTGAACTGAGCGATGGTATCGGGATTGGGAATGGAAGTGGAACCTTCATCGCAGACCGCATTGGAAGCGACACCATCTACGCGGAATTCGGTCTGATCGTCCCGGTGTCCCAATCCCTGGACGCTCGAGCTGTTGCCATCAGCGCAGGCTGTTGTGAGTGCGCGGCCTTCATAACGAACGCCGGGAACCAGTTCCGTCAGTTCGATCACGTCGCGCCCATTCAAAGGGAGCTCAGAGATGGTTCGGGTTTCCACGACCCCACCCGTCTCCGCCTTTTCTGTTTGCAACAGATCGGCGACGGATTCGACATTGACCCGTTCACTCACATCGCCCACCTGCAAGGTCGGCGAGACGCGCTTGTGTTCATTGATGGTGAGATCGGCATTGGTGAGAGTCCAAGTTTTAAAACCTTGGAACGTAACCGAAATGGTATAGGTGCCCTGAGGGAGCGCGCTAATCTCGAAACTGCCGTCAGCCCGGCTGATTTCAACTTTCTGGATTCCGGTAGCCGGATTCGTGACCGTTACAGTGGCGCCGACGATCGCTCCACCGTTAGTATCCGTGACGACGCCGAGGATGGCGCCATCGACTCCGGTTTGGGCCATCGCTCCGCCCACGGCGACGAGCGAAAACACCGCCAGCACACATAAGAACTGTCTCATTTGCCCTCCCACTCTGAGATTCCGCCCCCGGTCTGGAAGTCGAAAGCCTGACTACACTTAGCCCCGAGAAGCGGATTGCCAGCCAACGTAATAGAAGCATATTAGTCCAGTCACCGGTGGTGTCAAGGCAGTTTCTCGGTTTCGTCCATCGATTTGGACGAAACCTTTTCCTGCAAGACGGTGAAAAGTACGGTTTGGCGAATGGCTAACCGCGGCAAGAGTCCGTACAATGTTCGGCTATGCGGCGGACGAAACATGGCATCTCACTGATGTTGTTCTCGACGATGGCAAGTGCCGCGCTCTCGGCGACTACGAAACCGTGGACATTGGAGGCCATCATGGATCTAAAGACGGTTTCAGATCCAGAAATCACGCAAGATGGTTCGAAGGTGGCTTACGTGGTGAGAGCGCGGGACGCGCGACGGAACGTCTACTGCAATGAAATATGGGTGCGCGCGGCGGAAGGAGGTGCGGCTCACAGGCTTGCATCGCCGCACGATACCGACACTCACCCGCGCTGGTCTGCAGACGGGCGCGCGCTGGCGTTTCTTTCGCGCAGGGAAGGCACAGAGCAAGTGTACGTAGTGGATGCGGAAGGCGTGACGCGCAAGTTGACAAATTCTCAAACCGATGTTGTCGATTTCAAGTGGTCGCCGGACGGCTCATCGGTGGGATATCTGGCGGCAGACACCGACCCGGAACGTGATAAGAAGCACGAAACGGGGGACGATGCGATGGTGGGAGGCGAGGGATACAGTCCGACAAGATTGCACATTCAGCCAGTGCGGGCGGGAGAAGCGCGCGTGATCACGGGAAGTACCCGGCACGTGCTGTCGTTCGATTGGGCGCCAGACGGGTCGCGAGTTGTGTATGCGGTGCAGAAATCACCGCAAGGCCGGGATGCTTTTCATGCCGACATTTATGAATGCGATCTGAAGAGCGGACGCGAGACGGCGCTTGTGGTGCAGCCGGGGCAGGACATGGCGCCGTCGTATTCGGCTGACGGCCGCTATGTGGCGTTCTATTCGCAACGCGGGGTGTTGAGTTACTTCGGAGAGCGGCAAGTCGGGGTGGTGAAGTCGGGCGGCGGGCAGATTCGCTACGTGACAGACCGGATGGATGGAGACGTTTTTGGCGGCGCAACGAAATTCTGGTGGTCTCCGGATGGATCGAAGCTGCTTTTCGGAGCAGGGAAGGGGACGAACGAATATCTGTTTTCGGTGAATCCTTCGAACAACGCCTGGGAACGCTTGCCGATGGTTCTGACCGGCGGCTCGGCGTTCAGCGTGAGCCGGGACGGGAGCCGCATCGCCTGGGTGAAGAGCACGGTTTCCGCGCCCGGTGACGTTTACGTGTGGGATTCGGCGAGCGGGCGGGAGAACCGCGTATCGGATGTGAATCCTCAAGTTCGAGATTACGCGGCGGTGGATGCGAAGACGGTGCGATGGAGATCGAAAGACGGCCTGGAGATCGAAGGAGTGTTACGGCTGCCGTTCGTATATCAGCCGGGACAGCGGGTGCCGCTGCTGGTGAGCCTGCACGGCGGGCCCACGGGAGCGGCACTGGAGAGCTTTCCGGTTCCGCGTACTTATCCAACGCAACTGTTTCTCGGCGCGGGTTTCGCCGTGTTCGAGCCGAATTTTCGCGGCAGCATCAATTACGGTCCGGCGTTCCGGCGCGCGACGATCGAAGCGCAGGGCTTCGGCGACATGGACGACATCCTGACTGGTGTGGATATGCTTGTGGAGCGGGGAATCGCCGATCCAGACCGGCTGGGGGTGATGGGGTGGAGTTATGGAGGCTATCTCTCGGCCTGGATTGTGGCGCACACCAACCGATTCAAGGCGGCTTCGATCGGCGCGTGCGGCACGGACTGGGTGAGCTGGTATGGCCCGTCGATCGCGAACAAGGAGAGCGCGCCGGAAGTGATGTGGGAATACTTTGGGGGGGCCCCTTGGAACCGGCTGGACGTTTACAACGGGCATTCGGTGCGCCCTTTTCTGAAGAACGTGCGCACGCCATCGCTAGTGCTGCATGGAGAGCAGGACATCGACAGCGGGCCCGAGGTTTATGTCGCGCTGCGAGACCTGAATGTGCCGGTGAGTTACGTAACCTATCCGAGAGAGGGGCACGGAATCGGCGAGCCCATGCACCAGCAGGACCTGATGCGGCGCAACCTGGAATGGTTCGAGAAATGGATCCTGGGAAGATAGCGCTCGGCATCTTCCTGCTGATTGCATCCGGCGCCAGTGCCGGCAATAACACGGCGGCATTCCAATCCGCCGAGGCGAAAGCGCATTACCAGAATGCGCTGGACTACGAGAACAAAGGAGGCTGGTCCGCGGCGATTCTGGAGTTGAACCGCGCACGGCAATTGGATCCCGCAAATCCAGAAGTCCTCACCGAACTAGGCATCACGCACGCCGAACGTAAGGAATGGAAGCAAGCGCTGGATTTTCTTCGGGAGGCCGTGAAGGTAGCCCCGGGCTCCGTACGGGCGCATTACAACCTGGCGCTGACGCTAGACCAGGCGCAGCCGGGCAGCGGCGCGGGAGTGACCGAGTACCGGAGGGTGCTAAAGATCGATCCGCGGCACGCGGATGCGCTGGTGAATCTGGGGATCGATTTGGGCGAGCAAAGCCCCGGGGAGGCGCGAAAACTTTTCGAAAGCGCGATTCAGATTGCGCCAAACAACGCGAAGGCGCACCTGAACCTGGCATTGCTGCTCAACCGCGAAGGACAGCAGGGCGCGAGTATCACGGAGTTCCGGGAAGCCATCCGGCTCGATGCGGACCTGGCGGAAGCGCGGCGCCAGCTGGCGGCGATTCTCATGGCTCAGCAGAAATGGAGTGAGGTAGTGGAACAGTGCCGGGCCATTCTGAAACGCGAGCCGGATGATGGAGGCACGCGGTACATGTTGGGGCAGGCACTGATGCGGGATCAACAGACGGAAGAAGGCCAGAAGGAACTGAAGATGGCGCAGGAAGTGCGGAAGCGGCGCCAGCAGATGCAGGAAGCAGAGGAACTGCAAGGTGAAGGCGTGCGCGAATTAAATGCGGGCAAACCGGCGGACGCTGTGAAGGCGCTGTCACGGGCCGTGGGATTGGACAGTTCTTCGGCGAATCACATGTATCTCGGGGTAGCGCTGGCTGCGACAGGAGACGTGAAGGCGGGCTTGCGCGAATTGGAGACAGCGGTACGACTGGACCCGAAGAATGCCCGCGCGCACGTGAACCTTGGCAGCGTTTACCTACAGAGCGGCCAGGAATTTCTGGCGAAGGGTGAATTCGAGAGAGCGCTGGAAGCGGACGCCTGGCTGCCGGAGGCGCACAACGATCTCGGTCTGATGCTGGCGAAGAATAACGACGCGGAAGGAGCCGAACGGCACTTTCGCATCGCGGCGGACCTGGATCCGCAGTATCTGGAAGCGGCGTTCAATCTGGGCCTGGCGCTGCGCGCTTTGCACCGGCTGGATGACGCGCTGCATGTATTGCGACGGGCGGCAGAAATGGCGCCGAAGAATCCGCAGGTGCATGAAGCGTTGGGACTGACCCTGAAGGAAAAGGGAGACCTCGCGGGCGCACAGGCAGCCCTGGATCGAGCGGCAGCCCTGGCGAGAGCGCAAGAGTGATCGACACATGAAGCGCGTGTGGTGCGCGGCGGCGTTGGGGCTGGCGGGGATTCTGGCGTTTTTCAGCCTGGGAGCCACGGAGCCAGGGGCTATCCAGTTTCGCGACGCCAGCGCGCGCGCGGGCCTCAAGGGGATCACGGTTTGCGGCCCGGAACGCAAGACGTCCATTGTGGAGGTCAACGGCAGCGGGCTTTGCTGGCTCGACTACAACAACGACGGGCTTATGGATCTTTACGTGGTCAACGGCGGGACGATAGAGGACCTGAAGGCGACGAAGGCCGGCGGGCGCAGTTCGCACCACAATTATCTGTATCGCAATAACGGGGACGGCACGTTTACCGATGTCACGGAAAAGGCGGGCGTGGGCGGCTTCCGATGGGGCGCAGGCTGCGCGGCGGCGGATTACAACAACGACGGATTCGAAGACCTGCTGGTCACGAATCTCGGCGAGAATTTCCTTTTCCGCAATAACGGGGACGGCACGTTCACGGATGTAGCGAAGGCCGCCGGAGTGGACGGTGGATTCGACTGGCACACGGGAGCGACGTTCGGCGATTACGACGGCGACGGCTTCCTGGATCTCTACGTGAGCAGTTATCTGGAGCTTGAGCAGATATTCACGCCGCAGAAGCGGTGCCCTTGGATGGGAACGGAGGTATTCTGCGGGCCGGGCGGGTTGAAGGGCGCGCCGGATCATCTGTATCGCAACAACGGTGACGGCACGTTTACGGACGTGACGAAGCAGGCCGGAGTTGAGGACCGTGATTTGCTCTACGGATTCACGGCGACATTTGAAGATTTTGATAATGACGGCCGTCCCGACCTGTTCGTGGCGAACGACCGCGGCCGCAATTATCTTTACCACAACCTGGGAAACGGAAAATTCGAGGAGGTGGGCGAAACCTGGGGTGTGGCTTATCCGGCAGAAGGCCGAGCGCAGGCAAACATGGGCGTTGCCATTGGCGATTACGATCACGACGGAACCATGGACGCTCTCGTGACGACGTTTTCGCAGGACCACTTCACGCTCTTCCACAACACGGGCAAGGGGCAATTCTTCGATGTCTCCGGCGAGACCGGGCTGGCGTCGGCGACGCGGCCTTTTCTCGGGTGGGGGACGTTCTTCGCGGACCTGGACAACGATGGATGGCTGGATCTGTTTACGGTGAACGGCCACGTATATCCGGAGGCGGAACGCGCCAAAGGTGTCACGGAGAAGTATAAGCAGCGCCCGTTGTTGTTTCGCCAGTCATCAACGGGTGTCTTCACGGAGGCCGCGCTGAAGTCCGGTTTGACCGGTTTGCCGTTGTACTCGTCGCGAGGCGCGACGTATGCGGATTTCGACAATGACGGGGACCTCGACATCGTATATAGCAACATGGGTGCGACACCCATCGTGCTCGAGAATGTGACGCCGGCAGCGCATCATTGGGTGACGATCAAGACGGTTGGACGCCGGAGCAATCGCGATGGAATCGGGGCGCGGCTGAAGGTGAAATCGGGTGAGCTGGTGCAGTACGGCTCGGTGCGGTCGGGCGAAAGTTACTTGTCGGGCAACGATCCGCGTGTGCATTTCGGGATCGGGCAACACGGAAAGATCGACGGACTGGAGATTCGCTGGCCGCGCGGACTGGTGGAGAATTTGGACGGCGTCCCGGTGGACCGGATTATCGTGGTCGAGGAAGGACGCGGCATTACGCACGTTTCGGAGCCGATGAAGAAGCCGGCGAAGTGAGGGGCTATCAACCAGGGTACGGAGCACCGGGTCGCACGATACGGATCCGATGATCGGTGAACTGGAAATGACCGTTGGGGAAGTCGATTTTGGGCATGTGGCAGGTAATGCAATCCTGCTTCGCTGCCGGACATGACTTTGCGGAGCTATGGCCGTCGTTATGGCAAGCACCGCATTTGGCGTCGTAGAAGGCATTGGTTTTCACGACATTCTGATGCGGGTCGTGGCACGCAACGCAACTGATGCGCTTGTCATTGAATGAAGCGTTGTAGCATTTGCTGGTCGCCAGGCGGTAGGGCTGGAAACGAATGTTATTGATATCGTGTGGGCCGTTGGCCGAAACATCCTGCCATGTTCGATGGCAGGAGCCGCAGAAATCCGATTGTTGATCGAGGGTCAGGTTTGCCAGGCTTTCCGGAGTTGCTGATGGAGAGGAGTGGTCCGTGAGCGCGCGGGCATGCTGGGCGGCGTTTTTGTGGCAATGCTCGCACAGGACGCCCGGGGCAGGTGCGTCCCGGGTTCCCGTCGTGTGGCACCCGAAACAGCGGTCCAGTTCGAGTTTTTGAATGGGCCTGCCGGCGGAATTTTCGAGACTGGCCGGCGCGGAATTCTTGTGGCCGATGGTGAGGTCGAGGCCATGCAGCGCCGAGTAGTAACTGACCTGGCTTTCATAGAAGGCGTCACCGTACCGATAGATGTAGGTCTGGCCCATGGCGCCGAAACCAAACGCCCAGACGATGGGAGCGGAAAAGGTTTTGGCGCCGTTGCTCACCGAGTAAGTGACACCTGTCGCATCCCGCCGGATGGTGTAAGTCAGGGGGCCGCGGTTCAGATGCAATACGGGGTGGGCCTTCAAGATGTCGGCGTCGAGGGCGCGAGCCGCGGCATGTGCCATAGGGGTCGCGGGCTGCGAAGCGCTTTCATGCGGATGGCAGGTCGCGCAGGAACCAGCGGAGCTGTCGGGGCCGGGACTGGCGAAGGCCGCGAAAAAGAAACTCGTCCAAATGGCGGCGAGAGCGCGAGCTGTCACCCACGCCAGTATACTATTGAGGTTTTTTGTCCACGAGATTGGACGATGTTACGTGCGGGCGGCGGGGCGATAGTATGGTCTCAAGTATGTTAACAACAGAGCAGGTGGAACAATTCCGGCGGGATGGTTTTTGTATCGTGCCGGGTCTGCTGAGTGATGAGGAAGTCACGTTCTACCTGGGCGTCATGCATGCAATCTGTGACGGCGCGACGATGGCGCGGCACAACGCCGAGCGGATGGAGATGGAACCGAACCAGGCGCCGGAGGGGGACCGCGTGCGGCGGATTTACGAGCCGTGCACGTATTATCCGGAGTTTCGCGCGTTGTCTGATAGCCCTAAGCTGCTCGACCGTGTGGCGCAGTTACTCGGGGAAAATCTTCTGTTCCACTACAGCAAGATCAACATGAAACCTCCGGCAATCGGCTCGGCGGTGGAATGGCACCAGGATCTTGCTTATTATCCGCTCACCAATACGGATTCTCTCGCAGTGTTGTTCTATCTGGACGACGCGGATCGAGGGAACGGATGCCTGCAGATGATCCCCGGGTTTCATCGCGAGCGGATTATGGACCACACCGCAGGAGGCTTTTTCCGAGGGCAAGTGACGGAGCCCGTGGACACATCCAAGGCCGTGGCGATCGAAGGTCGAGCGGGGACAGCGATATTCATGCACGGAATGACGCCGCACGCTTCTGCTCCGAATACGTCGCCGCAACCGCGAAGGACGTTGATTCTGAGCTATCGCGCGGCGGATGCCTATCCAGTGCATCTGGGCGAAGTAACGGCTCACGCGGAGAGCCACGTGCGGCTGGTTCGCGGAGAGCGGCTGGCGCGCGCGCGATTTGGGACTCTGGACATGCCGATTCCGCGGTATCAAGGCATCCCCACATCGCTTTACGATTTGCAGCAGAAGTTTCGTGAGCAACGAAACTAGGGAGCTTCGGCGGCAAGCGTGCGCTGGTGTTCTGAGGCGAATTGATTGGCCACGACGACCAGGAGCAGCACGGCACAGGCGGCAGATACGATCGCTTGCCACTTCATCATGACTTCCATTCCGACGGAGGCTTTCCAAAGACCCGCCGCCAGCATGGCCGCGCCACCGGCAAGGCCACCCGTGAGATTAAGGACGCCTGTGGTCAAGCCATAATTTTTCCTGGAAACCACGTCGAAGGCTGCGGCGAAGGTGTTGGCGACGAAGACCCCGGCGAAGAAGCCGAAAGCTGCGGCGGATAGTTTGGCGATGGCCAGCGACCCCGCTGCGAGGCTCAGGAATCCAAATGGCGCGGAGCCTGCCAGCCCGGCGACGGCAATGAGGAATCGGCCCGACCGCACGCGCTTGACCAGCCAATCGGCAAGAACCCCGCCCGCGAGAACTCCTACCATGCAACTGGTCTGTAGATAGACGGTCGCCGTCAGCCCGCTGGCTGTCAGGGAAAGGTGGTAGCGCTCATAGATGAAGCTGGGGAACCAAGCGTAGAGCATCCAGAGCATGGAACAGAACATGAAGAAAGCCAGTGAAAGAGCCAGGAAACAATTGGACTTGAATATGTCGCCGGGTTTTGCCGTCAATTTCGTCGCAACCGCCGTGGTCTTGGGCACGCGCCGAAACACGGACCAAAGCACGCAGGCATAAATAACACCGGCTCCAGCGAGGGCCATGAAACCGGGACGCCACCCGATATGGTCCGCCGCCCAGCCACCGTACCAGCCACCCGCGACGATGCCGGAAAACTGCGCGGTGCTGTGAACGGCCAGAGCCTTCGAACGAGTCGCTCCAGGGTGCAACACCGCGATTGTGGTGAGCGCGGCAGGCACGTAAAGCGATTCGGTGACGCCCATTACGCTGCGCCAAAACAGAAACACGCCGGCGGATGCGCTCAGGGCGGTCCCGAGAGTTGCCAGACTCCACAACACCAGGCTCATGATGACCAGGCGTTCGCGCCGGACGACGTCGGCAAGTCTGCCGGTCAATAACATGCAGAGCGAATAGACCCAGAGGAATAACGTGCCGACAAGGCCCAGTTGGGTGTTCGAAAAGCCGAGTTCGGAGCGCAACACCGGAAAAATCGAAAAAACTACCTGACGATCCAGATAATTGAGAAGGTAGGCGACCCACAAGAGGGCTACAGTCGCCCAAGCGAACCGGGCCGAAACGCCGCCGTGATCCTGCTTGGTGACAACGGGCGTGGCCGGCGATGCCATGGTTTATGGTTTGGCGTCGCGCGCGATCACGAAGAGCGTCACGCCTTTAGAGATGTGCGCAGGGAAGTGCATCATCAGCAGGGCTCCATCGCGGTGGGCACGGATTTCGAGCGGATCGGCGGAGTGATCACCGAAATCGTGGAGCCTTCCCACGAGCTGTCCTTTCTTGACATCGTCTCCAAGATCCACGAGAGGCTCCCAAATGCCGGTACGCGGCGCGGGGATGTAGTCCTCGAGATTGGAGGCATCGACCAGGCGGGGCGGGGAACTGCGGTCAGGATCGATCTTTACGGGCTGTCCCGGCAGCATTGCGTAGTGCCGCAGCACATTCTTCACGCCTTCGTAAGCATGCAGAACCCCTTTGCGACTGACGGACTCGCCAAATCCGAATTCGCCGCCGATGGCGATCTTGCCTTCTTTCTCCGCTTCCTCAGGGAGCAGGCCGGATGCCATGTCGCTGGTGTAAACGAGGACAAAGGGTGTATCGAAAAGTGCCGCCACCAGGTTCATTTCGGCGCGCTGCGCGGGATCCGGAATGGGATGGAACGAAGTGCAGAGCGCGAAGCCGCCTTCGTTGCCGCCGGCATGGAGGTCAATGACTACCTTCACCTGTGGAAAGATACGAGTCTTGACGAAGTTCGCTATACGGTAGGAGATGGATCCACGCGGATTCCCTGGAAATGCGCGATTCATGTTCACGCCATCGAGCGGAGAAATGCGGGTGTTATTATTGCAGGCACTTTCGCTTAACTGCGGAACGAGGATCACACGCCCGGTTATCTCTGCGGCGTCCAAATCGTGGGACAGCCTCTTGACAGTAACCTGGCCCTCCCACTCATTTCCGTGCGTGCCGCCGAATACCGCTACGCCCTGGTGATTTTGGCCCGGACTCTTCAAACCGTTAATCACGGTGAGCGGGACCAACGAGTAACCCCAACTGGAATCATGATGGAAGCCGACGTGGTAGTGGTGTTTTCCAGGCTTAGAAAAATCTATTTTCGACGGATCGTAAATAACTAGGGGCTCCGGCATGGACGGCTAGTATACTATGCAGTTTAAAAAAGAACGCATGAAAATCACCAACGTTGAAGTATTAGTGCTGAAATCACCGGGGCTTTATAACAATCCGGAAGGATCGGAAGAACCGCTCGGCCCCACTTATATGGGAATTGTGCGAGTTACTACCGATGCAGGTATTACCGGCTACTCCGATATGGAGACAGTGGCTTCGGTGGCGAAATCTGCGGTGGACGCGCCGCGCTGGAGCCAGCCGGGGACGGAGTGCTTCGACGGCCTCGCGTCGCTGGTGATCGGGGAGAACCCGCTGGAAGTGGAGCGGCTCTGGTACAGGATGTACCGGGGCAGCATCTATTACGGGCGGCGCGGAGTTGCCATTCAGGCTATCTCCGCGATTGACATTGCGCTCTGGGACATCATGGGCAAGTTCTACGGGCAGCCGGTCCACGTGCTGCTTGGCGGAAAGTGGCGCGACAAAGTGCGAGCTTATGCCAGCACGTTATTTCGTCCAACGCCCGGGGCAATGCGAGACGCCACGAAGAAGTATCTCGACGAAGGATTCACCGCCATCAAATTTGGCTGGGGCGTCTTCGGTAAAGATCCGAACCAGGACGTGAAGCTCGTGGAGGCAGCCCGGCAGCAGATGGGGGATCGCCACGACCTTCTGGTGGATACCGGATGGTTTATCGAGCGCACACCCAAGCAGGCGATCCAGGTGATCCACTCGATTGAGCCGTTCCGCCCGTTTTTCGTAGAAGAGATTCTCCATCCGGAAGACTACTCGGGTTACGCGCAGGTGGCGGGCTCCGTGGATACTCTGATTGCCTGTGGCGAGCAGGAAGCCACGGAATGGGGATTCCAACAGCTCATCGAGAAGGGAAAAGTGGATATTCTCCAACCTGATTTGACGCGGTGCGGAGGCTTCACGGTGGCGCGGAAGATCGTGCAAATGGCGGAGCGCGCGAACGTGCTGGTGATTCCGCACTCGTGGTCGTCGGATCTACTGACCGCTGCCTCGCTACATCTCAACGCATTTCAACGGCGCGCTGTGTTCGTGGAATTCAATACCTCGCAGGGGCCGCTGAGCCGGGCGATGGTTAAAGAGCCGCTAAAGCTGGAGGACGGTTATGTGGCGGTGCCGGCTGCACCGGGTTTGGGCGTCGAAGTAAACGAGGAGACGCTCGAAAAATACCGAATTGCCTGACTAGGCGTCGATCTCCAGAATTTCGAGCGTATTGCGATGGAACATCTGTTCCATCTTGTCCATGTTCAGCCGGGGAAGCGCCGTGCCTTCCAGCATGCAGTTCAACTTGCGCATTTCATCGAGGCTGGCGTCCACGGTCGTGAATGGGTAATCGCTTCCGAACAGTACCTTGTCCCAAACTCCGTACTCCTGCACCAGCATGAGCGAGTGATAGAGCTGGAAGGGCCGGTAGTGCAACGCGGAGCAATCCGAGTACACGTTAGGATGTTTGCGAATGACCACGGCGCATTCGCCTTCATAAGGGTGAGAAAGGTGCGCCATGATGATCTTCACGTTCGGGAACCGGATAGCCACATCGTCGAGATGGCGCGGGATGGTGCAGTCAAGGGGAGCTTGAGAAACAAAAGTTGTGCCCGTATGCAGCAGCACCGGCAGGTGATTTTTAGTGGCGTATTCCCACAAGTAGTCTAATTTGCGATCGTTGGGGTAAAAGCCGGCATACATCGAGAGCAGCTTGATTCCTTTTAGCTTGAGATCCTGATGCCCCTGGTGCAGTTCGTCCTGCCAGCCAGGCTGCGTAGGATCAACGGAAAGGAAGCCGATGAGCTTATCGGCGTGACTCTTGACGTAGTCGGCAACTTCCTGATCGGGCACCCAAAGTCCGGCCAGCTTCGCCTTTCCGCCGAAGACGACGGTCTTGTCGCAGGTCTTGGCGTGCGCGTGATACTCCTCCCAGCGAACCGTGAGGTCAAATTCCTTGTTCCGGGCGCGTTTTGCCTGCTCAACAAAATTCCTGGAAAAGTGTTCCGGGTACCGGAAGAGATGGCTGTGAACGTCTACGATCATGGAATACCGCCGCGTTTGAGCTTATTGATTGTAGCGTGCGCTCGTGGACAGCACGAAAGGGCAGCCGCTTCCGTCCAGAATATTGGAAGAAAACTGTTTCGGAGAGGCGTTGGGAGTGTATACTTCTCCTCTTCAGGTGGAGGCGCCGCGATGATCTGGAATTATCTCTATTGGATCGGAGTTGCGGCACTCGGTATGTGGCAAATGCAACTGCCAACGGAGGTTCCGCAGGAGAATCCGTACACGAGCAAGGCTGACCTGGAGCAGGGGAAGCGGCTGTTTGCAGCGAATTGCGCGGTGTGCCATGGTCCTGCTGGCACGGGAGGGCGCGGGGCTAATCTCGCGCGTCCCAAGCTGCAGCGCGCGTCCAATGACCATGAGTTGTTTTTCGTTATTCGGCAAGGTGTCCCCGGAACCGAAATGCCGCCGGCATGGCTGCTGCTCAATGAGCACGAACTCTGGCAAGTTACCGGCTATGTGCGATCTCTAGGGCGTGTGCCTACGGACCCCGCACGGGGCGACGCAAGGGCCGGCAGCAGTCTTTTCCACACGGCGGGATGCCTTGGGTGTCACCAGGTTGGTTTGGAGGGCGGCCACGTCGGCCCGTCCCTGACGGACATCGGCTTGCGCCGCGGCGCCGTATATTTACGCGCGAAGATCATGGATCCAGCCGCATCGTTGCCGGATGACTTTTTGCAGGTAACGGTCGCGGCCCGCGACGGCAAGAAGATTACCGGCGTGCGCCTCAACGAAGACGGTTACTCGATTCAGGTTCGGGATTGGTCCAATCAGCTTTTCTCGTTCTGGAAAGAAGAGCTGGTCTCATTGGACCGCCAACCCGGTCGAACGCCCATGCCCAGCTATCGCGGACGGATCTCCGATAGCGAGGTGGACGACGTTGTGGCGTACCTCGTTTCTTTGCGAGGCGAAAGATGAAGTTATTTGCGGGCTTGCTATTGACAGCACTCGTTGCATCCCCTCAAGTCACGTTTGAGCGCATCCGTCACGCCGAGAAGGAGCCCGGCAACTGGCTGACTTACTCGGGGAATTACAGCGCACATCGTTACTCGGCTCTGGAACAAATTACTCCTGAAAATGCAGGGAAGCTTCGGCCGGAGTGGGTTTATCAGCTTAATGCTTTGGATAAAAACGAGACGACGCCGCTGGTAGTGGACGGCGTCATGTACGTTACCGAGTCCCCCAGCAATGTGATTGCGCTCGATCCGAGAACGGGGCGGACGCTGTGGTCCTTCCGCAGGATCGTTCCCAAGGACGTGCGCATCTGCTGTGGGCAGGTAAACCGGGGTGTCGCCATCCTGGACGATCTGGTCTATGTCAACACGGTGGATGCTCACCTGATCGCGCTGGATGCGAAAACGGGTGCGGTGCGGTGGGATGCCACGGTAGCCGACTACAAGACCGGACATGCGATGACCGCCGCTCCGCTCGCAGTCAAAGACAAGATAGTAGTGGGAATGGCGGGTGGAGAATTCGGCGTGCGCGGTTTTTTGGATGCTTACGACGCCAAGACCGGTAAGCGTGCGTGGCGGTTCTGGACCGTTCCCGTGAAAGGCGAGCCGGGTAGCGAGACGTGGAGCGGCGAAAGTTGGAAGAATGGGGCGGCGACAACCTGGGTTACGGGTGCATACGATCCCGAGTTAAATCTCGTCTATTGGGGAACGGGCAACCCCGGCCCTGATTGGAATGGTGATGTGCGCAGGGGCGACAACCTGTATTCCGACTGCCTCATTGCCCTGGATGCGGACACAGGAAAGCTCAAATGGTATTTTCAATTCACGCCGCACGACGTGTGGGACCTCGATTCGACCGAAATTCCTGTGCTGGTGGATGGAACTTTTCGTGGGCAAAGCCGTAAGCTCGTGTTGTTCGCGAACCGTAATGCCTTCTATTACGTGCTGGACAGGCAAAGCGGCGAGTTTCTTCACGCCGCGGCATACGCCAAGCAGACTTGGGCCACCCAGCTTGACGACCGTGGCCGGCCGGCGCTGGCTCAAGGCGTCGAACCCACCGAGCGCGGCGTAACGGTGTACCCGCATTCCGCGGGGGGCACCAACTGGTACAGCCCTTCCTACAATCCCAAAACGAACCTGTTCTATTTGGCGGTCCGCGAAGAGGGCGGCATTGTTTACAAGGGCGAAGCCGATTACCGCCCGGGTGCCGAGTACAATGGCGGCGGATTCCGCGCCATTCCCGGAGATCCCGGTTTCGGCGCTGTTCGGGCGCTGGACCCAATGTCGGGCGCCGCGCGCTGGGAATACCGGCTGTTCTCTCCTCCCTGGGCGGGTGTGCTGTCGAGTGCTGGTGGGGTGGTGTTCGGCGGTTGCGACGAAGGGCACTTTTTTGCGCTCAACGCAAATACCGGCAAGCTGTTGTGGCGATTTCAAACCGGCGGCAAGATCATCTCCAATCCAATCAGCTATCTCAGTGACGGCAAGCAGCACATCGCCATCGCCGCGGGTCACGCCATTTATGTTTTTGGACTGGACGAATGAGATCCGGTTCCTCGGAAGCGGGGTGTATCATGTGGTGGCGTTTACGCCCAGGTAGCACAAGGGCATGTAGACGGAGGATCGGTTAATGCCTCGCAAAGATCTTCACGCCACCTCAGTGGAGCGCGCCTTCGCCATTCTCGAATTTCTGGACGGATCCAGGAGGCGGTGGAATATCTCCGAGCTGAGCCGCAAGCTTCGAATCCCCAAAAGCACGACACATGTGATTGTTCTGACTTTGGAAAGACTCGGTTATCTGACGCTCGATGCGCGAACGCGAGACTATGCGCTGGGGCTTAAAGTTTCGGGTCTGGGCCGGGGTCTGATGAAAAGTCTAAGCCTGCCCGAACGGGCGCTTCCGCCTATGCAGTGGCTGGCCGAGGTCACGCGCTGCACCGCGCAACTGGCGGTACTGGCAGACGACCAGGCGATGTATATTCAGAAAGTTGAAGGGCCAGGTCTGATTCAGTTCGATTCCTATATCGGCAAGCGCACGAATCTTCACTGTACGGGTGTGGGGAAGGTTCTGCTGGCCTATGCCTCGGAACAGAAGCAGGAGCACATTCTGAACCGCAAGTCCTTCGCACACTACACTAACAAGACCATAACGTCGCCGAATCTCTTGCGAAAAGAGCTGGTCAAGGTCCGGCAGCGGGGTTACGCGATCGATGACGAAGAGGAAGAACTGGAAGTGCGATGCGTATCCGCCCCGGTTTTCAGCCAATCGGGTGAGTGTATGGCGGCGCTGACGATTGCAGGAACCGTGGGCCAGATCCGTGACGAGAATGTTGACGACCTGGCGCGGTACGTCATTCAGGCGGCAAACAGGATATTCCGTTACCCCGAAGAACCAGCCGGGACGAATATGGCCAAGGGCTGACGCCAGGGAATCCGTGGACAGGCTCAAAGACAAGATTGCAGTGGTTACCGGCGCCGCCAACGGCATTGGCAAAGCGATCAGCGAACTGTTTGCCGAAGAGGGCGCCTGGGTGTTGGTTACCGATGTTGATGACGAGTCGGGACAGGAAACCGTGACCGGCATTCGGGGAAGAGGCGGTTGTGCGGAGTACTGTCATGCCGATGTGTCCGCGAAGGCCGACGTGGCGCGCGCTGTCGAAATCGCCGCCAGGCGCACAGGCTCTATCGATATTCTGTGCAACAACGCCGCATACCTTTCGCCCGACTTCCACGACATCCTGGGTTCCACGGACGAGGAATGGTCGAAGTGCATAAATATTGCGTTGTTGGGCGCGCATTACTTTACTAAGGCAACCCTGCCTCATATGATCCGGCAGAAGCGCGGATCCATTGTCAACGTCGTATCCATACAAGCACTGGCCGGCATGATGTCATCAGTGGCCTACACGGCAACGAAGGCCGCGCTACTGGGTTACACGCTAAGCGCGGCTTATGATTATGGGCCGCAGAACATTCGGGTGAACGCGCTATGTCCGGGACCGATCCAGACGCGAATCTCGCCCAAGCCCGATAACCCGCACTATAAATGGCAATGCGACAACACGGTTCTTGGGCGGGTGGGGCAGCCGCGGGAATTAGCGTATGCGGCGTTGTTCCTGGCGTCCGATGAGGCTTCCTATGTCACCGGAGTGACGCTCCCGGTGGATGGCGGCTGGACTTCGAAATAGTACTTGGCCTCGTCAAACGGCTTCCACATCGGCGATCGCGTCTTCAATGCAGCGGGAAATCTTTTGCATGCGCGTTTTCTCGGGTATGTCAGGGGCGAGTTTGCGCAAGTCGGCCGCGATGGACTTCAGGTCGTTACGATACTCGTTCCGCTGCCCGGCATTTAGTTGCCTCGTGATGTAAACCGGCGGCCCGGCATGATCTTCCACCAGCGGTTCGATGGAAATGGTTCCACTGCGCAGGGAAGGCAGGTGTCGCAGGTAGGCATTCTCGGCGCGAACGAAAATTTCCGCCAGGGCCTCCGCCGCCGGCTGTCGCGGAGCTCCATACAGTTCTAAGATCGATGCAGTTAAGTGGCGCTCCCACGGAGTGAGTGGATCGCTCAGTGCCTTGCCGGCCGCCCAGAACGACATCTCGTCACCGGGATTTTCGAGAATATGAAAGAAGTACTCGCAGGCGCGTCCACCCTCCGCGTAGAGTTCCGACAAGTGCTCCGCATCATGCTTCACTGTGGGCAGGAACCAGCGTTCGCGCGCGAAGTGCTGCGGTGGCTCTACCTGCGGGCCACCCAGAGTTCCGAAGCTGCACTGCAGCTCGTGAATCAGTTTACGTCGCCAGGAGATATCGCGCTGGCGGGCGGAGTCGCGCACATCGATCAGGTAATCGATGCGCCGGCTAAGGTCCACCAGTGCGGCCAGACTCGCTGGATCGTCGAAGCGCATGCCCCAGCCGCTGACAGCGATGGTCTTTTCCGGCCAGCGCGCGCGAATGTATTCACTCACGCGAATATCCAGGCGCGTGTGGTACTCCGTATCAGACCACCGGCGGCACTGGTCGCAGTTGCACCGGCCTTGGTCGGCGGACTGGAGGCTCACGCCATCCACCGCAAATCGCGTCATTGCGAAATCGAGTACCTTGCGCATCCATTCCCAGGATTGGGGTTGACTGGCGCACATCGCGCTTGGGTTTCCCCGGCTCAAACCCGGGTGGGCGCGGATGATTTCTTCAAAGCCCCAGCTGTAAACGCCCAGACCTGTGTACACGCGGATACCTTGGGCATGGGCCGCCTCGATGAGTCGGTCCACCATGCGGCCGCGATCCGCCGGCACTGCGGTCGGAATGTCGAGGGGCCAGCTTCGCGAAACGTAAAAGCCCCAAATGACAATCGCGTTAAAGCCCACCTGCTTCATCGCGGCAAAGGTCCTGCGGTAATCCTCTAGAAGCGAAGCATCCAGGCGCATGGATGGCCACTGCGCGTGCGGGTCGGGGCGGGAATCGAGATCCGTGATCCAGCCGAGATAGGCCCTGTGGCGGAATTGTTCGCGATCTGCGCCGGCGAGAATAGCCGGGACGGCTGCGGCTGAAGTTAGAAATTGCCTTCGATTGATCGGCAGGGTCATACCGCGATTATGCGGATCGCGAGCGAAACAAGAAGCTACAGGACGCCGTACTTTTCGTAAACGTCGCGGAGATACGCTCCGCGAAGCAGTTCATCACGGGTATGATTTTCGCGGGTAACTTTTTCCGTTGCCAGCCGCACGGCATCGGGCACGACTTCAGCCGGAACCACCACCACCCCGTCGTAGTCAGCGAACACAAGGTCACCGGGCGACACCAGTACACCGCCGCAATCCACGCGCACATTGCAGTCGATGACGATCCCGCGCCCGCGTGAGTCAACCGGTTTAATGCCTGAAGCGAAAACCGGAAATCCCAGCGCTTCGATCTTCTTCACGTCCCGCACCAAGCCGTCCACTACGGCGCCCCGTGCGCCTCGAGCTCTTGCTGCTGTCGAGAGCAATTCCCCCCAAGGAGCGTTCCGTTTCGAGCTTGCCGTCGAAACCACAACCACCTCGCCTCTCAAGATGCTGTCAACGGCTTGAATCTCGGTGGCGTATGTGTCTTCCGGAACGTGGTACAAGTCGACGCAAGAGATTGTGCGCGCCCATCCTGCAAAACAGCATTCAGGAAAGAGCGGCCGCACATACTCATTCATCGCCTGGTTGTGGTAACCCAGTTCGTCCAATGAGTCGGCCACCACCGCGGTATACAGGTTGGCCTCCATGTGCTTGAATAATTCGATGTCTTCGTGCGTGGCAGCAGATCTACTTGGATGGTGATTGCCATCAGGCATGAAGATAGCCTACTGGAAAAGCCATCACTCAACAACCACGCGGCATCGTTTTCTGTCCAGCTAATTGGACAATCCGGGCCCGCCTCTGTCTAGACACTCACTTTGCCTTGACCAGTGCATTCCATGTGCTTACCATTGTTGTTTGCGTCTCTTCGTGGCCGCATGGTGATCCCCTCGCAATTTGCCGTTAATTTCTCACAATCAAAACCCGAACAATCCCCGAGCACCGCTATCCGGCGGGATATTCCCATCCCCATGCGAGACGGGATCCGGCTGGCTACCGACCTATATTTGCCTCCGCAGGCGGGTCGATTTCCGGTTTTGCTCGAACGCACTCCCTACGGCAAACACCAGTCGGTCATGGTAAGTATTGGGGCGCCCGCATTCCTGGCCGCGAACGGTTACGTAGTGGCGGTGCAAGACGCCAGGGGACGGTATGCATCGGAAGGGAACTGGTACCCGTTTCGCGATGAAGCCTGGGGTGAGAGACAGGACGGTTTCGACACTATCGAATGGCTCGCCGCGCAAGAATGGTGCGACGGCACTGTCGGGACGTTCGGCGGATCTTTCGCCGGTTTCAACCAGTATCTGCACGCCGGTGCTCCGAATCCGCATCTGCGGTCCATGTTCGCGCGCCAGGCGGCATGCAGTTTACGCGATGAGTGGATTTACCGCGGTGGTGCGTTGGAGTTGGGCTTTAAGCTGCTTTGGGCGATACGGCAGTCTGCTGAAGCGCTCCGCAACCGCATGGTTCAACTGGACCGTGCGGCCATGCAACTCCAGATGCCGCTCCTGTCCACGCGGCCGCTCGTCGAAAATCCACTCCTGGCAGACCCGTTCGAGTGGATCAAGGACTGCCTCTCGCGGCAGGATGACGAAATCTACTGGAGACAGTTTGATGTCGCCCGGTTCCACAGCACCTTCACGGCGCCAACCTACCATTTGGCCTCGTGGTTCGATCTCTTTCTGGGCGGCAGCTTGCGCAACTTCATGGGTATGCGGGCCGCAGCGAATTCCCTCGAGGCGAAGCGCCGCCATCGCCTGACCATTGGACCGTGGCTTCACGGCCCGCGCACGGATTCCGAGATCGAGGGGCAACGTGCCGGCGAGGTCGATTTCGGTTCCGAAGCCCGCTGGGACTACAAATGCGAAATGTTACGCTGGTTCGATTACACGCTGAAGGAGCAAACCGGACTATTCGAGGACACTCCCCCCGTTCGATATTTTGTAATGGGGCTCAACCGCTGGCGCACCAGTGAGGACTGGCCGCCAAGATCCGTTACGTATCGCGAGCTCTACTTCCGGGCGGCTCCGAGCCGTTCCGCCGCTTCTCTTTACGATGGCCGGTTTTCCTGGCAAGCCCCGCAAGAAGAGACGGAGTCTGCCAACTTCATCCACGATCCGGATGCGCCGGTGGAAACCGTTGGAGGGGCCACCCTCTACTCCTTGGCTATTCTGCCGCCCGGCGCACCATTAGGTTTCGAAGAGCTGAATGCGCAGGCCGGTCCGCGCGACCAGCGGAAAATCGAGGGCCGCTGTCTTACGTTCACAACCGATCCTCTCGAAACAGATATCGAAGTCACAGGCCCCGTGATCGCCCGGTTGTTCATTTCTTCCAGCGCCGTGGACACGGATTTCGTTGTCCGCCTCACTGACGTTTTTCCGGATGGCCGTTCCATGCTGGTATGCGACGGTATTCAGCGCGCGCGATACCGCCAGTCCAGCTACCACCCCTCACTGCTGGAACCGGGAAAGGTTTATGAGCTGATGGTCGATTTATGGGCTACCAGTTACCTGTTTCGCGCGGGTCATCGCATTCGCGCCGTGGTGAACAGCAGTAACTTTCCCAGGTTTGACGTCAATCCGGGGACCGGTGAATCCGCGGCGATGACTGCCGCTTCCGTGATCGCCCAAAACACGGTCTATCTAAACCGGACACAACCATCCCATCTTGTGTTGCCGATCGACGGCGGCCTCTAGCGCGTCGCTTCCGCCCGTTATGGCTCGCATCGATTGGATTATCGTTGCTCTCTACTGCGGCGTTCTCCTTGCCGTGGCCTGGTTCTTTCACCGCCGAGCAAGCCGCAGCATCGACTCGTATTTCGTTGCCGATCGGAATTTACCCTGGTGGATCATCGGGCTCTCCGATGTGGCCGGCTACACCGGCGGAGGCCAGGCGTTTCTCATGGTGTTCTTCCTGAGCGGATTTAGTGGATTTTGGCTGATGGGTTGGGTGACTTGGGTCATTTGGATGCCGCTCGTCGCCGTCCTATGGGCCAAAATGTGGCGGCGGCTGGGAGTCGTCACCACCGGGGAATTGATCGAGCGCCGCTACGGCGGCCGCGCTGCGCGCATTTTTCGAAACGTCTTCGCGGTTTACGCCTGCACAGCGTGGGGTTTGACGCTTCTGGCTTACGGCGCCGCATGGATGGCCGCTTCCCTCGCTCCGGTGCTCGGGTGGCCGAATACCAAGGTGTTGGTTGTGTTTGGTGCTGTCACTCTGGCTTATACCATGCTCTCCGGCTTGTTCGGAGTCGCCTATAACGATGCGCTGCAATTCGTGCTGGTCATGGCGGGCAATGGAATCCTGGGTTGGTTGCTGCTCTCGCGGGCCGGAGGTCTCGCCCATGTTTGGCAGCAAGTTGCAGCCGTGCGTGGCGCCAGCTTCTTGAGCCCCTGGCCGGTCTCCCGGAATCTCGGAGTAATTTCCTTCGCGGCCTTGTGTCTGCAAGGCCTGTTCTTCGCGGGCTCGCCGTATGCCGGTGAAGGGTGGACCGCCCAGCGATATATGGCGGCAAAAAACGAATTTCATGCCGTGATGGGCCAGGTGCTCAACGGCATCCTCGCACTCGCGGTTCGCCTGATTCCGTTCATCCTGATCGGGCTGGCTGCAGCCGCCCTGTTTCCGCGCGCCTCGGTGGTGGTGCCTGCGGAATTGTGGGCGAATCTCGTGCGCAACTACGCGCCGCCCGGCCTGTTTGGATTGCTTCTTGTAGCTTCTTTAGCCGGCTACATGGGCGCGATCTCGGCTTTCATGAATTGGGCCGCGGGCTATCTTGTCAATGACCTGTACCGCCTCAGCCTGCGCCCGCACGGCTCCATGCGGGAATTCCTGCTGGTCAGCCGCATCGCGTCGGCGCTTCTGATTGTGCTCGCGGTGGCCTGGGCCTGGAACATCGATCCTAAGCAACTCGACCGCTGGGTCCTGTTCATCAACTCGGCCCTAGTCGTATTTCCCTTGCCGCTGGCATGGCTCAAATGGTTCTGGTGGCGCACCAATGTTTTCGGCGAAATGGCGGGAATCCTCGGAGCTTTTCCCGTGGGATACACAGTCTGGTTCGGCTCCGACGCCGTGCTGCCCGCTGCATTCCGCTCCTGGTTTCACAGGACGTTCGGCGCCAGTCTCGACGCGCTCGTGCCCGCATTTGGCGATCTTGACCGCTTCCCGTTTTGGGCCGGCTTCGCCATCATTTTTGGCCTCGGCTGGGTCGCGATCCTTCTCGCGACTTTGGCAACTCGACCCGAATCGATGGAGGTCCTCCGGCGCTTTTACCGCGACGTCCGTCCAATCGGCTTCTGGCGGCCCGTGGAAATCGAACTCTCTGCGGACGAACGGGAATCGGTGCAGCGTCAGACCCGAGCTGAATTGATCGCTTGCGCGTGGGGCGTGGTGTTCTACTTTTTCATGGTCTTGACTCTCTTTGCCGGGTTTGGTGGCCGGTTTCTCCTCGCCGCGGCCTCGGGCATGATAATGATCGCGACGGGTATGACGTTCGCCCGTCGATTGCTTGGGCCGGTCAGCCGTCTTTCCACGCAGCGCATGAGCGTCAAATCTTAGGGGGACAGTTAAATGCAAAAACTGAAAGGACGTGTCGCATTGGTCACGGGCGCCAGCCGCGGTATCGGTCGTGCAATCGCCCGCGGCTACGCGCGAGAAGGCGCGACTCTTGCCGTGACCGCTCGCAGTTCGGCGGAGTTGCAACTGCTCGTGGACGAGGTGCAAGAGGCTGGGGGCACTGCTGCGGCCATTGCAGCTGACTTAGCCGATCCTGCCGCTCCCGCACAAGTCATCCGAGAGGTGATCTCCGCCTTTGGTACGATCGACATCCTTGTGAACAATGCCGGCATTGGCGGCAGCGCCGGTCCAAATCCGGTGGTTCATTTCGACGACGAGTTATGGCATCGCACGCTCGCCCTGAATCTAACTGCGCCCTATCTCCTGACGAAAGCGGTGCTTCCGGTGCTCCTCGCCAAGAAATGGGGGCGCATCATCAATATTGCATCCATCAACGGGAAGATTGCTTCGATTCACGGGGTCGCCTATACCGCCTCCAAACATGGCGTGCTCGGTTTGACGCGGACCACGGCACTCGAAGTGGCTCGCGATGGGATAACAGTGAACGCCATCTGCCCCGGTCCCGTGCGCACGGTCATGAATGATCGCCGCGTTGAGTACGATGCCAAACGCCTCGGCGTGTCTTTTCAGGAGATGGAAACGCGTCTCACGCCCATTGGCCGCCGGCTTGAGCCCGATGAAATCGTTCCCATGGCGATCCTGCTGGCCTCGAAAGAGTCCGCGGCCATTACCGGCCAGGCGTTCAACGTGTGCGGGGGCGTTACTGTCTGATGGGTTTCGGCGGATTACGCCAGAATCTCTTTGATCGGGTTCCCGTAGTCAATGTCGAGCCGCTTCTGCCCCGGAACTTCCAGGCGGCGCGGATCGATTCCCAACTGATGAAACACCGTCGCATGGACGTCCGTCACATAGTGCCGGTTTTCCACGGCATTGAAGCCTAGTTCGTCAGTTGCTCCGTGGATGACGCCTCGTTTGATGCCACCTCCCGCCATCCAGATCGAGAAGCCATACGGATTGTGATCCCGCCCGTTCGCGCCTTCGCCGCCTGGTGTGCGGCCAAATTCCGTGGCCCACACCACCAGCGTTTCGTCCAGCATGCCGCGCTGCTTAAGATCCTTCAATAATCCGGCGATCGGCTTGTCCACCTTGGCGGACTGCTCCGCGTGGCTCTTCTTCAGGTCCTTGTGCGCGTCCCACGCGTTGCCGCCCGTGCCGTGATAAAGCTGCACAAAGCGGACGCCGCGCTCGGAAAGCCGGCGCGCCGCAAGGCAGATCTCGCCAAACGGCTTGGTCACTTCCTGATCGAGGCCGTAAAGGCGCTTTGTTTCTTCGTTTTCTTCTTTGAAGCTGACCGCTTCCGGAACCGCCATTTGCATCCGAAAAGCCAGTTCATAAGATTTGATACGAGCTTTCAAGGCCGCATCGCCCGGATACTCGACGGCGCTCAGGCCGTTCAGCCGCTTCAGAAACGCAAACTCGCGTTCCTGTTCCTGTTGGTAAATATCCTTTCCCGGAGAAGCGAAAGGCAGTGGATCGTCGGGATTCACCTCCAACTGCACCCCCGCATGCTCCGGCCCCAGGTAGCCCGATCCGTGCGTGCCCATGCCGCCGCAGCAATCGCTTGGCGGCTCGCCTAACACCACGAACTCCGGCAGATTCTGATTCAGCGTACCCAGGCCGTAATGCACCCAGGAGCCGATGGTCGGGATATAACCGTCGAACATGTGGCGTCCGGTGTGAAATTGCAGAATCGCCCCGTGATCGTTGTCGGTTGTGTACATGGAGCGAACCAGCGCAATGTCGTCCACCATTGCGCCCGTGTTAGGCCACCAGTCGCTTACCGCCGCTCCGCTTTGGCCGTATTGCTTGTAGCCGACCTGCATTGGATAGAGCGTAAGCTTGATTCCGTGATCGCCTTTCACGAACTCACGTACGCCCTTGAGATAGGGCGAATTCAATGAGTCCTTATATGGCGTCTCTGAAATATTCTTGCCCGCGTATTTGTTGAGCGCCGGCTTGGGGTCAAACGTATCCACATGGCTCACACCGCCCAGCATGAATAGCCAGATCACACGCTTGGCCTTCGGTGTGAAATGAGGTTTGCCGTCGGGCGGAGCCCAGGTATCCGCCGTGGTCGCGGCTTTGCTTTCGCCTTGGAACATGGCGCCGAGCACCAGGCCGGTCAAGCCCATCCCGCAGTCCGCCAGAAACACTCGCCGGCTTGGCGTACAACATCCGGCAGAAAGGGCTACCGATCGCAATGGATGACGTGCGTCGAATTTCATGGGCTACCTCATCGAATGGTTACAAAATCAGTGTGGTTCAACAGTACGTGGACCAGATCTTCGCGTGCTCTCAGGTGCGGATCGCTCTCGGGCTTCACCTCAGCTGCCGCGCCCGTCTGGATTGGCGTCAGCTTCTTCGGTTCCTCGAAGAGCTTTTCCTGCTCGGTAAGAAACTTCATCGATTCAATGTGCTCGGCGTTCGTCGGCGGCCGGTTCAGCACCACGTCGAAAGCGTCCGCGATAAACTTCGCATCGGACGCCATGGCCGCGCCGTCGCGTTTCGTGATCTGCTCCTCCAGCACCCTCGCGACTTGCAGGCTCAACTTGCTGTTGGCCAGTGCCAGCGCCTGGTGCGGCACAATGCTCTCGTTCCGTTGAAAGCACTCGTTGGGATTCGCCTCGTCGAACACTTTGAGGAACGTAACCTGCATGTCCGGGGTGTCCTGGAAGTAGACGCTCCGGCGATGTGATTCCAGCCCCTTCGAGGAATCGATCTCCTGTCCGCCCATCGTAGTATCCACCAGACCGGCGATGGAGAGCAGACTGTCACGCACGACCTCGGACTGCATCCGTTGTTCGTTCATGCGCCAGAGATAGCGATTTTCCGCATCGATTTTCGCGTTCGGCTCGTTTGGATCCTTGCTCGACGATCGCATGCGGTACGTGTTGCTGGTCACGATCAGCCGGTGAATCGCTTTCATACTCCAGTTGCGATCCATCAGTTCGACCGCCAGCCAGTCCAGCAATTCTGGATTCGACGGTGGTTTACCGCTCATGCCGAAGTTGAAGACCGTCGGAACCAGGGCCTGGCCAAAATGGCGCAGCCAGATGTGGTTGATCGCGACGCGGGCTGTCAACGGATTCTGCCGGTTGGCGATCCAACGCGCCAGAGCCAGGCGTCGTCCGGTAGTCGAATCCGGATAAACTTTTCCTACCGGCGTATAAGCTTCTTCCGACTGCAGCGCTTTCGCTGCGGCCTCGAGTTGTGCTTTCGCCTCGCCCAGCTTTTTCACTGCGTCTTTGTCGTAAGTTTCCGATTCCGGCTTGGCTGCCGCGAGTTCCTGCTGCGCGTGCAGCAGGTTTTCCTCTGCCTTCACTACGTTGGCGTGCCGCTCGGCCTTTAAAGCCGCCGATTCCAGGGCCTCCAGGTTGGTTGGGGAATTCGCGCCGTACTTGGCCTCGTCAGCTGCAATGCGCGCTTGGAGTGCAGGTAATGCGGCCTGAACAGAGGCCAGTTCTTTTTCCTTCAGCGCAACGGCGCCCTGAGCCTTGATCAAGGCATCCAGCGCTTTGTTATCTGGCGACGCTTCACCTGCGGAACGATTCCCTGCTCCCGCACCGACGGGCGAGGGAGCGGCACCCTGAGCAATCTGCTGCTTGGCCTTTTCTAATTCCTCGCGCGACTTGCGTAGTTCCGTCTCAGCCTTCTCAATATCCGCTTTCGCCTCTGCGATCAGGTCCCGGTGCACGAATTCCCGCGAATCCGGATAGTAAACATCCAGCGGTAGCTTTTCCGGGGTGAGCTTCAGCTCGGAGTTGCCGAACATTGCCGGAATCGCCGCTGTCAATGGATGCTCGGTATCCGGGTTCGTGTCCACGCCGCGAAGGAAGCGGTAGGTCGGAGTGTCCGCTTTCGCGTCATAAACACGGGGTATGCCGTCCTTCAGCAGATCCGGCTGCCCCGATACGCGATCGGTACGCACATCGTAGGGCTCGAAGAACGCACGGAACCGGTAGTAATCTTCGTGTGTGATCGGATCGTATTTATGCGAGTGGCAGCGCGCGCATTTCATGGTCAGCCCGAGGAACGCCATCGCGGTGTAGTCCACGGTGTCCTTGAGTATCACGTTGCGGTCAAACATGTACCAGTTGCGGGCCAGGTAACCGGTGGCGCGGACGATATTGGGGTCATTGGGAGCCAACTCGTCGCCCGCCAGCATTTCGACGATCATCCGGTCGTAGCCCTTGTCCTGATTGACTGATTCGATGATCCAGTCTCGCCAGTGCCAGATGTGCCGCTGGCTGTACCGCACCTGGTTTTGCGCCCGCCAGCCGTACCAATCGCTGTAGCGCCAGATATCCATCCAGTGGCGACCCCAACGTTCGCCATAACGCGGGCTGGCCAGCAGCTTGTCAACCGTCTTGTCGTAGGCGTCTTTGGATTCGTCCGCCAGGAACGCGTTCATTTCTTCGGGTGTTGGAGGAAGCCCGATCAGATCAAGATATACGCGCCGCAGCAGCGTGCGCTTATCTGCCGCAGCCAGCGGCTTTAAACCCCGCTTCTCCTGGGCCGCGGCAACGAACGCGTCAATGGGATTTCTTACCCACGACTGATTTTTCACTTGGGGCACTGCCGGCCGTACCGGAACTTTGAAAGCCCAGTGAGTAACTGAATTCGAGGCGGATAGGGCTCCGTCGTAGGGCGCACCGGAATTAATCCATTCCGCAATCTGCGCGATCGCCGTGTCCGGTAGCTTCTGGCTGCCGAACGGCATGCCGGGCTGTTCCATGTGGCTGATTCTCTTGTAAAGAACACTGGACTTAGCGTCACCCGGCACAACGACTGCGCCGGTATCGCCGCCCCGCAAAAGCGCTTCGCGGCTCGACAAGTCGAATCCCGAGCGTTTGATCTGCGAATTATGACAGCGTATGCAGTTGGCTTCGAGAATCGGCTTGATCTGAGTCTTAAACACTGCCGAATCAGCGGCTTGGTCGAAAGGCGCACCGGCCTTGATCCATTCCGCGATGGTGTCAATGGTCTCTTGCGGAAGGCGGTCGCCCTTGTAGGGCATGTGCGGCTCCGCATCATGCGCGACCAATTTATAGAGCAGACTAGCCTTAGGGTCACTAGAAACAACCGCCGGCCCATGATCGCCACCTTTGATTACCCCATCCCGGGTGCTCAGGTCGAGACCGCCGCTTTTTGTTTGCGGCCCGTGGCAGGGCAAGCAGCTTTTCTCTAAAACCGGGCGAATGCGCTCGTTATAAATCTGCGGAAACGCAGAGAGCTGAAGCGCCGTGGCGAGTGCGAGAGTTTTGCAGGCGGACATTTCGTCTATCCCCGCAACTTATTGATAACACTATACTGTGCTCGGAAGCATCCAGAGTCAATGGATTGTCCAGAATACTGGAAAATTACTAGGCCTGCTGTTTTTTGCTGTATAGAATGCACAAGTGCTTCGATCGGTAGCCCTTTGCATCCTGGCCGCGCAGGTTGTAGTTTGCGCACCCATTCGGATCAGCGCCCTGGTACTGGCTCAATGCGGCGCCGCGCGAGGAGTGGGATCGGGATTTTCGAAAAATGGCCGAATTGGGCTTTACCCATGTGGATCTGTGCTGGGGGTTGGATGCGGCGGCATGGGTCCTTCGCGTTGAGGATACTGCGTATGCACTAGACACTTCACGGCGCGCAGGTTTGGGCGCGTACCTGGTGGTTTGGCACCCTGTGCACAATTCATTGATTCGTAAACCGGAATTTCAACAGGTTGACGCCGCGGGGCAGCTTCGATTTGCGTTCAATACGTTTAACGCCGGCTGGCGCGAGACCCAGTGGAAGCAATACCTGCAAAAGCTCGCGAAACTTTATGGAAACCATCCGGCTTTCGCGGGCTATATTTTCGATGATTCATTCGGTATTGGACCGATCGGGGGTATAGCCGGCGCCGGCGGCGCAGCCTCCTCGCGGTTCATCTCGTACAGCGCGGACGACCGGCGCAGGTACGGCAGGCAGCCCCCCAATCGACCGTCCGATCCGGACTGGGCGGCCTGGACCGAGGTACGCAGCGGCTGGTGGGCGGAGTGGGCTCGTGACACCAACCGCTATATCCGGGAGATCGATCCGAATCGAGAACACGACGTCTATTTGGAGGACGAGCAGTACGTTCTTTCGCAAGCGGCGCGGGATGCCACGAGTGTGGATTTTGGCAGGATGGCGAGAGCTTTCGATGCCGTTAGCGCGTACACCGAACCGAAGTGGGACGACAGTCCGGATTCGAGCCGGCGGGCGGTGGAACAGACCCGGAGCGTGCTCGAGAAAACGCGCGCCGCGATCGGGCCGGACAAGAAGATGATTTACACGTTCTGGGCGGGAAATATTCTGGAGTTGCGCACGCCCGGGCCTGCGAAGTATCCGACGGTGGAACAGATTCGCGAGATCTGCGAAGCTGCGATTCAGTCAGGCGTAAGGCATCTCGATATGTACGGCTGGCGGATCGGTGACTTTCTGGTGACGAACGAAAACTGGCCCAAGAAGCGGCCTCCGGCAAACGGGCCGTACCCGCTTACGGATCCATTTCCGGGAAAGTACCTGTACGACCGGCCGAAGTTGCACGCGCAACTGGGCGATTATCTTCGTGCTCTCAAGAGCAGGCAAAATTGAGATCTGCTAACGGTTTTTTTCGAGCGCCAGGAAGGTTATTCCGTAAGCGCCCAAATTCACCTTGAGCTGCATAGGCCCTTGCTTGAGTTTGTGTGCGGGCAGGGGACGAAGGCGGACGTTTTCGTCGTCACTTGGGGCGGCTGCATCCAGAAACAGCTGACGCAAGGTGAGGTCGGATGACGCGCCCTCGACGGCTAATTCGACTTCCGCGGGTGCCGGTGAGTAATTCCAAAGCAGGACATTGTAGGTGAGCAGCTTCGGATCCCAAGTGGCGAAACCGTGCACTGCGCTGTCTGGCGAATCGAGCTTCAGACGGTCCCCGGTGAGGCGAGCGAGCAGCTTGAAGGCAAAATAGGACGGCCGCACACGATTTTGAAAATCGAAGAGGCCATCCCATTGGGAGCTGCGGTTCCACCAGCGCGCCATCAAACCGGCGCCCTGCGGAGACATGAACTGCGCGAAACGTTCGAGCTCCACGTGGTAGTCCTTGATGTGGTAGTAGCAGGAATAATCGAGGCCGCCGGCTTTCATCTGGTAAGCCACCTCGGTCAGGTAGCAGGGCTGGAACTGGGGATTGGTGGGTGGGTCGCGCAGGGCCATGTTCCATTCGTTCAGAAAGGTTTCGGGATGAAGAGAAGGGTACTTGGCCAGCATGGATTTCACGCGATCGATGGTCCCGCGGACGCGCGCGGGCTCGCTGTCGTAGATGTGCCAGGACACGAAATGCAAGGGCGCTTTACCAGCTGAACAGAATTCCAGAAGAGCCGGCAGAATCGGAGATCCGGAGTACGCGAGCGCCGGGCCGCCGACAAGGGCTTCGGGATCGGCCCGCATCACAGCTGCGACGGTGTGCTGGTAATAACGCGTGTAGTTTTCCGGAGTAAAGAGATAAGGGCAGCCGCCGTCCTCGCCGATATCCGGCTCATTGGACACCTCCCAGTAGCGAATCATCGAGCCGCGCTCCTTGTAATGCCGCACCAGGTTATAGATGAGCTGCTCCCACTCCTCGTAACTGGTGGGGTCAACGATCTTGTGATCAACGGTGGGATACAAAACCTTGGGCTTGAAATCGATGTTCATGAGCGGCGTTGCGCCCGTTTTGCGGATCAGGTCCACGGATTCATCGAGCTTGTCCCAGTGATACCGGCCGTGTTCGGGAAGCAGATCGAAATACTCCTGGATGAAGAGCCGGATGACGCGAGGGTGGAGGTCCCGAATCTCAGCCCAGCGGTCCGCCCACATCGGCTCTTCAGAAAGGCCTCCCTGGCCCAGAGCGAAACGATCCATCTCCATCGGCCCGATGGAGTCATTCAAATTCATCCGCAGTGACACCGTGCGCGTTTGCGGGAATGCGGGCGAGATGGCAGACAGTAAGAGCGCCAGGAACGGTGGGAAGAGGTGGGTTGCTCGATTCGCCATAGTTTCATCTAGCTCCGGAATCCAGCACTGGTCAAGGGATGGCCGCCCGCTGTCCAGAATGCTGGAAGAAAGCTTTTGAAGGAGCGGCGCATCATATAATCACCGGATTCATGGGTTCGCGATTAAAGGGCAAGGCGGCGATCGTCACCGGGTCAGCTACGGGGATTGGCCGCGCGACGGCGATGCTATTTGCGCAGGAAGGCGCACGTGTCGTTGTTTCGGACGTGGACGAAACGGGCGGAAAGCGGGTTTCGGAAGCGATCCAGGCAGCCGGCGGTGACGCCATCTTCGTCTCCGCGGATATTTCGCGGGCGGAAGATGCCGCGCGGCTGGTGGAGACCGCTATACGCACATTCGGCAATCTGGACGTGATGGTGAACAATGCCGCTGTTTACAGAGGCGACGGCAACATCATCTCCGTGCCGGACGAGGTCTGGGACCAGGTGATTGCGGTGAATCTGAAGGGCACGTATCTGTGCTGCAAATTCGCCATCGGGCGGATGATCGAGAACGGCGGCGGCTCGATAGTGAATCTTTCTTCGGTGAATGCCCTGGCAGGAGTCAGCCTGACGGCATATTCGGCGTCCAAGGGAGGAGTGGAGGCTTTGACCAGACTGCTTGCCGTGGAGTACGCGCCCAAGGGCATTCGAGTCAATTCCATCTGTCCCGGAACGATCATGACCGAAAACAGCATCGCGATTTATGGCGAGCGGCCGGGGCTGGAAGAGCAAGTGACGAAGATGTACCCGTTGGGCAGGCTGGGAAGGCCTGTGGACATTGCGGAATGCGCGGTTTATCTGGCCTCCGACGCGTCGTCATTTGTAACGGGGGCGAGCTTAGTGGTGGACGGCGGGCTCACGGCCAGCCGCAGGTTCGAACTCGATTACACCTGAGCTTCAAGAGAGAACATACGGGTGATGACCGGCGTTTCCGCCAACGCGACGCAAAGAGGTGCAGCGCAAAAACAAGCGTGGCTGTTGGTGGCCTTCACCTGGGTGGCCTATTGCCTCAACTACGGCGACCGGCAAATTATTTTCTCGATTTTTCCTGTTTTGAAATCGGAATTGCACTTTACCGATGCGCAGCTTGGTCTGACGGGCTCGGCGTTTCTGTGGGTTTACGGGTTGTGCTCACCGGTCGCAGGCCAGATCGGGGACCGGTTCTCCAAAAGGCGCCTGGTGGCGCTGAGTCTGCTGCTTTGGAGCGGCGTCACCGCTCTCACCGGTTTGTCGCAGTCAGTGGGAATGGTACTCACGTGCCGGGCTCTGACGGGTATCACGGAATCGCTTTTCGTCCCGGCCGCGGTGGCGCTGATCGCAAACGCACATTTTCCGGAAAACCGCTCGCGGGCATTCGCGCTCTATGCCACGGGACAACTCGCCGGGATCGTGCTGGGCGGATGGTACGGGGGTTTTGTTGCCCAGAATTTCCACTGGAGGCTGGCTTTCTATTCGCTCGGCATCGCGGGGATTCTGTATTGTTTTCCTTTCTTCCGCTTTCTGAGGGGCTTCAGCGAAGAAGCTCATGTGGAGACCAAGAGCACGGAGTCGACCCTTGCGATTGCAGCATTGGCGAAAATCCCGACGTATCTCGTGCTTTGCTTCGTATCCGGTGTTTTCAACCTCACGTTATGGCTGTTGTACACGTGGCTGCCGGATTTTCTTTATGAAAAGTTCTCTTTGAGTCTGGCGGATGCGGGCTACACCGCTACGGTTTACTTACAGACGGCGAGTCTGGCTGGGACGCTGGCCGGCGGAGGCTTAGCAGACTACTTATACCGGCGCACCACATCGGCGCGGTTCTGGCTGATCGCGATCGGACTCATGCTGGCTGCTCCAAGCGTCCATCAGATCGGTAACAGCGATTCTCTTGCGCTGACGAAGATCGCGGCGGTGGTATTCGGCCTGGCGGGAGGGCTAGCCATGGCGAACCTCTACATATCCTCATTCGACGTGGTTCCGGCAAACACGCGTGCCTCGGCGGTGGCGTTCATGAATCTGGCGGCGTACGTGGCTTCGGGCTTTGCTCCTTTGATCACTGGCTTATGGAAACAGTCATTGGGAATTCACCGGATGATGAGCCTAGCTGCGCTACTCATGGTCGCGGCCGGAATGGTGATGCTGGCTGCGATCCGATTTCTAGTTTCTTCCGATTACCGGCACGTACATTAAGCATGGTGCACCTGCGCAGTTTGTCCGAATAGAGGGACGGACCTACGCCAGCACAGGGTTGCCGGAGGTAGAATTCCGCTAGTTCTATTCTGGCGAGAGGGACCATGCGATTCGTTTTCTGTGCTTGCATGATATGTCCCGTACTCTTCTGTGCCGAGTTGAAAGTGAGAATCTCCTGGGGGCATGAGAGTGCGGTAGCGGCTCCATATTCCGTTCGCTTGACACCGGGGAGCGCCAATCTGACGGTCCGCGACGTTTCGGGTTACGAACTGGAGGAGGGGGAAGGGCTGAAAGGTGACGCGTGGCAAACCACTGCGGGCGCCGGTGATATCGACGGCATCACCTTTCGTCTGGTTTATCCGGAACGATCGGCGGCGCGGCTGCAGAATGTGCACATCATTTGGGCGGATCTGATCGCGGAGAGCGATGCCGATACGGCACGGCGGCTAGGCGAGGATGCGGCATTTCAGCCGGACGCTCCCAAGCTGACCGTGCTGATGAATGCGGAGGGTACGCGCGGCTTTACGGTGAGTGTGGATCAGTTGCTCACGCAAAAGGCGCTGTGGGTACCCGGGTTGCACGTATACGTGGCGGCGGGCGACCAGCCGGTTTCGTTTTTGACTCATCAGAATGAACTGGCTACGTGGAAGGGGCAGCGCGTGCTGGAACAGGTTGAAAAAGAACCGGAAGCCAGCTACGCACAGTACAAGGAGCGGTGGGAAGACATGGGCAGTCCGGCGTACACGCACCCGAATCAGCCGTTGCCGGGTCACATCGTGGGACTGACGTGGGACAGTGCGATCGCCAAGTTCGGTATCGATCGGGGTGCGGGCGTTTGGAATGATTACGGAAACCCGGATCATTTTCGCTTCTGGTTCGATTTTGGAGACCTTACGAAGGGCGTTCTCAGCACGTGGAAAAGCCAGAGCTTGAAAGACGGGCTTCCGGTGATAACGACGATTTTCGAGAAGGACGACCTTCGGTACGAGGTGGAGCAGTTTGCATATCCGCTGCACGGCCCGCCCCACGAACGCCGGGGTGACATTCCGATGGTTTTGCTCCAGAAGGTGCGGGTGAAGGACCTTTCGGGACGGCCGCGCCAGGTGCCTGTCACGATGTCGCATCGCCGACAATTTGCTGCGTTTGTTCACACAGACATCATGCTCGAGCGGCGCGGGCGTTCGCAGGTCCTAACGGATAGCGCATTTCATAAGGTCCTGTTTGCGGTGGACGGTGTTGATCACGAGCTGGAGTGGAGCGGCGCGCGCGACTATCAGCGGGAAGAGAAGCGGGTGAACGCGACGGTGATCCTGCGTGTTCCGGCGAACGGTGCGCGCGAGTTCGTGGTGAAATTGCCCTCACCCATGGCGAGTCCAGAAGAAGTGGCGGCTCTGACGGCAATCGATTACGATGCCGCCCGGCACAGCACGCTGGATTTCTGGTCCGGCTGGGCGCAGCGGGGTGCGCAATTTCGTGTGCCGGAACCAGCGGTCAACGAACTGTTTCAGGCCACGCTGTGGCACGGGCTGAGGCTGCCGCGACGGCATGGGAGCGAGCAGGATGGTGTGCAGATTGATCTGCCGTATTCCAATTTCGCGTATTCGCAAACCGGCACGCCTTGGCCGGTGAATCAGGCGGTTTACGTGGATTACATGCTGTACGGATTACGCGGATATCAGGATGTGGCGGTGGAGGAACTGCTGGCGCAGTATCGCAACAATCAGGAATTCAGCGGGCACGTGAATGGGTACGCGAACTGGGTTTCCAATACACCGGGGATGTTATATGCGGTGGCGCAGGAGTACATGCTGTATCGGGAGCGCGCGTCACTTGACCGCTTACTGCCGTACTGTCTGAAAGCTCTGGATTGGTGTTTGCAAGAAGTACGGAATGCGGAACAGCAATCCGGCGCCACAAAGGGGCTGGTCAAAGGACCATTGAACGATTTAACGGGGGACGGGTTCTGGTCATTCAATCAGGCTTACATGTACGCCGCACTGGAACGGTTTGGGCAGATGCTGGAGAGCATCGGCCATTCTCGAGCAGGAGAGGCACTGGAAGCGGCGCGGATGCTGCGCGCGAAGATTGGACAGGCGTTTTCTGCCGCTGCAGTACATTCGACGATCATTCAACTTCGCGACCACACGTGGATTCCGTATGTTCCGAGCGAGGCGTTCACATATAACCGCATTCTCGATCAGTGGTATCCCACGGACGTCGACACGGGCGCACTTCATCTTGTCCGGCTGAAGGCAATTCCGGCAAGCGGAGAACTTGCAGATTCGCTGTTGAACGATCACGAAGACAATTTGTATCTAAAAGGCTGGGGAATGGCGAACGAACCCGTGTACAACCAGCAGGGAACGGCGTACTTGCTTCGGGACGATCCGAAGGCAGCCATTCGCACATTCTATAGTTACATGGCGTGTGCGTTCAGCCACTCGACATTCGAACCCGTGGAGCATCGCTGGACGCATGGTCAGTACTTCGGACCGCCGAGTACGGACGGTGCGTGGTTTGAATTGTTTCGCAACATGCTGGTGCGCGAAGTAGACGATCGCACGCTGCTGCTGGCTCAGGCTGCGCCGCGAAAATGGCTGGAGGATGGGAAGGTCATAGAAGTGCAGCGGGCGCCGACGTATTTTGGACCCGTGTCCTACAAGATCGAGAGCCAGGCGCGGTCCGCCAAGATCAGCGTGACCGTGCACCTGGGGGAGAGGAAACCGCAAACTTTGCTGATCCGCCTTCGTCATCCGGAGCAGAGGCCATTACGATCGGCGACGGTGGATGGACGGGAATGGAAAGATTTCGACGTTGCGAAAGAATGGGTGCGTATTGCGAATCCCGCGCAGGATGACTACACAGTGGTTGCAAATTATTGAACCCATGCAAGAGTTGCGAATGGTGTGTCCTGCCATATGGATCATTAGAGGATCCTTGATCTTCCAGGCGCGCGAACGTAAGATAGCGCTCAGCAGCGCGGCGGCTTCGATATGGACGGCATAAACCATCGCGACATAGCGCGAAAGTTTCATGAGCAGGGATTCATTGTTATTCCCAATGCACTCACAACGGAACAGATTTCACTACTGAATCGCGCCATCGATCGGGATCTGGATCAACACGAGAACGAGTGGGTTAAATTCGATGAGTCTCTGATGGAGACGCCCGATATACTGTCGCGGACTGCCGAGTTCGATTGTGCCATAGAGAATCCGCTGACGCTTGGGATTCTCCGGGGATTGATCGGCGAGATGATCACGTTCGAAGAGCTGGAGATATTAATTCGGAATCCAACGGCCAAAGCACAGGACATCAAGGCGTGGCACCGTGATGCGACGCGCGATTACGACCGTCGCATGGAAATTGAATACGTCTCTCTCGTTTACTACCTGACGGACGTCAGTGAAACGGATCATTGTTTGAGCATCATTCCAGGAAGCCACTACCGCCTGGTTGATCTCAAGCCGTCCGAAATCGATGTGACCTCCGCCTTCGATGTGACGGGACCCGCGGGAACGGCCGTTTTGTTTCACGGACGCTGCATCCATGCGGGAAGGCTGAAGCCCCATTCACGGCAGCGGCGGACGGTCCACACTTATTTTGCGCGGAGCGATCAGCCGAGGTATTCGGAGTGGACGGAAATTCCCCCAAGGCTTTATGGCAAGCGCGATCCGCAATTGCCCCCGATGCTCTACTCGAAGTGGAATGCCAGCCAGGTTTTTGAAGGAGTAGGGAAGAAGCCCAGGGATCTTCCTGCATCTATGCCGGCGGCAGAAATGATTCGGGAAGTGCAGCGGCGCGCGAACGCAGCCGTATAAGCGACGCACGGGTCCACGCACGGCCTAAGAGCGGCCGCTCCCCAGAATCTCGCGGATCCGCCGCGCAATGATCGCAGCTTCGCCAGGCTGGAGAGCTTCGGGAAAAACAACCACTTCCCCGGCACCGGCGAATTTCTCAAAAACACAAATCGGTGGCTCGCCAGTCTGCAGCGCATTGATCACGCGATGGGCGTCGATGCCGGTAATGGCGGCGTCAATCTTGATGATAGCCCCCGGGACCTCGCGTCCATTCGGTTGCGGATATTGGACGCGCGCCGAGACTCCGGGCAGATCGCGAACTCCGGCGACGACACACGCCATGTCGGCGTTCCACCGATCGCGCTCGGCATTGAAATCCCGGCTCTGGTAGAGTTCGATGGCCGTCACCAGGCCAACAATTTCTTCCTTCCCGACCTTGAAACCTCGTCCGATGCCGTGGTGTGGGGGGCCCGCGACGGTTCCATTCTCCATCAAGTTTCTTAACGGCCAGGTTTCCGGGAACACGTCCATGTCCTGGTGCTGCAAAGCTGCGGACAGGATGAGATCGACGCGGCCGCAAAGGATGCCGGTCGCTTGCGGGCCCTGCAGATGTTTTCCGCCGCTGAAGGCAACCAGGTCGGCGCCGGCTGCAATAAAGGACCGCAGATTAAAAGCGGGTGGCATCTCCGGAGCGGCATCCACCAGAACAGGCAGTCCATGGCGGTGAGCGATGGCGGCGAATTCGTCCAATGGCAGCGTACCCTGGTTCGCACCAGCCTCATAGTAGAAGGCAGCGGTTCGGGGGGTAATGGCCGATTCCACTTCGTACGCAAAGGTGTAGTAGTTGAAGCCGACCTCCACAAACCTGGCTCCGGCGGCACGGACGGCGTGATCGTAATCGTTCCGATGCGCGCGATGCGTTATGAATTCGTCGGGAATACCGGTTGTGTCGGGCAGGCGGTTCATGCGAGTTACGTCGAGCCGTGCCAGGCAAGCGGCCGCGCCCAGTGTTAGAGCGGCAGCAGCACCGCTGGTGACAATGCCGGCTTCTGCGCCGGTAGCGCGCGCAATCACCTGGCTTGCCGCGGCCTGCAATTCATCCATGCGGACACAGCATTCGCCGGCCTCCCGCATCGCATCCAACACCGCCGCGGGCAAGGCGCATCCCCCGGCCTTGGTGCTGAAACTCCGGCCATTGATCAATCGTTTTACGCCCAGCTTTTCGTAGACGTGCATATCAGATTTGTTTTTTTCCGGCGTCGCCCGGCAGTTCCGGGATGTCCAGCAGACGTGCCGGGTTAGTCACGGTCATCTGTCGAATGGCGTCGTCCGTAACGGCCTGCGCGCGCAGTGACGGTATGAAGCTGCGCTGCACGTGGGCATATCCTTTTCCTCCGAACGCCGTGAGGTGGCTCTTCTGACAGATATCGCCGCCCAGGACGACCTGCGCCAGGTGGCCCTCCGCCACAAGCCGGCAGACGTTTTTTACGCGCACCTCATCGGGCGGGTAACCGTTGCCGGTATATCCGATGTTGTCGACACTGAGATACACACCCTCACGCGCAATTTTGAATAGCATGGCCGGGTCGTGTCGGTCACCAAGGTGGCTGATCACGATGCGCTCAGGTGGGACGCCTTCTTCGCGGAGGAGTGCGATCTGCTCGAGAGCGAGTTCGCCGAAGTGGGTTGTGTGGGTCATCACGCAAGCGCCGGTTCGGCGTTGAGCTCTGGCAGCTGCCCGGAAGACTCGTTCCTGTGCCGGCGTGATGTGCTTTCTCTCCGTGCCGATCTCTCCGATTATGCCCGCGCGCACACCGGTTCCTTCGGCGCCGAGCAGCACTTCATTGACAATGATTTCGGCTAGAGAATTGGCGTCCCGCTCCCAGACTAGCGGAGGGTAGACGCATTCGCGATACCAGCCGGTGCCCATGATGATGCGAACACCCGCGCCTTCTGATATGCGCCGCAGAGCGGCGGGATTCCGGCCGAGACCAACGCTCGTAGCGTCGATCAGAGTTGTGCCGCCGGCGTCGCGGTATTGCGTTAGTTCGCGGATGGCGAGCGATTCATCGTCGAGGATGCCGTCGTAGCTCTTGGTAAGTGCCCACAAATCGCACAGGACGTGCTCGTGGGACAGCGTGCAGCCGGCATTCGCGGCAGGAATCGGCCCGGTGACGGTGATAATCGCCATGATGGATTTTTCCGCGACACGGCCGAGTGTTGACTGTGCACGCGTTTCGACTTCCATATAATACAACCGTGCCCTCCGGTCGTATTTCCGTTTGCGTCATTCGACAATCCAGCCGTGGCGCCGCCGGTACCAGAAGATAAACGATGGCACCGCTCCGCGCTGGTGTGATCGGCCATGGCTACACGGGGAAGATTCACGCGCAGGCGTATCTGTCGAATTCGAAAACGCGACTCATCGCGGTGGCGGACACACGCCGGGAGCACCTGTCGAATTTGCCGCCGGAAGTTCGCACCTACACGAATTACGCGGAATTGTTGGACAGTGAGGTCGATGTAGTCAGCATCTGTTTGCCTACGTACCTGCACTGCCAGGTTGCCCTCGATGCCCTGTCACGCGGCAAGCATGTGCTAGTAGAAAAGCCAATCGCCATAAATGTGAATGAAGCACGACGCATGATGCGCGCCGCCGAAGCCGCCGGGCGCGTACTCTATGTGGGAATGACTCACCGTTTCTATCCGGAACTCAGAGAGGCGAAGAAGCTTGTAGATGACGGCGCGATAGGCAGCATCGTTGCGTGCAATGACTGCGCGCTCGAACACCTCGGATTTCTGGACGTGCCCGGCTGGTACCTGGAAAAGAAATGGGCGGGCGGGGGCCCCGCACTCACTTCCGGAATTCACCTCATTGATCGCCTGCGTTGGTTTACTGGGGACGATATGAGCAGCGTGGCCGGGTGCGCGACGAATCTCTACTTTGGTGCTGATGTTGAGGATGCCGGCCAGATCTTTCTTCGGTTTCAAAGCGGAATTTCCGCGCAGGTTACGGTAGCGTTCCTGCGCGAGCCGCATCCCCTGGTGTGCGATCTTCAGGTGATCGGGACTCGCGGAAGCATCACCGTGCACACCTGGCGCGGCTACGAAATCTGGAACGCTTCCGGGCACAGAGAACGGCTCTTCTATCGAGACGAGACCCACCGCGCTAAAGTACAGGTCGGCGTGGACGGGGAAATCGGAGAATTCTGCGCCAGTATCCTTCAAGGCCGTCACCCGTGGCCTACGGCGGCGGAGAGCACACAGTCGCTGCAAGTGATCGAGGCCTTTTACCGCGCTGCTGAAACCGGAAAAACCGTCGATTTGGAAGACGTTCATGCCATTTGATCTCCTACTGACCGGCGGACGGGTGATCGACCCGTCCCAATCGCTCGATTCCGTCCTGGATGTTGGAATACGCAATGGGCGCATCGCGCAGATCGGGACGAAACTGGATTCGAGCGGCTGCAATGATATTCGCGACGTATCGGGCAAGTGCGTATGCCCCGGGCTAATCGACCTCCACGGCCACTGGTACGAAGGAAATCTATATGGCATCGATCCGCTGATTTGTCTGGATCACGGTGTGACCACGGCAGTCGATGCAGGCAGCACCGGTTTCGCGAACTTTCCCGAGTTTCGACGAACGGTTCTGGATCAGTGCCGGACCGAAGTCCTGGCATTTGTTCACATTTCTTTTATGGGGCTGCATGCGCCGTTCGTCGAAGAGTTGCTCGATCTTCGTTATGCGCGCCCGGTAGAAACTGCTTCGGTAATTGCCAAGCACCGCCGCCAAGCTGTGGGGGTGAAGATCCGAATCGGCAGCATGACCGCGAATCACGGCATTGCGGCTTTGGATCTGGCGCTTGGCGCGGCGCGCAAAGCGGACGTCCCGGTGATGGTGCACGTGAGCAAGGGGGCCGAGGAGGCCGAGATACTCAACCGTCTGCGGCCCGGCGACATTCTGACGCACTGTTTCCATGGGCGAGAGAATCGAATGATCGCAGAAAACCTGATTCCCGAAGTTCACGAAGCACGCCGGCGAGGGGTGATCTTCGACGTCGGGCACGGGTGCGGCAGCTTCTCCTGGGACACAGCGCGCCGGGCATTCGAGCATCACTTCTACCCAGATACTCTCAGTACGGACCTGCACCGGTACAGTGTGTGCGAGCCGCTCTCTGTTACCCTGCCGCAGGTGATGTCGAAAATGTTGTGCATAGGGATGAGCCTGACCGATGTGATCCAAAAGACCACGGTCATTCCGGCCCGCGCGCTTGGCCGCGAAAATGAGATCGGGACACTGACGCCTGGAGCGCGAGCCGACATTTTCGTCTTTGCCTTAGAAAAAGGGGAGTTTTGCTTCACCGATACACATCTCGCCGTGCGTCGCGGGAGTGAGAACATCACTCCATTCCTCGTAATCCGAAACGGAATCGTTCACGTCCCTGGGTCATTGCCGATACGAGTACGCGATTTGTACGATTCCGATATGGACGTGTTTCGCGCTATTGGTTGAAATCCCCCCGCATCTGCACCTACAACGCGGCGTATGGGGCCGCGCGGCAGAATTGTACGCAGAGGAGCGCACGAGGCGCCAGAAACCCCGGACTTCCATGCAGGCCTGGGATTCGCTGTTCATTATGAATTTGGTGGGCCCTGAAGGATTTGAACCTTCGACCAACGGATTATGAGTCCGCTGCTCTAACCGCTGAGCTAAGGGCCCGTGGCGGGCTAACTAACCAGCAGGGTAGCATTTGCGTCTGCCTGGCGCATGAGGCCGCAAGAGCATCCGCGCTGCAGCTTACACTTCAAAGATCTCCAGTGCACGTTTCAAGCTGGCGACGGGGTCATGGCCTGGCGCCGGCGTGTATTCGTGAGCTACGTAGCCGGTATATCCCAACTCGGCGATTGCCTGCGCGATGAACCGGTAGTTCAGTTCCTGCGTCTCGTCGATTTCATGCCGGCCGGGATTGCCTCCGGTGTGAAAGTGGCCGATCCACTGAATGTTATCGCGGATATTGCGCACGATATCGCCGTCCATGATCTGCGCGTGGTAGATATCGAACAGGATCTTCACGCGCGGCGAGTTGACGCGTTTGATCACATCAAGGCCCCAGGCAAGGTGGTCAAACATGTAGTCTTTATGATTCACCTTGCTGTTGAGGTACTCCACGCATATGTTCACGCCCTTATCTTCCGCATGGCCCTTGACGCGGCTGAGCGCAGCCACGCAGTTGTCGGCGCCTTCCGCGTCGGGCATTCCCTTGCGATTTCCCGAAAAAGCAATGATATTCGGTGCGCCGTTCGCAGCGGCTTCGTCGATGGCGGCATGCATGGCTTTTTCCAAGCGCTCGTGATTTTCTTTTCGATTAAACGCGTCTAGGATGGTACCGCCGGGACCGGGTGGATACATCGTGGGGAGAAGGCCGTATTTCTTGAGTGTCGGCCAGTTCTCCGGACCGATCAGATCGTAGCCTTTGCAGCCTAAGTCGGCAGCTATCCGGCAACTGTCTTCAAAGCTCATTTCCCGTCCGAAGACACCGCGGGTTACGCACTGCTTCAGCCTTCCCTTCCGCTCGGTTGACGGGCTGGCGGCCGCCACGGAAGCCGCAACTACGGGCAAGAAATCTCTTCGGCGCATCTTCATCTCCTGTCCGGCAAGAGTACCGCAAAAAAACGCGTCAGGGATGGCTGTACATGGAACCGGGCGGAAAAGGTTCGCTCAGGTGATGAAGCCCAGGTCCTTGAGGAACGCGCGGCCCAGTGCGTTTCCGTCCAGGGGAGCAGGTGGCGTGTTGAGTGCCTCCGTTTTTTTGCGGTGCGCTTCGCCCCTGGCGTTCGCAGCTTGCGTGAAGGCGGCAAGTTGGTTCTTGTGGGTTTGAATGTGAACCGCAGCCGTGGCTAAGGATGCCAGTACCGCCGATTTGGTTCCTCGGAGTGCCTCCAGCCTTTGCTGGAGGTCGGCATGCTGACTTGCCCCGGGAAGGCTCTGTATCTGGCTGCAGAATTTGTCGATTTCAGCAAACATTCGGTTCAGGCCTTCCGGTTCGAGTGTGGAATCCGGAGATCCCGTACCGGCTGCCGGTTGAGGCGCGGATGCTGCGGCTGGCTGGGAACTGGCATCGAGCATGAAGTCGCACCACGGGCAGCATACGTAATCCCACATCCGCGCAATACACCTTGGATTAATGCACCCCAGAACGGCGGCGGGCCGCAGTCCGATGGGCTTGTTACAGCGCGGGCAGGCTGCAGCCGCAGGTATAGGCGTGTGACAAAACTGGCAAGGGGGCGGTTCGGACGGCTGGTCCGTAACCGCAATTAACACATTGCCCAAAATTTCCGAGTTCGGAACGCGCGGCTGCCATAACGCTTCGAGTTCGGCATGGGGAACGCGGCACGAAGGTCCCCGATCCGGATCGTGCAGGGTCACGCCGGTATCATCGAAGCCCACCATGACCGTGTAATGGCCGGTGCCAGCATCGGGCCGCAAACGATGGTTGAGGATGGCCCTGATTTTGGCCTCCTGGCAAAGCCGCAGGGCTTGCACGGGATGCTTTGCCTGGATGGCGACGGCGGCAAAGCCTCGGCTCAGAGCGTCCTGCGTCATCAGATGAGTGGTGGATGCCAGGCTCCCGAATTGATTCGGCTTGGAGATCGCTGGCCAGATTTCAGCTTGTAAAACTTCCTTGCCAAACGAGCGATACACCATGCTCAGACAGGCTGCTCCGCATGTCCGGCCCGCCGGCATATCGGATTGTTTTTCGTATGGAATGGTCCCCGATGGTGTCATGACTGAATTATCCGATCAATACTGTCGGCCAGCCCATTACAATCACGCCACCGTGAGCCGTCATGTCGCCCATGCGGGCGGCGGGAAGTCCGCCAATCATAACAGTGAACGAACCCAAGACAATGATATCGGGTGGGCCTACGCAGACCGCCATATCGGTTACGCGCGCCGCGAAGAGGCTGCCTATCAGCACTGTCGGACAGCACGGCGGAATGATCGGACCGCCGACGTGCGGGACCAGAACGGTCACCATCGGGCATGTGTGCATGTCCGTCACACGAGCAGCCGGTTGTCCCATAATTCCCCAATCCTCCTGGCGGCAGGCTTTTTAAGCGAACTTTCCCGCCGCTACCCCAACACCTAACTGCAAATAAGAACGTTGCGTCTGGATAATCCCGCTGGGTGCCCCCGCGAGCGCGGAAAGTTTCACGGACATAGCTACTGCCTTGGCATGGGCGAAGGGGCCCGGTGGCGGCATACCGCCGGCGGCGGCGATGGCCAGGACACCCGCCGGTGAACTCACACCCAGAGACTCTCCCGGCGCCTTCGCCGCGAGGCGATTCTCTTCAGTGGGCTTGATCAGCCAGTTTACGGCGGCGCTGCACGCCGCCTTTTCGGCTGGAGAAAGCGTACCGCCACGGGCATGCTGCAAACACAGACAGCCCCACCAGATGCCCTCGCGCGGCGGTAGTGCGTGCGCCAGAAAATCAATGCTCTCCACGTAAAGCTTCTTCATGGCGAGCGCTTCCATGAATTGCAGAGGCGTCATATCGCTACGCAACAGCGACTTCGCCTCACGAGTCACGTCAAACCGCTCGCAAACCTCTTGGGCGGTGGCTGCGGGGACCTTGATAAGTGGACCAATGCCCATTGAATTTTACACTGCCCGGCTAATTGATCTTGACCATCGGCAAGCCGACGACGGTGATGCCGTCGGGCCCGAGCGTGATGGAACTCAAGCCGCCGCATACCGAGAGCTTGATCTGGGTCAGGCTCTGGATGGTTACAGGCATGGCGCCGCCGTCGACTGTGATGCCCGTGGGAGTCATTTCCACTTTCTGGTCCACGCCGTCAATCAGCCCGCGCTTGATCGTGACGTTCTGGATCTCGCCGACCTCGATTTCCACTCCTTGCGTGGAAGTCGATCCAGTTTCCGGAAGGGGCGGCGGTCCGGCTGTAATGCGAACACCCGCCAATCCGCGAATATTGACATTTCCAGCCATTTGGAGGACATCGCTCGCGAGAAGCGTGATGGTGCATGGATCGGGCGGGGCGGGTGGAAGCGCCGGGCGGCTCACGAATTCAACTTGATTGGCCGTAATCGTGTAGCTTCCGTCGAAGAAACGGGCTTCGTCCTTCTTATCATCCCCACCGCCGGATCCGCCACCGAAATTGTTGTTGTCCTGAGTCATCAACGCTCCTTTCAAAATCTTCCCCGGGGTCGACCGATGCGCCCTATGTTGCTCCGCTGCCCGGGTCTACATGTCCGATCGTGTCGCCAGAACTGTCTACAACGGCTTCAGGAGGCTGAGGCGCGGCGAGCCGTGCTTCGCCGCCGATCTCAAGGATAATCGGAAGGACCAAAGCCGTAACTACTCCAGTGAGAAGCAGTATTGCACCATACTCCGTCTCTCCAGTGAAGGTAGTGGCGAAAGCATCCTTATCCGGATCGTTTCCGGGCTGTGACGCCTTCACCGGATCCGCGCTGTAAATGGTGTCGAGCTGTTGCTTGTAGTAGGCGTCCATGTGATGGTAAATGGCCTGCATATCCATCAGCTTGAGCAGCATAATCTGCATCAGGAACTGATAAATGATGACCACCCATGTCCGCAGATCGTCATCGGCGCTCACTCCGTAGGCGAGCAGGAAGACTCCGGTCACGACCAGGATCGCTGTGCCGATCGCTTGCACACAGGCTTGGACCCCGGCTTTGTTGTGCACGTCCAGCGTGATGCGCCGGGGGCCGAAATTGACGTCAAACGACTGGCCCAAGACGAAGTTCGCGCTGGTACCCATGGTGAACTGCATGTTCCCGCCCATGCCGCTGCCCAATGCCTGATTCAACCCCGGCGTCATGGAGGGCACCATGTCGGTGGCCGATCCTTCCATGCAGAGCAACTGCCAGGCATTGGGACTGATGCACACCTGCAGGTTGCCGCCCACTGCAAGCTGAAAATTCATCGGCATGGCTACCTGCACGTTGGTGCCATACACGACGGTCGAGTTCAATCCCAGGATGGCCTGCGGTTCCGGTGTAGGGAATAAATTCCTATTGGGTCCGCCACCAAAGCCACCACCGTCCGGTCTCGCGCTCCGCTGGTCCAGCATTCTCATGTCATTCCGCCCTTGCTTAACTCATTCCCGGCAGCCGGCCGACCGTGATGTTATGCGCTCCCGGGACTCTTTGGCCAATATGACGTCCGGTGGTGTAAGAGGTATCGTATTCGGTGTTGATCACCAGATGGCGCTCCGAGTGGATCGCCATATGTTCCTTGCCTGGCTCGTCGACGAAAATGAGGCCGTTAAAGTTCTGCCCGGCGCTGCCGCTGACGGTGGCGGATTTGAATCCCGCGAATTTCTTTGCATCCGGCAGCCGGAATGCCGGCATATTGGCCGAATTATACACGCTTCCGATAATGATGGGCTGATCCGGATCGCCTTCCTCGAACGCGACGACGACTTCATGGCCGATGCGCGGCCAGAAAAACGCCCCCCAGCCTTTTCCCGCCCAAACCTGAGCCACGCGCAGCCAGCATGAGCTATTGGCGTCCTTTTTGCCCTCTCGATCCCAGTGAAACTGCACTTTCACGCGTCCGTACTTATCGCAAAAGATTTCTTCACCCGGCGGCCCGACCACCGTCGCGGTCTGTATGCCGCCGATGATGGGTTTTTCTATTAAGCGCTGCGGCCGATAGCGCAGAGCCCCAGGAATGCAGTTGAATGTGTTTTCGTATTCGAACGCTGCGTCTTCGTTGCTGCGGTACCCGCTCTGGTGGGCTTTGTGCTCGATGTGCGTGAGCACGTACGGGCCGTTGGCGTCAAAGTGGCGCTCCAACGTGAATTTATAGCCGGCGGAGAAGTTGCCGCAGTTGCCCCCTCCCCATATTTCCAGGCTCAAGGCATCCTCTTGCTCCATCCGAAGGCGAACCGTCCGATCGCGATCGGCGAAGATCAGCTTCAGATCTTTAGGCCGCGGCGCGCCGTTCGGATCGATTCCGTCGAAACGTTGGGCATAGCCGCCGGGATAGTCGTAGATCTCCAGCTGGTCGTTGCCGCCGACCTTCAATTTGTGGTTTACCTTGCCCACCATGACCGTCTCTACGGTTTTCCGTTTCGCTTCCAGATGCTGGGCGGGCAACTCGAAACAGTGGTCCCAGAGAGTATACTCGCCGGAACGCAGTTCCTGAGTTTTCTCCCAGTGCGAGATCCGCATGTCATCGCGCGTGCCATCCGACAGCTCTTGATAGATGACGGTGTTTTGTCCCTCGACCGTTGGATTCTTGATATCGGTAACGATCAGCTGATGGTTGCCGTCGGTGTGCCGGAAAAAGTAGTAAATCCCCTCCTCTTCCATGAGGCGGCTCGCGAAGTCTAAATCAGATTCGCGGTATTGCACGCAATAATCGCGCGGATAATAGGTGCCGGAGATCTGATAGCTGACGTCAAGCCCGGCGAGCACCTTCCGCAGAATGTCTGGCACATTCAGGTGCTGAAAGATGCGGGATCTCACTTTCTTTTCCAGCAGCCATAACTTCGGGACGATTTCGGCCCGGTACCGGACGAAGGTTTCGTCGCGCGGCCCTTCGCCGAACCGCTTCACCAATCCGTTGAAATACCGTTTGTCCCCGTTCTGAAGTCTCATCTCCACCGTCACGCTCTCGCCCAACATCTTGTCAAACGCGATATCGGTTCCGCGTTCGGCGAGCAAATCGAGACGAAAACTGAATAACTGCGAGATGCTCTCGTGACCTTGCAGGTCTGTGATCACGAGGACGTCTTCGCCCAGTGGAGTGGTGATTTTGAGCGGCCTCTCGTGCTGCTTGTAGTTTGGCATAGCGGCTGATGGCTGCCGTCCCGCGCTATCGAATCGCGGGAGGCGGTTCCTCCGAGGTTTTCATACCAGGGCCTGACTATAGCAGAATACCGGCCATTCGGGAACAAGATGCACCCGTTCACGTAAGCCTGCGGTTTCTCAGAGGTTAATGGCGCGGCGGGGCGGACGGCTTCCGGCCGGCGGACTATCTGAATGGATAGCCCGCATCCAAAACGGATAGTGCCGGACGCACGGCGGCCGTTACACCGCGCCCCCCGGTTTGATTCAGTGATGGAGTGTTCGTTACCATCGTCAGATCAGCCCAAAATGCCGGAAAAGCAATACGATCACCAACAGATCGAGATGAAGTGGTTTGAGCGGTGGGCGGGCGAAGATTTATACCGCGCAGAGGAAGATTCCAGCCGCCCGAAGTATTACGTCTTGGAGATGCTGCCCTATCCTTCGGGGGCGTTGCACATCGGGCACATTCGCAATTATGCGATCGGCGATGCCCTGGCGCGTTACAAGTGGATGCGCGGGTTCAACGTGCTGCATCCCATGGGCTGGGACGCGTTCGGCTTGCCGGCGGAGAATGCCGCCATTGCCAACAAGAAACCGCCGCGAGAGTGGACGCTGGCCAACATCGCCAAAATGAAGGCGACGCATCGCCGCTTCCAGTTCAGTTATGACTGGAGCCGGGAAGTGACCACGTGCGAACCGGAATACTATCGTTGGAACCAGTGGTTTTTCCTGCGCATGCTGGAAAGCGGCATTGCGTATCGCAAAAAGGCTTTGGTCAACTGGTGCCCGAAGTGCGCCACCGTGCTGGCAAACGAACAGGTGGTGGAGGGCTGCTGCTGGCGGCACGAAGATACGCCGGTAGAGCAGCGGGCGCTCGAGCAGTGGTTTTTCAGAATTACGAAGTACGCTGACGAACTGTTGGCGGACATGGCGCAGCTCGAAGGCAACTGGCCGGATCGTGTGCTGACCATGCAGCGTAACTGGATCGGCCGCTCGGAAGGCGCGGAACTCGACTTCGCCTCCGAATTCGGGCCGATCCGGGTTTTCACCACGCGTGTAGATACGATCTACGGCGCGATGTGCGTGATTCTGGCGCCGGAGCATCCACTGGTCGAAAAAATGGTGGATGCGGCCGGCCGTGCCCAAGCCAAAGCCATGATCGATGCAAGGGCGAACAAGGACCCCGGCGATATCGAGAAAAACGGCTTCTTCACGGGGCATTATGCAATGAACCCCTACAGCGGCGAGCGCGTTCCACTATGGGTCGCGAACTTCGTTCTCATGACGTACGGCACGGGCGCGATCATGGCGGTGCCGGCACACGATCAGCGCGACTTCGAATTTTGCGCGAAATACGGGATTCCCATCCGTCCGGTAATCCGGCCCGCCGATGGTGAACTGGCTGTACCCGCCGCCCTGCGGGAGGCATTCGGTGACGACGGCATTCTGGAGAATTCCGGCCCTTATTCGGGATTGCCGAGTGAAGAAGCGCGCCGGCGCATGTCTGAGAAAGCCGCGCATGACGGATTCGGCGCAGCGGCCGTTACATATCGCATAAAGGACTGGGGCGTTTCGCGCCAGCGCTACTGGGGTACACCCATACCGGTAATTCATTGCCCGAAGTGCGGCGTAGTTCCTGTGCCCGAAAAGGATCTGCCGGTATTGCTGCCCCTCAATGTCGCGATCACGGGAACGGGTCGCTCTCCGCTCGAAGAAGTGCCGGAATTCGTGAACGTTAAGTGTCCCAAATGCGGCGGCGCGGCGCGGCGCGAAACCGACACGATGGATACGTTCGTCGATTCGTCCTGGTATTTCTATCGATATTGCGACCCGAAAAACGATCGCGCGCCGTTCGATTCCAAGAAAATCGGCTACTGGTTTCCGATTGATCAGTACATCGGCGGCGTGGAGCACGCGATTCTGCACCTGATCTACTCGCGCTTTTTTACCAAGTTCATGCGCGATCTGGGTCTGATCAAAAACAGTGAGCCCACAACCCGGCTATTCACACAGGGCATGGTGATTGCCGACGGCGCGAAGATGTCGAAATCCAAGGGTAACGTGGTGGGCGGCGATGCGGTTGCCGAGCGTTACGGGACCGATACGGCCCGGCTGTTCGTCCTGTTTGCCGTGCCGCCTGAGAAGGAGATGGACTGGACGGAATCGGGCGTGGAGGGCATTTACCGGTTCCTGGGCAGGGTTTATCGTTTCGCCACGCGGAACGTGGAACGGGCGCGTGAGACAGGCGTGCCCACAGACGCCGACAGGCGAATCCTGCGCAAACTCCACAAAACCATCAAGAAGATCATGGAAGATTTTGACTCGCGCTGGCACTTCAATACTTCGATTGCCGGTGTGATGGAGCTGGTCAACGAACTGTACGCCGAAGAGACGCAACTTACCGGCGGCACGCTGGCCGAGGTTCTTGAGAAGCTCACGTTGCTGCTAGGGCCGTTCGCGCCCTATCTGGCGCAGGAGCTCTGGGAAGAACTGGGCAAAACAGGGCCCGTGTTCCGGCAGGCGTGGCCAGTGTTTGATGCGGAACTCGCTCAGGAGGATTTGGCCCAAATCGTGGTACAGGTGAACGGCAAATTGCGCGGGCATCTTTCGGCTCCGTTTGGAACGGCGGAGCAGATTCTACGCCAACGCGCACTCGAGGAACCGAAGGTGCAGCAGTTTGTCAACGGCAAGCAGGTGGTCAAAGTGATCGTAGTGCCCGACAGGCTCGTCAATATCGTGGTGAAAGGATAACCATGAGCGATCGTCGAGAGTTTTTAAAGGCCGCAGGCGCGGCATTCACTACTTCTATCTTTACCGGAAATGTGCGCGGAGCGAATGACCGGATTCGCGTGGGCTTCATCGGTCCGGGGCGAATGGGCGTAGACAGCATGACGACGGCGCTGCAACTACCGAATGTCGAGGTCCCGGTGGTGTGCGACGTCTACCAGCCGAATCTCGAGAAAGCCATTGCTGCCAGCGGCCGCGGAGCCGACGGAACACCCGACGCGCGACCCAAGGCCAGGGGCGTAACCGATTTTCGGGAAGTGCTGGCCGACAAATCGATCGATGCCGTGAACATCTCGACACCCGATCACTGGCATGCGTACATGACCGTGGAGGCCTGCAAAAACGGCAAGGATGTTTACGTGGAAAAGCCCATCTGCGTGGCCATAGATGAAGGGCGCAAAATGGTGGAAGCGGCGCGCAAATACGATCGCGTGGTGCAGGTGGGCACATGGCAGCGGTCGGGCGATCATTTCCAAAAAGCGGCTCAGATCGTCAGCAGCGGACGGCTGGGTAAAGTTACTTTTGTTCGCACCTGGAACTATGGCCATCAGGGCAAAGAGGGAATCGGCAATCCGCCGGATAGCGACCCGCCCGCGGGCCTCGATTGGAACATGTGGTTGGGGCCGGCGCCCATGCGACCTTTCAACAGTAACCGCTTTGGCGTCCACCCGAAAGAGTACTCGCGATTTCGATGGTTCTGGGATTACGCCGGCGGCATGATGACCGATTGGGGAATCCATCTGCTTGACATTGTGCAGATGGCGTTCAATGAAATTGAGCCTACGGCGATCACCGGCCTTGGCGGCAAGTTCTATCTGCAAGACGATCGCGACACGCCGGACACCCTCCAGGTAACGTACGAGTACCCGAACGGGATGATCGCGACTTACGAAAACCGTGAGTGCAATTCGCAATCCATGTTCCAGCACAATTACGGCATTCTGTTTCACGGGACCGAAGGCACGCTCTTCGTAGACCGTGCGGGCTATGAACTCGTACCCGAAAAGGATGCGAAGCTGGCTGCCACTTTAAAGCAACCGGAGGAGATGAAGAGAGGCAATGAGCCGCTGCTCGATCACTGGCGCAATTTTCTCGATTGCATCAAAACGCGCAAGCGCCCGGCGAGCGACATCGAAATTGGACATCACTCGACCACCACAGCGATTCTTGGCAACATGGCATATCGCAGTAAGCTGCGCCTCGACTGGGATGCGCAGCGCGAGACTACGCAGCAGGCCGAGGCACGGCACATGTTGAAGCGCGAGTACCGGAAGCCATGGAAATTGGAAGTCTAACCAGGGTTGCCGTTCTGGCATTCGGGCTGGCGGCTGCGCTTCCTGCGCAGTCGAGCAAAGTCGTGTTTCTCATCACCGACGCAGAGGGCGTGGCCGGCGTGTGCCGCCAGGACCAGACCGATCCCAAAGACCAGGAAATGCGGCAGCTGTTGACAGGCGAAATCAACGCTGCCGTGGATGGCCTTTACGCTGCCGGCGCTGACGACGTGATTGTTTGGGACGGGCACGATGGCAGCCAAACCCTTTCGGCTCTGACTATCCATCCACGGTCGAAGCTGATTATCGGCGATCTCGGCGTGATGATGACGTTGGAGCGGAGATACGCCGCCATCGGTTTTTTGGGGCAGCATGCGCGCGCCGACCGTAAGGGCGGCATCATGGCCCACAGTTACAGCTCACTGGGCATTCAGACTATGCTGATGAACGGAAAGCCGGTGGGCGAGATTGAAACGCGCGCCGCTCTCGCGGGAGCGTTCGACGTGCCCGTGATCTTCTTGTCGGGCGACCAGGCTGCGGCCGATGACCTGCACGCTATTGTGCCGGATGCCGAACTGGCAGTCGTGAAAGAGGGATTCGCCAACTATGCCTGCCAGACTTTATCGGCGCAGTCGGCGCGCGAGTTGATTCACGATCGCGCCCGGCGCGGCATGCAGAAGCTCGGCCAAATCAAGCCGTACAAGATCGAAGGGCCCGTGACCATTCAGATCGAGTACACCACCCGTAACGCGCTCGGGCCCGACGCGAGTCTACGCGTTGGCGCGGAAGTCATCGATGCCCGGACCATTCGTTATTCGGGAAAGGATTTTTTGGAGGCATGGACGCGGGCGGAGCGGCACTAGGAAAATCTGGCTCTGCGCCACGCTTGGCCTAACACGGCCGCGGCGCCGATCGCGCATAAAATCGGAAACCAATCCCCATACCGTGTGTAAAACGTTTTTTCCTTCACGTAGGAATAGCCCGTTCGCGAAGCCGCTTGCACGTAATTTGGCAGCGTGCCCAACACCCGGCCGGCGGGATCGATGGTACCCGTGATTCCGTCATTCGTCGAGCGCAGGATCCAGCGGCGGTTTTCAGCGGCTCGCATGCGAACAATCGTCAGATGCTGCAGGCGGGCGGCGCTCTTGCCGAACCAGCTGTCGTTCGAGACGTTCAACAGCAACTCGGCTCCGCCGTCTGCAAATTCGCGGACAAAGCTCGGAAACACCGACTCGTAGCAGATGAACGTGGCGATTTTATGATCGCCAACGGGCAGCACAAGGGCCTTATTCCCTGGCGTGTAGTCTCCTACTTCAGTGGAGATTTTTTTTGCGAACCCGAACGGCCAGGGAACGAATTCGCCAAACGGCACCAGGTGCACTTTGTCGTAGCGGCCTGTCACGTCGCCGGAAGGCGCCACCAGCATCGCCGAGTTGAGCAGTCCTCCGTCGGGCCGGTGTGCCACCACTCCGCCCAGAAAGTACGTGTGCGTGGCACGGGCCAGGTTCGACGCGAGCGCCATGTACCCTGGGTCGTCGGCGTAAAACGGGGCTGGCACTTCCGGCCAGACCAGGATCTGCGCGGGCTGATCCTTGCCTGCCATTACCGTCTGCAAAGACAGGTAGGCCAAGCTCCGCTCCGTGGTGCGTAAGGATTGCTCCGTCCAATGCTCCGTGTCGGAAATGTTCGGTTGCAGCAGTACGGCGACTTGCTCTCCTGGCCGAAATTCCGGTAACTGCGGAAGAAGAATCAGCAGGGGCAGGGGAGCCATCCACGCGAGTTGCTTGCGCGGTCTTCGCAAGAACGCTAGCGCCAGGCCTGTGGATAGCATGACGAAAACGAACGAAAGGCCGTAAACGCCTGTGATCGGGGCCAGGCGCATTGGTACGCTCATGCCGATTCCTGCGTTCCCCAAGGTGAGCCACGCGAAACCGAGCGGTCCATGAGTCACTTCAATCGCCACCCAGAGGGCCGCAACCCCGGGGATCGCCCAGGCGGTTCGCATGAGGATTCCCGCGAGCAGGGCAAATACGCCCAGATGAATGCCCTTTGCGAGACAAAAGAGGCCGAACAGCGCCCACGAGCCCGCCGTGCCGACTCCGGCGTACAGCTCAAGAGTGGTCTGAATCCAATAGCAAACTCCAAACCAGTAAATGATGCCTGCGGTATATCCCAGTAGGAAGCGGCGCATGGGACGCGCCTCGCCGGCAATCGCAATCAATAAGGGCGCCAGCGCTATTGGCGCCACCCAGACCGCGTTGACTCGCGGGAACGAGAGAATCAGCAACGCCGCAGTAAGGATGGCGAGCAAATAGCGCGTTAATGGGTGATTCAAAACGTGGCCTGCTGCGCCTGGCCTTCAACATGATCGGCCATGTACGAACTCCGCACCAGGGGGCCGCTGAATACAAATCGGAATCCGAGCCCTAGTCCGTAATCGCGATAAGCGTCGAACTGCTCGGGCCTGACGTACTCAACAACGGGAAGATTGCGGCGCGTAGGCTGAAGATACTGGCCGATTGTGGCGACCTCGACTTGTGCTGTTCGAAGATCGCTAAGCAGCGCACGCACTTCGTCTGGCGATTCGCCAAGGCCCACCATGAATCCCGACTTCGTCAGCACATCGCCTCTGTGCTCGCGGGCAAACTCGAGGACGCGCAGCGATTGCCGGTAGTTTGCCTGGGGCCGCACACGCCGGTAGAGCCGCGGTACCGTCTCTACGTTGTGATTAAATACGTGCGGGCCGGAATCCAGCACGCGGGCCACGGCATCCAGGTCGCCGCAAAAATCCGGCGTGAGTACCTCCACGCGCGCCTGGGGCAGCGCAAGGCGAACGCGGCGCACCGTTTCGGCGAAATGTTGCGAACCGCCGTCGGGCAGATCATCCCGGTTGACGCTGGTGATCACGACGTAGCGAAGCTGCATCGCCGCCGCCATCTCCGCAACGTGGGCTGGCTCGTCGGGATCGAGGTGCATCTCCTGCTTTTCCGGCGAACCCTTTGGGACCGAACAGAATCCACAGCCGCGCGTGCACACATTTCCGAGAATCATGAAGGTAGCGGCGCCGCGGTGGAAGCAGTCGTGAATGTTGGGACACCGTGCCGATTCGCAGACCGTATGCAGATTGAGGCGGCGAAAGCCGGCCTTGAGCCGGTGCAGGGATTCGAAATGCGTCCGGGTTTTATGCGCCCATTCGGGCAGACGACCACGCACACTCGCCTCACCCGATGCAGCGCTGATTTGGACTAAGGGGGAACCCAACGCCCTATTTTCGCACGAAGGGTTTAAAGCCCGCGTTCTCGAGTTGAGCCTTAGCTTTCCCCAAGCTTCCCGTGTCGGGATAGGGTCCCACCAGCACCCGAAACTTGTTGGGAATCGGACTCTGCTCCAGCACCGCGGTAAAGCCCTTTTGCTTGAGCGTGTCCCGCACCACGCCGGCCTGTGGCTGCTCTACTGCCATCACCTGCAGGTACATGCTGCCGGGCCCCGGATTCACGGCGACTGCGCCGGCCGAACTCGCGGGGCTTTTCGGGGCAACGTGGCGTGCCGGAGCCTCAGCCTTCGCCTTCGGCTTTTCTGGCTGGGGAGGAGGCGCAGCCTCTACGGGCTTCGTCTCTACTGGTTTGGTCTCGACAGGTTTAGATTCCGCGGTTTTGGTTTCCACCGGCGCTGGCTCTTTGGTTTCTTCTTTGGGTAACGCGGAGGACTGTGGTGGCGCGGTCTGAGCCGGCGTGGAAGTAGCCGCATTCTCCGGCCGCTGCACCGGCGTGCCCACGCTCGACGCCGCAACCCCAGGCGTGGAGTTGCGCCCTACCACGTATCCCATCGTGAAGAAGACACCAAACAGGATGACGATGATGAAAAATGCGCTGAGCAGTTGCCTGTTTCCCAGTACCAGCTCGTACTCGCCTTCGGTTTTGCTCATAAAAGCTGATGGCATGCGCCCGGATTTATGCCGCCGGTGGCTTGGTTCCGCCTAGTTGATCGAGCGCACGCCCTAAAGAAGAAAGTATATCGAGTGGTAGCGGGAAAACAATGGTTGTGTTCTTTTCTGTACCGATTTCTACCAGAGTCTGCAAATACCGTAACTGAATCGCTGCCGGTTGCCTCTGGATGACCTCTGCGGCCATGGCGAGTTTGTCCGCCGCCGTGTATTCGCCTTCGGCGTGGATAATCTTGGCGCGTCGTTCGCGTTCAGCCTCCGCCTGCCGCGCAATGGCGCGAATCATCTGCTCCGCCAGATCCACCTGCTTCACCTCTACCATCGTCACTTTCACGCCCCAGGCTGAAGTGTGCTGGTCCAGAATGGCCTGCAGGCGGACATTCAGTTTTTCACGCTGGCTCAGCAGTTCGTCGAGCTCCACTTCGCCCAGGACACTGCGTAAGGTGGTTTGCGCGAGCTGAGAAGTCGCGTACAGGAAATTGGAGACTTCAATGACCGCCAGTTTCGGATCGAGCACGCGAAAGTAAATCACGGCGTTGACCTTTACCGTGACGTTGTCGCGTGTCACCACGTCCTGCGCCGGTACTTCGAGAGTATCGATGCGCAGCGAAACGCGCACGATGCGGTCGATGGGCGCAAACACCAGGATCAAACCAGGGCCTTTGGCATGCTGCAGGACGCGGCCCAGCCGGAAGATCACGCCGCGCTCATACTCCGCAAGGATCTTGATGGACGAGATTAGATACAGAACGATGATCAGAATGATCACCAGCGTTGGAAGATCGAACATGTTTCAGCCTCGCGATAAAGTGGGAACCGGATCTACTCTTAAGCTCAAGTGGTCGACGGCGGTGACGCGTACCTTTTCGCCGGTCTTTACGGGGCCCGACGCCACCGCGTTCCAGTACTCTCCGCGCACAAAAACGCGGCCCTCCGGAGTCAGGTCGCCGAGCGCAACGCCAATTTCACCGATCATCCCCTCTACACCCGTCACTACCTTGCCGGCCCGCGCGCGCATCACCAGAGACAGCAAAAATACCGTAATGGCGGCGAAGGGGAGGGCTAGTGCGACGGCGGTGGAAAGGCGAATGCGCATTTCAGGCAGCGGACTATTGATCAGGATCACCGCTCCCAAGACCATGGCCACCGCTCCGCCCGCCGCCAGCACACCGTGCGCCGCGAACTTCGCTTCCAGAATGAAAAATGCGAATGACAGAACGAGCAGCGCCGCGCCCAGCCAGTTAATGGGCAGCATCGACAGCGCGGAGAGACCGAGGAGCACCAGAATGGCGCCGGCCACGCCCGGGAAGATCACACCCGGAGTCGAGAATTCGACATATATGCCAAGAGCTCCTAGAACCAGCAGAATCAACGCAATATTGGGGTCGCTGATGGCGGACAGAACGCGTTGCCGCACATTCTTCTGGTAATTGGCTATTTGCGCGCCTGCCAGGTGCAGCCTTTCCTTGCGTCCGTCAAATCGGGTGATCTCGCGTCCATCGAGCTGACGTATCAAATCCTGCTCGTTATTTGCAATCAGCTCGATCAGATGGTTGTCGAGCGCCTCTTTTTCGGTGAACGACTTGCTTTCTAATACCGCCTTTTGCGCCAGGTCGCTGTTCCTGCCGCGATTTGCGGTCAGGCTGCGCAATGATGCGGCCGCATCGTTCTCCACTTTCTGCTTCATCACAGGATCCATTTGCGTTCCTATGATGACCGGATGTGCCGCCCCGGTATTGGTGCCGGGTGCCATGGCGGCTACATCTCCCGCCTCGAGCAAAAAGAAGCCTGCAGACGCTGCCCGCCCCCCGCTTGGTGTGACGTAAGTGATCACCGGCACGGGAGCCGCAATGATTTTCTGGACGGTCTCCCGCATCGCGTCCATGAGCCCGCCTGGGGTGTTCAGGCGAATGAGGACCACGTCATCGCGTTCGCGGGCCGCTTGGTCGAGCGCGCTTCCTACAATTTCCACCGTGACCGGATGCACAATGGAATCTACGTCCACCGCGAGCACCCGCGCCGCCTGTGCGCTCACCGGGAGCGTTAGACAACCGAGGAATACCACGCAACGCAACGTCAACGGTATCTTCACTATACACCTCGGAAGAGCCTGCCGGATCTTAATTTATGCAGAGCTGCCCCGCGGAATTTCCATCGCTTAAATTTACTTAATGTTTGTGCGCGGTGCCCGAGCCTGCCGACGCTTTATCATAGGGAAAGCGCCTCAAGATGCCCTTTCATATACGACCCGTCCGTGAGTTTCTGGTTCGGCCTGCGATTCCCGCCCCACTCTCTCGTATGGGTGAACTCGCCTATAACCTGCTTTGGAGCTGGGAGCCGCCTATCCGCGCTCTATTCCGGCGTCTGGATCCGGCGCTGTGGAAGGAGTCCGGCTACAACCCGGTCATGATGCTGGGGCGGGTTTCTCAGGAAGCGCTCGAACGCGCCGCTGCCGACCCGCGTTATCTGGCACACTACGCCCAGGCTTGCCAGCGGTACGACGCGCATATGCACAACGGTCGCGCGTCCGCCGGCGGGAAGCTCATTGCGTATTTCTCCGCCGAGTATGGTCTGAGCGAGTGCCTGCCCATCTATTCCGGCGGTCTCGGCATCCTCTCCGGCGACCATTTGAAATCCGCCAGCGATCTCAACCTGCCGCTTATAGGCGTGGGGCTGCTCTACCAGCAGGGCTATTTCCGTCAGGCCCTCAACGCAGACGGCTGGCAGCAGGAACGATATAGCGATAACGATTTCTACACTCTTCCCATTCTGCCGGTGAAGGACGGATTCGGAGAGGACCTCAAAGTAACGGTCAAGCTTCCCGGCGGTCCGCTGGTGATCCAGGTCTGGCGCATGGATGTCGGACGCATCAGGCTATACCTGCTGGACACGAACATCCCGGATAACGCGTCGCCGCAGGATCGCGACATCACCGACCAGCTTTACGGCGGCGACATGGACACGCGCATACGCCAGGAGATCGTGTTGGGTATCGGCGGTCTGAGGGCCCTCCGCGCCATGAATTTCGAGCCCACCGTGTTCCACATGAACGAGGGCCATTCTGCCTTCCTGGCTATCGAACGCATTCGTGCCCTCATGGAGGAGCACCGTCTCAGCTTCGACGAGGCGCTGGAGGCGACCCGGACCAATAACGTTTTCACCACTCACACGCCCGTGCCTGCCGGTATCGATCTGTTCGATCCCGGCATGATGCATTATTATTTCCAGGATTACTGCCGTGAATCCGGCATTGAGTTCCACCAGTTCATGGAGCTTGGACGCCGCAATCCTTCCGACATGGGCGAGCGCTTTTCCATGGCCGTGCTGGCGGTCAAAACGTCTTCGTACCGCAATGCCGTAAGCCGCTTGCATCGCCGCGTGGCCCAGGAGATGTGGCATGACTTGTGGCCCGACCTGCCCATCTGGGAAGTGCCGCTCACCTCCATCACCAATGGCGTTCACCTGCCGAGCTGGCTGAATAGCGACTTGACGGATTTGTACGATCAGTATCTCGAACCAGACTGGCGCGAGCACACCACGGATTCGAAGACCTGGGAACTGGTCGACGAGATACCGGACGAAGAGCTGCTGGAAGTTCATCGCCGCCGCAAGCGCCGTTTGATTGCTTTCGTCCGCGACCGCCAGACTGCCTCGGCTTTCCGCCGTAAGGCCGCTTCCTCCGAGCTGCGCCATTCCACCGAAGTGCTGGACCCCAGCGTCCTGACTATCGGGTTCGCGCGCCGGTTCGCTACGTACAAGCGCGCCAACCTGATTTTCCGCGACCCGGAGCGCCTGAAACGTATCCTGACCAATAAGGATCGCCCGGTTCAAATCGTGATCGCCGGTAAGGCGCACCCCAAGGATCACCCTGGAAAATCACAGATCCGCGACGTGGTGCAGTATTCGCGCGATCCCGACTTGTGGAAACACATCGTCTTCATCGAAGACTACGACATGAAGGTCGCGCGCGAGCTGGTGCAGAGCTGTGACATCTGGCTCAACACCCCCCGCCGGGGCGAAGAAGCCTGCGGCACCAGCGGCATGAAGGCGGCTCTCAACGGCGTGTTGAACCTCAGCATTCTCGATGGCTGGTTTGACGAGGCGTATGAGGAATCGGGCGGCTGGGCCATTGGCGACCGCGAGCCCTACTCGGAAGACCAGGAGAATATGCATGCCAGCGCCATCTACTACTTGCTCGAAAACGAAATTGTTCCCATGTTTTACGAGCGGCGCGATCACGGCACGCAGGAGTGGATGCGCCGCGTGAAGCAATCGCTGCGCTATCTAAGCCCGGAATTCGACGCGCGCCGCATGCTGCGCGAGTACGATCACGAGCTGTACGCGCCCGCCCACCTGTCCTTTGCGGCCCAGGTGCAAAGCCGTTTCGATAGTGCGCGCCGCCGCGTGAAATGGAGCGGCAGAGTCCGTGAGGTTTGGGACCGCGTGCACTTCGTGGAAACCGGTCCGGCGCCTGCCGGGCCCGTTACCACCGGGCTCACCGTGCCCGTACGCGCCACCGTCGATCTGGCGGGGCTCGACCCGGAAGATGTGCGCGTCGAGTTGGTGATGGGCAGAGTGGGCGCCAGCGGCAGTCTGGAAGAAACCGAAGTAATGGTTCTGCCCGTCGTTGAGCGCAACGGTTCGAGCGCCATCTTTGCGAAGGATATCGCGCCGCAGCAGACCGGGCGCCTCGGCTACGCTTTACGTATCAGCCCCAATCACTACGACGATCCGCTGACGCGTCCTTGCACCAGCCTGCTCAAATGGGGCGGGCACACCGCTTGACGCGCGGCACGTCAGGATGCCAGCACTCTGCCTGCTTCTGTAACCGGGGCGGGCTTCTTCCTCGGCTTCAATAGATCCAGTAGTCCCGGCTTGGGTTGACGTTTCGGCCGCTCTCCCGTACGGATGGCTGTGGCGAGCGCGGCAAATCCTGTGCCCAGCTCCGATGAGGCGCTCACGTGTTTTCCCGAAGTCAGTGCCCGGTGAACCCCGAGATAATCATTCGGAAAGCTCATGTATACCGGGGCGCCAAGCACTTTCTCCACTTCCGAAACCGGAATCAGGCTGTGCCGCTGCGACCGGTTCAGCAGGACTTTTACTCGCCCTTCGAGATCCAGGCCGCGCAGGAAATGCAGTTTCTCCCTGGCCAGGTGAAGACTTGGAACTTCCGGCGTGCAGACTAGAAAAATCTCCTTGGATTCGTGCAGGAGTTCGACCGAGAATTTCTCCAGAATGCCCGACAAGTCCACGCAGATAGCCTGATAGTGGCGCCGCGCAAACTCCATCAGATGCCCGATCTGCATGCCGTCAATCCGGTGGCCCGGCGTTAACTTTCCCGCTGGCAATACATCCAGTTCGCCCGCGTTGGTCACCAGCTTCGGCCAGAGAGTTTCGTCCATCTGGTGCGCGTTCTCCGCTGCCGTCACCACCGAATGCGTGGCGTCCAACTGCAGCATGAACGCGATCATCCCGCAGTTGAGGTCGAAGTCCGCCAGCAGCGTCTTCGTTTGCGGCAGCTGGGACAGCATGATGCTCGTATGCAATGCGATGGTCGAGCAGCCTACTCCCGGTTTCGATGGCAGGAACGACAGCACGCGGTCCGTCGATTCAATGGCTGGAGGCTGCCGTTCCAAAATCTCCGTTACCCGCGCGATCATCTGCTCGATCGCTTCGTGATCCAACGGAAAACCCAGGAACTCCCGTATTCCCGCGCGCATCGTCTCCAGCAGCACTTCGCGCTGCACCGATCGCCCCACTGCGACAACCTGAAGCCCTGGCACGTGCGCCTCAATCCCGGCCGCCACCACCAGCGCCTGCTGCTGGTTCTCCATGCTCAGAAAGACTACTTCCGGCGCTGTGGCCCTGAGAAAGCGCTGCAGATCCAGGTCGGCGGGATAGCCGTCCAGCTTGCGGATGATCCCGATGCGATGAGTGTGCTCCAGCTTCGCCTGCAATGCCGCGCTCATTTCGCGGTCCGGTGAGATAATGACGTCCCGTAACATGAGTACCCGCTTCCAGGGTAATCGGGAGAGCCAGTCCGAACAATTGGGCAAATCGCTTAGGCCCGTTCAGGCGTTCGCCTAGGGCGGCCCGTTCCCTTCGGTACAATGGCTCGCGTGCCTGCTCTGCACGGAGGTCGCTATTTTGTTTAATTGGAAATCGGCTCTTGTCGCTGGCGGTACCGGTGGACTGGGCCGCGCCGTGGCGCTGGCCTTTCTTAGCGAGGGCGCTCAAGTCATCGTGACGTACCGGAAAGAAGAAGAGTTCGTCGATCTGCAACGTGCCGCCGGCACCCAGTCCTCAAAGCTCACGGGCCGCTCTGTGGATGTCACCGACGAAGCTGCGATTGACCGGCTCTTTGCCGGCATTCGCGCCGAGCACGGGCCTCTCGACATCCTCGTCAATGCAGTGGGTGGCTATGCCGGTGGCCACAGATTATGGGAAATGGATCCTCAGGTCTTTCCGCGGATGCTCGCCCTCAATCTCCGGGCGACGTACACCCTCGCGCGTGCGGGAGCCCGCCAAATGGTGACCCAGGGAAAGGGTGTCATCGTCAACATCGCTTCCAAAGCTGCATTCGATCACCAGGCTGGAAATGGCGCCTATGCGGCCTCCAAAGCCGCTGCCCTGGCTTTGATCGATTCGCTCGCGGCCGATCTGCAAGGCACGGGCGTCCGCGTGAACTCCGTTCTCCCCAGCATCATCGATACCGAAGCCAACCGTCGCGCCATGCCCGGCGCGGATTACGCCCGCTGGCCTAAGCCCGAAGAGATCGCCCGCGTCATCCTCTTTCTGTGCAGTGACGACGCTCAGGTGATTCACGGCGCAGCCATACCGGTTTACGGCGCGCGGTAGCCCGGCGTAAGCAGCACGACCTGCGCTCCCAATCCCCGGATGATGTCCATGACTGTGACGGCAGCTCCCCAATTCACGTCCTGCCCTCCCTCCAGATAAACCGGCCAATCCTGCGGCCGCAGCGTCAATTCATTTCGCAGCACGCTCTCTAGGTCTTCCCGTCTTACAAGCCGCGAATTCACGTAAACGCCGGTCGCTTCGACACGGACTAGCAGCGGTTCGATCCCTGGGATGCGCTGCCCAGTCCGGACGTGCAAATGGACTATCAGGCCCTTCGGCGGCCCGTACGGAGACGCCCATCCCAAATCGTGTATCACCCAGACCGGTAACAGCTTCTCCCCGCGTCCGCCCGCCCACGCCCCGTGTCCCACGAGACACGCGACGACGACCCGCATCGCCAATAAAATCAATAGCTTGTCCTTGGCCGTGCGTTTGCACTTCTGCAAAACGTGAGGCACGGAGGGCAAACCGAAATGAGACCGAAACGGGAGACAATCTGCAATCTCAAGTCACTAATGGCTATCGCGTTAGTTGCTGCAGCGGAGGCTCTCTGCCAGGAAAATCAGTCCGGGACGCGTCCGCAGTCTGAGGAGGCCGTTCCTCAGCGCCGCATCGTGGTCAGCATTCCCGATTGCAGACTGGCGCTCATCGAGAACGGGCAGGTCGTGAAGATTTATGCCACCGCCGTCGGCGCGCCGTCGAGCCCCACGCCGGCAGGAACTTATAAAATCGTGCAGCGCGTCGCCAACCCTGCCTGGTACGGTCCCAACAACCAGATCGTTGGCCCGGGCAAAGGCAACCCCGTCGGATCGCGCTGGATGGGCCTGAGCCGGAAAGGCTATGGCATTCACGGGACCAATAACCCTCGCTCCATCGGCCACAACGCCTCTCACGGCTGCGTGCGCATGCGCAATCACGATGTCGAGGACCTTTTCGCGCGCGTTTCCGTAGGCGACGTGGTCGAACTCCATGGCGAGCGCGATGACGAGATTACCCGCATCTTCGGCGAAACCGAAACGGTCGCGAGCACCGTCAGCTCGGGCAGCGCCCAATAGAGAGGAACGTCGAGAGGACCTATGGAAAACCTGATCAATACTCTGGTGCTTGGCGCGGTGGTGACCGCCGTATTCCCCATCGCGTTCCTCGCAGCGCGCCTTTGCCTCAAGGCTCTGGTGCGCACCCTGGCGGAGCGTCAGCAGCAACCCGCGCACAACGCGCGAAGCTGAGCAGGCCATGTGTTATGATGACGCTCAAAACCGATGGTGGGCGTCCGCCCGAGAGTTTTTCTCCCGATCATTTTTGCTTGGCTGAGTCTGACCGCTTCCGGCCAGGTCTTCGACGAACCGGCCCGTGCATTAGTTCGGAAGATCGCCGCCGCTCTGGAAGGCCGGGAGCCTGTCGTGCTGTCGTTTAACAGCGTCCCAGCCGTGAGTTCCGCCAGCGCCGCCGCGGCACGCGAGGCCATCGAGCGTGAGCTGCGCGCCGCCGGTATCGCCGCCGCTTCTCAGGCTTCCGCCACTCTTGTGATCACGCTTTCCGAAAATGTTCAGCACTGGGTTCTGGTGGCTGATCTCCGTCGAGCAGACACCAGGGAAATTCTGATGGAAGAACGGCCCAAGCCGGAATCGGCAACTGGCGCTCCCTCTGCCGTCATCGAAAAGCACCCCATCTTCGACCAGGACACGCGCATTCTCGATTTCGCTCTGCTCGGCCGTGACCTTATGGTGCTCGATGCGGAATCGGTCAGCGTTTACCAGAGCGCGAACGGCTCCTGGCAACGCAAGCTGACGGTTCGCATCCCCGGTTCGCGCGCCCTTCCGCGTGACCTCCGCGGGCGTCTGTTCGTGCAGGGCGATATCTATCAGGCTTACTTGTCCGGGCGCACATGCAGCGGTAATGCGGCAAACGGCCTCGGCATCAGTTGCCGCGAGGAGGGCCTTTGGCCTCTCGGTCCCAACGTCCGTGGCATCTCCGTGGCCACGCGCAATTACTTCGAGAACTTCGTTCTGCCGGATGGCTTCCAGCGCCACACCTCCTCGTTCTTCTCTGCTGCGAATCTTTCCGATCGCGGCCGCTCTGCGTGGGTGTTTGCCGAAACCGACGGCCGCGTCCACGCTTACGACGCCGGCTTCGTTCCGCGCGCTGCGTGGAGCGGCTGGGGTGGAGACATCGCCGCGGTCGAAACCGAATGCGGCTCGCGAACCCTCCTTCTTGGCACGGGACCAGGCGACGACGCTTCACCTGACTTCGTGCAGGCTTACGAGCTGAACGAAACCTCTCCACAACCTGTGGGCGATCCTGTATCGTTCCCCGGTCCCGTTACCGCCTTGTGGTCGGGGAGCGAGCGCGGCGCAGCCGTTGCGGTGACTCGCGATTTGAAAAGCGGCCGATATGCGGCATTTCGCCTGTCCATTCCTTGCGGCCGTTAGCCTCCTCTGGCTCGCGCCCGGCGCACCGGCCGAATCGCGTCCGCGCTACGGCGGAACATTCATCGTCGAGTTGCACGCGGCGCCGAATCTCACCGATCCCGGCGAGTGGCCCGTGCGCCTCGTGCCGCTGGTTTACGATCGCCTGGTCCGTCTCGACAATCACGGCGAACCGCAACCCGCCCTGGCCGCTTCATGGCAGCACGACGCGTCCAATAGACACTGGGAGTTTCGTCTCCGCCCCCACATCTTGTTCCATGACGGCTCTCCGGTCACCGCGCAGGCTGTCGCGGCTTGCCTCAAAGACTGGGTAAACCTGGAACCGGCTGGCGAGACCGTCATTTTTCAAAGCGAAACCCCCGCCCCCGATTTGCCCCTGCGTCTGGCCGGGTCTCGCGGCGCAATCTTGTTGCGCGGCGCCGACGGCGCCACCGTGGGAACCGGTCCGTTCCGCATCACCGAATGGCAACCCGGCAAACATGCGCTGCTCTCGGCGTTCGAAGGCTATTGGGCCGGGCGCCCATTCGTCGATTTTGTCGAGCTGCGCCTCGGCCGCGCCTCGCGTGAGCAGGCCATCGATCTCGACCTGGGTAAAGCCGACCTGATCGAAATCCCTGTAGCCGACGTTCGCCGCGCCGCGCAGCAGGCCGTCCGCCAGTGGACCAGCGCGCCCTGTGACTTGTGGGCGCTGCTCTTCGATCGCAGCCACAGCTCGGTTCAAGATTCCCGGCTCCGCGAAGCGATTGCGCTTTCCATCGATCGCGACGCCATCCATAATGTGCTGCTGCAAGGTCAGGGAGAATCCACCGGCGCGATCCTGCCTGCCTGGTTGAGCGGCTATTCTTTCTTGTTCCCCCCTACCCGTGATCTCGACCGCACCCGTCAACTGGCGGCTTCTGTTGCTAAGCCCGGAACGCGAATATCGCTGGCGTACGATCCCGCCGATTCACAGGTGCGCCCCATCGCCGATCGCGTCGTGCTCAACGCCCGCGAGGCAGGTCTGATCCTCCAGGCGGTGCCCGGCGCGCAGTCCGCCGTGCGCCTCGTCCGGCTTCCCTTGCGATCGCTCGATGCGTGGGAAGGCCTCGCGGAAATGTCCGCCTTACTGCATACCGGCACGCCTCCTCCCACCACCAGCCCCGAAGCCCTCTTTGCGTTTGAAAGGAAACTCCTCGAAGACTTTCGTCTTGTTCCGCTGTTCCACCTGCCTGAAATCTACGGTGTGAGCTCCCGTGTCCGCAATTGGGAACCCCAACCCTGGGGTGATTGGCGCATCGATAACGTTTGGCTGGAAACGAGGACGCCGTGACCTTTCGCACGCGGCTGTTCCTGCTCTTTGCCGTTACCATCGTCGCCGCCGTCGCCATGGTGGTCGCCGTTGTCTCTAATGCCTCCGAACGTGCCTTCGGACGCCTGGACGCTCAGCGAACCTCCGCGCTCGTCGACCAGTTTCAAAAGGAATTTGAGCGTCGCGGCGCCGAAGTGGCGGCCGCCGCCGATCGCATCGCCCGGTCCGATGCAACTCAGAGCATCACCATTGACGTCAACCGTGGCGACCGCGCTCCTCACGTGAGCGACGCCGCGGATATGGCCTCCGCCCAAGGCTTGGATTTTTTGGAGTTTGCCGCCGCCGATACAACCATCGTTTCTTCGGCTCAAACTCCCGCGCGCTTCGGCTACAAGGAGGCCTGGCTCGGCGAACATCCGGGCTGGAACTCGCAGCCGGCCTTTCTTCGCCAGGACGAACTCTCGGATGAATCCGCCCTGGCCCTCGAAGCCGTCCGCTTAACCTCCGCCGGCGACGCACAGTTGTATGTTGTCGCCGGCCGCCGCCTCGATCAGACGTTTCTTGCGTCGCTGGTGCTGCCTGCCGGCATGCGCGCCCTGCTCTATCGCAGTGGTGACCCGGCGTTCTCTCCGCAATTTCTGGCAGGCGTCTCGCCGGATGAAGCCCGCCGGCTCGATCCTATCATCACCCGGGCCCTTCACGACAACCGCGACACGACCGCCGAAATCGAGTGGACTGCCGATGCCGCGAGCGCCGAAACATTTCACGCCATCCCGCTCAAAGGCCGCGACGGGCGCCCGCTCGCCGTCCTCCTCATCGCCAGTTCGCGCCGTGAGCTCGCGGCGCTTGTACGATCTATCCGCAAAGTCGGGTTGTATGTCGGCGCCGCAGGCGCGCTCTTCGCTCTCGCGCTCGCCGCATGGGCAACCGCGCGCGTCACTCGTCCCGTGAAATTGCTGGCTGCCGGCGCGGCCGAGGTGGCTCACGGTAACTGGCAGGTGCGCGTCGAAACCGATTCTGCCGACGAAATCGGCGACCTCGCCCGCGCGTTCAACAAGATGACGGCCGAGCTTTCCGATCAGCGCGATCGCCTCGTACAGTCCGAACGCGTTGCCGCCTGGCGCGAGCTGGCGCGCCGCCTCGCTCATGAGCTCAAGAATCCGCTCTTTCCTTTACAGATTACGGTTGAGAATCTGGAGCGCGCCAAACGCGAGCATCCCGCTCAGTTCGAAGAGGTATTCCGCGAAAGCACCGCCACGCTCCTCGCCGAGCTCGCAAATCTCAAAGCCATCATCGGCCGCTTCAGCGATTTTGCCAAGATGCCCACGCCGCAGTTCGAGCCTGTTCAACTGAACGATGTGGTCGGCGCAGTTCTAAAACTGCTGGACGCGCAGATCGCGGCTTCCGCCACGATTCATCTCGACACGCAGCTCGATCCCTCTCTGCCCTCGATCGCGGCCGATCCCGAGCAGGTCAAGCGCGCCATCCAAAACCTGGTTTTGGACGCGATGGACGCTATGCCCGCCGGCGGAACTTTGCGCATCGCCACACGGCAGTACAATGGCACCGTGATTCTGGAGGTCGCCGACTCCGGCCAGGGCTTGACCCCCGAGGAATGCGCCCGCTTGTTCACCCCGTACTACACCACCAAGCATCACGGTACCGGTTTGGGTCTGGCCATTGTGCAGTCCGTTGTGAGCGATCATCACGGAACCATCTCGGTTGAGAGCCAGCCCGGCCGCGGCGCCACGTTCCGCATCGAGCTTCCCATCACGCAATCCAACCGGACCTGACCATGGCACACCTACTGATCGTTGACGACGACAACAACACACTGGCCTCGCTCGCCCGCGCCTTTCGCCTCGCCGGCCATGAGGCAACGGTCTGCGACAGCGCCACTCGCGCACTCGAACTCGTCAAGTCACAGTCTTTTGACCTGATCTTTTCCGACGTCGTCATGCCCGTCAAAGACGGCCTGTCGTTGCTCGAGGACTTCAAATCGCTCGGCCTCGCAACTCCCGTCGTCATGATTTCCGGTCAGGCCAACGTCGAAATGGCCGTGCGCGCCACTCGCCTTGGCGCCGTCGATTTTCTGGAGAAGCCGCTCTCCACCGACAAGCTGCTCTTGACCGTTGAGAATGTCCTCAAACTCCGCCGCCTCGAGGAAGAAAACAAGCAGCTTCGCCAGCGCATCGGCAAGCACGAGATTATCTGGAAAAGTGAGGCCATGCGCCGTGTCATGGCACAGGTCGAGCGCGTGGCTGCTAGCGAAACCCGCGTGTGCATCTTCGGCGAAACCGGCACCGGCAAAGAGCTGATTGCGCGGACTTTACACGCCAAGAGCCCGCGCTCCCACGGCCCCTTCGTGACCCTCAACTGCGCTGCCGTTCCCGCGGAACTCATTGAATCGGAACTCTTTGGTCATGAGAAAGGCGCCTTTACCGGCGCCGCTACCCGCCATACCGGAAAATTCGAGCAGGCCCAATCGGGAACCTTATTCCTCGACGAAATTGGGGATATGCCGCCGGTGATGCAGACTAAGCTCCTACGAGTTCTGGAAGAAAACGAAATCGAGCGCGTTGGCGGCGACCGCCCGGTTTCGGTCAACGTGCGCGTGGTGGTCGCCACCCACCGCAACCTGGAGGATCTCGTAAAAAAAGGCACTTTCCGCCAGGATCTCTACCACCGCATCTTCGTGTTCCCAATCCTTTTGCCGCCGCTTCGCGAGCGCCTCGACGACATCCCGGTTCTCGTCGCCCACTTCGCGCGCCAGATTGCCGACCAGAATGGATGGAAGCCGCAGGCCTTTAGTCCCGAGGCCCTAACGGCTTTGCAACATTACGCTTGGCCAGGAAATATCCGCGAGTTGCGAAACTTGGTCGAGCGTCTGCTGCTGCTTTCCGGCGACACCGTCGAGGCCACCACCGTGGAAGCTATTCTCCCTCATCAAGTTATGAGCGGAACCGCCGTTACCCCCGCCACCGGCACTCTCGCCGAACGTGTCGACGCATTTGAGCGCGATGTCCTGCTGGCCGAACTCAAACGCCACAATTATCGGATGACCGAAACCGCCAAGGTGCTGGGCCTCGAGCGGAGTCACTTATATAAGAAATGCCAAGCTTTAGGAATTGATTTGCAAGCCGTGAAGAAAGGCGACATCGAGTAAAGCGCTACGCCATCGCCAGGATCTTGTCGAAAGCGTCAGAGACTTTGCGCGGTTTGTCGGGATCATTGGGATCGTGACTGATCTCGGGCGACATGAAGCCGCGGTAGCCGACCTTCACGAACGCGGCCATCACGGCTTTCCAGTCAACATCGCCTTCGAGGAGATCGGCGAACTTGCCCTGTTCGTAGCCCTTAGCCAGTTTGTAGTCCTTCAGATGCACGCGCTTGATGCGCGGCCCCAGAGTCAGTATCCAATCCTGCGGGTAACCGTATTGCATGACGTTACCCACATCGAAGTGCGATTGGATCCACGGGCTGTGGAACTGGTCAAGAAACGCCCGCATTTCCATCGGACTCAGGATGAACTTGTTCCACACGTTCTCGACCGTCAGGCACACCTTGTTCTCTTCCGCCCAAGGAATTCCTTTCGGTAGCTCCTCCGTGACGCGATTCCAGGTGTCTTCGTAGCCGAACTGTTCTTTGGCCCCTTCTCCCAGGCGGCAGAGATACAACAGCGTAGCTTCGCAATTGAGATGCCTGGCGCATTCCAGGCCTTGCTTCAAGCCTTCCATGCTCTTGGCGCGCACGGCGGCATCGGGGCTGTTGATCGGATTGCTGCGAAAAGCGCCGCCCATCCACATGCTCGCGATCTGCACTCCGGCCTGGTGCGCGGCGTCGCCGATGCGCTTCACTTCATCGGCGCTGAGCGTGGCGGGTAGTTCCTCGCTCGCGAAACGCAACTCGATCGCGTCAAAGCCGGCGTTTTTGGCCGCCCGGAACTTATCGGTAACCGGCATTTGCGCCGGAAACATGATGGAAGTGATGCCCTTGATGAAACGGGGCGACTGCGCCTGCGCCGGTATCGCGGCCGCCGCGCCTGTTGCCAGGAATTGTCTGCGATTCACCGAACTAGTGTAACGCCGCTTACAAGCGTTGGGTTGGATGATGGTTACGCTTTTATTCCTGGTAGCGAATCCACCCCCACGCCCCGAAGCCCAGTAAACAGAGCAGTTCCATAAAGCGACCTTGCACGCCGCCGTCGTAAGTCAGGTCTATGGTGCATGGGCCTCTGCTGCGGTTGAAGAACCCAAAATCGCAGCGCGTCTTTCTGCTTTCTAAGAACCGCTCCGTTAGGGCTGGCACGCCAGCCCCGGTCGTGGCTGATCAGGACGTACAGCACCTGCGACCTGGAAGCAGTCGCTTCCACAGTGGCATGGTTTGGGCTGCTCCAGAAAATGCGAGTGCCCTGTCGAGGGCCGCTGCGAAGCGCGTGATCGCAGGAAAATCGAACGCAGCAGTGGTCACGAGGGCGTTCTTGGGTAAGACGTGAGCGAGGGAGCCGGAATCCCGGAATGTCGTAGATGACATCGGCCAGACTTCCGCAACCACGCCGGCGCTCCTCGCGCTTCGCAGATGCGATATTGGAAGCATGGATCGCCCGCCCAGCGAACTCCCTCTCGCATGACGCTCACGCCCGTCTTCACGCGCCAAAGCCGCGACGAGAACCTGAAACGGCTGCGGCGCGAAGTCTTCGACGTACTCATCTTGGGCGGCGGCATTAATGGCGCGGGCATTGCGCGCGATCTCGCCATGCGCGGCGCCAAGGTGGCGCTGGTCGAACAGCGGCACTTCGCCTCCGGCACCAGCGGCAAAAATTCCCAGCTCATTCACGGCGGGCTGCGCTACCTGAAGCAGCTTCAATTTCACCTGGTCCGCGAATCGCTGCACGAGCGGGCCACATTGCTGCGCCTTGCTCCGCATCTGGTCACGCCGCAGCCTTTTCTTATGCCCATGTACGGCTGGCCGGCGCGGCTGTTCTACGGCGCGGGCCTCACACTCTACGACGTTCTGGCGGGCAGTGGAAACGTGGGACGCCATCGCGTGCTCTCCGCCGCTGGCGTGTCCAAGATCGAGCCTGGCCTCTCTATGGACCGCCTGACCCATGGCGCCATTTTCTATGACTGCCAGGTCAACTCCGCGCGCTTCGTGATCGAGAACATCTGGGACGCCGCTCGCCAGGGCGCGGTCGCCGTCAATTATGCAAGGGCCAATCTCGACCATGCCAGCGTCGCGGTCACGGACATGCTCTTCGGTGATTCGTTCCCTATCCGCGCAAAACATATTGTTGACGCCACCGGCGCCTGGGAACCGGGCTTGCGGCTCGTGCGCGGCTCGCATATCGTCATCCCGCGGGTCAATACGAGTGAAAACGCCGTCGCGTACTTCGAAGAATCGGGGCGCATCATTTTCGTCATCCCATGGGGCAGTGAGCGTAACCTGTCGCTCGTGGGCACGACGGATGTCGACCACACTGGCGGTCCCAATGACGTCCGCATTTCCGCTGACGAGAAGGCATATCTTTTAAGCATCATTCGCCGGCTGTTCCCGGGGACTCGCGAAACCGAGCCTATTTCCACCTTCAGTTCCCTGCGCCCGCTGGTTCCAGCCGCAGGCTCCGCCACCAAAGCCAGCCGCGAACACCGCATCTGGAAAGATGAAAACGGTATCGTTCATGTCGCCGGCGGGAAGTACACCACCTTCCGCGTGATGAGCGCCGAGGCCGCGGACCTGGTTCTTTCCGCGCAATCGAATACCGCCACAACACCTCTCGGCGGCAACACAGCCGAGAACTTCAATCAGTTGCTGGCATCAGCCGATGCCTTGTCCGCCGCTCACTCCCTCGCTCGTCATGAAATCCTGCCCGTCATCCGCAGTTACGGATCGCAAACCCCGGCCGTCCTCTCTTTGCTCCCCCAAGACGCTACCCCGGGAATGACGCGCCTCGAATGTGCCCAAATCGCTTTCGCCGTGAACCACGAAATGGCGCAGAGCCTTGCCGACCTTATGTTCGTCTCGACTTATTGGGGCTACGAGCGCCGCTGGACCCGCGAAAGCCTCGCTCCGATCGCCGCTGAACTGGGGCGGCGCCTGGATTGGAGCGCCGAGCGGACAGAAAGCGAAATTGCGAAGCTGCTCTGAGCTACTTCCGCAGTGTCGCCGCCAGCGCCGCCGCAATCTCGAACTCGCCTTCGATCTCGCGCGTGCGCAAATTCTCGCGCAAGTGCTCCAGTTTGGCGATGTAAGCCGCCAGCGCCTGCTCGATGGGCCCGCTATTGGTCGCCAGAATGTCGCGCCACAGCTCGAAAGAGCTCAGTGCCAGGCGCGTGGAGTCGCGCAGGCCCGGCCCCGCGACTGAAAGATTGTCTCCCGCCCGCTCTGCAACCGTCGCCGCCAGCGCCGTGGCCACCAGTTGAGGCAGGTGCGACGTGAAAGCGACAATCCGGTCGTGATCCGCCGCGTTCAGGACAACTGGAATCGCGCCCATGCGCCGAATCCACTCCTGCAATTCCGCGGCTGCGGAAGTTTCGAGCATCTGCGGCGCTTCCGGCGTCAGTACATACGTGCGGCCGCGAAACAAATCGGCGTCGGCTTCCGCCACCCCCCGCTTTTCTTTTCCCGCCATCGGGTGCCCCCCGAGGAAATGTGCCCGCCGCAAATGCAGCCGCGCCGCCGCCATGATCGCCACCTTGGTGCTGCCTGCGTCGGTGATCAATGTTCCCGGCCGCACCAGGTCGTCGATTTTTCGCAGCGTGTCGAGAATGCGCCCGATAGGCTGTGCCAGGTAGATCAGATCCGCGCGCGCGGCCGCCCCGGCAAGCGGCAATCCTTCATCGATGGCTCCTTGCGCGAGCGCCGCCTGAATCGTCGCCGGCGAGCTGACGCCCAGGATTCGCCCGCTGAATCCAGCCTTCTTGAGAGCTAGGGCGAACGAGCCGCCGATGAGCCCCACGCCAACGATAGCGACCGTCTGCATGGCCGGCTAAATCACCCGGCCCACAGCCGGCGCGATCATCCGCAATTGCTTCATCAGCTCCGTGAATTGCGTGGCGTGCAGCGATTGCGCCCCGTCGCTCAGCGCGTGCTCCGGGTCGGGATGCACTTCCATGATCAGCCCGTCGGCGCCCGCTGCCAGCGCCGCCCTTGCCATGGGCGCGACTTTATCGCGGCGCCCGGTGCCGTGCGAGGGATCAGCCACGATGGGCAGGTGCGATAGTTTCTTCACCACAGGGATCGCCGAAATGTCCATGGTGTTGCGCGTGTAGTTCTCAAACGTGCGGATGCCGCGCTCGCACAGGATCACGTTGTAATTCCCGCCGGCGAGAATATATTCCGCCGAGAGCAGCAACTCCTCGATGGTTGCCGAGATACCGCGCTTCAACAGCACAGGCTTCTGCTGCCTGCCCAGTTCACGCAGCAGGTTGAAGTTCTGCATATTGCGCGCGCCCACCTGCAGAATATCGGCGTACTGGCTGACCAGCGCGATCTGCGTGAGGTCCATCACTTCGCTGACCACCAGCAAACCGTGCCGGTCGGCTGCCTGCCGCATCATCGCCAGACCATCCTCGCCCAGGCCCTGAAAGCTGTAAGGCGATGTGCGCGGCTTGAACGCTCCTCCGCGAATGATGGTCGCTCCTTCGCGCGCTACGATCTCCGCCGACTTCTCAATTTGCTGGCGGCTCTCCACGCTGCACGGCCCTGCCATCACCACCACGCGCTCGCCGCCAATCTCCACCGCCGGGCCGCCGTTATGCGCGATCCGCACCACGGTCCCTTGCGGCCGGAAGGAACGGCTGGCCAGTTTGTACGGCGAGACGATGCGGTGCGCCTCCTTCACCCCCTCCATGACTTCGAACGCCGCAATATCGAATTCCTCTTTGCCGCCGACCCCGCCCAAGACCGTGTGCATTACGCCTGTCGATCGATGGACGTCGAAACCCAGGTCCACCAACCGGTCGATGACCTGTTGAATCTGCGCTTCGCTCGCGCCCTCCTGCATGACCACCAACATTCAGCCCTTGTCTCCGTCCCGTGTGGATTCCATGCGCAGCCGTTGCAGCGTGCGCATCTCATCGATGATTCGTTCAAATATCCGGCGAACTGCATCGTCCGCCATGGGCCCGGCGTTGTGCGCCTGCACGTTCGCCAGCACTTCCTCTTCCCGCTTGGGCTCGTAGATGCGCATGCCGCATTCGGCCTTAATGCGCCCGATCTCGTGCACGATACGCGTGCGAGCGTTCAGCAGATCGGTCAGCTGGCGGTCCAGCTCATTGATGCGGTCCCGGCACTCTGCCAGTGCTTTTTCTCCGGCTTCGCGCGTCACGCCTGATGAGCCCCCGCTGGCTTCATTTCGAATCCATGTTTCAACTCCCGAGCGAAGGCCTCGAGCTGCATTTCGAGCGACGGATTGTCCAGGTTGCGCTCGATCAGGTGCACAATGGCGCTGCCCACCACGACGGCGTCAACGTGCCGGCCCAATTCCGCCACCTGTTCCGGCCGCGAGATGCCGAAGCCGACTGCCAGGGGCAGGGAAGTCACCGCACGCATGGCGTCGATCAGTGGTTGCACCGTGTTGGAGATGGAATCTCGCTCACCCGTGACTCCGGTTCGCGAAACCAGATAAACAAATCCGCTCGAGTATTTGGCCACCAGCTCCAGCCGGCGTTTGGAACTTGTCGGCGCTGCAAGGAAAACCGTGTCCAGCCCGGCTGCGCGCATGGCTTGCACGTATTCGCCCGCCTCTTCGACGCTTGCGTCCGTGAGTAAGCAGCCGTCGATGCCTGCCGCCGCCGCGTCTCGCGCCAGTTCCTCCAGCCCGTACCGCAGCACCGGATTTAAATAGGTGAACAGCAGCAATGGAATTTCCGAGCGGCTGCGAATCGCGCGCGCAACCTCCAGTACACGCCGGAGAGTGGTTCCGGCCCGCAGCGCTCTTTCGCCGGCGCGCTGGATCACCGGGCCATCGGCGATCGGATCCGAAAACGGCACGCCCAGTTCGATCAGGTCCGTCCCGCCGCGCTCCAGGGCTTCCACGAGCGCCGGCGTCCGCTCGGGCGAGGGATCGCCCACCGTGAGGTAGCCAACCAGCCCTTTTCGCTTGGACGCCTGCAGCTTTTCAAAGAGCCGCCCGATCCGCGTCACGCCTCCAACTCCGGAAAGTTCTCTCGATAAATGTCGATGTCTTTATCGCCTCGCCCCGACAGATTCACCACGAACACCTGGCCTTTGGATTTGGGTGCCCGCGCCACCGCTTCTGCGACGGCATGCGCCGATTCGAGCGCCGGAATGATGCCTTCGGTGTGCGAGAGCAAGCGCGCCGCATCGAGCGCCGCCCGGTCATCGGCGGCCACATATTCCGCCCGGCCTTTGTCGTGCAGCCATGCGTGCTCCGGTCCCACCAGAGCGTAGTCCAGTCCCGCGGAAACCGAGTGTGTCAGCGAAATCTGCCCGTTCTCGTCCTGTAGAAGGTAACTGCGCGCGCCTTGCAGTACCCCTGGCGAGCCACCGGAAAAACGCGCTGCATGTTCCCCCAGCGCTTTTCCCCGGCCGCCGGCTTCCACCCCGATCAGCCGCACAGTGCTGTCCGGAATGAACGCGTGAAACATCCCAATGGCGTTGCTTCCGCCGCCCACGCACGCAATGGCTGCGTCGGGCAGCCTTCCTTCGGCATTTTGAATCTGCTCGCGCGCTTCTTCCCCGATGCACTTGTGAAACTCCCGGACCATCAGCGGGTATGGGTGCGACCCCAGCGCCGATCCCAGCAGATAATGCGTGGTCGAAACATTGGTCACCCAATCGCGCATGGCTTCGCTGATGGCATCTTTGAGCGTCCGGCTGCCGTTGGTCACGCCCACCACTTTCGCTCCCAGCAGCCGCATGCGGAAGACGTTCAGACGCTGCCGCCGCATGTCTTCCTCGCCCATGTAAACTATGCATTCGAATCCGAAAAGCGCGCAAACCGTGGCCGTCGCCACGCCGTGCTGTCCCGCGCCGGTTTCGGCGATGATGCGCTTCTTCCCCATACGCCGCGCCAGCAGCGCCTGTCCCAGGCAGTTGTTAATTTTGTGCGCGCCCGTGTGCAGCAGGTCTTCGCGTTTGAGATAAATGCGCGCCCCGCCCAGCTTGGCGGTGAGCCGCCGCGCGAAATAAAGCGGAGTCGGCCTCCCGGCATAGGTGTGCAGCAACTCGTCCAGTTCTTTCTGAAACTCCGGGTCTTGGCGCGCCGCTAAAAAGGTCCGCTCCAGTTCCTCGAGCGGCGACATCAATACTTCCGGTACATACCGCCCGCCGTACGTTCCGAAATGCCCGCCTGCGTCCGGTTGCGAAATCATGCGGAAAGAGCCGCCTTCAGAAATTGCGCCATCTTCAGGTGATCTTTTTTCCCCGGCGAGCTCTCCAGGCGCGAGCAGGCATCCACTCCCCACGGCCGCGCTTCGCGAATGGCCTCAGCCACGTTGCCCGCGTCCAGTCCTCCGGCCACAATCACTTTACCCGGAACACCCGCCGCCAGTTTCCACTCAAACTGCGTCCCGTTCGCCATCCCGTCCAGCAGCAGCGCTTCGGCTGCGTAACCGCTCAGTGCCGACCTGTCGAAACCTGCTCCAATCCGCACCGCCTTCCATACGCGCATCCCATCGGGAAAGTCCGCCGCAGACTCGTGCCCGTGCAATTGTGCCACGTCTAACCCTACATCCCGGGCTAGGGCTTTGACGGCTTCCGGCTTTTCATCCACAAACACGCCCACTCGCAGAACCCCGGCCGGAAGCTTCCTCATCAATTCCGTGGCTTTTTCTGGCGCGATATAACGCGCGCTCTTCGGCCAGAAGTTGAATCCCAGTGCCGCGGCGCCCCCGTCGACGGCTGCCAGAGCGTCTTCCGCATTTGTGATGCCGCAAATCTTTACCATCATGCCGTGCCCAGCAAGCTCCGCAGCGCGTGTTCCGGATTTTCCGCCTTCACCAGGTGCTCGCCCACCAGAAACGCATCAAACCCTGCATCCCGCAGCCGCTCGATATCCTGCTTCGAGTGAATCCCGCTCTCGCTGATCTGCAGAATCCCTTCCGGAATCTCCTCCGCCAGCCTAAGCGAAGTCTCGAGGCTCACTTCGAACGTCCGCAAATCCCGATTGTTCACTCCTATAATGTCCGCGCCCGCCGCCAGCGCCGTCCTCAGCTCGCGCTGGTCATGCACCTCGACAATGGCCGCCATCCGGAAGCGTTCCGCCCATTCCCGCAGATCGCGAATTTCCCGCTCTTCCAGGATGGCCGCGATCAGCAAAACGGCATCCGCGCCGTGGGCGGCTGCTTCCACCACGTGATACTCGTCCAGCGTGAAATCCTTGCGCAACACCGGCACCATCGTCGCTGCCCGTGCCGCCACCAGATCTTCCAGCTTCCCCTGGAAAAACGGCTCGTCGGTCAGGACAGAAAGCGCCGCCGCTCCCGCCTTTTCGTACTGCTTCGCCAGGCGCACGGCATCGAAATCCTCCACCAGCAACCCCTTGCTCGGCGATGCCTTCTTGATCTCCGCGATGATTGCGGGCGCCCGCCGCAGCAAAGCTGCGCGAAACCCGCGCCGCGACACCGTCGCCTCCTCTGCCGCCCGTTCCAGTTCGCCGCGCGCCCGTGTCGCCTGGCGATAGTCTTCCCGCTTGCGGGCCACAATGCGCGCCAGAATGTCTGGAATCGTCTCGATCAAAACGGTCCTTGGATGAATTGTCCATCGTATCAGACCGCACCGGATTCCCCGGCGCCGCTCGCGCTTAACCACCTCTTCAGGTCTTGTAGTATGCTGTTATTTACAAACCAAAAATACCTTCTTGGAGGAGTCTCCTCATGCCCCGGTTTAAAACCGCAGCCTTGTCCGCAGCGGCCTTTCTTTTCTTCGCTTGCGCAGCGTCCGCTCAGGTCGCTTCCCTCGAAGGGGACGTCAAGGATATCAGCGGCCAGCCCCTCAAAGGGGCCCTCGTAAAAATCGACCGTCAGGACATCAAGGGCCACTATCAGGTCAAGACCGACAAGAAGGGCCACTATTTCCACACCGGGCTTCCGCTCGGGACCTATAAAGTGACGCTCGAAGTCGATGGCAAGGACGTGGATAACGTGAACGGCGTCCGTTTGAGCTTGGGTGACAACGCGCCCGTCAACTTCAGCATGAAGGAAAACGCGGCACGGCAGCAGTCGCTGCAGCAGGCCGCTGCCAGCGGCACCCTCACCAAAGAACAGGAACGCGGCATGAGCGCGGAGCAAAAAGCCGCGCTTGAAAAAGCCACCAAAGAACGCGAGCAGGCTTTGGCCAAGAACAAAGCGCTCAACGATGCCTTCAACCAGGGTATGGCTGCCACCCAGGCCGGGCAGTGGGATGCCGCCATTGAAGCGTTCAACAAGGCCAACGCCATGGATCCGAAGCAGGTCGTCATCTGGGCGCGCCTCGCCGACGCCTACATGCAGTCGGGAGCTAAAAAGACCGGCGCCGACCAGCAGGCCGATTATGACAAGGGTCTCGACGCTTTCAACAAGGCGATCGAGCTCAAGCCCGACGATGCCGCCTATCACAACAACTACGCGCTGGCCCTGGTGAAAGCCAAGAAGATTCCCGAAGCCCAGGCCGAGTTGACCAAGGCCGCGCAAATCGATCCCTCCAACGCCGGACGCTACTACTACAACCTCGGCGCCGTTCTCGTCAATTCCGGCCAGAACGAAGCTGCCGGCCAGGCCTTCAAGAAGGCCATCGATCTCGATCCCAATTACGCCGACGCCCAGTATCAATACGGTATGTATTTGCTGGGTCAGGCCAAGGTCACTCCGGAAGGAAAAGTCATTCCCGCCGAAGGAACCAAAGAAGCCCTGCAGAAATATATCGATCTCAAGCCCACCGGTCCCTACGCGGAATCCGCCAAAGGTGCCCTGGCTTCCATCGAAGGTACCGTAAGCACGACGTACGAGAACCCGGACGCCGCGAAAAATAAAAAGGGCAAAAAGAAAAACTAGGTTGTCCTCACCGGTGAGTGGTGGGCCAGATGTTCCGGTTTGCTTTTCGTTTTCTATTATTACTGGTCTTATTTGCCTTCGTCCGCTATGCCATAGCGGCGGTGGCCCGCGCCTTCCATCAGACCATGCGGGAGCAGTCCTCGCCGCCGGACCCTCAGGTCCCCAAGGGTAACTTGGGTGGCGAGCTCAAACAGGACCCCGTCTGTGGCATGTTCATCCCCGTGGCCTCTTCTGTAAAGAAGACCGTCAACGGCCAGTTACTCCATTTTTGCTCCGACGCTTGCCGCGATAAATTTCGCGTGGCATAAGTCGTTGGGTGAAGCTTTTTTCATACTTGCGGGTATGAAAAAGCCTCTGCCGCAGTTTTCCACAGGATGACTATGGCTTAAGCTGGCCGTCTGAATGGCGCTGAGGTGCATTTGCACGCCGTTTTTTCGCTGTTCAGTGCTGATTTCAGAGAATTTGCCGCGCGCGAGTTGACCTTGGTTAACGAGTGTGCTTAAATCGCAATCCGGATAGTCAAAGTTGGGTTTTCCCGTTGAAGATAAAGAATTTTCTCTTGACAGCCGTAACAAAGCTGAGGTATCTATATCTTTACCACGTCCGATGCAATTTTTGCACTTGTACGCTTTTTGCCCCGCAAGCACAACTGAGCAGTTCAAATAATGACTAGCAACAACAAGTGCTGACTGCGGGTTTTGGTTTGGAGCCGTTAGCCCACTTGAGGGCTTCCGGTGATTCTGTTCTCCGCCCGACACGGAGAAGTTCCCAAAGGTTGTGTGGATTTTGTGAATTGTCAGAGGCTCAGGTTGCAGGACTTCGACCGATTCAAAAACGCACTTTACAAGGAGAAGGAAATGGCAGATTTTCGCAGAAGTTTTATCGTGCTTGCGGCGCTGGCCCTGCTACTCGGGACCATCTCTATAGCAAGCGCGGCGCCCATGACGTGTATCGCCTCGGGCGCTAACCCGACCCAGTTGCGCGCAGAAGGGTTGACGGAGAAAACCGGTGACGTGCTCATCACTTGCACCGGCGGTATCCCCACCGACCCTGCGCCAAATGTGGTCCCCACCAGCAACATTCAGATCTTCCTGAATACGTCGCTGACCAGCCGCATTCTGAATTCGACCACTCAGGCTTCTGAAGCTCTGTTGCTCGTCGATGAGCCGGCACCGGCAGTCCAGAAGGTCTGCTTGGTCGGTAATCAGGATTGCAACATGTACGGACAGGGCTCTTCGACCGCTGATCCATATACGTCCGGCACTCTGGCCCACGATGGTTCCGGCCAGGCCTATAACGTATTCCAAGGCCAGCAGGTCACCACCGGTTCGGTTACCTTCAACGGTATCCCGATCGATGCTCCCGGCACCCAGGGTCCGAACCTGATCCTCCGTGTAGTGAACATCCGTGGCAACGCCAACGGCTTGGGCGTGACCAGCGTCAATGCTCCTCCCGTTAGCGTGACGGCCACGATCTCCACCAGCGGCACCGCGACTCTCACCATCACCAACAACGCGCAACAGGTTGTCGGCCAGGTGCAAAAGGGTCTGGTTGTCACCAACAGCTCGGCGATCACCTTCCAGCAGTGCACCAGCGTTGACTTTGGCGCTGCCGGTACTATCACCTTCAATAAGGGCTTTGCCGCATCGTTCAAGATTCAGAACGCTGCCGGCGATGAGAGCGGAAACGGGCCAGCGGCGCCGATCGCTCAGGACGTGCCCGGTCAAATCTACTCCTTCGGAATCGGCGGCCAGGCTGGAGTCGAATATGGCTTCTACAACCCGTCTTATCCGGCTGGTGCGGTTAAAGCTGGCGTAGCCGATTATGGCACGCGGTTGCGGGTGGTCTTTGCAGGCGTTCAAGCGGGTGTGACGGTTTGGTTGCCGTCCACTCTCGCCTATGATGATACGGGCGCATCTCCGGTCACTCACGCGAACCTCGCGCATCCGGTCCTTTCGGTCCCGGGTGGCATACCTGAATTGTTCGCAGTCATGGTCACCAGCGAAGCCGGTCCGTACACGGCAGCATCCGCCAACGGTTCCGGAGCTTCCGCCGGTTATGTGTCGTTGACGGTTGGTTCCACTGGAACGGCTGAAGCGGTCTACGAAGTACTGGCCGTTCGAGGTCAGAACCTCCAGGAGAACCTCTCGGTTCCGTTCTTCATCTCCTACACCGCCAACCCGGGTGCCAATTCACCGGCTCTCGGCACAGCGACCGTAGGCGGCAGCTTCGCCCCGATCAGCACCGATACCAACGCTTCGGCGACCGATACGATTCCTCGGTTTGCTGATACGTCGGTGGCCGTCAATGCTTGGTCCATCGTGAAGTGCGCCACGCACCTGCTGTTCCCGTTCGTGACCAACCAGGCCGGCTTCGATACCGGTATGGCGATCGCGAATACCTCGATGGATCAGTACGGCACCTCAACGCAGACTGGAACCTGCACATTCAACTTCTTCGGCACGGCGGCTCCGGCTGCAGTGACGACGGCGGCGGATGTGGCTCCTGGCACCGTCTATGCAAATCTGGCGAGTGTCATGGCTCCTGGATTCCAGGGCTACGTGATCGTGGATTGCCAGTTCCAGTATGCTCATGGGTTCGCATTCATCACCCAGATCGGTACCTTCCTCGGTACTGAGGGCTACCTGGCTCTGATCATTCCGGATCCGCCGCAGCCGCGGTTGCCGAACTTCCCGGCACCGGGTCCGTCGGGCGAGCAACTGAGCAACTAGCTTCGCTCGAAGTCAGTACACAAGGAGGAGAGCTTCGGCTCTCCTCCTTTTTTTTGCTCCAAAAACAATTCCGAAATTCCGAGAAAACACTCCAATCCGCGGCACTCGAGTGTTATACTGAAGACTCTCCGCGTCCACTCCCTAGTTTTTCATTTCCCCGGAAATTATGAGGTGAATTATGGCTTTTGCCAGGTCTCTACAAAGGATTATTCTGCTAATGGCTGGGCTGGGATTGGCCGTCGGGCATGCACAGACGACGATTTCCAAAGTCTCGGGCGACGGACAGCTTATCATCCAAGCGATCTTAGGCACTGCACCCATGGTGGTAAAAGTCCGAGACACCAGCGGGAACCCGGTTACCGGGGCCAAGGTGAGCTGGGTGGTCAGTCCCGCCGGGCAAGGTGGAGTGGTTACGAATACGACGACGACCGATTCCAACGGCCAATCCACCAACCAGTTCGTTGCTGTGGTCCCGAGCCCCAGCCAGTCCTACGTGACCAGTACGGTCACAGCCACGTGCAACGGGCAGAGCGTCCAGTTCACCGAGATTTCCGTAGGTCAGACCAACAACACACCCAACGTGCAGGCATACGTAAACCCGCAGCCCGCGAATGCAAATTTATCCGGGCCTGCTGGGAGTAACGGGAGTCAATCGATTACTGTGCAGTTCCTTGTCACGCAAGGTCCGCAGTCACCAGGTGGCGTAGGTGGGGCGGCGGTTACCACCAGCCTAGTGGGTACGCCCGGATCCACGGCTCACTGTTCCGGAGAGCCCGTATACAGCAGCGCATCCGGATTTGCGACCTGCACTCCGGTATATGGCGGCAAAATAGGTCAGGGGTCTTTCCTGCTCAGCGCCGCCGGCCTGACGTCTTTTACTTATAACTACAAGGTGATCGCTGGCGCGCCCAACAACATTTCGCCAGTCGCAGGAAATAATCAAACCGGAATTCCGGGCCAGTTAGTTACTCTCACGGCTTTGGTAACCGACATCGGCGGAAATCCTCTCGCCAATATACCGATGACATGGTCTGCTGTGGTGCCGGGAACGGTGACGATTGCCACACCCAGCTCCAGCACGGACAACACCGGCCGTGTGTCGACGACGGTTACTCTCGGCAATACTTCAGGGCAGGTGCAAGTACAACTCGCGACCGCCGACGGCAAAGTAACCACCCTCTTCACTCTCAACGTGAACGTCATTGTGGGTAACCTGATTGCGGTATCCGGCGGCGGCCAGTCGGTGCTCGAGAATACCGCGTTCCCCAACCCTCTTGTGGTCCAGGTCAATGATCTGCACAACAACCCCGTGGCTGGAGCGCCCGTCACTTTCGCGGTTTCAAGCGGCAGCGCCATCCTGAGCGCCGGCAGCGTCAATACTGGCGCTAATGGGCAGGCGTCTGTCACCGCTACTGCAGGGCCGACAGCCGGGCCCGTCGTCGTCACCGCATCAACCGTAGCGGGAAACAACACGTATTCCCAGCTCTTCAACCTGACCGTCATCCCGCCAGGACCGGTCTGCGACACCAACCTCGCCAACAATGACACCTTCTTCAACGGGGCCAACTACGCGCCGAATTTCATTTCACCCGGCGGCATTGCGCTCATCTATTGCCAGGGCATCGCCGATGGCATCCAAGGTGTTGTCACTTCGAACAGCTTCGGATTCGGTCCCTTGCCGACGCAGGTCCAGGGCGTCACCGTGCAGTTCGGCGACGTGAAGACTCCCGCTCCAATCTATTACCTGGCAAATCAGAACGGCCAGGAGTGGATTGCCGTTCAGGTCCCATTTGAAGTTGCTCCCGGCAACGGTGTCCCCGTCGTCGTCACGGCGAATGGAAATGCCAATGTAAACCCGCTGACCGCCAATTTGCTCGCCGGGGCGCCGGGCATTCTCGAGACCACGATGTCCGACGGCAAGAGCCGCGCCATCCTGATTCGCGCTGATGGCAGCCTCGTGGATCTGGAGAACAAGGCGAAACCGGGCGACACGCTGACCATGTTTGTCACCGGCATGATTCCTCCCACCGACTCGTCTGGGAATTCAGTGATCAAGACCAATGAATTCGCGCCGCCGGGAGGCGACGTGACCATCACCACGCCGATCATCGTTGGTGTGGGCAGGGAGGGCACACGCACGCCGCCGACCGCCAAGTACGCGCACGACCTGATCGGCGTCTGGGAAGTTACGTTTACCGTTCCGGACGACGCCCCGAGCGGCAACGACAATCAGCTGAATATCGCGATTGTCGATCCCACCGCGGGCAAGATCATCAATAAACGCCCGTCTCACATCCCGATTCAGTAGACCTGATAGAAGCAGGCGTAAATAAGGCGGGCTTCACGGCCCGCCTTTTTTATGGGTTAAATACGATCAGGCATTGAATGAGCTGATTCAAGGGCTCTACGGCGATGTCCAGGTTAACCGTGCGCGGCGGATAACCGCCAAATCGCGTGTACTTGACGCTGACCACGGCATCTTCACCGGCGGGAATTTCCGTACGGTCTGGCTTAATTTCGAGTCCTAAGACGCTGGCGTGCGGGCGCAATTCGATCCGTACGCTCCCCTGCATCCCGTTGTGAATTTTGATCTGGTCCGAAGAACTGGCTGCCGCCCTCAAGAAGGCCTTCTGTTTGTCCACTTTGACTAAGCTTGCAATGGCATCCACGGACGGCCTCGTCAGCCCCACACTGTCCGGGCTTCCTTTACCGGAATCCGTCATCTTCCCGAATGGTGTCGCGTGGAGAATTTCGTCCGTGATGTACCAGCACCATTTGCCGTTTTCGATTTTCCAAAGGGTTGGGCCCGGCACTTTCATGGGCTTGCCTTCGAATCCCGGCATCATGATGTACATTTCCATCACCATGGTCACCTTGGCCTTGGTGAAGTTGTCGGAATAGGAGATGTCGCGGATCTCGAAGCTCAAGAACTTAGGCTTCGCCATATTGTAAAAGAAATCCTTCGAATCCTCGGCGACGATTTCTTCCGCGCGCCGCGCCTTGCCGTCGACCTGCGCCTGGTAAAACTGCGTGATCCGGGCGCGCAAAGCCTCATCCACGTCCTGCGGCGGTTTGTTGAAGACGTCGGCGGCGTTTTGCGCCGGCGCCGGCGACACAAGGAATAAGAAGCCCGCGGCCGTTTGGAAGAACCGGCAAGAATGCATAATCCTTCTATTTTAATGCCTGGCGTGAAAGCTGTTCACAAGCGGAGACAATTTATAAGCCGTTCCGTATGCGATGGCTCACCGGGGTAGACGGGGCATCGGGCACGGTTCGTGCCGCCATACTAAGGCAAGAGCTTATGCGAACCGACCTCGCGGCGCCTTACGACTGGATCAATAACATCCCCGACCCCAATTCCGCGGATTGCCGCGCCGTGGTTGCCTGGATGATTCACCAGGGCGCGCCCCTGCCCCAGATTTCCTATCTGCACCTGGTGACTTCGTTTCTGCCGCCAACCACCGTCGCGCCCAAGGGTTTTTGGGTGCTCCAGTTTCCCGGCATGCCGTACCCCTGCGACCTGGCCCTGTCCCTGAACAGTCCCACGCTCGTGCTGCAGGAGTTGAACGACACGCTGCACCTGAACCTGACGGTGCCGGGACAATACCCGCCGCCTCCCGCGCCGCAACCACCGGAGGTCATTAGTAATCCGCCGGCGCCGTCGAATCCGGTGGGACAGCCTATGATCCACGACACGGGTCTCGGTTCTGATTACTTTCCGGTCCCGGGGGACACGCTGCCGGTCGGAGCGCTGTTCCCAAACCCTGTCGTACCCGGGCAGCCTCTGTACCAGAAGATCGGCCATGAGACACCTTGGGGAACCGAAATCTACTGGCAGCGGATCGCTTAGCTGTTGAACTGCTCGGCGCGCGTGACCGCCATTTGAATCATGGTGTCGGCGAGGCCAGGGTATTGCGATTCGGGCATGCGAACGTAGTAGTCCGCCAGCAAACCAGCGTTCACGGTCGCGCCATTTTGCAACACAATATGATATTCCTGGGCTGAGGAAGCGTACGGCCCGCCGGTTCCTCCAAAAGGTACCTGGACGATTTTCCCCGTTCCAAACTTATCCGCAATATATTGCGCCGTTTCCTGCGTAGCGAAATAAGCGGGATTCAACGGCCACGGTCCGCCGCCCATCGCGCTCGACTCCACGACATTGTCCATGAATTGTGGAACGAATGGAGCAGATGACGAGGCATTCGTTGGCGCTTCCAGCGCGGCTGCCTGAGGCGCGGCCGGGGTGCCAGCTTTCGTCGTCCAGCCGCCAAAATATTGTCCCCCGCCGGACGATGAGGCAGAAACTTGGCTGGTCGAAGTACTACTCTCTTCGGTCAGCGCTTCGGAAAACGTCTTTTCCGGAGCTGTAAGGTTCCGCGCCTGAACCGTTTCCGGCCTGAACCAGTGAGACAGGTCCTGCACTCTCGAGATCACGTGTCTCAACCTCCGCACTCAAGAATGCACGCCATAGACCAAAAGCAACCTAAAATTTGCCTCTCCCGTACCGATAAGCCCGACATAGGCCGTGTGTAAGACAGCTATTTCTCACGGCCCGACTTTTCAATTTGCCCGGAGGGCTCATGCGATTGCAGCGCACCTTTTTCGCGCTCTGCTGCTTCTCCATTCTTCCTCTTTTTGCTCAAACCAATACTGATCGCCTGATTAGTACCCTTGACGACCGGGTACGGGTGCCCTTAGCCGGCAACCGCCATCCACTAGCGCGGCCGGAGTTCGAGGTTGGTGTGCCGTCTCCCGGCGAGCGTATGGAGCGGATGATCCTGACGCTGGGAACGGACCCGGCGCGGGCGCAGGCACTCGCGGAGTTGCTGGCGAACCAGCAGGATCCCGACTCGCCGCAATACCATCGCTGGCTGACGCCGGAGGAATTTGGCAAGAGATTTGGCGTTTCTGATCATGATCTGTCGGGCGTGGTAGCGTGGCTGCGGAGCCACGGGCTAGAAGTGGAAGATATCGCCCGGGGGCGGCGTTCGCTCATTTTTAGCGGCACGGTAGCGCAGGTAGAAGAGGCGTTTCACACTACCATCCGCGTTTACGATATCGGCGGCGCGCGGCACTCGGCGAATGCCGGCGACCCGGAGATACCGAAAGCGCTGGCCGGGGTCGTGGAGGGCGTGGTCGCGCTGCATGATTTTCGGTCGAAGCCGGCGCACACGGCGGCGAAAGTGCTGTCGGCGCCGGAATTGAACTCGGGCGCAGCGCACTACCTCGGGCCCGCGGATTTTGCCACGATCTACGACGTCGCGCCGCTCTATCAGAATGCAATTAACGGCACAGGGCAGTCCGTGGCCGTGGTGGCGCGGTGCAACATCCATGCCTCCGACGTCCAGGGCTTCCGCAGCTTTTTCGGGCTGCCGGCCAACAACCCCAACATCGTGCTCAACGGCAAAGACCCGGGCATTGTTTCGAACGCTGAAGAGACGGAAGCGGACCTGGACGTGGAGTGGGCGGGAGCCATCGCGCAAAACGCGAGCGTGCAGTTCGTGGTGTCGGCCTCGACCAACTCAAGCGACGGCGTGATGCTTTCGGCGCAGTACATCGTGAACAATAATCTGGCGCCGGTGATGACCCTTAGCTTCGGATTGTGCGAAGCGGCGCAAGGCGCATCGGGAAACGCCTTTATCAACAATCTGTGGCAGCAGGCAGCAGCGCAGGGCATCACGGTGCTGGTGGCATCGGGCGACAACGGGGCGGCGGGCTGCGATGCGTCTGCGGCGGCCACGGCGACGCAGGGGCAGGCGGTGAATGGACTCTGCTCGTCGCCTAACGACGTTTGCGTGGGCGGCACGGAATTCAATGACTCTTCGAATCCCAGCGCGTATTGGGCGGCCAGTGCGAACGCGACCACACAGGGATCGGCGTTGAGCTACATCCCGGAGATGGTTTGGAACGAGAGCGGCGCGGTCGCGGGCGGGTCGCAGCTTTGGGCGGGCGGCGGCGGCGCGAGTATCGTTTACGCAAAACCTTCGTGGCAGACGGGCCCGGGCGTGCCGGCAGACGGCCAGCGCGATGTTCCCGATGTGTCGCTCACGGCGGCCGGGCATGACGGTTACGTGATTTATCAGAACGGCGGCCTGGGCGCCGTAGGCGGCACTTCGGCGGCGACCCCGGCCTTCGCGAGCCTGATGGCCATGGCGGTGCAGAAGACCGGCGGGCGGCTCGGCAACCCCAATTCCACGCTGTATTCCATGGCGGCCAGCCAGGCGTCCGGCGGACCGGCGGCGTTTCATGACATTACGCTGGGCAACAATTCCGTTCCGGGTGTGACGGGATTTACTGCCGGCGTAGGATACGATCAGGGCACTGGGCTGGGCTCGGTCGATGCGGCGCAACTGATCAACAACTGGGGCGGCAATGCATCGCCCTCTCTGCAGGTCAGCCTTTCCTCTTCATCCGGAGCCGTGGGTGACGGCGGGAGCGCGAACGTCACGGTTACGGTGGGCGCCACCGGCGGATTCAGCTCCACGGTGTTGCTTTCGGCGGCGGGCCTGCCTTCGGGCGTGAACGCGGGCTTCTCTCCGGCGAGTTTTTCGGCGCCGGGTTCGGGCACAAGCACCCTGACGCTCAGCGTCGGATCGCAGGTGGCGGCAGGCAGCTATCCCATCACGGTTTCGGCCAACGGCGGAAGCACGACCCAGAACGCTTCCTACACCCTGACGGTAACCCCGGCGGGCAGCTTCACACTGGGGCTGAGCGTGTCTTCGGTGAGTATTGCCCAGGGCGGGGCAGGCTCGCTCCAGGCCACGGTGACGGCGGCAGGCGGATTCAGCGCCGCGGTCGCGCTGTCGGCTTCGGGACTGCCGGCGGGTGTGACACTGGTGCCCACTCCTTCCGGGTTCACGGCGCCCGGCTCGGGATCGAGCACGCTCCTGATCGGCGTAAGCGCGCAAGCCACGCCTGGCAGCTATCCCGTCACAGTAACGGCTTCCGGCGGCGGCGTGACGCAGAATGCGGGCTTCACGTTAACGGTGGGTGCTTCCGGGAGCTTCACGCTCAGTTTAAGCGCGAACTCGGTAAGCCTGGCACCTGGCGGATCGGTTTCGATTCAGGAAACGGTAGCGTTGATGGGGTCGTTCAACTCCTCCATCGCTTTGACGGTTTCGGGTATGCCGGCCGGAGTGACGGTGACCCCCGGATACGCGGTTCTCGCAGCGCCAGGCTCAGGCACCAATACGGTTTCGCTGAGTGTAGGCGCGCAGACAGTAGCGGGCACATATCCTATCCAGTTTTCGGCTACCGGTGGGAGCGCGAGCCAGAGCGCCACGCTCAATCTGACCGTCCCGTCCGGCAAGACGCTGACGCTGACCGGCAACACGGGATCGATGACGGTAGTGCAGGGAGCAAGCGCCACGCTTGGCCTTACGTCCAGTGGGAGCGGCGGTTTCAACTCCAAAGTCACGCTGGCGGTTTCCGGCCAGCCTGCAGGGGTTACGGCCAGGCTCTCCGCCGCAAGCTTTAACGCACCAGGCGCGGGTTCGAGCACCCTGACGCTGACCGCCGGCACGCAAACGGCGACCGGCAGCTACACGGTTTTGGTGACGGCCGCCGGCGGAGGCCAAACGAGCGTTTTCCCCATTGCGGTTACGGTGGCGCCGGCGCCCGGATTGACGTTGAGCGCGAGCGGCGCGGCCACGTTGGCTCAGGGCGGCACGGCTTCAGTGACGATTTCGGTCGCGGGCACAAACAACTTTAACGCCGGAGTGGCGTTGAGCCTGAGCGGATTGCCAAGTGGAATGGCGGCATCGTACTCGCCCGGGTCAATTGCAGCACCCGGCTCGGGCACGACTACTCTGACCTTGAATGCGGGTGTTACGGTGGCGCTGGGCAGTCGCACCGTCACGGTCATGGCGAAGGGCGGCGGTTTGACGCAAACCTTGCCGTTACAGGTAACGGTGAATCCGCTGCCGGGCTTCACGATGGCGGAAGACAGTACGTCCGCCAGCGTTCTGCAGGGTGGTTCGGCAGTCGTCAACCTGACGATTACGGGCGATCCGGCCTTCAACTCGGCCGTTGCGTTCACCGCGACGGGCATGCCCAGCGGCGTCACAGCCAGCTTTTCACCGGCCACCCTGGGAGCGCCAGGTTCCGGAACCAGCGTACTGACGCTGACCGCGAGCCCCACCGCGACCGTCGCCAGCCGCAACTTTACGATCACGGCGAAAGGGGGTTACGTCTCGAAGACTTTGACGTTCTCGCTGGCGGTAACTACCCCGCCGGCCTTCACGCTCAAGGAAAGCGTCACCGCGGCCACTGTCGCGCGCGGATCAAGCACCAGCATCGGCGTTACGCTCACGGAAGCCGGCGGGTTCAATGCTCCGGTGACTCTGACGGTGAGCGGCGTGCCGGCCGGTGTGTCGATCGGCTTCTCGCCGGTGAACAATCCATCCCCGGGCGTCTATACGTTGACGGTGAATCTGCCGGTCGCACTGAACGCGGCCGTTGGATCCTCGACCATTACGCTTAGCGCGACGGGCGGAGGCATTACGCAGACGGTGTACTACAACCTGAAGGTGAAGTGAAAAAACCAGGTTTCAGGTGCCAGGTTTCAGGTGTTAGCAACCTGGGGGAGTGCGCGTAGGTGCAGTGTACATTGCCTGCGGCTGCTCCTTGGGGAGACAAGCAGTGGCACCCGGCACCTGGCACCTGACACCTGGCACCTGGCACCTGGCACCTGGCACCTGGCACCTGGCACCTAGCTCCTCAGCCCCAACCACGCTGCCGTGAGGAGCAACATGTCGAACTGCGCGAAGAAGAGCAGGTTATGGCGCGCGGGCTCCATGCCTTCGGCGAGCGAGGCAATCAGCATCTCGGTGACCGCCATGGCGATCAGGATGATGCCTCCGGAGAATGCGCCGCGGGGCAGCGTGCGGTGGTGCAGCCTCAGGAGCGTGATGACAATGGCGGCGAGGCCGCCGAACCACAGCAACAACCGGCGCCCATGGTTCTCGAATAAGCTGCGCTTCAGACCGCTCCAAAGCGCAAAGGCGCGGCTCTGCGAGTTGGCTGGTTGACCGGATGCCGCGTCGAAGTTGCCCAGATAAGAGGGCCGCTCGAGACCGGCTTCGTCGAGAGCAATGCGCAGTGAACGCACGGCATCGGAGGGGTGGGTGACAAAGAACCATGCCAGCCGCGGGTAGGATAGCTTGCGCGCGAAATACTCGACGGTTGACGGATCATCGAAATTCATACCGGCCGAGTAAGCGGTCTTGCCGATCCATTGGCGATCGGAGTCGGCCAGACCAAGCGCGGCCAGCGTCTGCGCCTGGTGCTTGGAATTCGGCAACACCAGGTGGAAAACTACGTTGAAGCAGCCCACGCTGGTCTGCGAGGAGGGCGCCTCGAGCTCGAAGGTGGCCCAGGTGGTGACCAGCAGGAGGGCTGAAACGGCGGCGGCGACACTTCTCCGGCCGGTCCACAGGACATCGCGCGACAGCGCGAACAGTAGAGCGAACCATACGCCGAGCGCGGCATGCTGGGGTTTGGAAGTCACCAGAAATACGCTCGATGCCACGAGGAAGATGCGGTCGGCCAGGTGTCCCCATTTGAGTGCGCGAAGGTAGAAGACAACAGTGAACAGCAGGCCGAGATAGCCCGCGGCATCCATGTAAAACGAGTTCAAGTAACTCACGTACATAACGTCGCAAAACATGAAAAGAGCGACGGATGCGAACACGACGCGCCGCCACCTCACCGTGCCGTCAAGCACGGGCAGAAACAGAACAAGAGCGGCCAGGAATAGGGCACCGTGAATACAACCCATCAGACGCAAGTCAACGGCGCCGTCTTTGGATAGCACCCGATTGACGCCAAGCATGGAGAGAATGAGCAGCAGCTCCGACGAAGAGAAGCCTGACGGCCAGAGATAGCGGATGTCAAAGACATAACGCGTGCTGAGGTGGGCGCTGCGATCGGGAGCGCCGAGGCTGTAACGTCCTATGAGCTTGGCGAAGTCACCGTTGTCGGCCACACCAACGGCTGGCGGCAACACAAGTTGCCACAGAAGGATGAGGGCGGCTGCGACGACAAAAATGGTCGTTTCCTTGCGATGCATAGGTGTAGGGCTAGTGCGGAGGCATCCGGACGGAGCGACCGTATCTCCAACCGGGCGAAAGGTGGCCGACGTCTCCAGCTATTGTAGACCTGGGAGGAACGGTTTCAACTACGGAGGATGTAACAAAAAAGGCGCCAGGGAATAGCAGGTGCCAGGTGTCAGGTGCTAGCAACCTGGGGCTGGACTGAGCTTGCCGTCTGCTTGGCCTGGAACCTAGCATCTAAAACCTGGAACCTGAGCTTTTGCATCCTGGCTGCGGTGCTATGCGTACGGGTTGGAGTGCGGCTGGGAAGATGGCGGTGGTTGGTGCCGTTGGCGGGCGCATTCTCAAAGCGGTGCAGCCGAGGTGAATGGGCCGGCGATTCAGTTCCGCGATTTCGCATCACTCCGTGGCCGGCTCGGGCTTTGACACAATCTTCCAATTCCAGGATTTCAGTGGAATGAAGGGTTTTACGAACTTGATGTGATGGTGAAGTGAAGGGAGCAGGTTCTAGGTGTTAGGTTTTAGGTGTTCCAACCTGCGGATCCAAGAAGGGGCGTGCGTGCGTTTCAACTATGGGGCAGCACGGATTTCAGTAATTCGCGGGGAAGGGAATCACGGGTCCGTCGTGAGCGGTCGTCACATCCCAAAGATGGATGACAGCACGGGGCCCGGCGAATGCCAGCCAATGTCCGTCGGGGCTGAACGCGATGTTGCTGGTGGCAACCGCGGCGACTGGCTGCTCGAAACCCGTCAATGTGTTCCATAGCCAAACGGCGCCATCTCGCGTGCCGTACGCCAGCAGAGATCCTTTCGGATGAAATGCGGTGGTCTCGATGTAGCCGTGGCGCGTTGTTGCGGATGGTAGCGGCCGTCCGGTTATCGCGTCCCACAGCCGCGTTTTGCCATCCTGGCTGCCTGTAGCAATCACTCGCCCGTCAGGCCGGAAGGTGATCGTGCCGAATGTGGGCTCGCGAGATCCTACGAGGCGGAGAATCTCTCGCCCCGTTCGCACGTCCCAAAGGCGCGGCCAGTGCCCCGCGGCGGCCAGTGATTCGCCGTTCGGGCTAAACGCCAGGTCGCCATAGAGCGCCACGCAGCACAGTGTGTGCACAAGCCGGCGGGTTGAAATGTCCCAAAGCTCCACCTGCTCGGATGCGTTGACGCTTGCGAGCAAACGGCCGTCCGGGCTAAAGCGGCCCGTGCCATAGACCGCGCCGCGCTCGCCGAGGGTAGTAATACGTTTCCAGCTTGCGGTACTCCATAGCTCGAGTGACTCACCCGCAATGGCGAGCGAGTTTCCATCGGGGCTGAAGGCTAGTGTATTCAAGCGGCCGTAATCCAGACGAATGTGAGCAGCAACCCGGAAGGAATCGGTCCGCCAAACGGAGATATTTCCGTCGCGGTCTGCAGCCGCTAACAGGTTCCCCGTGGGACTGAAGGCAATGCAGGTGACGGCTGAACGGGCGGGCGGCTGTTGCAGCGAAAGCCATAGGGCAGTGACGGCGACGAGGATTCCGAGGACGGAAAAACCGGGTGTCAGGTGCCAGGTTTTAGGTGTTAGCCACCTGCGGATGCGCATAGGGGGACTGTACCTAGAACCTATCGCCTGAACGTAACATCTAACAAGGGTAGAGTGTAGCAACGGAAATGGCGGGTGCCGGGTGCAGGCGCGGTGCGAATCCGATGAACGAGATTTCCTGGCGCGGCTCAATGCGCGATGGTCATGGTTGAAGAAGGTTGGATTTGTTGGACTGCTCAGGGCGCGGGAGCAGCGCTGACGACTTCAAGCGCGGTTACGGGCGGTCTGTCCCTGGGTTCCTCTGGGTTCCTGGGTTCCTCTCTGTGCCGCCGACCGCTTTCGTTAACGGATGCAGTTCGAATGGGGATTGAATTTCTGGAACCCGCTTTGCTGCTTAAGACTTAAGGGTACGGAGCAGATAATCTATCGTTCCCTGAACAGAGAGCGTTTCGGAGGTCCAGGCTGGAACAGTCTCTAGTCGCGCGGTAGCCGTTCCAGTCGCACCGGCGCGTTTGGCTTCCTGCATCAGCCGTGCTTCCAGTGCGGTACCGATGCCCTGTATCTCTGAGTGCGGAACGAACCGATCAGGCGGATCCAGGAACATCGGGCTTACCTCCTGGAAGTTCTCAGATTGACCAAGCCAATCGAGTACCCCCAAGCACGCACGCGGGCATCCGGGGTGTGGGGGTCTTCCGAGCTCACAGTAGAACTGCAGAACGCCGAACAGTGTGACGAGCCCATAAGTCCGCACCGAGTTTCGCTCTACGAAGATGCTGTGGGAAAGAGGCGGCTGATCGTTGCTGATTGGCTCGTGTCGTCTGGCATCCTTGAGACAGCAGCTCAGTCGCGTTAGCGGTGGGCGATTTAGGTTTCGGAGAGCCACCGCCGCCTCGTCCCGATTGAAGTCGTCGAATAGTGCCAGCTCAGCTACGCACATCTTGACTGCAAGGAGACCCACATCAATTCCGGTGTTCAGCCTCAGGTTCTGCCCGCGAAACGACCGCTGTTCTTTTTGCCAGTTAATGGTGAAGGTCTTCTGAGGGTGTTTTCGTCGAAGAGCTTTTATCTGTTGGTTCGCTTCTTCTTCACTTCGGACTTCCAGGCGTTTTATTCGGCCGGTATTGTCTCTTAGGACGAGGGGCTTTGAGCGGACAGAGAGTATCCGATCACCCTCGAAAATTAAGTCGAACGAGACTCCATCCTCGAGGAATGCAAATCTCCAACGGAAACGGGACGGCCACGGTCGGTTCAGGCCCATGAGAGAGAGAACGCCCCTTAGCTTCAACAGTTCATGGGACGCCTTGCCTTCGAACGTTCTTCCGAAGTGGTGGTTGCAGCGGCCGCAACTCGGAATCGTCCGTTTTCCGCCCAAGAACTCGGAGAAAACATGGTCCTGCGCAACTTGGTCAATAGGGCGGCCGCAGTATGGACACACTTCCTAGCACCTAAGACCTAGCACCTGACACCGGACACCTAGCACCTGACACCTAAAACCTGAAGCCTGCCCTCACGCCCTGCGCCTTCCACTCACCTGAATCACCGGCACCAGCGCATTCCGCGATTCCTGCTCGGGCTCGCGGGCGTGCGCGGCGAATTCGCGGTTGAGGCCGGAGACGAAATCCTCCATCTGGCGCTGCATCGCGGACATTTTTTCGCGCATGTTCAGGATGATTTCGACGCCGGCGAGGTTCACGCCGAGGTCGCGCGTGAGGTGCAGGATGACTTCGAGGCGTTCCAGGTCGTCATCCGTGTAGAGGCGCGTGTTGCCTTCGCTGCGGGAGGGCAGGAGCAGGCCTTCGCGCTCGTACAGGCGCAACGTCTGCGGGTGAATCTCGTACTGCTCGGCCACGGACGAGATCATGTAGGCGGCTTTGGAGCGTCGTTTAGCCATGGCTATACCTTTGTCCAAATCTCTTCGCGCGGGTCCTCGGGATGGAGCTTGGCGAGCTCGCGCAGAATTTCTTTGGTGCGCTCGTCATGGACCTTAGGCGCCTGGATGGAGACTTCGACGATCTGGTCGCCGCGCTGGTTCTTGCGCGCGTTGAAGACGCCTTTTTCGCTCAACCGGAACTTACGGCCGTTGGGCGTGCCTGGCGGGATCTTGAGCAGGGTACGGCCGTCGATGGTCGGGACCTCGATTTTGGCCCCGAGGCCGGCTTCGCTGACGCTGACAGGCACGCGGATTTCGATGTTGTCGCCGTTACGGGTGAAGAACGGGTGCTCTTCCACGCGCGTGGTGATGTAGAGATCGCCTGCCGGCGCGCCCATGGTGCCGGCGTTGCCCTTGCCGGGAACGCGCAGGCGCGATCCGTTCTGCGCGCCCGCGGGAATATTAACGGTGACGGTTTCGGTGCGCGCGATGCGGCCGTCGCCATGGCAGGTGGGGCAGGCGTTCTGCAATTTACCTTTGCCGCCGCAGCGCGGGCAGGTCAGGTTGAATTTCATGGCCCCGGCCATCTGCGAAACCTGGCCGGTGCCGCTGCACTGCGGGCAGGTAACGGTGGCGCCGGGCGCTTCGCCGGAACCATTGCACGTAGGGCAGACTTCGTGGCGTGTGATGTTGATTTTGGCCTGGGTGCCTCGAATGGCCTGCCAGAAATCGATATTGAGCGCGTACTCGAGATCGGCGCCTTTTTCGGGATGCTCTTCGCGTTCCTCGCCGCCCCGGCGGAACAGATTGGAGAAGATGTCGGAGAACCCGCCGCCTCCGCTGCTGGTGGTGCCGCGGGGCTGGCCCCGGCCTGCGCCGGATTGCGTGGTGAAAAAGTCCGAGAAATCAAATCCGCTGAAGTCCATGTTGTGCGGGGCTTGCCCGCCGCCCTGCGGGCCGGCTCCGGGGAAACCGTTCTCGGAGTAGAAGCCCACCTGGTCGTACATCTGGCGTTTCTTGGAATCGCTCAGAACGTCGTAAGCTTCCTGGACGTTTTTGAAGCGCTCCTCAGCGGCTTTGTCGTTGGGATTGAGATCGGGGTGGTATTTGCGCGCCAGTTTCCTGTACGACTTTTTGATGTCTTCGTCGGAGGCGTTTTTCCCGACCCCGAGCGTTTCGTAATAGTCGTGTTTAGGGGTGTTCATAGCAGGTTCTAGGTGTTAGGTTCCAGGTGCTAGGGATGAGCACAGTGGCGTTTCCCTAACACCTGGCACCTGACACCTGACACCTTCTTACTTCTTATCCTTCGGATCGACGTCGACGAACTCGGCGTCCACCACGTCATCCTTAGGTTTCTGCTGGCCGCCGCCTTGCGAGCCGCCGGACTGGCCGTCGGCCCCTGGAGCTGCTCCGCCTGCGCCGGGCTGGCTCGAAGAGGCCTTGTACATCGCCTCGGCGAGCTTGTGGCTGGCCTGGGTCAGCTTGTCGGTTGCGGCGTTCAGCTTTTCGGCATCGTTGTCGTTCATGGCCTTCTTGGTATCCTCGATGGCCGCTTCGATGTCCTTCGCTTCTGCGTCGCTGATTTTGGAGCGATGCTCCTTCAGGGTCTTTTCGACGTTGTAGACCATAGCGTCGGCGCGATTCCGCGCCTCGATCTGGTCGCGCTGCTTGCGATCCTCCGCGCCATGCGATTCAGCGTCCTTAGCCATTTTGTCGACCTCGTCTTTTGACAGGCCCGAAGACGACGTGATGGTGATCTTCTGTTCGTTGTTGGTGGCGCGATCCTTCGCCGTGACATTCAGGATGCCATTGGCGTCGATATCGAACGTCACTTCGATTTGCGGAATGCCGCGCGGAGCGGGTGGAATGCCGACCAGTTGGAACACCCCGAGAAGACGGTTGTCCTTGGCCATGGCACGCTCGCCCTGGAAGACCTTAATCTCGACCGATGTCTGGCTGTCCGCCGCGGTAGAGAAGGTTTCACTCTTGCGCGTGGGAATCGTGGTGTTCCGGTCGATCAGTTTCGTGAACACGCCGCCCAGCGTCTCGATACCGAGCGAGAGCGGGGTCACGTCGAGCAGCAGGACGTCCTTGACTTCGCCGCCCAGAACGCCGCCCTGCACCGCGGCGCCCACCGCGACTACTTCATCCGGGTTCACGCCCTTATGGGGCTCTTTGCCGAACAGCTCTCGTACCAGCGCCTGAATGCGCGGCATGCGGGTCTGGCCGCCCACGAGCACGACTTCATCGATCTGCTGCGGCGTCACTCCGGCGTCTGCCAAAGCCTGCTTGCAGGGACCGACGGAGCGCTGGAGAATATCTTCCACCATCTGCTCGAAGCGCGAACGGGTGAGCTTCATGATCAGGTGCTTCGGCCCGGTCGCGTCGGCAGTGATGAACGGCAGATTGATTTCGGATTCGAGCAGCGTGGAAAGCTCCATTTTGGCCTTCTCGGCGGCTTCCTTGAGGCGTTGCAGCGCCATCTGGTCGCGCGAGAGATCGATGCCCTGCTCTTTCTTGAATTCGGAGACGATCCAGTCGATGATGCGCTGGTCGATGTTGTCGCCGCCCAGGTGAGTGTCGCCGTTGGTCGACTTGACCTCCACCACGCCTTCGCCCACTTCGAGCACCGAGATATCGAACGTGCCGCCGCCGAAGTCGTAGACCGCGATGGTTTCATTCTTCTTCTTGTCGAGGCCGTAAGCCAGGGCGGCTGCGGTCGGTTCGTTGATGATGCGCGAGACTTCGAGGCCCGCGATCTTACCGGCGTCCTTGGTGGCCTGGCGCTGCGCGTCGTTGAAATAGGCGGGCACGGTAATGACGGCCTGCGTGACCTTTTCGCCCAGGTACGCTTCGGCTGCTTCCTTGAGCTTGGTCAGGATCATGGCCGAAATTTCGGGCGGGGAATATTTCTTGCCGCTGATATCGACACGGGCGTCGCCGTTGTCACCGCGGACAACCTTGTAGGGGACCATCTTCATTTCTTCATTCACTTCATCCGAGCGCCGCCCCATGAAGCGCTTGATGGAGAAAACGGTGTTTTCCGGGTTGGTAATGGCCTGGCGTTTGGCGACCTGGCCCACCAGCCGTTCGCCGGTCTTGGTGAACCCGACGACGGAGGGAGTGGTTCTGGCACCCTCCTGGTTGGCGATGACAGTGGGTTGTCCGGCCTCCATGACGGCAACAACCGAGTTGGTGGTGCCGAGGTCGATGCCTATGATTTTGCCCATTTTAGGGTAAGCCTCCTGAGAAATTGATGATTATGGCATTGCGGGGCGGCCGCTGGCACCCGCTGAGTACAATGTCATTATCAAACTTTAGTGTGATACTGTCAAGTATCAAATAACCCCTTTCTCTATATAGTTTTTCTTGCCCCCGTCGATAGAAGGGCGAGATGGCACGTGCGTTTTCTGAGGCCACGGCGTTATTGATTCTGGGCATGTTAGGGTTGGCTTGGCCGATTGAGGCGCAAGACGTAACCGATGCCCCGGAATCGGTGCTCTTCGAGCCTCTACCGGTGGTGGAGGCAGCCACCTTACATTCGCAGGCTCAGGAGGAGGCGCCCGCCAGTGTAACGGTAATTTCCGCTGAAGAGATCCGGACCTACGGCTGGCGGACGCTGGGGGAGGTCCTGGGTGCGGTTCGCGGGTTCTATATGACCTATGATCGCGCCTACCAGTACGCCGGGATCAGCGGCCTCTCCCTGCCGGGAGACTACACCACCCGAATGTTGGTCATGCTGAACGGGCACTACCTGACCGACAACGTGTATAGCTCGAACGGTTTTTTCGGTCAGGATTTTCCGCTGGATATGGACATGGTCAAGCGTATCGAGATCGTGCGCGGACCGTCTTCGGCACTTTACGGAAGCAACGGTGTCCTGGCAACGATCAACATCGTGACCAAGTCGCCTGCGGAAATGAAGACACTGCGGGCGAGCACGGAGACGGGAAGCTTCGGGGAAAAGAAGCTGGAGCTGTCGAGTGGAGCAAGCCTGGCCGGCGGAGCCAGCCTGCTGGTGTCGGGTTCGGCTTTCCATAACACAGGCCAATCGCTCTACTTTCCGAATCTGGGCGGGGCGCCCAGCGCGGATGGCGAAAAAGGCTATCACGCCTTCGTCTCCATGGTTTTGGGGAAATGGACGTTTACGGGACTGCTGGGGTCGAGGGAAAAGCAGGTCCCGACCGGCTGGTTTGGAACGATTCTGGGCGATCCGGGCAACCGCATTACGGACAGCCGGGGATTCCTGGAAGCGGCGTACACGCGCGAAATGTCGGCAAGCCGAAGGCTCCGCTGGCGCCTTTACTACGATCAATACCGGTACCGGGCCCGTTACGACTATGCCCTGGATCGGGGCGTCGAGGACGATCGAGACCGGACCAGGGGCGACTGGGCGGGTTCAGAGCTTGACTATGACGTTGCAGTTCCGAACGTGGGGGTCCTAACGGTAGGCGGTGAAGTGAACGTCGACATCCGGGCGCGGCAGGAATATTACGAGCAAACTCCAGTTCGCACTGAGATCCTGAATGTGAATCGTCCCAACGCGGAGTGCGGACTTTTTGCGCAGCAACAGTGGCAGATCGCCCGCGACTGGACGGCGTTTCTGGGCGTGCGGTTTGACGATTCACGGCTGTATGCGAATTTCATTTCGCCGCGGGCAGCGCTGGTCTACCGGCGGTCGCCGCGGACCACCTATAAGCTACTGTACGGACGGGCGTTCCGGAATCCCAACGTATACGAAGCGTTCTACGACGATGGCAGCACGCTGGCTGGAAATCCATCCCTGCGGGCAGAACGTGCGGATACTTATGAAGTCGACGTGGAGCACAAATTTGGCGCGCGCTGGAGCGGCGTGCTCAACGCCTACGATTATCAGTTGCACAAAATGATCGACGCGGTCCCGCTTGCCGGCGGCCTGTTCCAGTATCAGAACGCCGATCAGGGACACGCGAACGGAGTCGGAGGCGAGTTCAGCGGCCGGCCCATTGACCGCATTGAAGCCACGGGCAGTTTGACGTGGACGCATACCGAAATCGACGGCGAACCGCGGCTGGCCAATTCGCCCAACTACCTTGCCAAATGGCGCGCCGCGATGCCCGTATGGCGAAACAAGGTTTGGGCGGCCGGCTCTATACAATACACAAGCCCGCGACGCACCTTGGGCGGTGAGACCGTGCCCGCCGTCTGGCTGACGGATCTCACGTTTACCACGCGCAAACTGCATCCCGATTTCGATATCCAATTCGGTGTGCGGAACCTGTTCAATCGAACCTACTACGACCCGGCGGGGACCTCCCTGCCTGAGCAAGTGCTGCGGCAAAACGGGCGAAGTTTGTTTTTGAAGCTGATCATGCGGACGAAGGAGTGAACGGTGCGGGTCGGAAGATCTCTCCTGGCGCTTATTTGGCTTGCCGCAACTATCTTCGCGGCCGGCGCCGATGTGCGGCCCGCGCCCACGGTGGTAGTGATCGCGTCAGCCGAGCTGGAAGCACACAGGCACGCGGTGGAGGGCATTCAGACGGCACTGGCGCCGTCGCGGACCACGGTTCGCATACTGGGTATCGAGCAGGCCAGCGGGGCCGCGCGGTCCGGCCAACTCGCGCCACTGTCCGGGGTGGTTGTGGCGCTGGGTTCGGAGGCGGCACGTTTGGTGGAAGCGGACCGGTTGAGGGTGCCGGCGGTCTACACGATGGTTTTGCGGCGGCGGCCGGAATGGGAAGCCGCAGGGCGTCCGGCGCCCATCACGATTCCGCTCGAAATTCCCTTAGCCAGCCTGGCAGCACGCCTGAAAACACTCTTTCCCGGCAGGACGAGGCTCGGCGTCATCCTCAATCCCGGGGCGGGCGGAGCGAGCGCGGCACAACTTCGGGAGAGCGCCGAGCAGTCAGGTTTTACGGTGCAAATCGCGCAGTGCGCCAATGAGGGCCAACTGCTGGCGGCGCTAGGCTCGCTTCGGAACCGCGTCGATTTCGTCTGGTGTCAGCCCGACGGGGTGCTCTACAACGGCGCCACGATCCAACCTTTGATTCTGGCCTCAATCGAGAACCGGCTGCCGTTGATCGGTTTTTCCGAAAGTTTCGCGCGCGCGGGTGCCGCGGTGGGAATCTATCCGGATTTTCGCGAGGTCGGAGTGCAGGCCGGAGAAGCGGCGCGGCAATTGTTGGAGGGGCAGATCCCCCGGCCCGTGGACGGACCGCGACGCCTCAAAGTGGCAGTAAACGCGAGTGTGCTGCGTTTGTTCGGTCTGCGAAACGCGGCTACCACTGGCGACGACGTAACGGTGCTTCCGTGATCAGAGTGAAGGCCAACCGCCGGATGGGGTTGCTGAACCAGGTTTTGGCGGCGAATGTGATCCTGGTCGGGACGTCGCTCGCATGCCTCGCGGCTTTTCTCACCGTGCAGCAGCGCTGGGTGCTGCAAGACCAGTTGGAGGCGCGGGCGGAATTGTTAGCCGAATCCCTGGCGCGCCAGAGCGAGTTGGCCATGCTGGTCAACAACCGCAACGAGCTGCAGCGAATTGCTGCCGCGGCTCTTTCGAATGCAGACGTTCTGTATATCAAACTCGCGGATTCCGCCGGCAAGCTGACGGTAACCGCATCGCGGCCGGACTTTGCGCTATCGGCCATTCCACCTTTGGCGCCGGTCGGAGCGGGATCGAGGATCGTCGAAGGACCCGAGCCGTACTCGCGGTTTATCGATGTCACCCGGCCGCTTGGGTCCCAGATGGGGCCAGAGATTCTCGACTGGGACGCGCCGGTATCCTCAGCGCCTCCGCGTGGCGTGGCAAGGGTCGGGGTTTCCATGGCGAAGCAGCGGCTTCTGTTCGTCAGGACACTAGCCAACGGTATGACGGTAGCCATCACGGCCATGATTTTGATCGCCGCGGTGCATTATTTCCAACTTCGCCGCATTCTGCGGCCGCTACACGCTCTCGTCACCTTCAGCCGCCGCGTGGCGGCAGGCGACCTGAAGCAGCGGGCTCCGGTAACCACGATCGATGAAGTTTTCGATCTGACCACGGCGTTTAATCACATGGTGGAAGAGCTGGAAGTGTCCAGGCAGGACCTGGTGCGGCTGGTGGAGGAAGCGCAGCAGGCGAACCGGCTCAAGAGTGAATTTCTCGCCAATGTGAGCCATGAGATCCGGACGCCGATGAACGGCATTCTCGGGATGACGGAACTGATCCTGCAAACCCATCTCACGCCGGAGCAGCAGGACTACACGGCGACGGTGCGAGAATCAGCTTCGGCATTACTTGCGGTGATCAATGACGTGCTGGATTTCTCACGCATCGAAGCCGGCAAAATGTCTCTCGATCCCGATGCTTTCGCATTGCACGACCTGTTAGGGAACGTGATGCGGACGTTGGCGGTACGGGCGCACCAGAAAGAGATCGAGATGCTTTGCCGGATCGCTCCCGGCACGCCCGGGACGCTGGTGGCGGATGCCACACGGCTGCGGCAAATTCTGCTGAATCTCATCGGCAATGCCGTGAAGTTCACAGAAAAGGGGGAAGTCGAGGTATCGGTCTGGCTGGACGAAGAGACAGCGGAAGCGCTTCTCCTTCATTTCGAAATACGCGACACCGGTATCGGCATCGCGCCGGACCGCCAGAGGGCGGTCTTCGAAGCTTTTACCCAGGCCGATGGCTCGACGACCCGCAAATACGGCGGGACCGGACTGGGGTTGAGCATCTGTGCACGGCTGGTGGATTTAATGGGGGGCCGGATCTGGGTAGAGAGCAGGCCGGGCCAGGGTAGCCGTTTTCATTTCACGATGCATGCCAGGCGAGGCGCGGATACCGGGGCCCAGGACGGGCGGCGCGAAAGGCCCTTGCAGGGCCAGCGCGTACTGATCGTAGACGACAACGCGGCGTGCCGTGACAGTTTGGGAGAGTACTGTACGGCGTGGGGGATGACGGCCAATCTGGCGGCCGATATTCCGGAAGGCATTGAGTGCCTGCGTGCGGCGAAGGCTGAAGCAAGGCCCTATGACCTGGCCCTCCTCGATGCGCAAATGCCTGCAATGAAGGACCTGGCGCTGGTGGCGCGTGCCCGCGACGGGGGCGGCTCGGCGGAAACCGTCATCATTCCCATGACCCAATCCCATAGCGCACCGCTCGATTCCGAGTGTTGCCGCCGCTTGGGCGTACGAGGGCATCTGGCGAAACCGGTGATGCCGGCGGAACTGTTGCAAGCGATATTGGAGGCGCTGGGCTTGGATTCGGCCAAACAGGAGGAGATACGGGTGGAAGCTCCAGCCGCCCCATCCACGGTGCTGGCAGGAAAGCGCGTGCTGGTGGCCGAGGATCATCCGGTGAATCGCAAGCTGGTGAGCAAGCTTCTGGAGAAGCGGTCGCTCGTGCCGGTAATGGCCACCGACGGCCATGAAGTACTGCACGCTCTTCAATCAGAACGTTTCGACCTGATTCTGATGGACATTCAAATGCCGGGCATGGATGGCTTGCAAGCCACCATCGCCATTCGCGAGCGCGAGCAGCAGCAGGGCGGCCACATCCCGATACTGGCGATGACGGCGCATGCTCTCGACCGTGACCGCGAGCGGTGTCTGGATGCCGGCATGGACGCATATGTCTCGAAGCCCGTTCAACCGGACGAACTATACCAGGCGATCGAGAGTCTGCTGGCGAACCCCGACGTGTACTGACTGCCGGCCAGGATAGACAAATCCTGTTTGCTATGTTGGGTGGACCGGTATGAACTGCCACTCAGATGGAACGGGCCCCATTCTGTGCGCGCATCTGCTGCGCAAGGTGGACGCAAAGCTGATCGCTTTACTGCGCGCCCTCACGCCGGCCGAGTGGGATCTGCCGACGGTGGCGCCGGCATGGAAGGTGCGCGATGTCGCCGCCCATTTGCTCGATACGGCCCTTCGCAAGCTTTCATTGGTGCGCGACCACTGTTCGGTGGAGGCGGCCGGCATCCAATCGCCGGAGGATCTGGTTCAACTGATCAATCGCCTGAATGAGGAAGGCGTGAAGCTGTACCGGCGGCTGAGCCCGCGAGTGCTCATTGACCTGATGCAATTAGCCTGCGAACAGAGCGCAGAGTTTCAAGAATCGCTCGATCCGTTCGCGCCGGCTGCGTTCGCGGTGAGCTGGGCGGGGGAGGACCATTCACTCAACTGGTTCGACACTGCGCGCGAACTGACGGAACGATGGCATCACCAGCAGCAAATCAGGCTGGCCACAAACCGCCCGGGAATCATGTCGCCGGAGCTGTATCATCCGGTTCTCGATTGTTTCGTGCGTGGGCTTCCGCACGTCTACCGCGACGTTCCAGCGCCGCCTGGGACGACGTTGGTGGTCGAGATCTCGGGAGAGTGCGGCGGCTGCTGGTTTCTGTCGCGCGGAACGGCTGGATGGGTATTTGCGAATGGAAAAACGGAAGAGGCGGCGGGGCGGATTACCATACCGCAGGAAATGGCCTGGCGCATTTTCACCAAGGGCATCGATCGCGAACGGGTGCGCGCCGGAGTTCAGATCGATGGCGATACGGCACTGGCCGGGAGAGTGCTCACGCTGACGGCCATCGTCGGTTGAACATCGTTGCACCAGTTGCGTTTGCCGGACCTGCCGGATAGATTAGCTTCGTGACGAACGAAGCTTTATGGCAAAAGAGTGCGGTTGAGCTGGCGGCCGGGGTCCGCGGGAGGGCGTTTTCCTGCGCCGAGGTAATGGCATCTGTCGTCGGGCGCATTCGCGCGCTGAATCCGGCGCTGAACGCGATCGTCACCGATCTGACGGAACAAGCCACCGTGGAAGCGGCCGCAGCGGATCGCACGCTGGCAGCTCTTTCCGAGCCGCCGCCCCTTTTCGGCGTTCCGATAACCATCAAGGTCAACATCGACCAGGAAGGGCAGGCAACCACAAACGGGCTTCCCGCGCTGGCGAATTTCATGGCGCCCGCCGATTCGCCGGTCGTGCGCAATTTACGGCGCGCCGGAGCCATCATTGTTGGCCGCACGAATACCCCGGAGGTTTCCATGCGCGCCACCACGTCAAACCCGCTGCACGGCCGCACATCCAACCCGTGGCATCCGGAAGCTTCGCCGGGCGGCTCTTCAGGCGGCGCGGGCGCTTCTGCGGCGGCGGGCTTCGGCCCGATCCACCATGGGAACGACATCGGAGGTTCGCTGCGATTTCCGGCATTCGCCAACGGGGTGGTCACCGTCAAGCCGACGCAGGGACGCATCCCGGCATTCAATCCGTCGGCGACCGTAGAACGCGGTTTGCTGGCGCAGCTCACCTCGGTGCAGGGGGCGATCGCCCGGTCGGTTGCCGATGTGCGCCTGGCTACCCGCGCCATGGCGGCGGGTGATCCACGTGACCCGTGGTGGGTACCGGCGCCGTTCGAGGGAGAGCCCCTGGCGAAACCGATTCGGATTGCCGTGACGCGAAACAGCCACGGATATCCGATCCACGCCGGCATCGTGCGGCTGATCGATCGAGCTGCCGAATATCTGAAAGATGCCGGGTATGAAGTGGTGGAGGTGGAACCGCCTTCCATTACCGAACCTGCACGCGGCTGGTTCGCAGTGTTGCTCACGGAGCTCAAGGCGACTCTGGGGCCGCTCATCGACCAATATGGGAGCGAAGAGCTGCGCAGAATTTTCGGCTGGTATTACGAGATCGGCAAACTGCTGGATGGCGACGCGTATCGCGTGGGGATGGCGGACCGGACTCGCATGATGCGAGCGTGGAACGTGTTTCTGGATGCATATCCGCTGGTCCTCACGCCTTTTCTGATGCGCTCGACATATCCGTGGAATTATGATGCCCAGGGGCTCGCACAGACGAAGGACTTGTTTGACTCCGCAATGTACAGCTATGGCATCAACTATCTCGGTTTACCGGCGGGCGTGGTGCCGGTTGATCTGGTAGAGGATCTGCCGGCGGGCGTGCAACTGGTCGGCCGCCGGTATCGCGAGGACCTGATTTTAGATGCTATGGCGACCATTGAAGAGCGCGCGGGATCGCTGGTGAGCCGGCTCTGGGCGCGAGAATCATGAAGGCCAGGCAGGCGAGTCAAACGCAGGCGCTGCAAATCGAATAAACTAGCGACCATGCAGAGCTTTTTCAATCGCCGGCAGCTGCTCCAAGCTGCGATGGCGGCAGGCGCCGTAGCTGCGGCGACGGCCGAACCGAAGAAGATTCGCCTTGGTATCATCACTGGTCTCCGCAAGGATGCAGATGCGACAGTCAAGCGGGTGCATGATTTAGGATTCCCGACTTGTCAGCTCCACATCGGAGTTTTTGACGACGACACCGCCGCAAAGACGCGTGAGGCGCTCGCCAAATACAACATAGAAGTTAGCTCGGCGGTAGCTACCGGGCCGCCGCCTGAAATATACGATTTCTATCACGGCCCCACCACCATCGGTCTGGCGCCGAAACAGTACCGGGCGGCGCGCATTGAACGAATCAAGAAAACCTCGGATTTTGCCAAGAAAGTAGGCATTCCGGGTGTGCAGACCCATTGCGGATTCATCCCGGAAAATCCCAATGACCCTCTCTATACCGAAACTGTGAACGCCATTCGCGAGGTGGCGCAATATTGTAAACAGAACGGGCAGACGTTTCGCTGTGAAACCGGGCAGGAAACTCCGATCACATTGGTCCGCGCCATCAAGGATATCGGGTTGGACAACGTTGGCGTCAATTTCGATGTTGCCAACCTGATTCTGTACGGCAAGGCGAACCCGGCGGACGCCGTCGAACTGCTGGGCCCGTACGTGATGGGCGTTCACGCCAAGGACGGCCTTTATCCCACCGATCCAAAAGAACTCGGCAAAGAGGTGCCGATTGGTCAGGGCAAGGTCAACTTTCCGGTGATCATCGGGCACCTGAAGAAGATCGGTTATCAGAACCCCATCACGATTGAACGCGAAATTGAAGGGGCGAAGCAGACCGAAGATATTCTAGCGTCGAAGAAGTATCTAGAAAAAATCATTGGCTGAGGAGAAAACTGGAATGGAAAAAGAGAATATCGGCCGCCGCGGATTCCTGCAGGCGGCGGCGGGAACAGCCGCTTTCGCGATTCTGAAGCCGCAAACCGTACGCGGCGCCGCGGCCAACTCGACGGTGCGGGTAGGATTGCTGGGGTGCGGTGGGCGCGGGACCACCCACACCGAAACGATTCTGAAGAACACGGACGCGCGCGTGATCGCGCTGGCCGATATGTTCCAGGACCGGCTGGATAGCGCGAAAGCACAGGTAGACAAGCTTTCGGCAGCCAAGGGCCACGCGGGGGTGGAACAAACTTTCGTGGGGCCTCATGCGTACAAGGAAATTCTGGATTCCAAGATGGTGGACGCAGTCGTGATCGCGACACCGCCGTACTTCCATGTGCAACACCTGGAGGCCGCTGTGGCTGCGGGCAAGCACGTATATTGCGAAAAACCGGTGGCCATCGACGTGCCGGGCGCGAAGCACGTATTGGAAATCGGGAAGAAGGCCGAAGGCAAAGTGAGCCTCGACGTCGGCTTCCAGATTCGCATGGCGCCGCCATTCGTAGAGCTGGTGAAGCGCATTCATGAGGGTGCGCTGGGCGAGATCGTCACCGGCCAGGCGTACTACTATTGCCCGCGCATCGATTTCAGCTTCCCGAATGCTCCCGAGCCGGTGAAGCGGTTGCGCAATTGGCTGCAGGACCGCGTGCTCTCCGGTGACATCATCGTCGAGCAGAACATCCATGCCATCGACATCTGTAACTGGACCATGCAAGGTCATCCCGAAAAGGCCATCGGACGTCACGGACGCAAGGGCCGCGAATTTCCGGGCGATAGCTGTTCCTCGCACTTCGATGTGGTTTTCCAGTATCCGAAGGATGTGCACGTGAGTTTCAGCTCGGCGCAATTCGGCAAAGTGCAGTTTGATTGCAGCGAGCGTTTTCTGGGAACGCTGGGTTCTTCGCAGTCGCCGTATTCCGGTCCGCTCGGTATCTGGGGACCGGAGCCGAAGTGGATGTGGGGAGGGAGCGAGAAGGCGGCTTCGGCCGGGTCATTCTCGGCCAGCGGGTCCTTCTCCGACAACCTGGCGGAGGCGGATTCGGAGAAGCAGAAAGCCTTCATTCACAGCATCACGAGCGGCCAGCTTCACAACCAGGCAGCCCTCGGTGTGGAATCGGCACTCACCGCCATGCTTGGCCGGCAGGCCGCTTATACGGGCCATGAAGTGACCTGGGATGAGCTGCTGACCGCGAACGAACATTGGGACGCGGGCATCGACATCAACAAACTGGGCTAGGCTGGCGCGTCATACGGAAATAGGCCGCATGGTACGATGGATTTTTGTCCCAAGAGCGGCTTGCTTCTCCTGAATTGTCAGCGCAAGTTCCCCAGCCGAAGGCCCCGGCGTCCAGTATCGCGATCAGCGCAACCTTCACGGCCGAGGCTCTGGAGCCGGCGCTGGCGTTCTGGCTGCGCCAACTGAAGCTCGACTATCGCATTCGTTTTGCGGCCTATAATCAGGTTTTCCAGGAGCTGTTAAATCCCCGCGGCTTGCTCAACAGCAACCAGGGCGGACTCAACGTGCTGCTGATCCGCTTCGAAGATTGGGCGCGTTTTCGCGACCAGGTGAGCGTGGCGGAGCTCGAAGAAAATGTACAGCGCCTGGTTGCCGCCGTTCGCTCCGCGGGATCCGCCAAGACGCTGGTGTGCGTCTGTCCCGCCTCGCCAGTGTTCCTCAATACTGTTGAGCACGCTAGGTTCGCGGGGTGGGCTGAGGATCTCTTGCGCAGTTCTCTTGCGGACCTCAACCTCGTGAACTTCGTTTCGTCCGGCGAATTTCAGCAACTCTATCCGGTCGCGGAGTATTACGATCCGCATGCCGATGAGCTGGGCCACCTTCCCTATACGCCTGAATTGTTTGCTGCTCTGGGAACACTCATTGCCCGCAAGCTGCAGGCGGCGCGCGGCACCCCATACAAAGTGATCGCACTGGATTGTGACGACACGCTATGGCGCGGGGTCTGCGGCGAGGACGGTCCGCAAGGCGTCCAGTTGGACGAGCACCATGCCGCTCTGCAGAATTTCATGCTGGCGCAGCGGGATGCCGGGATGCTGCTGTGCTTATGCAGCAAGAATAACCCCGAGGATGTGTACGACACGTTTCGCGCGCACCCGGAGATGCCGCTGTCCATGGAACACGTCACGGCCGCGCGGCTGAATTGGGCGCCGAAATCCGGGAATCTGCGCAGCCTCGCCGAGGAATTGAATTTCGCTCCCGACAGTTTCATTCTGGTGGACAATAGCGCCACCGAATGCGCGGAAGTTCGCTCCGGTGCTCCGGAGGTTATCACTCTTCCCCTGCCACACGACGCGGGCGAGTTTGAAGGCTTTCTTCGTCATATCTGGGCCTTTGACCGCTGGAGCATCACCGCCGAAGATCGCGGCCGCGCCGCCATGTATGCGCAGGAGCGCGAACGGTCGCGGGCCGAACTGCAGGCGGCCAGCCTTGACGAATTTCTGGCTTCTCTCAATTTGGAAGTCAAGATCGCTCCGATACCAGACGATCAATTGGCTCGGGTGGCCCAGTTGACCGCGCGTACCAGCCAGATGAACTTTACGTCCGTGCGCCGATCCGAGAGCGAAATCCAGGGTCTGCTCAGAGCGGGTTACGAATGCCTGACCGTTGATGTCAATGACCGGTTCGGCAGCTACGGACTGACCGGCGTGATGATTGTTCGGGCGGACGGCCATGCTCTTCTGGTGGATACTTTTCTGCTTAGCTGCCGGGCCCTCGGCCGCGGCGTGGAGCACCGCATGCTCGCGCGTCTGGGGGAAATCGCAAAAGAACGCGGATTGGCCGAAGTGCATATTCCGTTTATTCCCACAGCGCGCAATCGCCCTGCCGAAGCTTTGCTGAAGTCTGTAGGGGCGGCCTTCGAACAGCGCGCGGAAACGGGCTCGATATTTCACTTCCCCGCGGATTTCCTTGAGCAAGTGAGTTACAGCGTGTCTGACCACAAACCGCGCGGAATGGCCGAGCATCGTAATGCCTCTGCCGTTGCCGGCTCCAGTCAGATTGACTTTGCCGCGATTGCGCGAAATCTGCGCACCCCCGCTCAGGTGCTCGCCGCGGTGCGTGCCGCATCCGTTCGGCGGACGGCCGAAACACCGCCCGATGCGCCCAGAAATCCGCTGGAGGCACAACTTGCTCAAATGTGGGCGAGTTTGTTGGGGCTTTCGGTGGTGGGCATTCATCAGAATTTTTTCGATCTGGGCGGGCATTCTCTGCTTGCCGTGCAATTAATCTCGCTCGTCCGGCAGACGTTTGATTTGGATCTTTCTTTGAAAATCGTATACAGCGGCGATTTCACCGTCGCCGAGCTGGCTAAAGCCATCGAGCTTCGCCAGATCGAACAGGCCGGCGCGGGTCGTTACGAGGATATTCTGAAAGAGGTGGAAAGCCTGTCGGATGAAGAGGTCCGCGCTCTTCTCGCGCAGGAACAGAACGGGCCCTCTCCCGGAAAGTCTTAACGCGATGCGTATTCTGCTCGCCTCGAGTGCTTCCCATATTCCGCCGCGCGGAGGATCGACTCGCAGCAACCTGGCCTGGCTCGATGCGCTTGCTGCTCACGGCCATGTCTGTCGCGTGGTTGCCGGCACACTAACTGCCGTATCCGCCGAAAGACTTGCGGACATCCGGCGCGAAACCGACGATCAGGCAGCGCTAAAGCCGGTCCACGAAATCCATTCTGTCGCCGACCCGTTCAAGCGTGCGACTCTCCTCAAACAGCAGATTCGCGAGTTTCAACCCGACTGGGTACTGGTGTCTTCCGAGGATATCGGGCAGGCTCTGCTGCGCGCTGCGCACGAGGCCGCACCCGGCCGCGTGGTTTATCTCGCTCATACACCGCAGTTTTATCCGTTCGGTCCTGCAAGCTGGAGCCCCGATCGTGAAGGAGCGGATCTGGTAGCAAATTCCGCAGCCGTGATCGCCATCGGACACCACACCGCCGGCTACATCGGGTCGCATTTGGGCCGAAAGGCTGAAGTCATTCATCCGCCGATCTATGGACCGGGGCCTTTCGTGCATCACGGATCGGGCGCGTGGATCACTATGATCAATCCATGCGCAGTGAAGGGCATTTCGATTTTCCTCGGCCTGGCCGATGCTATTCCTGATCGCGCCTTCGCTGCCTTGCCTGGTTGGGGCACAACAGCCGCTGATCGGCGCGCGCTCGACGCCCATGCCAATGTCCGGACGCTTCGGAATTGCAACAACATCGACGACGTACTGCAAAATACCAGAGTGCTGCTGGTTCCTTCACTTTGGTTCGAAGGCTTCGGTTTAATCGTGGTTGAAGCAATGCTGCGCGGCATTCCGGTGGTTTCGAGTGACGCAGGGGGCCTGGCCGAGGCCAAGCGCGGCACCGGTTTCGTAATCCCGGTCGCGCCCATCGAGAAGTACGAAGCGGTTTTCGATGATCAAGGCTTGCCGCGGCCCGTCCTCCCTCCGCAGAATCTCGACCCCTGGGTCGCGGTGGTGAGTGAGCTTCTTTCCGATCCTGCAGCCCACGACAAAGCGTCGACGGAGGCTCGGACCGCGGCTTCACGATTCGTTTCAGCGCTCCGCCCTTCGCAGTTCGAGGACTTCCTCCAGGCGCTACGGCCGGCAGATCGTGCTCCGGCCAAGGTGGATCCTCTTTCAGGGCTGTCTCCAGAAAAGCGCGCGCTGCTCCTCCAGCGCCTCCGCGCCAAATCCAGCCAATAAAGCGGGCATCATGCGAATTCTGCTTGCGCAAAATTCCCGGTATTATCCCGCGCATGGCGGAGGAGACAAGTCGAACCGGTTGCTGCTTGAGTCGCTCGCGGCGCGCGGCCATGTCTGCCTGGCGGTGGCACGCATCAGCCGTTTTGGCGCATCGGAACACGAAACGTTTTTGAAAGAACTGGCTGCGCGCGGCGTGCGCGTGGAGTCCTCGGATAACGGCGTCGTCATATTTCGCCGCGCGGGTGTCGAAGTCCACACCGTAACCAGTCACCCGAGCCTCCGGCAATATCTTTCGGGACAGATCGCGGCTTTCCAGCCGGATGTGATTCTCGCCTCGACCGACGATCCGGCACAGCTCTTACTGGAGCCGGCTCTGCGCTCGAACGCACGTGTTGTATTTTTGGTGCGCGCCACTCTCGCCCTTCCTTTCGGTCCGGATTGCGCATTCCCCAGTGCTGCGAAGACGGATTTGCTTCGCCGCGTGGACGCCATCGTCGGCGTCAGTGAATACGTAGCCGGTTATGTTCGCCGTGAGAGCGGGCTTGCAGCCGTGCACGTGCCCATTTCACTTCTCGAGTCCGGCCCATACGAACCTCTCGGGCGCTTCGAAAATGAATTTGTCACCATAGTGAATCCATGCGCGGTGAAGGGGATTTCGATCTTTCTGGCGCTTGCGGACCGGCTCCCGGAAGTGCGCTTCGCCGCCGTCCCCATGTGGGGAACCAACGACGCCGATCGCCAGGCTCTCGCGCAGCGCGGCAATATTACGCTTCTGCCGCCGGTCGATCGCATCGAACATCTTCTGGCGCGCACGCGTGTGCTATTAGTTCCTTCGCTGTGGGCTGAGGCGCGGTCGCGCATCGTAGTCGAATCCATGCTCCACGGAGTGCCGGTCATCGCCAGCAATGTCGGCGGCATTCCCGAAGCGAAGCTGGGCATCGACTATTTGCTGCCGGTGCTGCCCATCCGCAAGTACCAGGAGCGCGTCGATGAGCAAATGGTGCCCGTCCCGGAGGTCCCCGAACAGGATGTCGGGCCATGGCATACAGCCCTAAGGAGCCTCATCTCTGATCGTGTTCACTACGAGCAACTCGCCCGTGATTCCCGGGAAGCCGCCCTGCGGTATGCCGCGCAACTCACGGTCGCCCCTTTTGAGCACCTTCTCCAAGAGACATTGGCCAAAGCCAAAAAGGAGACGTCTGAACCCGCTTCAAAGCCCGCCGATCCACTGGCGCATCTTTCGCCGGAGAAGCGCCAGTTGCTGGCACTCCGGCTGCGCGCGAAAAAATCGTACTCAGGGTCCTGGTTTCCAACGATCCAGGGATCCTCTGGGGCTCAACTGCGCCTCTTCTGTTTGCCGTACGCCGGTGGCGGCGCGAGCGTTTTCCGCGGTTGGCCAGGCGCTCTGCCACAGGGAATTGTCGCTTGCCCAGTTCGACTACCCGGGCGCGAAACGCGGTTCGGCGAGCCGGTTTTTGATTCCATGGAGGCCCTGATTTCCGCGCTCGCTGAAGCCATCGGTCCTTATCTTGATCGCCCATTTGCTCTATTCGGGCACAGCCTGGGCGCCATCGTCGCATTCGAGCTCGCACGAAATCTGAGGACTCTTCCCGCTGGTCTGTTCGTCGCCGGTGCGCGGGCGCCGCAACTGCGACGAGATCACATACCGCCACCGCCACCAAGTGATGACGAGCTGATCGATGAACTCCGGCGCCTCGACGGTATTCCCGTCGAGCTGCTCGATCACCGCGAACTCATGCAAATGGCCTTACCGGCTCTGCGGGGGGACACGGCCCTCTACCGAAATTACCGATACACTGCCGGTCCGCCGCTTCACTGCCCGATTCGCGCGTATGGCGGCGTTGATGACCCGCGACTCCAGCCCGCGGTCTTGGACGCATGGCGAGAGCAGACCACAGAGTCGTTTCGCCTTGAAATGCTGCCCGGCGCGCACTTCTTCGTGCAAACTCATCCAGGCGAATTCCTGGTGGCGCTGGCTCGCGATTTACAAGAACTACCGGTTGTCGCTGACCGCAACCCAGGCGCCTAGTCCGATGATCGCCAGGCCGGCATGCGCTCTTATTTCTCTCGCGCGATACCCAGAGCACGGATGCGTTTGTGCAGGTTCGTGCGTTCCATCCCCAGTGCGCGCGCAGCCCCGGAAACATTCCAGTTCGCTTCCTCGAGCGCCCGCAGAATGTATTCCCGCTCTGCTGATGCGCGTGCCTCCTGCACCGTGGAGCGCGGCGCGGAATCACGTTGCACCCGAATTTCTACGGGAATCGATTCCTTGGTCAGGCGCTCCCCCGTGGTCAGGATCGCCATGCGCTCGATGGCATTGCGCAGCTCGCGTGCATTCCCCGGCCACGGGTAATTCTCCAGGAGAGGATAAACATCGTCGGCAATCGTTTTCGGCTTGAAGTTATTGCGGATGCAGAAATCGCTCAGGAAGTATTCGGCCAGCGGGCGGATGTCCTGCAAACGCTCGCGCAGCGCGGGCACGCGGATAGGCACCACGCTGACTCGATAATACAGGTCCTCGCGGAACTTATCCTGGCTCACCAGCGAGGCCAGCTCCCGATTTGTCGCGGAAATGACGCGGACGGAAACGCGAATCGACTGCTCGCCGCCCACACGATGAAATTCTCCTTCCTGCAATACTCGAAGAAGTTTCGCTTGCGAAGCCGAATGCAAGTCGCCGATCTCGTCGAGAAACAGCGTACCGCCGTCGGCGAGTTCGAATTTCCCGCGCCTCATGCCCGCGGCCCCGGTGAACGCGCCCTTTTCATGGCCGAATAGCTCGCTCTCGATCAACTCGGTGGGGATGGCCGCGCAGTTTACCTTCACAAACGCGCCGCCTGAAAACGGGCTGTTGCGGTGAATGTGCTCCGCGAGCAGTTCCTTGCCGGTGCCGGACTCGCCGATCAAGAGCACGCGGGCATCCGACCGCGCCGCCATGGACGCCTGCTCCACCGCCCGCAGGTACGCCGGGCTCGAGCCGATCATCTTTGGGCTCGATCCCACCAGTTCACGCAACCGCTCGTTTTCCCGCTGCAGGCTGGCATGTTCCAGCGCGTTCTTGAGGGAAACCAGCACCTTCTCGCGGCTCAGCGGCTTTTCCAAAAAGTCGAACGCACCGGCACGTGTAGCTTCCACGGCATCGGCGATCGTGCCGTGGCCCGAAATCATGATGGCCGGCGCCGGTGTGCCGTTTTGTTGGACGGAACGCAGCAGGTCAATGCCGTTGCCATCCGGGAGTCGCATGTCGAACAGAAATGCGTCGGCGCGGGGTGCGTCCGTATTCGTCCGGAACTCCGCCACCGAACGGCAAATCGAAACGCCATAGCCCTCGCGCTCCAGAATCATGCGCAGCGAGCGGCCGATGTTGTCTTCGTCGTCAACGATCAGGACTTTTTTCGACACCATGAGAGACATTGGGAAGCACCAAACGAAACGCTGCACCGCCAAGCTTACCTGCAACCGGGACTATGTCACCGCCAGAGATCAGCGCGCTTTTACGCGCAATCGAAAGACCCAGCCCCATTCCATTCTTCTTGAACGAAATCGTGGGCTGGAACAGGGTCCGCCGCGCCTGCTCGCTCAGGCCCGGTCCGGAATCGTGAATCTCGACGGCTACATGCCCGTTTAACGCGTGCGTCATCGCCAGCACATTGCCGCCCGCTCCGGCTGCCTGGGCGGCGTTCTCCAGCAGGTTCACCAGAATCCCCTTAACCAGGTCCTCATCCGCCACGGTGTGCAATCCGCTGTCCTCAAGACGAAGTGAATAATTCACTTCGGGATGCCCCGTCTTGAGAAACGTCACGCGCTCCTCCACCACCGAGTTCAGGTTTAAATCCACCGGGCGGACAGGGGGTTCAGACGAAAATTGCGAAAACGCGCGCACGCGCCGCTCCAGGCTTTCGATCTCCTCCACCACGATTTGCCTGGCCTGTTCCAGGAAGACGCGATCGGCGCCGCTCTGCCGCGCCACCATTTCCTCTACCGTCAGCCGTATCGGCGTCAGCGAATTCTTGACCTCGTGAGCCATCTTCCGCGCCAGCGATTCCCAGCTTGCCAGCTGCGTCAGATAGATGAGCCGGTCGCGGCTTTCCTCCAGCCGGCTCGCGGTATCGTTAAACGCCGCGATGGCCCGTCCGATTTCGTCCTCCCGCCGGCTCTTCAGGCGCACCGCAAAGTTGCCGGCGGCGAGTTCCGATAAGCCCGCCGTCAATTGCTGAATGGGCTGGCTCAAATGGTAGGCAAGAAGCGTCAGAATCACCAGCGCGCCCAGCCACACCAGCGATGCAAGCAACACCCAGGCACTGATGAAACCCCGAGGCAAGTCGCGCGACTGTTCCTTGTATACCACCTCACGCGCCCTTTTGACCTGCTCTTGCATCCGGTCCATCGCGAAAGGCAGTTGCCGCGAGTAGACCAGAGCCTCATTGGGGTGCCGCACGCGGTAGTCCAGACGGTCGCCTTCCGAACCGCCCAGAACGCACCCGTCCGGCTCGCTACCCGACCAGAAACTGCGCAATTCCGGAGCCCAGCTGGCAAGATCCTTGTCCGAATACCTGTGCGGAGTGAGCTGGCCTTCCGCGGCCGCGGCTTTCAAATCATCGCAAACCACACGATAGAACTCATGACCAGCTATTTGTAGAGAACGCGAGACGTCGTCCAGTTCGCCTGTCGCGCGATACCGCAGGCTTCGATCCAGGAAATTGGTGGTCATCCATAGCGTTGCACCCCACGGGACGATCGTGGCGGCAACAAAAACCAGGATCAGTTTATTGCGAAGGCGAGTCACCCGCTTCGTAAGCTCCGGTGCTCCCGCTTGAGCCCATCCAGGCGGATCGGACCGGCAACTGCCTCCCAGTGCATCTGTTGCGCTCTCGCCCGGTTACTCAGAGCTTCGATCAGGCGCGTCAGATTGATCCCGGAATCCCCGAGCACACCGGTTTGGTCGCGCGTATCCTCCGCTAATAACTCCAGCTTGATCCACAACGGTTTATCGCGTGGAACACCGTCGATACCTAGCGGCAAGTGATCCAGGCACCAGCTTTGCGCCGCGGCTGCAGAAAGGTGCGACGCGGTGGCGTGCTCCACGCCCAGGCTCGTCACCGAAAAGTTATATTCGAAGACGTCGTAGCTGACCAGAAACCGGTTCACCGCCGGATGGTGCAACGGTGCGGTGGTGTCGCTCGATCCCGATAGCGAAAGCTGGGCAAGATACACCAAAGTGGCTCCGTCCTTTAGCTTCTCCAGCGGTTTGCCGGTAAGGAACTGGAATTGAGGGGGCACGGAAACACGCAAGTCGTCGCCGTCCAGGTGCAGATCTGTACTCGCCAGATGCACCTGCAGCGCGGGGGCTGCAAAGCCCGCCAGGAGTGCCGCCGCTACTAAAGCAGCGAGCCCCCACGTTCTGGCGACTTTTTGCATCAATAATTCATTCCGACAATGAAAACCGGTTCCACACGTCCCGCGCGAATCGGAAAAGCAGTTGCGATCAGGAATACATTCTTCCTAACCCCAACGCCCACCGATTGGCGGATCACCACATCCTGCCCTGGGTCCCAGATGGCCCCGGCGTCGTAAAACGCCTCAACAAAACCGTACCGGTACTCGACCGAGTTATAGAGAACCCGGCTGCCTCCCATTGGATCGAGCTCCCATTTGTTCCAACCCCGCAACATGGAGCTCGTTCCGAGCTGAAACCGCTCGAATAGCGGCGCCGCGCCAATAATCATGCCCCCTGTGGCATCGTCGGACAACGACTGGCGTCCCCGGGCGAGCGAATAGCGGACTTCCCACTTGTGCCGGGAATAAGCGTAATCGCTATCCAGGGCTCGGCTAGCGGCGCGCAAACTGTAATCCGCCTGAAGCGCCTGCTGATCGAAAAAACCGCCCTCAAACTGCTGGAAATATTGAACATTCGTGATGGCGGCATTGGCAAACTGGGCGCGCTGGCCGGGCACTTCGGTCTGCATGCGCTGAAAACTGGTGCCGAAGGAAACGGTTAGTGGCCGCGCGACCTGAATCGTGACCACGGGCTCGAAGTTCTGCCGCGTACGATAAAGACTGGCCATTTCTCCGTCGCGGTTGAGGGCACTAACCGTGGAATGATTCCAGAGCTCGTGGTAAGTATCGAATTCAAAGCGAAAGCGGACACGATCTGTTCCGAGATGCCGGTTTTCATAACGCGTCCGGATCCCGGTATATCGTTCCACCAGTTGGTCTCCGTCGCTGACCAGCCCTAATGTGAACCTGTTATCTCCGGCGATGACGGTGCCGTTCAGTGTGCCACTGACGCCCTCGCTCGAATGATAAAGGAGCTGCGGAACCGAGAGATCCACCCGCTTGCCGGCAACGTCCATCACAATTTTGACGTGATCGGGTGAACTTCCGCGGAGGAGTCTGGGGACTACCTTTCGGACATTCAGCTCATCGCGGATGCGGCGGGCTACGTCATTCATTGCTGCAGGGTTGAATTTCTGCCCCACCAGGCGGTTCAGGTCCTGCCGCAGGCGGTGGCTGATGCCAGTCTCCACTTCGCGTGGAAGTTCTACGGCTTCAACTGTATATCTGGAATTGATGTTGATTTCGTCAGGCTGAAGGACGGGCGGCTGACTCCCAGCCCACAGACTCGCACCAGCAATCCACAGACTGAGTAGTGCGCATTTCATGACGCGGGGGAGAGCAACGGCATGGCCACGCACAGAAAGCATTTGGCTACAAAGGCTTACCGCATTATAACCTGTGCCCGGGGTTCACAGGTGTGACGATTGCCGAATTAAAGGGCTTTGGCGAGTTCGGTGGCGAAGGCGCTGCGGGCCTGCTCTTTTTCCTTGGGGCGCTTGGCGCCACGGCGGCGCTGCTGCTGCTGGTCGCGGCTGGTGGATGCCATTGCAGGTGCCGGAGCTCCGATTTTGCCCTTTGCGGGCTGGGCGGGGTTGGCGCGTAGCAATTTGCCCTCGAGGGGCGCGCGATCAAAACGGCGGATGATGGCCTGCATCTCGTCCGTTGTGGGGGCCTCCACGAACGCGAAGCCTTTCGATTCCTGCGTTTCGTGGTTGCGGATTACTTTAATCGAATCCGCCACCAGGTCTTCAGCCGACAGCCATCCTTTGATGTCATCGGCGGTGACCCACATTGGTAGATTGCCGAGAAAAACAGTAAAACTCATTCAGTAACTTCGTGCTCCGTTGGTTGGATTTTGGCGTTCAAAGGGGAAGGGTTCCGCTCTACTGCCAGAATCGATAATATCAGCCCATGGCGCAAGTTGCAATGTCGCCAATTTGTTTTTCGGAGATATTTCGAATTGTGGAGTGTTCTTAACCAAGCCGACATCGGCCAATCCGTTCAGCATGAATTGCACGGCAATCGCGGTGAGAAGGAGTCCCATCATACGAGTGAGAATACGAATGCCGGTTTCTCCGAGATAGCCGCGAACACGATCGGCCCCCGCCAGAATGCCGTAGGAGGCGATCGCTGTAATCGCGATGGCGACGAGTACTGGAACGGCATACCAGATGACCGGGGCGCTGCTCATCAGTACCATGACTGTCGAGATCGAACCAGGGCCGGCTAGCATGGGAATACCTAGGGGGATGATGCCGACATCCTCCTTCTCGGAACCTTCTTCGGTTTCGGTGGGGGTTTCCTTGGTAGGAGAGCGGCGGGCTCGGAGCATGTCGAGCCCGATGAGCAAAAGGATCAACCCACCCGCGATCTTGAAGGCCGGCAGGGTGATGCCGAACAGCTTGAAGATCAGCGTCCCGGCAGCCGCGAAACACGTAAGCACAAGAAAACAGGTCAGCGCTGCCCGGCGAGCCATATGCCGGCGATCGGCGCTTCCGGCGCCGGCGGTCATGATCAGAAATGTTGGGATGGCGGCGATGGGATCGACGAGGACAAATATCGACGTCAAAGACACCAAAAAAAATTGCGCGAACGCGGTGATCGGGCCGGGCATGGGCTAGGGCGCGGCGCGCCACTGCCGGCCGTCGCGCGTAAGCAGGTCGTTGGCCTCCTTGGGACCCCAGGAACCTGCCGGGTAATTGGGGAAATTGCGCGGCGGCAGAGCCTTCCAAACATCCAGAACGGGCTGGACAACACTCCAGCCGGCCTCGATCATGTCGGCTCGCTGGAACAGCGTAGCGTCGCCGATCATGCAGTCATAGAGCAGCCGTTCATAGCCGGTACTGGGCTCGCTGCCGAAATAGTCGCGGTACTGGAAATCCATCCGGACCGAACCGATGTCGACGATGGGACCCGGGATCTTAGCCCCGAATTTCAACGAGATGCCTTCGTCGGGCTGAATATGCAGCACGAGGAGGTTGTGGACCAGTTTCTCCACGGGTGTTTCGCGGAACAGCACGAACGGAGCGCGGCGGAACTGGATCACGATCTCGGTTTCGCGCTTGGCCAGCCGTTTGCCCGTTCGAATATAGAACGGAACATCGGCCCAGCGCCAGTTGTCGATCAATAGCTTGAGGGCAACGAAGGTTTCGGTTTGCGAATCGGGCTTGACGTTGGGCTCCGAACGATAGCCCGGAGCGGGGTTGCCGTTCTCGGTCCCGGGGCCGTACTGGCCGCGTACCGTTCGTGTGAGCACATCCTCGGGCGCAAAGGGCTGAATCGCGTGCAGGGTCTTGGCCTGTTCATCGCGAACCGCATCCGCGTGGAAGGATACCGGTGGCTCCATGGCGGTGAGGGTCACCAGCTGAAGGATATGGTTGGGCACCATATCCCGGAGGGCGCCGGCATTGTCGTAGTACGCCCCGCGCTGCTCGACCCCTAACGTTTCGGCGACGGTGATCTGAATGTGGTCGATGTAACGGCGGTTCCAGATGGGCTCAAAGATGCCGTTGGAAAACCGAAAAACCAGGATGTTCTGGACCGTCTCCTTACCCAGGTAGTGATCGATGCGATAAATCTGATCCTCGGCGAGGATCCCCTTGATTTCTCGATTCAGCGCGCGAGCGGAATCGAGGTCGCGGCCGAAGGGCTTCTCGAAAACGACGCGGCGCCACTGCTTATCACTCTGCTCCGCAAGCCCCGCTGTCCCCAGTTGGCGTACAACCTCGCCGAACAGGGCCGGAGCAGTTGCCAAATAGTAAAAGTAGTTCCCCTGCGTGCCGTGTTTCTCGTCCACCTGCGCCAATAGCGGCTTCAATTGCTGATAGTAGTTGGGGTCTTTGAAGTCGCCGACCAGGTAATAAAGCCTTTCGACCAGCCAGTCGCAGAACTTGCACTGGTCGGGCGCGCCGCCGAACTGCTTCAGGTCTTCGCGAACCTGAGCGCGGAACTGATCCTGGCTAAAAGCCTGGTTCGCACAGCCGACCAGGGCGAATTCTTTGGGGAGCAGTTCCTTTTTCGCGAGGTTGTAAAGAGAGGGCAACAGCTTGCGCTTCGTGAGGTCACCGGAGGCGCCGAAGATGACCAGGCAACAACGGTCGCCGGGCCGCGCGGGTTGGGGTTGAGGCTGTTCGTGCGCCGGGGGAGTGGCTTGAGCGTCCGGCATTCAGCTGTTTTTCCCTTGTTCCACATGTCCGCCGAACTGGTAGCGCATGGCGGACAGCAGTTTGTCGGCGAAGGTATCTTCGCCGCGCGAAGAAAAGCGCTCGTATAGCGCGGCGCTCAGGACGGGGACCGGGACGGACTCGTCGATAGCCGCCATGATGGTCCAGCGGCCCTCGCCGGAATCCGCAACCTTCCCAGAGAACTTCTCGAGGTCCGGCTGCTCCAAAAGCGCGATGGCATTCAGATCGAGCAGCCAGGAAGCCACCACGCTGCCGCGGCGCCAGACTTCGGCGATGTCGGCGAGGTTGAAATCATACTGGTAGCGCTCGGGATCCCGCAGGGGCGTGGTTTCGGCGTCCAACTCACGCGTATGCTTGCCCACGTTGGCATGCCGGAGAACGTTAATACCCTCGGCGAACGCCGCCATGATGCCGTACTCGATGCCGTTGTGGACCATTTTCACGAAATGGCCCGCACCCGAAGGGCCGCAGTGGAGATAGCCTTGTTCGGCGGTTCCGCCGACTTTCTCGCGCCCGGGTGTTCGTGGAATGTCGCCCCGCCCCGGCGCCAATGTTTTGAAGATGGGGTCCAAATGTTGAACGATCTGCGGTTCACCGCCGATCATGAGGCAGTAGCCCCGCTCCAAGCCCCAGATCCCGCCGCTCGTGCCGGCGTCCACATAATGGAGCCCGCGTGCGGCCAATTCCTTCGAGCGGCGAATGTCATCGACGTAGCAGGAATTTCCACCGTCGATCACGATGTCGCCGGCCTGCAGGCGTCCGGCAAGGTCGTGCAGCGTGCTGTCCACCACGCCGGCAGGAACCATAAGCCATATAGCCCGCGGCACTTTCAGCTTTTGGACGAAACCGTCCAATGACTCGGCGCCGAGAGCCCCTTCAGCCGCCATCGTCTTGACGTTTGCCGGGTTTTGGTCAAAGACGACGCACTCGTGGCCGCCTTTCATTAGGCGGCGCACCATGTTGGCGCCCATACGCCCCAGTCCGATCATTCCAAGCTGCATCAGTTCTCCACGAAGTCAAGGATGACACAACCCCGAGGTCTAGGATGCCGGCAACGGCGGCAGGGATTCGCACGGTTTTGCGCTGGTACAAAAGGGCGTCTCGCGGCCTCCGTCTGCGGGCTGAAGAGCCGATGAGACGACCTTCAAAATCAGAATTCCTCGATGGGACCTGAGTATCGGCCATACCCTCCCGCGGCTAATTCGCGGCCAGTCGCACCCTTCGCTATACTATTGGCGACCCGTCAGCATGGCGCTGTTCAAGACACGCAGCGCCGCCGTATACGGCATCGATGCTCATCTGATCGATGTCGAAGTCGACATGTACAAGTCAGGCACGGCGCGCGACTTCATCACAGTCGGGATGCCGGATACCGCGGTGCGCGAAAGCCGTGAGCGCATCAAATCGGCCCTGATCAACTCGGGCTTCGGCTATCCCAACAAGGCCGTCACCATCAATCTGGCGCCGGCAGATGTGCGCAAAGAAGGCGCGGGATTCGACTTGCCGATGGCACTGGGAATCCTGGGGGCGATGGGGGCGGTTACGGGGCTCGAACACCATCTGCTGGTGGGAGAGCTCTCGCTGGATGGTGCAGTGCGGCCGGTGCACGGCGCACTTTCCATCGCGGTTTGCGCACGGAAACAGGGATTGGCGAACCTGGTACTGCCCGCAGAGAATGCGGCGGAGGCGGCGGTGGTGGCTGGTGTGCGCGTGTTCGGCGTGCGTCACCTGGCGGAGGTCGTGGCCCTGGTTACGCGCCCGCAGGAGTTCTCGCCGGTCGAGCCGCAAAATCCTGCGCAGTTTGCACCGGACAATGGAGCACCCGATTTCCGCGACGTACGCGGACAGACGAGCGCCAAGCGCGCATTACAGGTGGCGGCGGCGGGAAGTCACAACGTCCTCATGATAGGCCCGCCGGGATCCGGGAAGACGATGCTGGCCAAACGCCTGGCCGGGGTGCTGCCGCCGCTCACGTTCAATGAGGCGATTGAAACGACCAAAGTGCACAGCATTGCGGGCATCCTGCCGCCCGGCGCCGGGCTGCTGCGGGAGCGCCCTTTCCGCGCCCCGCACCACAGCATTTCCGACGCCGGCCTCATCGGTGGCGGCCCGGGCATGCCGCGGCCGGGCGAAGTCAGTCTGGCGCACAATGGTGTTCTGTAATTCCCGGAATTCCCCCGGAACGTGCTGGAACTGTTGCGGCAGCCGCTCGAGGACGCGTCGGTCACCATCGCGCGGTCGGCGATGACGTTGAGTTTTCCATCGAGTTTCATGCTGGTGGCCGCCATGAATCCGTGCCCGTGCGGATTTTATGGCGATGCCACGCGCGAGTGCCGCTGCACGCCGGGGATCATCCAGCGCTATCTGGGGAAGATCTCCGGGCCGCTGCTCGATCGCATCGACATTCATATCGAAGTGCCCGCGGTGCCGTATAAAGAGTTGCGTTCGAACGGCGCAACGGAATCGTCCGCCGAGATCCGGGATCGGGTGCAGCAGGCACGCGGCGTGCAGCAGGCGCGGGGTTATGTCAATTCGTCGATGCCCGTTCGCATGATCCGCAAACAGTGCGCGCTCGACGAGGCGGGGGAACGGACCCTCGAAATGGCCGTCCGGCGCATGGGGCTTTCGGCTCGAGCGCACGACCGCATCCTCAAAGTGGCCCGCACCATTGCCGATCTGGACCATTCCGAGGCCGTTTCTGCCAAGCATCTGGCCGAGGCCGTGCAGTACCGTAGTCTGGACCGGAATTATTGGAGCTGAAGCGAAGGCGGCCAGTCTGCACCGGCCGCCTCGTAGTAATCAGAACGTCAGGTGCAGCGAGAGCTGCAGGAACCGCGAACTGCCGATCGTGTGCTGGATGATGCCCAGGCTGCCTACGGGCGGGACGGAGGGCGGACCGGAAAAATTAGGAAAGAAGTTCACGTTGTTATTGGGTGTGTCGAAATCCGCCTGGTTGAACACGTTGAACGCGTCGAAATTGAAGCGCAGCTTGTACCGCTCCCTGATTTGGAACGTCTTGCCAATCGTCATGTCGAATCGCGTTTGGAATGGGCCGCGGAAAGTGTTGCGTCCCGTATACCCGTAGAGCGATTCATAAAGGTCACAGCCGCTCGAATCGCATGGAGGCACGCCACTCTGTCCCGGCGCCAGAAACGGCGGGAAGAAATCGCTCGCGTTGAGCACCGGTCTGCCTGCGTTGACGCCAGTTGTTCCCTGAAGTTGTGCCTGTGAGTTGGTAATACCGGGTTTGAGCGGCACAATCGGGTTAGTGATGTAATCCGAGGTGCCGAAGTACATGCTGCCCACGGAGCCCGAGTAATCGTAGACACTGTAGGGCTGCCCACTCTGCAACACGGTCTGCCCGCCGACGATCCATCCATTCACGAAGTTGCCTAGCGCCTGGTTGGAGGTCAGCTTGGGGATCGTGTAGCTGTAGTTGACCAGGAAGACGTGCGTCTGATCGAAATCCGCCGAGCCGTAGTTGGACCGCGGAACGTGAGGATTGTTGCCCGTGAAGAATAGGCCCAGCCCGCTTTGCTCATCCAGGGCGTGTGACCACGTGTAAGTCCCCGTGAAGTGTAGCCCGTTCGAAAGGCGTTTGCGAACCTGCAACTGCAGAGCGCTGTAATTCGAAATGCCCTCGGCGCTGAATAGGACCGAATTCATGTCATAGCCGACGTAGGGCACGCGGATGGGAGCGTTTCCCGCGAACTCACTGGTGGAAACGGGCTCATTATTCAGACTAAGCCCCGAGACGCCGCCGTAGGAGTAAATCTGTCCGTTCACGGGGTGTTGGGGCGTGGCAATGAGTGGCTGGTTGAACGGAATGGGCAGAATTTCGTGTTGGCCGTGGTTCCCCACATAGCCCGCGCTGAACAGCCAGTTATTCGAAGCCTGGTACTGCAAATCGAATGTCCAATTTTCTGTGTACGGAAGCTTGTTGTTGATGTCGTATCCACCGAAGAGGAATGGCCCGAACAAATTACCGCCTGGATAGTCCCCGGATATGGTTTGCGCGATGTTCGGCAGCTGCCCCTGAAATGCGGCGGCACTGCTAGCCGCCGGCGGGAACGGTGTGGTTCCAAATGGAGCCTGCAATGTAGCGCCCTTCTGGGCAGCGATAACCGAAATGAAGGGCGGCTCTAGTGTCACGCCGAACGGTCCATTGAATCCACCACCCGCGCTGGGCGACAAATAGCTGAAGAATTCGCCTCGGTCGTAGTAGATGCCGTAGCCAGCGCGTACCGTCAGCTTTGGTAGGGGCGTCCAGGCTACTCCAATGCGCGGAGCCAAACCCCATTGACGCTGTTTCATGAGCGTGTCGCTGGCTCCCGGTGTGCCAAGAGTCTTGTTGTTGCCCGCGACTTCGAGGCCGGAACCGGTAATCGTGTCCGTGGCCGCATTGTAGGAATACAGGCTCGCGTTGAAATCGCTCAGCCTGCCGTACTTTTCGGAAAGCGGACCATCGAAGTCCCAACGAAGCCCCAGGGTAACCGTAAGATTACTTCGGACCTTGAAGTTGTCGTTCACAAACAGCCCCGCCGTGTCGGAACGGTAGTAGCGGCTCGCCGAACCATTGAAGGCCGTGGAGTTGGTGCCGCCGGTTCGTACGTTGCCTTCGACGAAATCGGTAAACGTCCTGAATGCGATCACGTCCGTGTTGGTGTTGTGATTGATGATGTTGAGTTGCGTATGGTCCAATAGTCCGCCAAACGAAAGCGTGTGGCGGCCTTTCACCCAATTCAGGGAGGAACTGAATTCCCACTGATTCTGGAACATGCCGGCATTCCCGAAGCTCGCCGCATTGCCAAACTGCAGTCCCGCCCCAATCGTGTTGTCGGCTGTGCCGATCTCAAGCTGTGGGAAGCCCGTCGCCCCCAGCAGGTTCATTCCGAATTGACCCGGGTTGAATTGCTGTGAAGTGGTTGCATAGGCCTGTAATCGCGTGAACCCCGCGCGTTGCTCCCAAGTAAGACTGGGAGACAGGATGACCGTGTTATTCACGGAAAACACATTGCCTTCGCCTTGAAGCCGCTGTGGGAAGCCCAGTAAGGGCTCCTGGTAGCCAAATGGATTCCGCGTGGGGTTCTGCTGCATGTACAATTTCGCTCCCAGGCGGTCGCGATCGTTCACGATGTAATCCACGTCCGCGATGCCCTGATCCACTCGAGATTGGGCATTCGGCCCGTGCACAACCGCGTCGTATCCCAGGGCCACGGCCGTGCTCGCGTTGAATTGCGCGCTCGGAATGAAATATTGCCCATTGGGCAGTTTGGCCTGTAGCAAAGATAGCGACACAGGGTTGACCTGTGCGGGCGTGATTGTCGTCCCAAAGCTGCTTTGAATCATGTTCACGATACCTTGCGCGGATCTGTCATCCGTCAGACCCAGCGGCACCGTCGCGTCTTGTGTGGCGTTCGTTGAATCCGCGATGCGCACACCCTGGTACGAAAGGAAATAAAAGAGCTTGTCCTTTTTGATAGGGCCGCCTGCGGTAACTCCGAACTGGTTGCGATTCTGGAACGGCGATGCGATTCCCGCCGCATTGTAGAAGAAGGGGGCTGCGTTCATCGCGCTGTTTTGGAACTTCTCATAAACCTCACCGTGCAGCTCATTCGTTCCCGATTTCGTGATCACGCCGATGTGCGCGCCGCTGTTGGCTCCCTGGGTGGCGTCGTACATCGCGGCGTTGACGGCGATTTCCTGAATGGATTCGGCCGGCGGCGTGGGCAGCGCCTGGCCGATCGCGGCGTATACCGAGGTGCTGGTCTGGATCTGGCCGCCCGGACCGAAATTTTCTCCCGTATTCAACACAAACCGGTTTTCACCCACCTGGCTGGTGGAGTTTCCATTGAAAAGATTGTTCGTGCCGATGCCGTTGAGAGAGAAACTGTTGCTCGTATCCCGCTGGCCGTTGGCGAAGATGGCTTGATTGCCGAGGCCGGAGTTCGCGCCGGAACCCTGCAGGAAATCCGCATGCACGCCCGGGCTCAGGATCGCCAGTTGTGTAAAACTCCCGGTGCCCAGCGGCGTTTGTTCAATGGTCAATTGATCCACGACGTAACCATTGGTCGTATCCACCTGGTTCATCAGGGGCGTTGCCGTCACCTCGACGGTGGTCGCCGTGGCCCCCACGCGCAAGCTGCTGTCGACGGTGGAAGTGCGGTCCCCGTTGACCGGAATTTCCGGGTGGGTCTCAGTTTCGAAGCCCTCTTTAGTGAATGTCACCCTATAGGTCCCGGCTGGCAGATTCGCAATCAGATAAGACCCGTCGCCGTGCGAAGTGGCCGTCACCGATAGATTCGTGGCCACGTTCGTGGCTCGGACGTTGGCATCCGGTATGGCGGCTCCCGACGGATCCTTCACCGTGCCCGTGATGGCGCCCACAATCTGCTGCGCCTCTAACAGCGGTTGGATCCCGACACCACCAGCTGCAATACACAAAACGACCAAACAGCGCTTTACGAAGCTCACTGTTACCATCCCCCTTTTATTCTGCGTAGTATATCCAGCCCGGAAGCGCGGACGTAAACTCCCCGGATTCCTTAGAGAGAAACCGGTTTGCGTCATACAGATCGACGCCAGGCGCCGGACGCGGGCACCGTTCAAAGCCTTGGCGCTCAGACTTGTACATCGGTTACGCTGCGGCGCCGAACTGCCGGCCCCGGAAGGGCGATTCCAGGAAATAAGCGTTATTGTTCGATGAAGATCACGTCACGGCCAGGTTAATTTACCTTTTGTGAGGTCTACTTCTTCGATAGGCAAGTGCGGCGGCTTGGGCCAGGAAGGCCGACGCCAGCAGAATCGCACCGGATGGTTCCGGCACCGCACCTGCCGGCGCGCCGAGCACATCGAAAGCGGGGGTGGAAAGTTCCGTGCCCAACGAGACCCAGGGGCCGCCGCCTTGCCGCGATGAGAGCCCGACAAACCCCTGATCGTTCTGATTCCAGCCGGCGGCCGTGCCGGCGGACGCCGACAATACGATCCAGTACGTGGTGCCCGCAGTCAGTACCGGGTGCAGCGCGGAATCCATTGTGAGGAAGGTTGGACTTGAGGCGACACCGGTCAGGTCGAAGCTCTCGAGAGGCGTGCCCGGGGAGGAAGGCCCGGCCGACAGAGCCACCGTCAAGTCCCCGGATCCCGACGACACAAACGCTTCGATATCGATCGCCTGTAAAGTGAAATCCCGGCCCGGCACGAAGGAAGCCGCGATTTGCGCATCGAAAACATCGCCTACCTTCCAGGCGGCGTTGCTGACGAAGCTGTTTCCGGGCCCAAAGGTGCTGTATACGGTGTCGGCAAAAAGACCGGGCGCGGCGATAACCACCAACGTGAGCAGCGCGGCCGAACGGTTCATGCCGCAAATTCTATCACCAGACTCTGAAAAATAGAACTATTTAAACGCAATTAAAGGTAAATAACCTTCATTCATGGTTATTTACTATGCGACGCCAGGCTATCTCGCCGGACCCTCCATCAGCTCATCGAGCAGTTTCTGCGCCTCGTAGAGCTTCTTCATCGCCTCGGTCATGGCCGCGGTGTGTACGGCAACTGCTCGATTTTTGGCTTCGTCATACGCGAAATCTCCGGCCAGTGATTCGATATTGCCGTCGAAAATCAGGCCAACGAGCTCCGCGTTGCGGTTGATCACCGGCGACCCCGAGTTGCCGCCGATGATGTCGTCGGTGGTGACGAAATTCATGGGCGTCGAGAGATCCAGCTTGTTTCGCCCTTCCAGGTAGCGCGACGGCAGATAGAACGGACCATCGAAATCGAAACTCGCCGCGCGATCGTACAAGCCGTAGAACGTGGTTTTGTAAGGCGCTTGGGTCCCGTTCATCGGATACCCTTTCACTTGCCCGTAGGACAGGCGCAAGGTGAACGTGGCGTCCGGATAAGTATCTTTTCCATACACCGCGAAACGCGCCTTGCCAAGCTGTTCACCGGCCCTCTGCTCCACGCTGTCCACATTATCTTCTTTCCATTTCGTGAACGCGCGGCGCATGGGATCGAGCTTGCGCGCCAGCACGATCATCGGATCGGTCGACGCCGCTACTGCCGGTTCTCCGCCCTCCATCAGCTTTTTGCGTACTTCGGGATCGTCCAGTTTGCTGTTATTTACCCACGCGGCTGCAGCCTGCTGCGGAGTTTTCCCATCCAGCGCAATCTGAAGGAAGGCATCGTCGCTGCCGATTTCCGCCCGGTCCTGTTCAAGCGCGCCCGCGATCCGCGCTGTCTCCATCGCCTTGTAAATGGGGGCGGGCGAAGCCATGCGGAACTTCAAGGAATCCAGTTCGGAATCGTGATACCCAGGCAAGCGCTCCCCATCGGGCTTCTTGATTTCCACGACATACTCGACGATGGTGCGCGCCAAATCCGCCAGCTCGGAATTCAGTCCGTGAAAGAACAACTCCTTCGACCGGCCTGCCATTTTCTGTTCCGCGGCGGCCAATGCGTCCCAAGCGCCGCTATACGCCGCCCTCCACTCGGGGTTGGCATTCACTTTGCCGCGGAATTCATCTTCATCTGCCTGTTTCTTGGACATGAGGTGCTTGTCCTTGAGCCCCTCGTACCGCCCTTCATACGCCTTGCGTGCGTTCTCCAGACTGAAGATGTCCTCAGTGGCTTGTCGATTCTGCTCGGCCCCTAGCGCGGCATATTGCTTGAGAACCTCGATTCGATGCCGGATGATTTTCAGAATCGAGGGCTCCGCCGTATCGCGTTCGAACAGGAGCTGCGCGATGGTGTCGGACCGTTGTGTGGACCCGGGATGCCCCGACACAAAGACCAGTTCGTTGTTGGACGCGCCCTTCGGGTTCCACTTCAGGTAGTTCTTGCTCTCGACCGGCTTTCCATTCTCGTAGATGCGAAACAGCGCCATATCCAGGTCGTAGCGCGGGTAGGTGAAGTTGTCCGGATCGCCGCCGAAGAAAGCAATTTGCTGCTCGGGTGCGAACACCAGCCGTACATCGGTGTACTTCTTGTATCGATACAGCCAATACTCGCCGCCCTGGTAGAGCGTCACCACATCGGAGCGCAGGCCGGTCTTCTGTTCGCTCTCCCGCTCGATGCGCGCAATCACGTCCTTGCGCGCGGCAAACTCCTGCTCCGGCGTTTTTGCATTTTTCAATGACTCCATCACGCGGTGTGTGACGTCCTCCATCGACATCAGGACATTTACCTCGAGGTCCGGTGATTTCATCTCCTGGTCGGCGGTGGCGGCATAGAATCCGTTCTTCACGTAATCGTGCGCGGCGGTCGAGTTCTTTTGCAGTTGCCCGAGCGCGATGTGGTGGTTCGTCAGCACCAGACCGTGGGGGCTTACAAATGAACCGGAGCCGCCGTCATTGAAACGCGCACTTGCCAGCCGAACGTGGTCCAGCCATTCCTGTGTGGGCGTGAAGCCGTACTTCGACTGGAGCTGTTTTTTGGGCGGGTTATCGAACGTCCACATCCCTTCGTCGGCGAGAGACAAAAGTGGGCAGAAAAGAACACAAAAGGCTGCTGTGCAAGCGAGATTTTTCATAGAATACGGGAACCCCAAAAGACTATAGACGCATGGCACCACAATTTGGTGTATCTAGATTTGTCTCAGTAGCCATCGAACGGCATTTTGCTGGATTTTTACGTATTCCGGATTCCACAGCGAGCTGATCAGATGGCCCGGCGCCAGATAGCAGACCCGGCCCTTCCCAAAATCGTAGGCCCAGCCCGCGACCGAACTCGTCCCCAGGTCTTTCCAGGTCTTGCCCTCCTCATTCACACTCTGCATCAGGATGTACTTCGGGTCTTTCTCGTACTTGACGAAATGCTGCTCGTCGGTAACCACGAAGTCCCGAACACCAGCCGTGATGGGATGGTCGTGATTTGTAATCTTCACGCGGAACGGTCGCAGAGGCGGATGCTCCTGCGTCACAGCTCCCAGTACATCGCGAAAATCCTGGTTATGCGGACTGATGTACGTCGAGTTGTGATAGAACAACGCGCCGCCTCCGTTTTCAACAAATTCCTTCACCGCGCGCCCTTGTTCGGCCGTGATCCAGTAGACCTCGTTGCCCTCCTCACGCGGCAGCGGCGGATCACTCACAATGCCGCGCAGTCCGCCTCCCGCCTGACCGGGACCGTCGTCGGAGTAGCCGTTCGGCCAGACCATGCCGTCGCGAAAAATGATCAGCAGCTTGTAATCGCGAAGATTTTTGGCATTGACCAGGCTGAGCTCATCCGTAAAATCGACGGCAACGCCGAGATTCCGAACGATCGTCTTACCAAGCGCTGTACGAATGTAATCGAGATTGTGGTAACGGTCGCCTGCAATTGCCAAAGCCGCAACGTTCGGCCGCCCGTAGATGGATGCACGCGCGCAGCCCACACTTGCCGCGAGGCCGCCCAACAACTTCCTCCGCGAAATCAATCGTTTCGTCTCATCCGGCATAAGAGTACGTCTATTTTCTCTCGGAAGAACGCTTGGTCCGCATGATAAAATTCAAATTAGTTCCCCACTGATGGATTTTCTAGAAGGCCTCAATCCTCCACAGCGCGAAGCCGTCGCTCACACCGAAGGTCCGCTTCTGATTCTCGCCGGGGCCGGCAGCGGCAAGACCCGCGTCATCACGCACCGTATCGCGCACCTGATCAGCCGCCATCACGTGCCGCCGTCGGCCGTGCTGGCTGTGACCTTTACCAACAAGGCGGCCGACGAGATGCGATCGCGTGTGGCCGCGCTTCTCGAGAGCGAAAACCTCTCGTCGGCTCCCAGCATCTCCACGTTTCATTCCTTTTGCGTGCGCCTCCTGCGCCGCGATGGCGATCCGTTGCAGTCCACGCGGCCGGGCTTCACCCGGCGCTTCTCGATCTATGACGACGAAGACCAGCTCTCGATTATCAAAGCATCTTTTCGCCGTCTGGGCCTCGACGAGAAATTCATGCAGCCGCGCGCCGTTCTTTCGCGCATCAGCCACTCCAAGAACCTGAAGAAGACGCCGCAGGATCTGTATTCGGAAGCCACCGACCCCAACCTCACCAAGATCGCCGTTATTTTCGACGAGTACGAGAAAGCGCTGCGGCAGGCGAACGCTCTCGATTTCGATGACCTGCTGCTCGAAAGCGTCCGCCTTCTTTACCACGACCAGCCTACCCGGGACAGCTACAACCGGCGCCTCAACTACCTGATGATTGACGAGTATCAGGACACCAACCGCAGCCAGTACGAGCTCATGCGCCTGTTGAGCGAGTCGCATAAGAATGTGTGCGTGGTGGGCGACGAGGACCAGTCGATTTATAGCTGGCGCGGTGCAGATATTCGCAACATCCTGGATTTTGAGCGCGACTATCCGAACGCAAAGACCATCCGCCTGGAGCAGAATTACCGCTCCACGAAAAATATCCTGGAGGCTGCCAGCGCCTTGGTCGCCAACAACACAGAGCGCAAGGGCAAGTGGCTCTGGACGGATTCGGGTGCCGGCGAGCCGCTGGGCCTCTATGCCGGTTTCGACGCTGAAAACGAAGCTTTATTTATTGCCGATACCATCGAGCGTCTGCTGGCCGATCACCCGGAAGAGCACGTTGCGGTTCTCTACCGGACGAATTTTCAATCCCGGCAGATCGAAGAAGCGCTGCGCCGCTACGGGCGCAAGTACGTTGTGGTCGGCGGCTTCAGTTTTTATCAGCGCGCCGAGGTCAAGGACATCATTGCCTACCTGAAGCTGGCGCTATCTCTGCGCGATTCCATCAGCCTGCTCCGCATCATCAACGTGCCCGCGCGCGGCATCGGCAGGACGACCGTCGAGCAGATCGAAAGGTACGCGCTCGAAAACAACCTGGACATGTGGACCGCCATCGGCCGCATGCTGGACGAGCACCAGTTTCCCACGCGCGCCCATGCCGCGCTCGATGCCTTTCGCCGCCTCATGATGGAACTCGCCGAAGCGCTTCCTAACATGCCCCTGCATGATGGATTGCGCTTCGTGGAAGAGCGCACCGGTTATCGCCGCATGCTGGAACAGGAAAAGAGCACAGAGGCTGAGGGCCGCATCGAAAACCTGGACGAGCTGGCCAGCGCCGCCGCCGAAGCAGCCGAGCGTGGAGAAACAGTCGCCGATTTTCTCGATCACGCCGCCTTGGTTGCTGATGCCGATGCCGTCGATGTGCGCGCGCAAGTCAACTTGCTCACGCTCCACAATGCCAAGGGCCTCGAATTTCCTTTCGTTTTTCTCGCGGGGCTCGAAGAAGGCCTCTTTCCGCACAGCCGCTCGTTCAATTCCGAGGCCATGATGGAAGAGGAGCGGCGCCTTTGTTATGTCGGCATGACGCGCGCAGAAAAGCGTCTGTTTCTCTCCTGGGCGCGTTACCGGCGACGCTTCGGCGGTGGCGAACAAGAGCGCTCCATTCCCTCGCGCTTCCTGAGCGAGATTCCTTCGAACTTGATCGTCAGCCTTGGCGGCGACGATCACGCCACCCGCCAGGTCGACTTGACCTCGGAACGCTATGAGGTCCGCAACACCGTCAAGAAAAACCTCTTTACCGGCAAAACCTACAACTCGCTGGAAAATATCTCGCAATTTTTCGCCGAGCGCGGCGTCGCCTTTCCGGCAAAGCAGATCGCCCCACAACAGCCGAAGGCCAGTCCCTCGTTGCCCAAGGCGCCCCCGCCGCCCAAAAAGCCGGCCCGGACCGGCATGACCGTTCAGCATCCCAAGTACGGCACCGGCACCGTCCTGCGGCGCGAAGGCGAGGGAGATGATGCTAAGATCACCGTGAGCTTCCCGGGTTACGGTTTGAAGAAGCTCGTGGAAAAATACGCTGGATTGAAAAAGAGCTGAATGAACACTAAGAAGATCGCAGATAAAGCTGAACGCAAGAAAGTCAAGCGCGCTGCGCGTAAGAAAGCCGCGCCTAAGGCCAAACGCGCCGCCGGTGTCGCCCGAGGATCCCTGAAGAAGAAGGTTGCAAAAATGGCCCAGGGCCAGCGCAAGCGTTAGCGGCGCCTGTAATGAATCAGCTCCTGCGCACCAAGAGCATCGATGCGCTCATCGCGGGATCCGAAGATCCTGCGGCCAAGCTGCGAAAATCTCTTGGTGTCTGGAGCTTGATGGCGCTGGGCATCGGCGCCGTCATCGGTTCGGGAATTTTCACGGTCACCGGCACCGCCGCGGCGGGCGAGCACTTCATGGGCAAGTCCGTATTCAAAGCCCCTGTGCTCGACCTGCTCTTAAACGGCGGCAATGCCGCCACGCTGACTGGCCGCGCCGGCGCCGGGCCCGCTATCTCGCTCTCTTTTGTTCTGGTCGCGATCGCTTGCGGGTTTGCGGCGCTATGTTACGCCGAGCTCGCCTCCATGATCCCCATCGCCGGCAGCGCATACACCTACGCCTACGCCACCCTCGGCGAGATCTTCGCCTGGATCATCGGCTGGGATCTCATTCTCGAATATGCCTTCTCCAACATGAGCGTAGCCGTCGGATTCTCGGCGTATTTTAATGACATCCTCGATAACCTGTTCGGCTTCCACCTGCCTAAACAACTTTCCGAGCCCGCCATCGTGGAAGGCCAGTTCACCGGAAGCTGGTTCAACGTGCCGGCGCTGCTCATTCTGATTGCTCTCAGCTATCTGCTCGTCCGCGGCGTCCGCGAAAGTGCCGAAGCCAACAATCTGATCGTGGTCGTCAAGATCGTGGCGATTCTGCTCTTCGTCTTCGGTGCCGCTAGCGCCGTCAAAAGCACCAATTGGCATCCCTTCATGCCCAACGGCTACACCGGCGTGCTCACCGGCGGGGCCATCGTCTTTTTCACGTACATCGGTTTCGATTCCGTTTCCACCGCTGCCGAAGAGTGCCGCCGCCCGCAGCGCGACATGCCCTGGGGGATCTTTGGAACGCTCGTCATTTGTGCCGTCCTCTATGCTTCCGTCGCCCTTGTCCTCACCGGCATTGCCGATTGGAAATCGCTCAATAACGACGCGCCTGTCGCCAACGCGCTGAAGGCCATTGGCTTCAACCGCCTCCGCCTCATCGTCACCGCCGGCGCTTTGATGGGCATGCTCTCCTCGCTGCTCGTCTTTCAATACGGCCAGGCCCGGATCTGGTTTGCCATGTCGCGCGATCGCCTTCTGCCATCGCTGTTCTCACGAGTTCATCCGCGCTTCCAGACGCCGCACATCAGCACCTGGCTCGCCGGATTTCTCGTCGGCATTCCCGCGGGGATCTTCGATATCAGCTGGTTCGCCGACCTGTCGAATATTGGCACCCTCTTTGCTTTCATCGTCGTGTCAATCGGCGTCATCGTTCTGCGTAAGCGTCAGCCCGATCGGGCCCGCGGCTTCCGCGTCCCCTGGGTGCCGGTCACACCCATCATTTCCGTCGTCTGCTGTCTCGTTCTGATGGTCAGTCTGCCCCTGGAAACCTGGATTCGCTTCTTCGTCTGGCTCGTGATCGGCCTCGGCATTTACTTTGTCTGGGGCCGTCACCGCAGTACGCTCCGGACGGATTCGTAACTTCGCGTGCTATACCTGTGTGTGATGCATCTCTCTCTTGGCAGGCTAGTTGCGTCCAAAAAACATAATTTGCAAAATCAAACCCATTCCCGATTCCGGACACTCGCTTCGCCCCCAGCTTTTTGACTTCGCCTGATATCCTGAAGGATTGGAGCTAATTTTTGGGACGTATTTCACTCGCCATCCGTAGTTTCTTCTCGCTGCTCTTCAAGGGATCTCTGCCTGACGACGCGCTCACCACCCTCGGCCTCATGCGCCGCACCGTGTCGAAACCGCAGGCCGCCGCGCCCGCCGTCGCGAAACCCTCCGACGGCGCTTTGCAGATCCTGTCTATTCTCCAGCGCGATTCCCGCCTGGTCGACTTCATCATGGAGGACATCGCCGGCTATTCCGACGACCAGGTCGGCGCTGCCGTGCGCGGTCTGCATGACCAGGCCCGCGAGTCTCTTGCACGCTATGTCAAACTCGATCCCGTGATCGATGGCGTCGAGGGCACGTTCACCAAGCCTGCCGTGTCCGATCCCGCTGCCGTCAAGTTCATCGGCAACGTCCCCGCCGGAAAGCCCACCGGCGGCCTGTTACGTCATAAAGGTTGGCGTGCCGCGAAAGTGGATCTGCCCGCCCTCAACCCCAAGCAGGATTCCGCCATCATTGCTCCCGCCGAAATCGAAATTGAATAAATGAAGTACGTCATTGGAATCGACCTGGGCACCACCAACTCCGCCCTGGCTTACACCGAACTCAAACCCGGCGCCGATCCCTTCGCGACGCCCGATGTCCGCCTCATGGATGTTCCGCAGCTCGTCAATCCGGGCGAGGTGCGTGATGAGCCCCTGCTGCCCTCGTCCCTCTATATTCCAGGCGCATCGGATTTTCCCGCGGGCTCGCTCGCGCTCCCCTGGAATGCCGAGCCCGAATTCGTCACCGGCCAGCTTGCCCAAAAGCGCGGCGTCGAAAACGCCGGCCGGCTCGTGGCGTCCGCGAAATCCTGGCTTTCTCACTCGGGCGTCGACCGCACCGCGCCCATCCTGCCCTGGACCGCGCCCGAAGGTGTCCGCAAGCTCTCTCCCGTCGATGCGTCGGCGCAGTATCTCGCGCACCTCCGCCAGGCATGGGATCACAAAATGCCCGACGCGCCGTTCGTCGAGCAGCAGATCCTGGTCACCGTTCCCGCATCGTTCGACGCCGTGGCCCGCGAGCTCACGCTCGAGGCCGCCAGGCGTGCCGGTTTCCGCGATGTTACTTTGCTCGAAGAGCCGCAGGCCGCCTTCTACGCCTGGATCGAGCGCCACCCGGACTGGCGCGGCCGCGTCAAGCTCGGCGATCTCATTCTCGTTGTCGATATCGGCGGCGGTACGACTGACTTCACGTTAATCGCCGTTACGGAGCAATCGGGCGAACTCGCCCTCGAACGCATGGCGGTCGGCGAGCACATTCTGCTCGGCGGCGACAATATGGATCTCGCGCTTGCGCGCTCCGTAGCCGACCAGCTCGCGCAAAAGGGCACCCGCATCGATACGTTCCAGCTTCACGCCCTCTGGCACAACTGCCGCGTGGCGAAGGAGAAACTACTGGCTCGCGGCGGGAAAGCTAAAGAACAGCCGGTCACCATTCTCGGCAAGGGTACGGGTCTCGTCGGGGGCACCATCAAAGCTTCGGTCACTCGCGATGACGTCGAGCGCATTCTCGGCGATGGCTTCTTCCCCAGCGTCGCCAGTTCCGATCTCCCGCAGCGCCAGCGGCGCTTCGGTCTGCAGGAAATCGGATTGCCCTACGCCGCCGATGCCGCCGTCACCAAGCACCTGGCCCAGTTTCTGCGCCAGCAGGCATCGTCTGCCGAGCATGAACGCGTTCGTCGAGGCGCGTCCGGTCTTGCTGCCCCCACGCATGTCCTGTTCAACGGCGGTGTCCTCCACGCTGGTCTGATTCGCGACCGCCTTATCGACGTCCTCAACTCCTGGCTCGCTGCCGAGGGCTTCGATCCCGTCCAGCCTTTGACAGGCGAAGACTTGATGCACGCCGTCTCTCGCGGAGCCGCATACTATGGTCTCGCGCGCCACGGCAAAGGCGTGCGCATCCGCGGCGGTGTTCCGCGAAGCTATTACGTCGGCATTGAAAGTGCGATGCCCGCCGTGCCAGGCATGCCCGCGCCGCTTAAAGCCCTCACCGTCGCGCCCTTCGGCATGGAAGAAGGGACATCCGTCGCGATCCCCAATCGCCAGTTCGGACTGATCGTCGGCCAGCCCGCCGAGTTCCGCTTCTTCTCCTCCACCGTTCGCAAGAACGACGCGCCCGGCTCCATGATCGACGATGTCGGCGACGATCTCCAGGAACTCTCACCCATCGAAGTCAATCTCACATCCGCAGACGGCACCGGCACGGTCCCCGTTTCGTTTGAAACCGTCGTTACCGAAACCGGCGTGCTGCAGCTCTGGTGCGTGGCCCGCGACGGCCGCCGCTGGAAACTTGAATTCAACGTGCGCGAGCGAGTGACTGCCGCATGAAGGTCGGCATCGATCTCGGCACCACCAACTCCGCGCTCGCGTGGGTCGATCCCGGCGAAGCTGAGGATCTCAATTTTCCGCCCATCCATATCTTCGAAGTGCCGCAGCTCGTCGCGCCCGGCAAAACCGAGCCCCGCCGCACTCTGCCCTCGTTCATGTTTTTGGAAGACGGCCGCCCCGTCGGCGTCTACGCCCGCGAGCAGGGCGCGCTGGTTCCTACTCGCCTCGTCCACTCCGCAAAATCCTGGCTCTCCAATCCCGACGTCGACCGCACCGCCAAAATTCTCCCCTGGGATTCTCAGGAGACCGGCCGCGTTCTCTCGCCGGTCGAAGTCTCGTCCGATTTCATTCGCAAATTCCGCGAAGCCTGGGACGCGAAGCAGAGCGCACCCCTCGCCGAGCAGGACATCGTCCTCACCGTTCCGGCTTCCTTTGACGAAGAAGCCCGCGAACTCACCGTGATGGCCGCAACCGAAGCCGGCCTGCCCAAGCTCACGCTCCTCGAAGAGCCCGCGGCGGCGTTCTATTCCTGGATCGCCAACAATTTCGCGCGTTCCTCGAAGCTTCTCTTCGATGGCCAGGTCGTTCTCGTTTGCGACGTCGGCGGCGGCACGAGCGACTTCAGCCTCATCCGGGTCAGCCGTGAAGGCGACCGCGTCGATTTTACCCGCACCGCCGTCGGCAGGCATCTCCTGCTCGGCGGCGATAATCTCGATCTCACCCTCGCCTGGCTCGTCGAAACGAAACTTGGAAAGCCGCTCTCGCTCCGCCAGCGCAGTGGTCTTCGCCGCCAGTGCACCGCCGCGAAAGAACGCCTGCTTAGCGAGCCGAATCTCAAGAGCGTCGTAATCACCGTCCTCGGTGCCGGTGCTTCACTCGTCGGCGGCGCATTGAAAACCGAAATCCTCCGTGAGGAAGCCCTCGAATTGCTGCTCGAAGGTTTCTTGCCCAAGAGCCAGCGCGGCGACCCGCCCAAGGAAGAAAAACGCAGCCTGTTCCGCGAGCTCGGCCTGCCGTACGTGACCGATCCTGCCATCACCAAACACCTGAACGCATTTCTCGAGACCGCAGCCCAGCCGCCCGACGCCATCCTGTTCAACGGCGGCTTCTTCATCCCTGAGATAGCCCGCGAGCGCGTGGCCGATGTGGTTGGCCACTGGTACGGTAAGCGGCCCGAGATCCTTGAGAATCGCGATCTCGATCTCGCTGTTGCCACTGGCGCCGCCTATTATTCTTACGTTCGCTCTACGGGCAGCGGTGTGCTCGTGCGTGGCGGTCTGCCCCGCGCTTACTATCTCGGCATCGGCCAGCCTTCGGACGACAAACTCTCCACCGTCTGCCTGGTTCCGCGCGGCACCGAAGAAGGCGCCACCCTCGAAATCGATCGCGACGATCTCCAGCTCATCGCCAACCGCCCCGTCTCTTTCCGGCTCTACAGCTCCCTGACCCGCACCGAAGACCGTCCCGGTGAAGTCGTCGAGTTCGTCACAGGCGACGAGAGCCTCCACACGCACGCGCCCTTGAACGCCGTCATTCGCTTCGGAAAGACCGGCGAACGCATGATCCCGGTCAAAGTGGGCGCGCACCTCACCGAAATCGGAACCCTGGAAACCTGGTGCGAATCGAAAATCAGTGACCATCGCTGGCGCCTGCAGTTTGAGCTGCGCAAGCGCACCGCCGAGCCCGAGAAAGCCCGCCCCGCCACCGTCGTCAGCGAAGAAGCTCTCAAGCAAGCCGCCGAGCTCGTCCGTAACGTTTTCTCTACCACCGCCAAAGCCACCGTTGCCCCCGAAGAGCTGCCCGCCAAACTCGAACAGACTCTCGCCCTTGGCCGCGGCTCCTGGCCGCTCAGTGCCATCCGCAATCTTGCCGACGTCTTCCTCGAATGTGCCAACGGCCGCAAGAAAAGCCCCGCCTTCGAAGCCCGCTGGTTCAACCTCTGCGGCTTCTGCCTGCGCCCCGGCTTCGGTTTTCCCGGAGACGATTTCCGCGTCGAGCAGACGCGCCGCATCTTCGCCGGCGGCTTGCAATATGCCAACCAGGTGCAGTGCGAAATCGATTGGTGGATCTTCTGGGGACGCATCGCCGGCGGCCTCAACCGCAATCAGCAGGCCGATCTCTACCAGCGCCTCGCCCCCATGCTTCTCCCCCGCGGCAACAAGAAGCCGCCCCGCCTGAATAGCAGCCTCGCGCGCGAAATGTGGCGCGCCTCCGCCAGTCTGGAGCTCCTTCCCATCCAGACCAAGACCGAGATCGGCGATGCCCTCGTCCACCAGGTCAAAGCCGGCACCGGCAAGGAATCCGAGCTCTGGTGCATTTCCCGCCTCGGCGCTCGCGAGCTTTTCTACGGTCCGATCAACCTCGTCATCCCACCCGCGACCGTTACCCGCTGGGTGGAAGCGCTTGCGCAAAATCCAGCCGCCGCCGAGGCACTGGCCTCCCTCGCTCGCCGCACCGACGACCCTACCCGCGACCTCTCGCCCGCCACGCGCGAATCCGTCCGCCAGAAGCTCGCTGCCCTTCCGCGTTCCGAACAGCTCCTCGCCATCTTCGAAGGTGAAGCGCAGCGTGACGAGCGCTCCCTCGGCCGCATCTTCGGCGAAGACCTGCCCTCGGGTCTGGTACTTTCCGCTACAGCCGAACCGGCATCGTAAGATTCCAGTCGCTATCCGGGAACTCCGGGCGCCCCGTGGTGTCCAATTCCTAGGAGATTGGACCAAGAACAAAAGCCGCCGCTCTCGTCCGACCTGTTACTGAGCCGCGACCAAAGGGAGCGGTCCGGAGCGGACATGCCCACACCCTCACACTCAACCGCCGTTCTCGAGGCCGTCAACCTCTCCAAGACTTATGCCGGCCGTCCCGCCGTCGATGATGTCAGCTTCGCCATTCACCCCGGCGAGATCCTTGGCTATCTCGGTCCCAACGGCTCTGGCAAAAGCACCACCGTCAAGATGCTCGCCGGGCTGCTCAGCCCTTCGAGCGGCCAGATTCTCTTCCGCGGCCAGCGCATCTCGCACGATCTTGTCGCCTACAAACACCGCCTCGGCTACGTTCCCGAGGAAGCCAACCTCTACTCGTTCCTCAGCGGCTGGGAGTACCTCGATCTCGTCGGCACGCTACGCGGGATGGATCGAAAGCTCCTCGCGCACAAGAGCTCCGCGATGCTCGACGGCCTGTCGCTCTACCCGCACCGCCACACGCCCATCTCGGCATATTCCAAAGGCATGCGCCAGCGCATTCTGCTCATCGCCGTGCTCATGCACGATCCCGAAATCGTGATCCTCGATGAGCCGCTCTCCGGCCTCGATGTCATCAGCGCGCTCGTCATTCGCAAAGTCATTGCGCAGTTAGCCGCTCAGGGCAAGGCGATCGTTTTCTGCTCGCCGGTCCTCGAAGTTGTCGAGAAAGTCTGTTCGCACCTGCTCATCCTGCGCCGTGGCGCCGTGGTGGCGCACGGCTCGATTGAAGAGATCCGCTCGGGCACGCTCATGCCCGCGCTCGAAGATACGTTCCTTCACCTGACGGAGCAAGTCGATGCCGACAAAGTCGCAGGCAGCATCCTGGCTGCGATCCATTCTTGAGCGGCCGTTTCCGCGCCTCATCGCGCATTTCGCCGCCTCCGTCTTCGAAGGCGAGACCGCGGCCAACGATGCCGACATGGGCGGCGTGGGCAGCGTCCTGGGCTTGCTCGCGGTCCCCGGCGGATTCATCTCGATTCTCCTGTTCAACAAATACTCCACGCTGCTGCAATGGCTGCACGGCATCCGCCAGTTCAACATCTACACCGAGTCACTACCCGACAAGTACTTCTTTATCGTCTTCTCCATGGCCATCACCGGTGTGATCGTCGTGCTCAAGTGGGATCGCATTCTGCCCGACCGCCGCGACTTCGCCAACCTCGCACCTCTGCCCATTTCCGCGGGCCGCATCTTTGCCGCCAATCTGCTGGCCATCCTGATTGTCGCCGTCGTGTTCGCCGCCGACGTGAATGGCGCTTCGTTTCTCCTCTATCCGCTCGGCGTCGTTGGGAATCGCGATACGGTCGGAGAAATGATCCGCTTCGGCCTGGTGCACGCCTGGTGCGTCATGCTGGCCAGCTTCTTCGCGTTTCTCACCTGCTTCTCCATCATGAGCGCGCTCATGGCGCTCCTGCCCTATCGCCTCTTCCGCGCCGTTTCGCTCTATCTGCGCGTCCTGATCGTGACCACGCTCGTCACGCTGCTGGTCACGAGCTTCGCCGTTCCCGGCATGGTGCGGCATCTGGCAGATCATCCCTTGCTCGCTCTGCTCCCGCCCGTCTGGTATCTGGCTCTCTACCAATCGCTCCAGGGTCACGCGACGCCCGAGCTGATTCGCCTTGCGCCGCTCGCTCTGCGCGCTGTCGGCATCGTGTTCGCCAGCGGGCTCCTGCTCTCTGCCCTTAGTTATCGCCGCTGCTTCATGCGCATTTCCGAATCCACCGGCGGCACCCTGTTCCATGGCCGCGTTCGCCTGCGCCTGCCGCTTGGCTTCTCGTTCCTGCGCAGCTCTTTTCAGCGCGCCTGTTGCGGCTTCTCCATTCGCGCGCTCCTGCGCAGTGAGAAGCACTGCATCTTCTTCGGCGGTTTCGCCGGCATGGGACTCGTCGCCGCATCCGAGACCGCCCTCTCCGCATTCGCCCAGCCGAAACCGGTCCTGCCTGATGCCGACCTGCTATCCATTCCCCTGACTCTCGTCTATTTCGTCATTTGTGGCCTGCGCTTCGTCTTCGAGATGCCGGTCGAGCTCGAAGCCAATTGGTTGTTCCAGATCGTTCTCGACCCCGATCGCCACGAATCCGCGGCCGTCGCCCGCAACGTCAGTCTCGCGGTGGTCGTCACAGCAATCATCCTGCCCACGCTGGCCGTTTACGGCATGCTCTGGAACTGGCGCATCGCCGCGCTCCACGCCATCTACGTTCTCGCGCTGTCACTCGGCTTAATCGAAAGTCTGCTCGTGGGCTTCCGCAAGATCCCCTTCACTTGCTCGTTCCCGCCGTTCCGCAATCACGTTGTGATGCTCGCGCTGCTCGGCGTGGTCGGCTATTCCTTCTTCTCCGGCAACGGCAGCGAAATCGAGCATTGGATGATGGTCCGCCCGCTGCGTTTCCTGTGGCTCATTCCCGCCACCGCCGCGGCCTACGACATCCTCCGCCGCCTCCGCAACGAAATCGCCCCCGTCGACGCGAGTCTTATCTACCGCGACCAGGCAACCGCACCCGTAACCACGCTGGGTCTATCGAGAAACTAGGGCTTCTGAACCAACGGTTCGCCGTGCTCGTCAAACGGCCACCAGGTCTCATCCGAAAGATGGACGTCCATGCACTTCTTTGTGATGTAGAAGTACGTTCTGAAGTCCGTATCGGGGACATCAAGCGCAGGCATGCCCTCGAGATCCTCTTTGAAAGGCTCGGTGCAGGACAGCAGATAAGCCTTCGCCAGCCCACTCTCGACCAGTTCGCCTAAAGCCTTCACGACATCGGACCGATCGACGGTTAGTCCAAGCTTGGCACACAGTTTCGCGACGTTGGGAAGGATTACTTGATCCACGTTCTCGTAATCGTCGCAGATTTCGTTCAGCACGAAGAGCCGAATCAACTCGTTCCGATCCATGGTGTAGTGGCCGGGCGCTGCCCGGCCTTCACCGCCCCTAAACTCCCACTCCCGTCGCCAGCCGCCCATACAACCGCACCACGTTCTCGATCATGCGCAGCCCGCAATCGCCTTCGAGCGTCAGGATCGACTCCGGATGGAACTGTACCGCTTCAATTGGCAGCTCTTTATGCCGCACGCCCATGATCACGCCGTCTTCCGATTCCGCCGTCACCTCGAGACACGCCGGAAACGTCTCGCGGCGCGCGAAGAGCGAATGATAGCGCCCAACCTGGAACCGCTCGGGTAATCCTTCGAATACGCCTTTGCCGTGATGTGTCACCCATGACGGCTTGCCGTGCATGGGATAGTCGAGCACGCCCAGCTCACCGCCGAACGCCTCCACCACGCCCTGCAGCCCTAGGCAGACGCCAAACACCGGCACGCCCAGGCGCACGGCATGCTTCACCACGTCAGGAACGCCGAAATCACGCGGCCGTCCCGGCCCAGGCGAGATCAGAATCACTGCCGGCGCAATCTTCGGAATCATCTCCGGGGGAAATCCCGCGCGGTATGTGACCACATCCGCGCCTGTCTGCCGTACATAATTCGCGAGGGTGTGGATGAAACAGTCGTCGTTATCGACGAGGAGCAGCCGCACCCCCGCGCCTTCGGTATCGCGCACCTGCACCGCGGGCTTTGCGGGTTCCTCGCCCAGAATGCGGAAGAATCCCGTAGCCTTTAACCGTGTTTCCTGCTCCTCCATCTCCGGAATCGAGTCATAGAGCAGCGTCGCTCCCGCGGGATATGTCGCCACGCCATCTTTCAAGTACGTTGTCCGAATCAGAATTCCCGTATTGATGTCGCCGCTCAGTGACAGCATTCCGATCGCGCCGCCGTACCAGCCGCGAGCTTCCTTCTCGATGCCCTCAATCGCTACCGCCGCGGCTTTTTTAGGCGCGCCGATCACGGTGACCGCCCACATATGACTCAGGAAGGCGTCCAGCGAGTCAAACCCCTCTTTAAGAAAGCCCTCGACATGATCCACCGTGTGATAAAGCCCCGCGTATGACTCAATCACGCGCCGCGCGATCACTTTGACCGTCCCCGGCTCGCACACACGCGACTTATCGTTGCGGTCCACGTCCGTGCACATCGTCAGCTCTGACTCGTCTTTCGCCGAATCCAGAAGCTCGCGGAGGCTCTGCGCATCTGAGATGGGGTCGCCGGTGCGGCGTACCGTGCCGGCGATCGGGCAGGTCTCGACGCGATGTCCCTCCACACGCAGGAACATCTCGGGTGATGCGCCGACCAACTGCTCTTCGCCGAACTGCAGAAGAAACTCGTAAGGGCTCGGGCTTGCGCGCTGCATGCGCTCGAATAACTCCGACGCCTTGCCGCCATAGGGCGTGCGGAACGTCTGGTGCAGCACGACTTCGTAATAGTCTCCGCGCCGCATGCCCTCGCGGACCTTCTCCACACCCGCCATGTACTCGGCCGGCGTGTGGTCTGACTCGATCGGCCCGCGCTCCACTGTTGGCGGCGGCGACACGGGTTCGGCCGTCCGTGGAAGCGCCAGTGTCGAGAGTCCCTGGTAATCGAAGTCGTATTGATACCGTTCCACCTGCTCCTTCTTGCGGTCCATGAAGTAAATGTCATCGCAAAGAAACAGGTGCAGGTCTTTCCGTCCCGTGCGCGGCAGGCGTTTCTCGATGGGATCGAACTGGAACAGGAGGTCGTAGCCGAACGCGCCCACGAGGCCGAGGTGCGAATCTTGGTCGTTCCGGAATTCCTGGATGAGCGCCCGCAACACCGAGAACACCGAGGGTTGCTTGCTGCGCTCCTCCTCGGCGAACAGCTTCGGCAGCGGCTTGAGAATCCCCGCAAGCACCCCGCCTGCCTCCATTCCGAATGAATCCCAGTGCGGATGATCGCGCAGGACCGCCGCCAGCATCTGGTTGATCATTTCGCCGCGCACGTTGAGCGGGCGGAACTCCACCCTGCGGTCGAAGGCTAGAATCTCCAGCGGCGGCCGCGTTGCCGCCAGGTCCCACCGCGAATACCTCCCCGGGAATTCATATCCCGAGGACAAGTAAATGCCGCGGCACGTGTCTAACTCGCGCAACAGATGTCTTAGACCCTTGCGGTAACTGGCCTTCGATCTGGTGCGGGTGACCGTGATGCCGTGCGGCGTCGAATACTGTAGCGTTCGCATGGCGGGCAACCGATCCCCTCAGAATAGCACCCGCCGCAATACAGCCTGCTAAACTGGCCTATATGCGATTCCGACAAATTCTCGCCGCCCTGGCATTTGTGGCTTTGGCTTCCGCGCAGCAGCTTCCGCGGCCCGCGCGTGAACTGGCTATCGGCACTACCAACGGGCAGCAAATCCTGCTCAGCCAGTATTCCGGCAAAGTTGTCGTGCTGGCGTTTATGTTCACGACCTGTCCCCACTGCCAGCACACCTCGCAGATTCTGAGCGGAATCCAAAAGGAATACGGCGATCGCGGCCTGCAAATTCTCGGAGCATTTTTCAACGATAATGCAGCGCAACTGATCCCCAGCTTTGTCACCCAGTTTCAGCCGCAGTTTCCCGTGGGTTATGTGACCCGTGAGCAGGTGGACGAGTACCTGCAGCACCCGTATAACAAAAGCACCTACGTGCCGGTGCTGGTTTTCATCGATCGCAATCGCCAGATTCGCGAACAGCACGAAAATGACAGCTTCCTGTCCGGTGATCAGACCGTTAACATCCGAAATGCGGTGGAAACGCTGTTGAAAGAGCCCGCAAGCGCCAAAAAAGGAACGCGCGCCGCCCACAAAAAGCAGTCCTAGGGAGTTATCCCGACGTAATTTTTTTCACAGCCTGGGAAAAATTTGCAGGGTTGCCGCGGGAGAAGCTTCGGGGGCAGGAGGGAACCTGCCCCGCGGGAGAAAACGACGCTAACTGATGGTATTTATTTCGCTTGCGCGGATTGCGCCATCGCAAGATTGGTGTCGGCGGTAAACATCCGTACTTCCACGCGGCGGTTCTTGGCGCGGGCGGCGCGGTTCCGGCCGGTATCAGCGGGTTTCTCCACTCCCAAACCGATGTCCTGAATACGGAATACCGGAATGTTGTGCTGAGTGATGAGATATGCCATGACATGCTCGGCTCGGCGGCGGCTCAGGGCGTCATTATAAGACTTAGTCCCTGTCTTGTCGGTATAACCTTCGATGGTGATGAAGTAACGCTTGGCGCTTGAGTGCTGGGTGACGAATTGATCGAGCTGCTCCTTCGCCTCCGCATTCAATTCGTCGCGATTAAAGCCGAACGGAACCACTGTTTCGGCCTGCAGTTTGTAATCGTCAAGATTCCCCAGGGCCGTGTTGACGTTGTCGCGCAGTGAAGTAATGGATTGCGCGTTCTGGTTCGACATGTTCTGCGCCTGCTTGGCGTCCTGGTCAGCCTTCTGGGCTGCCGTCATGGCTTCGTTGGCGCGGTTCTCCGCCGACATGGCCCGCTCTTTGGCCGCATTAATGCCGGTCTCATGCCGCTCCAGATCCTTCTTCGCCTGATCGATCTCCGTTCCCTGCTTATTAGCCTGGTCGGCTACCTGATCCACTTTTGTTTGAATGGGCGCGGCAGTCTGCTGTACGTATTTCTTGGTCGCGCATCCGCCGGAAAGCAACGCTCCGGTCAAGACAACAGATGCGCCTAGGATTTTTTTCATAGAAGTGACCTCCCGGCGTCTACAATGCAATTTCATGGCCTTTCGGCCAAGGGCGTTTTAGGAGTAAAATTTATACTGGTTAATATTCCTTCATCCTTTAGCAATTAACCGATGAGCGGGTCTTACACAGCCGGTTGCTGAACTCCCGGCGGAAAGAGACAAATATGGCGGAAAGCGAATCACCAGTAAATCGCAGGGACTTTATGAAGCACGCGGCAGGCGTCGGCGCGACGCTGGGCGTGGCGGCGAAGGCCTTCGGGCGACCGGCTGCCAAGGCGGCTACAGGCAGAGTGCTCGGCGCCAACGATCGCATCAATGTCGGAGTCATCGGCGTTGGTGGACGCGGCTCCTATCTCGCCGGAGTTTTTGCCGGCATCGGCGAGCGCACCAATGATTGCAAAGTCGTTGCCGTGTGCGACGTCTATGAGAAGCGGAAACGCGAAAACGCCGAGAAACTCAAATGCGATGGATTTCTCGATTATCGCGAAGTGATCAATAAGCCGGATATCGATGCCATCGTCGTCGCCACACCCGATCACTGGCACGCGCGCATTGCCCTCGAAGCCATGGATCGCGGCAAAGACGTCTACTGCGAAAAACCCATGTGTCACACCATCGAGGAAGCCAAGCAGCTCGCTTCCACGGTGAAAGAGACCAAGCGCGTCTTCCAGGTGGGTTCGCAAACCACGTCCGCCGAGCAGTGGTGGAAGGCCAAGAAAGCCATTGCCGACGGCATGATCGGCAAGATGCTCATGAGCCAGGGGTCGTATCACCGCAACTCCGTCGAAGGCGAGTGGAACTGGCCCATAGACGCCGAAGCCGGACCCGATGGCAAAGGCGACAATTTCATCGATTGGAAGATGTGGCTGGGTTCCGCGCCCAAGCGGCCCTACAACGCCGACCGCTTCTTCCGCTTTCGCAAGTATTGGGATTACTCGGGCGGGATCGCGACCGACCTGTTCTTTCATGTCGTAGCGCCGCTGAATATCTGCTGGCCCGAGCCGCAATTTCCGCATCGCGTCATGTCATCGGGCGGCATCTACGTGTTCAAAGACGAGCGCGAAGTCCCCGATACGTTCAACCTGATGGCCGATTTCTCCAACGAGCACACACTCGTGCTCAGCTCGTCGATGGCCAACTCGCAGCACATTCCTGGCCTGATTCGCGGCCATGAAGGCACCATCATCATGGTCGACCACGGCAAGTTCGAAGGTCAGACCGATCACATTACGGTCATCCCGGAGAAGCGTGTTATCAATGATGCCTACAAGGCGAAATGGGGCGAAGACAAGATCAGCATTCCCGTCGCCGAAAAACCCGAGTGGGCGCACATGCAGAATTTTCTGGAATGCGTCCGCAGCCGCCAGAAACCGGTGCTCGATGTGGAAACCGCCTATCGCGCGCAGGTCACGATTTCGATGTCGGTGCAGTCCTATCGCGAAGGCCGCGTGCTCTATTGGGATGACAAAGCCCAGAAAGTTGTCCCCAAGCCCGCCAAAGCCTAGCGGCGTCGCGGTTCGGTCGTCCTCGATTCAGGGCCTCGGGGTGTTCGCGACGAGGCCCTTCCGCAAAAACGAAGTCATACTCACCCTGGACGATTCCCGTGTGGTGGATGCACGCCATCCCTTGCGCAAGGGCGAAGAGCCGCGCCATTGCGACTATCTGGACGGCGGTAAAGTCATCCTGATGCCATCACCCGAGCGCCACATCAATCATTCGTGCGATCCCAACACTTACGTCAAGACCTTTCGCGGCCGTCGCCGGGTGGTCGCATTGCGCGATATTGAGTCCGGCGATGAGATTACTTACGATTACTGCATTAATAGCGGCGGCGACACTGTATGGACCTGTCACTGCGGCGCTGCGCGCTGCCGGCAAGAGATTCATTCCGATTTCTTCCACCTGCCCTTGGAAATTCAACGCGAATACCTGCCTCTGCTGGACGCCTGGTTCCGGCGGGAGCGAGCGGAGGACGTAGCGCGCCTTCAGGCCAAATTGTGCTGAGTTATGTGTTGCCTCGCACGCTGGCCCTGCTGCATAATAGGTACCCATGCGTATCCTCATTTTGCTGGTTTGCTTTCTGCCCGTTTTCGCCCAGGACGCTCCGAAAGCTGAACACAAGCAGCATCCGGCGCCCAAGAATCTGAAATTGCTGACACCGGAAGAGCTGATGCCGGCGATGCACTCTTACACGGTCGCACTCGGCGTGAAATGCGACTTCTGCCACGTGCAGGGCGATTTCGCCAGCGACGAGAAGCATCATAAGGAGATCGCGCGCCACATGATCTCGCTCGCACGCGAGATTAACGGCAAGTTCCCTGACGGCAAAGAGCACGTCACCTGCTACACGTGCCATCGCGGGAGCGAAGAGCCCGCCATGGCGCCGCCGGCCGCCGACGCGTCCAAGTAGCCGAACGGCGGTCCGCCGATAGCGCATGTCGTTGGCCCGGGTGTACGTCTTAAGTTACGGATGCGCATCTCTTGGCCCTCTGTCCTCGGTGTCGCCTTGCTTTGCGCGGTAGGTGCCCGCAGGCCTCAGTTTCGGAGACACTCTACACGGATGTGAACGGCGATGATATCGAGGACGCAATGGTCATCCTCACTGATTCGACCGGAGGCACAGGTTCCTGGGAATACGTGTACATGTACACGATCGCCAGGGGCGCTGTGACCCTCATGGCTGCATTTGAAACCGGCAGCCGCACCGTTCATAGGCTGCACCGTGTCTGCGTCGGCAATGGGCACCTAATCATCGAGTTGAATGAACCTGACGGGAACCAAGGGCTATGCTGTGCCACGGCGAAGCCGCACCGAGTTTCAATGGCGCGACGGCCGTTTTCAACCGGTAGGCGAACCCGTAAAAGAACGGATCCCCGTGCACGAGCGCACCTTGCATTCGACTCAATGAGCTCGGTTCAAGGTATCTGTGTTCCACGTGAGCCCCAATCACGGGCTTTGGTCCGAAATTCTCTAGAGCGCAAAGGTCGCGGCCCTGCATTTCGCGATCTGCGGCGTTCGCCTCGGATTCATTTCGAATCGATAAACCCTATCGTGCGTTTTCGTCGCTTCGGGCCATCGATCAGGCGCTTCACGATGGCATCGATCTGCATTGCCTGGTGATCCTGGCGCTGCTCTAATTCTCCGATCTTGCGTGCGAGGTCCTTGTGCGTCGCGAGCAGCTCGCGAAGTCGAACGAAGGCCCGGATGATCAGAATGTTCATCGCCACAGCCCGCTTGCTACGGAGGACGGACGAGAGCATGGCTACACCATGTTCCGTAAAGGCGTAGGGGCTTTTCCGAAGCCCCATCCTCGCCGCTGGATTGGATATCACAATCTGTGATTTCCAACTAGCGAGTTCCTCCTTGTTGAGTTGGAACATAAAATCGGACGGGAAACGATCGATATTGCGGCGAACCGCTTGGTTCAGGCTGCTGGTTGGTACCCCATATAGCGCCGCCAGGTCAGCATCCAGCATGACCTTATGTCCGCGGATGAGGAAAATGCGCCGCTCGAGCGTCTGGGTGAGGATAAGGTCCCGACTGGCCGAAACAGACTGTTTCATGGATAAACTCCGCGGCAAGCTCTAGCTTATAACCCCGACGAAGTCATGTTCGACTATTACTCGTTGGTCGATGAGATAGGCTGCCGGTAGTTAGCAGCCGCGAGCCCGCCTCTATTTCCGCGCCTGCTTGGGCGCCGCGCCGGTGTAGACCAGCCGCAGGCCCCAATCGGCATCACCAGGAAATTCGGGAAGGTACACCACACCGCTGGAGTTGGAGAACAGCATGCCGTTGCCGGCATCGCGGAGCGTGCCCGCGCGCGGGTCGAACCACTGCGCGCGATACATACCGGATGGACGCGCGCCGCGAATCTGGCTGCGCGGGCAGCCCTTCTCGAAGTAGGCAAGGAATAGATTTTTCTCCGGCGTGCGCGCGCAATAGGCCCAACCTTCGTAGCCGTGCGTGATGTGCGTCTTGTTAGGCGACACCAGATCGGCGTCGGGAACTAACTCCTGAAAATGCCGGCCGATCGTGAACGCGAACGTGCGCAGATGCTGCATCTCCGCGCCTGACCGCCACTGGAACGCGTCCCACATCTTCACCGGCGATGCGGGCTCGATGTCCGCTCCCCAGATCCCCTCCGCTCCATAGATGTGTCCCGCGAAACCACCGGAAAGAAAACTACCGTACATCGCCGAGCGCACGAACTGGTTGTCCTTCTCTGACCCGCCCTCGGCGCCGTACTGGTAGCCGCCGTTTCCCAATCCGAATTCGTCCTTGTATCCGGCGTAATAGGGTTCGCCGTTGAGCGCGGGCTTGGGGTGCAGCGACTGGAAGATCTCCGTCAGATACCAGTAGAAATCGTGCTCGCGCTCGTTGCCTGTCTGGTGCAGCGTCACCCAGGAGTCGTCGCCGAAGTTTACGAGCGTCGAGGGGCTCGAGTTTGCCGAAAGCAGCGTGCCATAAGGCGGCGGTCCGTACTTGTCCATGACCACCTGTACGGCGTTGTTGAAATCGCTTGCCGGAATGGTGTCTTCGTCGATATCGAAGTGAATCGGGCTGAACACGCAGTTGTTGGCCTGGTAGCGCGACCAGACATATTGGATATAGCGTGCGTAGGAATCCGGCCACCCGTAAAATTTCTTCCAGCACATGCTCAGGTCGCGCCGCGAGACTTCGATGAACGGAATGAAGCCTTGCTCGTTGAGATAGTCGATTTTGCGATCCATGTAACGGAAGTAATCGGGATTGAGGCGGTTGAGATCGGGATAAAGATTCTCGTAACCGGGGACTTTTCCGGGAAACAGGAACGCCCGTCCGCCTTCGTTTTCCATATTCTTCGCGCTCTTGGTGCCGTACTCGGTCCAGGCGGAGCGCACGCAGGTGTGGTCGGCATCATTCAGGAAGATGTCGACCGGCTGGCCGTCGGTGGCCCACGCCGGAAAAACGGCAATGATGGCGACGGCGTTGTAACCTTGCGCTTTGCGATACCGAAGATAATCCTTGAACCCGGCCTCCGGACCGAGCGGACGTTGGCGATTGTCTTCGTACCAGCGGAAGCGATTGGTTACGGCGGCATACCAGGTGTCGCCGAGGATGAAGAACGGCGTCCCGTCGGCGAGTTCGACGGCATGCTGGTTTGCGGTGGCTTTCAGGAACCCGTGGCGGAGAGTATTCTGCTGTTTTTCGGCATCGCTCCAGGGGACGGCGCGAAATTCACCGCTCTTTCCGGAAAGGCCCGGATCGGCAGGATTCGATCCGCTTTGCCATTTCCAATTGCCTGGCTCCGGCGCGAGCAATCGCACGCGAAATGTTTGGCCACCATCCCAGAACCCGTAAATACGCTTCTGAAATCCGGGCCCGGTGAGGTCGACCCAAACGGTGACATCGGTGTAGGGATTGGCGGACAGTTGGGACGCGGTGAAGGTGAGTTCTTGCTTCTCCCAAACGTGGACATCCGCGGCGAGCGTCGGGGAAGAAAAGAGGCAGGCGAGGGCCGCAATTGCCAGCCCACAATCGCGTTTATTCGCGTTCATTCGCGGCCTGTCGCTCAGGATGCTCGTAAGAGCGCCCGCTCAAGCGAATGGGTCAGCTCGATTGAAACGAAGTACTTCTCGGGGTACAGGTAATCCTCCCCGGACTCATCCACGATTCGCCTCTGATGCAGCGCCGAACCAGCCTTATCCGGTAGCACGCGATAGATCTTGTGCAGTTCCAGTGAAGCGGGGTATTCGCGGTTCTCGATGCACACGACAAACCGCGTCGCCGTGTCATTTCGACGCTTCCGTACGCTAGTCAATGAGCCGCTTGATCTTGAATTCTTTTTTGCCAATTCCCGATGCCTCATACCAATGTATCTCGGCTTCTCTCACAGCGCCATTGGAGAATCGGACTTGAGCGTAACCCTTTAGCTTTCTCCATCTGCCCGCGCCATAGGCCTTGCGAAGTCGTCGAAGCTCTCGAATTCCTTGCCCGGCTGCGATAGTCTCAATGCCGGTTACCTTCCCGACAATTCTAAAATGCATCGCGAAGACTCAGCTCTCCGTCCACGACTCCCCATTCAGCAGATTCGCCGGCCGCCGCCCTTCGAGCGCCGCGACGGCGTTTTCCACCGCCATCATCGACATCTTCTTGCGGGTATCGACTGAAGCGCTGGCGATGTGCGGCGCCAGAACGACGTTCTCCAGCGTGAGCAGCGTCGGATGCACTTTCGGCTCTTGCTCGAAAACATCGATGCCGGCCCCGGCGATAAACCCCTGTTCAAGCGCCTCGCCCAATGCCGCCTCATCCACCACGGGCCCGCGCGACGTGTTCACCAGAATCGCAGTGGGCTTCATCATGCGGAACTGCTGCCTACTCATCATGTGGCGGGTTGTGGGCAGCAGAGGCACGTGGAGGCTGATGAAATCGGATTCCCGCAGCAATTGCTCGGCGCTGACATACTCGGCACCCAATTCGTGCTCCACGGCTTGCGGCGCGCGCACGGCATCGTGATAGAGAATGCGCATGTCGAAACCGCGCCCGCGCCGCGCCACGGCCTGGCCGATCCGGCCCATGCCAAAAATGCCCAGCGTCCGGTGATGGATATCTTGGCCGACCAAAAGATCGATCCGCCATTTGGTCCAACGCCCGGAGTGCACGAAGCGGTGCCCTTCCACCACCCGGCGCGCCGCGGCCATCAGCAAGGCGAACGCGAAATCGGCAGTGGTATCGGTCAGGACATCGGGCGTGTTGGTCACCAGAATCTTGCGGCGGGTGGCTGCGGGAACATCGATATTGTCGAAGCCGACGGCTACGTTGGCGATGATGCGCACGCCGTCGAGCTGGTCGATCACCGCCGGCGAGAACTTGTCGGTGAGCTGGCTCACCACCGCATGCTTACCGCGAACACGGCTCAGCAATTCGTCTGCTGTGAGACCGTCGTCTGAGTTGGCGTAGTCCACCTCGGCATGCTCTTGCAGGTACTTGATTGCTTCCGGATAAATGCGCTTGGTGACGAGAACGGGAGGTTTCATCGCACGGAATTGTCGCACAGGCTCGCCGCATCGTACAATTGCGGTTCATCTCACCTCAGGAGAACGGAATGGCAAAGCTGGGCTTTCTAGGCCTTGGAATCATGGGATATCCGATGGCACGCAACCTCCTACGTGCGGGGCACGAAGTGGCGTTATGGTCGCATACCGCGGATAAAGCGAAAGAACTCGCTGCGGCGGAGAAGGGCAGGTTCTGTTCCAGCCCCAAAGAAGCTGCGCAGAACGCAGAATGCGTCTTCCTTTGCGTGGGCGATACCGCGATGTCGGAACAGGTGAACCTGGGTTCCGGCGGCGTAATCGAGGGGGTCAAAGCGGGGACCATCGTGGCGGATGCCAGCACTATTTCGCCGAGCGGCAGCCGGAAGATCGGGGCTGAATTCGCCAAGAAGGGGGTCCGGTATATGGACGTGCCTTGTACCGGCTCAACCCCTGGCGCCAATGCGGGCACCTTGACTTTTATGGTGGGCGGCGAGCAAGCCGACCTCGACAAGATCCGGCCCTGGATGGAAGCCATGGGAAAGAAGATCTACTATTGCGGGCCTGCAGGTATGGGGCTGCAAGCCAAATTGAGCCAGAACCTGATTCTCTCCAATCTGTTACAGGCATTCAACGAGGGCATGGTGCTGGCCACCAAGGGCGGCGTTGCGCCCCAGCTCATGCTCGAAATCCTGACGAACAGCGCGGCAAAATCCGGTTTGATCGATTTCAAGGCTCCCTACGTGTTCCGGCGCGATTTCAGCCCGCAGTTCTCCGTAAAATGGATGGACAAGGATATCGGGCTGATGCTGGAATCGGGAAAAGAGCTCAATGTGCCCCTCCCATTGACCGGATTGACGAGGCAGATGTTCCAGGCGGCTATTGCGTCGGGCCACGGAGAAGAGGATATCTGCTCTACAATCAAGGTTTTAGAGTCGATAACCGGGGTTGAGGTGCGCGGGAGCTAGGTTGAGAGTTTTTAATAATACAAATTTTGGTTGCATTTTTTGGGCAGGTATTCTAATATTGGAATCAAGCCGGGGAGGCAACTCCCACCAAAGCGAGACTAACCTCTAAATAAAGACCCCTGAAGCAATCCTCCCCGGCGCCCGAAAGGGTTTGGGTCTTCAAAAAAGCGGAAAGACAACCGGCGCCATATGGTTTACGTAAGTCCAATGTGAGCGCAAAGGGCTTCCGTGATAGCATGGCTTGAAGTCCCACCGATTCTGATGACCCGCTTGACCGTCCTTGGTTCCACTGGCTCGATCGGCGTGAACACGCTGGACGTGGCCCGGCAAAATAGCCACCAATATCAGGTGTACGCACTGGCCGCGGGCCGCAATGTGGGCCGCCTGGTGCAGCAGATTGCAGAGTTTCGTCCCGCCGTTGCTGTCGTGCCGAGTGAAGAACTGCGAGTCGAGCTTGGCGAGCAATTGGCGCAGTCGGGTTTAGCGAAGAACGTCTGGCCGGAACTGCTCTATGGTCCGCAGGCGCTAGTTCAAATTTCCACCGCGCCCGAAGCGCAAGTCATTGTATCGGCTATCGTTGGCGTCGCAGGGCTGGAGGCGACATACGAAGCGGTTCGCGCGGGCAAGCGCGTGGGTCTGGCAAACAAGGAAGTGCTGGTTTCCGGCGGACGGCTGGTGATGGAGGCTGTACAGAAAAGCGGAGCGGAGCTGATTCCGATCGACAGCGAACACAACGGGGCGCATCAGTGTTTGCGCGGGGGCAACCGGGCGGAAGTGACACGGCTGATCCTGACGGCGTCAGGTGGGCCATTTCGCAACACCCCGGCTGATCAGTTGGAGTGGGTGACCCCGGAAGACGCCTTGAAACATCCCACCTGGAAGATGGGGAACCGCATCACCATTGACTCGGCGACGTTAATGAATAAGGGCTTTGAAGTCATCGAGGCGTGCTGGCTTTTTGGATTCACGCCGGCACAGGTGGATGTGGTGATTCATCCACAGTCGTCCGTGCACGCCATGATCGAGTACAGTGACGGCAGCGTGATTGCACAAGTCTCCGCGACGGACATGCGGATGCCGATCCAGTATGCCCTTACGTACCCGGAGCGAAGGCAGGCGCCGGTGCCGAAAATCGACTGGAACGAAGCGCGGCGATGGGAGTTTGGGCCGCCGGATCTCGGCAAGTTCCCACTGTTGCAGCTTGCGTATGAGTGCCAAGAGGCTGGCGGATCGGCGACTTGCACTCTGAACGCGGCAGACGAGGTGGCGGTGGAGGCATTTCTGGAGAGACGAATCAGCTTCCCATCCATCTATCGAATTGTGGAGCAAACGGTTTCCAAGTTACCGCGGAGGCAGCCCGAGACGATCAATGATATTCTCGAAATTGACCTGGAGTCGCGCTCGCTCGCGCGGCAACTGGTGGCAAAAATGGCTTCGGCAGACTCCGGCAGCAGGGTAACCGCAAAGGCGTAAACGACATGCTTGTTTTTCAAAACATACTCTGGCTGCTAGTGCTGATCGGGGTGATGATCATCATCCACGAAGCGGGCCACTATTGGGCGGCGCGCTGGTTCGATGTGCGCGTGGAAGCATTCAGTTTCGGTTTTGGTCCCCGGCTGTTTGGCTTCCGAAGGGGTGAGACCGACTTCCGGTTTTCGCTGATCCTGTTCGGCGGCTACGTCAAAATGACAGGTGAGCAGATCGGCGACGAGAACGCGGACGATCCGCGGAGTTTTCTTTCCAAGCCGCGCTGGCAGCGCCTGGTCATCGCTTTCGCCGGGCCGTTTATGAACGTGATTCTGGCGGTGGCTCTACTGACGGGCCTGTTCATGGTGAAGTTCGAGAAGCTTCCGGAGTCGGATCAACGCGCTCCGGTGGCGCATATTATCAAGGACTCGGCAGCGGCCAAGGCCGGGGTTCAGATAGGCGACCGGATTGTCGTGATCGACGGGGAAAAGAACCCGACCTGGGACGACATCACTTTAAAAGAACGAGAAAATGCGGGACGCGCGATGCCAGTGACGCTCGATCGGGCAGGCAAGCGGCTGGATGTAGCGGTGACCCCGGTTCTGGACGATCGCATCGGAATGGGTTTTGCGGGCTGGGCGCCGAAGACGGAAGTGAGGGTGGCGAGCATCTGGGGATCCCCGGCGGAAAAGGCAGGAATAAAAAAGGGCGATTTGCTGGTGAGCGTGAACGGAGTGCCTATTCACTCGACCGACACGCTGCCCGAAGCGGTGAAGAATTCCAATGGTAACCCTGTGCTCATCGGGTTGTCACGCAGCGGGAAACAAGAGGTGGTCACGGTGAAGCCCGAGATGAGTAATCGCGCCGGGTCGCCGCAGTGGATGATTGGCGTAGTCTGCGAGCAATATCAGAACGTCATCACGACCAGGCTCTCGTTTCCGGATGCCTTTCGCGAATCGGTACAGGAGAACCTGAAGGGCGCGACCGTGATTTTCCACTTTCTGGGCGGGTTGATTGAGCGCCGAATGTCGCCGAAATCGATCGACGGCCCGATCCGCATCGCCCAGCTATCAGGGGAAGCGGCACGCCAAGGTCCCTCGATTTTCTTTTCGCTGATGTCGGCGGTAAGCCTCAACCTGGCGATATTCAACCTGTTGCCCATCCCCATCCTGGACGGCGGGGTGATTATGCTGCTGCTGGTAGAGATGCTGATGCGCCGCGATCTCAGTCTTCCGGTGAAGGAAGCCGTATTCAAAGTCGGCTTCGTTTTCCTGATGTGTGTGATTGCGTTCGTCATTTACAACGATATTTCGAAAATCCTGCCAGCCGGCTAACTCATACCGGAATCCCCGGAGTGCCGTCTAACATCTGGTAATCTGAACCTTTGCATGGAGTGTACCTGCATCCGCCACACGGAGCTTCCGCACACAACGAAGTTGTTTGCGGACCTGATCTACCACCCGGACCGGGTGCAGTCCTTTTACCGTTACGCCCCTTATAATCCTGATTCTTATGCCGCCGCGGCCCGCGCGATCGATTTAAGCCCGGAGCGGCGCGCGGCGCTTGTTTCGGTGCTTCATGCGCAGAACGGGCCCAGTGCATCGCTCGAGCGCCTGGCGCAGGCGGGTACGGTAGCGGTGGTCACGGGGCAGCAGGTGGGCCTGTTCTCGGGCCCGGCCTACACTATTTACAAGGCTCTCACTGCGGCGCGGCTGGCCAGTGAACTGACCGGCCGGGGGATTCCTGCGGTACCGGTGTTCTGGCTGGCCACGGAAGACCACGATTTCGCGGAAGTCAACCACGCGTGGGTATTTGACGCGCAACACAGGCCTGTGAAGCTGGAGATAGCCGGCGCGGGTGGAACGAACCAACCGGTAGGCGAGATCCGGCTGGCCTCGGCGCCGCTGGATGGCCTGCACGCTGCATTGCGGGATTTTCCGTACGGGGCGGAAACCGCGGATCGCGTGGCGATGGCCTACAGGCCGGGCCGCACGATGGGGCAGGCTTTCGGGGCACTGCTGCGTGATGTGCTTGGCGCGTATGACATTTTACAAATCGATCCGATGGCGCCCGCAGTACGGGAACTGGCCGCGCCGCTGATTCGCAAAGCCCTGCAGCAGGCGCCGGAGCTGAAGCGATTAGTAATGGAACGGAATCGCGAGCTCGAAGCGGCAGGATATCACGCGCAGGTGCACGTGGATAACGAGACCTCGTTCTTCTTTCTCCTGGATAACGGACGCAGGATCGCGCTGCGCAAACAGAACGGCACTTACCTTTCACAAGACGCCCGCTACTCGCCGGAAGAACTGATGGAGCGGGCGACGCATATCTCGCCGAACGCGCTATTGCGGCCGGTAGTGCAGGATTCGATGCTGCCGACGGTGGCCTACATCGGCGGTCCGGCAGAGCTGGCGTACCTGGCGCAGTCTGACGTGTTGTATCGCGAGTTGCTGGGGCGCAGTCCCGTGCCAATGCACCGCAGCGGCTTCACGGTACTCGACCGGCGCAGCCGCAAGCTGCTGGACCGGTACGGATTGTGCCTGCCCGATTTCTTTCACGGCGAGGCGGCTTTGCGCGAACGCGTGGCGGCGGCGCTCGTGCCAGCGGGACTTACGGGAGTTCTGGAAAAGACCAGGAACGCGGTAGGAGAGAGCGTGCAACATCTCGAAGGCGAGCTGGCCAGGTTCGATCCGACGCTCGATACCGCGGTGCGGCGCAGCTATAAAAAAATCGCGTATCAGCTTTCGAAAATCGAGCGAAAGGTTGGCCGGGAGATGCTGGCGCGTGATCAGCGCGCGACGCTTGACGCGATATCCCTCAACGGGCTGATTTATCCCGATAAACACCTGCAGGAACGGTTCTACTCGATTATTCCCTTACTGGCCAAGCATGGACCGGAACTGATTCCTCAGCTCTACGAGGGCATTCACCTGGAGTGCCCGGACCATCAGATGCTGGTGGTGTAAGCGGCCGGCATGGCCGCGAAATTCACGCGAACAGGCGCGAATTCACAAACAACGCTTGACAGGCTCCGCCATTAATATCACAATGTGATACTAATGATGGGGGAGTTCGAATACCTCTTGCTGACGGCGGCGGCGCGGCTCGGAGAGGGGGCCTACGGCGCGGCGATGCGTGAGGAGGTGGCGCGCGCGACGGGAAAGGCGTGCTCAATCGGGGCATTGTATACGACGCTGGACCGGCTGGAGGCCAAGGGCTTCGTCACGACATGGATGGGAGATCCGACTCCGCAGCGCGGCGGACGGCCGAAGCGCATGGTACGCGTGACCGCCAAAGGCAGTGAGGAGGCGAGCGCGTTTTATAGGGCAGCGAGGCGAGTCAGCCGCGGAGTGTCATGGGAAACAAGCCGCGTCACGGTGCGGCTATGAACCGAGTCTGCGGGTTGCTGGTTGAGTGGCTGTTGCAGGCGCTTGAGCCAGACGAGCGTGAAGTAGTGCGAGGAGATTTGATTGAGGCAGGCGAGAGCGCGAGTCAAGCGTTGAGTGGGGTGGCCGGCCTGGTGCTGCGGCGGCAGGCTGCATTATGGAAAGATTGGCAGCCCTGGGCAGTATTTATCCTATTAACCCTGCCGCTGGGGATGTTGCTGTCGGTCGCAGCCAGGCTTACCGGCAATTCGAGTGCGACGTACGCATGGCTTTACCTGGGCAATTGGGATTGGGCACTCCTGAAGTACGCCGAGTTCTGGTACGAGCTCCGCGATACTGTGGTGTTCCTTGCGACGGGATTCTTCGCTCTTGCCTGCTGGTCCTGGACTGCCGGGTTTGTGATGGGCTCGGTTTCGCGGCGAATCGTAGCCGCAAACGCAGTTCTCTTCGGGTTAACGTTGGTACCAGGCGCGATGCTGGCGCCGCGCTACCTGGCGGTCATTTTTCAATATCCGACTCATGGCGATCCCACCGACGTATTGATTGTCTATCGGGACATTCTGCCTTGGGTCTTGGAATTCGCGTTAGTGTTGGCGCCCTGCATCTGGGGAATACGGGAGGGGGCGGGGGTGGGACGGTTGCCGGGTAGTCTGCGGGCGCTCATATGGGCTGCCGCGGTGATGACGCTGATCGAAATGCTTTTGCGTCAGCCCGGCGTGGGTAGATTCCTGAGGGCGTACGATTATCCGATGTTTTGGAGACCGTGGGCGTCACTCGGATGGGTCGCCTATTGGCCGGCCGTCTTCGTGATTGGACGCAGTCTCGCCAGCCTACGAAGCAGAATTCACATTTAACTGAAGGAGCGCACAATGCCATTCCAAAGCTTGAGATCTGTCAGCACGCTGCTTGTCCTGTCGATAGGTATGGCCCGCGCAGACGATGCACTGAGCATCCGCGCCGATTTGCAAGGGCCGAGAACACGAAAACCCGCCCCGGAGTTTGCGTTGGACGACGTGGCGGGCAGCAAGATTCAAGTCAAGGATTACCGCGGCAAGGTTGTGCTGCTCGACTTCTGGGCCACTTGGTGTACTGGTTGCAAGAAGGAAATTCCCTGGTTCGCAGAATTTCAAAAGAGGTACGGAACGAACCGGCTGGCCGTGGTCGGAGTCTCCCTGGATGAGGACGGGTGGAAAGTGCTGCGGCCGTTCCTGGCGGATGGGCATGTCCCATATGAAGTCGTGCTGGGGAACGATGCGACCGCTAAGCTCTATGGCATCGAATCCATGCCGGACACATTTCTCATTGACCGACAGGGGAGGCTGGCCGCGGCTTATCGAGGCGGGTTAGTGGACCGCGACAACATCGAAGGCAATATCAAGACTCTGTTAGCCGAGCGTTAGCCTACTCGACAGCTCCGACGCCGAACTGGTTGCCGGCTTGAGTGACTTTGCCGTTCTGAACGACAATCTCGAGGAGCTTTTCACTCTGCACCTGGCGGCCGGTCTCATCCGTCAAAGTCGCGAGGACCTGCTTGGTTTTCGAGTCAATGATCTCGCCGGTCGACGCGTAGGCGTACCGGCCGTCGATGCTAAAACTGACCCAGCCGGGGAAGTCACGCAGGCGGATGGTCGCGGTTTGTTTCGGCGGCATGACTGTTGCATCGAAAACGTGAAGAGCGTTGTTGGCGCCGTCGGTGACCCAGAGCTCCTTTTCATCGGGAGATAAAGCGATGCCGTGGCTGGGACAGCCGTGGCGTTTCAAAGGGCCGGGCTTGTAATTCGTGAACTCGACACGGCAGAGAAACTTGCCGGTAGTGAGGTCGCCGACCTCGAATCCGGGGCAATCGTTCACGTTGACGAAGACCAGAGTGCCGCGGCCGTTCACAGTGAAGGGGCGGACCGGCTTGGAAAACGGACCCACAGTCCGGATCACGGTATGAGTCTTTGCATCTGCTACCGACAGGTAGTTGGAGCGGAGTCCGGCCAGGTAAACGCGCGAGCCGTCGCGGGAATAGATGGTATTGTGCGAGCCGGATTTGGTCACGACCTTCGTGACGACATCGCCGGTGAGCGCATCGACCACAGCCCAGTGGGGGCCTTCGAACGAGGGCACGTAGAGAATCTTGCCGTCCGGCGAGACAGCCATGCGATCGCAGCCGGAATCGTAGGCACGGTCCCAGAACTTGCGGCCGGTAACCGCGTCGAGAGCCATCATGCGATTGAACGTGGTGACGTACAGGCGTCCCGTGGCTGCACTGGCGGCGATCCCTTTCACGTTTTCAGGTTCCTTGCCGGACGGAGTTTCCCAAGTCGGAATGCGCTGGATGAACTTATAGCCGTGATCGATATTGAAAACCAGGACGCCGATGCCTCCATACTCGACGTAGTTGCGGATACCGGGCTCGGCGACGTAGAGGTAATGGCCATCCGTTGCGGCGAGGGCGGTTGCCGTGGTGACGGCAACAAGGGCGAGGAGACGAAATCGCACCGGAGTATTGTAACGCCTACCAAAGTTCGGGAATCAGGCGAAACCGTGTGCGTTTTGCGTATTCCTCGTATCCTGCGAGTTCACGCCGTAGCGTCCGGTCCTCAAGAGCGGTGCGAATCACAATGGTCACAACCAGGAGGGCCCAGGGAACATAGCTCCAGGCAGCTCCCAACAGCAGCGGCCAGCTTCCGATGAGAACCACAATTCCGGCGTACATGGGATGGCGGATGATGCGATAGGGGCCGCTAGTAACGGGCACGTGGCCGCGCTCACTCTGAATCCTCAGGATAGGTTCGACGAAGGGATTGTTGGCGACAGCAAGGCCAATCGGTATGACGCCGGCCACGTAGAGTACGACGCCCAAGTAGGTCCACTCAAAATCGAGGGTGCGCCAGCCGAACCGGGCCGTGAATCCTGCGACGGAAAGACAGCCGAGCAGGCAGAGCATGAGGACAAAGTAGATGAGGCGGTCGAACGGGTTCACGCCGCGCGGCTTCTCCAAGCGGGTTCGCAGCAGGCGCGGGTTTTCGCGGTGAAACACGGGGAGCGTGGCGAAGAGCGTAACAGCGACCAGCCCGCAGAAGAACCACCCGCGCGGCCAATCGAGCCGCCCGGCGGAACCGAATAGTGCTGTGGAAACGAGGGCAAAACGAACCAGGGCGCGGAGGGCCAATTTCCATGTGGGTTCGTCGAGCTGCGAGGGCACCTCCAGTGACGATAACAGATACGCGCCTCGGATTCAGCATTGCCTTTACAATAGGAACTCATGCGCGCCAACCTCGTGAAACAAAACTTACGTGCCGGGAAGCTGCAATTGGGTACCGGCTTTGGGCAGTTGCGGTCGCCGGAAATTCCGAAGATGCTCGCGGCGGCGGGTTTTCAATGGGCCTTCGTGGATACAGAACACGGTGGATTCGATCTGGAAACGGTGCAGGATATATGCAGGGTTTCCGTAATGGTTGGGTTATGTCCGATCGTACGGGTGGGGGACATTCAATATTCGCTGGTGGCGCGGGCACTCGATTGCGGCGCGCAGGGCATCATGTTTCCGCGCGTGGAATCGCCGGAAGTGCTGGAGCGGGCGGTGAGCTGGACGAAATTTCCGCCGGTGGGCGTACGCGGCTACGGGTTGACGGCGGTGCAGGTGGATTACGAGCCGCTGACCTTTGCGCAAATCATCGAGCACATGAACGCGCATACGATGGTGGTGTTGCAGATCGAAACGAAGCGGGCGCTGGAGGCTCGCGAAGAGCTGCTGGCGGTGGGCGGAATCGACGCGGTGATGGTGGGACCGGCGGACCTTTCGATCTCGCTCGGTGTGCCTGGGGAATTTCAGCATCCCAAGATGGTGGAGGCGATGGAGAAGGTGCGCGATAGCTGTGTACAGCGGGGGATCGCGCCGGGGACGCAGACGCGGAATCCGGGATTCGCGAAATTCTGGAAAGAGCGGGGGATGATTTTTCTGGGCTGCAGCAACGATACAGCGATGCTGTACGAACGGGCGGTGGACCTGATTTCGCAAATTGGACGAGAGTAGCTTGGAAAAACTGGCAGTGCGGGGCGGGCCTCTGTTAGAAGGCCCCCTGCCTTACGTCGCGCCGTTCGGCGCGTTTATCCTGTTTCTGGCGATTGACCGGTACCTGCCTTTCCCCGTTGAAGGCAAACAGGCGCTGCGCTTCGCCGTTCCTTTCATACTGCTGCTAACGGTTTCGCGCGGCGTGATGCCGCGCCGCGCCGTGCGTCCTTGGGGCAGTGTCGTATTGGGCGTGGCGGTTTTTCTGATTTGGATCGGCCCGGATGTTTTGTGGCCGGACTACCGGCAGAACTGGCTATTCCGCAATGGCATCTTTGGCGCGCCGGAAAGCTCGCTGCCGGCCACAGCTCGAGGGAGCGCGATATTCGTTGTCTTCCGCGTGCTGACCAGCGTGGTCAATGTGCCGGCCCTGGAGGAACTGTTCTGGCGGGGCTGGCTGATGCGGTGGCTGATTACGCCCAATTTCCGAAAGGTGCCGTTGGGCTCGTACGCATCGCAATCGTTCTGGGTCGTGGCGGTTTTATTTGCCGTCGAGCACGGCTCCTACTGGGACGTGGGGCTGATCACGGGCGTCCTGTATAACTGGTGGCTGGTCCGGACGCGCAGCCTTGGGGATTGCATCATTGCGCACGCAGTGACCAACGGTTGCCTTGCGTGGTACGTGCTGGCACGCGGTCAATGGCAATACTGGTTATAACGGAGAGCGCCTGAGCGAGCCTTCCGCAATTCCGAAGCTGCGGCGGGAACTGGGGCTTCGGGACCTGGTACTGTTCAACATCGCGGCCGTGGTGGGAGTGCGCTGGCTGGCCGCGGCGGCGCACACGGGTCCGGGGTCTATCGCGCTATGGCTGCTGGCTACCGGACTGTTCTTTGTGCCTTCGGCGCTTGCGGTAGCCGCCCTTTCCCGCCGCTTCCCGCAAGAAGGCGGCATTTACATCTGGACACGTGATGCGTACGGGGAATGGAGCGGATTTCTTTGCGGGTGGTGCTATTGGGTAAGCAATCTGTTTTACTTGCCCAGTCTTCTGCTGGCGGGAATAGGCGTCGCGGCGACAGCGCTGGGAATTGGAGAGAACCCGTTTTGGGTGGTAGCGATCGCCCTGGCGGCCCTGTGGATTGCCGCCATGACCAACATTTTCGGGCTGGCAATCGGCAAATGGGCCGGGAATCTGGGCGCGGTTTCGACCGGCGTCACAGGCCTTTTGCTTGTAGCACTGGGCGCGGTGGTGTGGATACGGAGCGGTCCGGCAACGCCGATGCGTTTTCTGCCCGAGTTGAATTTCGACCGGCTCAATTTCTGGTCGCAGATCGCGTTTGCGTTCGGCGGAATTGAGCTGGCGGCCATTCTGGGAGATGAAATTAAGGATCCGCGGCAGACCGTGCCGCGCGCGGCCTGGACCAGCGGACTCGCAATCGCCGGGTTCTACATTGCCGGCACGCTGGCGATTCTGGCGATTCTCCCGCCGGACCGCGTAAACGTGGTGACGGGCCTTGTGCAAGCGGCAAGCGCGGGGGGCGTGCGGCTGGGCGTCGGCTGGCCGGTGCCGGTGATAGCTTTTGCGATCTGTTTGGGCGTAATGGGGCAATTGGCCGTGTGGATTGCCGGCACGGCACGGCTGCCGTTCGTCATCGGCATCGATCACTATTTGCCGACAGTTTTCAGCCGTCTCCACCCGCGTTGGAGAACGCCGCACTTTTCAATTCTCATCCTGACCGCCGCTTGTACAGTCTTCCTGATCGGAATGCAGGCGGGTGAAAGCTTGCGGGCTGCGTACCAGTTACTGGTGGACATGACGGTGATCACGTATTTTGTTCCGTTCCTTTATCTATTCGGTGCGGCCTGGAAGTGCGGGGAGCGGCTGAGCTCGGCTGCGGGACTGGCTGTGACGATCTTGGCGGTAGGGTTGTCGTTCGTTCCGCCGCCGGATGTAGGTTCGGTTTGGCTGTTTGAGGCGAAGCTGGTGGGCGGATTTGCGGGGCTGGCATTAGCGTCGAGGTTTTGTTTCCATAGGTATAGGCATTATTAGTTCGTTGCTTGCTTTGCTGTTCTATTCTATGCTATATATATGATTAGAGCGAAGCATGAATTCTGATGCAGAGCGGGTGCGAGCGTGGGTGGAAGAGAACGTCATTCAGCCGGCGATCCAGCGCGGTCAGAGGTCGGTCACGGTGATCGCGGGTGATGTGCATCGAGACCTCGGGTTGAAGAATCGAGTGCCGCTGGTTTGCCAGGCGCTCAAGTCGAAGCGGCTTCTGGATAAGAATCACCTGGTCGTGAAAGACGTCAGCGGGCCCCCATCCGGGCTCAGCACCACCTTGAAGATTACTTACGAAATCGGCGACAGTAGCCCGTCGCGCAACCCATTCTGGGAGTTGCGCGGAATTGCCAAGGACCTGTTCCGTGAATTGGGTGGGGGCGAAAACTTCATTCGCCAGGAGCGGGAGAGCTTCTCCAAGGCGATGGACGAAAGGCTGTCTGCATACGCGACAGAACCCGAGTTTGAACGGGTGTGGAAGTCGATCAGCAAGCATGCTGGGGACGACTTCACGACAACAACGGGTTTGCCTTTCCGTTATCGTGTGGCTGGAGACTCTGTCTGGATCGAACGAGACGGGCGGGAAATCAAGCGGGCTCTCAGTAAAGGGCAGTTTGCGAAAGCTTGGGCGCGTTGGCCAGTTACCGGCCCCGGCGAGCTACAAGATCTACAGGGCCCGTCGTTTCTTTTCGCGATCCTGGATGACAGTCGCGCGTGGGAGGAGGCCTGAGGTCCCAACGCATGAGCTTGATCTATTGGGACACGATGCTTTTCATCTACTGGGTCGAGGAGCATCCAGTTTTCGCGGAGCGCGTAAACAAACTTCGCGCTCGGATGGACGCGCGGAACGATATTCTATGCACGAGTTCGCTCGCGGTAGGCGAGGCTCTCACCGGTTTCTACAAAATCGGAGAGCGCGAGATGATCAACCGAATGCGCGAGTTTTTCAGGCCTCCCTACGTCAAAGTTCTTCCTTTCACGGACGCGGCAGCGGATCATTATGCACAGATTCGCGCGAAACTCGGCGTCTCGCCTCCTGACGCGATTCATCTTGCGTGTGCGGCCGAAGCGAAGGTCGATCTCTTCCTGACCAATGACCGCTCTCTCGCTAACCGGATCGTGCCCGGTATTCAGTTCATTGCCAGCCTGGAATCGGAGATTCTCTAGGCCTGCTAGAGTAGTAGCAGACTCCACCTTTCCGCAGCGATGATTCAACTTTCCGGCGCGGCGAAGCGCTTTGGCCCCAAAGTTCTGTTTGAAGACCTCGACTGGCTGGTAACGCCGAACGAGCGCACGGGTATTGTGGGCGCGAACGGAACGGGCAAGTCGACATTGCTGAAGATCCTGGCGGGCATCGATTCGCTCGAGGGCGGCACCAAGACAGTCATGAAGGGCGTCACGCTTGGATATTTGCCGCAGGATGGATTGTCGCTCTCGGGCCGGTCGGTCTTCGCCGAATGCATGACGGTTTTCGCGGGGTTGCGGGCGCTGGAGGAAGAGCAGGAATCGCTCACCGCGCGGATGGCGGAGCTGGATCATACCAGTGTCGAATATGCGCAGGTTTCCGAACGCTTCCACCGGGTGGAAAGCGAGTTTCGGGCCAAGGACGGTTACGCGATTGAGGCACAGGTGGGCGCAGTGCTCTCCGGACTGGGATTCGGGCGCGAGGACTGGCAGCGTCGCACGGAGGAATTCTCGGGCGGCTGGCAGATGCGGATCGCGCTGGCCAAGCTACTGCTGGAGAAGCCGAACGTGCTGTTGCTCGACGAGCCGACGAACCATCTAGATCTCGAAGCGCGCAACTGGCTCGAGGGGTATTTGGGGCAGTATCCGCACGCGTTCGTGCTGGTGTCGCACGACCGGTACTTTCTCGATGTGACGGTGAGGCGCATTGCGGAGTTGTGGAACAAGCGGGTCCATTTCTATTCGGGCAACTTCTCGCGTTACGAGCAGCAGAAAACGGAGCGGCGCGCGCAACTGGAGGCGGCGTACAAGAACCAGCAGGACAAGATTCACCAGCTGGAAACGTTCATCAACCGCTTCCGCTACCAGGCGACGAAGGCAAAGCAGGTGCAGAGCCGCATCAAGGAACTGGAGAAGATCGAGCGGATCGAACTGCCGCCGGAAGAGAAGACCATTCACTTTCACTTTCCGCAGCCCAAGGCGAGCGGGCGGATCGTCGCGGAATGTAAGGGAATCGCCAAGAGTTACGGCGACAAGCTGGTGTTTTCGGGCGTGGATTTCGTCATCGAACGAGGCGACCGGGTGTCGCTCGTGGGCGTCAACGGCGCCGGCAAATCGACACTCATTAAGATCCTTGCAGGCATCGAGCCGGTAACGGCCGGAGATTACACGCTAGGGCACAATGCCGCGGTGGATTATTTCGCGCAAGACCAATATAAGGAGCTGGACCCGGCGGTACGCATGATCGACGACCTGTCGGCGGTGGCACCGCGGGCGACGAATACCGAGCTGCGCAGTATTCTGGGCTGTTTCCTGTTCTCGGAAGACGACGTTTTCAAGCAGATCGGTGTGCTCTCGGGCGGGGAGCGGAACCGCTACGCGCTGGCACGGATGCTCATGATGCCGGGAAATTTCCTGTTGCTGGACGAGCCGACCAACCACCTGGACATGCGGGCGAAAGATGTCCTTCTGGAAGCGCTGAAGGAATTTTCCGGCACGGTGTTGTTCGTTTCGCACGACCGGTATTTCATCGACAAGCTGGCGACGCGTGTTTTCGAGGTTGGCGACGGGGCAGTGCACGTTTTTCCGGGTAACTATGAAGATTACATGTGGCGGAAGGAAGGGGGAACGGCAGTGCCGGGCCGGCCGGCAGAGCCTGAGCCGGAACCGCCAGTCGCTTCTATTCCTCCTGCCACGGCCCAGCCAAAGCCGGCACCCGCGCAGAAACGCGAAGGCGCGGGACGGCTGAACCCTATTAAACTTCGCCAGATGAAAGAGCGGCGCCGAGCCATCGAGGACGAGGTAACCAGGCTCGAGGTAGAAATTGCCGATTTTGAGCAGGCGCTGGCGCACTTTCGCAGCGCCGAAGAGACGCGGGACCTGGCAGAGCTATTGGGGGCGCGCCGCAAGGACCTGGAGACCCTGCTGGCGGAATGGGAAGATGTGGCGCAGACGATTGAAGCCAATCGATAGAGCCAAATTACCTGGTTGTGCGAATCCGTACCGGTAGAGGTGCTATTCCTGCGCGGGCATCTGTTGTTCGATGTCGTGCCAGGCACTGATTTTAAGACGGCGGCACACCCAGCAAAGCTCGTCGGCCGTGCCTTCTGCCACCTCTGCCCCGCAAACGGCGCATTTGGCGACGCTCTTGGCTTTGTCGGGTGAAATGGAACGTTTGGCCTGCTCCAGGATCTCAGGCGCCACGATCGGCTCAACGGCCTTGATTGAGGGTTTGCGTCTCATCAACGTTTTCCTTACTATCGCAAAAAAACAAGTTCACTACAATACGGTACTTACCTGCCGGTACCACGCAGAATTTAAGCCGCTTCCAGTACCTGCAGAACAGGCGCAACGTCCAGCGTGGACGAGCACCGCGGGCATTTTTGCCCGGGAACCACGCGAACGTTCTTGCCTAGCTGCTCGACGTCGGCACCCACCGTGTGGGTGCAGATGGGGCAATGTACATGCCCTTTGAACCTTTGTCTCGTGATGGTTTTTACCATGGCCCTTGCCTCCTCACTTCAGCAGACGCAGTTTTCGTAGCAAAGGTTGTGCCAAAATTCGTAATTTTTCTTTGCGGCCGAAAATCAGGCCGAATAGGTGCGGCCCTTGTGCTCGCCGACCAGGATCTGGAACATGCGATGGCCGACTAGCTCGTGCAAGCTAAGCAGCTCGCGATGAGCGGCCGCTACGGCGTCCGCATCCCTGGTATCTACACTTTCCCCGCCGGCTTTTAGAGCGTCCGTTGCTTGTTTGATGATCGGATCGGCCAAAACGTCGCCGGCCATTTCCCACAAAGTAATGAACCGGTCGACGGCAGTCGGAAAGCTGACGGCGAAAACGCCGCTGTTACTGGTCGTGCGGGGGGGCTTATAGTCCAGGTTAAAGGGACCGTTGTAGTTATGGCTGCGGAGCAAAACCAGCACATTGAGCCAGTCGAGGGGATTCACTAAACCGACGGCGATATCCACGTCATGTTTCAAACGGTAGCCGTCGTTGATATCGAAATGCCAGAGTTTGCCGGCCAGGAGCGCCCGTGCCAAGGCGGCTCGCGGCGCACCTCCCCACATCAGCTCGTGCAAGTACTCGGGATTCAGGCCGACCATTTCAGGATGGGTGAGCACACCCGAGAAAATGAACGCCAGCATGGCATCGCTGGTGGGCAAAAGGATCTCCGCCTGTGGCTCGAAGGGCTTGGCCTCGAGGCAGTGCTTGAGGGTGGGGCGCTTCCTCTTGGCGGCGATCTCGATGTCGTGCTCGCAAGCGGCGTTCAGAGCGGCGGCGTACCATTTCAAGGTCTCGGTTTCCTCGACAGCGCCTTGCGTGTAATAGCCAAGCGAACCGGGCCAATAGACGGCGAACTGGGCGCCGAGCTCGTGACCGACTTCAACTGTGTTTCTCACGCGAAAGGCGGCGTATTCACGGACCTGCGGCGATTCGGCGGCTGGGCTGGCCGCCCACACGGCATGGTGGAATGTTTCGGTAGTGACCATGGAGCATTTGAGCCCATTTTTCTTGAGGCTCTTGGCGATGCGTTCGACGATCGACCACTGCTCGTCTTTGCCGATGGCCGCGGTGGGAATCACGTCGGTATCGTGAGTGGTCCAATACCCGATGCCGATCTTGCCATATTCCCGGATAACCTGTTCGAAGCCGACGGGCTGCCGCGTGGGGGCATGGAACAGCGCCTGGCCTTCATAGGCGGCTGCCCATTGCGGGCCGGAGATATAGTATTTTCGCCGTGTTTTGGGACTGTATGCGCCGCCGCACGCTTTCATCAACCGGCTCACAAGAGCCTGCTGCTTGCCGCTGGGAACAGGTTTCATGATGTCTCCGAAGCAGTCATCATAGCGTGTTCACAATCGGCCCGGCGGAAGTGTGCACGGGGTGCGGACGGCAGAGGCACGCCTAACGCGGAGACTGCACCGCGGTTTTGGGGGTCGAGAGGATCAACAGGCCACCGGCCAAGGCCGAGACGATCATCACGCCGAGACCGGCCACAAAAGATCCGGTTCGACCGTTGAGGTAGCCGAACAAATAAGGGCCGGCAAATCCAGCGATACTGCCGACGGCGTTAATCATTCCCACAGCCGTGGCAGCGGCGGTGTGGCTGAGGAGTTCGGTGGGAATCGCCCAGAAAACGGGAAGGTAGGCGAAGACCAGGCACGCCATGGTGAAGAGCGCCAAAGATAGAGGAAGCGCGGATGGTTGAGCGAGAAGCCCTACTAATCCGGCAGCCGAGGCAAACAGGGGAATAGCGGAATGCCAGCGGCGTTCGCAGCGTTGATCCGAGTGCCAACCATTCACCTGCATGGCGACGAATGCGACCAGGTAGGGTAGAGCGCCCAGCACACCGACATGGGCGTCCGACAGGCCCGACTGACGCTTCAACATCGTAGGAAACCAAAACATGAAGGTATAGGACACGAAGTAATTGAGAAAGGTTGTAAACGCGAGGAGAAGAACGAGGCGGGATCGCATTGCCTGCGCGATGGTCATGGCATCCGTGCCGGCCGCTTTTTCAGATTGCAATTGTTGATCGATCCAGTCGCGTTGGTGGGGAGCGAGCCAGTCAGCCTGGGAAGGCCAATCGGTGAGGAAAAAGAACGCGACAGCGCCCAGCAGGATTGCCGGCATTCCCTCCAGGACAAACAGCCAGCGCCAGCCCTGGATGGCGAACCAGTGGTGACCCAGGATCCAGCCCGCGAACGGGGAGCCGAGAACGAACGAGACGGGAATCGCGCTCATGAAGTTGCTGGTTGCTTTGGCGCGGTCCTCGCGAATAAACCAGTGGCTCAGATACACGACGATGCCGGGGAAGAAGCCGGCTTCGGCGGCTCCCAGGAGAAAGCGGGCAAGATAGAGCTCTCCGGGAGTACGGACAAGTGCAGTGAGCGCGGTGAGAGAGCCCCAGGCGATCATGGTGCATGCCGTCATTTTGCGTGCGCTCCAGCGCTCAACGAGCAGAGCGCCGGGGATTTGTAATGACAGATAACTGACGAAAAAGATGCCTGCGCCGAGACCGAAGGCGCCGTCGCTGAATCCCAGGTCGCGCGTCATGCCCAGCGCGGCATAGGCGAGGTTGGTCCGGTCGAGATAGTTCGCGATATAGAGGACGAAAAGGAATGGAAGCAGGCGCACGGCGACACGGCGCCGCGTGTGATTAGAAACGTCAACCGACGCCAATGCAGCAACTCGTGCGGCGACCGTCACTGGGGGCTGCCTCTGCGATTTGGTTGCGCGGGGTGATTAGACGTAATGGCGCATTGTAAACCTGGCGGCTAGAAAAAGCTATTGCGGGAGGTAGAAACATGTTTCTGCGCGGCGAGCTTGCCATTTGACGAGGCCGCCAGGATCGTCCACCAGAGCCACGTCGTATTTCTCGGTGATGGGCATCAAGACCGGTTCGAGCTCCTGCTTCCAGAGGTCGCTCTCGTAAAACTACGCTTTCATGAGCTCGCGGGAGGCGAGGCCGGTAAAGCCGCGCATAAAAAAGAACACATCGGGGTCCTCCAGAGAGAGGAACGGTCCGAGGGTCTTCATGCCGACTTGGGCGTGGGCGGGAATGGATCTGGAATAGAAGATCTCCAAAAAACGGGCGCGCATGCCGGTCTTGAGTTTGTAGGTGCGCATTTCGATGATCATGGGCTGCCCTTCCCCGGCTCCATGCTAACTTGACGGGCTTACAAGCGCATTCCTACAATAAAGCTTGAGAAGGAGGCCATATGCGTTCTATTGGCATGCCTGAACTTTTTGTGATTCTGGCTGTCTTTGTGCTTCTGTTCGGCGGCAAGAAGATACCGGAGATGGCGAAAGGTTTAGGAGAAGGGATCCGCAACTTCAAGACTGCGCTGAAAGCCGAAGAGGAAAAGGGCGACAAGCAAGCTGAAGCGGAAAAGGTCGGAGAAAAGAAGCCGGCGTAAGGCTTCGATGAACTGCCCGCACCTTGGGCGGATCTCCTCTCGGCTCCAAAGGATCAAAAACGAAACCCCGCGAGCGATCGCGGGGTTTTGCTTTTTAAAACGCCGGTTTTTTCCAATTACTTTTTCTTGGGGGGCACGATCGCGTCCTTGGCCGCTTTTGCCACCCGAAACTTCACGACCTTCTTGGCAGGGATCTTGATCGCTTCACCCGTCGCCGGGTTCCGTCCCATCCTCGCCTTACGGTCCACGCGAACCAGCCGACCCAACCCGGGCACGACGAATACACCGTTCTTCTTTACTTCAGCGATCGCCAGGCTGCCAAGATGATCCAGAAACAACCGCGCCGTCTTATTCGGCACTTCCGTGGCTTCCGCCAGCGACCGGACCAACTGGGTCTGCGTCATTCGTTGATTGGCCATTCAACCTCCTCAGATTTGAACTCACACATCGAACACGATTCGCCGGGGCGCACACCCACGCTGTCCCGCAAATCGTTTCAATGATACGGAAGGTGAAAGCCGAAGTAAAGAGAAAACACGCGAAAACAGGGGGTTTTCCGCTGTTTTTTACGAGGCCGCTGCGAAATGGCGCGTGGAGAGGCCTATTTCTGCGGCCCGGAAGCGATAGCGGCCTTGGAAGACCCGTTTTCCGCAGTGGCCAAGAGCCCCAGCGCCGAGCGGAGCTCCGCATCGATCTTGCCGCGCATCTCGGGATTGTCGATGAGAAACTGACGCGCGCTGTCGCGGCCCTGTCCGATACGCTGGCCTTTGTAGCTGAACCACGAGCCGCTTTTCTCGATGAGATTGCGAGTCACGCCTGTATCGAGCAAGTCACCCTCGCGCGAGGTTCCCTGGCCGTACAGAATATCGAACTCAGCTTCGCGGAAAGGTGAAGCGACCTTGTTCTTTACTACTTTCACTCTAGTGCGGTTGCCGATGACGCTGTCTCCGTCCTTGATGGCGGCGATGCGGCGGATGTCCATGCGGACAGAGGAATAGAACTTGAGCGCGCGGCCGCCGGTGGTGGTTTCGGGATTACCGAACATCACACCAATCTTTTCGCGGACCTGATTGATGAAAATGAGGCAGGTGTTGGTTTTGGAAACAGCTCCCGTGAGCTTGCGCAAGGCCTGGGACATGAGCCGTGCCTGCAAGCCCATGTGGCTGTCGCCCATCTCGCCTTCGAGCTCCGCTTTGGGGACAAGTGCAGCGACGGAGTCGACCACCACGACATCAATAGCGCCAGACGCCACCAGAGCAGCGGTAATCTCGAGCGCCTGCTCTCCGCAGTCAGGCTGTGAGACGAGCAAGTTATCTACGTCCACACCCAGTTTGCGTGCGTAAGCCGGATCGAGCGCATGCTCGGCATCAATAAACGCGGCACTTCCGCCCGCCCGCTGAGCTTCCGCGACGACTTGGAGCGCGATGGTGGTTTTGCCTGAAGACTCCGGACCGAACACCTCAATTACTCTTCCACGTGGAACACCGCCCACACCGAGCGCCGTATCGATCGAGATCGAGCCAGTCGAAATGACCGCAACCGGCACCACCGTACCGGATCCGAGTCGCAGAATGGAACCTTTCCCGAACTGCTTCTCCAACTGGACAAGGGTCTGGTCGATGACCTTGCGGCGCTCTTTTTCTTCCATGCCCTGAAAGTGGAGGGCGCCAGCGGTTGTTCTCAGGTGGAAAGGGCCTTAGAAGCCCAGGGCTCCGTTTCGTCGCGGCCTAGTCTAAAGAAGCACGTGACGCTAGCGGGATCGCGTCGCGGCGGATGCCGGCGCCTGACGTGGAGGTTGCGGAGCTTCGGCTTTCACCGGAGGAGCCGCGCCGCCATTTACCGCCTGTTCGGGTTTAATGAGACCCAGGGCTTTGCGCACTTCGGTATCGAGCTGCTGGCGGATATCGGCGTTGTCTTTCAGGAACTGCTTGGCATTCTCACGGCCCTGGCCGATACGCTCGCCTTTGTAGCTGAACCAGGACCCGCTCTTCTCGACGATGTTCTGCGCAACGCCGATATCCATCAGGTCGCCTTCGCGGGAAATGCCCTCACCGTAGATGATGTCGAATTCGGCTTCGCGGAAAGGCGCAGCCAGTTTGTTCTTGACGACCTTGACCTTGGTCCGGTTGCCGACTACGGCTTCGCCGTCTTTGATGGCGGCGATACGGCGGATATCCACGCGGACGGACGAATAGAACTTGAGCGCGCGGCCGCCGGTAGTGGTTTCGGGATTGCCGAACATGACGCCAATTTTTTCGCGGATCTGGTTAATGAAGATCAGGCAGGTTTTGGACTTGGAAACGACACCCGTGAGCTTGCGCAGCGCCTGCGACATCAATCGCGCCTGGACGCCCATGTGGCTGTCGCCCATTTCGCCGTCCAGCTCCGCTTTCGGAACGAGGGCGGCAACGGAATCGACGACCAACACGTCGATAGAACCCGAGGCGATCAGGGCACCGGTGATTTCGAGGGCCTGTTCGCCGTAGTCGGGCTGCGAGACGAGCAGGTTGTCGACATCTACACCCAGCTTGCGCGCGTAGATGGGGTCAAGGGCGTGCTCGACATCGATGAACGCCGCCATGCCTCCCCCTTTTTGAGCCTGTGCGACAACCTGGAGCGCGATGGTAGTTTTGCCCGAAGACTCGGGGCCGTAGATCTCGCAAACGCGGCCGCGCGGAAAACCGCCGATGCCCAATGCGGCGTCGAGCGCGATGGAACCGGTAGAGATGACCGATACCGGCATGATGGCTTCTTTCGATCCAAGGCGCAGAATCGAACCTTTGCCGAACTGCTTTTCAATTTGGCCGAGCGTCAGCTCCAAAGCGCGCGAGCGTTCTTTTTCTTCCATGCGGGGAACTCCTGTATCTATCGCGGGGGTGGTGAAATGCAATTATAGCAAGCGCAAAATAACGGCGAGGCACCGCACCGGAGACAAGACGTGACCGAAGGGCGCGATTTGAAGCGCTTGAATCGGAGCTCTAGGTGCCTTCGCTCCAGCTCGAGAGGTAGTGTTCCTGCTCGACGGTGAGGCGGTCGATTTTGACGCCCATGGATTCGAGCTTCATCTTGGCGACCTGCTTATCGAGCGCTTCCGGCACGGAGTAGACGCGTTTCTCGAGCGTGGCGTGATTCTTCACCATGTACTCGGCGGAAAGCGCCTGGTTGGCGAAGCTCATATCCATCACGGAGGCGGGATGGCCTTCGGCGGCTGCAAGATTGATGAGGCGGCCTTCGCCCAGGACGTAGACGCGGCGGCCGTCGCGCAAAGCGAACTCCTCGACGAATTCACGGGTCTGGCGCCGTGAGGAAGCCGACTTGGCCAAGGCTTCGAGATCGATCTCGACATTGAAGTGGCCGGAATTGCAGAGAATGGCGCCGTTCTTGAGCTTGTCGAAAATGTCGCGGCCGATGACGTGCTTGTTGCCGGTGACGGTGACGAAAACATCGCCGATAACGGCAGCTTCCGCCATGGACATCACGCGGTAGCCATCCATCAGCGCCTCGAGAGCCTTGGTGGGGTCAATTTCGGTGACGATGACGCTAGCCCCCAGGCCACGAGCGCGCATTGCGACGCCGCGCCCGCACCAACCGTAACCGGCGACGACTACGTTCAAACCGGCAAGCAAGACATTGGTGGAGCGGATAATGCCATCGATGGTGCTCTGGCCGGTGCCGTAGCGGTTATCGAACAGATGCTTGGTGTAGGCATCATTCACGGCCACGATCGGATATCGCAGCACGCCTTCCTTGGCCATGGCGCGCAGGCGAATGACGCCGGTGGTGGTTTCCTCGGTTCCTCCCAGCACATCAGCGAGCAGCTCCTGGCGTTTGGTATGGAGCATATGCACGAGATCGGCGCCATCATCCATGGTGAGATGCGGTTTATGCTCGGCGGCGGCGGTGATATGCGAATAGTAGACGTCGTTGCTTTCGCCTTTTATGGCGTAGACGGGAATGCCGTAGTCACGAGCGAGCGTGGCGGCGACATCGTCCTGCGTGGACAAAGGGTTGGATGCGCAGAGCACGACCGACGCCCCGCCGTCCTTGAGGGTGATCATCAAGTTGGCGGTTTCGGTGGTCACGTGCAAGCAGGCGGAGATGCGCAAACCGGCGAGCGGCTGCGTCTTGATGAATTGCTTGCGAATGGTCTGCAGGACGGGCATTGACTGGAACGCCCACTCGGTGCGGCGCTTGCCAAGATCGGCCAGCGCCAAGTCTTTCACGTCACAGGCAGCTATAGTTTGTGTCGGCATGAGAATCCTTCAAGCAGAGCGGGTAAAGTCCGCCTGCGGGTATTGAATAATGGCAAAAACATAGACAGGCTGCATACCTGTCCGCACAAGCTAGCGTATTGCGGCCTCAGCGACCGGTGCTTCCTGGCGCAAGCCCTCGGCTTTGTCGGTCGCTTCCCAGGTGAAACTCTGCTCGGCGCGGCCGAAGTGGCCAAAGGCCGCGGTCTGGCGGTAAATGGGCCGGCGCAGGCGCAGATGATCGATGATGCCTTTGGGAGTCAGCGGGAAATGCGCCCGGATCAGATCCGTCATCTTCTCTTCGGGAATGGTTCCGGTGCCGAAAGAATTCACCATGACAGAAACGGGTTCGGCGATGCCGATGGCATAAGCCAGTTGCACTTCGCAGCGGCTGGCCAGACCGGCGGCAACCAGGTTCTTGGCGACGTAGCGAGCCATGTAGCAGGCGGAGCGATCGACCTTGGTAGGATCCTTGCCAGAGAACGCGCCGCCGCCATGACGGCCCATGCCGCCGTAAGTATCGACGATGATCTTGCGGCCAGTGAGGCCAGTATCGCCGTGAGGACCGCCGACGACGAATCGCCCGGTGGGATTGATGTGATACTTGGTGCCGGAATCGACCATTGCGGCGGGAATCACCGCGTCGATGATGTGTTTCTTGACTTCCGCGCGAAGGGTTTCGGTGGAGACTTCGTCGGAATGCTGGGTGGATATGACGACAGCATCAATCCGCACCGGCTTACCGCCGGCGTATTCGACGCTTACCTGAGACTTGCCGTCCGGGCGCAGAAAGTTCAGCAGGTTGGAGCGGCGCACATCGGAAAGCCTGCGGGTGAGCTTATGAGCCAGCATGATGGGCATGGGCATGAGCTCCGGCGTCTCATCGCACGCATAGCCGAACATGAGTCCCTGATCGCCCGCGCCGCCGGGGTCGACGCCCATGGCGATATCGGGTGACTGGCCCTGGATGGCATTCAGCACGCCGCAAGTTTTGCAATCGAACCCGAAAGTAGCGTCGGTATAGCCCACCTCTTCAATGGTCTTGCGAGCCACCTTGGGCACGTCGACATAGCAGGTGGTGGTGATTTCACCGGCCACAACGCAAGTACCGGTTGTCACCAGAACTTCGCAGGCCACGCGGCCGTAGGGGTCCTGTTCCAGTACGGCGTCCAGCACCGCGTCCGATATTTGGTCTGCGATCTTGTCCGGATGCCCTTCAGTGACAGACTCGGACGTAAAAAGGTGTCGTTGCATCGATCTAAGCGCCCTCCTGGAATTGTCCTGCGTTACAACGTGGCTTAACGGCCCTATGTTCTTGTGGCTAAATGCCTAAGTTTAGCTGTGGAACGCTGCGCCGTCAATCGGGACAGTACTAGATGGAACCGAGGAAGTCGTCTGCCTCCTGGCGGGAGGGAGCGGAAGTCTGTGCACCGGGACGGGTTACGGAGATTGCGGCAGCGGCGTTGGCGAAGCGGAGGGCATGGGGGAGGGGAGCCGCCTCGGCCAAGGCGATTGCCAGGGCAGCATTAAACGTATCGCCGGCGGCGGTCGTGTCGAGAGCGTCGACCACGAACCCGGGGACGTGGGCGCTGAAGGCGGGGGAATCCGCATAGCATCCCTGGTCTCCGAGCTTGACGATGACGGTTTTGGGGCCTCGCAGGCGCAAGGCGGCTGCGATCCCGGCTGCTTCGGCCAGCGAAACTCGAGCGGGAGGCCGGCCCAGCAAGCCCAGGGCTTCGGTCTCATTCGGCGTGAGGATGTCGACGTTTTGCAGAAGCCGGTCACTGAGAGGCTGTGCGGGCGCGGGATCGAGGATCGTGGTCAAGCCCTCCTCGCGGGCCAAGGCGAGGGCCGCTGCGACCGTATCCATCAGTGTTTCCAACTGGAACAAAGCGAGCCTGGCGCCGCGGAGGGTAGGCCGCATAGCTGCAACGTCAGTCGCTCTCAGTTCATGGTTGGCGCCGGAGGCGACCACGATCGAATTCTGCCCTGCACGATCAACGGGGATGAGCGCAACTCCGGTGGCAGCAGATTTTGTGGCGTGGACAGCGGAGACATCGACGCCGGCAGCGGATAAGCTGGCTTTCAGATGATCGGCGAAGACGTCGTAACCGACGCGTCCCACCATGCGGACGGCCACCGAGTTCGCGCCCAGTTTGGCGGCGGCGACAGCCTGATTGGCGCCCTTTCCCCCGGGAATCATGCGGAAATTGCGACCGAGGACGGTCTCTCCGCCGGCAGGCAAATGCTCCACCGAGACCACAAAATCCATGTTCAGGCTGCCGATGACGACGATGGCGGGCTTCATCGGTGCGGGGCGCCTACCGGGTAAGATCGATGCCGAGCTTCTTCAATTCTTCGGCGTAATAGCGCTTGTGGAGGAGATCCCACTCCTCGCTGCCTTCGGGGATGTCCCGTTTTTGCGAGCGCACTTTTTCGCGTGCGAGGCGATCGACCTTTTCCTCCGCAGTGAGAAGCTCGGTCATGGAGCGCACGATTTCCAGGCGCACTTCATTAGGATCCTTCTTGACACGAAGCTCTCGCGATTTGCGAAGCGCGGCGACGATCTTGTGCGACATGTCGGTAATTTTGTCGCGCGAGAGTTTCATATGATCGCCGGTGTCGCGGCCCGAAGCGCGGATTACCTTGCGCTGGGAAACCAGGGTGTTCTTGATTTTGCGGAACATTTCCTGGTAGCTGACACCCTGCTGGCGCATGTATTCGGTGTACTGGCCGAGGATTTCGCGAACCTCCTCGTTGAGCCGGTCTTCGATCGTAAGTTCTTCAGTGATAATGCGATCGAAGATCTCTACAACGCCTTGAGGATTCGGAGTTTCGATAATTTGGGGCGTGAGCTTACGAACAATCTGACGAGACAAATAGCTGACGAATTCCCTGGCGAGCAGCATCCTAAATTTTTCTGGGAGCCAAAAAGGGCTTCAGGTAGTGTAACAGAGCAGGGAAGCGGGGGACAAATGGGGCGCTTATGGCCGCTTCTCTTCGCGCAAGGAACGGCGGCGGATTTCTTCAGCGGCGGCGACGAAGCAGTTGGCGAGATCGACGGCAACCCGGGAGGCGAGAGCGGCAATAGCGGGATTACCGTTGTCTCTAAATTCGGGATTTACGAGGAAGCAGGCGGTGCGGGGGGAGGCGGGGGATGACAGGGGCTCCGGCCGAAAGGCGCGCGGAGCGAGGAACCATGCCTGGCTATCGAGACCGCCTTCCTGAGACTTGCGTGTATAGGTACCGTCGCTGCGCATATGGCGGGCTGAAGCGCGGTCGGCGAGATAGGTTTCGAGAATCTCATCGCGGAGACGGGCAATGAGGCGCGGCGACGTGACCGGGAAAAGGACCTCGACCCGGCGGTTGAGGTTGCGAGGCATCAAGTCGGCGCTGCCGACATAAATTTCTTCCGCGCCATGGTTGTGGAAATAGAAGACCCGGCTATGTTCCAGGAAGCGGCCCACAATACTGGTCACGCGAATATTGTCACTAGCGCCCGGCAGTCCAGGGCGAAGAGAGCAGATGCCGCGGACCAAGAGGTCCACGGTCACACCGGCGCAGGAAGCCTCGTAGAGCAACTCGATCAGGCCGGCATCTTCAAGGGAATTCATCTTGAAAATCAGATGTCCGCGGCCGCCGCGCCGCTGATGGGCGATCTCGCGCCGGATGAACTCCTCTAAACGCGCACGCAGATTGATCGGGGCGACCAGCAACTTGCGGAAGAGGTTCTTGTCGGAATAGCCGGTCAGGTAATTGAAAAGAGCGGTGGCGTCGGCGGCGATTTGCGGATCACAGGTGAAGAGTCCAAGATCCGTATACAGCTTCGCAGTCGTGGGATTGTAATTGCCGCTCGCGAGATGCAGATAGCGCCGGATGGTATCGCCTTCGCGGCGAACCACCAGCGCCACCTTGGAGTGGACTTTCAATCCCACCAGGCCATAAACGACGTGCACCCCTTCGCTTTCCAGGGCCCGCGCCCACTCGATATTGCTCTCTTCATCGAAGCGCGCCTTGAGCTCCACCACGACCGCCACCTGCTTGCCATTCCGGACAGCTTCGAGCAAGGCGTCGACGATGGGCGAATTCCGGCCCAGGCGGTAAAGCGTCATCTTAATCGCCAGGACGCCTGGATCGCGCGCGGCCTGCAGCAGAAATTCGACCACAGGCTGGAAAGAATCGAACGGGTGGTGCAACAGAACATCTTCCTGGCGGATGGCGTCGAAGAAATCGCTGTCTTTGCGTGCAAGCGCCGGCGGTGACTGCGGCAGAAAAGGCCGGTCTTTAAGATCGGGGCGGTCGAGGGACGTCAACTGGCGGAGCCGGCCGAGATCGAGAGGACCGTCGACGCGATAAACGGCAGAGGGCTCGATTTCGAGATTGCTGGTGAGGATGCGGAGCATCGGTTCGGGCATGCTCCGGTCGACGACGAGGCGGACGGCGTCGCGAAAACGTCTTTGCCAGACGGCTTCTTCGATGGTGGCCAGTAGATCGTCGGATTCCAGTTCCTTGATGGCGACTTCAGCATCGCGCGTGACGTGAAAGGGATGGGCGTCGATGATCTCAAGTCCAGGAAAGAGGAGGTGAAGGTTAGCCAGAATCACCTGCTCCACCCACACGAACGAATCCCCGGCGCTTGGCGAGGGCCCCTGGGGCACGGGCACGAGTTGAGCGAGGCTGTCGGGCGCTTTGACGCGCGCGAAGTGCTCCTTGCCCTGTGCATCGCGTACGACCACCGCAAGATTCAGACTGAGATTCGAGATATGGGGAAACGGCCGGCCGGGATCGAAAGCGAGCGGCGTGAGAACGGGGTAGATGCTTTCCAGGAAATAAGTTTCGAGCTGAGCTTGTTGGCCGGGATGGAGCGAGGAATATTCGGTGATAGCAATGCCGGAGGTGGAGAGCGCGGGCAACAGTTCTGCACGGTAGCTGGCGTAAGCTTCGCCGACCAGGCGCATGATTTCATCACGAATGGCGGATAGCTGAGCAGCGGGTTGCCGCCCGTCGATGCTCGGTTCCTGCACGCCGTTTTCGATCTGCTGGAGCAGGCCGGCCACGCGGACCATGAAGAACTCGTCCAGATTGGAGCTGAGGATGGCGAGGAACTTGACGCGCTCGAGCAGGGGATTGCGCGGATCGCGAGCCTCCTCAAGCACACGCCGCTGAAACTCGAGCAAGCTCAGCTCGGGGTTTAGAAAAAGCGATGGATCGTCAGATTCACTGCCCCCGGAGGGTTTACGCTCGGAGCGGGCGGCGGCCGCCGCGGGAGCGGCGCATCTCGAACCGCCCAGAAGCTTTAGTTGCGCAGATATGAGGCAATCTTACCGCGAAACATTTTGATCACAAAATGTTTTCTAGCTCAAGCTTCGCGCGCGCCGTCTTGGAGGAAAGTGCGGAGCCGATGGCTGCGGCTGGGGTGGCGGAGCTTGCGGAGGGCTTTGGCTTCGATCTGGCGAATACGCTCTCGCGTCACAGCGAAGTTCTGGCCGACTTCTTCGAGCGTATGCTCGCTACCGTCCTCGAGGCCAAAACGCATCTTGATGATTTTTTCCTCGCGCGGTGTCAGGGTCTTGAGGACTTGGGCTGTTTGTTCGCGGAGATTCAGATTAATGACCGCCTCGGACGGCGAAATGCCGGAGCGGTCGACGATGAAATCTCCGAGATGGGACTCGTCTTCCTCACCGATGGGCGTTTCGAGGGAAATGGGCTCCTGCGCAATACGCAGCACTTTACGCACTTTCGAGACGGGCAACTCCATGCGCTCGGCCAGTTCTTCGTTGGTCGGCTCGCGGCCCAGCTCCTGAATGAGCTGGCGAGAGGTGCGGATCAGCTTGTTGATCGTTTCGATCATGTGGACCGGGATGCGAATGGTGCGCGCCTGGTCCGCAATGGCGCGCGTAATGGCTTGGCGCACCCACCACGTTGCGTAGGTAGAAAACTTATAGCCGCGGCGGTATTCAAACTTGTCGACGGCCTTCATCAATCCGATGTTGCCTTCCTGAATCAGATCGAGGAACTGCAGGCCGCGATTGGTGTAGCGCTTGGCGATGGAAACGACGAGACGCAGGTTCGCTTCAATCAATTCCTTTTTAGCGGCTTCGGCCAACTGGTCGGCTTTGGTGATGATGGAGTAAGTGCGGCGTAGCTCGGTGGCGGATGCGCCGAATTCCTCTTCGAGCTGCTGCATGCGCTGCAGGTGGCCGCGCTGTTCGCGGCGTAGATCCTTGAAACCGTTGGCGCGGTTTGCATGAGCATCGGGGGCCGGAACAATTTCCATTCGCCGCTGCAAGCGCGCCAGTTCGCGCTCCACGGGCTTGACCTCTTCCATGGCACAGCGGATGGAATCGATCAAATGGCGCAGGACCAGACTTTGAAAGCGAATGGCCCGAGCCAGCCGACCGATCCGCACAGCGAGGCGGCCGAGCTCCCAGCGCAGCCGGCGGTGCTGTTTGGGCTTCATGCCGCGCGGAACGGCCAGCAGTTTCTGGCGGCCCTGCAGCAGTTTTTTATAAAGCCGGGAGATCTCTTCAGCTGCTGCCACAAACTCCTGTTTCTTCTCCTCGATGACTTCGTCGGTCACCAGAGGATCGGAGAGTTGAATCAGGTCGCGCGCCGGAAGATTGCCCCGCTGCACCTCCTCACCCATGCTGATGATTTTTTGAATGACCAGGGGCGAACGGGAAAGCGCTTTCAGCACGACCGACTGTCCGCGCTCGATGCGCTTGGCGATTTCCACTTCGCCCTCGCGCGTGAGCAGAGGCACCGCGCCCATTTCGCGCAAGTACATGCGAACGGGATCGTTGGTCTTGTCGCTGCCCGGGGCGGGCAAGAGATCGAGATCGAGAAGCTCTTCGGATTCTTCGATCTTGGCGTCGAGCTTTGGCTCTTCGAGAATCTCGATGCCGGCCACATCGAGCCCCGCCAAAAGGTCATCGAGATCCGCGCCGCCGTTCAGTTCCGTGGGCAGCAGTTCACTGACTTCGTCATACAGGACGAAGCCCTTTTCCTTGCCCGTGGTCATGAGGCGGCTGAGACGGTCAAATTTATCTTCTACTGCCACGGGGAGCCCCCGATGCTCCGCATTGCCCTGAAACTAATCTTCCACATTGTACAACGCACGGCCCGCCGAAATCGCCTCGCTGTTACCCTAAGTTAACCCGGTCCATGCGCGAAAGCTCGGCGCTGAGGCGCAGGGCTTCCTCCAGGTCGCCGCCGCGCTCCGCGGCTCGAACCCGGGCCTTCAAATCCGCGCGCAAATCATCGCGCTGCGCGTTCTCGAGACTGTTCAGGCAGGATTGACCCTGATCGAGAGACAGCACCGCGCTATCTGTCTCATCGGCCAAAACCGCCGCGGCAAGAAGAATCCGATCGTTGTCGTCGAGCCGGGAATCGAGACCGGCGAATTCCACCGGCTCCCCGGCTTCGTCGAGCGCGAACATGGTTTCGAAGATCTTCCGTGTGGTGAATTGTGCGAGGGCCGGCATGTGCTTGAGGCGAGGCATAAGTTGAGACCGCGCCTCGGCATTGACCAGCATGAGGTTCAGCAGCAAGCGCTCCACGGGACGCAAGGGCTCGGGCGCGGGACGCACGATCTTTTCGCGCTGCGCGGCCGCCTTCCGGAAATTTTCCAGCACGGGGCCGGCGTCGATACCCAGGTAACCGGCAACATCGTTGACCACAGCCAGCCGCTCCAGCTTATCGGAAAGGCGCTGCACGGCCGGAAGAAGAAACTGAAATCCGGCCACGCGGCCTTCGGCGGTTTTCATGTCGAACTTCGCGCGTGCGCGGTCGGCCAGCCAGTAGAAATAGTTTTTCGCCTTCGCCACCCGGGCCATGTACGCTTCGGCGCCGTGTTGCCGGCAATACTCGTCGGGATCGAGCTCGTCATCGAGTTCCAGGATGCGGACGTGCATGCCCTCATCGAGCAGAATATTGATAGAACGCTCCGCGCCCTTCGCCCCCGCGGGATCCGGGTCGAAATTCACCACGATCTTGTCCGAGTGGCGCTTGACGGTTTGCACCTGGTGGCTGGTCAGCGCGGTGCCGCAGCTCGCCACGACCTCGTGAACGCCGGCGGAGTAAACGCCGATCACGTCCATGTAGCCTTCCACCAGGACGGTGCGATCCGACTTATTGATCGCGCTCTTGGCGCGATGCAGGTTGTACAGCACGTAGCTCTTGCGATAAATGGGAGTTTCGGGCGAATTCAGATATTTCGCCTGCTCGTTGGGATCGAGTGCGCGGCCGCCGAAGGCGATGATCTTGCCGGTCTCGTTGTGAATGGGGAACATGAGGCGATGGCGAAAGCGGTCATAGAAGCTGCCGTCGTCGCGCTTGCCGGCGAGGCCCGATTCCTCCATTTGCACGCTGGTGAAATTGCGCTGTTCGAAAATCCGCACCAGGCCGCGCCCCGACCGCTCGGCATAACCGAGGCCGAACTCCGAGGCCGTCTCGCGCGTGACTCCGCGCCTTTCCAGGTAGGCGCGCACTTCTGCACCGGCGGGCCCTTGCAGGTTGGCACGGAAATTTTCCTGGGCTAATTCGTGCATCTGATAGAGCGCCGCCCGCAGCTTGGTCTCGGGATCCGAGTATTCCGAGCGCTTGGGCATCGGAATTCCATGGCGCTCGGCGAGTAGCTTTAGAGCTTCATAGAAGCTGATGCGCTCCATTTCCATGACGAATTTGAGCACGTCGCCCTTTGCCGAGCAGCCGAAGCAGTAGTAATACTGGTGGTCGGTACGCACGGAAAAGGACGGCGTCTTTTCGTTATGGAACGGACAGAGACCTACGTAGCGGGTTGCGGTGGCGCGGCGCAAGCGCGGCACATATTCCTGAATGACCTGGACGATGTCGACTGAGGACTTGAGCTGCGCTACGAAATCCATCGCGGGCTACCTGAACATTATCGCGTGAAGTTCGGTTTAGAAGAATGCCTGTTTCCGCTTCTCACGGATTAACGGCCGGTTGAGGAACTCGACGAACGGTATCATGGCTTCGAAACGCCGGCGTACTTCGGTGAAGAGCCTGGATGTGGTTGCGAGCTTCGGGTCGAGCATGACATAAACCAGCCACTGCTTGTAACGGAGCAGATCGGCAGCCGGGTGATCGCTCGCGAACCCTTTGGGAACGCGTGAGAGCCGCTCGCCCTGCATCTCGCCCAGCAGGCTGCGGAGTTTTTTCGTTCCAATGATCTTTCGGAACTCGGCGTGATGTTCGGCGAGGTGCGTACGGATGGCCAGCAAGGCCTCGGGCCCGGGCATATAGACGCCACCCGCGACTTCAATTTCCCTGGCCGACACGCTGAAATACAGCCCTCCTCCGCCGTGTTTTTCCAGCCCCCGCCGAGGGAAGATCGCGGCAATGTGGTCCTTGTACGGTGTTTTATCCTTACTGAAACGCGTGTCGCGGTAGATGCGATAGATCGCCTTCGCAGGCTCATTGACGTAGTCCGGGGCAAAACGCATCATCTCCGAGTTCAGAGCGGCCACGAGGTCGCCCATGGGCGCTTTCACCTGCTGTTCATAGAGATGCTTGCGCGGCTGGAACCACTCGCGGCGGTTGTTGCGCGCGAGCGCGGCAAGGAACTTCATGCCGACTTCCGGCAGACCTGCGAACGCGGCCATGGGCTTCGGGAGCCTCCTTTATATAATCGAAGGGATGGTGCACACGGAAGAGACGCTTGGGCGTCTCGCCGCGATTCCGGACTTAACCGTCATTCCAGGCGCTCCGCTTTCCCGCTACACTCGTTTCGCCATTGGCGGGCCAGCCGACCTGTATGCCGAAACATGCAGTCCGGAATCGTTCATCGCCGCCCTTCACGTGGCGCAGGAGAGTGGCGGACCCTACGTTGTGATAGGAGGCGGAACAAACCTCATTGTATCCGACGAGGGTTTTCGCGGCACGGTCCTTCGATACACCGCAGACCGGATTGTTGCAACCGAGCACGGCGTGGTTGCCGACAGCGGAGCCGTGTTACAGAACCTGGTGGATTTTACGGTGGAGCGCGGCCTCAAAGGACTGGAGACGCTGGCCGGTATTCCGGGTTGGGTGGGCGCGGCGGTCTACGGCAACGCGGGCGCCTATGGACATTCGATTTCCGAGCGGGTCCGCAAGGTGCGCTTCTATGACGGGCGCGGCGTCCGTGTTTCCGATGCGAGCGAGTGCGAGTTCCGATATCGCGAAAGCATATTCAAACGGCGCAAAGAATGGATTATCTTCTCCATTGAACTGGAGATGGAGACGGGCGGCGCCGACGAATTGCTAAAGATATCGAACGACATTATTCGTGTGCGGAACGAAAAGTTCCCCGTGACCATGAAGTGCGCAGGAAGTATTTTCAAGAATCTGCTGGTGTCCGATTTGCCGGAGGGCCTGGCTGCGCGCGTGCCGCATCGTGTGATTCGCGAAGGCAAGGTTCCTGCCGCGTACTTTCTGGAAGAAGTAGGTGGTAAGGGGATGAGCCGCGGCGATATTCACGTTGCCGCTTATCACGCGAATCTCATATACAACGGCGGCGCAGGAACGGCGGCCGACCTGCGCGCGCTCATAGGAGAACTGAAGCGGCGGGTGGCCGAAAAGTTCTCGCTTTCACTGGAAGAGGAAGTGCAGTACGTGGGCTTCCCTGAAGCAGCGCGGCCATGATTGCGCTGCTCGTTGCATCTCTGCTGGCGTTTGCGCCCGGCCCCGACGAGTTGCACGATGCCGTAAAGGATAACAACGCTCAACGGGTACGCGAATTGCTGCGCGCGGGGGCCGATCCCAACGCGCGCGACCCCTTGGGTGCAACGCCGCTGCACGATGCCGCGTGGAATGGCAATCGCGAAATCGTCGAACTACTGCTCGGCGCGCCCGTTGACGTCAATGCGCGCCATCTGGAAGCGGGATCGACCCCGCTGCATTACGCCATCATCAAGGACCATGCGGAAATCGTTGCGCTGCTTCTCGATCATGGAGCCGACGTGAAGGCAACCTATCGTTCGGGCGCGACACCTTTGCACATGGCCGCGTCCGGCGGGTATGACGCCATCGTTTCCCTATTGCTGGCGCATGGAGCGCCGGTGGAGGCCCGCGATCAAACGGGCGCCTCGCCGCTGGATGAAGCCGCGGAGAGAGGTTACGAACGAACCGTGGTGTTGCTTGCGGAAAAGGGCGCGGACGTCAACACGAAGAATCCGAATTCCGGAGCCACACCTTTGAACGCTGCTGCGGCTCAGGGGCATACCCGCGTTGTTCAAACGCTATTGGCGCGGGGGGCGCTGTTGGAGACTCACGATCGATCCGGTGCGACGCCCCTCGAAAACGCGGCGCGCGGCCAACACGCGGAAGCCGTGCGCCTGCTGCTCAGCAAGGGTGCCGCAGCGGGCCCGGCTGTTCTAAACGGGGCGGTGGGCAAGGGCCAAACGGATATCGTGGCGATTTTGCTGGACAACGGCTGCTCGCCTGACGTACGAAGTGAATCCGGCGCAACGGCTCTCGGAGTCGCGGCCTTGAAGGGTTATCTCGAGATCGCACGCCTGCTGGTGGAGCACGGTGCGGATATCAACGCCAGAAGTGCGGACGGCGCCTGTGCGCTGCACAACGCCTCCGCCGGTGGCCATCGCGACGTCGCCGCTTTCTTGCTCGATCGCGGAGCGGATCGAGACGCGCGGGAAACGGAGTCGGGAGCGACGCCTCTTTATGATGCGGCCTCTATGGGGCGTCTGGAGGTGGTGGATTTACTGCTTGGCCGCGGTGCGGATCCCAATACTCCGAATCAGTCGGGCGCCACTCCGCTGCACGCGGCTCTGGAGAACGGATTTGACGAAGTAGCCGCGGCGCTCAAGGCAAAAGGCGGCCGGTGAATTCCGCGGGCTCCGGGCAATCATTGAAGAAGGCCGGGCGTGCCCGGCCCCTACGAAGGCGAGGGCAGATACAATAAGGTCACTATTCCAAACAGGAGTCCCTCATGCCCGCCCAAAATTACGCGAACCATACTCGTCTCGACCCTGCGTTCCACATGTTCGTTCTACCGGTGGCGGCCATCAATGTCCTGGTGGCCCTTTGGCACGCGTTTCGAAATCCAGGACTCGGGTCCGCGTGGTTCGTCATTCTGGCGGCGGCTGGAGCCGTGGCCGTGGTGAAGATCAGGACCTATCCGCTTCGTGCGCAGGACCGCATCATTCGCCTGGAGGAGCGCCTGAGGATGGCGCAGCTGCTTTCTCCGTCCCTCCGCGATCGCCTCGGGGACCTGACCGAGGCGCAACTCATAGCGTTACGATTTGCTTCGGATGCCGAAGTGCCCGCACTGGTTGAAAAAGCGCTCAGCGGCACCATGCTGCCGAAAGATCTCAAGCAGGCGATCGTGAACTGGCGAGCCGACGAATTCCGAGTATAAAGGCTACACTTTTTCCGGCACGACAAACGGGTGGCGGTATTGCCGGCGAAACATGGCGTTGGCTTCTTCGTCGCCCACGCAGGAATAGGAATCCGCGTCGAACCGCAGAGTGCGGCCCAGGCGATACGAGATATTCGCCAGGTGTACGAGCGTTGTCGAGATAGCGCCTTCTTCGATCGGAGCGTTTAAGTCGGAATGCTTGCGCGTACGCAGGGCGTCGACGAAATTCGCCCAGTTATTGCCGGGGTCATGCCCGGATGGGCCAGGCTGCTGCTCTTTGCCCAAAAATGTGTAATAGGTGGCATGGTCTTCGTCCGTGACGGCCATGTATCCCTTGGAGCCGTAGAAGATATCGCCGACGGTATTCGCTTCTTTTCCGGCGCCGGTTTCATTGATCCGAGCTTCGTGGTTGCTGATCCAATGGCGCACTTCAAAAACCATAAGTTTCTTTTTGCCGGCGCCGTCGAATTCAAAAGTCGCCGTCAGGGTGTTGGGAGTTTCCTGGTCATCGTCGAACATAAAATGGCCGCCCATGGCGCTGACCTTCGTGGGGTACTTCACGCCCAGGCCCCACCGCGCGACGTCCACCTGATGGATTCCCTGGTTTCCGAGGTCTCCGTTGCCGTAATCCCAGAACCAGTGCCAGTTATAGTGAAAACGGTTACGCGTGAACTCATGCTGCGGCGCGGGACCAAGCCACAGATCGTAGTGCACGCCTGCGGGCACGGGCTCGACGGGCTTTCTGCCGATGGTGTCGCGCCACTTAAAGCACAGCCCGCGCGCCATGTAAACATCGCCGATTACGCCCTCGCGCAACTTCTGCACCGCCTCGCGCGCAATACCGGAACGGCAGTTCGTACCGTGCTGCACCAGACGGTTATATTTCTGCGCGGCCGCCACGATCTGCTTCGCTTCAAACATGTCGTGGGAGCACGGCTTCTCTACGTATACGTCCTTGCCCGCCTGGCAAGCCCACACTACCTGCAGCGTGTGATTGTGATTCGGCGTAGCAATCGAAATCGCATCGATGGACTTGTCTTCGAGCAACTTGCGGAGATCCGTGAATGCGGCTGGACGTTTCTTGCCCAGCTTCTCGACGTCAGCCAGGCGGGCGTTCAGCACGGACTCGTCGATGTCACAAAGTGCGGCGATTTCCACGCGATCCATCTTGGCGTAACTCGAGATATGGGAGCGGCCTTGCCCGCGTACGCCCACGCAGGCAATGCGAACCGTGTCATTGGCGCTCGCAAGGCTGCTCGGACGGAGAGCAGCGGCGCCGGCAGCAACAGAGCTCATCAAAAAATGGCGTCGATTCATTAGGATTCTCTAGTCAGAATGGTACCGCAGTTAGCCCGAACTCCGGGTAATGCGGAACGTGTCTAATGTATCACTGCTCGCGTACTCTTTAGGAAGCCCAACTCTTAAGAGTCTGACGGAGATGGCGGTAACTTGCCGCCCATGCCCGCGGAGAGCGCAACACGAATAATACCAGCAACATTGTTGACGCCGAGTTTCTTCATCATGGCTTTGCGGTAACTGCGCACGGTCTCCACACCGAGGTTTAGGAGCACGGCAATTTCCTTGCTGGCTTTCCCGTCTACAATCATGCCCAGCACCTGAAACTCGCGCGGCGTCAACTGCGAAAGCAGCGGATGCCGGCTCGGAGCTTCCACGTCTCCCCGGCGGATGCGGGCGAGCATTTGTTCGGAAACGTGCGGGCTCAGATAGGAGCCGCCGCGCGCCACCACCCGCAGCGCGTCCAGCAGGTCGCCCGAGGAGGCCCGCTTCACCACATAGCCGCGGGCGCCGGCGCGGATGGAACTGACCACCGACGCCTCGTCATCGTACATAGAGAGCATGATGACCTTTAGGGCCGGCGACTGCCGTAGCAGTTCCACCGTGGTATCTACGCCGTTCAGGCCGGGAAGCCCGATGTCCATCAGGACCACGTCGGGACGAGTGTCGCCGCACAACTGCACGGCTTCTGAAGCGCTTTCCGCATCACCCACTACCGTGAACTCGCCGCTTCGGTCGAGCAGAGCCCGGATTCCCTCGCGCATGATCTTGTGATCTTCCACGAGCAGCACCCGGTAGGCCATTGGGCCGGTTCTCTCCACGATTAGGTAGAAGCCGCTTATACCACGATGGGGAACAGGTGAGCAAACTGGCCGGTTTATGCTGGCGGCTACTGATGGGACGAATACTGCGCTTGCGGGGGATTTAGCTTCACTTCGATCGTCTTCTGCTCTTCGTCAATTTCGAACGTCTGGCCGAATGTCTGGTAGCCTTTGGCAATCACCTGGACTAGTATCGAGCCCTGCGGAATGGGTGGAATTTTCGCCAGGCCCTCCTGGTTCGTGCGCCGCTCCCATGAGGTCAAAATCTTCTTGCCAAGCTTGGCTTTGGACCGCCCTTTCACGAACTTCACGACGACACTCGCGTTGTCGACGGGATTGTCATAAGGGCTCTTCACGGCGACCGTGATCGTCGTGAGGTCCGAATTCGCGGCCATTCCCGCGGCAAGGATCAGAATACCCGCCATAAGCCGGATAGCGTTCCGCATGTTTCGATTATGTCAAACTTGGCGAAATGCCGGACGGTGCCTTTCAGTCAAGATCGGGCAACAGAAAGCGCCGCGCGTTTCCGCTGGCTGCGGTCACCGCCTCGGCTGCGAGATAGCCGCTGCGCACCGCGCCCTCCATGGTGGCCGGCCAGCCGGAGCGCGTCCAATCTCCCGCTAGAAAAACGTTGCGTACCCGCGTCATCGCGGGCGGCCGGACGGCCTCCATTCCGGGTTGCGCCGAATACGTCGCGCGGATTTCCTTGATCACCTGTGCCCGTTCGACCTTGGCGTCTCGCACGGTCGGGAAAAACTCGGCCGCTTCCCGAAGCGCCAGGTCGATGACCTCCGCACGCCCCATCTCCACCAAGCTGCGGGAAGCACTGATGACAAACTGCACGTAACGTCCCTGATCTTTGTTGAACATCCACTGTATGGTTCGGTCGAGCAATGCCGCGTGCGGCAGTTCTGTGACCGGGTGGTCGAACCAGATGTGAATTCCTGTGATCGGCGAATGGCGGAAGGCACTCGTGTTAATTCCAAGCTCCGGAGCGATTGCAGGCAGCCGTTCAAACGGTACAGCGCAAATTTGATAATCGGCCGGATGCAGCGCCCCGCTCGCTTCCACTCCCGCGGCTGTCCCGTCCACGAACACAATGCGTTCCACCGGGGTGCGAGCATGAATCCGCACGCTGGCGGTTGCCGACCAGAAATCGGCGCTGTAGAGATCGCGAAGGGGCACATCGGGAATACCCATTTCGTAAGAATTGTTGCGAGCCAGCATTCCCAGCCAGAACACCTGAAACCCGTGCCGTGCGGCCATCCGGTCGAGTTCTTCATTAATAGCGCTCACCAGAACCTGCCGCCAGAAACGCTCAATCGCTCTTGCCGGCTGTTTCTTCTCTTGCAGCCAGGACAGCATCGTAATCCTGTCCAAGTCCTCCCGGCTGCGCTCGCGCATGAGAGCGAGCATCGCTCTTGCGATGGCGATTTTCTCGGCAATAGTAAGGCACGGCATGCGCCAGAATGACCCCGTGAGATGCAACGGCGCGGGCAGTGGTCCCCGGCTCAACGTAGATAGCCGGCCGCCAGGCTCGATAAATGTAAACTCCCGAAAGAACCGGATGCGATCTTGGACGCCCAGCCGGCCGTAAAAGTCCAAAAGGTTTACGCAGCACCGCAGCAAGACGTGCTGGCAGTTGTCGATCATGTCGGCGTCATCGTCGCCGGGAGTCACTGGAAAGGATGTCGCGCGGCCGCCCAAAAACGGGCGCGATTCAAAAACATCCACGGTAAAGCCGGCGGATCCGAGTGCCGCAGCCGCCGCGAGTCCGGCCAAGCCTCCGCCAATGATGTTCACCGAGGGCATTCCCGCCCGAACATAGCGCGTTTACCGCTCGCGTGGCAATAAGGCGCGGATCGTCTCGATGCTGTCGGCGTCCTCCGCTTTTTTGTCCGTGCGCCACCGCGCCATGCGCGGAAAGCGCACGGCGATTCCGGAACGATGCCGTGACGATTTCTGAATCGCTTCGAATGCCAGTTCGAAGACCAACTCAGGCTTCACCCGCCGCACTGGGCCGAATTTTTCAATCGTGTTGTTGCGGACGAACGCATCTACCTGCCGGATTTCTTCATCCGTCAGTCCTGAGTACGCCTTGGCAAACGGCACCAGCTCGCCACGATCCCAGACCCCGAAAGTGTAATCCGTAAACAGGCTCGCGCGCCGTCCATTGCCGGGCTGCGCGTAGATCAGGACTGCATCCACAGAGTACGGGTTGATCTTCCACTTCCACCAATCTCCGCGGCGCCGCCCTACTCGGTAAGCTGACCTGCGGCGCTTGAGCATGAATCCCTCCACGCCACGCGATCGAGCCTCCTCGCGAGTCTCCCGCAAACCGGCCCACGATTCTCCCACCACCACAGGGGAGGGAATCACGTGATTCGTGGCGCCAAGCACGGTGATGATCTTCTCCAACTCGGCGCGACGCCACTCGAGCGGTTCTTCGCGCACGTCGCGCCCGCCATGCTCCAGTAAATCAAACGCAACCAGAACCACCGGCACTTCGGACAGAATTTTCGCGCCCAGTTCTTTCCGTCCGATTCGCCTCTGCATCTGCGTAAACGGCAACGGCGTCCCGCTTTTCCACGGCAGCACCTCGCCATCCAAGACCGTACCCTCAGGCAACAGCGCACCGGCCGCCGCGAGTTCCGGAAAGCGCTCTGTCACCAGTTCCTCTCCACGCGACCACAGAAACGTACGCCACGCCCGCCGGATCAGTTGCGAGCGAATGCCATCCCACTTCCATTCCACCTGCCATTCGCAAACGTCTCCGAGTTCTTCAATCTCGCCTTCCAGCGGATAGGCCAGGCAGAACGGATAAGGCCGGCTCACGTCTGCATCGGCGGTTTCCTTCGCGAGAACCTGGGTTGCGAAATCCGCTGTCGGCTGCCAGTCCCCCATCAAACGATGCGCCAGCACATTCGCATCGACTCCGCTCGCTTCCGCTAACGCGCGTACAACGAGGTTCTGCGAGACCCCTACGCGAAACTCGCCCGTGATCAGCTTGTTCCAGGCGAATCTTTGCCGTTCGCTCATCTCCCGCCAGGAGCCGACCATCGACGCCTGCCGCGCGGCATCATCCCAGTCACGCATCGGAAGCAGGCGCTCTTCCACCCAGTAGCGGAGGGGCTGGTCGCTCGAGGAGTGTGCCGACGGCAGCAAAAGGGCGATCGTCTCCGCCAGGTCACCAACGGCCTGGTAGCACTCGCCGAACATCCAATCGGGAATTCCCGCTTCTTTGATCGCCCAGCTCACCAGGTCACGCGTTGCAATCAGCCGCTTCGGCCGCCTCCCGATCAGGAAGTGCACGGCCCAGGCGATGTCCTCCGGCGGTGCGGAGCGAAAATACCCCGCCATCGCCGCAATTTTCTCGTTGGTTTTTGTGGTGGCGTCAAGCGCGGCGTAAAGATCCGCGAAAGCCCTCACGGCTCGGTCTCCGCCGCCTCGGGGACGATGTCTTCTTCGTAACGGGTCTCCACCGCGTGGGCGTCTACACCGCGCTCCGTGAGCCAGCGAACCATTGGCGCCCTGTAACCGTGCGTCACCCAAACGCTCTCGGCCCCGGTCGCTTGAATGGCCGTCAGCAGGGCAGGCCAATCGGAGTGATCGGACAATACAAAGCCGCGATCGATCGACTGCCTGCGCCGTGTGCCTCGAATCCGCATCCATCCCGATGCCAGACCTGTCGAAAAATCTCCGAACCGGCGCAGCCACGGGGAGGTCTTGGCCATGGGCGGCGCAAGAATCAACGCGCGTGTCCAATCGGTCTTCGGCGGTGCCGACCGTGCGTAAATCGTTTGCGGCAGCGCAATACCGGCCTCCCGATAGATGCGATTAAACTGCTCCGCGGCTCCGTGTGTGTAAATCGCTCCAATCGAGGAATCGACTCCCGTGAGGACCCGTTGCGCCTTGCCGAGGGGATAGGCAAAGAGCACACTGCTTTTTCCCGCCATCTGGTTCGCGCGCCACCACGCATTGATTTCGGCGAACGCGTCGCTCGCTGCAGGCCATCGGAACACCGGCAGGCCAAAAGTCGATTCCGTGACAAAAGTCTGACAGCGAACCGGCTCCAACGGGGTGCACGTCGCATCCGGAGCCAGCTTGTAGTCACCTGAGACGACGCACCGCCGCCCGCGATTTTCAATCAGAACCTGAGCCGATCCCAGTATGTGACCGGCGGGATAAAACGTGACCGTTACGCCATTACGCTGGATCGCCTTTCCGTAGTCCGCGGTCTCGATTCGTGCGTCATCTCCCAGCCGTGCCCGCAGCAGCCGTTCTCCCGGCGTGGCGCAAACATAATTTTGCGAGCCGGTCACAAGGTGGTCCGCATGCGCGTGCGTAATGACCGCCCGATCCACTGCATCCCACGGGTCCACATAGAAGTCGCCTGCGGCGCAATAGAGCCCGTGCGAATTCCGTTCGATCAGATCTTCCACCGTTCCTGCCATTAGTATAAAGTCCGAAGGCATGACGCCTCGTCAACTGGCTGCTCTGGGTCGCGCTGAATTCCGCAAGTTCGCCAACGCGCGTGTCGCTCGCCAGCAGCGTGCCTATTTCAAGAAATGGGAGCAAGTCCGGTTCTATGGGCTGAGTACGCCCGAATTAACCGGCATCGCACGCAAGCTGCACAACCTCATTCGAAAAGAATGGACGTACTTCGATGCTGTTGAGTTCTGCGAACAGCTCATGCCGGACCGCTATTCCGAATCCAAACATCTCGCTTTGATGATGCTGGCGCGCTATCGCCGCCGGTTTGAATCGACTCTGCTGGCGCATGCCAAGCGCTGGCTAAACGGGAATCTCTGCGATAACTGGGCCATTACCGACCACTTGGCGAGCCGTATTGTGAGCAGCTTGATCGATCGTTTTGATTCCTTGGCGCCCACCGTCGAATCCTGGTGCCGCTCCAGAAATCTCTGGGTCCGCCGGACAAGCGCAGTGGCATTCGTCTACTTTGCGCGCCGTGGCCGTCACCTCGATCGCGCCTATCGCATTACGGCCGCACTCGAGCCCGACCCGCATGATCTCATCCAGAAAGCCTGCGGCTGGCTCTTGCGCGAATGCGGCAAAACCGACGCCAAGCGCCTCGAAGGGTATCTCTTCAGACGCGGTCCTCGTATTGCGCGAACGACTCTGCGTTATGCCGTCGAGAAATTCCCCTTGGCGGAGCGACACCGCATCCTGGCCGCAACGCGCTGTTGTTGAATGACTTTTGGCGCTTTATAAATTCTTAAGAACTCCCTTACGCCTTTTTTATCGGCCTTTCCGTAAATTGTGACTGAGGTCGTTGCAACGGCACCTCATGCGTGGCTGCGACCGCTTGAGCGATGGGCAATCCCCCATACCAACGCAAGCAGCCCGAGGAAATTTCTTCGCGCTGCGCCCCAACCACTCTCTTCTGTCAGCCTGAACGGCAAAGCGGGACACTATCCCGCCTTTTGCATTTGCAGCCGGCCTCTCAAAGGAGCTATCCCAAATGATCGTGATGAAGTTCGGCGGGTCGTCACTTGAGTCCGCGAATGCCATCGAAAGAGTAGCCTCAATTGTCAGGGCCCAACTCGCGTTGCGGCCGGTAGTTGTCGTTTCCGCTATGGGCAAGACCACAAACGGTTTAATCGCCGCCGCCGAGCACGCTGCCCAGGGGCATTCCTATCTTGCTTACCGGACACTGGACGATCTCCGTTGTTTCCATGTCGCGGAGACCGAGCGTCTGCTCCGCGGACAGTCCAAACTGTTCATCGCCCAGAGCATCACGCCTAAATTTCGCGAGCTGCACCTGTGGCTTTCGCACCTTGTGGAAGGCGACCGTCGGCTCACCTCGCAGTGCAAGGACGAGATCCTCAGTTACGGTGAGCGTCTTTCGAGCGAGATCGTCAGCGCCGCCTTCCACCGGTTGGGCATCAACTCCGTCCACCTCGACGCGCGTCGCGTGATTCAGACCGACAATCAATTTGGCCACGCTACGCCGCTCTATTGGGAGACCTACGCAAAGCTGAGGCGCGCGCTGCCGTACCTGGGTGAGAATACCGTTGCGGTTCTCGGCGGATTTATCGGCGCGACCGAAGAAGGTGTGACCACCACGCTCGGCCGCGGCGGATCCGATCTCACCGCATCCATCGTGGGGGCGGGGATTTGCGCGGAAGAAATTCAGATCTGGACCGACGTGGACGGCATGCTGACCTGTGACCCCCGCATTTTGGACGGCGGCCATCGCCTGCGCTCCATTTCCTATCGCGAGGCCGAAGACATGGCAAAACTCGGGGCCAAGGTGCTCCATCCCTCGACCGTTGCTCCTGCCATACGGCAACGGATACCCCTTACCATTCGCAATACGCGCCGCCCAGATATCGAGGGTACAAAGATCGCTTCTGCGGCGAGCGGCGCGAACGGAACAGTAAAGTCTATTGCCGGCCGGCCCGGTATGACGATTGTTCACCTCGACGCGCATGACGCAAGCATGCTCCCGACCATTACGGAAGGTTTGAGCAGTCTGCTGGCCCATCACAACATCGCTGTCGAGCTCGTGCAGGCACGGCCGAGTGGTGTATCCTTTGCCGTCGAAACCTCTCCAATCCTGCCGCAGTTGTTGCGCAAAGTAGACCCGTCTGTACAAGTGCGGGTGGAAGAAGAAAGAGCCATCGTTGCCCTGGTCGGCGACGGCGTTGGTTCCACGCCGGCCGTTACGTCCCGTGCGCTACTGGCATTAAGAAACCACGTTTGTATGTACGGCCAAGGGTCTTCGCTCTGCGCGGTTTGCTTCGCAGTGCCGGAGGCCGAATTGCACCCTGTCGTGGAGAAGCTGCACCGCGAGTTTTTCTCAGCCCCGGATCCTGAGCTGTTTGTCGCTGCGCGGGCCATTCCCGAGGCCGTTTCGGCCGCCCAGCCAAGCCGTGGTCACGCCGCCCTGTCCATTCCAACGAAAACTGTGCCGGCACACTAAGTCATCACATTGCCGGCTCTTGCTATGCTGCTTTTCAGCATGCAGTCTGCCGGCATCGATCTTCGTGACGCGCGATTCGTTCAGATTGTCGATGCAGCCATGGCTGAGGCGTCACGCAAGGCAGGATCGTGGCTCGCTTGCCGTCTCGGCTGCACGCAGTGTTGCATCGGGCCCTTCCCGATATCGCCGCTCGATGCCCGCCGGCTCCGTCGCGGCTTGGCCGCTCTCGAAACGGCTGATCCCGATCGCGCGCATCGCGTACAAGCCCGTACTCGTGATTACGTAGCACGCGTCTCCACCGCGTTTCCCGGCGATCCCGACACCGGAATCCTCGACGCGACCCCGGAAGGCGAAAAACGCTTCGAAAGTTTCGCCGATGATGAGCCCTGTCCCGCGCTTGATCCCCAAACCGGCGGCTGCGATCTTTATTCCTCGCGTCCTTTGACCTGCCGCACATTCGGCCCGCCAATGCGCGCCGGTTCCGACCTCGTGGTCTGCGAGCTTTGCTTCGATGGCGCCACCGACGCAGATGTCGAAGGCTGCGCGGTCGACTGCGACCCAGACGATCTTGAAAGTGCGCTCGACAACGAATTAGTCCAACTCACCGGCGCTACAGGCCAGACCATCGTAGCCTTCGCGCTCGCTCGATAAACTCTGTAAGATTGCAGTCTGCGGAGGAAAACATGAAGATTGCTACAGTTTGCGCCGTCGTGGCCGTTCCGCTTGCCGCTTTTGCGCAGACGGGTTCTCTTACCGCGCGCCAGGCCATCGAGCGGATTCAGAAAAACGTAGGCGTACCCTGGAAATCGCAGACAGTCGATACCTTCAAAGCGGGTGACCCCGACACGTCCGTTACCGGCATCGCCACCACCATGATGGCCACTTACGATGTCCTCCGCCGTGCCGCCGCTTCCGGCAAGAACCTCGTCATCACTCACGAGCCGACTTTTTACAATCACGAAGACCAGACGGGCGAATTCGAAAAAGAAAACGACGCGGTGCTCGCTACCAAGCAGTCATTCATCGCCGAGCACCATCTCGTCGTCTGGCGCTTTCATGATCATTGGCACGCCCGCAAGCCCGACCCGGTTCAAACCGGCATGATCCGCGCCCTTGGATGGGAGAAGTTTCAGGTGCCCGAACGCAATCACCTCTTCGTGATCCCCGAGACATCGCTCGAATCCCTCGCCGCCGATATCCGCAAGCGGCTGGCCATCCGCACCCTGCGCGTGGTTGGCGATCCTGCGATGCGCGTCACCAGGCTCGCCCTCAATCCCGGATATCCCGGTTTCCCCGCGGAGCGTCACATGCTTCAGCGCGATGATGTGCAGGTGCTCATAATGGGCGAAGGGCTCGAATGGGAGACCATCGAGTATGGCGCCGATGCCGCCGCCGAGGGCAAGCACAAGGCACTCATCATCCTCGGTCACATTCCTTCCGAGCAAGCCGGCATGGAAGATTGCGCCCACTGGCTCAAATCTTTTATTACCGAAGTGCCGGTTGAATTCATCCCCACGTCCGAGCCTTTTTGGAGCCCCAAGTAGGCGCGGGGCACGCTCCGCCCACCGGATTTGTTAAGCTTTCCAGCTTGTTAATCCGAGGAGCTTCTCTCCTAGCTCCGTCAAATTCGCGCGCTGGTAACGCGTCCTTTCCCAGTTCCGCGGATCACCGGGAAATGCAGGATCATCGGGAATTTCGCGCTCCCGCCACGACCGTATCCGCGTCTCGCGTACTTTCGCGTTTCCTTCATCCGCCGGGTACATGGAAAGGTACTGCGCCAGGCGCGCACGGTTCGCCGACGTGTTTGGCCGGATTCCGTGCGCCAGTAGCGTGTTCCAAATCAGTAAATCACCCGCTTTGAGCGGCACGAAGCGTGTCTCGAGCCCGGTCATGTCGGGAAAAAATGGATGCCGGTTCGCGGGCTGAGTCTTTACCCATTCGTCAAAATTTCTGAATAACTCCGGCACGCACTGAAAACCGCCAACGTCCGGATCCGTGTCCACCAACGACAGCACGCCCTGCACGTTCACCGGGAGCGGACGCGCGGATGTGTCGCCGTCCCAGTGAATGAACCCGCCGAAGGCCCGCACGCCGCGATTCGGCGTATTCAGGTTCGCCCGGTCGATGGTTACCCAAAGATCCTCGCGGTCCCAAATGTCCACGTAAGCGTCGTAAATGCGCTGCTGCTGCCGGTTGTCCCAAAGGTACTGGTGATTGTAGATCTCCACCATGCCGCTGTTGTTGAGTTCCAGCATCTTATGATCGCGAAGCTGTGGCTGGTCCCAGCTTGACGGATCGTTCGGATCAAGCTCTTGAAACTCCCACAGCAGCGCTTTCAGACGCTCGATATTCTCCCGGGGAGCGGCGTCATGGACGATCACGTAGCCAAACGTGGTCCACTGGCTCCAGTCCTGTTCCGACAGCACCCGCAGTGGCAGTCTCTTCTTGATGTCTTTTAGCTGCACACTAAAGTTGAGCGACTGATTCCCCTCATGGTCATAAATAGCCGCGGCATCTGCCATCGTCACCCTCCAGAGGTTTGGTTCCGCCCAAGTATCGCAAAACGCTCCGGCCGCCGCAAAACTCAGCGTCGAATCCTGCCGCCTGGAACCAGGCGCCTTTCTTTCGATATCCTGTAATGTGTCCCCTCAGTTGCGCAAGGCGGCGGAAGCTCTGGGACGCCTCGGCATCTCATTCGTCATCCTGCTGGTTCTCTATACTGCCGCACGGCTGTTCGCACCCGCCTCAGGCTTCACGCAACTCTGTGGCTTGGCGTTCTACATTACCGGCGTCCTGTTCATCGTGCAACTGGCGCGGCAGAATGCCCGCCGCATTATCTGGCGGTTGCGCAATCGCCTGATCGTCGCCTACCTGTTTATTGCCTTTATTCCTATCGTGCTCATTGGAGTTCTGGGCGCCATCATGGGTTGGATTCTGATCGGCGGCACCGGAGTCTACCTGGTTAGTTCCGAGCTCGACCGCAGAAGCAATGTGATGGACGGTGTCGCACATATGCTGGCCGAAATCAAGATCGAGCAGCGGGAAAGCGCCATCCACGATGTGATCCCGTACATGGAGCATCTTTTCCCGAGCGTGAGCCTCGCCATCCGGGGTACCGATCCGTATCACTACCCTGTTGGTTCGGAGGCGCCCGCCGCGCCGCCGGGTTCCAAAGACGCTGCGGGCCTCGTCATGAAGGACGGCCAGTTGTACGCCTGGTCTCACGTTGCAAGGTCGCGAGCGGATGTCACGATGCTCGCTCCCATTACCAATGAACTGTTAGCCGAGTTGTCGCCCGGTATTGGCCAGGTCTCTCTCATCTCCTTCAGTTCTCCAATTTCACAAACGGGAAAGGGATCGCAGGTGCGAACGCGCCGCGCGACGCGGCTGCCTGATCCGGCGAACCGCTTCGACATCGCGGTCGATGGTGCCAGACCCGTCTATTTTTCCTATTGGGATTCGCCCGGTAAGCAGGATAAGTGGCTGTTGGTCGTCCGCACACGCCCTTCCATTGTTCTTGGCACCGTGTTCCAGCAGGTCGATCTCGCAGGATTTCTGATGGCGGGGCTGGTCTTCGTATCGGGTTTGTTGCTCCTCGTTTGGATCGTCTCGTTTCTCATGGGAATTTCGCTCACCCGGACCATCACCGGCGCCATTCACAACCTTTACGAGGGCACGGAGCGCGTCAAAGGGGGCGACTTTTCTCATCGCATCGCCGTCGAAGGCAACGATCAGCTTGCCGAACTGGCCCGCTCCTTCAACGGCATGACGGAAAATCTCGAGCGGCTCATCGCCGTCGAGAAAGAACAGCAGCGCCTGCAGGCGGAAATCGCCATCGCCCGCGAAGTACAGAACCAGTTGTTTCCGCGCGCCATTCCCGCCATGAAGACCATCGAACTGACTGGCGTTTGCCATCCCGCCCGCATGGTCTCGGGCGATTACTACGACTTCGTTCGCGTGCACGATTCCCATGTCGCCGTCGCCATCGGGGACGTCGCGGGCAAGGGAATTTCCGCCGCGCTCCTCATGGCATCGATTCAATCGATTTTACGTACACAACTGACTGCCGGCGTTCCCATGCCCGTAACTGCCTCCCATGCCGGCGACGAAATGCACCCGGACCTGTGCGTCGCCAGTCTCGTTTCACAATTGAATAAGCAGGTGTGCGCCAATACCTCGCCCGAGAAATTCGCCACTTTCTACTTCGGGCTCTACGATGATGAAAGCCGTCTGCTCACCTACGCCAACGCCGGGCATTTGGCGCCCATCCTGATGCGCGATGGACAGGCTCAACGTTTGGAAGTTACCGGCACCGTGGTCGGGGCCTTTCCGTTCGCCAGCTACGAAGAGAGGCAGGTCAGGCTCAGGCCCGGAGATCTGCTCGTCGCATTCACGGACGGTATCGTCGAACCTGAAAATGAGTATGGCGAACCGTTCGGCGAGGACCACCTGGTCGACCTCCTGCTCAAGTACGGCCATCGCGAGTCCCCTGAGATCATTTCTCGCATCATGGAAACCGTCGAGCAGTGGACCGGATCTACGGAACTGTACGACGACATGACTCTTCTAGTGGCTCGCGCCGTCTGACCCTTATGAAAGTTCTCACCGCCGCACAAATGCGCGAGATCGACCGCCGCACTGTCGAGATGGGGGTGGCCGGCGAAACTCTTATGGAGCGCGCCGGCAGCCGCGTTGTAGAGTTTCTCGAGCAGCGATATGCACCCCTCGCCGACCAGCGCATCGCCATCTTCTGCGGTAAGGGCAACAATGGTGGTGACGGTCTGGTGGTCGCACGGCAGCTGTTCGAACGCCACCGGCCGCGATTCCTGCGAATCGTGCTTCTGGCGTCGCCTGACGCCCTGAAGGGCGACGCGGCTCTGAACTATCGCCGCCTCGTCGATACCGGTTGCCCCATCACGCACAATCATGCTGCGGATCTCGAAGGCGTGACCCTGATCATCGATGCCCTCCTGGGGACCGGATTGAGCGGACCGGCAAACGGCGCAATGCTGGACTGCATTCGCCGGATCAACAGCGGTTTTCAGCACGCCTCGATCGTGGCTGTCGATATTCCCTCGGGTCTGGCGAGCGATACCGGTCAGCCGCTCGGCGAGAGTGTGCGCGCGCATCACACCGTCACCTTCACCGCGCCAAAAGTGGGCCAGGTGCTCCCACCGAATTGCGAGCGCGTCGGCGAGCTTCATATCCGCGAAATCGGGAGTCCGCCGGATCTTTTCGAGAAAGATGACAGTATTTTTCTTTCTCTGGTCCAGCCGGCGCAGTTCCGCCCTCTGTTGGCGCCGCGCCCGGCTGGCTCTCACAAAGGCAGCTTTGGTCATGTCCTGATCGTTGCCGGCTCTTACGGCAAAACCGGGGCCGCTGCCATGTGCGGCATGGCTGCCCTCCGTGCCGGAGCCGGGTTGGTCACGGTCGCCTCGTCGGAGCGCGCTATCCCCGTCATCGCCTCGCATGCTCCGGAAATGATGACCGAGCCCCTGCCCGAGACCGCCAATGGGTCCATCTCGCTTCGCGCGTTTGATTCGGGCGCCTTGAGTCAGATTGCGCGCAATAAAACCGTCATCGCCATCGGGCCTGGTCTGACTACCGATCCCCAGACGGCGGCCGTGGTCCGGCGCGCGCTGCAGGAATTTGGCCAGCCCGCGGTGGTGGATGCCGACGGGCTCAATGCTCTGGCCGCGGCCGAGTGGTCCGGCGACCGGCGCTTCCGTGTGCTGACTCCCCATCCGGGCGAAATGTCCCGTCTGGCCAAGAAAACCATCCCCGAAATAGAGCAGGATCGCGTCGGCGTAGCGCGCGCCTTAGCCCGCGAGCGCCGGGTGCATCTCGTCCTCAAAGGCTACCGCACGCTGCTGGCGTTTCCCGATGGCCGCGTATGGGTCAATCCCACCGGTTCACCCTCTATGGCCACCGGCGGCACGGGCGACATCCTCACCGGTCTTATCGCCGGGTTCCTCGCCCAGTTTCCCAATGATGCCGAGCAAGCCATTGCCGCGGCTGTCTATCTGCACGGATTCTGCGGCCAGCTCGGTGCCGCTGAACTGGGGGAGAAGTGCTTGATTGCCACCGATCTGTTGCTTTATCTTCCCAAAGCCATGGAGTTGTGTGCCCGTATACCGGACGGCGTCTGAAGAAGAAACCATCGCTCTCGGCCGGGTCCTCGCCGCCCAGTTTCCGCGCCGCGCCGCCGTTTTGCTGATCGGCAACCTGGGTGCGGGGAAAACGACTCTCGCTAAAGGCATTGCCGAGGGACTGGGGGCCGCTGGCACGGAGGAGGTCTCCAGCCCCACGTTTACCCTCATCCACGAGTACGGTGTACCGCCGAGGGTTTATCATGTTGATCTTTACCGTCTCGACCGCGCCCGCGACGCCGCCCGGCTCGGTTTAGATGAGCTGTTCGACCGGGATGCAGTGGTTCTAATCGAGTGGGGAGAACGTTTCCCCGAGTTGATGCCGCCGGAGCGATGGGAAATTCGTATTCAGGCGCGAGACGGAGACCAAAGGGAGATTACAGTTACAACGACAACGATATGAATGAACAACCTTGGGCATTGATTTTGGGCGCAAGCAGCGGTTTCGGCGAAGCTACTGCGGTAGAACTCGCCGCGCGCGGCATGAATATCTTCGGCGTGCACCTCGACCGCCGCGAGACCCTGGCTCACGCGCACGAAGTGCAGTCGCGAATTCGGGCCGCCGGGCGGGAGGCTGTCTTTTTCAACATGAATGCCGCCGACGATGAAAAGCGCGCTGACGTTCTGAAGCAGATGCAAGCCGTTTTTGACAAGACGCCGGGCACGGTGCGCGTTTTGCTGCACTCTCTGGCCTTTGGCGCGTTGAAGCCGCTCGTGGGATCGGATGACGTCGCCTCCAAGCGCCAGATCGAGATGACCGCCGACGTAATGGGCCATAGCCTGGTTTACTGGGTGCATGATCTGGTTGCGGCCAAACTGATGGGTGCCGGCGGACGCGTCTATGCCATGACCAGCGAAGGCGGCGGAAAGGCCATCCCGCAATACGGCCCCGTCTCTGCGGCCAAGGCTGTTCTCGAAGCCCACATTCGCCAGATCGCTCTCGAACTGGCCACGTTTGGCATCACGGCGAACGCCATTCTCGCCGGCGTTACCGACACGCCCGCGCTCCGCAAAATCCCGGGCCAGGATAAGCTGGTCGCCTTCGCCAAGGCGCGGAATCCTCACGGCCGGCTCACTACTCCCGAAGATGTAGCCAAGTGCATCGGTGCGCTTTCCAGCGAAAGCACCTATTGGATGACGGGAAACACCATCCGCGTGGATGGCGGCGAAGGCTCGGTCGCCTAGTTTCCATCGTGTGAATCGGCACCACTCACCTGCCAGGCTGTATTGTATTTTCTTCCTGCCCTGCTCACACTGAGGAAGGAGGTGAAGCGACCTAATGTGTGATTATTCGTTACATGGCCTGCCCAATCGTTTGGCGCGTGAAGGCGAAGACCTGGTAGCCCACCGGTTTAACACTGGAGCCATCGGCTTGGCGTCGCCCGCCGATATCAACCGCGAAGCGCAATCTCCGCCGCGCCAGGGTTGGTGGGCAGCCATCAAGGCTGCATTTGCCGCCACTCCGCTTCCCGTGGTCCCCGCGGTTTGTATTCCTCCCGGAGCGACGCTCCGGCTCATGGATATTCCCGTGGCGCTGCAGCGCGAATTCGGCATCGAAGCGACTGAGACCGTAACCTTTACCCAAACCAGCGCCATGCCGGAGACTTTTCACGATGCCGTGCGATTCAAAAACGGTCGTCTGGTCTTGCTGCAATTCTTGAAAGCCGGCCAGCGCGTGCGCGTACTTTCGCTCGGCGCGCGTGAGCCGGAGCAGATGCCGGAGCTCACCGCAGCCACGCTGGCGGTCACGCACCCGGCCTGATTTTTCTTCGCTGCCGTTTCAGTCGCTTGCATTGGTACGCCGTTAAAACGGTGCAAGGACCGGCTCTATTCTGAAATCAACAGCGGCCGGCTTTGCCGTGCCGCCTGCGTTGCTGCAGCAATACCCGCCGTCAGGCGAGCCGTACCTCCCCCGGCCGGCTCGCTCCGTGATGCTGGTTTCCGGCGCCCCTAGAAAGGCTCGCGGCGTGACTGGCCTTTGTGCCAGATCACGCGGACGGGAGCTCAGAGTGCTGCGGTGAAGATCACGAAACGTCGGGCGTCAACCCGGCCACTTTCGCCTTCGCCCGGCGCGGATCACGGCGCGCGGTTTCCGATCTGTGGAAGCCGCGCGGGGCGGCGGCAATTTCCCTGTTTCACCGCCGGTCCAGCGGTTACACTGGGGACGAGTGGCCGGCTACGACAACGAACTCGCCGAGATTGTCGCGGAACTAAACCGCGCGGCAACCGGTACCCGTTCGAGTCACTCCGAAGGACCCGAAAACACAGCCAGTCTCGACCAGTTGCTCGCGTATGCCGCACAACGCAATGCTTCCGATCTGCTGCTGATCGCCGGTGCCCCCGTAGCTTTGCGAATTGACGGCGCATTATCGTCGTCCGGACCCGCACTTGCCGCCGAAGACACCCGCAACCTGCTGCTTCCGCTACTCTCGCCCAAACAAGCTCAGGAACTGCAGCAGCATCGATCCACCGACTTCTGTTTTTCCCGCGAGGCCATCGGGCGCTTTCGCGCGAATGTGCATCATCAGAGGGGAACGCTGGCGGGAGCAATCCGTTTGCTTCCCTCGCGAATTCCTACGCTCGAGTCACTCCATCTGCCCGCGGCTTTGCGGCGATTGGCCGACGCGCGCCAGGGCCTGGTTCTGATCACGGGAGCAACCGGATGCGGCAAGAGCTCCACCCTCGCCGCGCTCATCGACATCATCAACAGCGAGCGGCACGATCACATCGTGACCATCGAAGATCCCGTGGAATACGTGCATGCCAACCGAAACTCGATTGTGGAGCAGATCGAGGTCGGGCATGACGCCACGGATTTTGCCAGCTCGGTGCGCAGCATCATGCGCCAGACGCCTGACGTGATCCTGGTGGGCGAAATGCGGGATGCAGAAACGATCGCAACTGTTTTGACGGCGGCCGAAACCGGGCACCTGGTGCTTTCCACGCTGCACACCAACGACACCTCGCAGGCGGTTTCGCGCATTCTCGATACTTTTCCGCTGGCCAACCAGCGGCAAATCCGACAGCAGCTTTCACTGGCTCTTCTGGCGCTGGTAGCGCAACAATTAGTGCCCACCGCTAACAGCGGCCGCTACCCCGCCGTGGAAATTATGATGGGGTCTCACGCGGTGCGCAGCCTGATCCGGAAGGGCGAGGATCACCAGCTCTATACGGCCATTTCAACCGGCCGCTCCGACGGCATGATCACCATGGAGCAATCCCTCGCCGACCTCGTTCGTGCCGGGCACATTGCCCGCGAAACAGCCCAGGCACACTGTTTCCGTCCGGACGATTTAGCGCGGTATTTACAAGGATAGGCGTACGAACCAGCACTAATTATGCCCTCCATCTGCTATCCTGGAAGGTAATCCCCTAAATCCTCTCTAGGAGACAATCCAGAAGATGTCTGTGAAAGTTGGAATCAACGGTTTCGGACGCATCGGTCGCAATGTGGTCCGCGCGGGCCTGCATAATCCCAATGTGGAATTTGTGGCGGTAAACGATATTACCGACACCAAGACGCTCGCTCATCTTTTGAAATACGATTCCGTGCTCGGGCCCATCGAAGAGGCGGTAACCGTGGAAGGCGACGGACTCCGCATCGGCAAGAAACATCTCAAGGTTTTTGCCGTGAAAGACCCCGCCGAACTGGATTGGAACTCCGTCGGCGCGCAAGTCGTCATCGAATCCACCGGTCGCTTTACGGAAGCGAAAGATGCCGGCAAGCACTTACGCGGCAGTGTCAAAAAAGTGATTATCTCAGCTCCGGCCAAGAACGAAGACATCACGGTCGTGCTGGGCGTGAATGACAGCAATTATGATCCGAAGAAGCACAACATCATCTCCAACGCTTCGTGCACGACGAATTGCCTCGCCCCGGTGGTCAAAGTTCTACACGACAAGTTCGGCATCCAAAAAGGATCGATGACCACGATCCACAGCTACACCAACGACCAGAACGTGCTGGACTTCCCGCACAAAGACCTGCGGCGCGCGCGCGCGGCCGCGATTAACATGATTCCGACCACGACCGGCGCGGCCAAGGCCATCGGTCTGGTCATGCCGCAGCTCAAGGGCAAGCTGGACGGGTATTCGATGCGCGTGCCCACGCCTGATGTCTCTGTCGTGGATCTGGTCGCAGTGACCGACCGCGCGGTAACAGCCGAGGAAGTGAACGGCGCGCTGAAGGAAGCGGCCGCAGGCCCACTCAAGGGCATTTTGGCTTACACCGAAGACCCCGTGGTCTCGAGCGACATGCTGCATAATCCCAATAGCTCGATCGTCGACGGCGAGATGACCAAGGTGCTCGATGGCAACCTGGTCCATGTGCTCTCCTGGTACGACAACGAATGGGGTTATTCGTGCCGTGTGGTGGATCTGGTGGAGTTTCTCGCGAAAAAAGGACTCTAAAGCTCAAGGCAAAAGGCAAAATTCAAAAGGCAAAAGGGGCGGCGGGGATTGCCGCCTCTTACTGCATGCCGGCGATGATCGCGTTGGTGAACTCCGCCGTGGATGCGCTGCCGCCCACGTCGCCCGTCAGGCATTTTCCTTCCGCGTAGACCTTTTCGACCGCTCGCTGTAGACGCTCCGAGGCTTCGCGTTCGCCGATGTGGCGCAGCATGAGCGCAGCGGATTGCATCAGAGCCGTCGGATTCGCTTTGCCTTTTCCGGCGATATCCGGTGCGGTTCCATGCACAGCTTCGAAGATGGCGTCGCGCTCGCCCAGATTTGCTCCCGGCACGATGCCCAGGCCGCCTACCAGACCCGCGGCGAGGTCCGACACGATATCGCCGTACAGATTCGGCAGTAACAACAGGTCGAACGTTTCGGGCCGCATCACGAGCTGCATGCAGGCGTTATCGACGATCAGTTCTTCGTACTGCACCTCTTTGAATTCCTCTGCGACTTCGCGGCAGCATTTCAGAAACAAGCCGTCGCTCAACTTCATGATGTTGGCTTTATGCACCGCGGTAACTTTTTTGCGGCCCTCGCGGCGCGCGTATTCGAACGTGGCGCGCGCGATACGGATGGACGCCGTACGCGTGATCACCTTCAGGCTCTCCACCACATCCTTCACCACTTCGTGTTCCAGGCCTGAATAGAGATCCTCCGTGTTCTCGCGGAAGATCACCATGTCGATGGGCAGGCCCTGAAATCGCGTTTTTAATCCGGCCAGCATACGCACTGGGCGGAAGTTCGTGTAGAGATCGAGCTTCTTGCGCAACGCTACGTTGATGCTGCGATGTCCGCCGCCGATGGGGGTGGCCGTAGGCCCTTTGAGTCCAACGTGCGTACGCGCGAGCGATTCAAAGACGGCTTTGGGCAGGAGTTCGCCGGTTCTGGCGTGGGCGTCCGCGCCTGCATCCACTCGTTCCCACTCGACTTTAATTCCGGCGGCTTCAACCGCACGAGTCGTGGCGTCGGCGACCTCTGGTCCAATACCGTCTCCGGGAATGAGCGTGATGCGATGAGCCATCCACTCAGTATAGCGGCTCGACTATTTTGTCCCGAGGTGAAGAGCGACCGTGCCGCCGGTCATGCGATCGAATTCCACGGAGCGAAATCCCGCGTCGCGCATGCGCGCCGCGAGATTTTCGGCGGTGGGAAATTTTCCGATGGACTCAGGTAGATATGCGTAAGCATCACGCGACCCCGAGAGAGCGCCGCCGATACGTGGCAGGATGTGCCGCGAATAGAAGCGGTAGAGACTGCCAAAAATTGTCTTTCCGGGCTGTGAGAATTCCAGAATGGCGGCAACGCCCGAGGGTTTCAGTACACGATGCATCTCAGCCAGCCCGGCGTCGTAATCCACGAGATTGCGAAAGCCGAACGCCATGGTAATCAGGTCGAGAGCGCCGTCGGCCAACGGAAGCTGCAGGGCATCGGCCTCGAACAACGGACAGGCACGTTTTTTGCTGGAGACTTTTTCACCGGCTGCCACCAGCATGGGATGGCAGAAATCGCTGCCCATCACCGGATATTTCGAGTTCTGGTCGAGCGCCAGCATGAGATCGCCGGTACCGCAGCAGAGATCGAGGGCGCAGGCCCCCGGGCGCCCCAGCACGTGGCGCACGCGCCGAACGGTATACGATCGCCAGCGCCGGTCGAGATTCAAAGACAGAACATGGTTCGCCAGATCGTATCGCGGCGCGATGCGGCCGAACATCGACCGGACCCAGCGAGAGGCTTCCTGCTCGGTGGCGACCCCTGCGGGCGCGGTGCCTTTCATTGGAGAGCCGAGCGGATCGCAGAGAGCACGGCATTGTCATCCACTCCCGAAACGACGTTTACTTCGCCGATCGTGAGCGGCAGGACAAAATGCACGTTGCCCCGTATGGTCTTTTTGTCTTTCACCAGGCGCGCGGCCAGGCTTTCCGCCGTGATTCCCTGCATTGACGGAATCGGGCCGTAGCGATCGACAGCGCCGAGGATGCCTTCGGCATCCTGATGAGCAAGCTGCCCCAGGGACTGTGCCAGATGCGCGGCAGCCCGCATCCCGAATCCAACGGCTTCTCCGTGCAGAAAACGCGCATAGGCGGTTTCGGCCTCCAGCGCATGGCCGAAGGTGTGGCCGAAATTCAGGATGCGGCGCAGGCCACTCTCCCTCTCATCGGCCGAAACAACCTCGGCTTTGATGCGAACCGATTCCTCGATCAGCTGGTCGAGCACCGCAGCTTCTTTGGCGAGCACGGCATCCCGGTGCGTTGTCAGAAGCTCGAACAAGGGCGCGCTGCGGATCACGCCGCATTTGATCACTTCGAACAGGCCGGCGCGGTATTCGCGGTCAGGCAACGTCGCGAGCACATCAGGATCGATCAGAACAGCCAGCGGCTGGTGAAAACTGCCGATCAGGTTTTTGCCCTCGAGCAGGTTCACGCCGGTCTTCCCGCCGATAGAGGCATCCACCTGGGCAAGCAGCGTCGTGGGGATCTGAATGACGGGAACGCCGCGCATGAAGATGGCGGCGAGAAAACCGCCCATGTCGTTCACGATCCCTCCGCCGAAGGCGACCACGACACTCGTGCGGTCGCCTCCCCGGTGCATCATCTCCTCCGCCAGCCTCTCCACGTATGCGAGGCGTTTCCGCTCTTCACCGCCCGGAAATGTAAGGATTTCGTGTGGAATGCCGGCCAGGCCCCGCCCCAGCCCGCTTCCGTGATGCTGCCAGACATCGGCTGTCGTGACGACAAACACTTTGCCGGCGCCCTTTGGAATGAAGCTCCCCGCGCGCGCAAGAATGCCCCGTTCGACCAGCGCGCAGTATTCGCGCTGCGGAGTTTTCACCGTGAACGAGGGCATATCAGAGTTGTACCACGGAGCACGGCTATGGCCTTGCCGGGCCCCCGTTAGTAAAGCCGGCGCGAAAAGATGCAGCGACTAAAAACCGTCCACCCCATTTTTCATCCCTTTCACCCCAGCTTAACCACTCTCCAGTGGTTGTACCGGCAAAAGTTACTTGCATTACCTCGCCTCTCATGGAAAACTCACTGAATCAGGGTTCGAAATCTCGTTCGTTTCACTTGCTAACCACGGCTTAAATGAGGCCGTTCACGGGAGTAATTTTGTGAAAAAGCTCACAGTTTTTCTCGCATTGACCTTACTTGCGCAATTCCCCGCGCCGGCACAAAACGCAAATGGCCGCGTTACGGGCGTGATTACGGATCCGCAGGGAGCAGTCATTCCGGGAGCGAAGATTCTGGTCACCAACGTCGCTACCAATGACAGCCACGCGACCAGCAGTGCCGCCGACGGCACTTACCAGGTTCTGAACTTGCCCATCGGCAGCTACCGCGTCACTGTGGAGCACGAAGGCTTTACGAAAGTGGTGACGGATCCGCGCGAGCTGCTGGTTAACCAGACATTGCGTGTGGACGTGCCCATGGCACTCGGAAAGACCAGCGAAACGGTGGTCGTCGAATCGCAGAACCTAAACGTTGAGACAGTTGTCTCCACCATCGGCCAGTCGGTGGTGGGGCGTGCGGTCCAGGAATTGCCGTTGAACGGCCGCAATGTGCTCAACCTCGCCCTCACGTTGCCGGGTGTGGTGGAGACAAACCCGGACTCGAGCGCGGCAGGCACTTATGCGGTCGGCGGCGGCAGGTCGGATTCTGTGACCTTCCTGCTGGATGGCGGCATGAATAACGATCTGCTGGATAACCGCGTCGTGTACAATCCCAACCCCGACACGGTGGCCGAGTTTAAGGTTCTGCAGAACAATTACACGGCGGAGTACGGACGTAACTCGGGCGGCATCGTGAGTGTGGTGACCAAGTCGGGAACCAACGAGCTGCACGGCAGTCTTTTCGAGTTTGTCCGCAATAACGATTTCAACGCCAATACTTTTTTGAATAACGAGCAGGGAATCGGCGTTCCCATTCTGAAGCGAAACCAGTTCGGCGCCACGCTAGGCGGGCCCGTCACGATTCCGAAAGTCATTCACGGCCACGATAAGCTGTTCTTCTTTGTGGGTTATCAGGGGCAGCGCCAGTCGGCCACGGCATTCAACCCTTCGGTCACAGTTTTTACTCCGGCTCAATTGAGCGGAAATTTTTCACAGTCGATCAGCGGCCCCTCGGATCCCTTGGTCAAATTCCTCCAGCAGTTTTCTTATTTCCAGCCGAATCCGGCTCTTGCGGCTCAGGGCATCATCGATCCCACACGGATCGATCCGGTGGCGCAGGCCTATATCAAAGCCGGCCTGATTCCCACATCGCCCACCGGCGTGCTCACTCCGGAAGCGGCATCCATCGATAACCGCGACGAGATCACGGGAAAGGTCGATTATCTGATCACGCCCAAGGACCGTCTCTCCGTCACCTTGGGGTGGAACCGGAATCCGCAATTGGCGCCCTTCACGGGCGGCGCGAACGTGCCGGGATATCCGGACACTACGCGCTTTACGCAATACTTCAGCAATCTCGTCTATACGAAAACGTTTTCTCCCACCCTGTTGAATGAAGCGCGCATGACCGTGCAGCGCAACAATACTCTGCAATCCCAGCCGGCGGCCAAGCTTCCCACGGCAAGCCAGCTTGGGATGAACCTGCCTTCCGACAACGCCACCGGTCCACCGCTGCTTACCTTCGCGGCCGGGCTTAACACAGGTTTCGATTACGGCGGGCCCACGACGCTGATCGGCAATACGTATTACTATGCAGACACGCTGACCTGGATTCGCGGCCGGCACAACTGGAAATTCGGCGCCGATTTTTCCGCGTACCAGCAGAACATGGTCTTTGATTTTATCGTCGACGGTTTGTTCTACTTCGACGGGCCTTCCGGCATCGGCTCTACGAACTCCCTGGCCGACTTTCTCATGGGGCTGCCGGACTATTACACGCAATACGGCGCCGCGCCCTCCAACATTCGCACCAAGCATTCCGATTTCTTCGCTCAGGACGAATGGCACATGCGCAAGAACCTGACGGTGACAGTAGGATTGCGCTACGAGTACGCCACACCCAAGCGGGATACGCAGGGCCGCTCCTTTTCCGTTGTTCCGGGCGACCAGTCGCAACGCTTCGTCAACGCTCCCATCGGCTTAGTATTTCCCGGCGATCCCGGCGCGCCGCGCGGGTCCAATTTTCCCGATAAGAACAATTGGGCTCCACGCGTAGGCATTGCCTGGGATGTCTTCGGAAACGGCAAGACCAGTATTCGCACCGGCTTCGGTCTCTTCTACGACATCCTCAAGGGCGAAGACAATTTCCAGTTCAATGGCCAGGCGCCATTTTTTGGAGCTGTGGGCTTCACGCTGAACAACGGCAACGTCATCACGACGAATCCCACCGGGCCGCTTAATTATTTCTCCGATCCTTTCGGGGCCGCCGGGGTGTCCGACCCCTTTCCGTCACGCCCGCCCTCGAAGAATGTCAATTTCAATGACATCGGCGCGCTGCCCTGGGGTCAGGGCTCTCTGTTCTTCGTGAACCCGCATATTTTTACGCCCTACGTGTATGACTACAGTTTCAGCGTGCAGCAAGAACTCGGGCGCAATCTACTCGGGGAAGTCACCTACGTCGGGAGCTCTGCGCACGGCCTGACTTCCCTCATGGATGAAGATCCCATGATTCTCGGCACCAGCACGCGTTTGCTCAATGCCGAGTACGGATTCAACGCCGGCAACGGTTTTGCTTACCTGAATACTTTCGACAACGTTGCGAACCAGAACTATAACGCTCTCGAAGCTAGCATCACGCGCCAGTTTGCCGACTGGCATGCGCTCGGCAATACGTTTTTCACGTTCGCCTACACGTGGGGGCACAGCATCGATAATGCATCCGGCTTCAGGCAAAGAACCAACCAGATTCCTTATTACAATCACAATGAGTTCCGCGCGTCGTCCGACCAGGACGTGCGGCAGCGCATTGCGTTCAGCGGCGGTTGGGATATCCCGTTCGATCGCTGGCTCGGCGGGCCCAAGTTGCTCACCCGAGGCTGGAGCCTGTATCCAATTCTGAGCTGGCGTACCGGATTCCCGCTTAATGTCAACGGAGGTCTCTCCGGGCTCAATCCCACCGATCCGGGTCCGTCGGGCGCAGGAGATCCGTCTCTGGTTCAGCCGAACCTGACCACTGCGACCGTGCAGACTCTGAATCCGCGCCAAATGCAGACCATCAACGGGGTTGCGGCGAACTATTGGTTTAATCCCAACGATCTCGTGCAAGTCACCGATTCCGGTAATCCGGTGGCGCCCGGTAAAGGAACCTATGGTACGTTGCCGCGCAATTTCTTCCGCGGGCCGGGACGCACGAACCTCGATCTCGCGATTGCTAAGAGCTTCCAAATCGGTGAACACTGGAAGGCCGAATTCCGCGCGGAGGCGTTTAACCTCTTCAATCACACGGAATTTGAAAATCCAGGATGCTCGGTCGGCGTGAACGGGGTCCCGCAGTGCAATGCCTTGTCGGTGACCAACGGGAACCTCGGCCAGATCACCGGCACTTACGACCCGCGCCTGCTGCAGCTTGCGCTTCGCGTTACGTTCTAGCCGCCAATGGCTGTCACGAGGGTGCTAGATTGCCCTCATGGCGACTTTGGGACTGATCGAATACCAGGACGCTCCCGCCGAGGTGCGTGCCGTTTACGACGACATCATGGCGACGCGTCAGACCGACTGGATCAATAATTTCTGGAAAGCGCTGGCGCACAATCCGGCTACATTACGGCGCACCTGGCTCAGCATCAAAGAAATCATGGCGCCGGGAGCACTCGATCCGCTGACGAAGGAAATGCTCTACCTCGCCGTCAGTGCGAGCAACCAATGTGGATACTGCATCGCCTCGCATACCGCGGCCGCACGCAAAGCCGGAATGAGCGACAGTATGCTGGCGGAGCTGATGGCTGTGGTCGGAATGGCCAATGAAACCAATCGGCTCGCCAGCGGCTACCAGGTGGAGATCGACGAGCGCTTCCGAACTTAACTCGCAACCGCTCCCAAACCCGGCCCGTTCAGACCCGATGTGTCCATCGTTCCGTCGGTGATGTGGAAGACACCCGGGAACCGGCTCTCCCAGGCGCCATTCGCTTCGGGCATGAACTGCCGCGCATTGGCCTCGATGGCGGCTACCCCCGGTACGTGAGCGGCGAGCGAAGCCGATTGAATCAACGAAGCCCCCGGGCAGGTGAGATCCTGAACGCAAAGGAATAGCTTGCGCTTCTCGGCGACCGACGCGATCAGCATCATGTGGCTCTGCCCCTTGCAGGCTTTCAATGCCGCTCCTGTATAGCCCATCTTCTGCGAAAGCAGCAGCGCCTCCACATCCGTGAGCGACTCGTCGATCACCACCGGACGCAGCTTCGCGGCTTCCTGCATGACGTTCTCCGGGTGCGCCTTGAGATCGCGTGCTGTTGGCTGTTCCACGTACTGAATGCGCTCGTAGCCTTCGGGAGACTTCTGTTTCACCTCGTGCAGGAAATCCAGCAGGTACTGCACATTCGGACATTTCTCGTTGAAATCGAGCGAGTAGACCCAATTGGAGACCCCGCGCTCGCGCTGCGTCTGCGTGGTCACACGGTCTACACGCAGCACGCGTTCCACATCCCATTTGCGATCGTCGCCGTTCAGCTTGATCTTTAAATGCGTCAGTCCGTTGTAGCGGATCCATTCCGCCAGTGTCTCCGGGAGCCCGTCATTCACCCGCTTCGTAATGTCCGATTCTTCAATTGGGTCGATCGCAGAAACCAGGTGATAGAGCGGCATGCGGCCCTTCGGCTCCTGGCTGACATACTTGTTCGGGTACTCGCCTTTGTATTCCGGTCCCAGGTAGTGGCCCAGATCGTACTTCATGAACGGCGGTCCGTAGGTGTGGTAGCAGTTGACCCCGTGAGCCTTGCCGTAGCCGTCGTGAACGGCCGCATCGAACGCGCTTGCCGTCACCAGCGCGCAAAGCGGTGGAATGGGTTCGGCGAGATGCAGGCGCTCGGAAACCTCTGCCGCCGCCTTATGATATGCCGGGTCGACCGCCGCATTGATATCGATCGGATGCCCGTATTCTTGGTACCCGCGGGTGATTTTCGCAATTTCCTCCGCCAGCATCTGCATCGCCCGCAACGTTTCGTCATACGACAAGACCTTCGACGGAAACGACCAGATGTTGCCCAGCGGCATCGAGCCGAAACCCTTAACCACGCGGCCGTCCCCGGTGCGCACCGCGCACGTCACATTCAGAATCGTGGCCCGGTCTAATACGTGCCCGCCGAACTTGATGGGAGTCCGGTAACGGTACTCCTCATAAGCAATGGAAACGTCGTCGACCCGGATGTCGGTTTTCTTGGTCGCGGCGGAAACGATGTGGAACAGCGAAGGCACTCCGGCGCATCCGAATCCGGCAACGGTTGCGGCGCCCTTCAGCAGGCTCCGGCGTGTGGGTTTTGGCACGGGCGGCATGGATCTATCTTATGTCCAACCGTGTGGCCGAAGCCGGGCCGGGCTCGTCGAAAGTATTGCGCGGCTCCATGCTTAATTATTTAGTGACGCCTGGCTCGCCGGCCGGGCATCTAACACCATGCTGCGTACCGGAGGGACTCATGTCTGCTACCCATCAGGTGCTCGAAGTTCACGATAAGTTATTGAACCGTTTAGCAGATGCTCGCAGCCAGAGCGATCGAATCTTCGCCCTTGTGCGCCCCGAAGCTCTTTACGCGCGGCCTATTGCCGAACGACATCGGATTGTTTTTTACATCGGCCACCTCGAGGCTTTCGATTGGAATCTTCTGCACCCCCATCTGCCCGGGCTGAGATCGTTTGAACCTGAGCTAGACCGCCTTTTTGCTTTTGGCATCGATCCCGTGGATGGCGGTTTGCCAGCCGATCAGCCCCAGGATTGGCCGGCGCTCCCGGAAGTCCGCAGATACGCAGCTCGCGTTCGCGAGGCTCTGGACGGCGCGCTTGACCGGTTTGCCGATCCACTGCTGTTGCACGTCGCCATAGAACACCGGTTCATGCACGCCGAAACTTTGGCCTACATGTTTCATCAGTTGCCGTTTACGGATAAGGTCAGTGGCCGTCAGAATTCCGGCCTGATCGCCGGCCCTGTTCACCCCGTAACCGTCGGGATCCCCGAAGGAAGCACAACTCTCGGGCTTTCCCGCGCGGGTGCGGACTTTGGCTGGGATAACGAGTACGAAGCGCACTCGGTGGACGTGCCCGCCTTCGCGATCGATAAGTACAAGGTCACCAATTCCCAATATCTGCGGTTCATCGATTCCGGCGGCTACCGGGACCCGTCGCTCTGGTCGCCTGCCGATTGGCAATGGAAGAACGAAAACGATATCACGCGGCCGACCTTCTGGAATCGGCGTGATGGCCGCTGGTGGTATCGAGGCATGTTCGAGGAAATCCCCCTGCCCTCCGAGTGGCCGGTTTACGTGAGCCATGCCGAAGCCTGCGCCTATGCACGTTGGGCGGGCAAGAAGCTGCCCACCGAGGCGCAATGGCATCGTGCCGCTTACGGGTCCGGCGTCGACGCGCACGCCCGCGAACAATGCTTCGATTTCGATCAATGGGATCCGTCGCCGGTAAATGCGTTTCCTTTGGGAGGCGGTGCTTTCGGCGTCGCGGGCCTGATTGGAAATGGCTGGGAGTGGACCTCCACCGAATTTGCGCCCTTTGATGGTTTTCAGCCGTTTCCCTTCTATCCCGGCTATTCCGCCAATTTCTTCGACGGCAAGCACTACGTCATGAAGGGCGGCTCGCCCCGTACGGAAGATTGCATGCGGCGCCCGTCGTTCCGCAACTGGTTTCAACCCCACTATCAGTACGTTTATGCGGGATTTCGATGCGTCACTGACTAAGGAGCCCGAATGTTGACCAACGCAGCGATTGCGAAAGTGCCGGTTGAGTTTGCGGGGGATGTCTTTCGCGGCCTGACCAAGTCCGGACAGAAGGAATTGCCTTCGAAATACCTTTACGATGCCGTAGGCTCGCGCCTGTTCGAGGCCATTTGCGACCTTCCCGAATACGGCCTGACGCGGGCGGATGAGCGCCTGCTTCGCTCTTACGCCCACGAAATGATCGCGCGTCTTCCTGGCTCGCTGGCCGTGGCCGAATTGGGAAGCGGCAGCGGCAAAAAAACCCGCTGGATTCTGGAAGCCGTTTCACGCCACCGCCCCACGTCTTACTACCCCATCGAAATCTCCGCCACGGCGCTCGATATGGTCCGGCGCGAGTTGTCCGACATCGATGCCGTCAGCATTGTTGGCTTTGAGCGGGAGTACCTCGACGGCCTTCTCGAGGTGGCCGCCCGCCGCTCCCGCGGCCAGCGCATTCTCGTGCTCTTCCTTGGCAGTACGATCGGAAACTTCGATCGTCCCGCCGATGTTCGCTTTCTCCGCCAGGTTCGCCGCATTCTCCAACCCGGCGATGCGTTGCTCCTGGGCACAGACCTGGAGAAGCCTATCGGCCAGCTGATGCGCGCGTACGATGATCCGCTCGGCGTCACCGCCGCCTTCAATCTGAATCTGCTGGCGCGCATCAATCGCGAGCTCGATGCCGACTTTGTCCTCGAGCAGTTCGTGCATGAGGCGCGCTTCAATTTCGAAACGCGCAGCATCGAGATGCATTTGCGCTCCACCAGCGATCAGACGGTCACCATCCCCGATGCCGGCGTCTCCGTTCCCATACGCGACAACGAAACCATCTGGACCGAAAGCTGCCACAAGTACTCGATCGATGAAGTGATCACAATGGCGGCCGATGCCGGCTTCCGCTGCGATGGCCAGTGGATCGACGACGAGTGGCCGTTCTCCGAAAATCTGCTCGTGGCAGAATAAGGCCGCCCCTCCGTTGCGCCAGCCCTGCGCATTGCGCAGAAGGATGGTGTAGTGTGCGCCTGAGGCGGGCCAGTCAGCCCGCCGGTGATACACTTGCTAACACTCATGAAACCGACCTGGCTCTTCCTTCTGGCCTGTTCTTTCATGGCATCCGCCCAAAGCTACGATGACCGCATCAAAGATGCCCTGGGTCGCGTAGACCGCGCGGTCGCGCAAGGTCCCTTCAAACCCGACTGGCAATCGCTGGAATCTTACCAGGTGCCCGACTGGTACCGTGACGCTAAGTTCGGCATCTTCATCCACTGGGGCGTTTATTCCGTACCCGCTTATGGGAACGAATGGTATCCGCGCAACATGTACATGAAGAAGGAGCCCACCTTTAAGCACCACGTCGCCACGTTCGGTCCGCAGAACCAGTTTGGCTACAAAGACTTCATCCCGCGCTTTACCGCGGAGCGCTTCGACGCCCGCCATTGGGCTGAAGTATTTCGCAAAGCCGGCGCCAAATACGTCGTTCCCGTCGCCGAGCATCACGATGGCTTCCCCATGTACGACTGCAGCTTTACCGATTGGAGTGCCGCCAAAATGGGTCCCAAACGCGACATCGTCGGTGAACTGGAAAAAGCCGTCCGCGCCGAAGGCCTCCACTTCGGAGCTTCTTCCCACCGCGCCGAGCACTGGTGGTTCTATAACGGCGGCATGACATTCGATTCCGACGTCAAAGACCCGCGCTACGCCGGTTTTTACGGTCCCGCCAGACCCGACAAGACGCAGCCCGACCAGGCCTATCTCAATGACTGGCTTTCCCGCACGGCCGAAATCGTCGACAAGTATCAGCCCGAAGTCGTGTGGTTTGACTGGTGGATCGAGCAGCCCGTCTTCCAGCCCTATCTCCAAAAGTTCGCCGCATTCTATTACAACCGCGGCGCGGAGTGGCATCGCGGCGTGGCCATCAACTATAAGAAAAAGTCGTTCCCGGAAAAGGCCGCCGTGCTCGACATCGAGCGCGGTCAGCTCGATAAGCCCCGCGCCATCTTCTGGCAAACCGACACCTCCATCGGCGAAAAATCCTGGGGATACATCGAAGGAGAGAAGTTCCGCACCCGCGACTCCCTGGTCGGTGAACTGGTCGATATCGTCAGCAAGAACGGTACCCTGCTGCTGAACATCGGCCCCAAGCCCGACGGCACTATCCCAGACGAGGCGGAGAAAATTCTGCTCCAGGTCGGCGAATGGCTGTCCGTCAACGGCGAAGCCATCTATGGAACCCGCCCGTGGAGCACCTACGGCGAAGGCCCCACGAAAGTGGCGGGCGGCTCATTTAAGGACACTGCCACGCGTCCTTACACCGCGCAGGACATCCGCTTCACCACCAGGGGCGATGCTCTCTACGCCATCGCCCTCGCATGGCCCGCCGATGGCACCGTCACCATCAAAACGTTCGCCAACGATCAGAAAATCAAGTCCGTCGACCTCCTCGGCTCCTCCTCGAAGCTCAAATGGCAGTCCACCAAAGCCGGCCTGCGCGTAGAGCTGCCGAAAGAAAAACTCTGCGATTGTGCCGTTTCCCTCCGCATCAAAATGTAGCGCAGGGCTGACGCTGCCTTTGCGGCAGACCTGCGGCATTTCTGCGCCGCATGTTAAATTTAGATCTGACTCCCGTCCAACTTTGATGTCCACCTCCGCCGGTGAAAAATTCCAGCAGCTTGTCGACTTGATGGCACGGTTGCGCGCGCCTGGCGGCTGCCCTTGGGATCGCGAACAGACCTTCGATTCCATCAAGCCGTTCCTGTTGGAAGAAACCTATGAGGTCATGAACGCCATCGATGCGCGCAACTGGCCCGAACTTGCCGATGAGCTCGGCGACCTTCTCCTTCAAGCCGTCTTCTTTTCCCAAATGGCCGCCGAAGAAAATCTCTTCCGTATTGACGACGCGCTCGACGCGATCAATCAGAAGCTCGTCCGGCGCCATCCCCACATCTTCGGCGACGAGACCGCAAAGACCGAAGGCGACGTCCGCAAGCGCTGGAGCGAGATCAAAGCCGAAGAAAAGCGTCAGAAGGGCGATAAGGACGAAACCCTGCTCGGCTCTGTGCCCCGCTCGCTCCCTGCACTCGTCGAAGCGCAGCACATCGCTTCCCGCGCTGCGCAAGCCGGTTTCGATTGGGAGAATGCCGGCCAGGTCATCGACAAGCTGCACGAGGAGCTGCGCGAATTTGAAGAAGCCCGCGGCCGCGGCCAGCGCGAACATCTCGAGGACGAACTGGGCGATATGCTTTTCGTGCTCGTAAATCTCGCGCGCTTCGTCAAAGTCGATCCCGAGCAGGCGCTCCGCAAAACCAACGCCAAGTTCCGCCGTCGTTTCGGCTACGTTGAGCACAAGCTCGCCGAGCGAGGGAAGACTCCCCGCGAAAGCTCCATCGATGAAATGGAAGCTCTGTGGCAGGAGGCAAAGAAATGAGCGCTGGCCTGACTTTTCGCGCCCTTACCACCGAGCCTGAATTCGAAGATGCCGTCCGTCTGCAAAAAGAAATCTGGGGCTTCGCCGATATTGAACTGCTGCCCGTCCGCCTCTTCATCGTTGCTACCAAAGTGGGTGGCCAGGCCTTAGGCGCTTACGATGGCACGCGCATGGTCGGATTCTGCCTGGCCATCCCCGGCCTCAAAGCCGGCGGCAAATTCTACCTGCACAGTCACATGCTGGGCGTTACCGCCGACTATCGCGATAAGGGCGTTGGCCGCGGCCTCAAACTCGTGCAGCGTGAGGACGCCATGGCGCGCGGCATCGAGCTGGTCGAGTGGACCTTCGATCCGCTCGAGATCAAGAACGCCTACTTCAACATGGAGCGCCTCGGCGCCATCGTTCGCCGTTACGTGCGCAATCAATACGGCACCACCACCAGCCACCTGCATGGCGGGCTGCCGACGGATCGTTGCGTCGCCGAATGGTGGATCGAAAGCCCGCGCGTCCGGGCGCTGCTGAACGGTGGTCCTGCCCTTGCGCGCCCCGAGATCGTGGAGCGCCTTTCCGTACCCGCGGCCATCTCTAGTTGGCGCCGTGAAGATCCCAAACGTGCGCGCCAGGTCCAGGAAGAAATCAGCTCCCAATTTGAGGCGAATTTTGGTCGCGGCCTGGCCGTTGTCGGTGTCGAAAAGTCCAGCGACGCCGGTACCTACCTGTTTGGAAAATGGGAATGAAAATCGAAAAAGTCGTTCTGCGGCAGATCCGCATGCCGCTGGTCCATTTCTTCGAAACCAGCTTCGGCCGCACTTTCGAGCGCGACATGATCCTGGTCGAAGTCGTCGCCGGTGGCGCCTCAGGCTGGGGAGAAGTCACGGCGGGGGAAAACCCCTTCTACAACGAGGAGTGGACCGAGTCTGCCTGGCTCATTCTGCGCGATTATGTCGTCCCGAGCGTTCTCGGTAAGACTCTCGCGAGTGCAGACGAAGTCGCGCCCCTTGTCGAGCATATTCGCGGCCACCGTATGGCGCGCGGCGGTCTCGAGGTGGCCGTGTGGGATCTCGAAGCCCGCTTGAACAACAAGCCGCTATGGCAGCAGATCGGGGGCGGCGCGCGCCGCGAAATCCCCTGCGGCGTCTCCATCGGTATCCAGGATTCGGTTCCGCAGCTTCTCGAAAAAATCGAGCGTGAGCTCGCCGCGGGCTACCAGCGCATAAAAATGAAAATCAAGCCGGGCTGGGATGTCGACGTCATCCGGCAGGTCCGCGAGCGTTTTCCCTCCATCAAGCTCATGGCCGATGCGAACTCGGCCTATACCCTTAAGGACGCCGATCACCTGAAGCGGCTTGACGAGTTTTATCTAATGATGATCGAGCAGCCGCTCGCCCACGACGACATCATCGATCACGCCGTCCTGCAGTCCAAGCTGCAAACGCCGATCTGCCTGGACGAGTGCATTCGCTCCGCGCATCACGCCGAGCAGGCTATACGGCTCCGCGCCGGGGGCATCATCAATATCAAGCTCGGCCGCGTGGGCGGCTTTCGCGAGGCGAAGCGCGTGCACGATGCCGCTAAGGCCGCGGGCATTCCCGTTTGGTGCGGCGGCATGCTCGAAGCCGGCATCGGCCGCGCGCATAATATCGCCCTCTCCACGCTCCCCAATTTCACATTGCCCGGCGACGTTTCCGCCAGCAAGCGGTACTGGAAGCGCGACATTGTCTGCCCGGCGGTCGAAACCACTCCGCGGGGCACCATCGAGATTCGTGACGATCCCGGTTTCGGTTATGCCATCGACCAAGAGTTCATTCGCCAGGTAACCGTGCGCGAGGTGTCTGCCGGTTGAACGGCCAGCTTGTCCTCTATTTCCTGCTATCGCTGATGACCCTGTTGTGGTCGGCCAACTTCATCATCGGCAAAGTGGCCTTGCGTGAATTTCCACCGCTGCTCCTCGGTGCTCTGCGCATTGCCTTGGCGGGAGTGTTCGTCGCGCCTGTCTATTGGATGAGCGTTCGTGCCGCCGGCCGGCGCTGGTGGCCGGAAGGCAATCTGATGCTCCTCGCGTTTCTTGCCGCCTCCAACGTCGGAAATCAACTGCTGTTTCTCATCGGACTGAATCGCACCAGCCCCGCCCATTCTGCCTGGATCCTCAGCACTTGCCCGATTTTCGTCCTCCTGATTGCCGCTCGCATGGGATTGGAGCGCATCACCTTCGCTAAAGTCATTGGCATGACCCTGGCTCTCGGCGGCGTCTGCTATCTGGCCGGTCAGGCGTCAGCCCGCCCAGGCGCGCCTATGGCACAGGCTACATTGACGGGCGATGTCGTCACCGCTCTCGCCGGAATCTTGTTTTCGTTCTTTGCCGTCTATGGGAAGAAGGCCACCGAAGCCTATAGCAGCATCACCGTGAACGGCATCTCTTACATGGGTGGAGGATTGCTCCTCGCCCCCATCATCCTCTGGCGCGCGCCTGCGTTCCCATTCGCACAGATTACCGCCGCCGGTTGGTGCAGTCTGGTTTACATGGCGGCTTTTCCGTCGGTCGTCTGCTACCTGATCTACTACCACGCGCTCACACGAGTCTCCGCTTCACGCGTCACTGCGTTCATTTATCTCGAGCCCGTCATCGCCACGCTGTTGGCGGTTGGATTTCTGGGCGAGCGTATCACCGCCCCTTTGATTGCCAGCGGAACCGTCATCTTCGGCGGCGTCTATCTTGCGGAGCGAGGCTGATGATCTCGTTTCGCGCCCTCCTTCGCCAAAACTCCAACTATCGCTACATGTGGAGTGGCCAGGTGGTCAGCGAAATCGGCGATCATTTCAACAATATCGCCGTCTTCAGTCTGGCCATGGCGCACACCAGGAACCAGACAAACTCCGGCCTCGTCGTCAGCGGTGTCATGCTGGCGCGCGGGATTTCCGCTATTGCCGCCGGACCCATTGCGGGGGTCGTGCTCGACCGTCTCAACCGCAAGCACGTGATGATCGCCAGTGATCTCGCTCGCGCCGTGCTGGCCCTCGGCTTCATCCTGGCCATCAACCGCAACGATAACTGGATGCTTTACATCTTCAGTGCCTTGCTGATGTTTGCTTCGCCCTTTTTCACCAGCGGCCGTTCCGCCATTTTGCCTACCATCGCGACACGCGAAGAGTTGCATACCGCCAATTCCCTCACGCAAACCACGCAGTGGACCACCATCACGATTGGCACCTTCGCCGCCGGCACCGCTGTCGCCATGTTCCAGTACGAATGGGCCTTCGTTCTGAATTCGCTTTCGTTTCTCTTCTCCGCGGCTTGCATTTCCCGCCTGCGCGTCGCGGGCGATGGCTTTCAGCCGCGCAAATCCGCTCTCACCGAAGCCGAAGTGGTTCGTCCCTGGCACGAGTACAAGGAAGGACTCCGGTACATGCGCGGCAACCCGCTCGTCCTTGGCATCGCTCTCATTGGTGTCGGCTGGGCCACCGGCGGTGGCGCCGCGCAGATCCTGTTCACCTTGTTCGGCGAAAACGTGTTCAAACGGGGCCCTGCGGGAATCGGCGAGGTCTGGGGATGTGCCGGAATCGGCCTTCTGGTCGGGGGCGCGTTCGCTCATTGGCTGGGCGAGCGTATTTCCTTTCGTGGCTATAAACTCACCATCTCCATCTGCTACGTTCTCCACGGTGGAACGTACATCATCTTCAGCCAGATGGAAAATTACGCGCTCGCGCTTATCTTCATCGCCATCTCCCGCGCTGCCGTCGCCGTCAGTTCCGTGCTCAACATGTCGCAGTTGCTGAAGCGCGTCTCCAACGACTACCGCGGCCGTGTCTTCTCCACCATGGAATCCATGCAATGGTCTGTGATGATGCTTTCCATGGCCGCCGCCGGTATCTATTCGCAGTACTACAGCCCGCGCCTTATCGGTGCGGTCGCCGGAGCCCTAAGCTCGACTACTGCCTTCTTCTGGGCGTGGGCCAATTTCACCGGGCGGTTGCCCGAGCCCGCCGTCGAGGGCGTCCGTCGCGAGGAGGTGGAGGTACATGGCGAGCCAACCATCTAACTTGGCCGGTAAGGTCGTGCTGGTCACCGGCGCCGCCAAACGCATTGGACGCGGTATCGCTCTTCGCCTGGCTCGTGAGGGCGCCCGCGTCGCTATACACTACAGCACGTCTGAAAAGGAGGCCACCGAAACCGCCAAGGAATGCGATGCGGCGCTATTCCGTGCCAATCTCGAAAGCGTTGCGGAAATCGTGAGGCTGTTCGAGGAAGTTGGCCATCACTTCGGCCGCCTTGATGGTCTCGTCAATAACGCCGCCCGCTTCACCGCTTTCGACCCCCTCGATATCACCGAAGCCGACTGGGACTATATCCACTCCGTGAATCTGAAAGCAGTATTTTTCTGCTGCCAGCAAGGCGCCCGGCTGATGAAGAAGTCCGGCGGCGGCCGCATCGTGAATATCAGCTCTCTAGGCGGGATTCGCCCCTGGGCCGACCACGCTCACTATTGCGCTTCGAAAGCCGGTGTCATCATGCTGACTCGGGCACTTGCAAAGGCTTTCGCGCCAGAGATTTCTGTGAATTCCGTCGCCCCGGGCGTGATTCCCTTCGGCCCGCTCGATGCTGAAGCGGAAGCCATGGTCCGCGCCACCCCCGCCCGGCGCCCAGGTACCGCCGACGAGATCGCCGAAGCCGTGCTTTACTTTCTCGGGACCTCGAATTTCATTACCGGCCAGTTATTGGCCGTGGACGGTGGCTTGAGCCAGCGCTAGCTTCTATGGTCAGCGTTTTCAGTAGGATCGCGAGGTAAAGCCCGGGTCCCCGCCGGCTTCGATACTCCAGATCCGAAAGCAGCCGCTGCCGGATGCTGGTATCCCCCCGCCAACCACGAACTTGCGCGAGCCCGGTTAGTCCCGGCCGCACCATAAGCCGTTGAGGATATTCAGGGAGAGCGCGGCTAAACCGCCGTGCGTGCACCGGCATTTCGGGCCGCGGCCCAACCAGCGACATTTCTCCTTTCAGAACATTCCATAGCTGCGGTAATTCGTCGAGGTCGAAGCGGCGCAACCACGCACCAAATCGCGTGCGCGGAGGATAACTCTCATTGCTCCAATCGCTGACACCCGGCTGGAAACCATCCGGGGTAGTGCGAATCTTATACATGACAAAGGGCTCGCCGCCCTGACCCAGCCGTACATGCCGAAACAGCACCGGCGGTCCATCCGCCAGGCGCTTCAATGCAAGCACAATCAAAAGAAAGGGCCCCCAAAGCGGCAAACTCAGCAGAGTCAATAGCAGGTCGCAAGCGCGCTGCAACGGGTCCCAAATGCACGATTCTGCCGCCGGCTGCGGGTAAATCGCGAGATTTTCGAGTGGTGCGGTCTGGCCGGCCATCCCTACCCGAATCTTCGCATGGAACCCCGCGCGCCAATAAGTGGTTGTTAAATGAAAGTGCTGAATTTACAAGTGCTTAACCGGGAGTTCGAGCACAAAAGTCGTGCCCCCTTCCGGTGCCGGCGAGGCAAACTGAACAGAACCACCCAGATACCGCTCCGTGAATAGTTTGACGCTATAGGTGCCGATTCCTCGCCCGCTGCCTTTCTTTGTCGTGAAATAACGTTGAAAGATCTGTAAGCTCACTTCCTCCGGCATTACCGATTCGTTGTGAACCGAGAAGATCGGACGATCAGAATTCTCGAAGGAAATCGTGACGCTTTGTCCGGGAATGGAGGCTTCGACGGCATTGCGGATCAGGTTTCCAAGGACGCGCCGGAGCAGAACGGCATTCGACACGAGTTCGTTCTCGCCGGCGGGTAAGGATGAAATGAGGGGGACCCCAGCCGCTGCGAATTCATGCTGATAGGCGGTCGAGAGTTGCGCGAGCATACCCTGGACATCCACTCTCTCGAGAGCGACTTCCAACTGGCTACTTTCCGCTGCCGCCAGATCTCGAGCGGACTGGATCTCCTCCACCAATTGACGGCCGAGGTCACGGGCGATCGGGAGGGCTTGCTCAGCATCCAGGTCCGGCCAGACGTCCAAAATATCGCGGAGGCTGCCGGCCGTGTTTAACACATCGTGAAAGAATGATGTTTCGAGCATCGCTCGGCGGTGCTCGTCGGCAATATCCTGAATCGCGAACACCGTAAGAGGAATATCGCCGACGCGAATGGGGGTGGCCCAGACACGCAGATTGAAGGCGGCGGAATGTCCATGCACATCGCGAACGATACGGCATTCCTGGACGTCGGGCACACCCGCCCGCTGGGCGTTCAGTACGGCGCGAACATTGCCGCAAATTCTGCAAAATGATGTGGTTCCGCATCCCCACGGCTCGTCGCGCCAATGCAGGCAATCCAGCATCTCTCCGGTACGGAGGCCGAGCAGTTTGCTGGCCGGAAGGCCGAGCAGTTCCACAAGCTTCTGGTTGACCAGGACCGCCTGCCGTTGTTCGTTCAAAATCATGGCGGGTCCCGGAAAGGCGTCCACCATAATCTGGAGCAGGGGCTCAGCCGCCAGTGTGCGGGATATCTGGGACCAATCGTCCGCATCAGCCCGCTCTGCGGGCGCGAAACGCGTGGCGAGACGCTCTAACAGGCAAGAAGACATGGAAACGTCGCCGCCACCCCTGTAGTTGGATGGCGATGTTTGAGACACTACATTTATTCGACATCTCGCACTGCGAACTTTAGCTACACCCGTCCATTAACTGATGCGCCGTCCTCTGGTCAAATATTTTTGTGCAATGGCGGTCACGGCCTCCTTGTTCTTTTGGAGGACTCTGCTCACCAACCAGTTCACACGCATTATCGGTTCGGAGGCTGTCAACTACAACTACAGCTGGTTTCGATTCTGGGTGGCCTCACTGCGCCAAGGCCACATCCCGCTATGGGATCCATATACTTTTTGCGGGCGGCCGTTTGCAGGCGAGATGCTTCCATCCGCCTTTTACCCGGTGCATCTGTTCTTTCTGCTGGTCCCTTTTACGCGGGACGGGCTATTTTCGCCGCGTCTCTACAACGAAACCTTCGTTCTTCATCATCTTTTGGCTTTGTTCTTTACATTTGCCCTGCTGCGCGAACTGGGACGGAGCCGTTTCGCTGCGTACTTGGGGGCGTGCTGTTTCTCCTTCGGCGGCGTACTGGTCAGGATGATCTGGCTGCCGTTTGTGGAGGCGGGTATATGGCTTCCGGCGATTTTCCTGTTTCTCATCCGAGCTTTGAAACGCGAGAGGGCGCGCGATGCGGTGTGGGAAGCCGCGCTCAGCGGTCTGTGCCTCGGCCTTTCGATTCTGACGGGCGGCTTGCATTTCTCCATCATGCAGGGAATCGTAATCGTCACGGCGATCGCGTACTACGGAGCGGCGAAGCAAGCGCTATGGCCGCGGCTTCTTGTCATCCTTGCGGTAATCGTGGCCGTGGGCGGCGGATTGAGCGCGGTGCAACTATGGCCTTCACTCGAATACGGGAAGTTCAGCCTGCGCTATATCGATGGGGGACCGTTCCCGGCCAGCGAAAAGATCCCTTATGATCGCCTGCACCCGGGCGCCTGGCCGCAGAGCATCGCCTCGGTCGTATTGCCGAATGCGTTCCGCGGCCTAATCGGGGGCGGGGAAACCTGGCCGATTTACATTGGCGTTCTCCCCTTCTTTCTAGCCGTGACGGCCGTCCGTCGATGCTGGAGCCATCTTTGGGTCCGGTATCTGACGGTACTGGCCGTCCTTGCTTTCGCCTATTCCCTAAGCGAACTGTCGCCGCTTCACGGCGTCTTGTATGCAGTGGTTCCGTACATTTGGGTAGTGCGGACAGCCAGCCGCTTCGTGTATCTCTCGATCTTTGCGCTATCGGTTCTGGCGGCGTTCGGATTCGATGAAATGCGGGAGTCGCCGGCCTCATCCTGGTCTTCCGCCAAAATGATTCTGCGGTGGGTGGCAATCGCCTGCGCAACTCTATTGACAGTTCCGGCTGTTTTTGGTCAGGTGACGCTGGACTTATGGGCTGCGTACTCACTCGTGCTCACCGCCGCCACGTGCGGGATCTATGGTTTGCTGACGACGCGCGCCGGTCACCCGAGATTCCAAGCGCTGGTGGCCCTGTTCTTCCTCTTCGATTTGAGCGTCTTTAGCTGGGTCGAAGCCGATACTCACAAACGAGGCGGGACCAACGAACCGTTGGAGCAGATGGTCAGTCTGAAGCCTGTGGCGGATTTCGTACGCTCGCGAGCAGACCTGGGCCGGGTGAAGGTGGACATAGCGCCGGAGCCGAATATTGGCGATGCTTATGGCCTTTACCAAATGCGGGGAGGCGGGGGCACCATGCTCACCAATTACAGCCGCCTGCTCGGGAAACACGAGGATCTGCTCAACATCCGTTACGCGGTGAAACCGGCCGCCTTCACGGATCCTGCGCCGGTTTATCAGGACGCCACCTGGAAGGTGTACGAGATTCGGAACGGTTTTCCGCGCGCATGGATCGTCCACCAGACAGCGGTCGAAGGCTCCGAGGAAGCGGTATTCCGTAGGATGGACGACACTTCGGTTGACTTGAAGAAGGTTGCCGTGCTCGACCGGCCGCTGCAGCAAAAACTGACGCCGGGAACGGAAGCCGGAGATCACGTACATTTCGTCTCTTACGAGGCGGATGGCATTGCTCTCGATGCGGATGCAGCCGGCGCCGGTCTGCTGGTGCTCAGCGAGATCTATTATCCGGGATGGCGGGCCACGGTCAACGGTACGGCCGCCGAAATCGCCAAAGTCGACGGAGCGCTGCGGGGAGTCGTGGTTCCGGCGGGGCACAGCCGCATCACCCTGGAGTACAGACCGGCCAGCTTCTATGCCGGTGGCGTGTTGAGCCTGTTGACGATTGTGTTGGTAGCGGCCGGTTTCGGAGCCCGTATGGTGCGGGCGCGGCAGGCACCCTGAGCTCTCAGCCTATTCCATCGCCATGGATGACTTCGTGGACCTTTTTCGCGAGCTGCTTTTCCGTGAAAGGCTTAGGAATGAGGGCGTGACCCTTCTCCACGATGTATCGCTGCACGACGTTGGTATGGTCGTAGCCGGACATGTAGAGCACGGGCAGTTCGGGCTTCAATTCGGTCAGGCGGTCGGCCACCATGGGACCGCTCATGCCCGGCGACACCACATCTAACAGAGCAAGATCAATCGGCTGCTTGCTGCGCTGAAAAATCTTGATCGCGCTCTCCCCATTGGAGGCGGTGAGCACTTTGTAGCCATTGCTCGACAGCATGATGGCTACCAATCGTCGCACATCCGGTTCGTCGTCCAGCACCAGAATGGTTTTTCCCTGGGCCGCCGGCGGATGGGCGCTTCGGCTCGTGGGCATGTATCCCGTAGATTCTAGGTCAACGGGGTGCTTCGAGGCAAACCAGCCTGAGCAGAACGCTCAGCTACAATCGGAGTGTGACCTCCGGGTTTGCAACCGCGACCTCCACTGAGCACTTCGCCGCACGATTTGACGCCGCCAGCAGAAACGGCTTCTACCGGACGGCCCAGGGCCTCACCATTTCCACTCTGGGCCTGGGCACATATCTGGGATCTCCTGACGCGGCTACCGATCGTGCCTATCAAGAGGCTATCGAGACCGCCGTTCGCGGTGGCGTGAATTTTCTGGACGCGGCGATCAATTACCGGAATCAGCGATCGGAGCGTTCGATTGGCGCAGCCCTCGCGGAGCTCTTCCGCGCAGGTCAAGCCGGCCGCGAGGAGCTGGTGGTCGCGACCAAGGCAGGATTCCTTACGCCTGGCGCGGTGCCGCAGTTTCTGCAGCCGGCAGACATCGTAGGCGACATGCATTCGATGCAGCCCGATTTCCTGGCGGACCAGATCGACCGTAGCCGCGCCAACCTGGGGCTGGATACGATCGACATCTTTTACTTGCACAATCCGGAAACACAGCTTGGATTCATCGGGCGCGAAGAGTTCGAAGGTCGCATGCGCCGGGCCTGCGCCAAACTCGAAGCTCTCGTGGACGCCGGGAGGATTCGCTGGTACGGCACCGCGACGTGGGACGGGTACCGGCGTCCGCAGGGGGCGCGCGATGCGCTGGATTTGGGGCGGCTGGCCGGGATCGCTGCCGCGGAGGGCGGACCGGAGCATCATTTCCGTTTCATTCAGCTTCCTTTCAACCTGGCCATGCCGGAGGCGTTCACCACGGGAGTTTTGGAGCGCGCGGCGCAGTTGGGCATTTCGGTTGTGGCGAGCGCATCGCTGCTGCAAGCGCGTCTCTCGCGCGATCTTCCGGCGGCGCTGGCGGAAAAGCTGCCCGGCCTCGCAACGGACGCACAGCGAGCCATACAGTTCACGCGGTCCACGCCGGGAATCGCCGCCGCGCTCGTCGGGATGAGCCGGACGGCGCACGTGGCTGAGAATCTGCGCGTCGCCGCAGTACCGCCGCTGGGCACGGAAGCCTACCAGGGCCTTTACCAGCGCGCGTAGGTATGCCCGTAATCCAGGTTGCGGATGCTCTTGGAGAGCTGGACAGAGCGCTCGAAGGTGTCCCCAACCGTCCCGCAGTTTTCCTGTTGTGGCCCAAAGAGGGTGAGCCGTATCTAGGCAAGACCACGCTGCTTCGCCGAAGACTGCTGCGCCTGTTGCGGGAGCGAGAAACGCCGTCGCGTCTTTTGAATTTGCGGCACACGGCGGAGCGCGTGGAATACTGGCTCACCGGCTCGAAACTGGAATCGGCAGTGCTGATGTACGACCTCGCGCGGCGCCATTTCCCCAAGACTTATCTGGATATTCTGCGGCTGCGCATGCCGCCCTACGTGAAGCTGGTGCTGAACAACCAGTTTCCGCGAAGCCAGATCACGACGCATCTGGGCCGCGCCCCTGCCACTTACTACGGCCCGTTTCGCGCCCGCGCCACGGCGGAGAAGTTCGAATCGCAGTTTCTCGATCTGTTCCAGGTGCGGCGCTGCCAGGAGGATTTGGAGCCTTCACCCACGCATCCGGGCTGCATCTACGGCGAAATGGGCATGTGCCTGCGGCCCTGCCAGCAGGTAGTGAGTGTGGAGGAATACCGGCACGAGGTGGACCGCGTCGCGGACTTTCTTCATAGCGACGGCCGATCGCTCCTCGACACGGCCATGGCCGCCCGCGACCGCTTGAGCGCCGATCTCGATTTCGAACAGGCCGCGCGGCAGCACAAGCGCATCGAGAAGATCCAGGAGGTGCTGGCGTTGCGCGACGACCTGGCGCGTGATATCGGCCGGCTTAGCGGAGTCGCGGTCACGGCTTCCTCCGAGCCCGAAGCCGCCGAGCTCTGGTTCGTCGTGAATGGGACCTGGGTGGGAGCGCGGCGGATCACGTTTGAGGTAATCGACGGCAAGCCAGTATCTATCGACCAGAAGCTGCGCGAAGCAGCGGGCGGGCTGGTTGCGGCGGAGCAGTCCATGCGCCAGCGGCAGGAATACCTCGCGCTGCTGGCTCGTTGGTATTACTCGTCGTGGCGGGACGGCGAATGGTTTCCGTTTGAGATGCCGAACCACGTCCCTTACCGGAAGCTGGTGCACGCCGTGTCACGCGTCGCGCAGAAGCGCGATTGATCCGGTTGCCCTGCGCCTCTGCGGTGAATTTTGTATGATCCTAATGCACACATGAAAATCACTAAAGTGGAAGCTCTGTACCTGCGCCAGCCCGAGGTCAAGTTCCAATGCGATAGCGGACAGGATGCGCTGATTGTGCGGGTCGAAACAGACGCCGGCATCACGGGAATCGGCGAGGTGGATTCCGCGCCCATGGCTGCGAAAGGCATCATCGACGGCCCCTTCTCGCACACCACGGCCACCGGGCTCGCAAGCGTCGTCGTGGGTGAAGATCCTTTCGAGACGGAAAAGATCTGGCACAAGATGTATCGCGCCAATATCTATGGCGGGCGCCGGGGCGTAGGGGTGCACGCGATGAGCGGCATCGACATGGCGCTGTGGGATATCAAGGGCAAGGCGCTGAAGATGCCCGTGTGGAAGCTGCTGGGCGGCGGTTTCCGCGACAAGATGCGCTGCTATGCGAGTTCTCTTTTTGGCGAGACACCGAAGAAGACGGGCGAAATGGCGCGCCGCTTCCGTGACCAGGGATTCACGGCGGTCAAGTTCGGGTGGGATCCCATGGGGCAGGATGAGAAGACCGATATTGGCCTGGTTCGCGAAGGGCGAAAGGGACTCGGTGACGGAGCCGACCTGCTGATCGATGCCGGACTGGTTTGGGATTCCAAGACGGCTCTGCAGCGCGCCCGCGCCTTTGCCGACTACAACATCTACTGGCTGGAAGAGCCGCTACGTCCCGACGATTACATTGGCTATCGCAAGCTCGCCGAAGCCACGCACGTGCGTATCGCCGCCGGCGAAGAGGAAAGCGAGCGCAAATCATTTCTCGATTTAATGGACCGCGGCCGCATCGATGTGGTGCAGTGTGACCTCACGCGCTGCGGCGGTTTCACCGAGGCCATGAAGATTGCGGCGCTCGCATGGGACCGCGGTCTGCCAATTGCGAATCACGGGTTCACGACGTATGTGAACGTGACCGCCGCGCTGCACTGGCTCAATTCCATTCCCAATGCTCTGATCTGCGAGTTCGTAGCGGAGGAAGAAACCAACCTGCGCGAACAGATCACGCGGCAGAAACTGCGCGCCAAAGACGGATATCTGGCGATTCCGCAAGAGCCGGGCCTGGGCATCGACCTGGACGAAGAGGCGGTACGCAAGTTCCGCGTCGCGTGACGTCATGAACCGCCGGGCATTCCTCGCTTCGCTCTCGGCCGCGCTTCTACGAGCGGCGGACATTCCTGCCAACCGCAATATCAAGTGGGCCGTGAGCCTGGGCCTCTGGAGCCATTTCCGGCCCGTGGCGTTTACAGACATTCTCGACGTCATGCGCGACACGGGATTCATCGGCATCCGGCTGACCGATTTTCCGCATTGCTTCGAGGCCTACGGGCTCACGCCGTCACAGATGCTGAAGGAGTTGAAGAAACGAAAGCTGTTCGTTTGCACGGCATCGTTCGGCGGCCCCGCGCAGGACCCCTCGCAGCATGACAAATTTTATGCGTCGGCGCGGCGCGCGATGTCCATTTTGAAGGATTTCGGCGCAACCGAGCTCGTCATCTTCACGCCCCAGCGGATGCCGCCCGGGGCCGACGTCATGTCGCTGTTCGATCACTTGTCGGACTGCTACTCGCGAACGGGCCTCATAGCGCACGAGATGGGATTCCGCGTGGGCTTGCACAATCATCTCGGCCAGATGATGGAGAAGCCGGATGAAGTGGAGCTTCTTCTGGCGAAGTGCGATCCCAAGCTGGTCTTCTTTGCACCTGATACCGCGCATTTGCACCTGGGCGGCGCCAACGTCCCCGCGATGTTCGAGAAATTCAAGCACCGCATCGTTTTTGCCGACTATAAAGACGCCAAATGGACCACTCCCGGCACCGACTTCGTTGAAGACAACGGCAAGGTTCATCCCAAAGACTCCGAAGAAGCGAAATTCCTCGCGAGCATCTACGACCTGGGCGACGGCGAGGTCGACTTCCCGGCATGCCATCGCATTTTGAAATCGGTCGACTACAAAGGCTGGCTCTGCGTCGATCTCGACACGGCAAGAAAGGGCCCGCGCGCCAGTTACGAACGCTGCGGGGCGTATGTGGTGAGCAAGCTGGAGCCGATCTACGCGTAGCGTTGAAGCTCAGCGTCTCTGCGGTGAATCCCTCTTCCCCCCGCGCTACAATACAAGCTTCATGAAAGCCCGCGTCTTCGTCTCGCTGAAATCCACTGTCCTCGATCCTCAGGGCCAAACGATTCGCGCCGCACTCAACGGTCATGGGTACCGCGACATCGCCGACGTGCGCCAGGGTAAGTATTTCGAAATCGCCCTGGATCCCGCCACGACGCGCGAGCAAGCCCACAAGGACATCGACACCATTGCCCGCGACGTCCTCACGAATCCGGTGATTGAGGAGTTTCGCGTCGAATTTCTCGACTAGATCTCCACGGTACTTGAATTGCACCGTTCTCCCGAAAAGGAGAATTTATGCGTCAATTCACGCGTCGCGCTGCGCTCACGGGGGGTGCGGCTATTCTGGCCAGTTCCCAAGCGGTCTTTGGCGCCGAGGCTAACTCTCAGATAGCGTTGGGCATCATCGGAACGGGCGGCCGCGGACGCTATGTGGGAAAAATCTTCGCCGATGACCCACGCGTGCGGGTTGCGGCGCTTTGCGACGTCTACCACGACCAGATCGATCGCGCGAAGACCGAAATTCCCGACGTCGAACGGATCCCTGCGTACACCGGTTATCACGATCTGCTCGCGCGCACGGACCTCGATGCCGTGCTCATTGCGACTCCTGTTTTCCTTCATCCCGAGCATTTCGAGGCGGCCGTTGAGGCGCGCAAACACATCTATTGCGAGAAGCCCGCGGGCGCGGACGTTGCCGGCGTCAAACGTCTGGTTCGCGCCGCGCAGCACGCCGATGTTTCCAAAGTGATCCAGTTCGGTTTTCAGCAGCGCTTCAGCCCGGAGTATCTGGCCGCGCTCGACATTCTCCGCTCCGGAAAACTCGGCGAACTTCTCCTGATGCGCAGCGACTGGCTGCTGGGCGGCGCTCCCCTGCACTCTTTCGAATCGCCGTATCCGCGCGAGCAGTGGCGTATCCGCCATTGGGGCGCATTCCGCGAAACATCGGGCGATTTCATCGTGGAGCAGGATTGCCACGGCCTCGACGTTCTCAACTGGTTCGCGCAATCGCATCCGCTGAAGGCCACCGGCGCCGGCGGCCGCAAGAAGCGTGCGTTCGGCGACAATCTCGATCATCTGAACGTTACGTACGAATATCCCAACGGTTTGCGCGCATTCCTCGCGGCTACGCAGCTTGCCGTCAAACGCTACTGGGATGTCAAAGAGCAGTTCTTCGGAACCGAGGGCGTGCTCGAGACCGAACGCAAGTATTACAAGTGGCACAAAGACGAAGCGAACGACATCGTCGTGAATTCCAGGCGCGAAATCACCATCGATGCCGTCGACGCATTCGTCACCGATGTTCTGGCCGGCAAACCTCGAAACATGGCTTTCGATGCCGCCGATAGCACCCTAACCTCGCTGCTCGGACGTCTGGCGATCGAGACCCGTCGCGAGGTAACCTGGGAGGAAATGCTGCAGTCGGCGTAAGCCGATCCCAAAGCCTGGAATCCTACGTGCACCGGGTTGCTCTCTTAACTGCTGGGGGACCGTCAGATGAGCACCGATGCAGAGGCAGCTGGGTCAAATCACGCACGTCCGGGTGCAAATAAACCAAAGAGAACCCCAAAAGCGCCGCGGCAGCGTGAAATTCTACTCTCGCCCGAGGAGCGAGTCACAGGCTCCAACGAAGTCAATTGCGGCTTTTCGCCTGACCAGGCCCTCAAGGAAGCCCTGCGCTGTCTGCATTGTGCCGATCCTAAATGTATCGGCGCATGCCCGCTGCACATCGACATTCGCAGCTTCATCGACCACCTGGTTGAATCCGATTACGCCGGAGCGCTCGAAAGCATTCTTCAGCAGAGTCCCTTTCCCGGGATCTGCGGCCGTGTGTGTCAGCACGAGCGCTTCTGCGAGAAAGCCTGCCTGCTCGGGAAGAAACTCGAACCTGTTGCCATCGGATCGCTCGAGCGCTTCGCATCGGACTACGGTGCGGACAGCCAGCCCGCGTGCACGCGAAATCTGCCGTCGGGGGCACGCGTGGCGCTGGTGGGCAGCGGACCCGCTTCGTTGATTGCCGCGCGCGATCTCGCGCTGAACGGATACCGCGTTACCGTATTCGAAGCGCTCCACGAGCTTGGCGGCGTCCTCATCTACGGCATCCCGGAGTTTCGCTTGCCCCGCGAAGTGGTCCACAAGGAAATTGACCGTCTTCGCTGCATGGGCGTCGAGTTCCGCACCGATTTTCTCGTCGGCAAAACCTGCTCGGTCGAAGAATTGTTTGATCAGGGCTATGCCGCCATCTTCCTCGGCACCGGCGCCGGACTGCCCCATATGTTGGGCGTTCCCGGCGAGAATCTGATTGGCGTTTACACCGCGAATGAATTCCTCACGCGCCTGAATCTCATGGAAGCGCATCGCTTTCCGCAATCCGACACCCCGGTTCGCGTCGGCGGGAAAACCGTGGTCATCGGCGGCGGTAACTCGGCCATGGACGCCGCGCGCTGGGCACGCCGCATGGGAAGTGACACCACTATCCTGTTTCGCCGGGGGCGCGCGGAACTCCGCGCTCGCCTGGAAGAAATCGCGCATGCGGAGGAGGAAGGGATAAAGTTCGAATTTCTCGCGGCTCCCGTACGCCTCGAAGGCGATGAACGCGGCGTGTTGAAGCGCATGCAGTGCATTCGCATGCGCCTCGAAGCCGCCGATGAATCCGGCCGCCCATCGCCCGTGCCCGTTCCCGGCTCCGAATACTGGATGGACGTCGATACCATCGTGGCGGCCGTCGGCCAGGGCCCTAACCCCACCGTTCAGCGTGCCACCCCGCAGTTGATCACCAAAGACGGAAAGATCGCGATCCAGGAATCGGGCGAAACCAGCCTGCCCAACGTTTTTGCCGGGGGCGATGTGGCGCGTGGCGGCTCAACCGTGATCCAGGCCATGCGCGACGGACGCGCCGCCGCGGAAGCCATTCACCGCGCCTTAAACGGTGCAGAAGCTGCCGTATTTCAGCCTGTGCCGCGGCCCGCTCCTTACCGCATTCTCTCGCGTGCGCAGATCGCGCCCGATACCTACACGATCGAAGTGGAAGCCCTGGATATCGCGCGTCACTGGCGTCCCGGCCAGTTCGTGGTGCTACGCCCGACGCCGCAAAGTGAACGTATTCCGCTCACTCTGGTCGATGGCGACCTCGCCGCCGGGACCATTCGTCTCATCTTTCAGGCCATTGGTAAAACCACGCACGAGCTGGCTTGCTTGCGGACGGGCGATTCACTCGCCGACCTCCTCGGGCCGCTCGGCGCTCCCGCCACCGCCGCGCATTTCGGGACCGTTTGGTGCGTGGGCGGCGGCGTCGGCGTGGCGGAACTGCTGCCGGTAGCTCGTGCGCTACGCGAACAGGGCAATCGCGTGGTCGCCCTGGTGGGCGCGCGGACCGCCGGGCGCATGATTCTGGATGATGAGCTGCGTCACACCGCCGACGAAGTCCACTGGGCTACCGACGATGGCTCCGAGGGATTTCATGGCACAGTGGTCGATCTCATGCGTCATCACCGTGCGCATTCTCATCTCGCGCCGAAATTCGTCCACGTCATCGGTCCCATTCCGCTGATGCGCTTCGCTGCGCAACTCACACGCGAGTGGGGCGTCAAGACCGTCGCCAGCCTGAATCCGATCATGGTGGATGGCACGGGAATGTGCGGCGGCTGCCGCGTCGCCGTGGATGGCAAACCCGTCTTCGCCTGCGTGGATGGCCCCGAATTCGACGCCCACCAGGTCGATTTCGACCTCCTCACCCTCCGCAATCGCGCCTATTTAACCGAGGAGAAACTGGTCCTCGAACGCCACGAGTGCCGCATCGGGTTGGGACAGTAGGTCGCAATCACTCATACCGCAGTGCCGTCAACGGATTTGCGCCTGCTGCTCGCCGTGCCGGCACGAAGCAGGCTGCCAACGCGACCGCGAGCAGCACGCCGGCGACTCCTGCCAGAATCATCGGGTCACTCGGGCTGACTTCAAACAGGAAGCTCGCGAGCACGCGTCCTGCTGCCAGCGCACCTGCTAGACCGAGAATTAAACCCACCAACACCGGCTTCATGGCTTGTCGCATAACCATCGCATAAAGGTCCTCGGCTTCCGCACCCAGCGCCATCCGCACACCCATCTCGTTGCGCCGCCGCGTCACCGAGTACGACACGACCCCGTAGATTCCCAAAGCCGCCAGCAGTAGCGCCGTTCCGGCGAACGCTGCAATCAGCAGCATTTGGAACTGTCGCTGGGCAAGCGATTCGGCCAGAACCTCCTGCATCGTGCGCAGCTCCGGCAGCGGCACGTCGGCGTCAGCTTCTCGAATTGCCGCACGCATTGCGCTGGCGATGGACCGCGGATCGCCCTTAGCTCTAGCCACCAACTCCACCTGGCGCGGCGCCCACTCCCAATACGGCCTGTACACGATGGCTACGGGTGCCTTATGCGGCTCCGTCAGCACGTCGCGCACGACGCCGATCACTTCGCGAGCCGTTTCGTTGCTGGCGAACTGCCGCCCGACCGCGTTCTGCCCCGGCCATAGTGCCTGCGCCACGCGCTCGGAAATGACGGCCTTGTTGCCCTTCCGGTCGTTGTCGCTGAAAGTGCGGCCTGCCACCAGCGGAATCCCCATCGTCCGGAAATAGTCGGCGCTGGAAAAACGCACGTTCACCATAGGCCTCTCTAATTGCGGGCGCGTGTCACCCGGTAGCGAAACCATATCGACCCAGGTTTCGCCCGTGAGCGGCAGCGCCGTGACTAGGGCGGCCGCGGCCACGCCGGGCTGTGTGCGCAGACGATCGAGAAGCCGCTCGTGGAAGGCGTTGCGCTGTGCGTCTTCCTTGTACTTCTCCATGGGAATTTGCACGTGCCCCGCAAGCACCGTTGCGGCCTGAAACCCTTTGTCTGCGCGGATCAGCTTCGCGAAACTCGTGATCAGCAGCCCTGCCGTCACCAGCAAAACCACGCTCAGGCCTACCTCGGCCGCTACCAGTCCTCCGCGCAAGCGGGCTCCGGATATCCCACCGCCTGTCGTGCGGGCTCCCGCGCGGAGCGCGTCTTGCGGATCAGCGTGTCTCGCCCGCCATGCCGGCGCCAGGCCAAACAGCACCCCGGTCGCCGTGGTGATGGCCAGCGCGAAAGCAAGCACCCAAAAATCGAGGCGTACTTCGTCCAGGCGCGGGATATCGGCGGGCGCACTATGAAGGAGCGCACCTAGCCCAATGGACGCTACCGCCACGCCGAGGATTCCGCCGATCGCCGCCAGCGACACGGTTTCCGCCAGCGCCTCTCGCACCAGTTGACCGCCCGAAGCGCCGATTGCGGCACGTACCGCTGTTTCCGCCGCTCGTCTTTCCGATCGGGCAAGCAGGAGATTGGCCAGGTTCACGCACCCGATCAGCAGCACGGAGCCGACCGCCGCCAGCAGCACCCACAAGCCGCGCCGCGATTTGCCGACCACAGCATCGCGCATGGGGAGAACCGCGGCCCTCAGCTCGATCTTCTCACCGGCCATCTTTACAAGCTGGACGGCAATAACGTTTAACTCGGCCTGCGCCCGCTCGGCCGTTATTCCGCGCTTCATCTTCGCGATCACCGTGTAGTTGAAACGCCCCATCAGCTCCTTCATTTCGTCATCGTCGAAAACGATGGGGCGAAACACTTCGGGCTTCTCAGTAGATACCTGGCCGACCTCCAACACGCGGGCGCTCGGAAACCGGAACCATGCCGGTAGAATTCCGATGACGGTATACGGCTGACTGTCGAGTTGAATCGTTTTGCCCACGATGGCGCGGTTCGCCATGAACCGGCGCCGCCACAGCGAGTCAGCAATGACACACACGCGGTCGTGCCCGGCCTGGTCTTCGCCTTTCGCAAAACCGCGCCCCGCGGCCGCAGGCACGCCGAGCGTTTCGAACAAATCGGCCGAAACGCGGGCGACATCGAGTTGCTCCGGCTCTCCCGCTCCCGTTAGTGCTGCACTCGTCACATCCACGGCCGAGATGTGCTCCAACGAGGTAGTGCGCTGGCGCCACTGCGTGAAGTGGAAGGCGTTCACCGGAAGCGTTGGGTAGGTCTGGGCAATCGCCGGGATGATTTCGCGGAGCGACACCAGCCGGTCCGGATCGCCGTACGGCAAGGGCCTCAACAGCACACCGTTCACGATGGAAAAAATTGCGGTATTTGCCCCAACGCCGAGGGCCACAGTCAGGATGGCAATAGTGGCGAAACCGGGCTCGTGCACCATCGTACGCACCAGGGCACGCACAGGCTTTCGAACGATCATACGGCACCCCTGAGCTGAAAATACGACCGGCGCTTCCGGAATGTTCGGTGGAAACTACTTCTGCTCTTGCGCGTCCACCACGGCGATGGCCGCCACATTCACGATGTCGTTGACTTCCGCGCCGCGCTGCAGGACGTGCACGGGCCGGCTCATTCCCATCAGGATCGGGCCGATGGCCTCCGCGCCGCCAATACGCGCCAGCAGCTTGTAGGCCACGTTGCCTGCCTCGAGATTCGGGAATATCAAAACGTTTGCGCCGCCCTTCAGCGAGCTGAACGGATAATCGTGCTCGATGATCTCGGGCGCCACCGCCGTATCGGCCTGCATCTCGCCATCCACCATCAGGTCCGGTTCCCGCTCGCGCACCAGTTTCACGGCTCGCGCCACCTTTTCCGCCAGTGGGTGCCGCGTGCTGCCGAAGTTCGAGAACGAGAGCAGCGCCACGCGCGGCTCGAGACCGAACCGCCGCGCCGTTTCGGCTGCGCACACGGCAATTTCCGCCAGGTCTTCCGAAGACGGCTCGATGTTGACCGTCGCGTCCGCCAGGAAGTATATATCTCCCCGCGGCGTGACCAACATATAGACGCCGGAGACTTTGCGCAGGCCGGGGCGCACGGAAATCACCTGCAAGGCCGGCCGGATCGTGTCCGGGTAGTGCTGTGTCAACCCGGCCACCAGGGCATCCGCCTCGCCGGCCCGCACCATGAGGGAACCGAACACGGTGTGTTGCAGGGCCAGTTCGTGCGCTTCCCGCTCAGTCAATCCTCTTCGCTGGCGGAGCTTGTAAAAATCCGCCGCGTAACGCTCGCGGTCCGGTGAATGCGCGGGATCGATAATTCGCACCGAGCTTTTGTGCAGATGGAGATTAGCCATTCGTTCACGAATGACCGCCTCGCGCCCCAGTAAAATCGGCGATGCGATTTTCTCCTCCACTAAAATCTGGCTGGCGCGCAGAATCTTGTCTTCTTCTCCCTCCGGAAACACAATGCGTTTGGGCTCTCGCTGAGCCTTGTGAATCATCACGCGCATGACTTCCCGCGCCTTGCCCAACCGCCGCTCGAGCTGTTCCCGGTATTCGTCGATGTTTAGCGTGATTTGCGCTACACCCGTTCGAATCGCAGCCTCCGCCACCGCCGACGCCTCCCACACCAGCACTCGCGAGTCGAACGGCTTCGGAATCAGGTATTCGCGGCCGAACTCGAGCTGCTCCAGGCCATAAGCGCGGCGCACCGAGTCGGGTACGTCTTCCTTGGCCAGCGTCGCCAGCGCTTTGGTCGCCGCCAGCTTCATCTCGTCGTTGATGGACGTCGCCCGTACGTCGAGCGCCCCGCGGAAGATGAAGGGAAATCCCAGAACGTTGTTCACCTGGTTGGGATAGTCCGACCGCCCCGTCGCCACGATCGCATCCGGCCGGGCGGCCATGGCGACATCGTAGGCGATTTCCGGGTCCGGATTCGCCAGCGCGAACACGATCGGCTGCTCCGCCATCGATTGCACCATCTCGGCTGTTACGCAGTTGGCGGAGGATAAACCAAAAAACACATCGGCCCCGCGGAGCGCATCCGCCAAAGTCCGCGCCCGCGTCTCGACGGCGAACATCTCCTTGTATGGATTCATCCCCTCTTCGCGCCCTGAATAGATGACGCCGTGCGTGTCGCACATCGTGATGTTTTCGCGCCGGACGCCCAAACGCATGTAATGTTTGGCGCAGGCAATGGCGCTGGCTCCGGCCCCGTTGAAAACCACGCGAACCTGCGCGATGTCTTTGCCGGCGATTTCCAGGGCATTCAGCAGCGCGGCCGCGGAGATAATGGCCGTGCCGTGCTGATCGTCATGGAAAACGGGGATTTTCATGGTGCGCCGCAGCTCTTCTTCGATCAGGAAACACTCCGGCGCCTTGATGTCTTCGAGATTGATGCCGCCGAAGGTCGGCTCAAGCACCTGGCAGGTACGGATTACTTCGCGGGGATCATGGGTGGCGAGCTCGATATCGAAAACGTCAATATCCGCAAAGCGCTTGAACAGAACGCCTTTTCCTTCCATCACGGGTTTTCCGGCGAGCGGCCCTATGTTGCCCAGACCGAGCACGGCGGTGCCGTTAGTGACCACCGCGACGAGGTTTCCCTTGGAGGTGTATTTATAGGCAAGACCGGGGTCGCGTTCGATGGCGAGGCAGGGGACGGCAACCCCGGGGGTATAAGCCAGGCTTAGATCCCGCTGTGTGAGGCAGGGCTTAGTCGGACGGATCGCCACTTTGCCCGCAGGCGCCGCGGCGTGGTACTCCAGAGCATCTTCATCGCGCAGCTTCATTTCATCTTCTCCTACGCGACGTGGCGCAAGAGAGAGCGTCAGCCGCTATTCGACGTCTTCGACCTTCACACCCTTGGTGTCGCCGTACGATGCCCACTTGATAAAGGCGATCACATCGGCCAGTTGCTGCGAATTATATCCGGCTGACTCCGGAGGGTGTTTCCAAACACTATTGTCGCCGACTCCGGCGATGTCGCCGCGCTCGAATTTCCGCAGTTCCGGGGGATTGACACTTAAATCGTAATACTGCGCGGTGGATGCATCCTGAGCCACCGGCATGCCGGGGAACTCTTTGCCATTCTTCAGTTTTACGTTCTGCACGTATTCCGTGCGCGTGGCGCGGACGGCCATCAGAATGGCGCGGGGACCCAGGCGGGCGAGCTTGGAAAGATCGGGACCGATCGCGGTGCCTTGCTTAGCCAGCGAATGGCAGGTACCGCAGTGTTTGCCGTTGGTTTCGTCCAAAAAGAAGGCCTGACCACGGGCCGCCTGCGCGGGTGGTTTCACGTCAGCCGCCAGCGCACAACCCGCAATGAACAGGACCGGCCAGATTCGAGTCATGAGTTGCCTCCAAGAGACGCCGTGTGCACCGAGGTTGCCACCCGCGCATCTTCAACAAAACGTGCGGCTTTCTGGAGTTCTGTCTCATGAAAATTGGGGCATATCACCCAATTGATCTCGCGGCGCGGCCTCTATAATGGTCGATATGTGTGGAATTGTTGGCTATGTGGGAGCCCGCAGAGCGGTTCCAATCATTCTGGAGGGGCTTAAACGGCTCGAGTACCGGGGCTATGACTCAGCCGGCATCGCGGTTTACTGCGACGATGATTCGCTCGGTATCCGGCGGGCTTCCGGTAAGCTTCACAATCTGGAGGAAGTAATTCGTCAGGACCCGGTGGATGGCCGGTACGGGATTGGCCACACACGCTGGGCGACGCATGGCCGCCCGACCGAGGAGAACGCCCATCCGCACCGCGACTGCACAGGCGACATTGTCGTTGTGCATAACGGGATCGTCGAGAACTACCTGACTCTAAAACATCAGCTCGCTGCGGAAGGGCACGTATTCAAAACCGAGACAGACACGGAAATCATTGCCCATCTAGTGGAGAAGCACTATAAGGAGAACCTGGAAGAAGCGGTCCGGCAGGCGGTAAAGCAGCTCACCGGCGTGTTTGCACTGGCAGTATTGGCGCGGACGAACCCGAATAAGATCGTTGCGGCGCGGTCTGGGCCGCCGGTCGTCATCGGACTGGGGGACGGGGAATACTTCGTGGCATCGGACGTTCCGGCTATCTTGCACCATACACGGGACATGTTCTTTTTAGCCGACGGCGACATGGCGGTGCTGACGGCGGAAGGGGTGCAACTGACGGATTTTGATGGGCGGCGGGTAAACCGCCAGGTGTCGCACATCCTGTGGGACCCCATCATGGCGGAAAAGGGCGGCTATAAACATTTCATGCTCAAGGAGATCTACGAGCAGCCGCGCGCCGTTCGCGACACAACGCTGGGACGGGTGGGGCAGGAAACGGGCCGGATCTTTTTGGACGAGATGGATATTTCGCCCAAGCATTTTCGTGAATTCAAGCAAGTGAAGATCATCGCGTGCGGGACGAGCTGGCACGCGGCGCTGGCCGGAAAGTTCATGATCGAGAAGGTAGCTCGCATCCCGGTGGAAGTCGATTACGGCAGCGAGTTCCGGTACCGCGACCCGATACTCGGACCCGAGACGCTGACCGTAGTGATTTCGCAATCGGGGGAAACCGCGGATACTTTGGCGGCGCAGCGGGAGTCGAAGCAAAAAGGTTCGAAGACTCTGGCGATCTGTAACGTTGTGGGATCGATGATCACGCGCGAGGCGTCGGGGACGATTTACACCCACGCCGGACCGGAGATTGGGGTGGCGTCGACGAAAGCGTTCACATCGCAATTGACCGCTCTGTTTATCCTGTCGATGTACCTCGGGCAGATGCGCGGCGCCCTGGACGAAGGCACGTCGCGGTGCCTGGTGCAGGAACTGCTTCACATTCCCTCAAAGCTGGAGAAAGTACTGACGCACGATCCGGTGTTTGAAGAGCTCAGCCGGAAGCTGTTTCGCGCCAAGGATTTTCTTTTTTTGGGCCGGGGCATTCATTTCCCGATGGCGCTCGAGGGCGCGCTGAAGCTGAAAGAGATTTCGTACATTCACGCGGAGGGATACCCGGCGGGGGAGATGAAGCACGGTCCGAATGCGCTGATCGATGAAGAGCTGCCGGTCGTGGTGCTGGCGACGCATGATCGCTCCCAGCCGGAGAGCCGGCTGTTATATGAGAAGACGGTTTCCAATATCCAGGAAGTCAAGGCGCGTGAAGGCATCGTGCTCGCTCTGGTAACGGAGGGCGATGACATTGCGGCGCGCATGGCGGACCACGCCATTGAGATTCCGGCGGCAACCGAGCTGCTGGCGCCGATTCTGGAAATCGTGCCGCTGCAGCTGCTGGCGTATCATGTGGCGGTGCGCCGCGGGTGCGACGTGGACCAGCCGCGCAATCTGGCCAAGAGCGTCACCGTGGAATGAAGCAGTTTACGCACCGCGTGCAGGTGGCGACACGCGGCAAGGGGCTTTATCCAATCACCAGAGAAATCGAGCGGTGGGCAGCAGGGCATGGATTGAGTACGGGCCTGCTGACCGTTTTCATCCAGCACACGTCCGCATCCTTAACGATTCAGGAAAATGCGGACCCGGATGTGGCACGCGATCTGAGTGAGTTCTTCGATCGTCTGGTCCCGGAAGATGCGCCCTGGTACCAGCACACGACCGAGGGCTCCGACGACATGCCGGCGCACGTCCGCACCGCGCTGACGCAGACGCAGCTCACGATTCCGCTGGTGGAGGGGCGGCTGGCGCTGGGCACGTGGCAGGGCATCTATGTCTTCGAGCATCGCTCGAGCCCGCACGGGCGCAGCGTGGTGCTGCATCTTGCGGGAGAGTGAGGCCGTCCCTGATCGAGCGGTTTCTTCGTTACTTTCGCTCGCGCCGCATGCGGAGGTTTGCGCAGACGTTTGCCATTACGAACGAGACGAGGATTCTCGACGTGGGTGGGACTCCGTTCAATTGGGAGTTCGTGGAGGCGCGGCCACGTGTGACGATCCTGAACATGCCGAGGGCACAGGAGGCCTGGGATGCGCGATTTGCCTGCGTGTTTGGCGACGGGCGCCGGCTGCCGTTCGCGGACCAGTCGTTCGATATCGTGTTCAGCAATTCGGTGATCGAGCACGTGGGCGATTGGGAGAGCCAGCGGCAGTTCGCGAGCGAGATTGCGCGGGTGGGCCGCGCGTTCTGGGTGCAAACTCCGAACCGGGGCTTTCCCGTGGAGCCGCACTTAATGACGCCGTTTCTACATTATCTGCCGCCTGAATGGCAGGGGGTGATCGCGCGGCGATTTACGGTTTGGGCGATGATCGAGCGGCCGAGTGCGGACCGTTGGGAGTTTTATATCGAGCATTTTCTAAATGACATCCGCCTGTTGGATGCGCGGGAAATGGGGGAGTTGTTTCCAGGAGCGGAGATTGTGCGGGAGCGGCTGGCGGGAGTGACGAGGGGGCTGGTGGGGGTGAGCCGAGCCTGACTCGGGCGACCGTTCCGACGAGCCGGTGACGTTTGGCAGTAAAGTGTCTCAGCCGCCCCCGATGGGGAAATTGCACGAAGGCCGGCCGGGGCGTTGTAGATGGCGCGCACCAGTTCAGGCGCGTGCTGCGGAGTCTCCTCAAACAGATGATTCGTTATGCGTTCCAGGTCGCCGGCGGCTTCTTCCGATCAGCGCAGCAGCATCTAATGGCGCGATTGCTTTTCAGTCATCAGTTTTTCAAGGCGTGCGCCGACTTCTTCGTGAGTCAGAAGCTCGCCCCGGTCAACGGACGCCAAGCCCTTCTGCACTTCGCGGATAAACCACTCATCGTAATCGACAAAGCGCGCGATGGCTTCCTGGACGAGCGTCTCCGTATCACGGCCTTGCGCGGCGGCGAGGCGGTTAAGTTTGGCTTGCACGTCAGGGGTGAGACGTACTTCCATCGCCTTTAGAGTAGGGATTCTAAGGCGTTTATGTCAAACCCGCCGGTGCCGGCAAGTGACCGTAAGTCCAGCGGGTTCGATGATCTCGGTCCTTATTTGGGACTAGCATTACGCGGCACCCGCGGACCAGCTTCAACGTGCGTTCCCAGCGCATGCGCGTGAAGAAGTGCTCGGCGAGGTCGATGAAATGGGTAGTGACTGCACCGGAAGCGGCGCCGATCAGGTCCGGGCCGCGGGTTCGTGCCTAGGCTGAAGGCTACCGCGTTAGAGAACTGACCTGGATTCCTTGCAATTCCAGTGTATCGCGCGGCGGGGGGCTTGCGGCAAGACCGGGGACGTCCGGCATAATTGCGGCCGATGCCAAAGCCTACAAAAGGGAATCGGCCGCGCTGGAACGTCGAAGCGACGCCGAACCGCGCGGCTAGCCTGATGGCGATCGCAGAGCGGGCATGACCAAGCATGCAGTGGTAATCGCCGGAGGGGGGCCGACGGGGCTGATGCTGGCGGGAGAACTGGCGCTGGCGGGGATCGATGTTGTGATTGTCGAACGGCGCGCCAGCCAGGAACTTGCCGGCTCGCGGGCGGGCGGTTTGCATTCGCGCACCATCGAGGCGCTCGATCAGCGTGGGATCGCCGGCCGGTTTCTCGCGCAAGGACAGACGCACAAGTCTCTGCATTTCTTCGTTTCTCTGGATATCAGCGACTTTCCTACCCGGCACAATTACGTGCTCGGGCTGTGGCAGAACGACATCGAGCGCATCCTGGCCGGGTGGGTCGGTGAACTCGGGGTGCCGATCTATCGCGAACGCGAAGTGACGGGCTTCACGCAGAACGACACCGGCGTCGAGGTGGAGATGTCGGCCGGCAGCTCGCTAGAGGCCGAATATCTCGCCGGCTGCGACGGTGGGCGCAGCGTAGTCCGGAAGGCGGCGGGCATCGAGTTCCCGGGCTGGGACGCGACGACGAGCTGGTTAATCGCCGAGGCGGAGACGTCTAGGGAACCGGCGTGGGGTTTCCGCCACGACGCGCTGGGCAGCCATGCCATTGCCAAATTGGAGGATGGCCGGCGGATGCGGGTTGTGCTGACCGAACGGCACTTAGGATTCTGTAGCGAGCCGACCCTGCGCGAAGTGAGTGAAGCATTGATCGCCGTCTATGGAACAGACTATGGCATCCACAATCCCACCTGGATCTCCCGATTCACCGATATGAGCCGCCAAGCCTCGGCGTATCGGGACGGCCGGGTCTTACTGGCCGGCGACGCCGCGCACGTGCATCCGCCGCTGGGAGGTCAAGGTCTCAACATCGGTGTGCAGGATGCCCAGAACCTGGGGTGGAAGCTGGCCCAGGTGGTGAAGGGGACATCGCCCGAGCGACTTTTGGATACATACCATGCCGAGCGGCACCCGGTGGGTGCCCGTGTACTGCGCAATACCATGGCGCAAACTGCGCTTCGCCGTCCGGACGAGCGCACGAAGGCCTTGGGTGAATATGTTGCGGAGCTTCTCCGCATGGACGAGCCGCGGAAACGATGGGCTGCAGAAATATCCGGGCTGGACGTTCATTACGACCTGGGCGAGGGGCACCCGCTGCTGGGGCGCCGTGTGCCCGACTTGGACCTGACGACCGCCCATGGTCCGCGGCGCGTGTTCGCTCTGCTGCATGATGCGCGGCCGGTGCTTCTCAATTTCAGTGAGCCCGGGGGAATCGACATCACGCCATGGGCGGATCGCGTTCCGTTGATCGATGCGAGCTGCTCCGGGTCGTGGGAGTTGCCGGTGTTGGGAACAGTTCCCGCGCCCGCCGCTGTGTTGATCCGGCCCGATGGATACGTGGCATGGGTGGGAGACGGCACGCATGCGGGGCTCGATGACGCACTGACCACGTGGTTCGGACCTCCGACCTGGGAGTAGCGCACCGGTTTGGAGACCTTTTCGACTGAAGGGCGGCAGCCGATCAGCCGCGCGATGCGCTATGGGTTCGGCAGCCCGGGATTGGCGGCGAGCGGCACGGGAGAGAGTTCGCTATCGGGTACGCCGCGTACGAATTTCAACGTTCGTTCCCAGCGCGTGCGGGTGAAGAAGTGCTCCGCGAGATCGATGAAATGGGTGCTGACGGCGCCGGGAGTGTCGCCGATGAGGTCCTCGGTGGGTGCGCGGTAGGACCAGTAAATCAACACCGGTTTGCCGATGATGTTGGCGCGAGGAACGAAGCCCCAGAAGCGGCTGTCGGAAGAATTGTCGCGGTTGTCGCCCATGGCGAAATAGGAGTTTTCGGGGACGACGACTTCCCCGTTCACGACGTGGCGGGCCAGCATGTCGCGCTGAGACTCGATTGCGAGCATCTCTTTCACAGGCAGACAACAAGCTGAGGGAAAGGCATCGAGCATGGCCTGGTGGCCATACTTGTGGTACACATACGGCTCGTTCAGGCGGATCCCGTTGCGGTAGACCACACCGTGATCGATGCGCAGACGATCGCCCGGGGCGCCGATCAGTCGCTTGACCAGTGTTTGATTGATGTCCGGCGGATAACGGAAGACGATAATGTCGCCGTGCTTCGGTTCCTGGTAGGGCAGAAAGTGGCGTGAGATGGAACCGGCGGGCGCATAGGCGAGCTTATCGACGATGAGATGATCGCCGATCAGAAGCGTGTCCTGCATGGAGCCGGTGGGGATGACGAACGCCTGGGCCACGGTGGTTGTGCCGAACAGAAGCATGACGATAGTGACCGCCCATTCGGCAATGGTGTTGCGGGGCGGTTCAGGACTGGGGACGATTGGGCTTGCTGAGGAGTTTACCGTCATGCGCAGCTAGCATTATCGCGCGGACAAGGGGTCGACGGCAGGACTGACATAAAGGACAATATATGCATCGGACGGTTTTGATCAGCAAGTATCGCCGCAAAGAGAAGCTCATTTTGCTCTAACACTATACGTCGCATGTTGAGTCGCTGAGCCTGACATGGGTGATTTGAATCGAGAAGTGGGCCCTCTTGAAGCGATCGATTGGAGTAGTTGTGAATGCTGGCTATAACGTGTTCATCAGTTGGTCTGGCGTGCGGAGCCTGGCGGTGGGTAAGGCGCTTCGCTCCTGGTTACCAAAAGTTCTCCAGGTGGCGAAACCATGGATGTCTGATACAGAGATAGAGAAGGGAAGCCGCGGAATCACGGAGGTAGTTAGAGCTCTCGGCGGGATAAGAGTCGGCATCAGTTGTCTAACACCTGAGAACCTCGATGCCCCCTGGTTAGCGTTCGAAGCAGGTGCTCTGTCGAAGAGCATAGATGATAAAACTCGGCTTTGTACCTACCTCTTCGGCGATCTGCATTTTCAGGATGTTAGGCCTCCCCTTAGCATGTTCCAGGCCACAATGGCTGACAAAGAGGACACGCGAAAGCTTGTCCGTTCTGTGAACCGGGCTCTGCAAGATGCGCCCATTCCCGAATCTGACCTCGACGAGCTATTTGACGCTATGTGGCCCAATCTTGAACGGAGTCTTCTTGCCATTCCAGCACCAGACGAACGCGTCGAGGTCAAACGGTCGGCAGAGGACATGCTGGCGGAGATACTCGACTGGGCCCGCGGTGAGCCGCAGAGGCGGATGGACCTCGCGAACGACATAACCAGGCGGCTAACCGGTGGCAGGTCGGGATCCCGTTCCACCATCGAACTCAAGCTGAATCTTAATGGTAAGCCATTGACTGTGGAGGTTGCGGGACTAGCCGAACTTGCTAGGCCTACTCTCTTGGAAGTTGTGCGCGAGCGGTTCGTAAGTCACATGGAAAAGGCAGTAGCGGAATCATCGCAATTTGACGCGGTGCGAGAGGCTCCAGAGTTTCGTAACGCCCTGAAAGAACACATCGACTCGGAAGCCGAGCATGTGACGGACGTGCTTGTCAACAAGGTGGTGCAGCAATTCGGCGCTACGGCAAAAAGGTCAGAGGGTGAGCCTCTAGCGGAAAGTAGCAAATAGTCAGACTTCAATTGCACTCCGGGTTGGGCCGACTTTGAGAACCCCGGATTCGCACGTAGCAGAAGATTGCAGTGCTTGACTCTTTTGCGATAGCCTGACCCTGAAGGAGCGGCACTATGCGCATCTCGCGACGCAGGTTTTTGGAAACGACGGGCTTGGGGACGATGGCCGCCGGAGCGGTGATCGGCGCAGAGATCGGCAAGACGGGTTCGCTGCCAAAGCGCGTGCTGGGACGCACGGGCGCGCATGTCTCGATCCTGGCGATGGGCGGCGGCAGCCGGTTCCTCATGTACAAAGAGGAAGACAAGGCGATCGAGGCGCTCAACCGGGCGTTCGATCTGGGCATCACCTACATGGACACCGCGTACGGCTACGGAAACGGGCTGAGCGAGACGCGTGTGGGAAAGGTGATGGCGGTGCGGCGGAAGCGGGACGGCATCTTCCTGGCGACGAAGATCGAAGACCGCAAGGGTGACGAAGCGGCGCGGACGATCGAGGGCAGCCTGAAGCGGCTGCAGACCGACCAGATCGATCTGATCCACATTCACGCGCTCATGGATGACGCGGATCTGGCCGCAATCGAAGCTCCGGACGGCATCCTGAACCGGCTGATGAAGCTGCGCGACGAGAAGGTCACGCGATTCGTGGGGATCACGTGCCATAACGATCCGACGGTGCTGGCGAAGGCGCTCGAACGCCACGATTTCGACTGCACGCAGATGGCGCTGAACGCGGCTATGGTGGGAATGAAATCAGGTCACGGCATGGAAATCAACGAAGCCATGAAGACGAGCTTCGAGACGGTGGCGCTGCCGGTGGCGAATCGCAAGAAGATGGGCGTGATCGCAATGAAGATTTACGCGCAGGAAGGGCTGCTGGGGCAGGCACCGCCTGAGAAGCTGCTGTACTATTCGCTGTCGCTGCCGGTTTCGCTGGCGACGGTAGGGATGCCGTCGCTCGATTTCATCGAACAGAACGTCGCGCTGGCGAAAGCGTTCAAGCCACTGCCGAAGGCTGAGATGCAGGAGCTCTCAGGCAAGCTGGCGGCGAAGAATAAGATGGCGCTGGATCTGCGGTTCGCAAATCATCGAGACGCGTAGGCGACTGGCGAGCGGGAGTAGACCGGCGCGCGGCGAAAGCGTAGGGCCGCGCTATGCGCCGTGGCACTTCTTGTATTTTTTGCCGCTGCCGCAGGGGCAGGGATCGTTGCGGCCGACTTTATCGTTGTTGATGACCTGCTTGTTGGTGCCGTTGGAGCCGTCGCCGCCCATCATCTGCAACTGCTCCATCTCCTTTTCCTTCTTGCGCTGGATGTTGCGGGTAAAGTCCTGAATGGAGGATTGCGCGGCAGCGCGCTGCTGGTCTGTTACGGAGGACTCCTCTTCCTCGTCTTCCGTCCCATCATCTACGAAGCCTTCCTCGTCGAGGTTGAAGCCGAGCTGGGGCCGGCGAGCTTCACCGGGGTCCTGCGCGATTTGCAGGAAGAACAGCAGGCGGACCGTCTCGTCTTCGATGCGATCCATCATGTCCTGGAAAAGGGTGAAGGATTCCTTCTTGTACTCAACGAGGGGGTCTTTTTGGCCGTAACCGCGGAGGTTGATGCCCTCTTTTAAGGCGTCGATGGAAAGCAGGTGATCTTTCCACTGATCGTCGATGACCTTGAGCATGACCCAGCGTTCGCTCTGGCGCATGAGATCGGCGCCGATCAAGTCTTCCTTTTGCTGATATTTCTGCTCGAGCTGCTCATAGAGGACATCCTCGATGCCCTGGCGCTGCAGGCCATTGAGATCGGCCAATTCGAATTTGTGCCCGAACTGGCTGAGAACGTCGGTGCGGAGCCCGTCGAGATCCCAGTTATCAGGATGCTGGCCTTCGGGGCAGCGAATATCGACAAAAGCGCCAATCGCGCCGCGGACCATCTGCATCACGCGCTCTTTCTGATCGACGCCTTCCAGAAGCTGGCGGCGCATGCCGTAGACGGCCTGGCGCTGCTTGTTCATGACGTCGTCGTATTCCAGCAGGTGTTTGCGGGACTCGAAGTTCTGGACCTCGACTGCCTTTTGGGCAGCCGCGATGCGCTTGGTGATGAGTCGTGACTCGATAGGCACATCCTCTTCCATGCCCAGGCGGAGCATGAGATTTTGCATGCGTTCGCCGCCGAAAATGCGGAGGAGGTCGTCTTGTAGCGAGAGATAAAAGCGGGAACTGCCGGGATCGCCCTGGCGGCCGGCGCGGCCGCGAAGCTGGTTGTCGATGCGGCGGGCATCATGGCGCTCCGTGCCCAGGATGTGCAGGCCGCCGAGAGTTTTCACTTCCTCGCGCTCGGCGTCGGTTTCCGCCTTGTATTTCTGAATGGCAGCATCCCATTCGGCGCGCTCGGGGGTTCCGATAGCGGCGATTTGCAGCATGTCGGGATTCCTGCCCGACTTGCGCAACATCTCTTTGGCCATGTACTCGGGATTCCCGCCGAGCAAGATGTCGGTGCCACGGCCGGCCATATTCGTGGATACGGTAACCGCGCTCTTGCGCCCTGCCTGCGCGACGATCAGCGCCTCACGCTCGTGATTTTTGGCGTTCAAGACCTCATGCTTGACGCCCATGCGCTTTAGCAGCCCGGAGAGTCTTTCCGATTTTTCGACCGAAATAGTGCCGACCAGCACCGGCTGCCCTTTTTCGGATAGAGTCTTGATCTCTTTCGCGGCGTTACGGAACTTTTCTTCCTCGGTGCGATAGACGACGTCGTCGAATTCCTTGCGAATCAATTTACGATTCGTGGGAACGACGGTAACGTCGAGGTTGTACGTTTTCTGGAATTCGGCCGCTTCGGTTTCGGCGGTACCGGTCATGCCGGCGAGCTTTTTGTAGAGGCGGAAATAATTCTGGAAGGTAATGGTGGCGAGCGTCTGGTTCTCGCGCTCAATTTTGACGTTTTCCTTGGCTTCGACGGCCTGGTGCAGGCCATCCGACCAGCGGCGCCCGGGCATCAGGCGGCCGGTGAACTCGTCGACGATGATGACCTGCCCCTCTTTCACCACATAGTCCTTGTCGCGGTGGAAGATCACGTGCGCTTTCAAGGCCTGCTGCACGTGGTGGTTGAATTCGATGTACGCCGGGTCGTAAAGGTTGGGGAGGCCGAGCAGTTTTTCCACCTTGAAGACGCCTTCTTCGGTCAAACCGACGGCGCGATGCTTCTCGTCGACCGTGAAGTCGCCCGTTGTGTATTTCTCGCCGGGCTCCTTGCCCTCGATGACCTCGCCGCGGACCAGCTTGGGGATGATTTTGTTGACCTTGTAATACTTGTCGGTGGATTCCTCGCTCGGCCCGGAAATGATGAGCGGCGTGCGGGCTTCGTCGATCAGGATGGAGTCGACTTCATCGACGATGGCGTAATGATGCCCGCGCTGCACGCAATCCTCGATGCGGAACTTCATGTTGTCGCGCAGGTAATCAAAGCCGAATTCGTTGTTGGTGCCGTAGGTGATGTCGGAGTTGTAGTTCTGCTTCCGCTCTTCGTCATCGAGATCATGCACGATAACGCCGACGGACATGCCAAGGCCCTTATAAATGCGCCCCATCCACTCGGAGTCGCGGTGCGCCAGGTAATCGTTCACGGTGACGACGTGGACGCCTTTGCCTTCGAGGGCATTCAGGTAAACGGGGGCGGTGGCGACCAGCGTTTTTCCTTCGCCGGTTTTCATTTCGGCGATTTTGCCGCGGTGCAGAACGATGCCGCCGATCAACTGAACGTCGAAATGGCGCATGTTCAGGAAGCGGCGCCCGGCCTCGCGGACGACGGCAAAGGCTTCGATCAGCAGGTCGTCGACGGGCGCGCCCTGCGCGATTCGCTCCCTGAACTCTATAGTTTTGGCGGCCAAATCGACATCGGAAAGCTCGCGCATGCCGGGTTCGAGGTCATTGATGGCGGCAATGGTGGGCTGGAGCGCTTTGACTTCGCGCTCGGTCTTGGTTCCGAATACTTTAGCCAGAACGGCGTCGATCATCGAGGAAATCTCTTGGAAGGGGGTCCGTCTTCTATTTTACCCCAGGATATTGGAGCCGCACTCTCCGTGTAGAATGGCAGACCGGAGAGACGGATGCGGCTATTTTCCTGGGAAGAAGTCAGAACCGAGGTGATGAACCCCGCGCTCAAACGCAAAGTCATCACGGGCGAGAAGGCCATGGTGGCGCAGGTGTTCATTGAGAAGGGCGGGGTGGTGCCGGAGCATCATCACGAAAGCGAGCAGCTTACGTACATCCTGGAAGGCGCGCTGGAATTTGAGCTCGAAGGGCAAAAGGTGGTGGTGCACAAGGGCGAAGTACTGCACATCCCCTCGAACGTGCCGCACCGTGCGGTGGCGCTCGAAGATACCCTGGATCTCGACATCTTCAGCCCGATTCGCGAGGACTGGCTGGACGGCACGGACCACTATCTGCGGCGGGGAAAGTAATGGATCTCGGACTCAAAGACCGAGTGGCGATCGTAGCCGCGTCCAGCCAAGGCCTGGGGAAAGCCGTGTCGATGACCCTGGGGAGTGAGGGGGCGAAGCTGGTGATGTGCTCGCGGCGTCCGGATGCTGTGGAGGCTGCTGCCGAGGATGTACGCCGGGCGACGGGAGCCGAAGTACTCTCGATTGGCGCGGATGTGACGCGCTCCCCTGAAGTCCGGCAACTGGTCCATGCGGCCGTTGAGCGATTCGGGCGTGTGGATATCTGCGTTACCAACGCAGGCGGTCCGCCCTCGAAGAGCTTTGTCGAGACGACGGAGCAGGATTGGAACGCCGCCGCGGATTTGAATCTTTTCAGCGTGGTTCACTGCGCACGCGAAGTGCTGCCGCTGATGCAGAAACAGCAATGGGGCAGACTGCTGACGATCACGTCGATCTCGGTGAAGCAGCCGGTGGACGGATTGATTTTGTCGAATTCGGTCCGCTCGGCGGTGAGCGGCCTGGTGAAATCGCTGGCCAACGAATACGGCAAATACAACATAACGGTCAACAATGTGTGCCCCGGATACACGCGGACGGCGCGATTGACCGAGCTTGCCGGCAGGCTTGCCCGGACGGAGGGCGTAACCCTGGAGCAGGCCGAAGAGCGATGGGCCAAGCAGACTCCCTTGGGCCGCCTGGGGGATCCGGATGAGTTTGCCTCTGTAGTTGCGTTTCTGGCTTCGGAACGGGCCAGTTACATCACCGGCGCGTCGATTGCCGTGGATGGCGGTTTGATCCGGGGTGTTTACTGACGGTTGCGCAGCACGACCGGCGTGCCGTGAGGGGTGTGGCGGTAGGCATCCGCCCACGCCTCCTTCCGTTCCAGAAGCTCCGACGTGCCGGTGAGCCCTTTGCTGGTGACTAACCGCTCGAGGGTTGCCAGCCAATGCTCGTAATAGTGGGAGCCGTCGTCGGGGCGGCCGGCATCAGCCGCAGCTTTGAGCTCTTCGGCCAGTGCGGCGGCCCATTCTTTCCACGTGAAATAGCCTTGCGCGGAAAGCCGGACGGCCAGCGCGAAGGCCTGGGCCTGCCAGGGTTCGGCAAAAACCGGGCCGCCCTCGTCGCGAGGTAGCGAGGGCAGGGAAGCGAACTTCTCGGATTCAGGTTGCAGTTCAGGCGTGCTCAAGGTAGCTGTCCCACAGGTCGAGGTAAACGGAATCGCGCGGTGAGGCCTTGTCGCCCCACAATTCGCGTGCTGCGAAACGGACGGAATACAGATGCTGCGGTTGCTCTCCCAGGAAGTGCGCGTTGGTGTCGGGGAAGACAAATACACCGTAGCTACGGGCGATGACGCCTTGCCGTCCTCTCACATAGCGAGGCAGCCGTGTGTGCGCTGTCGGGTTGAGCTTCCGCGCGCGAACCGGATCGCCAGCCGCGAATCGAGCCTTGATTCCTGCTTCCGGCCGGCGGTAACTCGGACGATACGCCGCGATTGCTGGAACGTCGGCAGCCCGAAGGGGCGGCGTTGCCTTCTGAGATCCGGGAGTTGGGTGGCCGGTTTCGAGCTCTGCTTGCGTCACAAATCCGTGTTCCACCACCAGCCGCAGGTTTCGCACCAGCCATTTCTCGTAGTAGCTCATGCGCAGGTAATCCGCCGGCGGCAGGATCTCGATGCCATAGCGCCCGGCGTCGATGTTCCACTTGTCCCATGCGTTCAACGCGCGGTTCATCGCGTAAACCCGGCCCTCCCACGGCTCGTGAAACGCCGGCTCATTGGCTTCATGGCGGATCGGGCCCATGCCGTGCATGCCGCCCATGTCGTGGACGCCGTTCATGCCTTGGCTCGCAGCGGCTCCGCCACCTTGGCGACACCGATCATCGAATCACGCGTTACCAGCGCGGCCAGCTCGTCTTCGCTCATTCCCTCGGTGCCGGCGGGCCGCTCCGGCAAGACCAGGTAACGAATTTCAGAGGTGCTGTCCCAAACCCGGACTTCAACGTCTTCGGGCAGGTTAACGCCAAATTCGCGCAGGACGCCGCGCGGATCGATGACGGCGCGTGACCGGTATGGCGCCGATTTATACCAGACCGGCGGCAAGCCGAGCACCGGCCAGGGATAGCAAGAGCACAACGTACAGACAACCATGTTGTGCACGGATGCCGTATTCTCCACTACCACCATGGCCTCGTCGTGCGCAGGAACGAAGCCGAACTCGGCCATTGCCGTGCCGCCATCCTGGAGGAGGCGCGTCTTGTATGCGGGATCGATCCAGGCGCGGGCTACGACGCGAGCACCGTTGCGGGGTCCAATCTTGTTTTCGTAAGCATCGACCAGGGCATCGAGCGCAGCCGGATCAACGAGGCCCTTTTCCACCAGCAGAGACTCGAGGGCCTTGGTTCGTAGTGCCGGGTCTGACGGAATGGCTTGATGCTCGTGGTCGTGATGTTGTCCGTGCATTCCTGTAGGAACGGCCGCCGCCGCGGCCCCGGTCGCTGCCCGCTTCAGGAACTTTCGACGGTCAACCGAGGCATCTTCTGAGGCCATAGGCCGGACCTCCGATCAGCAAATTAGTATACAACCGCCAGTGACAGTGTCACATACCGGGTAGAATCGACTCACAACCACCTCTCGTTGGTGCTGCTCGCCTAGCGGCCGACGATAACACTTTGTTCCAATTGCAACTCCCAGACCTTTGGCGAATTTCTTGCTCAATACGCTCGCCAAGGTGAAGATTGTTCAAATTGTTAGGAACACGCGACAAGTACAAGGAGGATTGGGACAATGAGATCCACGTCGATTCGGATCATCAGCGCCGCGGCATGTCTGGCACTGGCCACTGTGGCATTTGCGGACAAACACAACAACGATAATGGCAACGGTGATGGGCCGGGAGGGGACCCGGACCATGCATGCAAAGACGTGCCCACCTATTCCGCGGTACAAACGGCGCTGAATAGTGTGGTGTCGAGCGCAGCAAATGGCGGCCTCGGTTTCAACATGTGGGCCACCGTGGTGAACCGCGACGGCGTGGTTTGCCTGGTGACTTTTACGGGACGCGACCGCGGCCAGCAGTGGCCCGGTAGCCGGGTTATTTCGGCTCAGAAGGCGAACACGGCGAATGCTTTCAGCCTGCCGAAATTCGCGCTTTCGACAGCCAACCTTTACTCGGCAGTGCAGCCTGGCGGAAGCCTGTTTGGATTGCAGGAGAGCAATCCGGTAGATACGGATGTCGCCTACGGCGGCAACTCCTCGAATTACGGCCAGCACAATGATCCGATGGTGGGCGGCAAAATCGGCGGGATTAACGTGTTCGGCGGCGGTCTAGCCCTTTACAACAATCAAGGAGTACTGGTGGGCGGGCTCGGTGTGAGCGGCGACACCTCGTGTACCGATCACATCATCGCCTGGAAGGTGCGTCACGCGCTGAATTTTGATGATGTCCCCGCCGGCGTGGGCAGCGGAAATACGGACAATATCATTTTCGACATCAGCGAGGACGGCCACGGCAATCTGGTAAGTGCCAGCGGCTTCGGTCATCCCGTCTGCACCGCCGGCGCTCCGTCGCAGGGGATTGCACAAGGGCTTCCGACGAACTTCCCGGTGGGCCCCAATCAGTAGCTAGTAGCGGCTCGCGTCCGGCGTGTTCCTGTCCCGCAGCGGTATGATGCATCTCTGCCTATGCATTGGGAGCAGGAACTACAGTCGGTGCTGCGTGTGGTCATTGCCACGATCCTGGGCGCGCTCGTGGGTTGGCAGCGCGAGCACGTACACCAGGAGGCCGGCATTCGAACCTTTGCCGCCGTAGCCCTTGGTGCTTGCGTTTTTGGCTTAATCTCGCCGGCGGATTCACGAGTGGTGGCACAGATCGTCACCGGTGTCGGCTTCCTCGGCGCGGGCCTCATTATGCGCGGGCGTGCGCATGTGCATGGTCTGACCACCGCGGCTGCATTATGGGCTACCGCTTCGGTGGGCGCGATCGTGGCTTACGGCCGTCTGCTTCTGGGAGGCGTGGTGACGATCCTCATCATCGCGCTCCTCGGTCTACCGACGAAAAAGTGGGAAAACGAAAAGCGTCCCCGGACCTGAGTGCCGGACCGGTTAGTGCCGCTGTGTCATAATCACCCCAGTGACATGGCACAGTACCAGCTTCCTCGTACTCGTTCTCGCCGTCCCGCGCTGCGCATCACCATCGTCGTAGCGGTTCTGCTGCTGCTCGTCGGCGCGCGCACGTTCGCCTCCATCCTTATCGATTACCAATGGTGGAAGGAACTCGGCCAGGTGGAAACGTGGCTGAGCATGTATCTCTACAGTGTCGGTCCGATCGCCGCTGCCACACTGGTCGCTTTTGTGGCGCTGTGGTGGACCCACGCCCGCGCTTTGAAATTTGCCGGGACCGGCCTCGGAGAGCACGCGATCTACTCGCGATTGTCAACCATTGTGCTGTTGCTTGTCGGGTTTGTTGTGGCGTCCGCCGCGCTCGATTCCTGGACCGTGGTCCGCTATGCCGGCAGCCGCAGCCTGCCCGCCGACGCCCGTGCCTGGCACGATCCCGTCTTCGGCCTGCCGTTAGGCTTCTACCTTTTCGACCTCCCGTTCTACTCCGACCTGCGCCAGTTCCTGCTGGCGCTGACGATTGTCTGCATTCTCGTCTATTGGATCGGAGCGCGTATCTGGCAGTTGCGGCACCGGCTTTCGGAGCTGCGCGACATGCGCGAAATCGATCCCGGTATCTTCCGGCTGGAAGGCGGCCTGGAATCGCGCTATCTCCGCGGCGCTCTCATGGTGGCATTGGTCGCCCTCGCCTTTCGCTTCTTTTTGGGCCGGTATGAGATGGTGCTCAACCAGCACAATTTTCTCGTCGGCGCGGATTATGTGGACACTTTTATCGTCCTGCCGTTGCAGTGGCTGCTGATCGTTGCCTGTCTCGCCGCGGCCGTTTTCGTGTGGATGGGACGATGGGTGCTTGCCGGCTCGATGGCACTCGCGCTCGTGGTGCGTTTCATAGTTCCGGGCGCCGTTTCAGCGCTCTACGTTCGCCCCAACGAGATTTCGCTCGAGCGGCCGTACATCCAGGCTCATATTCACGCCACGCGCAGCGCATTCGGAATAGAGAACGAAGCGAAGGAAATGGAGTTTCAGGTTAACCCGGGCGCAACCATCGATCCGGCGCGGCACAAAAACCTGCTCGACAATGTGCGCCTCTGGGACTGGCGGCCGTTCCACGACACGGTTTCACAAACCCAGGCACTGCGGCCTTATTACGCTTTTCCTGATACCGATGTCGATCGCTATACCATCGGCGGCAACTACCGGCAAGTGCTGCTGGCCTCGCGGGAATTGGATATCCGGCAGGTTTCCGAGGCGCAAACAAGCTGGATCAATTCGCACTTCATCTACACACATGGTTACGGCGCTGTGCTGGCAGAGGTCAGCAAGATCCGTCCGGACGGTTTGCCGGTGTACCTGATCCAGAACATGCCGCCCGAAGTCACGGCGCCCGGACTGAAGCTGACGCGGCCGCAAATTTACTACGGCGAAGTGGTGCATGACCCCGTATTCGTTGACACCGCGCAGCCCGAGTTCGATTATCCGTTTGGCGCCGATAACAAGCACTCGACTTATGAGGGAAAGGGCGGATTCCCCATCGCCTCGTTTCCCATGCGCGTGGCGGCGGCGGTCGAACAAGGCGATTTCAACATCCTGCTGAACACCTACTTCACGGATCGCAGCCGCATGATGATCCGGCGCAACGTGATGCAGCGGTTGGAAAACCTGGCGGGATTTCTTGAGTGGGACCGCGATCCGTACATGGTCATTACCGATGACGGGCGCATGGTCTGGATGGTCGACGGTTACACGGTCTCGAATTCCCATCCCTATTCGCGATCCATTAACTTCGCCGAGGCCGGCCGCGTCAACTACATGCGCAACGCGGTCAAGGCCACGATCGACGCTTACGACGGCACCACCAACCTGTACATCTTCGCCCCGGCCGATCCGATCATTCAAGCGTACCGTAATCTCTTCCCGGCACTGTTTCATCCCGCATCGGAAATGCCGGTGACGCTGCGCGCTCACGCGCGTTATCCCGAAATGCTGTTCCGCGCGCAGGCGGAGATTTACCGTACGTACCACATGCTCGATCCGCAGGCGTTCTACAACAAAGAGGATGTGTGGGATATCGCGCGCTACGTGCGCGGCCAGAGCGGCGAGCGCGAGCCCATGACACCGACTTACGTGGTGGCGTCGGTGCCGGATGCCGACCGGCCGGAGTTCATGCTGCTGCTCCCCTTCACGCCGCGAACGAAAGACAACATGATCGGGCTCATGGTCGGCCGTTGCGACGGTGAGCACTTGGGCGAATTGGTGGTGCTCCAGCTTTCCAAGCAGCAGTTGATCCTGGGGCCCATGCAGGTGGATGCCACCATCAATCAGGATCAAAACATTTCGAAAGACCTCACGCTGTGGAACCAGCAAGGGTCGCAGGTCCTCCGCGGGCAGACGCTGGTGCTGCCGGTGGACAACACGTTTATGTATGTGGAGCCGGTCTACATTCAGGCCACGCAGGCGCGCATGCCGCAGTTGAAGAAGGTGGTGCTGGTGGTCGGAAGCCGGTTGATCTACACCGATACTTACGAAGAGGCCCTGGCGCAATTAGGGGCAGGCGCGGCGATTGCCCAGCCATTGCGGGCCGCGTCCACGGCTGCCACTCCGGTGGCGGCGTCGCCTCCCCAAGGTGCGGATCGCCGCCTCGAGAGCATCCGCAACCATCTCCGCCGGTATAAAGAGCTATCGGGCCAGGGACGTTGGGCGGAAGCGGGCAAGGAACTGGACGCCGTCGAGTCCGAGCTGAAGTAGCTATTGCAGGTGAAGCTGCCGCAGCACTGCTGAGATCGCCAGGATAATTACGCCCGAAATCGCGATGCCGGTCAACTGGCGCGAGCGCTTGGCATTCTTCGGCTTCACAATGAGAAAGCCCACCGCGAAGACGTGAAGTGCCAGCAGCATCTTCACTCCCAGTAACGACTGGTAGAGCGTGCCGCGTCCCAGGTTCAGAAACAGGTTGTAAATGCCCGATGCCAGAAGAAACAGAACCGTGAGATAAAGCAGCGGCCGAAACCTCGCCGCCATGGCGTCGCCCAGGGCTTCCTGTTGCGATGCCGCGACGGACTCGATCGCCGGCGCGACAACCCGCCACGCATACAGTACGCCTCCTATGAGCACCACGACCGAGGTGATGTGCAGCCACCGCATGAGCACGTTGAGGGCTTCGGGCATATGGTTGAGTATACAATCGCATGATGATTCACGAGATCCTCCCGGTGGGCATGCTGCAATGCAACTGCTCCATTTTTGGCGACGAGCAGACGCATGAGGCGATCGTCATCGATCCCGGCGACAACATTCCCGAGATTCAGGCCATCCTCCAACGGCACGGTCTCACCGTGAAGGCCATCGTGATCACGCATGCGCATATCGATCACATCGGCGGGGCGCATAAGCTGCGCGCAGCCACAGGCGCGCCGGTTTACATGAACCGGAACGATACATTACTGCGCGATATGCTGGACGAACAGGCGCGCTGGCTTGGAATGGAACCGCCCGGGAAAACCCCCATCGACACGCCCGTCCAGGAAGGCGATAAGCTCCTGTTGGGTGCGACTGAATTCGCCGTTCTCGATACGCCAGGCCACACGCAGGGCAGTATCTGTCTCTGGATTCCTTCGGAAAAAAAGTTGGTCGCCGGCGACACCCTTTTCCGCGACAGCATTGGACGCACAGATTTACCCGGTGGCGACGGGCGGCAGATCTTGCGCTCGATCCATGACAAGCTCATGCCGTTGGCTGACGACGTGATCGTGATTCCAGGACACGGCGAAACCACGACCATCGGCCGCGAGAGGCGCTTCAATTACTTTCTGCAAGGTCTGTAGCGCGACGCACCGGACGCGAAGTTCAATCGAGCAATTCGCCCCGTAGTACCGTCACCGCCTGGCCGCCCAGGATGACCCGATCTCCAGCCAGCCTTGCCCGTACCACCCCTCCTCGCGCCGACGCCTGGTATGCGACAAAATCCGACTTCCCCAGGCGCTTCGCCCAGAACGGCGCCAAACAGCAGTGCGCCGAGCCCGTTACCGGGTCCTCCGCGATCCCTGAGCCTGGCGCAAAGAACCGAGAGACAAAATCGAAACCAGCGGTCTCCGCGCGCGCCGTAACGATCACACCCCGCACTCCGAGCTCCGACAGCATAGAATGATTCGGCTTGAGGCCGCGCACCACCGCTTCCGACTCCACCTCGGCGATGTAATCGAAGCTGTTCCGGCCGATATACCGCAGCTTTGTTCCGAGCGCCTCGCTCAAGTGTGGCGGTTCCTCACACGGCTCGTCCGCCTTTACGGGAAAGTTCAGCTCGATCCAGTCGCCGCGCCGGTCTGCCGTGAGCAGGCCGCTCAACGTGTGAAAACGCGCTTGGGTGCCTGGCGGTAGATGGGCGCATTCCCATAAAACATGCGCGCTGGCCAGCGTAGCATGCCCGCACAGTGCGATCTCGACCTCCGGCGTGAACCAGCGCAAATGAAATACGTCGCCCTCCCGCACCAGAAACGCGGTTTCCGACAAATTCATTTCGATCGCCACGTTGCGCATCCAGGCTTCATCCCGCGGCGCAGGCAGCACGCACACCGCCGCTGGGTTGCCTGCGAATGGCTTGGCCGTGAAGGCGTCTACCTGGATGATGGAAGTCGGCATAGAGGCTATTCTCGCACCGCGAGTTGCCATGGCCCCCTGCCTTACTGTTAGCTGCGGGGCGGCCGCGATTGCTTAGTGGTCGCGCTCGGTGACGAGTTCCGTGATGCCGTACAACGCGCGCTGGTAGGGCGATTCCGGAAAGAGCCCGATCAACTGGCGGGCCTTGTCCGTGAACGCTTGGGCACGCTCTCGAACGCGCGCAATGCCTCCGTACTTCTCGACCAGGGCCAGAACCTGGCGAAAAGGCACGTTCTCGTAATGGCGGTCGGCCAGCACCCGTTCCACGGATCGCCGCTCTTCGGCCGACGCGCACTCGAGCGCGTAAACCAGCGGCAGCGTCACTTTGCCCTCGCGGAGATCGCCGCCCACGGGCTTGCCCAGCGTTTTTTCGCGTGCCGTGAAATCCAGCACGTCGTCCACAAGCTGGAAGGCGATTCCGAGGTTCCAGGCATATTCGCCCAGGCGCTCTTCGGTTGCCGGGTCCGCCCCAGCTACCAGCGCGCCCAGCTTGGCGCAGACGGAGAACAGGCACGCCGTCTTGCGGTCCACCAGTTCCATGCAATCGGCCTCGGTCACGTCGATGCGTCCGATGCGCTCCAGCTGAATCAGCTCGCCTTCCACCATCATCTGTGTGAGCCCGATCAACAGGTCCAGAATGTGAAAGTTACGCTCGCGCAGCGCCATGTGGAAGGCCTGCATGTAAAGCCAGTCGCCGCCCAGCACGCAAGTGTGATTGCCCCACTGCACATTGGCCGACGGCCGCCCGCGCCGCGTCTGCGCGGCATCGATCACGTCATCGTGCACCAGCGTCGCGGCATGGATCATCTCCACTACCGCGCCCATCCGGATGGCGCTCTCGCCGCCGTCGCCGATCAGTTTCGAGGAAAGGAGCAGCAAGGACGGCCGCAGCCGTTTTCCGCCGGCTTCCTGCAAATACTGCCCGATCGACGTGATCGCGTCCACCGACGCAACCGATTCCCGGGTGATCTCCTTCTCCACGCGCTCCAGGTCGTCGCGGACCAGCTCGAACACTTCGCGCGCCGCTACCGCCTGACCCAGCTTGCCGAATCCCATCAGAATGCAACCAGTTTAGCTAGTAGATGTTCGAGCCGCAAACCGGACTCAGCGCCGCACCGGATGCCGCCTCCCGGGTCCATCCGGCGCCCGGCGACATCAGGTGAACTCGGGACTTGATCGTGACAAAAAATACAGTTTACAATTGTGTCGTCTTCATAGGGTCCTGATTGCATTATTCGGCGTTGGCTGGTTTTTCGTTGTGGCTCCCGCTGTTCGCGGCAAGCCACATCGCGCCTGGCAGTCCGACGGTTCGTCTGGCTTCTGACTTCCCCGGCGCGGACATCGGCGCGCAAATTAACGCCGCGTACGCCGACCTGCCCGATCAGGGCGGCCAGATCGCTCTCACGCAAGGCGGCTCGTTCTCCACTCCCATCATCTTCGGCAAGAACAACAAACCCGTCCTTCTGGTTGGTGTGCCCGGAGATGTGGTTACTTTGACCTACACCGGCGCCGCCGGAACCGCCATGACTTTCGACTATGGAACCGGCCACCGCATGGGCCATGGCATGCGCGATATCACTCTTACCGGGCCCGGCGACGACACCAACACGATTGGCGTGGTGTTCGGAGGCAGCCACGGGGCCGAGGGAATTGCCTTCCGCGATTTCAAGATACAGAGCTTCGGCACGAATCTGCGGATGGGCGCGCACACCTGGCTGGCCTTCTTCGAACACGGCCTGATCCGTGATGGCGGCACCAACGTCCTGCTCCCCGCCGGATTATCCGAAGCCGGTGAGCAGATTTCGTTTCTTCATGTGACCTTCGCCGACGCTCCGCCGCCGCATCAAAACAGTGTCTGGGTGCAGGGCGGCGGGCAGGAAGTCGTGTTCCGCGACTGTTCCTTCGATCAGGCGCAGCTACACATCGGCGACGGTATGCTGGTAGCCGCGCAGGTGGTCGTCAGCGGCTGCCATTTCGAAAATCCCAACTACAAGCTGTCGGGCTCAGTGAATTACGATTACGTGACGGTCGACAACCATCCCGGTAACTTGCTCCGCATAACCGACAGCTATTTTCTTCAGGACGCTCCCGCCGGTGGTCCTTCGCGTTTTCTTATGCTTTATGGCGGGACAGTCTTTCTGTGCGGTATTGGAATGTATACGCCCGCCGGCTCGCCGCTCGAACACTTTGCCGTCCTGGCTAACCAGGCAGTGATCGATGCTTACGGTTTTCGCGATTTGAGCGGCCGCGTGACCGGTTCTCTGTTCGGCCGTTGATTACCCCATCCACTCCGGGTGCTGCGCTGTGCCGTCGAACTGCGTCGTCGTCTTGAACGGCTCGAAGAGGCCGCTCTTTGCCGCCGTAGCCGTCTTGGCCAGCAGGTTGTCCACATCTGTCGGCGCCATCGGCCGAAAAGTTTCCGCGGCCTGAACCGCTTGCTCCAGCCGCTCCATCGATTCGCATCCGGTGATGACGACCGAGGCCGGCAGGTTCAACGCGTAGTGCAGGCACTCCATCGGCGTGACGACCCCGCTCTTCAACACGTTACCGTCGCCCATCGGCTTCATTCCCAGCGCCGCAATTCCATCCTTTAGCAGTCGCGGCAATACTTGTTTTTCGAAGCTCCGGAAATGCGCATCCATTACATTGAGCGGCATCTGGCAGGTGTCAAAATGAAACTGATGGTGCGCGGCTACGTCCAGCATGCGCAGGTGCACCGACGGGTCTTTGTGTCCCGTAAATCCGACGTAGCGGACTTTGCCCGCTTTTTTGGCCGCCATGACCGCTTCAAGCGCTCCGCCGCGGGCGAAAAACCGGTCCGGATCTTCGAGGCGAATGTTTTCGTGGTACTGAATCAGGTCGATCCGGTCGGTGCCCAGGCGGCGTAGGGATTCATCAATCTGCTTGGCCGTAGCTTCGCTTGTGCGCCCGTCGAATTTCGTCATGAGAAAAGCCTTCTGCCGGTACCCGTCGCGCAGGGCCTTTCCCATGCGAATTTCGCTTTCGCCGTCGTTGTAGTCCCAGCAGTTGTCCAGGAAGTTGATGCCGTGGTCGAGCGCCTTTCGCACGATCCGCACAGCCTCGTTCGCTTCCTTCGGCATGCCGAGATGATAGCCACCCAGCCCAATCGCTGATACCTTCTCGCCCGTCGTCCCCAGCTTCCGGAAGATCATTGCGTTCCCCTCATCCCATGCCCGCCAGGGCTCTGATGGCTTCGGCGTGCGCCATTACGACGTTCGGATCTCGTTGCAACGCATCCAGGTAATGCCGTCTGAATTCACCGTCATTCTCCGCCGGCGTCACCAGCTCCCGCGCCTTGGCGAGAAACCGCTCCGCATCCGCCTCAGTCGCCACCGGTTCCTTTGCATCCAGCGCCGTGTCGATCAGCACCACCAGCTCCGAAAGCTCGTGCAGCCAGGCAAACCACGGATCGTGCAGGACCAGTTCCAGCAGTTGACCGCGCGACCGGATCCGCGCGATATCGCGGTCGTACGCCGCCGATTCCGAATCGAGCAGTGTCTTGTGCAGCCGCAGCAGTTCGTCGCGCAGACTGGTCAGGCGCTGGCGAAGTCCACTGGAAGGTGCGTCGGGTGCCGGCATCGGTTACTTCTCCAGCCTAGCGTGTTTCGCCGCTATTGCGCCGCAGCCCGCGGCGGGTTATCGTCCACTTGCCGCAATCGGTAATAGCCGCCCAGGAGCGCCGAAGGAATCGATAGAAACATCAGTGCGATGGAATACCACAGCGGCTGCGTCGCTGGATAGTACTGCACTTCCAGAATGCTCGCCGCCACCGAGAGAGCCGCCAGGCCGAGCGCATGTTTCATCTCCGAGCGCCCCGCCAGCACCGCCGTCGTGTATCCCCCCAGCGCGATAAAGAAGAACCCGGCACCGAGCCTGTATCCGAAGTACGCGGCATCCGGAGGCTCGCCCGGCTGCGGCATCAACTCCGGAGCCACTGCCGTCAGCACCGTGTCTCCCGCCAGTTGCGACACCAGCATCACCACGTACCCCAGCATCAGCGCCAGCAGGCTCCGCAACATTAGGGATTATCATACCTGAGCGCCTCGGCGCCTCACCGCGTGAAGCCCGTTTCATCCTTGAACGCTTCGAGCGAGTTATACACGATCGGGCAATAGCACGCGCGATCGATAAACTGCCACATCCGGCTCGCGATCGATCCGTTCCCCCGCACTAGGTGCGGAAAGCGCGAACACGTGTCCGGACGCGCCTCGTACACGGTGCATGTAGTGCTTTCAAGGAACACGCACCCGTCGCGTTCGCTACGTCGCAGAATGCAGCCTTCTTCTTCGCTCTCGGTCGTGTACTCAGCAAGGAATTTCGCCGGTGTGATGCTGAAGTGCTTGGCCAGCCGCTCCACGTCCCGCTCGCTCAACTTCACCGTAGCCACGCGGCAGCAGTTCGCGCAAACCGTGCAGTCGATCTGATCTTCGATTTCCTCCGCGATGCGCCGCATCCGGCGCTCGGAATGATCGTGCGTCTTCAGATAACGCCGGAAGCGCTCGTTCTCCGTCCGCTTCTTCTCCCCCAGCAGACGGATCTGCACCAGATCGTCGATCACTCACCCAGCATACTGTACGCGCTTGGCTCAACGGTCTCGGCAGCTCACCCATGCCTTTTGCCCTTTGTCTTTTGCCTTGATCACTCGTACCGCAGCGCCACCATCGGATCCACGCGCACTGCCCGCACCGCCGGCCCCATCGTCGCCGCTAACGCTACCGCTCCTAATACCAACGCTACAGTCAGGAACGTCACCGGATCCGACGGGCTCAGTTCCGACACCAGGAACATCGCCAGCGGCTTGGTCACAAAGACGGAAATGCTCAACCCGATCGCCAGCCCGATTCCCAACAACAGAAAACTCTCCCGCGCCACCATCCGCAGCACCGCTCGCCGATCGGCTCCCAGCGCCATCCGCAGTCCGATCTCTCGCGTCCGCCGCGCTACCGAATACGCCAGCAAGCCATACAGTCCAATTGACGCCAGCGCCAGGCCCAGCAGCCCCATGCTTCCCAGCATCGCCGCACCCACCCGGCTGGGCAGAAACGCAAAGCCCATGGCATCGCGGAATGGCTTCACTTCCACCGCCGCTGACGCGTCCAGCCTGCCCAGTGTCTGGGCGACCTCCTTGACGACAGTCCTTGGCTGTGCCGCGCGAACCATGAAATGCAAATTGACCGTGGGGCGGTCCATCTGAAGATAGGGCCAGTACATCGCGAGCCCGTCTTCCTCGCCCAGCGTGAAGTACTTGCTGTTCTTCGCCACACCGATTACCGTCACTGGCTCGCTCAGCTTGGGCTCCGTGTAACGAAACGTGTATCCTACGGGATTCTGATTGCCGAACAGCCGGCGCGCCAAATTCTCGTTCAGGATGGCTACGTCAGGTGCGCCATTGCGATCGGAGGGCAGGAAGTCGCGCCCGCGCAACGAAATTCCCATCGTGCGGAAATAATCTGGCGACACGGAATTGTCGTGGAACCCGAGACTGACCACTTGATCGCTGAGGTCCGTCCGGATTTTGGTGCCTGCAACGTCATTTGAGTTGAGTGGCACGACCGTTGCAAGACTGGCCGCTTCCACGCCCGGCAGCCCGCGCAGTTCATCGAGCACGCGCCTCGTCAGCGCTTGCGTCTGGGCCACGGCCGTGTACTTCTCGGGAACCAGCCGCATCTGCGCCCATGCCGTGTGTTCCGTGTCGAAGCCCGGATTCATCGTCATGGCTTTGGTCATGTTGCGGACGAATAGAAAACCCGTGGCGAGCAGAACTACCGAGACCGCAAGCTGTCCCACGACGAGCACATTCCGCAGCGTCCACCGTCCTTCCACCTGCCGCTCCGCAGATTTGAGAGCTGCGCCGACACCCTCGCGCGTGGACTTCAGCGCCGGCATCAGTCCCGCCACCGCCGCACTCACTACAGCCACCCCTGTTGCATAGAGCAGCAGCCGCCAGTCCGGCTGAATCAGCAACTGCAGCGGCACTGGCAGCGGTAGTTGCACGCGGTTCATCAAGGCCGCGAGCCAAAAGTTCACCAGAAGTCCCGCGCAGGTTCCAACGAGCGCCAGCAACAGACTTTCCGCCAGCAATTGACGCACGATCCGCCCTCTGCCCGCGCCGATTGCGAATCGGATCGCCAGCTCCTGCCGTCGTGCCGAGGCCCGCGCCAGCAGCAGGCTCGATACGTTCGCGCACGCGATCAGCAGCACGAGTCCCACCACGATTTGCAGCATGGCGAAGAACCCCGCGAACATCAGGATGTTCATCGACTTCAGCCGCTCGATGCCTGCCACCGGCACCACTTCCACGTTCCGTGACCACGCATACTGCGGTCCGTACTCGTTCGGGTAAACCTGATCCAGTTGCTTGCACGCGCTTTCCAGTTTTGCGTGCGCTGCCGCCATCGACATCCCCTGCGGCAGCCGTGCGATCAAGGCCACGATGTCCGTCTCTCGCGACGCCGGAATGTACAGATCGGGCGAAAAGCCGAATCCCAGCACCGTCCGGTGACTGTGCGGCAGCACTCCTGCGACCCTATACGGCCGGCCGTCGATGATTAGCGATTTCCCAGCCACGCTCGGATCTGCCGCCAGCCGCGCCTTCCAGAACCGGTCGCTCAGCACAACGACATCGCCATCCCCCGGCTCGATCGGCCTCCCCATTGCCACCGGCACGCCTACCACCCGAAAGAAGTTTTCGGTAACCCGCATCGTGTGCAGCCGGTAGGTGTCATTGCCGAACCGCCAGTTCGATTCCCCTTCCTCGTAGCTTCCCGCGAGGCCCTCAAAAAGGTGCGCATCCCGCAGAAACCGGTAGTGCGGCATATGGGCATGACTGTTGCCGCCGATCTGCATATGCGCCAGCGTCTCCGGGTTCCGGCACGAAGGCTGGCTGAACAAGAACTCCATCGTCAGGCTGAACATCGTGGTGTTCGCCCCGATCCCAAGCGCCAACGAAAAGATCGCCGCCGCCGCAAATCCTGGATTCCGCCGCGTCGCCCGCAGGGCATACCGCAGGTCCGATCCCAGATCCACCAGCCACCGTACCTGCCAAGCCGCCCTCGCATCCTCACGCATCTTTACCAGCGACCCGAATTCCCGACGTGCCGCGGCTTCCCCGCGCTCCTCCGCCGCCATCTCCAGATGAAACCGGATTTCATCCTCCATCTCGCTATCGAACTTCTTCTTTCGAAACAGAAACGCTAGCTTTCGCCACATGTTCAGGCCGTCCTCATCACCATCTGAATCGCCTGGATCAACTGCTCGAATTCTCTGGTCTCCTGCTCCAATTGCTTCTTCCCTTCTGGCGTCAAGCTATAGAACCGCGCTTTCCGGTTGTTGTCTGACACTCCCCATTCCGCCGTCAGCCAGCCCTTGACCAGCATGCGGTTGAGCGCCGGGTAGAGCGACCCTTCCTCAATGATCAGCGCCGCCTGCGACGACTCCTTGATCCGCTTCGCGATGGCATATCCGTGTAGCGGTCCACGGGCCAGGATCCGCAGAATCAACATGTAGAGGGTCCCGGGAAGGAGGTCGGGCGACGGTGTCATAATCCCTTTCCAGACTATATATAGTCCAGAAAGGGGAAGCCGTCAAGAAGATGCGCGCGTCCGCCGATCATCCGTTCGCATGGTTCGCTTCCGCGATGTTGCTGCCGGGCATGGTGGTCGACCAGGATGGGGGGATGGCTTGCTTACCGCGCTGAATCTTCCCGCATGATTACGCACGGCAGCGTTGCCATGCTGCTGCTTCTGCCGCCTAGTGTGGCTTTCGACACCACCGCGCGGCCGCCGGTCTTCCAAGTGCACACGGCGATTACCATCGCCGCAACTCGCGAACAAGTTTGGAGGTACGTCGTCACGTTCTCAGAATTGCCTGAACCTCGCGACTGGTTCTTTCGCGCCGGCCTTGCCTATCCCAAGCGCGCCCGCATTGTGGGTTCGGGACCCGGAGCGGTCCGCTATTGCGAGTTCTCCACCGGTTCTTTCGTCGAGCCCATCGAAGTCTGGGACGAGCCGCACCTCTTAAGTTTCCGCGTCTCCGGGAACCCGGCGCCGATGCACGAATGGAGCCCTTACGCGAACGTGGTTCCTAAGCACCTGCACGGATACTTCGTTTCAAAGCAAGGCCAATTTCAACTCACCGCTCTGCCCGGCAACCGCACGCTGCTTGAGGGTACCACTTGGTATCAGCACGCCCTGTGGCCCGCGCAATATTGGAGCTGGTGGTCCACCGCCATCATCCACCGCATCCATCTTCGGGCGCTGAACCATATTCGGATGCTCGCGGAAGCGGACTTTGCTGCCGGGTAGCTACTTGCGCTGCAGTTCGCGCCAATCGACCATCGCGGTGGTGGGCTCATCGCGATCATGCATCGCGCGGGACTCGCGGGCGCGCGCTTCCATTTGTCCCGCCTCTTTCTTGCGATGATCCTTGCGCAGCACTGCGGCGTAATTCAGAAGGCACGCAGCAAGATCGGGGTGCGCCGGCCCGAGCGCCCGTTCCCAAATACCGATGGCCCGCCGGTAAGCGTTTTCGGCGTCCTCGTAGCGCTCCTCATAGCCATAGATTTGGGCCAAATTGTTCAACATCGCAGCGATCTCGGGATGCTCCGGTCCGACAGACTTTTCCTCGATGCCGAGTGCACGGGTGTAAAGTTCTTCAGCCTCGCGGTAGGCGTGCCGGCCCGTGGCTATCAGAGCCAGGTTGCTCAACACGCTGGCCACTTGCAGGTGATCCCGGCCCAGCGCTCTCTGGTAAATCTCTAACGCGCGCTGGAATTGTGCGGACGCCTGATCGGGCTTGTCTTCGTCGTAATAAACAACCCCCAGGTTGTTACAAACATTCGCCACGCGCGGGCTTTCCGGTCCAAGGGCGCTCTCCAATACCGGCGCAGCCTCTTCCAGCAGGTGTTCGGCCCTCGCGAGTTGATGTTGTGCGCGATAGACGTCCGCCAGCCGGACCATCGTGTCGGCCACGTCCGGATGAGAAGGACCAAGAGCTTGCCGGCGCGTCGCCAATACCTCGCGGTACATCTTCTCCGCCTCTGTGAAATGGCCTGCGGTGTAATGAAGAAACGCGAAGTCGTTCTTCGTGCCCGCCAGATCTAATAGATTTTTAGGATTGGCCTGCCGTATGGTGAGTGATGCCGCGTAAGCTTCCTTCGCATCGGTGTAGTGGCCCAAGCGCACTTGAATCCAGCCCAGTGTGTCGAGCGTATCGGCAATACTCGGATGAGTGGGCGCCAGTTGCTCCCGGTGAATGGTAAGTGCCTTTCGGCAAAGAGCTTCCGCTTCACCGAACCGGCCTTCCACACGATACAGCCGCGCCTGGTTGAGAAATATGGCAGCCTGGTCCAGGGGCGCCGGGTGCCGGTCGCAGATGGCCAGCGCGTCGCGGTAAAGTGCATCCGCGGCCTGATGATCTCCCCGGATTTGCTTCACAACCGCCAAATAATTCAGGCTACGCGCCTTAGCCACAGGCGTAGGAGCTAAATCGATAGCGGATTGATATAAGCTTTCCGCTTCCGCATATTTGCCGTCGGCCTGAAGCTGTTGAGCTTGGGCCACCGTTTGCCGCCAGGTTTCGGTGGGCTCTGCGGCGAAAACGACACCCGCAAACAGAAGGAAGGCGAAAGTGAAGCGGCCCGGCAAGATCATTACCAACGTGTTTCGTTTAAATTACAAATCTGTTACACGACCGCAGTGTAACAGGAAACGCCAGCATTGAAAATGATTATTTTGAGTAATTTGTGGGGATCGCGCCCAATGCTGATTTACTTCGCGCGATAGAGCAGCTCGACCGCGTTCCGCACGTACTGTTCGCTGCTCAAGCTCTCCACAGCCTCGGCCGGGAACTCGACAACCGACTGAAGATATTGCACGATTTCGTCGTAGAGCTGGAGGCGGGCGGCGGGGTCGAACTCTTCGCGGCGGAGCAGGGAATTCAGGCAGATACCGGCCAGTTCGGGGGTGGCGCGCTGGCGGAGCCGTGCCGCGAGCTGATGATATTCCAGGAGAGAGTTGAACTTGCCGCCAAGCAGGCGGTCGAGGTCGGGCTGCTCGATCTTGGGGTTGCGGACGACGATGGTGTTCGCCGCTAAGTCGCCGAGCCGCTGCGCGTTGCGAGCGAAGACGGCGACCATGCCGGCGACCAGATAGAAAGCGGGCAGGATGTCAATGAAACGCAGCAGGTTACGAATCACGATCTGGCTGAAATCGAGGCGCAGGCCCTGGGCATCCAGCACGCGAAGCCCGAGAACACGCTTACCGAGCGTCTGGCCACCGAGCCGCCATTCCAGCGCGATGCCGTAACCAATTGAAAGCACGAAATATCCAAGAACTCCGGCAGCCTGAGCAGCATCCATGCCGAAAACGCCGAAAATTCTGAGGGCATTAGCCAAGATTTGAGCCAGGGCCATGATGGCGAAGAAATCGATCAGCCATGCAAGGAACCGGGTGACCGGGCTGGCCAGCAACAAAGTGAAGGAAATCCCTTCTGGGGTCTCGATGCTGAGGGTGCTTGTCTTCATGACGAGGAACTGCCCGAACGGGCGAGATACAGGGTTAAGGCGCCTAATTCAACGGCGCCGAATACAATCTTGAGCGCATAGGGAATAACCGGTTCGTGGTATTGCGAGAAGAATGCTTCGACGATACCCGCCCAGATGAGCAGGAGGCACATGCCGAGGATCAATGTCAGCAGGTCGCGGGAAACGGCGCGGAGCCGCTGACCGCGAGGGACGCTGGTGCCCCAACCGATCAGGGCGCCGGCGAGGATCAATCCGGCTTGTCCGGCCAATAAGATCGCGGGTATTTCGGCGGCGCCATGCGGCATAAGCCATCCCATCAGAAAGTTGGACTGTCCCGCGCGCACGTAGTCGTAGGCTACAGCGCCGAGAGTGACCCCGTTATAAAAAAGCAGCAGAACAGTGCCGAAACCCCAGGACATGCCGAGCGCGAGCGTGGTGAACGCCACCTGTGTGTTGTGGGTCATGAGCTGGGCTGCGAAGGTGGTTTTGACACCATGGAGGCGGTCCACCTTTGCCTGCTCTTCGCGAGCGACGCGAGCGGCGGGGCTCTCGTTGAGGCCCTGAAAAGGCATGATCACGGGCTTGGCCTCGGGATCGATGGCGAGCGCCAATACGCCGAATGCACTACCGACGATGGTGATGGCGACGGCGAGCCAAAAGGCTCCGGCGTGACGGCGGAACGTTTGCGGAAAGTCGCGGACGAACCAGCGGCGGATGTGGAGACGGCGGCGGGCTTCGCGGCTCTCGTGGATTTCGGCATAGGAGCGCGCGACCAGCGATTCGAGGTAGCGGCGGGTTTCGGGTTCCGACGAGAAGGTTGCCAGGCGGGCAAGGTCGGCGGAAGCGCGCTGATAGAGATAGTGCAGGCTCTTGATTTCGTCTAGGCCCGGGCGGCGCGCAGGGTCGGCGGCGATGCGGTCGAGGGCCGATTCTAGCTCGGTCCAGTAGCGGCGCTCGGCGGCCAGAAATCGGGGAAGGTCGAGAATCATATGAGCTGCCGCGCCTTGATGCTCTGATAAGAGGCAACCAGTTCGGCGCTCAGGCGCGCCGGATCGAGCAGGGAAAAGCGCACGCCCGCATTGCCCAGAACCTTCTCAGTTTCGCGAAGCTTGTGCCAAACCAGATGGCCGGCGAAACGCCGGTAGATATCGTCGACGTCCTGAACATCGGAATCGCGAAACAGCGGCGAGGCGCCTGCGGGCCGCAGCATGTTGACCAGGATCAGGTGTTGCCTGGAAATCAATTTGACGTTATGGATGAAGCTCTCGGCGAGGACCGGGTCATCGAGTTCAGTGAGAAAAATCAACAGAGCGCGGCGGCGGAGACGGAGCCGCAGAAACGCGCAGAGCTCATCGAAATCAGGGGAGTGTTTTTCGGCCTGGAGCGAGTAGATGGCGTCGCGGCAAGCCGCGTAATGAGGCTTGCCGTTTTTGGCGCGGACGAAGCGGTGGAGCTGTTTGCCGAAAGCAACCAGGCCAAATAGATCACCCTGACGTTCGGCGGCAAGCCCGAGAGCGAGGGCCGCGGAGACAAACCGATCCAGAGTGGCGCCGCGAGCGCTGAGACGGGAGGTATCGATGACCACGTAGACTTCCTGTGTTCGTTCAACCTGAAAGACGCGGGTGATGGGGCGGCCGCGACGGGCAGTAGCTTTCCAATCGATTTCGTCGTAGCTGTCGCCGGGAGAATACTCGCGCAGCTTTTCGAATTCACGGCCTTTGCCGACCTGGCGAAACAGGTGGGTGCCGAAATTGCCCCGGTTGAGGAAGAGCGTCTCGATGTGTTCCTTGCGGAGATTTGGATAGACGCGCAGTTCGGCGCGTACCGGAGATACACGGCGCATGGACCAGAGGCCGAGGATAGACGGCGTTTCGAGATAAACGGAATCGAGTGCGTAGCGGCCGCGGCGGGAGGGCGTGCACGGCCACGAGGAGTGAGAGGCACCGGCAGGAGCGATAAGGTTCAGGTCGGGGGCGGGCGAGTTGATTTCCGCCGGAAGAGCGAGGCCGATGCGCAACGGCCTGGGAGCAAGCGCGGCATTCGTGAGATGCAGAGGAATCTCTGCGGGCCGCTCGGCGATCATGCGGCACACCGGGGGGAACTCGGCACGAATGCCGGCCAGAGCGTTGCGTGAGAAGAACGCGTCCGCACCAGCGATGCCAGAAAAGAGAACGGCGATCAGTACGCAGGAGACCAATGAGCCGGGCACGAGCGCACCCGCCACCGAGCAGGGCAGCAGGACGGCGGCCACCGACACCAGCAATCGCGTGCGCGGAACCATCATCGAGGTACGGGAATGTCGGCGAGGACTTTCTGAATGACTTCCTGGACGCTGACACCTTCGATTTCAAATTCAGGACGAAGGATCAGGCGGTGACCAAGGACCGGAACGGCGACGGCGTGAATGTCGTCGGGGGAAACGAAATCTCTGCTGGAGATGGCAGCATAGGCGCGGGCACCGAGCAGCAGCGCTTGCGTAGCACGCGGGCCGGCGCCAACAAGCACGCTTTCGTGAGTACGCGTGCGCCGGATGACATCGACGACATAGGTGGCCAGCTCATCGCGGACGGTGATCTGTTCGAGAGAGCGGCGGAGCTGCGGCAGCTCTTCCATTCGCAGCACGGGCTGGACCGCGCCGCGTGCGAGTATGGCTTCGGGCGAATCGGCGCCCAGAGTCCGCCGGGCGAGATCAAGTTCATCGTCGCGTTCGGGCCAAGGCATTGCGATTTTGAACATGAAGCGATCCTTCTGCGCTTCGGGAAGAGGATAGGTGCCCTCCGACTCGATCGGATTCTGAGTTGCGAATACCGTGAAGTTGGGTGAGAGCGCATAAGTCTCGCGATCGATGGTGACGGAGCGCTCCTGCATGGCCTGGAGGAGAGCCGATTGTGTTTTGGCGGGGGCGCGATTGATTTCGTCGGCCAAAAGAAAGCTCGTGAACACCGGTCCGCGAATGAGGGTGAACTCGTTGCGCTGGAGATTGAAGACGTTGGTGCCGGTGATGTCGGCCGGCATGAGGTCGGGTGTGAACTGAATGCGCGCGAATTCGCAGCCGAGCACGTGAGCGAGCGTTCGGGTCAGCAGAGTTTTCGCGACTCCGGGGACGCCTTCGATCAGGGCGTGCTGACCGGTGAAGATCACGATCATGGCCTGATCGACGACGGGATGCTGGCCGATGATCACTTTGGCGACTTCCGCTTTGACGCGCGCCAGAACGTCCTGCAGCTTTTCCAGCGCGGCGGCGCGCTCCAACTGTTGTTCCATCATTTCTCTCCTGCGAGTGCGTGACCGATGGCGCGGTAAGCTTTGACGGGATCGGGCTCGGCAGAGGCGATCTCCTCAACGCGCTGCAAGCGAACACTCGAATATCGTGGGCCGAGCGAAAGGGACTTGCGCCATTCCTCCAGGCACGCGGAAATAACCTGCGCGGGCGGCATCGCCCGGCGCAACAGATAAGGTGGCATACCCGAGGATGGTGATACGGGCGGCGGGAAGCTCCCGGCGAGCGGCGGCACAAGCGGCGCGGAACTTTTCCAGATGAACAGAAGGGCCAGCAGGAGCAGCACGGCGGCGAAAGCCTGCAGGCGATAGCGGCGGCCGAGCTCTGCCACGCTTCCGGTTTCCGCGACTCCCAGATGGGATTCATCGAAGACCAACAGACGGTTGGACCCCGCGAACCAGCTCAGAAGTTTCACGTCACGATCGTAGAGCAGGGCCTGATTGCTCATGGGGTAACCGTCCGCAGTCAGGACGAGTGTGCCATTGCCGAATGCTCGCTCGATCAAGGTGGCGTGATCGCCTGCACTGTGAATGACGCGCCAGTCCTTGGTTGGGACGAAATAGAGCAGGTTGGCTCGCCGTTTGGGATCCGGCCTGGCCAACATCAGCGTAACTCCCCACGGTTTCAACTCGAATTTGGGCGGCGGGCCGGCAGTGGGAGCATCTAAGACCGGCAGAAGGCCGACGACGAGGCGTGCGCCGCTCTTGGGAACTTTCGCGAGATCTTCCAAGTCACCCAGGTCACCGTTCATTAGGACATCCATCTCCACCCCAAGAAAGAAGATGGTGGCGCCGGCGGATTTCAGACGTGCGAGCGGCCGGTAGTTGCGGGTGACGGAGATGCCGGGAATGGCTGCAAAACTTTCGAAGAGCGCGCGCGTTCCCAGGGGATCTGTCCGGAGGGAAGAATATCGGGGATACACATCTCCTGCATCGAACCGCCACTGAAATAGCAGGACCAGGCCATAGGCAAAGGCCACGGCGATGCCGAGGAGGAGCCAGCTAGCTTTCCGCATCCACCTTCATCCTTTCGAAAACGGCGAGGAAATGGTCGACGATTTCGAGCGTCGGGAAGTGGTCGCCATACCAGGAACGCTCGAAGACGCGGGCGTTTTGCGAGAAGAGCCGCGCCACTTCGGCTTTATCGCGCGTGCGGCGGCGAAGCTCGATTTCGTACTGCCGATTGGTTTTGGCGGCCTGGACGGTGACGAGGTTTTGGCGCGCGAGATAGGAGAGGCTGGCCAGATACAGAGCGCGAACGGCGGTACGGAGGTCACCGGCAGCGGCGAGCTCCCGGGCCATAGCGAGCCAGCGGTCTTCGGGGACCTTATCGGCCTCGACGCGCTCGTCGGCGGCATCGACGTCGGGGATAGCGGCGGGCACGGCAACTTCGGGCTTCATCATGCGCCGGGAGCGCACGACGCGCACAAGGAGGATCGCGGCCGCGGCTACAAGCAGCGCGATCAACGCGTAGAGCAGCCAGCGCAGTTTCTGGTTGGACCGCAGATCGCCGGACGCGGTGTCTGAGGGAGACGGTTTGTTGCGCAGTTTTTCACGGAGCCATTCTATGGCGTAGGCGAGCCATCGCCCGGCGCGGCGGAGCTGGCGCACCATGAGATCGGCGGCTTCATCAAGAAAGCCGCGGGGCGCGTCCTGCGTGACATCACGCGGCATACGCCAGGTGTAAGCGGGCTGGTGAATGATGCGGTCGATGGAGCGATCGAGACCGGCAGGCGGGATGGACGCCTGGGGAAAAACCGCCGGACAGACGGCCAGAAGACAGAGGACGACGGCGGCGCGGCGCAGAGATGAGAGGGCTGCTTTGAGGTCCGCTCCCGAGGCCACCGATTCACCGTAGAAACATCTCAGCACATAAGCGGCCTTGACGAGCGGGTCGAGCGCGGCCCATGTAAGCCCTGCGGCCGAGGCGATAAGGGTCGAGTTCAGGAGGTTGGCGCCGCTGCGGGAGAAGGCGCTTTCGACGCCCGTCAGCATTTTGACGAGATGGGGCGCGAAAAACAGGGTGACTAAAAGGTTGAGAAATGCGAACAAGGCGAACAATACGAGGATCGAGACGAGAGTCCAGTTCTGGCGCACGCGATAGCCGGCTTGCCGGGCAGACTGAGAGATGAACGTTCGCAGACGGGGAGCCTCGTCCGCGAGGACCGCGGCATTTTGATAGAAAGCGAAGACCGAAGCCAGGGGAAACAAGCAGAGGACGGCGACGGGCAACGCGATGAGCTTAGTGGATTGCACGGCAGCCTGCAGACACGCGGTTCGCCAGGAATGAGACGGGGCGGCGGAGCCGCTGACCTGTGCGTACAGGCCTCGGGAAAATCGCGCATGCCAAAAGGACATCCAGAGATAAAGAAGAGCGACGCCGAGCGACTCTGAGGCGCAATGAGCAGCGGCGAAGGCGCTGTGAGCCATGTCGGCCCAGAAGAAGAGCATGCCGAGAAGGAATGGCAGCGTGCCGAGATAGTAACGGAAGATCAGGCCGGCCGGCGCTTCACGAAGCAGGTGGAACGCCTCTTCGAGCAGTTCGACGGCGCCGCGCTCCTTTAGGGCCGCCATTCGGTTCCCTCGTGGACGTCGGCTGGGATGAGGATGAGGACCCGTCCGGCATAGTAGAAGAAGAGCCAGCAGAGTAGCAGACCGGCCAAGGCACTTAGAATGCCGGCTGTGCCGGTTACGGTAGCATGGCGAGGCGCGGGTGCGGCGAGACGGCGGAGGCAGGCCGCGCAGATGAGACGGTCGTCATGCTCGACGACACATTCGCGGCAATAAAAACTCGAGCAATTGGGGCAGCGGCACACGGCCTCCCGCAGCGGGTGGTGAAGGCAGCGCTCGTTGGCAAGCGTGGCGATGGCAGAATCCTCAGGAAGCCAGAAATTCCCGCTGGCGTACAAAAGCGCGATGACGCGTGATGAGAGCCAGGCCAGACACGCCCAGCAAGGCGTAAACGGCGATGGCGGTGATATGAAGGGGAATGTAACCGACGTACTCGGATACGCCGGGACGCAACTGACGGGAGAGGGCGCTGAGCAGCGTGACGGCGTAGATGAAGCCGGCGCCAAGGATGAGGGCGATGATAACCAGGATACGAACCGGGCGCGGAACTGCGAAACGCCGCTGGCGGACGAGCAGCCAGGCAATGCAGATGACCTCTGTTGCGAGAAGGATCCACGCTGTTGTTGTGATCACGTTTCCGTGGTGGCGCAGGCTGAGGTAGGAATGAAGGCTTTCGAGCAGGAATAAGCCAAAGAGAAATTCATATCCCCAGCCGGTCTCGGGTTCCTTAGCAGCGGGGAGAGGCGGCGGCTGAGCAGGAGAGGCGGGGAGCGGCGGTGGTGGAGCGGGCAGCTGGACCATGTCTGCGGTGACCACGCCCTGGAACTGTTCAATGAACGGCCGGAGAATGCCGATGGTCCTCTCGGCGGTACGGACCCAGCGTAAGGAGGCGAGCCGGTCGCGGCTGACGGCGGTGTGCATGTGACAGACGCATGTAGGGCCCAAGGCGATCAGAGCGAGAGTGGCGGCGAGAAATATCGCGCCTGATCCCCAGAGGAGCATTCGTTGGAAGTCGAAGAAGAGCCCGGGCGCCAGCAACAGGAGGGCGATGGCGCCGGCGACATACGACCAGGGGCTGACGGCGGCGGCGCGCTGGACGGTGACGGCCTGAATATCGCGGAGGTAATAGCGGCGGTAGGTTTCGGCGAATCGGTTGGATTGCACAGAGAGAATATGATCGTCGGCGAGCCACAGGGAATCGCGGCTCACCGCGCTGAAGGGACGGCCGGGCAGCCTGCGATATCGAGGCTCGCTGGGCGACTTCATGCAGGCCTGGGAAGCCGGGCGATGGTGTAGATCAGAACGCCCATCAGCGCCAGTTGGCCGAGGGCAAGAAGAACGGCCACCAGAAAACGGATTTTCGTGCGTGGAAGAATGCTGCCGGGAGCCTTCCAATAGCGAATGGACATATAAATCGCGACCGGCGCTCCAATGATGGAGGGCCAAAAGAAGAAAAGGAAAGGCAGAGTGGCGAAGGCGAGAGCGGCCGAATCATAGAGGACGCGATGGTTCTCGAAGTCGATCCCTTTCCGTTTGCGGCTGTTCGATTCGAGGCAACCGGGGCACCAGTTCTGGCCCTTGAAATCCACTTTGCACAGCGTGCAGAGAAAGCGCCCGCAGAGATGGCAGGTGAAGGCGGCCCGCTTGTCGGGATGGAAGAAGCAGCCGGCTTCTCCGGCTACGGCCAACTCGCCGGTTTCAGTTGCCTGGGGCGCTCGAAACAGCGCCGGGAAGACGTGAGCCCTGATTTCTGCGCCGCAGCCAGGGCAAGGCATGGGCCTCGGCGCATCGTAAAAATAGTTCGGAAGAGAAGCGTGGCAGCGGCCGCAAGTGACGGACATCGCGGCTCGTCAGGCGTGGATCACACGCGTTTCGCAGATACGATCGTGTAGGGCGCGCTTCTGCTCATCGAGTCCCGCCATGATGTATCCGATGCCCAGGGTCAGCACGCTGAGGTAGTTGGCGAAGTAACGGCCGACGGCGAGAGACAGAGAAATGGGACCGCCGGCGACAGGAATGATTTTCAATCGCAGGGCCAGCTTGCCGGGTGTGGCGTTGTAACGGGTCAGGAAATAGACTTCGTACGAAATTGCGATGGCCATGTTGATGAGGAACAGGACGCCCTGAAACGCGAGATAAGCGCCGGTTAAAGCAACAGAGGCTCCGCCGCCGCGCAGTACGCCGCCGCTGAAAAATACGAGACCGCCCAAGGTACTGAGGATCATGCTCACAGTGAAAAGGATGGCGCCGTCGATGAGCTTGGCGACGAAACGAATCCAGAATCCGGCGTATCGCGGCGCGCCTGCGACGCCGACGCCCTCACGCAATTTATGGGCAAACGTCTCTTTACACGCGGCGCAAACGAACGAGTTGCCGAAGGGAATCAACTCGCCTTGCGGAAACGGGCGCCCGCATTCCGAGCAGAAGCGGGTGGCGGGGCCGGGTGTAACCGCGGAAGCCGCGTCGGGGAGAGGAACCGCAGCAACTGGGACTGGCACGGGACGAACCGAGGCATAGGTTTGCCAGTTGGCCATGCCCTGCTGCCAGACCAGGGTATCGGCGCGCACGACCCCGGATCGCACTAGCGCGTTGAAGGAATCTTCCGCAACCGGACCAACCTGGCGTCCCGATTCGGCGTAGTACCAGTCCATAGAGGCCGCATCGTCATTGTAGTTTTCATCACCAGACCGAGGCAACAGTAGCCAAGGTTAACCTGCGTTGGGACCAGCTTATTGCACGGGGAGGTTCGTAGGCGGCGAAGCCACGCCGTTTATCGTCACGACCACGGGTTGCAGGCCCGGAGAGACACCGGCGGGAACCATTACTGTCAACTGATATGCGCCGACCAGGCCAGGCGCAAGTCCGCTGAATGTCACCGGGGCCGGCTGGCCGCCAATGGTGAGTGTGGGAGTGGAGGTGGTTGCGGCCGCCGGAGACATGGGGGTCAGGGCGCCGTCTGCCGGCTGGTTATTCACGGCGCCAAGACCGTTGGCGTAAAGCTGCACGGGGTTGCCGCGAAGCGCGGGATGCGTCGACCCGATGCGATTGCCGTTCGCATCCAGCGCGATGAGCAGAATCTCGTTGGTGCCATTTTCGATAAAGTCAAAAAAAGCCGGTGAATAAGGGGCCAGCGGCAGCGTATAGACAGGACCCTGGCTGTCCTGGATGGTGATCTTGATTTGCGCCGAGGATTGGCCCTGAAGTTCCCAGGGAACCTGGACGTTGACTTGCCCCGCGCTGACATAAGAGATTGCCCCGGGAAGACTGAGATGAGCCGCCGGGACATCGAAACTGACGCTGACGTTGTCGATCGCCAGCGGCAGGTAAGGTGTCGTAAAGGTGTTCGTAGTGTCGCTCAGGCCGGTTCCGAATAACGCGATGTACGACCCGGGGGCGGCGCCCGGGCCTACGGTAAAACTTGCGGCATTCACGGCACTGTTCGGATGGATCGTCGGATCGAGGCGCGCCGTCCCATCGAATAACACGGTAATGCCGCCTACTTTCGCCTCGAATTCTTGGGGGCCCGGTGTTGGGCCGCAGGTGGCACCGGCAAATCCAAAGCCGGGAATGCCTGGGGCGGCTTCGGTTTCGGAATCGGTCTGGCTTGGATTGCTGCTGATGGAGCCGCCGCCCCGGTTGACGCTCCAGGTGATGGCTTGGCCGGAAACCGGCACACCAAACTGGTCGATGAGCTGGAAACCGAGCGCGCCTTCGGGAACGGTCTGGCCGACCGTACAATCGAACGGAGACGCGCTGAACACCGCAGTGGCGTTAAACGGAACGCCGTCGCCGAGAACGTATAGATAAGGAACCTGGAGAATCTTGGCGCCGCCGGCGATGGTGATGAAACCTTCGTAGCTCCCCGCGACGGGCTTCGTCCCCGTGAGCGATACGGTCACATTACTGGACTGACCGGCACTCAGAGACACGGCGGTGGAGCTCAGCTTCACCTGGGCATTGGTATCTTTCGTGACCGGTGCAACTGCGAGGGTGAGGTTGACGGCCGATGATCCGGTATTGGTGATCTTCAGGGTCACATTTGATGGGGGAAAGCTCGTCAAATACCCGAACGAGACGTTGGTAGGCGCAACCGCGACGGTGGAAGAGATGGCCGCGGCCACGTCGAGCAAGCCCGCTCCTTGTGAGATCAGAAGCGCCGGAGCCGAGCCGTCTTCGGTGAGCACATTGCCAACGGCAGTATTCACGACGGCCGATTTCACTTCCGCCGGCGTGAAATCAGGATGCACCTGCTTCACCAGAGCGGCCGCGCCGCTGACGAGCGGCGTCGAAAAACTGGTGCCCTGAGAAATCGTGTAGCCATCAGGCCCGTAAAGATCACCGTCGGGGTTGAAGCGCTGGGTCGCCATGTAGAGATCCGTGCCGACCGCAGTGACGTCGGGTTTCAGCATGCCGTCGATGGTCGGCCCGCGCGAGGAAAATGCGGCCATCTGGTTGTACTGCTGTGCCAGCGTGACCAGCTCCATGGTTACGGCGTGGCCGGAATTCGCATCGATGAAGCTTTTGAGAGTGCCTCCGTCGCTTTTTCCGATGACGACCATAGGAATGGAGGTGCCGAAGAGGCCGCTGGCCGAGATCAAGTTGTCGGAATTCGGGTCATAGATGATGACGCCGGTCGCTCCGGCGGCCTGCGCGTTGAACACCTTTGTGGAGAAGTCGCAGGTTCCGCGGCCAATCAACGCAATGTCGCCGTTGAGCGAGCCCGCGGGAATCTCGCCGCAGCCCAGCGGATCGCCGGTTATCGGGCCCACGTCACGAAGCGGGGCCAGAGTTTTGCCGGGCTGGGGGCCGTCCAGGCTGGGCAGGGCCTGTATATTCTGGAGTCCGGAGGGGACCCCGGAGCCACTCACCCGCACCGCTGCGCCCCACGTGTGTCCGTTCCAGTTCCCCGCAGCGGAAATGGCTGAAGGCGCGTCGCCTGGGCTGTTAATGGTGTTTTGCGTCGCGAACTGCGTTTGCGAAACGCTTTCCCCTTCGTTTCCCGCGGCGGCCACCACCAGCATTCCACCCTGAATTGCGTTCTCTACCGCAAAGGCTTCGGGATCACAGGGCGAGCCGGCGCTAATGCCACAAGCGGCGCCCGTGTCGAGAGGGCCGGAAAGGGCTGCGCTGCCGAGAGACAGAGACACGATGTCCATGCCGTCGGAGAACGCGTCGTCCAGAGCCCGGATGATGACGTCGCCCGTGGTAAAGCCGTTCACCTCTGGGTCGCCGAAAACTTTGTAGTTGCCGAGATAAGCTTTGGGTGCAACGCCGGCGATGGTGGCGGCGGGTCCGGCGTTCGGCGCGCCGGCAGCGCACATCGCGGTGGCCGTTCCGTGGCCGTCACGGTCGCGCGCGGAATAATCGTCAGGCCGTGAACTGGCTGCGGGATTCGGGGCCGTGCCGGCGGCAAGCAGCGAGACATAACTGCGCGCCACAATCACCTTATTGTTCGTGAAGTTCGCACAGTCTGAGGGCACGTCGCATTTCGGAAATCCCGCGGGCATGGGCAGAGATGGATCCTGGAATGCCGGGTGGGTTTGGTCGATACCCGTGTCGATCATTCCGATCTTCAATCCCTTGCCCGCGTTGTCCTTGCCGCCCGTGAGATTCCAACCCGCGGGATTGGCGTCAATAACCACCACCGCGCGCGCCAGGTTGGGATGAAAGCGGCGCAGCGGGCGGACGGCTTTCACACCCGGCAGGCTGCGCAATTCCGCAAGCTGTTGCGGAGAGGCGATCACAAAAATTGCATTTAGCACGTTCTGCACCGAGCCCGTGACGGTGTAATGGCGGCTGGCCAGTTCGGCGCGCAGCGATTCCTGGCGAGCGCGGACCTGCGCGCGATGATTTTCCACAGCCTGCGGAGTATTGCGGTTGGCCCGCGCGAATTCGGCGGCCGGGGGATCGGCGAGGATTAAAGCGTAGCGGCCGGAGTAATTGACAGGCGCCGCTGCTTCCAGCCATCCCAGGCAAACCATCAACGCAATACAGCCAGGCAGGTAGCGACGCATCATTGTGCCACCGACGCGCGTTCGCGGGATTCGGTTACATTCCTTACACATGCGAACTGCTGCGAATTGTCAGGAAACGAACAATGTGCGCCAGACCGTAACAACCAGAGCATGCGTGACCATGCTGGCGCGAATGCTGCCGGCCTTGCGGTACGCCAGACCGCAGAAACAGCCGAGAAAAGAATCGACGATCGCCATTTTCCAGTTGGGGAAGGCGCGAAACCAGAGGTGCGAGAGCCCGTAGATTACAGAGGCGGCGCCCACCGCGAGCCAGGGGCGGGACGTCCACTGTTCCAGCCAATGTTGTAGCATGCCCCGAAAGAAGAACTCCTCGGACAGCGCGACCACCCAGAGCGCGCCGAAAAAGTAAGCCAGCGCCTTCCACAAAATGACGCCGGCCGAGAAGGTGAGATGGGCGGCGCCCAGCCACATGGCCAGCGGAAAGCCGACGGGGAGGAAATAAAAGAAATAGCGCATGCCGATGATGCTTTCCTTCTGGTTGGGGATGAACCCGAACGAAAGCGGCTCGCCTCGCACCAGCAGGGCCGCCAGAGCGCCGGTATGAATCAGCATGAGGTGGCCGAGAATGCTGATGCCTTTCACGGCCGGCAAAACATAAATGTGGTCGAAGGGGCGGCTGAGATACGTCCCGGCGATGAGCAGCAGGAAAAGCGCGTCAGCGGCGATCGATGGTGCCAGCGCGACATACCAGAAAGAAACTGCGGCGATGATGGCACAGAGCAGGAGAAACGCGGCCCCATGAAAGGAGCCGGTGGGAACACTGAAGATAAGGTACGGCAGGACCGCGGTGGCGGCGATCAGAACCGCCAGCCACGGCCGTTGCAGCCGCTCCGCCAGCCGGTGGCGCGCGGCTTCGAATCCGGGGACCAGATAAAATGTGTACTCGGCGAGGAATGCGGCGATGACAGGGACGGCGGTTGCCGGCGGAATGTTCTTCTGGTGCGCATACAGTACGCCGCCCGCGCTCAACGCGATCCAGCCGGTCAACAGGGCCGCCCGGAAGGCGCCGGGCCTTGGTTGCATCGGCATCATTCTAGCATCGGGGTTGCTGACGCCAGCATTTGCGCAGGAGCCGCCGCCCGACCTCGCGCGGCGCGTGGCGCGCATGGAAACCGAAACCCAGCACACGCGCGATCACTATACGTACCGCCAGTCGGTCACGCTGGCCGAGATGAGCAGCCGCGGCGGCATGGCGGGACAGTATCACGAAGTGCGCGATGTGATTTTTTCCCCGACCGCGGAGCGCACGGAGGTGCTGATCGGACAGCCCCTGCTGACGCTCAAGAACCTCAAAATGACCGACGAGGACTTTGCCGACATTCGTAACATCCAGCCGTTCGTGCTGGTGGAGGAATTGTTCCGGCTCTACGAAACCAAGTTTCGAGGCGAGGAAAAGATCGATGACGTCGATTGTTACGTCCTCCAGGTACGCCCGCGGCAGATCCTGTCCGGACAGCGGCTGTTTGACGGCATGCTCTGGGTGAAGAAAGATGATTTCGCCATTATCCGGTCGGAAGGCCAGGCAGTCCCGCAATTGCGGGGCATGAAAGAGGAGAATCTGTTCCCGCGTTTCACCACCGTGCGCGAACCCATCGATGGCACGCACTGGTTCCCCGTTTACACCCACGCCGACGACACGCTGGCATTCCGCACCGGACCGCTGCGCATTCGATTGCAGATTCATTACAGCAACTACCGGCGTTTTGGAGCGGATTCGTCGGTGCAGTTCGAGAAGATCGAGCCTGACGGCAAGTAAACCGGGGTGAGGTTCTTGGGCGGGGCTGGCGCGCAGCTCAATTACTCAGCACGGAAGCGTGGTGGTTTATGCGGGGAGGGCCGATGCAACGATTTCGTCTCCAACGCACTATCTTTTCGAGCGCGTTAAATGGATACGCCGGTGTTGCATTTTCCCTCGAAAAGGAGGCAGTGGCCGGAGATCCAACCATGGAGTACGCCTGGAACTCGAGGCCGGCCGTCGGGCGAAGGTTTCCCTTGCAGTTTTGCAAATTTGGACGATAATACGATCGTAGATGGACGGGGAAATCCGCAGTTTGGTTTCATGTTTCACGTTGGTACCCCAGGTGCAATCGTCGTGGCGATGAGTAACCTCCGCTTGCCGGTCACACGCTCTTCCTGGACCCTTTTCAGCATCGGGATTCTGTTGGCCGGATGCGCTCAGGCGCAAACCGTGATGCGCGGTTCCGGGCCCGACGGGATGGTCCGGATATTTAATACCGATTCGGCCGTGCTCGAAGCCCAGGAGGTTCGGAAAGACCTGCCTTGCACGGTGACGCCGATCAAGCCCAACTTAGGATTCGACCTGCGGTTCCACGCCGGGTATGAAGTCAGCATTCCGCTCAACGATCTGTCGGGATCCGAAGACATGTTAACCATGCTGTTTCGGGTAACCCCCCAGGGACAGCAAGACGATCCGATCTATTTCTCCCAGCGCCTGAGTGTGCCGGCCATCGAAGCAGACGCCAAAGGTAACGCATATTTACAGGGCAACTTCGAGGTTGGGGAAGGAAATTACCACGTAGACTTCCTCGTGCGCGATCGTGCCGAGCGGGTCTGCTCGTTTTATTGGGATGCGCAGGCCGAACTCCCCGCCAAAGATAAACAGCTCGTCCTCATGATGCCTCCAGGCACGGTGCAGGCCGAGCAGGAACCCTTTAAGGACGAGCCTCCGGTCCAGCGCCCGGAAACCGAAGGCCCGCTGAACGTCAAGGTCATTGTTAATTTCGCGCCGCAGAATGCTAATTCGGCCACTCTGCAGCCGCTCGATACCAACGCCCTGCTATCCATTCTACGGAGCATTGCCAGGGAGCCGCGCATCCGCAAGTTTTCCATTGTTGCGTTCAACATGCAGGAACAGCGGATTGTCTATCGCCAGGAAGATACCGACCAGATCAATTTTCCCGCACTGGGCGAGGCGCTGAATTCCCTCAACCTGGGTACCGTCGACCTGAAACGGCTGAGCCAGAAACATGGCGAGACCGAGTTCCTCACCGGGCTGTTGACCCAGGAAGTCAGTAATAAGGACCACCCCGACGCCGTCATCTTCGCGGGGCCAAAGGTCATGCTGGACGACAATCTGCCGCAGGACTCGTTGAACCAGCTTGCCTCCGTAGATTTCCCTGTGTTTTACATGAATTTCAATCTAAATCCCCAGGCCAATCCCTGGCGCGATGCTATCGGCAATGCCGTCAAGCATTTAAAGGGATACGAATACACCATTTCCCGGCCCCGGGACCTCTGGTATGCCTGGACCGAGATCATGACCCGCATCGTCAAAACCCGGGGGACCAAGGTAGCCCTCGGTTCCGGTCCGTCCAATTAGCCCAGGTCCGCTTTTCACTTGTAATCTCCTGCACGCGCAAGACGTATAGTAGTGTTGAGAGGGATTTGCGCCTTGCCCATGCGTGCCACGTTGGTGCTCCGCCTGCTTGCCTTCGCGGGAATGCTGTCCGGAGTGTCGGCGCTCAATGCCCAGCGCTTCGGCGATCCCAACATCATTGCTCCCGATTTTCCCAGCCCACAGGAAGTCATCGAGCGCATGCTCCAGATCGCCCATGTGCAGCCGAATGAAACCGTATATGACCTCGGCAGCGGAGAAGGCCGCATCGTTATCACCGCGGCCCGCACCTTCAAGGCAAAGGCCGTCGGCGTCGAACTGTCGCCTGACTTATGCAAAATTGCTGTAGGACGCGTAAAGGCATTGGGTCTCGAAAATCGTGTGAAGATCGTGCACGCCAACATGCTGAATGTGGACCTGCGGCCGGCTGACGTTGTGACGATTTACCTTTTAACTTCCGCTAACGCACTACTGAAGCCTAACCTGGAACGCGATCTCAAGCCGGGCGCTCGTGTGGTTTCGCACGATTTCGAGATTCGCGGCTGGAAACCGGCCACAGTGGAAAAAGTGGAGGCGGAGGGCCGTCCGCGCACAATATATCTCTACGAGATAGGTTCACAGAAGTAATCCCCGTCCTCCCGGTTCATGCGGCATGGTACAACTCAGGGGATGGTGTCTGGAGCACTCGAGCACCGTACATTCAGCCTGCGCATGGATTGCCACTACCTCGTGCATGCGCCCTCGGAAGTCACGGCCGCCACGCTTCTTGTAACCACTCTGCACGGTTTCGGTCAGAATCCGGAAATCATGCTGCGGCTGACCCAATCCCTGCTCGGCTGTCGCCACGTCATTGCCTCTCTCCAGGCACCCAGCCAGTTCTTTTTGAATCCGAAATCGAACGACGTGGGCTACTGCTGGGCGACCCACAAGCATTCCGAATCTTCCGTGCGCGTGCATCACGAAATGCTCTTACATGTTTTCGAGGAAGGAGAACGGCAGTGGTCGATTCCCGCGGGGCGGCGTCTCCTGGTTGGCTTTTCTCAGCCGGTTGGGATGAATTACCGCTTCGCTGCCACTCACCCCGAAACGCTGCGCGGCGTCATCGGCCTATGTGGCGGTGTTCCTAAAAACTGGGAAGAGGGTCCGTACAGGGACGTTTCTGCAGCTCTGTTGCACATTGCCCGCACGGAGGATGAATATTATCCCCCCTCTGCCACGGAACACTATGCCCAACGGCTGCGCCACCGCGCCTCCGATGTCGAATTCCACATGTTGGAGGGAGGGCATCGTTTTCCTTCGAAATCCGGGCCGCTGGTGGAGCAATGGATGCGGCGTATCTGGCCGTAGCTCGCGTCCCTTCCCGAAATGCTCAATCTCCTGCTACAAACCGCCATGCGCCGCCGTCCCAGCACCTTCTCGTCTTTTATTCGCCACCTGGGAGCGTTCGGGCTCTTCATCCTCGCAATTGTGGACAGCACACCCATACCCACTTTCGGCGGCCCCGACATTCTTATGGCCGTCCTGGTGGTGCGACATCGCAACCCTTGGTTTGAGTACGCAGCCGTCGCGACGGTCGGCTCGATCATCGGAGCGTACCTGACTTACCGGGTCGCGCAATCCGCGGGATCAGCATACACGAATAGTAAATTCGCGAAGGGCAGATTGTCCGCGGGGCATAGGCTTTTTGAGACCTGGGGAGCTGGAGCGCTCGCCGTCTCGACCGCCGTTCCCTTTCCGTTCCCTACCAGTATGTTCTTCGCTGTGGCGGGCGCTTCCAACTACCCCCTCGCAAAATATCTCGTCATCGTCTTCGCGAGCCGTGCCGTTCGTTATTCCGTGATCGCTTTGATTGCCGATCTTTACGGACGCCACTTCATCCGCGTCCTGCGCAACCCAGGTCAATACTGGGGCTGGTTGGTGCTGTTCGCCGCCGTTGCCGCCGGCCTGGCACTGGCCGGGATTTTGATCAACAAGCGAATGGCGAACAGCGCGAGCTGATCCGCACGCTTGCCGCACTCAGCGCGAGGCCAGCGGCGACGGCACGATCGGCAGCTTGGGCAGTTCGTCATCCAGCTTGCGCACTTCCAGGTCATCGATCAGCAGCGACGGCGCCACCACCGATGCTTCCGCCGCATACGAGCCCGCTCCCCGCAGCGCCATGGGCACACCGTTTTCCAGGTAGCTCAAGATGTTGCTGTCGTCGCCCGCAGCGCGGATGTCCTTCAGGGACCGCACATTCAGCTCGCGAAATCTCACACCGCGAATCAGCTCCTCTTTGCCGTCCGCGCTGACCTTATAAATAAGAGTCGGCAAACTGACGGGATGCGATCCGCCGCTGCCGTCTCTCGCATTGGCCGCCATCAACCGCCGCAGCTCCTCTACCGGTGCCGTGGAAGGAAAATCCAGCTTGCGCACGATCAGGCCGTACGCCTGGTTGCGCGACTGGCAGATCTGCAGAAGCTGCTTCTTCAGGTCTTTCGCGGGAACGGTTTGCGAGGCCGTAACAATCAGATTGCTGATGGTTGCGCTGTCCGCGCCGAAAGAACCCGGCAACTGCGCGCGCCCGTTCGATTCTGCAAAGCCCCTCACGGGCTGCCGCGTCAGAAGAAAGTTCTTCAAAATGCCCTTTTCCACGATGGGCAGCCGCTTCGCCAACACACCTTCGATGTCAACCCGCGTGTTGCCAAACAGCGGCTGTCCCTGCCATTCCGTAAGCGTCGGGTCATCCACCACGTCCATCCACTCGGGAAGCACACGACCGTTTTGCCGTCCTTCGAGCTCGCTTCCCGCCACCAGGTTCGGCCGTCCCGGCTCATTCACTGGCTTTCTCGTGAGCACCAGGTTGGGCCCCAGCAGTTCAGCGAGAAGCTGCGCGGCCGCTACCCCTTCGAACAGGATGGGTCCGTTGTACGTCTCTCCTAACGGCGCCTGAGCGAGCGCCGCTACGTTCTGCGCTACCTTGCGCACGGCGCTCGTCAGTTCGGCTTCTCCCGCGAACCGGGTGTACTCCCGCGAGCAGATCCCTGTTCCATCGTGCACGTACATCCCATCCGGAGCCTGGGCCACCGCGCTCGCGTGCAGCATAAGAGCATGCCCAGCGGTTCGTACCTCCGTGCCTTCCGTGTTCACCAGATAGCGCACAGCCTTTGCCGCCTGCACGTCGACGCTCGAGGTCAGCAATTGCGGAAAACCCGTGAAGATGGCCGACAAAGACCGCACGCGCCCTATCCATGCCGGCTTATCCACTTTTTCATCGGAAAGCGTTTCCAGTAGGTGCACCGGCTGCGCCGCCGCGAAATCCGCCAGCGGTTCGCCCGCCGACATGTTCTTCAGTGCCGCCTTCTTGCGCGCCAGCGCCTCCACTGCGTTCTTGTACGATTGGTCCGTGGCCAGCCACAAATAGCGCCGCAACACTGCGTAGCTATCCTCCAGCGGAAACCGGTCGATGTCGTAACGGCTCCCGAACCGGGCGCCGCTGCCTACATAATTGGTGTTGTCGAACTGATAGCTGCCCACCCGCACCTGCACCAGTGGCACGCGAAATCGCGATTCCGTAGTCCCGAGGATTCCTCCAAGAGTCGCCACGGCGCCGAAGGTCTGTCCATCCTCCACCGTATAGGCGATGAAATAAGGCTTTTCCAGGTTGACGGAATCGAGTCCTTGCGAATGGCGGAGTTCATCGCGCATGGCCTTCAGCACGGCAGCCGGATCCTCCGCGCGCGCGCCTACGCTTACCGCCAGCAGCAATGCCATTGTTCGCCAGGACATAAGGCCATCATAGCCTGCCCGTGGGCCGTGGCCCCTTTGACTCCTGCCGCCCGTTCGTCAACTATAGAAACCGGGGGGAAACTTGCGATGACCCGCGAGCCAATACGCGATGCCGACTTCGAAGCTCTAATCAGGACCACGATTACCAACCCCATCGCGATCGGCCTGGCGGAAACGTTGCTCCAGGAAGCGGGAATCCCGTTCTTCGTGATGGACCAGAGTATCGCCGCCCGCCAGGAAAGCGGGAATTTCTTCGGCTGGTGGACCGTTCGCGTGCCTCGGGATCGCGAAGCCGAAGCGCGTGAGATTCTGGTCAGCGTTCAGGAAGCCAAGTACTGCTAGCGCGTCGCCACCGAGTGGTTTGCCGGCTCCGGCTTCCACGCAGGCGTCGCTTCTTCGAACTGGTTGTCGGTCAACTGCCGCACATCGCTTCCGTCCGCGCGCATCATGTATAGGTCGCCGTACGGCTGCGGTCCCCATTCATCCACCAGGGCTTCGTCTTTGAAACCCTTGCGCGAGCTGCTGAACAGAATCCAGTTCCCGTCGGGCGACCAGGCCGGATGCGCGTCATTCCCGCGACTGTTGGTCAGCTTCTTTACATCTGTCCCATCCGGCCGGATGGTGTAGATATCGAAATCGCCATCTCGAAAGCTGCAGAACGAAATCAGATCGCCGCGCGGCGACCACATGGGAAACGTATCGTATTCGGTCGTGAGCGCCGTGATCTTACCTTCATCGACATTCATGATCCGCAAGCCCTGATGCCCATCGCCCATCACCCGGTACACGATCCGCTTGCCATCCGGCGCCCAGCTCGCGAATCCGCTGCTGAACTTTTCATCCGTCAGCATGCGCAGCCCCGAACCATCCGGCCGGATGATGCCCAGTTGTCCCGGTTTCACCGGCCGGGCGAAGAAGCCGCCAATGCCGAATAGGATGGACTTGCCGTCCGGCGACCACATGGGAAACGTGATGATCTTGCCGCTGTTGTCCAGTATCTGTTGCTGGTTAGTGCCGTCGGCGTTCATCACCACCATAGGTTTGCCAACGCTGGGCGTCAGCACAACCCGGCCGCCATCCGGAGAATACGCCGGCATGTCGCCTATGGTCGACAGCAGATCGACGCGCGCGTCAATGCCAAAGGCCGGCCTAACGTCCAACTCCCGGAAGTTCTTTTGATAGATTACGTTCTTGCCGTCCGGCGACCACGAGGGATGACGGATCTCGCCTACCGGGCCTGAGCGCCCGCTCGTAAACCGCAGGCCCTGCTTCTGCTGATCGGCAGACCCGAGACTTTTCGAGGTAGTCGGAGCACGGCCTCCCAAAACGTAGCCGATCTCATCGCCCTTGAAGTAGCGCGGTGACAGCTTCAACCCTGGTCCGGACGTGTGCGCTTGCGTTGCGCCCGTCTCTACCTCGACCGACCAAATCTGAGACGTCGCCTTTTCCTGGAACCTCCCCGGATACACATCTTTGGGAACGGACTGGTGGTACACAACGCGCCGCCCGTCGCGCGACCATTGCGGGCTGCCCGCGTAGCCGCCCAGTTCCGTCAGCCGCTTGAGGCCCGTACCATCGGGATGCACGATGTAGATCGCAGTGGATTGCAGCAGCTCCCAGGAAGGTTCTGCCCTCCCCGGATGCGTATCGCGTCCCGAGCTGAATGCGATCCACTGGCCGTCCGGCGACCAGCTCGGCCGGAAATTGCCCCCGGCGTTTTTTGTCAGATTTGTGTATTCGCGCCGAGCAATATCGAGTAGCCAGATGTTTGCCGTGCCGCCGTCGCGCGTCGACACAAACGCCAACGTCTTGTTGTCGGGCGAGAGCGAGGCCTGGTCGTCGTAGCTCGGGCCGCTGGTGAGTTGCTCGATCCCCGATCCTTCCGCGTGCATCCGGTAGATATCCGCCGATCCGGCGCGCTCGGAAGTGAACACAATCCACTTGCCGTCGAAGGAATACGACGGGTTGTAATCGAGCCCCGTTGCAGGAAGCAGCGGGTGCTCGTTATTCCCGTCACCATCCGCGAGGAATAAGCCGCTGCGCTCCGGCGCAAGCCGGCTGAACAGGATGTGCGGCCGCTCGCCGGCAAAGCACCCCGGCACGGCGGCGATGATAAAAATGACGCAGGCACTTCTCCAACTCATTGGCCAACCCTCCGCAACATGTGCAGGAAATGATACATCAGTCTGGCTTTTCCTGGCTGGCGGATTTTCCGCCGGCTGACACACCCGGTTGCATCCTGCGCTGCCTCATGTATAATGCCTGACGCCCGAAGGCCGGGATCGCCCGGATTTCGGGGCCACTTGACTACTGGAGGCCAACGGCATGTCGTTTCTGGCTTGGATCGTTCTGGGGCTGCTCGCCGGTTTCATCGGCAGCAAAATCGTCAACAAAAGAGGCGAAGGGCTCGTCCTCGATATTATTCTCGGCGTCGTGGGAGCCATCGTAGGTGGATGGCTGTTCAACATGCTCGGCGCTCACGGAGTAACCGGGCTGAATCTCTACAGCCTCGCCGTCGCCGTTATCGGTGCAATCGTCGTTCTCGTGCTGTATCACGCGCTGCGGCGAGCAGCCTGAAACCTGCGCGGGCCTTTACCATTCGCGGTCGGACCGGATCCGATCAAGAATAGTCATTACTCTGCCCGCGAAGTATCCGACAACGATCGCCAGCACAAAGCAGAGAACGATGGTGGGTGGCGGTTCCATGATAGTTAATCGACCTGGCAGCCTGGTTACTGTAGAGCAATCCGTGAGATTACGAAGACTGACCTGAAACCATCATCAATCGCGCGTTCAACCAGCGTCAATGCTGGCGATCGTTAACATTGGCTAGTTGGTGCTGTCTGCATCCCTGGGAAACGGCAGCAGCGGCGGCTTGTCCTGGGATTTGTCCTTCTTCTCGATTTCGATTTCCGAAACCAGAATCGCCGGCGAAATTGCCGAAACCGGCACCATCCCTGACTCCGCACCGCAATAGCCATTAAAAACTTCCATCTGATCCGACGTAGCCAGAATCTTGGCAAAACTCGCGAGCGGTGTCCCCACAATATCGACGCCGCGCACCAGTTCGTCCGGCTTCCCGTCCGGATATACCCTGTACACGAGCACGGGCAGGACTTTGAATGCCTGCATGCCCGCCCGCGCCGTGGTCGTGAAGCCGCCCGTCACCTCTTTGAAAAACAGCCCGTACGGCTTGTTCTGCCGCTTCACTTCCTCGATCAACATTTCACGCAGCCTGGCATCGGGCACCGTTTTGGTCGAATCCACCAGCAGGTTGGATTGTCTCGATACCGGCTCGAGCCCAGGCTGACGCCTCCCGTGGCCATTCGAATGGTCGAAACCGTTGATCGGCGACCGCGACATGAGAAACGCCTTCAGGATGCCGTGGTCCACCGCCGTGAACCGCTGGCCTACGATTCCCTCATCGTCATAGCTGTACCAGCCGTTGAGATCCGTCCCCTGGAACTTGTGCAGCGTGGGATCGAAGATCACCGAGAGGAAATCCGGCAGAACGCTCTTTCCCAGGCTTTTGGTGAACGTCTGGCCTTCGCCCTCGTCCTTTTGACGGTGCCCCTCCACCCGGTGCCCGAAAATCTCGTGAAAGAAAACGCCCGACGCGCGGCCTGAAAAGATCGCCGGCCCGAGATACGGATCCACTACCGGCGCATGTAGCAGCGCCACCAGGTCCTTGGCGACATGATCCACCGCGCCCGCCAGCACCTCTTGCGTCGGCAGGCCGGCGGGGTCCACGGCATCGAAGCTCTCGAAGGTTGCGAGGTTCATCCCGTCGTCCGCCCGGCCTTCGGCCGAAATTGAGACTCGGACGAAATTGCGCCCGTGCTCGAGCCGGCTGCCTTCGGTATTGACAAAATACCTGGTTTCCCGCTCCGTATTGAGAGTGACACCAGATACCAGGATTTCCGGATACCGGTCGAAGGCGGACGATAGACGCCGCACGCGCTCGGTCCATAAGGCCGTATCCACATGCATTGTCCGTGGCGGTTCGCTATGAACGGAAGGCTTTTCGCTCGAAAAGTCATCCGACGGGTCCTCGGCCGCCACCCTCATTTTCTCGTTGGAGTGGATCTTGATCAGCCGCTCTGCCGCGGCGCGATACGCACGGTCCGTTTCGAGCCAAACCTGCTGCTTGATCGCCGCGGGCTCATCCTCAATACTGATCCGGGCCCCGGAAGTGATGTTCGCTCTTTCTCCGCGTACTCGATGATAATTGTCGAGTTTGTGGTCTCCCGTTCGGAGCGAAACATCCAGATAGCGGGTGACGCCAGAGCTCTCGGCGGTCAGCGCTCCCAGCGCCGCCGAAATACGATGCGAATCTTCTTCGGTGACCTCGTAACTGATGAAATATGCCGGGGGATCGGCTTTCTCTTTGAGAATGCGAAAGTTACGATTCAACTCCTGGCTCAGAATATCCAGGACCTTCGATTCTCCGAACAGTGTTGGAAGGGAAAGGAGAAGGAGCACCGCCCCACGCAGGATATGCACTCTGCGTTCAAGATAGCATGACCGGAAGAGCTCAGTTGTAACGGGCGGTGGGCAGGTAGCCGCGTTCTTTCAGCCCCGAGAGCGCCAATCCATACCGCCCGCGAACCCCTGTTTTTTCAAAGATGTGCTTCAGGTGAATCTTCACCGTCCCGGGGCAAATGCCGAGCGACCGTGCAATCTCCTTGTTTTTCAAACCTTGCTCGACCAGTTCGGCCACCTGCTGTTCCCTCATGGTGAGATTGGAGCGTCCGGTGCCGTTGGTTTTTTCGGCGTTTTGAAACATCAGGTCGTCCATCCAAGTGTTCCCGGCTGCGACGGCACGCAGGCAGTCCGAAAGGGACCCGAGCGGCGCAGTCTTGCGAATCACCCCCTGGGCTCCGGCCTGCACCATTCTCAAAGCCTCAGCCTCGTTTACCGAATGACCCCAAACCAGGACCGAAACGCGGCGCCCGTTCCCGTTCGCGCGTAGGCTGGCGATCCAGTCCATGACCGGCTGCAGGCCGAAGCTTTTATCGATAACCACGATGGCTGGGGACAGGCTGCGTACCAGGTCCATGCCCGCCATGATGGAGGTGGCTTCGCCAACTGCCGCCATATCTTGTATTTGCACCAGCAATGCGCGCAGCCCTTCCATGGCAATCGGTTGCGTGTCGCAAATAACAACAGTCTTCTTCAAGCTTGTGCTCCTACCCGTGAAATGGAGTATGCCATTGGGATCGATTGAGTAGTCGGGCAGGATGCGTAGGACTCTCAAGGTTTTCTCGGCTGAGGCCGATAGAAGCATTGGAACTCTTTGAGAAGCGCGTAAGCCAATGGCTACAAACGGGCACCATTCATCGGGCATCCGATGGAAACCATTACTTATCTGTCCAAACGCGGATTTATCCCAGAGGGTGACTAAGGCCTGGAGGTCTCAACCGGACGCCGATACTCTTGTGGAATCGCCGCAATATCTTGAGGCCTCGGCCCTTCGGGATTTGATCGGGGGACATGCCGTTACCTTGTGCCTGCTGGATGTCGGGACGGAAACGGAGCGCGGATTGAGTCAGTTGCGGGCTCTCCGCGAGATGGGAATTCCGGTGGTCGCACTGCACACGATGAACGCACCGGATCTGATATTGAGCTGCCTGCGTCAGGGCGCGGCTGAATTTCTTTTTCCACCGTTCGGAGGTGAACAGATTCAAGAGGCGTTGACGCGGGTGGCGAAGCGGGCACAAATTGCCATGGCGCAAGCGCGAACGGGCGGCGAAGTCTACTGCCTGATGCGCGGCAAATCCGGGAGCGGAAATACGACTTTGGCCTGCAACCTGGCCTTTCAGCTCCAAATGCTGAATTGCCAACGGGTCTTGCTGGGGGATCTCGATCCCCTGACCGGAACCATCGCGTTCCTGCTGAAACTGAACTCCAGTTACAGCTTTGTGCATGCTCTCACGAACGCAAACCGTCTGGATGAAACGCTCTGGAGGGGGATGGTGACACCCTGCCGGGGGGTGGACGTTCTTCTGTCCCCCGACATGCCGGCCGACCTGGTCTATGAGGCCGAGGATATTACCGCCATGATCAGCTTTTGGCGCGGACTGTACGAATTTGTCATCCTGGACATCCCGGGCCCGCACGGCGAATGGGGACCGCTGCTAGCCAAACTCTGCGATGAGCTGCTGCTGGTGACGACTAACGAGATCCCGGCCGTGCACGCGACCCAGAACACGCTGGCCTGTTTGGAGTACAGCGGTGTGAGCCTGTCGAAAATCAAGCTGGTGGTCAATCGATACAACGAAGAGATCGGGTTGAGCAGCGAAGCCATAGAAGCCGCCCTCGAATTGCAGGTGTTCCAACACCTTCCCAGTGACTTTGAAAGCGTCCAGAAGGCACTCATGGAGGGCAAGGCGATACCTGCCGGCACCAAGGTCGGCAAAGCCATTGCGGAACTTGCGGAGAAACTTACCGGGCGCACGGGAACGCCCAAAAAGCATTCGCTATTCGGGGGATTGTTTTCCGCGTTTCAAAACCTGTAGCGCCTACTCAGTCGACCGCGCCAGAGACGATGTAGGCAGGATGTACTCGAACCAGCCATCCATCATTTCCTCTGTGCTGGGCTCGCCCCACCGGATGGCTTTCGCCGGATCGGGGTTAAACCGGTTATTGGGCGAGTTGTCAAAGTGAGCGGTGATGATCATCCGGGTGCCCTTTTCGATGGGAACCGGCTTCGCCAGCTGATACTCGGTTTGCCAGTTGAAGTCGTATTTGGGGACGGAGAAAAGCGTTTCGCGGCGGCCGTCGGGGTGCACGGCATCGAACCTCATATCTTTGCCGCGCAAGTGCATGTGCGCCGTATAGGACATTAGCTCCACATCCTTCGGAAACGTATAACAGGCAGTCACGCGGTGATCCGGGTCGCCCGGGGGGATGCGAAACAGGAAATTATGCACGTCGAGCCTTCGCAAGCGCTGTTCGGGCGGCGTCTTCGCGAGCATGAGGCCGACACTGGTGCGATCGCGCTCGTCACTTTTGATGGCTTGCGCATTGTAATGAATCTGGAAAGTGAGCTGCGATCCTGCAGGAATCAGCCTTGCGTAACCGGCCGGGAAAATGTCCGGGTCTTTTCCCGGAAGGTACGAGCCCAGCATGGAGCCATCTTCGCTGGGATGACCACCCGGCCAGTCGCCACCATCGGGAGACGCGCACCCGTCGTCCACCACGGGCAGCGCTGGATTGATGTGATGCACCTGCCCATCCTCGACGGTGAACGGCTCATGCTGCGGCTTCTCTTCTTTCGCCGCTTTCGGTTGTGGCGGCTCGTGCAAAAACACATGCGCATGGTGCACAACCCGCCGGTTTCCAGGCTTCAGTTCAACGGCGGTGACCCACGTGTCTTCCTTGAAGTTGGTGGACACAGTGAAGTACAGGTAGGCGTCGGGTGCGCTCGCTTTGACCACATAGTCGTGAAGGATCGGAATGACGATATCGGGCGCGCCGATACGCCATCCATCGGTAAATCGCGGAGCGGGCGGTAAATCTGTGGGATCGCCTTCGGGCGCACCGGCGTCGACCCAGGCGCGTAGGGTCGCAATCTCGGAATCCGTCAGCCGGCGGTCGTTGGCGAATGTTCCGTACTTCGGATCGGCATGCCAGGGCGGCATCTGACGAGAGGTCACCGCTTCCCGAATGGCCTTCGCCCAGGGGCGCGTTTGTTGGTAAGTGAGAAGGGACATGGGGGCGATGTCATTCGGGTGATGGCAAGCCGCGCAGCGCCGGTACAAGATCGGGGCCACATCGCGCGTGAACGTCGTCTCGGAGCCCGATGCGAGCACAGCGGCGGAAATCCAGGCGAACGACACAAAAATCAATTTCATTCCGCGAGCTTTTCTTCAACGCTGCGCACCTTATCATCCATGGTTTGCTGGCGATCCGTGCGTGTGCCCAGCCGTATATTCGTTGAGATACGCGGAGCACCCATGGCATGAATTTTTTCATGACATTGCTTGATGGCGGCGAAAACATCGTCCCATTCGCCTTCGATGTTGGTTCCGTAAGCATGCAGCCGGGTTTTCAAACCGGCGCCGGCGAGGATGCGCTCGCATGCGGCTATTTCCCGCGATACGGAAACTCCGATTCCCATGGGAATGACGCACAGATCTGCAATGACCGTCATGATTCCGCTCGGCACCTCTCCTTTTTTAGGATAGCGGCTCGACCGGCCGAAACCGCAAAGTGACGGGGTTTTTTGGGGAAAAGAGGATACAGGAGGGACGAATGCGGGGCGGCTGGTGTGACCATCGCCGCCCCATTGATGTGCTCAAAGTTACCGGCGGGCCATCTCCACTTTTGGCGTGGCGAGATAGCCGACGAGGTGATCTTTGGAGATTTCATTGACGACCACTTCATAGGGCTGGTGCGCTTTGTTCACGTAGAACTGCACCGGCTCATTGAGCGTTCGATCGCGCTTTTCCACGGTGCGGTCGTCAGCCAGGATTTCGATGGTGAAGCGGCTGCGCTTGGGATCGGTTTTCTTTACGAGCATCTGAATGCCCCCGACCTTCTGCGGTGTTTTCGATTTGGCGAGGCTGAACTCGAAATAGTTGCGCTCACCCAGAGCACGCAGTGCGGCGAGTTCGGTTCCATTGGTGGCGATGCGATCGCTTAGAACGCCCATGTCACCGCGCACGCGCTTAAGATCGGCGACCGTACTCTCCAGTTCGGATTTCGTGGAGGCAACGTCGGTCTTCGTGGCAGCGACGTCATTGCTCACATCCACGAGCTTGGTGTTGGCACTAGTGGCGCTCTGCCGCACCTCGCTCAGTTCCGTCGCCACCTTCTGCTGTTGCTGTTGTTGGGCCTCAGCCAGACGGCGAGCCAGTTGATCGGCGTGCTTGAGCGCTTCTGATTTCGCGTGCCCCGCTGTATCGGCGGCTTCCTGGCGCGCGGCGGCCAGTTCGGCTTGCAGCGAAGCCAGAGTCTTGGCGTGATTGACATCATTGAGCGACGCGTTTTCGCGCATCTCAGCGATTTGCTGGGAAGTAGCTGTCTGCCATTGCGTGAGCTTGGCGTCCATATTGCTGAGGCGCCAGAACAGATATCCGTTGGCAATTGCCAGGACCAGCAGCATTCCGGCTAACGCGAATTTCGTCGCGCGCTCGCGCGATCTCTCCTCCGTGCGCGGAGACAGACTGTCATCGTTATCCATGGTTTACCCCTTTCGCTTGCTATCCGCATCGCTCAAAGCGCGTGGACGAAGCAGCGAGAGGCAATCCGGATGCCACACTCTCATGCCCAAGTAAATCAAGAGCTTGAGACTTGGCACGGTAAAGTTCACACGAACGTCAATGAAAATTCTACGAGCCGCCTAGAGATGATTCCATAGCGACCGCTCGGGTGTTTCCTCGACGGCGGCGTCTTTCTGCATGTGGAGAAGGCGCCGGCCCACTCCACTGAGCCCCACGGCCAGACTCACGGTTAACACGGCACCGCCCACCAGGATAATAAACGACGCCAGGAATACGCTGCGAGCGAAGTCCAACTGGTCAGCCGCCACCACCACAGAAACGAACATAACGACGATGCGAACCAGCACGGACCAGCGGCGCGCACCGGGGATGTTTTCATTGACCGCCCATACCAACGCGCTGCGTCCCAGGTAGTGGCCGAGCCAGGCTCCGGCCAGGAGGATCAGGCCGGCGATGATGATCTTCGGTAAAAGGAAGACAAAGCTCTGAATGATTTGAGTGGTGATGCCGGTATCAAATACGCTCAAGCCGAGAAGAAAACCGAACAAAATGAAACACCAGTACACGGTCTCGGCCACGATGCGGGTGGCGCGCAGGCGGCCGGAGGGATCGATCATGAACGCGAGGCCGCTTTGCCGCAGGAATTTATCGATGGCGGGTCCCTTAAAAATACGGTACAGGACCCAGCGAGAGACGATTGCGACGAGATAAGCGCCGAGGAACAGGATGACCGCCGCCAGGAGCGCCGGCAGATACATCGTCACAACCTGGTACAGACGATCGAGCATCCTTTCCAGAACGGTTTGCAATGTTCGGACCATGGCTCACACCTCCAATTTCGCGTGCTCGGCTGCCTCCGGCACTATGTGCTCTGTCTGCCCGGCCGGAGGAGGGTCATTCACCCATTGATTGAGCAGGTAAGGCTTGAGTGACTCAAATGTCAGACAGAGCTTTTCGATCTCTTCCTCAACCTGGTCGGATCCGAGTTTCTGGGTCTGCCGGACGAATGACGCCACTCGCCCCAGATACAGAGGAGTCAAAGATTGCACGAGTTGACGTGCCAGCATCGGATGCTTTTTGAAGGCGCAGGCAAAATCCAAAATCACCTTGGCCCACAGATCGTCGTCCATGCGCAATTCATGTCCATTGGTGCAGGCGTTCTGCGCTAACTCCTGCAGCCGGCCATAGGTCTCTCGCTGCAGAGCAGTCGACCAGATTTCTCCCAGATCCTGGCAGCCGCGGCAGAACGCGGTCACCATGCGCTCGAAGTTTACGTCGATAGGGTCAAGGCCGACGTCATAACGGAACCCGTAAAGTGCGACGCGCTGGCTGCCCGACCGCTCGCGCCAGACGGCTTCGTACTCTTTCATCAGAAGGAATACGCTGCCGACCACCTGCTGCAGCATGGCGCTCAAATCGGAGCTGGGATCCTTGGCATCGTGAAGCTTGGCTCCGAGAAAACTCTGGCACACGCGAAAGCCCTCGGCCATGGCGATGGTGGTCATCCAGATATCGATTCCGTAGCGCGCCACGTCAGTCTCCCAGTCGTCCCGTTCGAGATAACGGGAAATCAGCCGGGCGGAGACGCCGAATTCTCCGCCGATAGGCTGGCGCACGCGCATACCGTACAGCGCACGAGTGAGCGGATAAACAATGCTGTTGGTGATCGTGCCGTCGTATTTGTGCCGATGATAATAGGGTGCGACAAAATCAAAGTCAGCCGACAAGATAGGCCGGAGCAGCAGATCGATCCACTCGGGCGTGATGGAGCGCAGATCGGAATCGACCACCGCGCACGCCTTGGCCTGGAGGCGCTTCGCCATCTGGAAAACGAGGCGGAACGCGCTCCCTTTGCCGGGAATGCCGTGGTAGGGAACGGAAAGCCGGTGAGCGGGCGCCATGGGGGTTGAAACCAGCATGAGATGCCCTTCATCCAGCCGTTCCGAGAGCACGGCATCGCGGGTATTGTCCTTGGAACCGCCATCGGAGTTAATGACGACGCTGCTGAATTGAGAAAAATATTTGGCAAGTCCCGCGTTGGCTGCATGGACCACGTGACCAATGGTACGGCCGTTGTTATAGCTCGGAATGCCGATGACGATATCGGCCTTGCCGATGGACTCGGCGGCACGGAGCGCGTCGGGAGGCAGCGCGTCAGACATGAGAAACCCTAGGCGGCGCGGCCGGCGACCTGCCGGGCGTCTTTCTCGACGGCGTCCTGGAGGAGTTCGAAGAATTCCGGAATCGCGGCGAGCACGCGATTCCAGTTGGGAATGAGCGGCAGGCCGAGCGGGTCCTCGATGAACTCTGTCGCTGCCCGGCGTAAGCTGCGTGCGAAGGCGGCCACAGCGATCTCTTCGGCGTGCCGGTCGAACTTCAGGCCATTGAGCATGGCATCGGCATAGTAGCGGTCGCTCGTATCCTGGGCCATGCGGACATAACGCACTTCGAGGCTGCGAAAATCGTCGGCGCTGAACACCAGTCCCTCGGCGGCGAGGGTGCGGAACAAAGATTTGGCAATGTCGCCCGCCATGCGATTGAGACCTTGGCTGGGGTCCTCTTCGGAAATCGGCTGGTGCTTGTGCTCGTAGTTGTCCATCAGGTCGACCTGACAGGTGCGGGTGACGGCGCAATTGCGATAGACCTCGGCAAGCACCCCGATCTCGAGGCCCCAATCCGCGGGAATGCGATTGACGCGCGCGAGGTTCATGTCCATGGCGAACTCGCCGGCGAGCGGATAGCGGAAGCTGTCCAGGTACTTAAGAAACGGCGCGCCCGGTGCCATGCCGTCGAGCACGCGGATGAGCGGAGTGACAAAGAGGCGCGTGACACGGCCGTGCAGATGATCGGTGACCCGCGCGTAGTAGCCTTTGCAGAATTCAAACCCCAGGTGCGGGTGCGCGACCGGATAGCAGAGCCGCGCCAGCAACTGACGGTCGTAGTTGACAATGTCGCAATCATGCAGCGCAAGGACGTCGCAATCGCCTGAAGCTAAAAGATGGCCGTAGGCCAGCCAGCAGGCGCGTCCCTTGCCGTCGGCGCCGGCGGAGAGTCCACGGCTTTCGAGCATCCGCAGCAGATCCTGGATCCGCTCGCTCTCAATCCAAACTGTCGTGACAGGAGTATAAAAATCCTTGAAAAATGTACGGGCACGTACAAATTGTTCCTGGGTGGCTCTGCCTAAAACCAAGACGATACGCTGCAGGTACCGGACGCGCTTCAGTTCTGCGACGATCCTTTGCATGGCCGGCGTTTCAAATTCGGAGTAGAGCGCGGGCAAGACTAAGCCTATGGGACGGCTGCGCGAGAACCGCTCCAGATCAGCTTCCAGGCGCTCCACGTTGTTCGGGCGCAAACGGTGAAGAGTGGTGACGACTCCGGTCTGATGAAAGTCAGCCATGGGACCTCCTCCCACTCAAAACATAAGTAGGTTTTTGATGATCTTCAGTTACAGGGCAATTGAGCTGCCACAACGCATTCCATTGAGCTTGCGAGAGCTCCTCCACATATGTGGGCAAGTTCGGCAATGCACAATTTGCGCGTCAGGAATAATCATCCGCTGCGAACGATTTCCATAACAGCTTCACTCCAGCCTTGCGGACCTTCCTGCGTGGCGACCAGAGTATGTGGAATCTGCTCCACGATGAAGGCGGCATCGGGCGAAGGGATCACGACCGGCAAATCCACGGCTTTGAACAGCGAAATGTCATTTCTTCCATCGCCGAAACCGGCGGTCATGACGCAAGGATTCACGCTCCGGAACATATTGGACAGCGCCGCCACGGCGCAGCCTTTATCGTGCTTGCCGCTGGCGTGGTGAAAACGTCCGCCGCGGACGAGACAAAGACCCTGGGCCGCCATGGCCGACTCCAAATCGGCTGCGCGCTCGGTGTCTATAATTTGGAACGGCTCGTCGAATTCCCGCTGTTTGGCTAGCACCGCTTGCTCCATAGGGAGATCACAAACCTCGGCGATTTCTTCGGCCGGCATCTCATGGAACGGCCGAATCCGGCACCGGCTGTCGCGCGACGCCCGCATGAGCGCAGCAGTAACCTCCGAGTAAGGAATGCCGTAATTCGCGATGTCGTAGCCGGTCTGTGCGAGGTTGGAGTCGAAATAGCCTTTGGGGACGAATGTCGCGGCGCCGTTCTCGGTGGAAAACGGATGCGTGTTGTTCAATTCGCGACGCCAGTACTCCACTTCCCGCCGCGTCTTGCTGGAGACGAACACCCATGGGATACGCCGCTCGCGTAACATGTGCAAGGCCGGCGAGGCCGCATCCCATGAGTAGGTCTTACGATCCAGCAGAGTTCCATCCAGATCGGTGAATATCACCAGCATGAGCCGGCACGTTAAATGGGGTTTCTTCCCTGGATGACGCGGATCAGAATCGCGACGACAGCGAGCACCAGCAGCAGGTGCAGAAAGCCGCCCAGGGTGTACGACGTAATCATTCCCAGTAGCCAAAGGACCACGAGAATTACAGCAATCGTCCAAAGCATTGTCATTCCTCCTGTCGAGAATTCAGCGCCTCACTTACGTTGAAGGATTTTTTTAAAGCTGTGAGTATCCTCACGGCTTAAGCGTGCGCTTCGATGCATCGCCGGGGAACTAGCAGATTTCCTGCCAACTCGGCTAACATTTTGGAGAAGCGTGCGGTGCGAGGTGCGGTTCGAAGGTCTACGTGCTTGCCATCGCCTATTTTTTACACGAACGCTGTGAACGGAGATACCAAATGAGGCCATTAATGATCGGTCTGCTTGCGGCAACGAGTTTGTTCGCGACCAAAATCAAAAACCCGACTACCATCCGCCTTCGCGAGTCGGGAACGGTGTTTTCGGAGATCATGTCGGCGCCGGATAGAGGCATTCCGCACGAACTGCTGGAGAAAGCGCATTGCGTCGTCGTCATTCCAGGGATGAAGAAGGCGGCCTTCGTGTTCGGGGGACAGTTTGGGAAGGGCTTCATCACCTGCCGGAAGGGACACACGGGATGGTCGGCGCCCGCGGCTGTGCGTGTCGAAGGCGGCAGCTTCGGATTCCAGATCGGCGGCGCCGAGATCGATGTGGTCATGCTGGTGATGAACGATCGCGGCGCGGATCGCTTGCTCTCGAGCCAGTTCACGCTGGGCGGCCAAGGCGAAGTGGCGGCGGGTCCTGTGGGCCGCTCGGCGACCGCCCAAACCGACGCGCTGATGACGGCGGAAATTCTCTCTTGGTCACGTTCGCGAGGTATTTTCGCGGGAATCTCCCTGCAAGGGGCAACACTGCGCCAGGACCTTGACGATAACTCCGCGCTCTACGGCAAAAAACTCGAAAACAAAGAAATCGTGAGGGGCAGCGTCGCTGCGCCCAAGGCGGCATCGCGTCTGCTCAAACAGCTCGGCCAGTACCCGGCGGCATTCTGACCTGTAAAGTCGGCTTAAGGTACACTGAGCATCTTACCGTTCCGACAAGACCTTACTATGTCCGCACCGCTGAAACTTGCCATCGCCGGAGTTGGCCGCATGGGAGCCATCCACGCGCTGCACGCCCATGAGTTGGCCCAGGAAACCGGGAGCTGCGAACTGGCCGCGCTCGCCGACGCCGATATCGAGCGTGCCCGAAGTTTCGCCGCGCAATTTGGCCGCAATATTCCGGTCTTTGGCTCCATTGAAGAACTTGCGCAGTCGGGTGTGGCGAACGCCGCGGTGGTGGTCACGCCCACCAACGAGCACAGCCGGCACTCAACCATCTTGATCAACGCGGGATATCGAGTGCTGCTGGAAAAGCCACTGACTGGGGCGCTCGATTCCGATCGCGAATTCGCTGAATGGCTCGACCAGAATCATCCCAATGCCCTGATGCTGGCGTTTCAGCGCCGTTTTGACGCGCCGCTGATGTACGCCAAGCAGCTCATGGAAAGCGGGACCATCGGCCGCGTTTTCAAGATCTATTCGGCGCTCGAAGATTCCTTTCCCGCGCCCAACGGCTACAAGAGCGGCGGCATCCTTCCCGATATGTCGGTCCATAACGTGGACGAGATTTTATGGCTCACAGGCCGCATGCCCACCGCGGCCCTCAGCATCGGGTCAAGCGTCTACAGCCACCGCTTGACAACGAGCGAGGAGGATTTCGACGACGCTCTCCTTTACCTGTGGTTCGGCGACGATACGGTAGCGCAGGTGCAAGTGGCGCGTAACCACGTTTCCGGCTACCGGGTGGAAACGATCCTCTTCGGTGAGGAAGGCCAGATCCACATCGGCCACTTCGACCAGAAGCTTTTCGAAATCACGGTGGAGGCGTACGGCCGGCGCGATCGCAAGGAGCCGCTGGCACGGCTGGTTTTTGCTATGAGAGAGTACGGGCGCGCGCTGCCCGAATTCATCGACCGCTTCGGACCCGCCTATAAGGCTGAGCTGGCAGCATTCATCGAATGTTGCCGGTCGGGCGCGGCGTTTCCGACGACGCACCGCGACGGTTTACGCGCGCAGCAGGTAATTTCCGCGGGTATGGCGCACGTGCTGTCCGCGGAGCAGGCCGCCCCGGTGCGTTGATGCTGAGCCGGCGGGCGCTTGCGGTCAGCCTGTTCGCGCCGTTTGCTGCATGCCGCCGTTCCGCGCAAAGAACCATCGGTGTGGTTCCCAAAGCTGTTTCCCACTTGTTTTTTGTCTCCGTGCACGCGGGAGTGGAGCAAGCCGCGCGTGATTTCCATGTCGCGGCACTGTGGAACGGACCCGAGAACGAAACCGATTACACACGGCAAATTGAGATCGTGGACTCCATGGTGGCGCGGCGTGTGGACGCGCTCGCGATTTCTGCCACGGAGGAACGCGCGCTGGCTGCGCCTCTCGAACGCGCCATACACGCTGGCATTCCGGTAACGGTTTTCGATTCGGCTGCCGCAATTGACAATTACGTCAGCTTTATCGCCACCGATAATTACGGGGCCGGCGGCACCGCTGCCCGCACTCTGGCGGGACTGGTTGGGGGTAAAGGCGACGTAGGCATGGTCATGCAGAAGCCTGGAGGAACGTCCACAGTCCTACGCGAGCGCGCCTTCGAAGATACCCTGGCAAAGCAATTTCCAAATGTGCGAATTGTGGCCCGGCAGTACGGCATGGCCGACGCCGCGCGATCACGAGCCGCCGCCGAAAATATCTTGACCGCTCACCCTGATCTTGCGGGAATGTTCGCTTCGAGCGAAGCGGCATCCATCGGCTCCATCCAAGCGTTACGTAGCCGGAATCTCGCGGGCAAAGTGAAGCTCGTCACCTTCGATTTCAGCCAGACGCATATCGAAGCTCTCTCGGACGGCACGGTGGACGTGATGCTGGTGCAGGATCCATACCGAATTGGTTATGAAGCCGTGAAGTCGCTGGCCGTGAAACTGGCAGGCCAGACCCCTCCCCGGCGCCAGGATCTGCCAGTCCGCTCGATCACAAAGACCGATCTCGCCAAACCTGAGATCCGCGCCCTCCTGTCTCCCGAGTGGATGAAAAGCAGATAATTTTCCCCTCCCGCCTACTAACTCAAGTAAACATTGGTTTTCCAGCCGGGGTTCGAAACAATAGACGATGGAGGTCTGCCTCTTTTTTGACGGTGATGGTTCGCGATAACAAAGGGTTCCGGGCGTTACGGGTCTGCCTGTACCTGTGTGTATTGTTGGCTCCGGAGCGCGTTTCGGCCCAGCGATATCGATTCAAGTACTACAGTCATCGCGACGGTTTGGGCGAACCCGAAGTCCATGCCTTGCTGCAGGATCGCACCGGGTTCCTTTGGGTTGGAGCCGCGGGCGGGGTGTTCCGTTATGACGGCGCCCGTTTCCAGCCGTTTCCTTTTGCCGATCACGCCCCGACCTCGGTGGAGGCACTCGGGCAGACGCCGGACGGCACGATCTGGGTTGGTACCTCGGATGGGCTCGCTCGGCTATCAGATGGGCGCGTTGTATTCGTCGAGGAACTGCCCCGGATTCGCGTGAACGGCCGTGCGGGAATCGCCATCGATGAGCAAGGTGCGATATGGGTGGCCACGAACAACGGGTTGTATTCAGGCCACGCCGCGGGGCCGTCCTATAGGTTTCAGCATTACGCCAATCCGGCGGAAACCACCGATCCTGCGGCGTACGGCTTGTACGTGAGTGCGGACGGAACTGTCTGGTTCGGATGCGGCGAAGGAATTTGTGGCCTGTCACATGGCGAGATCCGGGCGTATGGAAAGGAAGCCGGGATCCTGCCCGACCGCTGGGACGCCATCGTTCAGGATCATGAAGCTAATCTTTGGATTCGCAGTCTCAGTCACCTCATGGAGCGGCCGGCGGGAGCAGACAAATTCGTTGAGCGCGATCGCGGGCTGCCCATGGCAATGGATTCCGCATCGCTGTACGTCGATCGCGCGGATCAACTGTTTGCCGCGACCGAATCCGGGCTCAGCCGCCTGACTCCCAAAGGATGGGAGACCATTGGCATCGACCAGGGACTCCCCACCAATCCGACTTGCTGCGTGCTGGAGGATCATGAGGGCTCCATGTGGGTGGGGCTCGCCGGGGCCGGCCTGGCGCGGTGGATCGGCCGGGAGCACTGGCAGTCATGGACGAGGGCTGAGGGCCTCGCCGGAAACAATCTGCAGGCCATCTATCGCGATAACGCGGGCGTAGTGTGGGTGGGAACCGAAGGTGGGTTGCAGCGCCTTGATGTGGACGGCAAGCTCTCCAGGCCCTGGACCGAGGCGCAGGGCCTGGGCGGCACCAAGGTGCGGGCCATCATTTCAACCCCGGATGGCATGCTGTGGGTCGGCAGTTCGCCTGGAGGAATCACCCGTTTCGACCCGCGGACCGGCCAATGCAAACGTTACCTGTTAGGGCCCAGAGAGATCGATAACCAGGTCGTAAGCCTCACGTTGACCTCGGAGGGACGACTGTGGGTCGTAACTCGGGGGGCCCTGTTCAGCAGTGCCTTTCCCCACGTTGGGTTCGAGCGGCAGATTTTGCCCCTCAGCAGCGCGAAAGAAATCTTTGGTCAGGTATTGGAAGATTCCAGGAAACGCCTGTGGTTCGCCGGCAGTGCCGGGCTGATCCGCGTGGATCACGGAAGCGTCACCAGGTTCACGGTTCAGGACGGCTTGCTCAGCAACACTATCGACACCCTGGCCGAAACCCCGGATGGCAGCGTGTGGATGGACTACAACGATGTTGGCGGTATCACCAGACTGGCATTCGATCGTGCCAAGCCTCGCGCGGAACATTTCACGGAACGCAACGGGCTGACTGCCGACGGAATCGCGACGCTTCGTGCAGATGCCCGCGGTTGGCTTTGGGCCGGTACAAACGAAGGTGTGCAGGTGTACGACGGCCGGCGCTGGATTCACTACGGCCAGGCCGAAGGTCTGCTATGGGAAGATTGCGTGAGTCGTTCTTTATTCGCCGACGCCGAGGGAAGTGTCTGGATCGGCACGAGCCGCGGGCTCTCGCGTTACCGGCCGGCGTCCGGTCGCGCGCCCTCCGTTGCACCTCCGGTGGCCATCACTTCTGTGCGGTTCGGCGGGCGCCAAGCGACCTCGGCAACGGACCAACAAGAGATCGCTTACCGCGACCATTCACTCGTGATCGGCTTTGCCGGCTTGAGCTACGTCAACGAAAATGCCGTGCGCTTTCGATATCGTCTGCAGGGGCTGGACGACGGTTGGGTGGAAACCGACCAGCGGGAAGTACGCTATCCCAGCTTGCCGCCGGGAAGTTATAGCTTCGAGGTACTGGCCTGCAATTCTGAGGGCATCTGGAGTAAAGCCCCGGCCGTACTCCGCTTTTCCGTGTTGCCTCCGTGGTGGCAAACCTGGTGGGCGTATCTATTGTGCCTCGCCGTTCTGGGACTCGCGGTTCGATTGGTGTGGCAATGGAGAATTGCGCACCTCAAACAGGAACAGGTCCGGCTGGAGGACGCGGTCGCACAGCGAACAAGGGAGCTACAAGGTAAGACCCACGAATTGGAAATAGAGAAAGCCAAGGTCATTGAGCAGAAAACGCGCGCCGAGCTGGCCAACCGGTTAAAAAGCGAGTTTCTGGCGAACATGAGCCATGAAATTCGTACGCCGATGAACGCCATCCTGGGCATGACGAGCCTGGCCCTTGACACCGAGTCGCGCGACGAACAAAAAGAGTTTTTGGAAGATGTGATGAGCTCGGCCGAGACCTTGCTGTCGCTGCTGAATGACATCCTCGACCTTTCCAAGATCGAATCCGGCCGGATGGAACTTGCGCCGATTTCTATGTCCATTGGCGATTTGCTGCAAGAAGCGACTCACTTTCTGGGAACCGCGGCGCGCCGCAAGGGGCTGGAGGTGAGAAGCGAGACGGCTCCGGGCATTCCCACGCAGGTGATGGGCGATCCGCTTCGGCTGCGACAGGTTCTGGTAAACCTGATCGGGAATGCGATCAAATTCACCGATCGCGGCCATGTCTTCGCCAAGGCTGAAGTTGAGGCGGACGAGGAGGAATGGGTGTGCATTAAGTTCTCCGTACAGGACACCGGGCCCGGAATCCCCGAAGACAAGCAAGGGCTTATTTTTCAATCTTTTTGTCAGGCCGACGGTTCGATTACGCGGAAACACGGCGGGACCGGTCTGGGGCTGACAATTTCGTCGCGTCTGGTGGAAATGATGGGCGGCGGCATTTGGGTGGAAAGCAAGGTCGGAGAAGGAAGTACTTTCTTTTTCACGGTTTGGCTCGGAAAGGTGGCTGCCAGCGCGCAGGTGGCCGCCCTGCCTCCGCCATCTCCTGCCAACGAGCGGCTGGCCGAAGAGGCGCGCCGTGACCTGCCGCTGTTGAATATTCTGGTCGCTGAGGATAACTTCAGCAATCTCAAGCTATTGACGCGCATTCTGCAGAGCTGGGGCCAGCGGGTCACCATCGCGCTCGACGGCCGAGAGGCGCTCCGCCTTTTTGAACAAGAGAATTTTGATGTGCTGCTTCTGGATATTCAGATGCCGCAAACGGACGGAATCGAAGTGGCCAGAACCATTCGTGCAGGAGAACAGAAAAACGGCACGCGCGTTCCGATGTTTGCACTGACTGCACACGCGGGAAACGATATTCGGGAGCAGTGCCTGGCCGCGGGCATGGATCAGTTTCTGACCAAACCCATCCAGCCTCGGAAGCTTTTCGAGGCGTTAAAAAGCATCGCGGTTACTCCACAAGTGAAAAGTTAAGTTGTGTGCGGGGAAGAATATACGCGATAAGGGCGGGGAAAATCTGCTCCTTTGTAAAAAGTCCCGCGAAGCCGGTTTGAGAAAGTTCTTTCATTTCAATGAGCTGTTGATTGGAATGAAATCTGCTCCGATCGGAACCAAATGATCGCGCAAGACCGCCCCCCTGTAGAGGGCATTGTGCTCATACGCCACGACCGTGCATTGCGTGAATTCTGTCGTGACTGTTTGAAGCAGCAGGGTTTTCGGGCGATTGAGGCAGAAGACGGGTTTGAGGCGGTGTTGATCGCTGCCAGCCGGGCGCGGCCGGTGGACCTGTTCATTACCGACGTCGAAAACGGAAGAATCAGCGGTATTGACCTAGAAGCGATGCTGCAATCCATTTCGCGGCAGATCAAGGTGCTTTGCCTGACCGGTTCCGTTGAAAAGAAGCGGCAATCCGTCGCAACCGAGATTATCGGTATGCGAAAGGCGGCGTTGGCCGGCGCGTCTCAATTGACAAAAGTCGTCGTTACTGGTCGCTGATAGCTTTCCGGCCGGCGGTGCGAAACTCGCGATAGTCGGCTCGAACGGCGGTGACGTGTTGGTCGTCCCCAGAGCGAACGATTCGGCCTCTCATCACCAGCTTCAACCCGCAGACTCCCTGCAGCAGAAAAGGCCATTGCATGGCCAGCTCCACGGTCCCTTGCTGGGGCATAGAGTCGGTGGTTTCAAAGAGAACTCCGTGGCTGCTGATGTTTAGAGTTCTCCCGGTGCCGGTCTTTTCGACGCGACCGCCTCGCAAGACTTTATATTGCAGGTCAAGCGAGATCGGATACCGGCCACGCGAGCGCTGATCGGCGTGTCCCTCCGAAACGCTGGAATCAAGTGGCCTTGCCGGAAACGCTAAGTTTGGTGTGGTTACCTGTGTTCCCATGTGTGTATAACCATTTTTGTTAACTGCACTGCAGTAGCCAAAGCCGTACGATCGCTCTGCATAGACGGCGGTTGTTGAATTTGCGAGAGATATTGGTTTTCCCCTATTTGCATATGCACTGGGCGGTGGGTGACAAGCTATCGAAACGGATAGTCCCCAATCCGAACGGATAGTGGCGTTGCCCGCCGAATCGTTTCTACCGTAGACTTGAACATGGAAAGCGGGGGTACATGTCGAGCCGGAACGGAGACAAATCGCGATACGGAAGACTGCGCAAACAGAAGATTGCCAAGCGAGTTCGCATGCGCGAGCTGCGGAAAGCGATCGCGGAAAAGACGGGAAGCGACCCGGTTCGCCCCAAGTCCTAGGCCGGTGCACGTTTAGCGCATACCGGGATGAGAGCGCCGCAAGCGCTGTATCTAGTCGCCATCAGCGCGTTCGCCCAGGGAGATTGGCCGGTTTACGGCTACGGCCGCGGGGGCACGAAGTATTCTCCGCTCACGGCAATCAACGCATAATGTGGGGACTAAAGTACAGTCTGGTGATCGCCGCCGGTGACTTCGACGGGCAGCTGCCGAATGATGCGCTGGTAGCGTTTACGATTCCCGACAAGTAGACTATTTCGGTCACCCGCTCTGCGACGGGGTAAACATCGATGATTCTGAAGCAATACTATCTGGGCTGCCTGGCGCACGCCTCCTACCTTCTTGGGGACGAAGCGAGTGCGACCGCGATAATCGTCGATCCGCAGCGTGACGTGGGGCAATATATTGCCGATGCCGAGGAGCGCGGTCTGACCATTGGTCACGTTTTTCTCAGCCATTTCCATGCCGATTTTGTGGCGGGGCACCTGGAATTGCGCGACCGCTGCGGCGCGGGAATTCACCTGGGAGCGAGAGCGCAGGCGGAATATGCATTTGTGGCCATGAAAGACGGCGGCCGGCTGGAGTTTCCGGGCATGCGCCTGGAGATTCTGGAGACGCCCGGGCACACGATTGAATCGATTTCGATTCTGGTGTTCGATCTGAGCAAGGATGCCTCGCGGCCGTATGCCGTGCTGACGGGCGACACATTGTTTATTGGTGACGTGGGCCGGCCCGATTTGAGAGCCTCGCTGGGCTGGAGCGCGAATGATTTGGGTGGATACCTCTACGATTCGCTCCATGACAAGCTTCTGAAGCTTCCCGATGAGACACTCGTTTACCCGGCCCATGGTTCGGGATCGCTGTGCGGGAAGAAACTTTCTTCCGATACGGTGTCAACACTGGGAACGCAGCGGCTGATGAATTACGCGCTGCAACCGATGACCAAAGAGGCGTTCATCGACCTGGTGACGGCAGACCAGCCCGACGCGCCTCCATACTTCACCTACGATGCGATTCTGAACACGCGGGAGCGCCAAACGCTCGAGAAGAGCCTGGGGCAGGTATTACATCCGATTCAGCTCGACAAAGTGCTGCGCCTGGGCGATTCAGGAGCTCAGATTCTGGATGTTCGCGATCCTGCCGAATACGCCAAGGGGCATCTGGCCGGGAGCATCAACATCGGGCTGGGCGGGCAGTATGCAACGTGGGCGGGGACGGTGCTGGATCGGGCCAAGCCGATCGTGATCATCGCCGAGCCAGGACGCGAGCAGGAAGCGGCGCTGCGGCTGGGGCGGATTGGATTCGATCACGTGAAAGGCTATCTGGAGGGAGGGATGGCGGCCCTTGCGGGGCGGCCGGATCTGGTTTGGCCGACGGAGCGGGTGACTGCCGCGATGATGGCCGATGAGATGGCAGGTATCGAGCCGCCGGTGGTGCTGGACATTCGCGGCCCGCGCGAGTGGGCAGGCAAGCACATTGCGGGCAGCCTGAACGTTCCGCTCAACCATTTACAGGAGCGCATCGCGGAAATTCCACGCGATCGGCGCATTGCCGTGCACTGCGCAGGCGGGTATCGCTCGTCGATTGCGGTGAGCATTCTGCACCAGTATGGAATCACCAATTTGATCGAACTGGCGGGCGGAATCACCGCCTGGGAAGCGGCGAAGCAAGCCGTGATTGCCGAGGCTTGAGGGGAACGTTGCACGGAATGTTGCGGAGCCTGGACCTGAGGTGAGCTTCGGCTGTCCACCTCAGCGATTGGGCACATCCAGGATCAGCACGCGCTTGGGCGCGCGGCCGACCTTGATGCGGGCCACTTCGTGCTGCTTTTGCGTGTCGATGATGGAGCAGTCGTCGGTATCGCTATTACTCACGGCGCAGAACTTTCCATCGGGCGAAAACACAATCCAATTGGGACACTTGCCCACATGAATGAGTGACGAGATCTTTCTGCTGTGCAGGTCGTAGGCATAGATTCCGCTATCGGCGAGGCTGGTCACCCAAAGCCGGCTGCCATCCGGAGTGAGTGCCAAGCCGTGTGTCGGCGTATTCACTTCCAACGGGCACTCGAGCGGCGGCGCCGCCGGCAGATCCACACGCTCCAGCAGCTTGCGGCTGGGGATGTCCACAATAGCGAACCCGTGCAGGTTCGTAAGCGCGGTGTAGAGCGTACGCTCATCGGCTGACACCGCGTAAGGCCGTGGAATGCCGCCGACGGGAATGTGCGCGGAATACTTCATCGTACGCAGGTCGATGGCATCGATCTCGTCGCTCCCCATCGAAGACACGTACATGGTGCGATTGTTCCCCGTGTTATAGCAGTTGTGCGGCACTTTGACGGGTAAGGTTTTGACAACCTTGCGCTGGGTTATGTCGACGATGTCGACCGCATCGCCGTCGCGTATCGGCACACCCACGTATCGGCCATCGGGCGTAGCGGCGCACTGATTCGGCCGGCCGGATACCGGGATCGTGGCGGTGATTCGGCCGTCGAGAGTGTCGATGACTTTGAGGTTCTTTTCGGATTCGATGGTTGTGAACAGAACCCGGCCGCCGTCAGGCGCGCACAAACCGTGGGGCTGGCGGCCGACTTTCAGGGTGTTCACTTGTTTCAGAGTTCCGAGATCGATGACGGAGATATCGTCAGCGAGGCTGTTATCGACGTAGAGCAGAGTGCGGTGAGTTTTGTCCGAGGAAACGGCAGGTGGCGGCAGCAGCGCCACTATCAGGACTATCGAAACGGGTGCGGTTCGCATCACCGTACGGCTCCGGCGTGTGGAACAGTGTACACCAGCCGCTGGCCTTTCGAGGTCCCTTGTCGCGTCATAATTTGTACGTATGCGAAACTTCGACAGTCTCTCGGAGCGCGAAATGCTGGCGCTGGCTATTTCGCTGGAGGAAGAAGATGAACGCGTTTACGCGGACTACGCGGAAGGCCTGCGGCAGGACTTTGCGGGTTCGGCAGCGGTATTCGACGGCATGCGGGAGGAGGAGTCGTCACACCGGCGGCGGCTCATCGAGATTTACCAGCAAAGATTCGGCGATCATATTCCGCTGATCCGCCGCCAGGATGTGAAGGGATTCGTGAACCGCAAGCCCGTCTGGCTGGTGCGGCCATTGGGGCTGGATAGCGTCCGAAAGCAAGTGAGCACGATGGAGGTGGAGAGCCGCCGCTTTTACGAGCGAGCGGCCGCACGGGCACAGGATCCAGGCGTGCGACAGCTTTTGGACGATCTGGCACAGGAAGAGCGCACGCACGAAGACCGGGCCGAAAAGTTGGAAAAAGACAAGCTGAGCGCCGATGTCAGGGGACAGGAGGACGAAGCCAGCCGGCGCTTGTTTGTACTGCAAATCGTGCAGCCGGGCCTGGCCGGTCTGATGGACGGGTCGGTTTCCACTCTGGCGCCGGTGTTTGCGGCGGCATCGGCAACCCGCAATAGCTGGGACGCCTTTCTGGTGGGACTGGCGGCGTCGATTGGCGCAGGAATCAGCATGGGTTTCGCGGAGGCGCTTTCCGATGACGGCAGCCTCACAGGGCGCGGCCACCCGTGGCTGCGCGGCTTAATTTGCGGGCTGATGACGGCGTTGGGTGGCATCGGCCATACCCTGCCGTTTCTGATCAACGATTTTCGTGTGGCAATGGGTGCGGCGGTGGTGGTGGTGCTGATCGAATTGGCCATTATTTCCTGGATCCGGCACAAGTACATGGAAACTCCACCCCTTTCGGCAGCCGTTCAGGTGGGATTGGGGGGCGCCCTGGTATTCGTTACCGGGATGCTGATTGGCAGCGCGTAAAAGAAAGTCCAAATTCGTGCGGATTTCTGGGTCCTCGCGAGATCTCGCGTCATCAAACCAAAGGGGCGAGAAAGGGCAGTCCTACGGGGACGGCGTTAATGACCGAAGATGCAGTGCACACCGTGTCGTGATTTCCTACAGCGATTGAACTATTTTCTGGATGAAGAGGAAGGTATCCTCGCTCCAAAATGGTGCCGGGAGCATCTGCAGGAATGTCCCCGTTGCGCGTGCGTATTACGCACGACGCAGAAGACGATCGAACTCTACAGGCATTCTGCGCCCCCGGCCATCCCGCCGGAGATCCGCAGACGCATCTGGTCCGCGGTATTCGACTGCCGCGTCTGAGGACCAGGTTGTTATGATGTTCGCGTGTTCGCGCTGCAAACGGGTTCCGCGGTTGAGTATCTCCAAGGGCGCGGAATCGACACGTCTGGCGCACGCATTACAGAGCTAGGCGGCGGCGTATCCAATACCGTGCTGCTGGTGGAAACCCGCGGAGAGCGGTTCATTCTGAAACAGGCTTTGGGCAAGCTGCGTGTGCAGGACGACTGGTTTTCCGATTGCGCGCGCATTTTCCGGGAGTCGGCTGCGCTGCGCTGGGCGGCTGAGCGTTTGCCCTCCGGAAGCGTTCCCAAAATTCTGTTTGAAGATGCAGACAACTTTTTGTTCGCCATGACGGCGGCGCCCGCGGACGCGGAGACCTGGAAATCCCGGCTGCTCAGCGGCCACTTTGATAGCCCCGCGGCCGAGCGCATCGCGGAGATGCAGGCGGCTATGGTTCGCGATAGCTGGCGGAATGAAGAATGCGAACGCCAATTCGGCGATCAGACGGTATTCGATCAATTGCGGCTCGATCCTTACTACCGAACCACGGCCCTGCGTCATCCGGATCTGACTTGTCACTTTGGGCGGCTGATGCAAGAGTCGGCTGCGAGGCGGGTTTGCCTGGTGCACGGCGACTGGAGCCCCAAGAATTTTCTCGTGAGCAAAAATACCGTGATGGCGATTGATTTCGAAGTGGTGCACTATGGCGACCCGGCGTTCGATACCGGATTCCTGCTGAACCATTTGCTGCTGAAGACATTCTTTAGGCCGCAATGGAGGCGCGAACTCGAGCGGCTGGCGCTGCGATATTGGAAGGCCTTCTGCGCAGGTCTGCCGTTAGGAGCGAATTGGATGGAGGCCGCAACTTTGGCGCATTTGGGATGCCTGATGCTCGCGCGTATTGACGGGAAATCGCCCGCGGAATACATTACGGCGGACAGCCTGCGCGAGCGGATTCGCGATTTCGCGCGACGGTTGATTCAGACACCGCCTGCTCGTATTGCCGACGTTTTCGATGATGCCGGGAGGTGTGCAGCGTGAGCCTGACCATCCGCAATCTACGCGGGCTTGAGGTCCTGGACTCGCGCGGGAATCCGACGGTGATGGTGGAAGTGGGGCTCTCCGATGGGACGGTCGCGAGCGCGCAGGTGCCATCGGGGGCGTCAACGGGTACGCATGAGGCGCACGAACTGCGCGACGGTGACCCTGCGAGGTACGCGGGCAAAGGCGTGCGGAAGGCCGTTGCCAAGGTGGACGGCGAGCTGGCCCGTGAACTTCGCGGCACGAGCGCCGAAGACCAGGCGGCGCTCGATCGTCGCATGCTGGAACTGGATGGCACTCCGAACAAATCAGCGCTGGGCGCGAACGCGATCCTGGGCGTCTCGTGCGCCGTGGCGCGCGCCGTGGCTCGATCGCGCGGCGTTCCCCTGTGGCGGCACCTGGCGGCGACACGAAGGCCGGTATTGCCCGTCCCCATGGTGAACATTCTTTCCGGAGGATTGCATGCCGGCCGTAGCTTCGAATTTCAGGATTTCCTGGCAATCCCGCTCGGGTTCGCGACGCACGCGGAGGCGTTGGAGGCGATCACTGGAGTGCATCGGGCGGCCTGTGTGGCATTGCAGAAACGTGGCTGCGTGTTGACCGGAGTGGCGGATGAAGGCGGCTGGGGGCCAAAGCTGGCGAATAATCGAGAGGCCCTCGATGTGATGGTCGAAGCGATCGAGGGCGCTGGTTACCGTGCCGGAGAGCAAGTTGCTATAGCGATCGATGTTGCGGCGTCGCACTTTTACGCCGACGGACGGTACGAGTTGCGCACGGAGCGCCGGTCACTCGTGCCGCGGGAGATGATCGAAATGCTGGCGGACTGGGCCTCCCGCTATCCCATCGTCTCCATCGAAGACGGGCTTGCGGAAGATGACTGGAGCGCCTGGGGCGAGTTGACCTCGAGGTTAGGCACAAGGATGCAGCTCATCGGCGATGACTTGTTCGTCACGAACCCCGCCCGGCTGGAGCGCGGCATCCGTGAGCGTGTGGCCAATGCGGTGCTTGTAAAGATGAACCAGATTGGCACGCTTACGGAGACGTTTCAGGTGATCGATCGCGCGCGGGAGGCGGGATTTCGCGCCGTCATTTCGGCACGTTCCGGCGAGACGGAAGACTCCTTTCTGGCGGATCTTGCAGTGGCATCGGGGGCGGGGCAGATCAAAGTGGGCTCGATCACGCGCTCGGAGCGGCTGGCGAAGTACAACCGGCTGCTGGAAATCGAGCATTCCACGGCTGTCGTCTATGCCAGCCGTCTGATATAGTTGCGCACCGTGCTGTGGTTGCGCGGTTTGGTGTTCACCGCACTCGTGCCGTTTGTGGTGGGATACCTGGCGCCCCAGCGGTTGCGCGGAGCAAGCTTAGCAACTGGCCTCTGGCAATTAGGCTACGTGCTTTTCGCTGCCGGTGCCGCGCTGTACCTGTGGTGTCTGATCTCGTTTCTGGTTGCCGGCGGCACTCCGGCCGTTTTCTTCACGCGCTCTCTGAGTTTCCTCATCGGAAAGGAACCGCCGGATGTTGTCGTAACCGGAGCCTACAGATATTCGCGAAATCCAATGTATCTTGCGGTGCTGGCCGCGATATTCGGACAGGCGCTCGTTTACCGGTCATGGTCCGTTTTCCTGTACGGTTCGGCCGCAGCCCTAGTCTTCCATCTGGTTGTGGTTCTACTGGAAGAGCCGCACCTGACTCGAGCGCGCGCAGGGTACGAAGAGTACCGTCGCGCGGTTCCAAGGTGGATCGGCCGCCTGCGACGCTAAAGGGCGCGCAGCTGCGTGCCTACTTTACGGGAACAAATTCGACATCGACCGGCGCGTAGGCCTCGATCTTCTGTCCCGGTGTAAGTTTGCCGGTACCGGGATCGATGTGAAACACCACGAGCGAGTCGGAATCCTGGTTGCCGGCGATCAGATAATTGCCCGTCGGATCGATATTCATGCCGCGCGGAGTTTTACCCTGCGTGGAAACATGATCAATCGGTTTCAGGGTGCCTTTAGCGGCATCGATCGAAAACACCGCGATGCTGTCGGGTCCACGGTTCGATCCATAGGCGAACTTGCCTGACGGATGTACACGTATTTCGGCGGTGCTGTCGTCATTGGTTACTTTGTACCCGGCGGGCACGGTGGAAACGGTGTCGAGCAGGCTCAGCGCGCCGCGCTTGCCGTCATACGCAAACGTTGAAGCGGTGCACTTAATTTCGTTGATCACGTAAACGAACTTGCCATTGGGCGAATACGCGAAGTGGCGCGGACCTGCGCCGTCGGGGGATTTTCCGAAGGGAGGATCGTTCGGTGTGAGAGAGCCCTTGGCGGGATCGAAGTGATAAACGAGAACCTCGTCGAGGCCCAGGTCGGCTACGAGCGCGAAGCGATTATCCGGCGACGGCATAATGCAATGGGCATGAGGACCCTCCTGCCGCTCTTTGTTGACGCTCGATCCGTGGTGCTGGATAGCAGCGGACGCCTCCCCGAGCTTGCCATCGGCGCCGACCGGCATCACTGCGATGCTTCCACCGTCGTAGTTGGCCACCAGCAAGTTCTTGCCTGTCTTATCCACCATGACGTGGCAGGGGCCGGCGCCGTGCGAAGACACCTGGTTAAGGAACGTCAGCTTGCCGGTGGAGCGGTCGATCGCGTAAGCGGCGACAGCGCCACTCTTCTGCCCGCCGAAATCGCCGGTCTCGATGGCCGCGTATAGAAAGCGATGGTTGGGATGGACTGCCAGAAACGACGGATTGTTGCCCTCCGCCGCCAGACCCATGGGGGTGAGCTTGCCGTTAGAGGAATCGAATCGGAAGACATAAATGCCTTTACTGTTTTTCCCCGTGTAGGTTCCGGTATACAACAGGAACCCGCTCTCGGCCGCGAGAGCATCAGCGGCGAACAGGAAAGGCACGATCGTGAGGGCCAGGCAAAGAAGAGAGTGGTGGGTCATCATCATCCGTTCTATAAGACCGCACCCGGCAGTCGCAGTGCAACCCCACGGGCCACCTCAAATTATGCCGCTGGTTTAAGCGGATATTCCTGGTAACGTTTGCCTTTTCTTTGAAATCCCTTATAGACTATTAGGACGGTAACTAACCGGAGAGAATCACCCTTTATAAACGGGGAGGACCGCGATAATGAGTATTTTTAACAAGCGTCAGGAAGAGGCCCCACCCGCGCCACGTCCAGCGGCGGCTCCGCCGCCAAATCCTATCGAACCGAAGAAGGAGGCAACACCATTGTCCAGCACGCCATTTAGAACCCCCGAGCAGCCGCCGGACAGCACGCGCGGTCAGGCCAGCATCGGAAAAGCCGTGAAAATCAACGGCCAGATCTACAGTAAAGAAGACCTTTACGTCGATGGGGACGTGGAGGGCACTATCGAACTCCAGGAACATCGACTGACCATCGGCCCCAACGGAAAAGTTCACTCCAGTGTGAAAGCACGGGAGGTGGTGGTTCTGGGGAACATTCAGGGTAACGTGGATGCCAGCGACAAGCTGGAGATCCGCAAGGATGCGCGGCTGGTGGGCGATATTAAGACGGCGCGTATCATCATCGAAGACGGCGCGTACTTCAAGGGCAGCATCGATATCGTGAAACCCGAGCCTTCCAAGGCAGCCGCCAGTGCGCCGGCGCGTCCGCAATCCGCTCCTGCTCCTGCGGCAGCCAATTCGCAGGGTGCCGCCGCAGCGGTGGCTGAGGTTAAGCGCTGAGTTGAACGAAGGGGGCCGGGCAGTTGATTACAGAACGACTGAGAAGCATGCTCCGTCGTCCAGGGGATGCGTTGTCCTCTGGTCCCGGGGTCATCGCGCCTGTCAATCACTCTTCGGCCACGACCCTCTTCGATAAAGAGGTTGTCAGCTCGCGGACGAGCCGGGGCCTGGAGCAGTTCTTTGCATACCACCGCGGACAGGTCGGCCTTTCGATTCTCGATTTCGCCGGCGCCAGCCAGGAAAACATCAATTTCATCACGAACCTGGGGCACCGGCTGTACTCCGAGGATTTCGTCCGCACACTTGACGACATCTTCGGCAAGGCTAATCCCAACGATCAGACGAACCAGGGCCTAATCGATAAGTTCCTCAACCAGACGCTCAACTTCGAGCCCGAGCAGTTCGATGGCGTACTGGTTTGGGATGTGCTTCAGTATCTGACGCCCGCTCTGCTTGCGCCCACTCTCGAAAAGCTGGCGACCATCGTGCGGCCGCAGGGTTATCTGCTGGCGTATTTTCACTCGGATGAGAAAGCGCGCCAGGTGCCTTTTTATTCCTTCCGCATTAAGGACAACCAGAATCTCCTGCTGGCGCAGCGCGGCACCCGGAAGCCCGCGCAGATTTTCAATAACCGCAGCCTCGAGAAACTTTTCCAAAAGTTCGATTCGGTGAAATTTTTCCTGACGCGCGAGCAGTTGCGCGAGGTTATCGTCCGCCGATAGCGTCAGCGGTAGCGGCCGCGCATCTGATTCCAGCGCGCGCGAAACGGGTCCAGAAAGGCTGCCAGACCCCGGAAGGTGCTCACTTTGGTTCCGGCAACATCGTTCCACTGCACGGGCACCTCGGCAATTTGGTACCCAAGAAACCGCGCTATAAGAAGCGCTTCCACGTCATAGCCGAAACGTTCTACGCGCTGCCGCCGAAAAATCTCACAGCCGGCCTTCCTCTCGATCAGCTTGAACCCGCACTGCGTGTCTTTAAAAGGCAAGCCGGTGACAGCGCGGACGGAAAGGTTGAACAATTTTCCGGCGGATTCGCGCAGCAGAGGCTGATGCACACCGATGAGCGAACGGTCGAGCGCGCGAGATCCGATGACCACCTGCGCCCCCGTGGCGTTCGCCGCAATCCATAACTTTTCGAGTTCCTCAATCGGTGTGGAAAGGTCGGCGTCGGTTACCAGCACCCATTCGCCCCTGGAGTTCTGCACCCCGTTGCGCACGGCGTAGCCTTTGCCGCGATTTCCGGGATTGCGCAGCAAGCGAATGTTGGAATCGTGAGAGGCGATGCTCTGCGCCAGACGCGCGGTGGCATCGCGGGAACCATCGTCCACCACGACGATTTCCGTGAACTCCCAGTCCGCCGTTGCCAGGTAGGAGCGCAGCCGGCCGATCGTTGCCGGCAACCGTTTTTCCTCGTTGTACGCAGGAATGACGATCGAGAGGGAGCGCGTCAAAGCGATTATAATAACCTATTTCCCCCAAAGGAGAACCGTTTGTCTTTGGAAGACGAGCTGCTCCGGCAGCGCTGGGCTCGCATCCGCGAAATCGAAAGCCTCGGTCATCGCCCGTACGGCGGGCGATACGATTTCACGCACACCATCCCGCAAATCGTGGCCGAGTATGGTTCCAAAGCCGCCGAAGAGCTGACGCCCGAATTTAAGGTTCGGATCGCCGGGCGCATCAAAACCATTCGCAGCAAAGGCAAGGCCGGCTTTGCGCACCTGGCGCAGAACGGCGAACAGCTTCAGATTTATGTGCGCAGCGACGCCGTCAGCGCCGGCGACTTTCGCCTCTTCCAGATGCTCGATATCGGCGATGTGATCGGCGCCGAGGGCTATTTGTTTCGCACGCGAACCGGCGAATTGTCGGTGCATGTCGAGCGGCTCGAGTTCCTTTCGAAGACTCTGCTCTCCATGCCCGAAAAGTGGCACGGTCTGGAGGACGTCGAAACGCGCTACCGCCAGCGCTATCTCGACCTCATCGCCAACCCGGAATCGCGCAAGGTTTTCGTGACGCGGAGCCGCATTATCGCTTCGCTCCGACGCCAGCTCGAAGAGAGAGGGTTCATCGAGGTGGAGACGCCGATGATGCAGCCGCTTTACGGCGGCGCGACGGCACGCCCCTTCATCACTCACCACAATGCGCTCGATATCGATCTCTACCTGCGTATTGCGCCGGAACTGTACCTCAAACGCCTGGTCGTCGGCGGGCTGGAGCGCGTCTACGAAATCAACCGCAATTTCAGGAATGAGGGCCTGGGCTACAAGTACAACGCCGAATTCACCATGCTCGAGTTTTATCAGGCCTACACGGACTACCGCGGCCTGATGGACCTGACCGCCGAGTTGCTCAAGCAGGCCGCCCTCGATTCCGTCGGCACCACTGAGGTCGAATACGACGGCGCGCGCCTCGATTTTGCCACGATGCGCCGCCTGTCCATGCAGGAAGCCGTCATCGAATTCTGGCAGGGAGACGAACGGCCCTCGCTCGACGATGTCCGCGATCCTGCCTGGCTCAAACGGCATTCCGAAAAAAACACTGCCGGCGAAGCCCTGGCCGATGTCTTCGAGCGCGTTGCGGAAACGCAGCTCGTGCAGCCGACTATCATCTACGACTATCCCGTCGAGGTTTCGCCGCTCTCGAAAAACAAGCCGGACGATCCCGCATTCGTCGAGCGCTTCGAGGTGTACGCTGGCGGTATGGAGATCGGCAATGCCTATACCGAGCTCAACGACCCCCAGGAGCAGCGCCGCCGGTTCGAGATGCAGCTCGCCATGCGCGAAAAAGGCGATGAAGAAGCCCACCGCATGGATGAAGACTACCTGCGCGCCCTTTGCTATGGCATGCCGCCCACGGGGGGCGAAGGTATTGGCGTCGATCGTTTGACGATGCTGTTCACAGGAACCCGTACCATCCGCGACGTGATTCTGTTCCCACTGTTACGGCCTGAGGGCGACATCGGAGTGGCGGACCGGCTGCGCTCGCTCGAGACCTGACGCCGTGCCCGCGGGATTTGAAACCTTCGTTGCGCGCCGCTATCTTCGTGCCCGGCGCAAAGAAGCCGTGGTTTCGATTGTCACGGTGATTTCCGTCATTGGTGTGGCGGCGGGCGTTATGGCGCTCGTTATCGCCCTCGCGGTCAATAACGGCTTTTCCAACGAACTGCAGAAGGCGCTGCTTGGCTCGACCGCTCACGTGGACGTGCTCGAAAAAGAGACGAACACCGGCATTGAGCATTGGGAGGAGCTGATCGCGAAGCTGCGAAAGGTTCCACACGTCACCGGCGCGACTCCGGCGCTATTTGCGCGCGTCTTCTTCCAGGGGCCGGCGCTTGCCGATGGCGGCATTCTGAAGGGCGTCGATGTCGACAATGAACTCCGCGTCACCGATACGCTGAAGCACCTCAAAATCGGCTCGCTGGAGGCGCTGAAGGACTCCGGTCCCCCTCCGTCGGTAATCATGGGTTCAGGGCTTGCGCGCAACACCGGAATGGTGCTGACCAGCCGCATCACCGTCATGAGTCAGGGTCATATGACACCATTTGGCATGGTGCCCAACATACGGCCGTTTCGTGTCGTTGGTGTCTTCGAAACCGGCTTCCCTCAATATGATGACGTCTGGGCCTTTACCTCGTTGAAATCTGCGCAGCAGGCGCTCTCGCTGCCTGACGTCGTCAACGAAATCGAATTGAAGCTCGACGATCTCAACCTGGCTCCTCAAGTCACGATTGACGTACAGAGAATTCTCGGCCCCCATCTCGTCGCGACCAACTGGCTGGAACAGAACCGGCCGCTGCTGAACGCTTTCCGGATGGAAAAGGTTGTCACGTTCATCACCATCGGCCTGATCCTTCTGGTAGCGGCCCTCAACATTCTCATCTCGCTGGTCATGATGGTGATGGAGAAGTACCGCGATATTGCTGTGCTCATGTCCATGGGCGCGCGCCGCAATCAGATCCGCAAGATTTTCATGCTGCAAGGCTTGCTCATCGGGATCACGGGGACGGCGGTCGGGCTGGTGGTTGGTTACTCGCTCTGTTATTTTGCCGATCGATACCGCTGGATCCACCTCGACGCCCAGGTTTACGCACTGAGTTATGTGCCGTTCGAGCCACACATTTGGGATGGCATCTGGATAGCCGCGGGGGCCATACTCATCAGCTTCCTGGCCACCATTTATCCCGCGCGCAACGCCAGCAGTCTCACACCCACCGAAGTTCTGCGCTACGAGTAATTCATTCCTCTTTGCAATTGACGCTATCCCGCAACCGTGCTGCCTGCGTCAGCAGATAATTGCGCTCGGGAAGGCTGGTCGTCAGGTTCGCGGCCCGCGCGTAGTGCATGATGGCTTGCGTGCCGTCGCCCGCCATTTCCAAAAGATGCGCGCGCACGGCATCGAGCCGGTGGTTCCCCGCAAGCCGCACATCGGCGTCCAGCGCTTCCACCAGCTCCAGGCCTGCTGCCGCGCCGCGCACCATTGCCACTGCGATCGCGTGATTCAACATCACTACGGGATTATCCGACATACGCCGCAGCAGCTCGTAAAGCGCCAAAATCTGCGGCCAGTCCGTGTCCTCCGGCCGTGCCGCTTCGTCGTGAACCGCGGCAATGGCGGCTTGCAGCTGGTAGGGGCCGATGGAGCCTTTTGCAAGCGTCGCCGTCAGCAGCGCAATTCCCTCGGCAATCTCTTTCTGATCCCACAATGTTCGATCCTGCTGCGTGAGGGGGATGAGCTCGCCATCGGGTCCGGTGCGCGCCATGCGCCGTGCATCCGTTAATAGCATCAGTGCAAGCAGCCCGGCTACTTCGGCATCACCGGGCAGCAGAGCGTACGCCGCTCGCGCCAGGCGGATCGCCTCCTGCGATAGTTCGAGCCGCTGAAGCTGCGGGCCTCCGCTGGTGGTGTAGCCTTCATTGAAAATCAGATAAAGCACATGCAGTACGACACGCAGGCTCTCGGCGCGTAGCTGGCCGGTGGGCATTCGGAATCGCGCTCCGGAAGCCTTGATGCTGGCTTTCGCCCGGCTGATTCGCTGCGCCATGGTGGTCTCAGGCACCAGAAAGGCATGCGCAATCTCCGCCGTCGTTAGTCCACCGACGGCACGCAAGGTCAGAGCGATGGCTGAAGACGAGGTGAGCGCCGGATGACAGCACATGAACAGCAGAACGAGGGTATCGTCGGGATCGGTCTCCGCTGCAGCCGGGGCCGCCGCCTGCTCCGTCTCCAGCGCTACGATTGACTCGCGCCGCCGCCGGGCGGCATCGCTACGTACGGAATCCGTCATGCGCCGCGAAGCGACCTGGATTAGCCAGCCGCGTGGATTCTCCGGCGTTCCTTCCTGCGGCCATTGAACTGCCGCCGCCAGCAGGGCCTCCTGCACGGCATCCTCCGCCGCCGCAAAGTCCCCGAAGCGGCGAATGAGAGCGCCCAACACCTGCGGCGCCAGCTCGCGCAGCAGATTCTCGCCGCTGGCATCCAGCGGCGCCATCACTTCATCTCATCGGGCGGTCCGGCCATGACCTGGCGTACTTCAATCGGCATGTTAAAGGGCGCACCGCCAGGTCCAGGCGCTGCCGAAGCCTCCGCAGCGATGGCGTACGCCCGCTCCGCAGACGGCACCTCCACCATCCAGTAACCCGCCAGAAACTCCTTGGATTCGGGGAAAACGCCATCGGTAATCGGTTCGCCGCCATGACCCGCCCTCACTACTTTTGCGCGCTGCGGACTATCTAACCCTTCTGCCGAAACGAGCTCCCCCGATTTCCGCAGTTTTTGGTCAAAGCTCTTCATAAACGCGATGTGTGCCGCAATATCTTTCTGCGGCCATGCGGCAAACGAATCGTAGCCATGCTTCGGGCAATGCATCATCAGAATATATTTCACGATTTTTGCTCCTTCGATTCTCGCACCGGAGGTGTCTCTCGTAGTAAAGTCGGAGCGCGCTCGGCGCTTTCGACATCGGCG